>Ga0207718_100004_pt1 | contig 629116 bp, 637 predicted proteins | sample A23M2SouthBayCA_FD_187749 | JGI IMG/M metagenome (GOLD analysis project Ga0207718, IMG submission 187749) | Aerobic enrichment media microbial communities from Eden Landing Ponds, California, USA - A23 M2 (SPAdes) | ecosystem: Environmental > Aquatic > Marine > Unclassified | place: Emeryville...
GCCGCCCTCCAAGACGCTGCGTCACTGGCTGCGTGACTCGGGCGCTCGCCAGTTCGTCGTCGATCCGGCGGGCGAGTGGCGCGAAGCCGAGTTCCACGCGACCGACCTGCTCGTCGCCGATCCGACGGCGCTGGCTAGCGTCCTCGCGGACCGCCTCGATCGACCAGCGACCGCGTGGACCGACCGATTCGTCGACGCCGAACGTCGCTACTGGGACCTCATCAGCGAGGCCCGCGACGAGCGGTTCTTCGAGGGGAGCGTCGCGGCGACGGTCGCCGAGACGGTCCCCGATCCGGCGACCCTCTTTGTCTCGAACAGTATGCCGGTCCGTGATCTGGACCGCTTTGGCCGCCCGCGCGCAGCGGACGTGACGGTGCTGGGTAATCGGGGCGCCAGCGGCATCGACGGAATCACCTCGACGGCGCTGGGCGCTGGCAGCGGCACGGACGACCCGCTCGTACTCGTGACCGGTGATCTGGCCTACTACCACGACATGAACGGGCTGCTGGCGGTCGGGCGCTGTGACGTGGACGCGACCATCGTCCTGGTCAACAACGACGGCGGCGGCATCTTCCACAAGCTACCCATCGAATCGTTCGACCCACCCTTTACCCAGCAGTTCCGCACGCCCCACGGCCTCGACTTCGAACCGACGAGCGCGCTGTACGACCTCGACTACGAGCGCGTCGACGGCCCCGAGTCACTGGCTGGGGCGGTCCGGTCGTCGACGGCCAGCGAGGGGACGCAACTGATCGAATGCCAGTTCGACAGCGAGCGGAGCCACCGCTTCCGCGACCGACTCCACGAACGGGTCTGCGACGCCACCTAGAAGCGGAGGATCCACAGCGTCAGCACCGAGAACCCGAAGGGGAACCACGCCCCGGCCAGCGCCAGCAGGCCGACGAGGCCGGTCGGGTCGGCCTCGAACAGGACGATGCCGAGTGGGACGAGCAGGCTCCACGTGCCGAACACGAGGACGCCGACCGACGGCTGGGACTGTAGATAACCGATCAGAAAGAGCGTACACAGCCCCACGGTGACGTTGACCACCAGCGGGAACTCCGGGAACACCGTCGAGAACAGCATCACCGGGTAGAGAAAGAAGGTGAGCACGACCAGCGACAGCGGGGTCCCGGAGAACAGCAGGCGCAGCGGGTGGACGCCCGAGTCTACGTCCTTGCGGACGTTGTACTCAGTGCTCGCGCTCCAGGCCCCGGCGTCGTAGATCTGTTCGCGCCGCCGCTGGCTCCGCGTCCCACCGGATGCCGCCGACGACGTCGGGCCACTCGACCCCGCCGCCGTCGCGCCGCTGGCGGTCCGTGCCGTGGTGCTGCCGCCAGCCCCTGTGGCGGTCCCGTCGACGCCCGCGCTACTGGTCGAGTGGTCGGTGGCTCGGCTCCCCGCCGCTCGCGTCCGCTCCTCGCGGACTCGTTCGCTCGCCGACCGCTCGCGTTTCCGCCGCTCGTAGGGGCCCGCGTTCGTCCCCGCGGCGGTGGACTCGCTCGGGCCGGTCGAGTCGTCGTCGGTCCACCCGGCCTCCCGCGCCGCCCGCGAGGCCGAGCCGCCGGATTCGTCCGCGTCCGTTTCCGTCGTTCCGCCGTCCGCGTCGCCGACGTAAGCCGCGTGCCCGAGTCTGTCGTACCGCTCGCGTTCCTCCTCGTCCGATAAGACGTTCCGTGCCTCGATCACCCGCTGGGTGGCCTCGTCGGCGTCCTCGTCGTCGTTGAGGTCGGGGTGGGTCTCCTTGATCCGCTCGCGATAGGCGTCCTCGATGTCGCTCGTCGTCGCGCCGGGGTCGACGCCGAGGACATCGTAGAACGTCTCTGTCATCGAGCGAACACGCTTACTGCATATCGTGAAGAAACGATATTAACGCTTGTGTCCCTTCGGTCCAGTTACAACTCCACGCGCTCGCCGGTCTCGGCCGACTCGACGGCAGCACGGATCACGTCCATGTCGACGACGCCGTGTGCGCCGTCGGCCAGTGGCTCCCGATCCGAGACGATGCAGTCGCTGAAGTAGTCGAACTCCGCCTGCATCTGCTGGGCCTCGCCCATCTCGGGCAGGTCGTGGGTCGCGTCCAGCCCGTTGCGCGAGACGGTCAGGGCCGACGGCTTGAGGAACGCCGGTTCGAGCACGAGTTGGCCCTCCGTGCCGGTGATCCGCAGGAAGCCGTCCTTGTAGCTGTTCTGGCTGGCCGAAATGGAGGCCAGCACGTCGTCCTCGTAGACGATGGTCGCGGCGGCGCGCTCGTCGGGCACGTCCTCGAAGCCCTCGGTGCCCGAATACATCGCCGACTGGACGGCCACGGGGTCACGGTCGAGGACGAACCGCGTCGTGTTGATCGGGTACACCCCGAGGTCGGTGATCGACGCGCCCTGCCCGGCAAGGTCGGGATTCAGCCGCCACTGGTCGGGGTCGGGGATCATCTCCAGCAAGCGCTGGGACATGTGCCCGTGGACGTGGGTCGGTTCGCCGATGAAGCCGTCGGCGACCAGTTCGCGCATCCGCCGCACTGCGGGGTCGGTATGCATCCGGTAGGCGACCATCAGCGTGATGTCCTCGGCGGCCTCGACCATCGCTTCCGAGCGCTCGACACTGGCCTCCATTGGCTTCTCGCAGAGCACGTCTTTCCCGTACTCGGCGGCGGCTTCGACGTAGGGCAGGTGCAGCGAGTTCGGTGTGGCGATGTACACCGCGTCGTAGTGGTCGGTGCCCGCGCCGTCGACGAACTCGTCGTAGGTCAGGGCCGCCTCGACTGACTCGAAGTCGGCCGCGAAGTCCTCGGCCTTCTCCGTCGAGGAACTGACCACCGTCGTCGTCGTACAGAGGTCGGACTGCTGGGTCGCCGGGATGGCGAAGTCGCGGGTCCACCAGCCAAGCCCCACCATCGCGAAGCGGACGTTCCCGGAAGTTGCTTCCTGCCAGTCGCGGCGCATGAAGTCGTCGCAGTAGGCGTCGAGTTCCATATCGGTCGAGTGAGCCGCGACCACATTAAGTGTGGGAGTCGGCCGTCCGAGTGTCGTCCACGTGTCGTGCCACCGTTTGTCGCTCAAAACCGAGTCTGGGCCTCCACCAGGGGTATAGGGCTCTCGTGACACGCTTCGAGCATGGATCGCCGCTCGTACCTCGCAGCCGTCGGGACCGCCGGGATCGCCGCGACAGCAGGATGCAACGCGCTGGGCGGGGCAGAGACGCTCTCCGATCCGACGACCGGCGAGGACTCGCCACAGCGTCGTCATCTCAGTTTCTCGGCCGACGGCGAGGAGGTCGCGACGTTCGGTGCCGACGGCGGTGTCTCGAACGGCGTCGTCCGTCTCGACACCGAATTCTGGCACCGCGACGGGACGGCTGTCGATTCGATCCGTCTGACCGTCTGGATGCCCACGGAGACCAACGCCGGATCGGAGACGGTCGCACTCGCCGCGCCGGTGCAGGGCGATAGCTCGCCGCCGCCCGAGATTACGCTCTCGGTGGACCGCGAGCGCTCCGCAGCAGTGATAGAGATCACCGATCTCGACGACCTGCGAGACGAGACGATCAGCACGATCACCCTCCTCGTCGATCCCCGGTCGAACTCCTCGACGACCGTCGCCATCGATACGGAGATCGAACTCTCGGGCAGTGGCCTCACCACGACGGACTACACGCTCGACGGTCGACTCGACCTCGAGTTCCCGGGGCTGACCGACGGCGAGTGATCCGCTGTCGCCAGTTCCCGCGTCGAATGACGCTCTGCGACCCGATCAGCCGAACCGCTCGGCCACGGTCTCGCGGTCGATCTTGTCCGGGCCGCTGCGCGGGAGTTCGTCGACGAACGCGAGCGCCCGGGGGCGCTTGAAGCGGGCCAGTCGGCCGTCGAGAAAGTCCGTGAGTTCGTCGAGCGTGAGCGAGTTGTCCCCGACGACGACGGCCTTCCCGACCTGGCCCCAGGTCTCGTCGTCGACGGGGACGACGACCACGTCCGACACCTTGTGGTGGCCCGAAATCCCATCCTCGACCTCGGCGGGGAAGACGTTCTCGCCGCCGCTGACGTACATGTTCTTCTTGCGCCCCTCGATGCTGACGTAGCCGTCCCCATCGATCCGCGCGAGGTCGCCCGTCGCCAGCCAGCCGTCCGGTCCGAACGCGGCGTCGGTTTCCTCGGGTCGGTGCCAGTACTCGGTGGCCGCGTGGGGCGAGCGGAGTTGGAGTTCGCCGATCTCGCCCTGCGGGAGTTCCGCCCCGTCGTCGTTGACGATCCGCACGTCGACGTGCATGTTCGGCACGCCGACGGTCGACGCCTTCTCGCGGGGCCAGTCGTCGGGCATCGCGAAGTTGTTCGGGCCGCTCTCCGTGAGGCCGTAGCCCTGCGAGAGGTCGACGCCACGGTCCCACCACGCCGAGAGCACCGACTCTCGGCAGGGGCCGCCCCCGGACTTGGCGAACCGAAGCGTCGAGAGGTCGGTGTCGGCCCAGCGGTCGTGTTCTGTCATCATCCGTAGCACCGCGGGCACGGCCACCAGGATCGTCGTCGAGCGCTCGTCGATCAACCGGAGTACTTCGTCGGGGTCGAACTCCCGGGCGATGGCGACGGTACCGCCCATGTGGAAGAGCGGCACAGTCAACACGTTCCAGCCGCCGGTGTGGAACATCGGGAAGGTCACGGGCGTCAGGTCGTCGGCCCGCAGCCCCCACGCCGTGATCGTGTTCGTCGCGTTCCAGACGATGGCTTCGTGGCTGATGACGGTCTCCTTGGGCGTGCCCGTCGATCCGCCGGTGTGGAGAAAGAGATGCGGGTCCGACGGTTCGAGTGCCGGCCCGTCGAAGGCGCTGTCGTCGTCGGACAGCGCGTCCTCGTAGTCCGTCCACGCGTCCGGCGTGTCGTCATCCTCACCAGATAGCGCCACGACCGCGGGATCGACATTGATCTCGTCGAGCGCCGCCCGGACCGCCTCGGTAAAGGGCGCTTCGACGACCACCAGTGCCGGGTCGATATCGTCGAGCAGCGCGGCCAGTTCGGGCGGTGCGAGCCGATGGGACAGCGGCGCGAGGACGCCGCCGGTCTTCCCCGTCGCGAAGAACAGATCGACGAACTCGGGTCGATTACGCGAGATCATCGCCACGCGCGCGCCTGTCTCACCGTTGCCCCCGTCGCGGGTCACACCGTGCGCGTCGAGCAGTCGCGCACAGCGGTTGGCCCGTCGGTCGAGGTCGCGGTAGGTGAACTCTCTGCCGGTCGTCGTGTCGATCAGGCCGACGCGGTCGGGCGACAGCGTGGCTCTGCGGGCGCTCCAGTCGCCCACCCACCGTTGGGGACCGTGTTCAGACATCGTCGAGGAACTGCCGCAGGCGGTCGTTGACGGTGTCGGCGCGTTCGATAAAGCAGAGGTGCGAGCCACCTTCGATCGGTTCGAGGGTCGCCTCTGGAATGCCGGCTTCGAGCAGTTCCGCGTTCTCGAAGGGGACGACGCGGTCGGCGGTGCCATGCAGGACCAGCGTCGGCAGGTCGATCTCGTCTAAGCGGTCGCTGGCGTTGAAGGCGACGGCGGCGGCGCTCTGCCACTCGTAGGCCCGATCCGAGGGATCGGTGTCGAGTCGCCACTCGACGATTTGGTCGATCACGTCGCCGTGGTTCTCCCAGAACTCGTCGGTGACGGCGGGACGCATCTTGTAGCGGACCGACTCGGCCCGGTCGTACTCCGCCGGCACGTCGAGCATCCGCTGGCGGGTCTCCTCGGGGACCGGGACGGCGTCCTCGCCGCCGGGCGTCGTCGCCAGTAGGGTCAGCGACTCGGCCCGGTCGTACTCCAGGGCGTACTGCTGGGCGATCATCCCCCCGAGGCTCGCGCCGACGACGTGGGCCGACGCGACGCCCGCGTCGTCCAGGACGGCCTCGAAGTCGGCAGCCATCTGCTCGGTGGTGTAGGGACCCTCGGGCTCGCCGGAGTCGCCGGTGCCACGATTGTCCCAAACGAGCGTCCGGTAGTCCTCACCCAGCGCCTCGCGTTGCCAGCGCCACATCCAGGTCCCGTAACTCAACCCCTCGACGAACGCGACTGTCTCGGCGTCGGACGGGCCGTCGAGGTCGTAGGCCAGACGGACGCCGTCGTTCGAGGCGATCGGCATACCGTCACTTCTTCGTGATAGCCCATCAACATTGACGTTCGCGCGTGAACCCCGTTATCGATCACGGTGTTTCAGGAACGATAGTGGGAAAATAATTGCGCACGGCCGACACGAATTTTGACTTCCGCTAGAGTTTTAGGACTCCACTGTGGACCCACTGGTATGAATTTACACGCCAGGGAAATCAACGAGGACGTTCGCGAACTGGGCGAACTCCTCGGGGAAGTTCTCGAGGCTCAAACGTCGACCGAAGCGTTCGAAACCGTCGAAGAGATCCGAACGTCGTCGATCGACTACCGTCGCGGTGACGCCGACGACCGGGCCGATGTCGAACAGACCCTCGACCGGTTGTCGCCAGACATGCAGGACATCGTCGCCCGAGCGTTCACGACGTACTTCGAACTTATCAACCTCGCCGAGGAGCGCCAGCGTGTCCGAGAGATCCGCGAAGGCAGTCAGGACGGCACGCTCGAAGACAGCGTGGGCGATGCCGTCGAGAAGCTCTCGGAACGCGGTGCCGACGCAGCGACCGTCGAGGGCGTGCTCGACGACGTGCTCATCGAACCGACCTTCACGGCCCACCCGACCGAGGCCCGCCGGAAGACGGTCAAGGCCAAGCTTCGATCCGTCGCCAACGACCTCGAAGTCCTCGACGAGGTGCGCCTGACCGACAGCGAGCAGGAAGACATCGAGGACGACCTCGCCGCCGAAGTCACGAGCCTCTGGCAGACTCCACAGGTCCGGGACCGCCGCCCCGAGGTGACCGACGAGGCGCTCAACGTCCAGTGGTACATCGAGAACGTCCTGTTCGAGGTCATCGACGAGGTGTACGACGAACTCGAAGAGGCCATCGACGAGGAGTACGACGAAGACATCGAGGTGCCGAAGCTCTACGAGTTCCGCTCGTGGGCCGGCTCCGACCGTGACGGCAACCCCTTCGTCACGCCCGAAATCACCGAGGAGACGCTGGAACGCCAGCGCGACGTGGTACTGCCGCTGTACCGCGACCGTCTCAAGGAGCTGTCGGGTGTGCTGAGTCAGGACGCGAGCAACCTCGAGACGACCGCGGCCTTCGAGGAGCGCCTCGACGAACACAAGGAGGAGCTCCCGGGCGTCGCTGCGGAGGCCGAGGAGCGCTATCCCGACGAACCCTACCGCCAGAAGCTGAAGCTGATGCGCGAGAGCGTCCTGCGTGTCGGTGACGTGCGGTCGGGCGGCTACACGGATTCCAAGGAACTGTTGGCGGACCTGCACATCGTCGCCGACGACCTGCGGGCCAACGACGCCGACGTGATCGCGGAGGCCCACGTCGACCCGCTCGCGCGGAAGGTCGACACGTTCGGATTCACGCTGGCGGGACTGGACATGCGGGACCACCGCAAGATGCACACCGACGCCATCGCCGAGAGCGTCGAGAGGGAGGGCGTCGACTACGCCGACATGGACGAGGACGAACGCGTCGACTTTCTCACCGAAGCGATCCTCCAGGACGGGCAGGTCATCGACATGGAGGACACCGACGGCCTCTCCGACGACGGCGCTCGCGTCATCCGCCGGTTCCGAAAACTGGCTGACTGGCAACGCGAGTTCGGCGTCGACGCCATCGACACCTACGCCATTAGCTGGTGTGAGGAGCCCAGCCACGTGCTGGAGGTCCTCTTCCTCGGTGATCAGGCCGGCATCGTCGACCTGCCGGGCTACTGCGGGTTCGACATCGTCCCGCTGCTGGAGTCGAAGTACGCACTCGACGGCGCTCGCCGCATCATGGGCACGCTGTTCGAGAACGACGCCTACGAGCAGGCACTCGCCGCCCGCAACGGCGTCCAGGAGATCCTGCTTGGCTATTCGGACTCCAACAAGGAGAACGGCTATCTCGCGGCCAACTGGTCGCTGTACCGAAACCAGAAACGACTGGCAGCGATTACGAACGACTTCGACGTGGACATGCGCCTGTTCCACGGTCGCGGGGGCTCGATCTCGCGCGGTGGCGGCCCGATGAACGACGCGATGCTGGCCCTGCCCAACGAGACGGTGACGGGCCAGATCAAGTTCACCGAGCAGGGCGAGGCAATCGCCGAGAAGTACGCCAACGAGAACATCGCCGAGCGCAACCTCGAACAGATGCTCAACGCACAGGTCCGCGCTCGCCACAACGCCCTCGAAGAACCCGTCGAGGAGATTCCCGTGGAGTGGGAAGAAGCCATGGAGACGGCCGCCGAGGCCGCCCGGCTGAAGTACGAATCGCTGCTCAACACCGACGGCTTCGTCGACTTCTTCGAACAGGCGACGCCGATCACGGTCATCGAGAACCTCAACATGGGCTCGCGACCGGCCTCGCGCTCCGAGGACCGCAGCGTCGACGACCTGCGCGCGATCCCGTGGGTGTTCTCGTGGACCCAGGCCCGCTGTATCATCCCGGGCTGGTACTCCATCGCGACGGGCCTGCAGGCCTACCTCGACGACGGCGGCGACATCGAAACGCTCCGGGAGATGTACCAGGAGTGGCCGTTCTTCCAGACGAAACTGGACAACGCGTCGCTCGCGCTGGCTCGCACGGACTTCGACATCGCCGAGCAGTACGCTGATCTGGCGGACGACGACCTCCGCGAGCGGATCTTCCCCGACATCCGTCAGGAGTACGAGGACACGGTCAACCTGATGAAAGAGATCACCGGTCGGGAGAGCCTGCTCAAACGCGACTGGCTCGAACAGAACCTCGACCGCCGGAACCCCTACGTGGACCCGCTGAACCTGCTTCAGGTCCGGTTGCTGGCACAGAGCCACCTGACAGAGACGGAGCGTCGGACGCTGCGCCTGACGGTGCAAGGTATCGCTGCTGGCATGAAAAACACTGGATAACGGCGTTTTCGCGGACTTTTCGCGATCTCACTCCGTCGCCAGACCCCGAGAATCCCGTCGGTCTACGGGGCTGTCGTTCGATAGCTCTCACTGGCCGATTTCGGCCGGTTCGAGCGTGATCTCGACGAGTGTGCCCGCTCCGGTGTTCGTGATCTCGACGTCGCCGTTCGAGTTGTGAACGACCCAGTAGACGAGCCACAGACCCAGACCGCTGCTGTGTTGTAACTGATTGATCTCTCTCGTTCGCAGGATCTCGGCCTCCTGGGGGTTGATTCCGGGACCGTCGTCCTCGACGGCGATCGATACGGCCGTCTCCGTCCGGTCGACGGAGACCGTGATCGATGGTGAGACACTGTCGTTGTGGACGATCCCGTTCTCGACGATCTCCCGGACCGCGAGTTCGAGTTGCTCGTCGGCCAGGACCCGGGCCGTCGTCGTCGCTACGGTCACTGTCGCGTCGGGGTACCGGTCTCTGGCCCACACGACGGCGTCGGCGACGACAGTGGTGACTTCGACCTCGTGTCTTGGCCGGTCGGCCTCGACGAGTGTGCCGATCGCCTGGGCCTTCCTGCTGGTCTCGATGATGTCGTCGCACTTCTCGACGACAGTCCGGGCGTGGTCGGTCTCTGGCGCGGCCGACTCGTGGGCGAGCAGTTCGCCGCGCGCGCGGACGACGTTGAGATCGTTACTCAGGTCGTGCCTGAACACCCGTCCGAAGACCTGTTTCAACAGTTCCAGTTCGTTCTCGTGGCGTTTCAGCGCCGTTACGTCTTTGAACACGAGCACGGTTCCGACGCTGTGGTCACCGCTGGTGATCGGTTTCCGGTCGAGGGTCAGGTACTGGTAGTCGTTGGCACTTCCTATCGCGATCGTCTCGCTCGTCCGGCCGGACTGGTACGCCTCGACGACGGCGGGGTAGCCACCGAGCAGGTCCGCGATCTGTCGCTCGACGGCGTCCTCGTCCAGGTCGAACAGTTCTCTGGCGGCCCGGTTCACGTCGGCGACGGCACCGCGGTCGTCGACGGTGAGAACGGCCTCGTCCATCACGTCGTAGGCCGTTTGCCGGGCGATCGGAACGATCTCGAACAGCCGAAAGCGATACAGTCCCCAGCCGATGACCGCCGCGCCGGCGATGAACGCGATCGGCGTGGGATTCAGGTACGGAACGGGGATCACCCCGGCGGTAAACACGAGGCTCGTGGTGAACGGGATGGCTGCACCGACGAGCAACACGGTCGCCTGCCGACGGTAGAGGCCATCGAGGCGGACGACGCTCCCGACGAGCAACAGCAGGCTGACGAACGTCAGCGCGAAGCCGTAGACGGAGTGGACGACGAACCACACCTGCTGGTCGGCCAGCAACACGCCGCGGGCGTCGACGACGGTTTCGGGCCCCCAGAGCAGTCCGTGAGAGCGGTTCGTCCACGCCACGATCTGGGTCACCAGTGGGACGACGAGAAACACCAGCAGCGCGCGGTTGGGGTAGCGCTTTCGCTGGGTGTACTCCAGCGTGACCATGATCCAGCCCGCGCCCGCGACGTTGGTACTCAACAGGACGAGGTTCGCACTCGCCAGCGTGAGCGACAGCGGATCGAACAGGATCGTTCCCGCCCAGCACAGCGACCAGCCAGTCATCCCGGCTAACGTGAGCGTCAGCCAGCGGCCGGCGATCCGATCACGCCGCCGCCAGCTAGCCCGCGCTACCCACAGTGCAGGCCCGGTCGCGAGGACCAGAACGACCGCGTACGCCTCCGGGCCTGTCATCATCGTCCGTTCATTGACGTACAGTCATTTGTATCTTTAGCTGCCACCTCGGGCCAAACCAGCCGTGTGTTCGACGCTCGCAATCGATCACAACAGCAGTTGTAAGCCACCGTATGATTTTTGAGTCGCCGACGAGACGGATCGGGTATGGCAATCGAAACAGTACTACTCGCACTCGGCCCGAACGACGACACACGCATCGACGAACTCAGTCGGACCGTCACGGACATCGCCGGTCCGACCGATGCGACGGTCGTCCTCGCGCACGTGTTCACACCCGAGGAGTACGAGGAGGCGACGAATCGGCTCGACTTCGCGGACTCGGCCGACGCCGATGTCGACGAGGTTGCCCAGCGACTCTCGATCGTCAGAGACGTCGAGAAGGCCCTGAACGAGGCTGGCATCGACTACCGGATCACCGGGCGGATCGGCGAGCACGGCGCTCGGATCGTCGACATGGGCGAGGAAGAAGGGGTCGATCACATCATCGTCGGCGGCCGCCGCCGGTCGCCGACGGGCAAGGCCGTCTTCGGGTCGACCGCCCAACACGTCCTACTCGAATCGCCGGCCCCGGTCACGTTCGTCCGCGGCGCGGACTAACGTATCACGACCGTCCAGTTCACTCGGCGATCGCCTCGTCGATCACTTCGAGGGGATGGCGGATCTCGTAGCCACTGCCGTGTTCCATCTGCATCGAGCAGGTCGGACACTCGGTCAGGCCCGTCTCGGGTTCGACCGACTCCATGTGCTCGAACATCTCCTCGCCGATGGCCATTGACTTCTCGTACTTCTCGGCTTTCCAGCCGTAGGTCCCCGAGATGCCCGAACACGAGTCGCCCACGTCCTCGATGTCGACGCCGTCCAGATCACGGAACAGTTCGACGGCCTGTCGTTCCAGTCCCTGATTGCGGGCGTGACAGGGCGCGTGGTAGGCCAGGTCGGGGAAGTCGACCGTCGCTCCGGCGAGTTCGCCTTCGAGGTCCTCGTGGATACGGAGGTACTCGACGGCCTCGAAGGTGCTCTCGGCGACCTCGTCGATCCCGTCGATGTCGAACAGTTCGGGGTACTCCTGGCGCAGCGCCATCGAACAGGAGGTACAGGAGGCGATGGCGTCGTACCCCTGTTCGACGAGGTCCGAAAAGGACGAGACGTTCACTTCGGCACCGCGGCGGGCGTCGTCCAGCATCCCGTTGGCGAACATCGGCGTGCCCGAACAGCGCTGCTCGGGGACGACGATCTCGTAGCCGAAGTGCTCGTAGGTCGCGACCATCGACTTGGCGACCTCCGGGGTGTTGTAGTTGGAGTAACAGCCGTGGAAGTACGCGACTTTTTTGTCGGCGTCGCGTTCCTCACCCATCCGCTCGCGTGCCTCGCGTGCGTTCTCCCGGGAGGCCGCCGCCCCGCCCCGCCGTGCCCACCACTCGCGGAACGTCTCGGTCGCGAAGGCCGGGAACTCCCGTTCGCTGGTGACCCCCAGCGTCTTCTCCATGACCCAGCGGGCCGGCCCGAAGTTCATCGCGGCGTTGGCCAGTCGCGGGACTTTGCTCGCGAACCACGCCGAGGTCCGGTAGTTCGCGAGGATACGATTTCGCCAGTACTCGATGGAGAGTTTCGACATCTCATCCTCGACGTACTCGCCGCGGGCCTCGTTGTGCATCTGGCTCAGCGGGACGCCAGAGGGGCACGCGTCGTCACAGCGCATGCAGTTCGAGCAGTCCATGATCGAGTCGTCGACGGCGAACTCCTCGCCCTCGTCGGCCTGCTTGAGTCGCCACTGCTCGGGGCCCTGGAACTTCGGCCCCGGGAAGTCGTCGTCGACCTCCGCCACCGGACAGTTGGTGTCACAGGTCGAGCACTTCGTGCACGAATCCGCGCCCGGTCGCAGGTCCATCGTCCCGTCCTCGGGGAACACCTGCACCGGTTCGAACTCCTCGCCACTGTTCGGTTCCGTCGGTTCGAACGACTCGTCTGTCGGCGTGTCTGCTGAATCACTCATGAGAGATCCTCCACTGCCTGCTCCCCGGCCGCGTAGCCGGTCGCGATCGAAACACCGCTGCCCGACTTCTCTGCCGGGAAGTCGTAGCCGCCCAGCGTCGCACCGGCCGCCCGGAGATTGTCGTACTCGACTGTGCCACTCGCGTCACGCGGACGGAGGTCCGGTCCCACGTCCACCCCGAAGCGGGCGAAGGCGTGGTCGTCGAAGACGCCGTCCTCGAACCAGTCGTAGCGGTCCTCGGGGTGTGGGACGTGACAGTCGAAGACCGGTTCGGTGACGCCCGAGCGGTCGCTCTCGACACCCTTGCTCACCAGGCCGCCGGTCGCCAGCACGTACTGGTCGGCGCTGTAGGGGACCGTCGCGCCGTTGCGGTCGACCACGACGTGCTCGATGTGGTCCTCGCCCTCGAAGCCGACGACGGGGTTGCCCGCCTCGAAGTTCGCGCCGGCCGCGTCGAGCGCCTCGAACAGTCGATCTTCGAGTCGGAGCCCCGGGAGCGACGGCGGCCCCATCGGCACCTCGAAGACGGCCGCGCCGAGTTCGTCCTCCAGCGTCGCCCGCACGGCCGCGGCGTGGTCGTCACCCAGTACCGCCGGGAAGCCGACGCGCTCGTGACCGCCGAGGTGGTCCTTGACGCGGTCGGCCAGCGCCGTCCGCGCCCCTACTTTCCTGCCGTCGACCGCCACGTCGCTGTCCTGATCCAGTAGCTTGGCGTACCGGGTCACCTTCGCGTCCGCGCGCAGGTCGCCCGGGAACGCTATCGTGATGCCGTCCGCCGAGAACGGTGCGCCGGCGGCGGCGAGGTGGTCGGCGGCCAGCGGCGCGTCGAAATCGGCCAACGTCTCGAAGCCGACCAGCAGCGTCGCCCGGTCGTCGGTAGCGATGCCAGCCGCCGCACCTGCCGGATAGCGGGCGGTCGGTTTGACCGTCCCGCCGTGGGTCGGCAGGAGGGCGTTCGTGTCGGTGTGGTCGCCGTAGTAGCCATCGACCGCGCCGTCGAACAGCGCCATCCCATCGCGAACGGTGTCGGCCCCGACCAGCCGATAGGGGTGGTCCTCGTGGAGGTCGGCCATCGCGCCGTAGGGATCGACGACGGCCTCACCGTCGACGTAGCCCAGCAGGTCGACGAGGCCCGACGCCTGCCGGAGCGAACTCTGCTTGTAGGTGACGAGTCGGACCTTCGCGCCCTCGCGTGCGGCCGCGAGCGCGCTCGTCACACCTGCGAGACCGCCGCCGACGACCAGTACGTCCGATTCAATCGCCATCGGCCGCCTCCCGTCGTGGCTCTGCTCGACGTTCGCCGTCGGGTCCGCTGTCGAACGCCGCGAAGTCGATCGCGCCGTGGGTCGCTGGGTCCCGGTCCCGGTTCTGCGTGGTCGCGTGCAGCGCGTAGTTGATCATCGCCTGCTGAAGCTGGTTGCCCCACAGGGCGTGGCGCTGGCCCTTCCAGCGTTCCTGTAGCAGATCGTCCCACGAGTCCCGCACCGTCGCCTCGTCGTATTCAGGATGGAGTTCGTTGGCGAGTCGGTGGACGCAAAAGCCGCCCTGACAGTTGCCCATCGACGCACGCGTTCGGATGCGGGTCGAGTTGAGGTCCGCGCCGGACTGGGCGATGGCGTCGCGCACCTCTGCGCGCGTGACGCCTTCACACTCACAGAGGACCGGGTTTGGTTCGTCGGTCTTCAGCACTTCGTCGGCCCGCGAACCGAGGCGTTCGACGCTCCGGCGGCCGATCGGTGAACGCAGGCCGAACTCGTCCATGTAGTCCCGAAGCACTGAGAAATCCTCGCTGCCGGGGAGGGGCACGTCGGCGGTCCGGCAGTCGGCGTCCATGCCGAACTTCGCGACGACGTGGTCCGCGATCTCCTCGCCCATCATCCGGTAGGTAGTGAACTTCCCGCCGACGATGGATGTCATGCCGGGCAGGCCGTCGCGTTCCCCGTGGTCCAGCAGGAAGTAGTCCCGCGTGATGTCGGTGGGGTCGTCGCTGCCGACCTCTGGGGGCTCGTACAGCGGGCGCACGCCCCAGAACGAGCGGATCGACCGGGCATCGGCGAGCATCGGTACCAGTTCCGACAGCGTCTCGATCATCTGGTCGACTTCCCACTGCTCCTCGGGGTAGTCTTCGGGGTCCTCGACCTCCTCGTCGGTGGTGCCGAGGATCGCCGTCGTCTCGTGGGGGACGATGATGTCGGCGTCGCCCTTTGGACGGCAGCGGTTGATCACCGTGTCGACCTGCCGGACGTTCATGATGGTCATGACGCCCTTCGAGGGCCGGACTGCTACGTCGAGGCCGGCCATGTCACCGATCCGGCCCGCCCACGCGCCGGTGGCGTTGACGACGTGGTCAGCTCGGATCACCTCGCTGCCCGACTGGACGCCGTGGACTCGGTCGCCGGACTTCGCACCGTGCTCGACTTCGACGCCGACGATTTCGCCGCCCTCGACGACCAGATCCGTCACTTTGGTGTGGGTCTCGATGCGCGCGCCGTGTTCCTGCGCGCTGGCGGCGTTGGCGACGACGAGCCGGAACGGATCGACCGCGCCATCGGGTACGCTGATCGCCTTGTCGATGTCCTTCGCGAGATGAGGTTCCCGTTCGCGTGCGCGCTCGCCCGAGATGACCTCTGCCGGGATTCCACAGTCTCGACAGCCCTGTAACTTCTCCTCGAAGTACTCCTCGGTGTCCTCGGGTCGCTTGACGAACATCCCGCCGGTCATCTCGACGCAGTGACTGGCGATGTCGCGCAACACGCGATTCTCCTCGATACACTCCCGGGCGCTCTTCTGGTCGGAGACGGCGTAGCGGCCGCCGCTGTGGAGCAACCCGTGCATCCGGCCGGTCGTGCCGTGCGTGAGGTTGCCCTGCTCGACCAGTGTCACGTCCGCGCCCCGCATCGCGAGGTCACGCGCGACGCCCGCGCCGGTCGAACCCCCGCCGATGACGACGATTCGTGGTGTCGATGCCATCTATACTGTGACCGGTTTGACCCCCACGCACTTTACTTCATCGACAAGGTAGGATCACACGTAAATAGAGAGATTGTTAATGATGGTGCGGCTTGTCCAGCCGTGTATATGTAGGGTTCGGCAGTAACCCCGACGGTCGTCTCTCTCTACTGAACTACCACATCCGCCAAGATACACGTTGTGGGCGCAAATACGTTACCAACTGGACCTCGACAGGTGAACAGTTTATCTTTATCGAAATACGTCTATCTCTGATTACCGTACGACCAGGCGACAGTAGTAGCCGCTTCGAACGGATTGATGCCGTCAGCCGCCGTGAGGCGCACGCGTGCGTGCCTTCGAATGTGACTCGCCGTGCTATCTCCGATTCAGCACTCCAAGGGAATGATCGTTCGCATCGAGACGGGCCTTGCCGTGCGTGACGGCCGCCGATCAATTTTGGTGTCTGAACCGCGGATGGACGGCCGGCAACGGATCGACAGCTGTGGATGTCGCCGGTCGAAACAGTGAGAGGACGCTCGAAAACCCCCGTTCGTCGGGAGCTATCGTCGCGTCATCGGTCAAGAGAGTCGACAGCTGCTGTGAATGTATAAACGACCATTCTATTTACTGGCAACCGCGGAATCTCAGTAACATTTATAATGATCGCGTATGTTGTTTACCAGCAAGGCGGTGCACTCGGTAAATAGTGCCCGTTGGAGAGCACGAACTATGGTAGACACATACGTTGGCGCAATCGACCAGGGGACGACCGGCACTCGCTTCATGGTGTTCGACCACAGCGGGCAGGTCGTCGCGAACGCGTACGAACAGCACGAACAGATTTACCCGGAGCCCGGCTGGGTCGAGCACGACCCCGTCGAGATCTGGGAGAACACGAAGTCCGTCGTCAACGCCGGCCTCGGCGACGCCGGTCTGGATGCCGAGCAACTCGAAGCCATCGGGATTACGAACCAGCGCGAGACGACGGTCGTCTGGGACAAGGACACGGGTCGTCCGGTCCACAACGCCCTGGTCTGGCAGGACCGCCGGACCACTGATCGCGTGGAAGAACTCGAAGCCGACGACAAGATCGAGATGATCCGCGAGAAGACTGGGCTCGAAGCCGACGCCTACTTCTCTGCGACCAAGACCGAATGGATTCTCGACAACGCGGAACCACTCAAGCTAGAGAGTTCCCGCACGCGAGATCTTCGGGACCGTGCCCGCGACGGGGAACTTCTGATGGGGACCATCGACGCGTGGCTGATCTACAACCTGACCGGCAACCACATCACCGACGTGACCAACGCCTCGCGGACGATGCTGTACGACATCGAAGGCCTCTCGTGGGACCCGGACCTGCTGGCGGAGTTCGACGTGCCGGAGGCGATGCTGCCGGAGGTCCGACCATCCTCGGACGAGGAGACCTACGGGACCACCGACCCCGACGGGTTCCTCGGTGCCGAAGTACCCGTCGCCGGCGCGCTGGGCGACCAGCAGGCCGCCCTGTTCGGCCAGACGTGCTTCGACGAAGGTGACGCCAAGAACACCTACGGCACCGGGTCGTTCTACCTGATGAACACGGGCAACGAAGCCGTCGCCTCCGAACACGGGCTGCTGACGACCATCGGCTTCCAGATGTCCGGCGAACCCGTCCAGTACGCGCTGGAAGGGTCGATCTTCATCACCGGCGCGGCCATCGAGTGGCTCGAAGACGTGGACCTCATCAAGAACGCCGCACAGACGGCCGAACTCGCCAGCTCCGTCGAATCGACCGACGGTGTCTACATGGTCCCGGCCTTCACCGGACTGGGCGCGCCCCACTGGGACGGGCGCGCACGCGGGACGCTTGTCGGTATGACCCGCGGTACCCGGAAGGAACACATCGTCCGGGCGACCCTGGAGTCGATCGCCTACCAGACCCGCGACATCGCCGAGGCCATGGAGGCCGATTCCGGCGTCGAGACGACGAGTCTGCGGGTCGACGGCGGTGCGGTCAAGAACAACTTCCTCTGTCAGCTACAGTCCGACATCATCCAGACCGACATCGCACGCCCCGAGGTCGACGAGACGACGGCGCTTGGCTCGGCCTACGCGGCCGGCCTCGCCGTGGGCTACTGGGACAACATCGACGAACTCCGCGACAACTGGCAGATCGACCGGGAGTTCGAACCGGAGATGGCTGTCAGCGAGGCCGACAAGATGTACAGTCGCTGGGACGACGCTGTCGAGCGCTCGCTCGACTGGGCACAGGAGGAATAAGGGATGCTGGATGTTCTCCTCCAGTTGCCCGTCATCGACATGAGCGTGACGGATCTCGTGTTCCTGCTGATCGCAGCGTTCGCTGGCGGTGCCTTCGGTGCCGCGATCGGCGCACTCCCGGCGTTCTGTTTCACGGGGTTCATGGTCATCGCCGGACAGGCCGTGGCGGTCCTGCGACAGAACATCCTCGCTGGGGAACTGGGTGAACTCGGGGCCGAAGGACTCACCACCGGCGTGACCGGTGCGATCGCCTTCGGTCCGGTGTTCGGTCCGCACGTCGCTTTCGCCGGCGGCGCGGCAGCGGCCGCCTACGCCGCGAAGAAAGAGGGCGCGATGCCCGAACCAGAAGAGGGCGGCTACCACCCAGCCAAGGATATCGCCTACGCGCTCGGGACCCGTCCAGACGTGCTCGCAGTCGGCGGCGTCTTCGGGATGTTCGGCGCGCTCGGAACCGCTATCTCGGGCGGGGCCGCGCTCCCGTGGGACCCCATCGCGATCATGGTGGTCGTCTCGGCTGCGACCCACCGGATCGTCTTCGGCTACCCGCTGATCGGGGCCGGCAGCCGGAACATCCTCGATATGTCGCCCTTCGAGAAGGGCGAGATGCGGATGGCGGCCGACGGGAGCGGCGACGAAGTCGCGACCGACGGCGGCTACGCCTCGAAGCGACTCGCCGTCGAGCCGTGGCTTCCACACCAGTACAAGTGGGCCAACGTCGCCATGATCGGCCTCGTCGCCGGTCTGCTCGGTGGGTTCATTGCCCTGGAGACCGGGAGCGCCTTCCTCGGATTCGGCATCTCCGCGGCGAGCCTGACCTTCCTCAACCTCGGTGTCGAGAAGATTCCGGTCACCCACCACATGACCCTGCCAGCGAGCACTGCCGCGCTCGCCGTCTACGCCGACCCGACCGGCTCGGCCGCGGTCGTCGCCCTGCTGATCGGTGGCCTGTTCGGCGTCTACGGCGCACTGGTCGGTGAGGTCGTCCAGCGAGTGTTCTACGCTCACTCGGACACCCACTTCGACCCGCCTGCGGCGGCCATCGTCGTCGCCACGCTGACGGTCGTGATCCTCGCGATCGCCGGTGTCTTCGATAGCTCCTCGTGGGTCCCGGCACTGGGTCTGCTGTAGCTCCAACTCTCACTTTCGTCACGCTGACAATGGACACACACCGAGTTTATTGGTATCGTGCCGGTTGCCGTGGTCGCACCGTGTCGAACGGTCGCCGACACCACTCCGTGGTCGCCGGCGTGAGCCACGCCCCGTGGCGTCGCAAGGACCGCCAGCGCGGCCCTAGATCGCACGTCGGGAGCGGGCGACCCGGTAACCACGAGTGTTTTAATGATGTGGGCAATACGGTCGACAACATACCACTGGATCCCATATGGATATCGACGCGAGAATAAAACGACGACAGCGCAGGGACGAGGGCCCGCGGCTGGTGCAGGACTACGAGTCACTGTCCCCCGTCGCTCACATCGACGAGCCCTCCGACCGGGGCCCGGTGTTCGAGCGCTTGCTCGACCACCTCGATCCGGTGTTCGACGGTCGGCTACCACCGAACGCCTACGTCTCGGGCCCCTTTGGCTCTGGCAAGTCCGCCATCGTCACCGCGCTGTTTGCCCGGCTCGAACGCCTCTCGACCGAACAGCGGTCGGTAATCCACACGAGCACGCGGGCGGCGACTCCGACCGCGCCGGGGTTCGCGTACGTCGATATGCGGACGACGACGAGTCGATTCGCTTTCTATCACCACGTCCTCGACGCGCTCGTCGACGAATCGGTCCCGGAACACGGCATCAGTACGTCGGAAGTCCGCCGACGGCTCCACGAACTGCTCGGCGAGTCCCGCACTGGCGTCGTCATCGCCGTCGATCACGTCGGCGAGCCAAACAGCACGGACGCCGAGGAACTGATCGAGCTTTTCGCCGGGCTCCCCAGTAACGTGAGTTGGCTCGCCGTCGGGCGGCCCGACCCCGATGACATCGCGCTGACGGAGTACACGGCCCGGTCGATCACGGTCGAACCCTACCGTCGGCAGATGCTCGTCGACGTGCTGATGACGCGCGCCTCGGAGGGGCTGGCACCGCAGGCGCTGAAACACGATCTCGCTCGAACGATCGCCCAGTGGGCCGAGGGCAACGCCCACGACGCGCTCGCGGCGCTCTTTATCGCGGCCGACCGGGCGACTCGCGCGGAGCGGACGCGACTCACCGACGAGGACGTGCGGGCGGCCATCGAGGAGGTGCCGGCCCCATCCGTATCATTGGGCCGCGTCCTCGCACTCCCCGAGAACAAGCAAGCGGTCCTCAGAGAACTCGTCGACCTGGAGCCCGCGGACAGGGAGTCTGTCACGGAAACGACCGAAGCTATCGCATCGAAAGCGACGGTCGACCTCTCGCCGGGGACCGTCAAGCGCTTCCTCTACGAGATGGCGGAGGTCGGTATCGTCGAGCGCGTCCAGTCCGACGTGCAAAACGGGAAGGGGCGACCGCCCAGCCGGGTCGAACTGCGCTTCCCACCGACCGCGTTCCGCCGACTGTACGATCTCGAACAGTAGTCGACCGAGACCCGAGAGAGTCGGTGGCTAGCGTTTTCCGGTACCGTCCGTGAGCGCAGAGGCCAGCGCACCCATCACGACGATGTCGTCGCCAAGCGTCGTCAGCTTCACGTCCGGGAGGTTGCCCAGCACCATGTCTGGCAGTTCCTCGCGGATCGGCTCCAGTACCGCGTCCGGGTTGTTCAGCGCCACCGCGCCACCGACGTAGACGACCAGCGGTGCGTACGCCTGCACGATGTTGGCGACGCCGATGGCGTTGAGGTGGCCCACCTCGCCGATGACGTACTCGGCGAACTCGTCGCCCTCGCGCGCGTGGTCGAACACGTCCGCCGCGTCGAAGTCGCCGCTTTCGGTCGGCAGCGAGGTCTCGACGCCGTCTTCCTTGTGCAACTGCATCGCGTAGCGGGGGATGTTGTTGCCCGAACAGTAGGCCTCCCAGTGGCCGTCCGAACCACAGCCACAGTCCATGACGCCTGCGGGATCGAGCGTCATGTGACCGACTTCGCCCGCGTTGCCGTCCCAGCCGCCGATGACGTTGCCGTCGACGGCGACGCCGGCCCCGATGCCCGACGAGATCGTCAGGTACACCATGTCGTCGGGGTTGCGATCCGAGAAGAACCGTTCGCCGATCACGCCGGCGTTGGTGTCGTTGTGTAAGAACACTCGGTCGGAGTCGATCAGGTTCCCGACCGGCCCGGTCAACGGGATGCGGTCGATCGTATCGGGGAGGTTCGCCGGGTTCTCGACGACCCCCTCTGCGAGGTCGAGCGGCCCGATCGAGCCGATCCCAGCGGCGACGATGGAACTCGGTGATACATCAGCATCGTCACAGGCAGCCCGGAGGCTGTCGAGGATCGCCTCGGTGACGGCGATCCCGTTGGGGCCCCGCGGCGTCGCCCGCGTATCGGAGCCGAGTTCGTGCGCGGACTCGTCACCGATGACGGCACGGATGTTCGTCGCGCCGATGTCGACCCCAGCGTATGCGGCCATGATATTGTGTCGGTGGACCCTTCGATACTTAACTGCACATATTCAGTGCCAGTGCGGTACCGACCCACTGGGTCGAGACCGACCGGGCCGGCGCGAGGCAGGACCGTCCGCGTTAGGGCTGCCGATCGTCGGCCGTGTCCTCGTAGACGATGCCGCGCTCGGCGTCGAGCGTCACCGCGGTCCCGTCGTCGATAGCCGGCAGGTCCGCCGACGAGATCATCGGGATCGACAGCTCTCGGGCGATGATCGCCGCGTAACTGGTCATTCCGGCGTGGGCGTCGATGATCCCGCCGACCTGTGAGATGTCCCCGTCGAACTCGCCTTCGAAGTCGGCGGGCACCGAGATGATCGCGCCGTCGGGAATCTCGGCGAGGTCGCCGTCAGCGACGTGGTACACCGGGCCCGACACCATTCCGTCGACCACGGAGCGACCGTTGGCGATGCGCTCGGCGGCGACGTGGACCTTGAGCATGTTCGCCGTGTTGAGCCCCTCCAGTTCGGTCATCATGCCCGAGAGGACGACGACCGTGTCGCCGCCGTCGGCCGCTTCCGTGTCGAGTGCCGCCTGGACTGCGTTCTGGATGATGGCGTCGGCCCCCTGGGTCGTGTACTCGGTCGACACCGGGATGATCCCCCACGACAGGGCGAGCTGGCGGCGGACCTTGTCGCTGGGCGTCGAGGCGACGATGGGAATTGGTGGGCGGTACTTCGCCGACTTGAGCGCCGTGTAGCCGGATTCGGATGCGGCGACGACCGCCGACGCCCCGATGTCGCGTGCGAGGAAACGAGCCGACCGGGCGAGCGCGTCCGTCCGAGTGTCACCGGCCGCGGGGACGTGTTGCTCGCGGGTCTCGCTGTACTCCGGCGCGGACTCCACGTCCCGGACGATCCGGTCCATCGTCTCGACGACCCGGACCGGGTGGTCGCCGATGGCCGTCTCGCCCGAGAGCATCACCGCGTCGGTGCCGTCCAGCACGGCGTTGGCCACGTCGGAGGCTTCCGCGCGGGTCGGACGGCGCTCGTGGATCATCGAGTCGAGCATCTCGGTGGCCGTGATCACCGGCACGCCGGCCTCCTGGCACTTCCGGATGATGCGCTTCTGGTATATCGGCACGTCTTCGAGGGGACACTCGACGCCGAGGTCCCCGCGGGCCACCATCACGCCGTAGGCCGCGTCGATGATCGAATCGAGGTTCTCGACCGCGCCCGCGCGCTCGATCTTGGCGATGATCGGGATCTCGATCCCGCGTTCTTCCATCTCGGATTCGATCTCGTAGATGTCGTCGCCCGACCGGACGAACGAGGCCGCCACGAAGTCCGGTTCCTTCTCGGCGGCCACGTCGAGTTCCTGCCGGTCGTTGTCGGTGATCGCCGGCAGTTCCAGTTCGACGCCAGGGACGTTGACGCCCTTGCGGGCACCGAGTTCGCCGCCGTTCTCGACGAGCGCGAACACGGAGTCGCCCTCGACGCGCTCGACGGTCGTCTCGATCCGGCCGTCGTCGAGCAACACGCGGTCACCTGGTTGGACCTCCGTGATCGACAGCGACAGGCCGACGCGTTCGGGCGTCGCGTCGTCGCCTTTGACGAACTCGACAGTCGTCCCCTCTTCGAGGGTGATCTCCTCCCTGATCGGCGCGGTCCGAACCTCCGGACCGGGCATGTCGAGCATCGACGCGACCGGCCGTTCGGTGGTCGCGTCGACCTCGCGGATCCGGTCGATCATCTCCCGGCGGTGTTCGGGCGACCCGTGGCTGGCGTTCAGCCGGGCCACGGACATGCCGGCCTGTGCCAGCGACCGGATCGTGTCGACCGATTCGGTCGCCGGACCGAGCGTACAGACGATCTTTGCGCTACGCATCCGTCCGACTGCCTCCATCCGTCGCGAAAACGGGAACAATCATACGAGGGCGTACCCAGCGAGGGGATAAGAAGCTTGTCGACCCGGCCCGATTTTGCGACCGCGTGCGGGTGATTACCGTGAGATGTCAGCCGTGCCGCCGTCGATGACCGCCCGGACTTCCGACGGCGTGACGACGGCGATGTCACCGGGGATCGAACGCTTGAGCGCAGCCGTCGCGGCGGCGTATTCGAGCGCGTCTGCGACACCGGCACCCTCGACGTACTGGGAGAGGAATCCGCCCACGAAGGAATCCCCGGTCCCGACCGGGTGTGCGCTGGTCGCCTCGAAGGTCGGCTGCTTGTAGACGCTCCCGTCGGCGACGGCCAGCGCCGGCTCGGTCCCACGGGTCAGGATCGTCACTTCGAAGTCGAACGCCTCGGAGAGCCCGCGGGCGATGGACTCGGCGTCGCCCGTTCGGTCGAGGACTGCCTCCGCGTCGCGCTGGGCCACGACGAGCACGTCCACGTCCGGGAACAGCGTTTCGAGCGTCTCCTTGGCCGTCGCCGGTTCCCAGAGCTTCGACCGATAGTTGAGGTCGAACGTCGTCAGTGTCCCCGCCGCGTTGGCTCGCTCCAGCAGCGTCGCGGTCGTCGCCTCCAGCGTCTCCGAGAGCGCCGGCGTGATGCCGGTCGTGTGGAACGCGTCGGCGGCCTCGATCCGATCGACCGGGAGTTCGTCTGCCGTGGCCGTCGTGACCGCTGCGTCGGCGCGGTCGTAGATGACGTTGTTCCCACGGGGCGTGTCACCCGATTCGAGGTAGTACGTCCCCTGTCGGCCCTCCTCGCTCCAGACGATGTCGATCCCGACGCCGTGGCTCCCGAGTTCTCCCGTGACGCGCCGACCGACCGGCGAGTCCGGGAGCTTCGACACCCACGTCGCATCGAGGCCGAGTCGCTGGGCGGCCACGGCGACGTTGCTCTCCGCGCCCGCGGCGCGCACGACGTATTCGTCTGCCGTTTCGAGGCGCTCGTCGCCCGGGGGCGACAGCCGAAGCATGGTCTCTCCGAACGTGACGAGGTCGCTCATGCGACTACCTGAACTCGCCCCTCCTATAAATCCCGACGAACCCACGCCGCCCTTTATTTCGATCCCAGATCGCACACAAGGGGTGACATACTCCAAAGGCTTATGTGCTCAAATAATACACACAAACCTATGCGTTACAGGGAAGTGTGGTCAGGGGATGTCGCGTGGACGGCGCGCGCGACATCTGCGACAGAACAGGATCGCATCGGTGGTGGGGCTCGATGAGTTCGTCGGACGCCTCGGAGAGTCTGCTCCAGAAGATAACGCCGGACTTCGTGCGTCGAAGCTTCGCGCTGAAGTTCGGACTCGTCCTCCTCGTCCTCGCGGCAGCGGTAGGGGTCATCGGTATCGCGGCCACGGACGAAGTCCGGAGCCAGACACAGGACAACGTCGAGGAACAGTACCAGAACACGGCGCTCCAGAAAAGCGACCTCGTCGAGCAGTGGGCCTCTCAAAATCGGCTCTCGACGCGACTGATCTCGAATCAGGAGCGGTGGGCGTCGAACGAGGGTGACCTCGACCTGGCGCTCGAAAACGAACGGTCGCGGCTCCCCTCGGACGCCAAGAACATGCATCTGCTTCAGAAAGCACCGTCCGGGACGACGGTGATCGCGAGTACGAACCTCCGTCCGAACTCGAGTGCGACAGCGGCGAATCTCGTGTGGACCGACGATGTCCTCCTCAACGACACGAGCAAGGTGACCGTCTCCAACGCCTCCTACGACAGTGAACGGGTGCCGGTCATCGGCTTCGCGAGCCCAGTGGCGGCGTCCCAGAACCGCCTGATCGTCGTCGAGTACCGGCTCGACGACATCGCCCAGTCGCTCCGCGGTGCCGATCAAGAGTCGGCACAGTTCTCGCAAGTCGTCGAACCCGACGGAACGGTGGCCATCGACCAGGCCTACGGTGATAGTGGCAACGGGATGGTCCTCAATCAGTACCCCGTCGAGTCCTCGGTCGCGGCCGGGAACGACCTCCGAACTGCGAGCGTACCGGCCGGCGTCAACACGTCGATGCCCGCCAACTCCGAGTTGATCAACGAATCGTACACCGTCGGCTACGCGCCAGTCGAGGGAACCAACTGGGTCGTCCTCACGCACGCGCCGTCGTCGAGCGTCTTCGGGTTCGTCCAAAACATCCAGCAGTACGGCCTGATCGCGACGGTCGGACTCGTCGTCCTGATCGGCGGCGTCGGTGCGGCACTGGGCTGGAGCACGTCGTCCTCGATCGACGGCCTGACCCAGAAGACAGAGGAGATGCGCGAGGGGAACCTCGACGTGACCCTCGAATCCAGCCGAATCGACAACATCGGTCGACTGTACGACGGATTCGCGGACATGCGTGACTCGCTCAAAGATCAGATCGACGAAGCAGAGCGCGCCCGCAAGGAGGCCGAAGTCTCCCGCGCCGAAGCCATGGAGATGACCAACTACCTCCAGGAGAAGGCAACCGAGTTCTCGGTCGCCATGGAGCAGACCGCGGCCGGCGACATGACCACCCGGATGGAACAGGACGGGGAAAACGAGGCGATGGACACCATCGCCGCGGAGTTCAATCAGATGATCGAGGAGCTAGAGAAGACCACCGGACAGCTCAAGAGCTTCTCGGAGGAGGTCGCCGACTCCGGTGACGTCGTCCTCCAGAGCGCGGAATCCGTCCGCGACGCCTCCGAACAGGTCGCCGAGTCGGTCCAGAAAATCTCTGACGACGCCTACGAGCAGAAAGATCAGCTCCAGCGCATCTCGGAGGACCTGGACGAACTCGTCGACACGCTCGAAACGTTCGAGCAGGAGAACCCCGGTATGGACCTGAGCGACTCGCTCACGCAGTTCCGAACCGTCGCGACGCAACTACAGGACGCTGCCGACACCAGCGAACAGATGATGGCCGAATCCGAGACCGTCGCCGGGGCGGCCGAGGAGCAGGCCGCGGAACTGAACGAGGTGTCCTCGCGGGCAGAACAGCTGAAACGCTACGCGCGGCCGCTGGGTGACATCCTAGAGCGCTTCGAGACGGAAGCCGAACACGAGTTCGTCTTCTCCGGCGGCCCATCACAGACGACGCGGACCCCGGACGAAGACGACGACTGATCGAGCCGTCCGTTCGGCGACGAACACTGCTTTTCCGACGCTCTCGTCACTTCGCTCTCTCGAACAGAATACCACTCCCGCACGTACTCTCCGGCAATTACTGTCCAGCGGCGAGACGGATGTCGTACCGAAGCGTGAACACTCGGGCACCGATCAACTCGACGCGGTGAACTGCCCGGTCGCTCCCGCCCTCGTCGTTGGGTTCGACGAAGGGCCACGTTCTGCGGGGTGGGAGACGAGCAGTTTGGGAACCAGTCCCTGATAGAGCTAGACCAGCACCAGCCCGATCCTCGTGACAGCGTGGGTGAGCAGCAGCTGATCCCTCGCTCCGGGGGTGTTCCTTCCTCGATACAGTGGGCCAGCACGTCGAAACTGAGTGCGGTCACCAAGCCCAAGAGCGGGCGAAAGGCGACTCGATCGATCACTCACCCTCGATCACTCGCCCCGTCGCCCCCACCGCGTGTCGTAGCTGTATTCGGTGAGAAAGCGCAGGCCGTCGTCCGTCTCGACGTATCGCCAGAACCCGCGGCCCTCGCCGATGAGGGAGATCGGTGAGGACTGAGGTCGTCTCCTCCCCGCCCTCGTTAGTGGCGACGGACGTACCCGCTCTCTCTCGTGTGCAATCATGCATTGGTATAGCGATATACGATTTACGAGTCCGTGAGCAGTCGCAAAAATATCGTCTAGTAGTTACATTTTGAATTATATTTCTGAGAACGCTGGAATATCCGACGACCGGAACCCGTGATACCACTCGGCTCTCGATGAGGACGCCAGACCGTGCATCGGCGGGCTTGGGCGGCGACGCTCGCCGTAATTCACGGAATCGGCACGCCCACACGAGGTGCCGATCAATTTGCGACTGTCCCGGTGATGGTCGCCGACTCTCCAGAAGTACGAGACCGATGTGAGCGCGGTCAGCCCGGGACTGGCTCTCCCGTGCTCCACTGCTCGCTCGGCGATCACTGACAGTCCGGTCGAAAATCCCGGTCGATCTTTCAGTGGGGCGGTCAGCCACGAGGGAGCACGGAACGGCGCTGTCGTCCACAGCACCAGAGTGACGAGAACTGCAACCACCGAACCGATCGCGATCCCTACGACTGCGAGCAGACGGGTCGGAATCACGGAGCCAGTGACTCGTCAAGATAGTGCAACAGCCCCCTCAGTGAAGGGGTGGCGCTCACACGCCCCAGTCCTGTTGTGGTAAACGAAGCGCACACGACGTTACTCACACGCTTGCAACGGCCACTGGCACACCCTCACGTGACTGGTGTTACCGGCCACGAGGTCCGAAAACGACGGGCCCATTCGAGTCGAAGAGTGCGAGTGCGAGGTGCGCCACAGGATTGGCTGCCGATCCCGGAGCATCGACGACTCTCGCTGCCGTCGCGAACAGGAGAAGCTCACAGCCGCCACTGTGCTGTCTCAACCTCCGGTTCATCGGCTGGCCCGTCCGCCGCCGACCGACCTTGGGGTACACCGCAGTCGTGCTCCGTCGTGAGACCAGTGCAGGTGTCCCCATCGAAGCGCCGACACTGTGTGGTGTAGTGAGAACGACGATGCCAGCGTGGCGAAGCGAGCCGTCGGAGGTTCTCGTGTCGTCGCTACGAAACGAGCGCTGTCGATGTAACTGATGGACGTGGACCGGGCCACGACATACAGTCACTGAACCACGTCCAGACAGGCCTGCCTGCTGGAGGGCTGTCGAATCCGACTGTATCGCGACGACGATCTTCTGGAGGCCGTGTGTCGCGACCTCCAGTACGGAACGCTGGGTCCCGACCGGTCCCCACCGCGATGTCGCCCCATCGTAGACGATGTTCGAGAATGGATGGTCCTTCCTCACCACGACAAGTGAGTTGCGCTGGACACTCCTCGGAACCACGTCGAACGATTGGGCGGCAGTCCTGACCGTCGCGGACCGGACCGCTACCGACCAAATGTATGCTCATCCCGATATGTTGTTGTTCGGGTAGTCTCCCGAAACCCGTGGACCAGATAGACTCACCTCCAAAATTTCGTCGCTACCAGTACAACAGATATTATCCGTGTGGCTAACCCTATCACCCATTTTTGAGTCAGATGCACAGATATAATATGCGACTCTGTGGAATATTTGGACTCATTAGCCCAAATAAAGGCTTTTATCCGTGTGTATGAGTTAATTTGATGTGGGTGGGGCCCAAACGGATGAACATGGCAAGTGAGGGTGAAGTTGACACCTCGCGGGCGCGCGTCCAGACGTACGTTCCGACCTATCAGAAAGACGAGTGGCAGTCACACGCCGACGAACTCGACATGAGTCTGAGTGAGTTTGTCAGATCGATGGTGCAGGCGGGACGGAAGGGGTTTACAGGGTCCGAGGTGGCCGTTGAGGATGGCAAAACAGAGAAAGGCGGTGCAGACCAATATTCGGACGCTGACCCCAAGGGTCGACGCCTGGAAGACAGGGTCCTCTCGATCCTCGCCGACGGCGATTCCTACGACTGGGACGAACTCGTCGCAGCAGTTACCGACGATGTCGAAGCGCAACTGGACGAGACGCTGCAGGAACTACAGGCCCGTGACCAGATCAGGTACAGCGGTCGCGACGGGGGGTACGTTCGGAAATGAGTTCTCGAACAGAGGACGCCGAGGCCAGCGAGGATCCGGTAGGGTACTTTCTCGACGATATCACCTATCACGGCAAGACCGAGCGGACCCGCGAGTACTACGAACGCGTCCTGCGGGACTTCGAATCGTTCCTCGACGACGGCGCACGCCCAGTCTCGCTCGACCAAGCGACCCACCGGGATTGTATGGCCTACGTCCACAGCCTGCGGGGCCAGCAGCGCGACTCGACGGTCGCGACGTACGCCTCGTATCTCCACCGGTTCTACGCATACATGAATCAGGTCGGCACGTTCGATTCGAACCCCATGGCGCTGGTCATGGAGGAAATGGACGAGACGATCGACACCGACCCGCAGCGCCGCGAAATATCAGTGGCGGAGATGAGGTCGTTCGTCGCCGAGATCGCCCATCCACTGGAGCGTGCGGTGGTCGTGACGCTGCTCAAGACCGGTATGCGGGCGGGTGAGCTGTGTAATCTCGATCTGCGTGACCTGCACCTGGCGAACAGCGACCTCGGGCACGCGGACGAGACCCGCGTCCAGATCGACGGGCGTCCGGGGTCGCTGTTCGTCTCGGCCGAACCGGCATGTGGCACCGTCGTCAACGGCGAGGAGCGGACCGCAGCGAACAAACGCAAGCGCGATACCACGATTCCCGTCGACGACGAGCTCCAAGCAGTGCTAGAGCGGTGGCTGGCCATCCGACCGGACCCGCGTGCCGCGAGTGAACCGCTGTTCACCTCGACGAGCGGTGACTGGGGGGCACGGCTGACGCCGGATATGGTCCACCACATCGTCGAACAGCACGCCAGAGAGCGGGGCTGGTATCAGGACGGCGGTGGTGCAGCGGCGAACGTCACACCACACTACTTCAGGCACTTCTTCACCACGCATCTCCGGGACAGAACGGGGGATCGTGGGATCGTCAAGTACCTGCGGGGGGACGTAGCGCAAGACGTGATCGACACGTACACCCACGAGTGGGGCGACCGTGTCAGGACCGTGTACGAGGCCCAGATCTACGACTTGTGTTGAAATTCTATTGTTTTGTTATCACTTTTCCGCAGTGAGTCAGTGACTTCTGCGAGCCAGGTAAACTGCATAGCGCTATATCAATACGCTGCCGATCTGCCGACGGCGTGGTCGGTCGAAATCCGACAAATAGCGGAGAACGAGAAGCACTACTCGCGACGGAGTTCGGCGTCCAGATACGACAGCAGCGAGATTCTGACGGCCGGGGCGGCGGCCGACCGGTCCGTCGTGACACGACCGTACATCGCCCCGTTGATGGTCGCGAGAACGTGTTCGGTCACACGGTCGACATCCACGTCGCGGAACGTGCCGTCGTCGATTCCACGGTGGATGTGCGTGCGGATCGTCTCGGACAGTCGGTCGTCGATCTTGGTGAACTGTTCACGGAACGTCTCGTCGGAGACGGCCTGTCCGCGCAGTCCGAAGACGACGGCGTGGATCTGTGCCTCGTCCTGTTCGAGTCTGAGTGGCAGCAGTTTTTCGATGACGTGTTGCAGGTCCTGATACGGACCGTCGCCGGTTTCGGTCCCTACCGAGGCCTGAAAGTGATCGATGGCGTACCGGAGAAAGGTGAGCAAGAGGTCGTCTTTCGAGTCGTAGTGGTAATATATCGAAGCTTTCGACTTGTCGAGTTCGTCGGCGATCCGCGAGATAGACAGGCCTGCGTAGCCGTGATCGAGAAGTGCATGATACGTAGCTCTCATGATCTCTTCCTGTGCGTCACTCCAGTCTTCCCGGGACGTTGGCCCCGACATTATCTCCGGGGCACACTCGTACGTGGCGATTGTCGGTCGTATCTCCCACCGTAGAGCCGGTTTCCGTACTGGACGAATCGAACTGTCATACCCTGACTGAACGTTCGGTAAACTTAAGCGCGTCGCCGCTCCGTGGTGTCGCTGACTGGCAGTACAGAACGAGGGATCGAAGCAAGGCCACCGAGACGAGGCCAACAGTTTTGCGCCCCCGAACTGTTGTTCGACAGTGGATCCACCATGACTGCTATCCGGCTCGACGGCCTGACGAAGTACTACGGTGATATTCGTGGCGTCGAAGACCTCACGTTCGAGGTACGTGAGGGCGAAGTGTTCGGGTTCCTCGGGCCGAACGGAGCCGGAAAGACGACCGCGATCAGGACGCTGATGGGGTTTCAGTCGGCGACCGCTGGCGAGGCGTCTGTCTTGGGAGCGGACATCGGCGACGCCGAGGCGCTCCGGTCTGCCCGCCGCGATATCGGCTACCTCCCCAGTGACCCCGGACTGGACGAGTCGATCACCGGGCGTCGACTCCTCGATTATCACGGATCGCTGCGAGGGGATAGCCGGAGCGAGGAACTGTTGAAGCTGTTCGATCCGCCGCTGGATCGGAAGGTCGGGCAGTATTCGCGTGGGAACAAGCAGATGCTCGCGATCATCGTCGCGTTCATGCACGACCCCGAACTGGTGTTCATGGACGAACCGACCTCAGGGCTCGACCCGCTGAAGCAGGAGGAGCTACTGGGATTCATGGAGGCCGAGCGCGACCGGGGAAAGACGTTCTTCTTCTCGTCGCACGTCCTCAGCGAGGTCAGGAAGGTCTGTGACCGCGTCGGCATCATCCGGGACGGCCACCTCGTCGAACTCGAAGCGATCGACTCGCTGCTGGATCGGACTGGCAAGATCGTTCGGGCCAGTGTCGGCGATACCGTCTCGCAGGCGGACGTTTCACTGGACGGGGCCCACGACGTGAGTGTCAGTGGCGGTGACGGGAGCGACGAGACGATGATGTCGTTTACCTACACGGGTGCGTACGACTCCTTGCTCCGACACCTGCTGGAGTACGACCTCAGGGACCTCTCGATCGAGGAAGCTCCGCTCGAAGACGTGTTCATGCGTTTCTACGACGACGATCCGCAGGCAGCCGTCGAGCAGGTGGAAGGTGAGCAGGCAGGCGAGGGAGCGGGTAAACAACCGGACGAAGACGAACGGGCGGGCGAGCGCGGCGGGGAGTCGGCCGATGTTTGAGACAGCGCGGTTCGAGGCGCGTCAGCAGTTGCCCGGCGCAGTTGCGCTGGCCATCGGTATCTCGGTCTTTGCCGGGATGATGATCGCCATCGCACCGGGCATTCTCGCGGAGGTCGACCTCGAAGCGTTGACGGCGCAGTTACCGCCACAGATGGTGGCGGCGTTCAGCCTGTCGGTTATCGGCACCATCGAGGGGTTCATCGCACTGGAGTTGTACGAGTTCGTCTGGCTGCTGGGGTTGGGTATCTACGTCGCGTATCAGGGGGCCGGCGATATCGCAGACGACATCGAGGCGGGACGGATGGACATGGTGCTGTCGGCCCCAGTTTCCCGGGGACAGGTCGTCCTCGAGAAGTTCCTCGCGCTGTGGACGCCGATGCTCGTCGTCAATGCCGTCGTGTTCGCGGTCGTCTTCGCCGGCACGCGACTGATCGACGATCCGATCGCAGTGACCGACCTCCTCGCCGTCCACGCGCTGTCGATCCCGTATCTGCTCTGCTGTGGCGCGCTGGGTGTGTTCGCCTCCGTCGCCGCACCGCGGCGGGTCGTAGCCGAGGGGGCTGCGGTCGGTATCCTCGTCGGAACCTTTCTGATCGAAGCGGTCACCATCGGGACCGACGCCGAGTGGCTGGCGTCGGTCGCACCGATGCAGTACTACGATCCGGTGGCGATCCTCACCGCGAGCGAGTACGACCTGTGGGGCGCTGGGATTCTGTTGGCCGGAACGGCGGTTCTGCTGCTGGCGAGCAGGCAGTGGTTCGAACGGAGGGACATCTGATGACCGAACGAGTCGCTGAGGAGACGCCAAGCGTCAGCGACAGTCGAGTCGGAACGACGCTCGACGTACTCCGGTTCGAGGCCGCCGGGCGCGTTCGGATGAGCGTGCTCATCGCAGTCCTGCTGTCCCTGTTCGGTGGGCTCTACCTCTGGATCGGGCCACAGATCGTGACCGAGATGGACCTGACGGCGATGATCGAATCCTTCCCACCAGCGTTGGCGGCGCTGTTCGGTTTCGAGAGTCTGGCGTCGCTGGAAGGGCTGCTCGCCAGCGAGTTCTACACGTTCGGCTGGACGGTCGGGCTTGCAAGCTACGTCGCCTACACGGCGGCGGGGAGCGTCGCCGAGGACATCAGACGGGGGCGAATGGACATGGTTCTCTCGGCCCCGGTCGCCCGGCGGAGTGTCCTGCTGGGCAAGTACCTCGCGCTGTTGGTGCCGGTCGTCGTCGTCAATGCCACGGTACCGCTCGCGCTGTTCGTGGGTTCGCATCTCGTCGGCGATCCGCTCTCGATCGTGGATCTGGCAGCACTCCACGGAGTCGCAGTGGTCTACTTGCTGTTCTGGGGCGCGGTGGGGTCCCTGCTGGGTGTCGTCGTTCGGCGGGGACGCACTGCGGGTCGTGTCGGCCTCGGCGTCGTCTTCGGCGCGTGGTTGTTCGAGTCGATCCTCGTGGGAACGGAGTACAGCTGGGTCAGTGCTCTCTCGCCGGTGCACTACTTCGACCCCGCTGCGGTGCTCATCGACGGGCGATACGATCCGACGGGCGTCGGGCTGCTCGCGGCCGGGACGGCCGTTCTGTTCGTGTTCGGTCTGTGGTGGTTCGAACGGGCGGACGTGTGATCGGCCCACGGCATTCGTGATAGCCCTGCATATGTGGGGTTGGGCCGGAACTGTGGCCGGTACTGAACGAACGTTCGGTAGTTTCGCAACCCTTATCAGCACTGTGTCAAAAGGGACAGGCAGACAGCTATGCACGAGATACGACCGAGAACCAGCAGCGGGGCGATACGATGAAGGCCGTCGAGCGAGCCGTCGACGGCCTCCTCGACAGGAGTCGGATCGTCATCGTTGCGATGCTCCTGTTGACCGTCGTCGTCGGCAGCGGTGCGCCGATGGTCGACCAGTCGTCCTCGCTGGATCAGTTCCAGACTGACTCGCCGGAGGCAGAGAAACTGGACTTCATCGAATCGAACTTCTCGACCGGCGCTGACAACACGACGACCGTGCAGGTGATCGTCCGCGACGACGACGTACTGGACAAGGGGTCGCTGGTCGGGTTGCTCGACTACCAACAGCAGTTACGCGACAACGAGACGGTCAACGGAACGCTGGCCGACGACCAGTCGATGACCAGTATCGCGAACGTGCTCGGTACCGCCGCGATACAGCAGGAAGAAGGTCAGGATGTACAGACGGTCGCGGCCGAACTGCAGACACTGAATCAGAGCGTCGCGGAGGAGCGACAGGCCATCACCGCACGCAACGAGACGCTCGCCGCGACGGGTTCGGTGTTGCGCCAGCAGCTTCAGTATCTCCAACAGAACCGGAACGCGAGCATCGACGCCGCCTTCGCCGACGTTCGCGCGAACACGACGGTCGAACTCAACGAGACCGACGCGGCCACGTTCCGAAGGGCGGCCCAGCAGCTCCGTAACGCCACGTCGGAATCGGCCATCGAGAGCGCCTACCGGCTCGGCACGCGGGGCGTCCTCGCGGACGACTACCGCGACTTAGAGCAGCGGTCCGCAGCGCTGCAGGAACAGGCCGGAGAGCTCCAGACGCTGGCCGACGAACTGGAGACCGAACGCGCCCAGCTACGGAACGCCAGTAACGCGACGCTTGCCGAACAGCGCCAACAGCTCCGCTCGATGAACGCCTCGCAGATCGACTCGCTCGTCACGACGGTGTTCGCCAACGGCGGGAACGGCGGCAACGGGCCGGGCGTGTTCGCGTTCATGCCGACGAGCTTCGATCCCGACTCGACGAGCGCATCGGCGACGATGCTCGTGATCACGCAAGAGAGCGACGGCGCATCGGCCGCGCAGGGAACGGCCTCGGACTCGGTGACCGACGCACAGCTCGCGATTCAGTCGATCGCCGAGGGTGCCGACGGCGGTTCGTATCTCGTCTTCGGTGCCGGTATCATCGCCGACGAGATCAACAGCTCGATGACCGACAGCCTCCTGATCGTCGGCCCGCTGGCGATCTTGTTCGTGCTGGTGGCACTGGCGGTCGCCTATCGGGACCTGCTGGACATCCTGCTCGGACTCGCCGGGATCGGTGCAGTGCTGGCGTGGACCTTCGGGTTCATGGGCTGGACCGACATCTCGTTCAACCAGATCTTCATCGCCGTGCCCGTGCTGTTGATCGGGCTGAGCATCGACTACGCGATCCACATCTTCATGCGCCACCGCGAGGAGCGCAACGGCGCACACGGTGGGGGCGACGATGACGCGCTCGCCCCCCGTGGCTCGATGCGGACGGCGCTTACCGGCGTCGGGATCGCGCTGTTGTACGTCACGGCGACGACGGTGATCGGGTTCCTCTCGAACCTGACGAGCCCGGTCCCGCCGATCCAGGACTTCGGTGTGGTCAGTTCGGTCGGGATCGTCGCCGCCCTGCTGATCTTCGGCGTCCTGATCCCGGCACTGAAAGTCGAGATCGACGAACTGCTCGAGGCGCGTGGCATCGACCGGACCAAGCGCGCCTTCGGGACCGGCGGCGGCGCGTTCTCGTCGGTGCTGTCGGTCGGCTCTACCGGCGCGAAGAAGGCACCCTACCTCGTCATCATCGGGGCGCTGTTGATCAGCGCCGGCGGGGCCTACGGGGCGACACAGGTCGACACCTCCTTCAGCCAGTCGGACTTCCTCGCGGAGGACCCGCCCGACTGGATGAACGAACTCCCCGAACCGTTCGCGCCGGGCGAGTATACCGCCAAGCAGAACCTCGAGTACGTCAACGACAACTTCGTCCGCGAGAACTCGCAGGCCCAGATCCTGATAGAGGGCGAAATAACGAGCGCTGAGACTCTCCAACGGCTCTCCGAGGCCCAGTCGTCGGCCACGAACAAGGGAGTGACCCAGACCCTCTCGAACGGGCAGGCCGACATCACGAGTCCGCTGACGGTGATGCAGTCGGTCGCCGCAAGCGACGAGGCGTTCGCCGCGGAGTTCGAGGCCGCGGACACGAACGACGACGGCGTGCCCGATCGGAACATCGAGGCGCTGTACGATTCGCTCTACGAGACCGCACCAGAGGAGGCAGAGGGCGTCCTCTACCGGAACAACGGCAACTACGAGGCCACACGGATGGTCGTCGCCATCGAGGGCGGTGCCAGTAGTGACGCGATTACGAACCAGATGAGCAGCGTCGCGGAAGGCCTCGACGGCTCTGGGCTCGAAGCGACGGCGACCGGCAGCGCGATCCTGAACAAAATCATACAGGACGAACTGCTCAACACCGTCATCCAGAGCCTGATCATCACGCTCGTGGCGACCTTCATCTTCCTGATGATCACCTACCGGATTACCGAGGGCAGCGCGACACTGGGCATCGTCACCCTGCTGCCCGTCGCCTTCAGCGTGATGTGGATTCTGGGGACGATGTACCTGCTGGACATCCCGTTCAACGTCCTGACGGGGATGATCACGAGCCTGACTGTCGGGCTCGGGGTCGCCTACAGCATCCACCTCTCCGAGCGGTACAATCAGGAACTCGAACGGAGTGGCGAGGTCTGGACGGCGATGGATCAGGCCGTCACGGGTACCGGCGGTGCGCTGCTGGGCAGCGCGGCGACCACCGTGGGTGGCTTCGGCGTCCTCGTGTTCGCCATCCTCCCGCCCCTCCAGCAGTTCGGGACGATCACCGGGCTGACCATCGTCTACGCGTTCCTCGCGAGCGTGCTCGTGCTCCCGAGCCTGCTCGTCGTCTGGACGCGCTACGTCAATCCCGACGGCGTGGGGCTGGCCACGGACGACGATGACGACGACACGCCCGACGAGGGGACGACGGACGGGTCGGAACCGCTTTCGGCCGGCACGCCGGTGGCGACCAGAGAGATCGACCGCGCCGTCGCAGCGCCCGGTGAGGACGTGACCGTCACCGTTCGGCTCGACGGCATCGACGGCCGCGTCGTCCTGCGTGACCAGGTGGTCAGCGGGGTGACCGTCGTCGACAGCTCCCCCGAACCGGTCGACATGACCGTCAACGGCGGCAGTGTCTACGTCGCGTGGGACGACGGCACGCCGACGCTACGCTACGAGACGACGGTCCCCGCCGACGCACAGGACGGCCAACCGCTCCGGTTCGAGGGCGAAGTCCTCGCCGGAACGGAACGCTTCCCGGTCGAAGGCGACGCGTCGCTGGAAGTCGTGACCGACGTGTTCGAGCGGATCACTGCGGCCGGCACCGTCTCCGAGAGCGACCTCCGGACCGCCTACGACCGCTACGAGGAGGGGTCGCTCACGCAACACCAACTCGAACGCGTGAATCAGGCCTGGCTACGCGACGGGCAGCCGATCGAAACGAAGCGGCCGGCCGACGACGACTGACGGCGGACGACGCTCTGGCGACCGCAGCTTTTCGATCTACTCGACGGCGATGCCGCCTTTCATCCCCAGCGAGAGGTGTGGCTCGCAATGATAGAGGACAATTCCAGGATCTTCGAGCGTCCGGGTGTACTGGACGCCCGAGCCACCGACCGACTCGCCGGAACTGAACTCGTAGTCGGACTCGCCGATCTGTTCGTCGGGCAGTGCTTCGACGTTGTGCGGGTTACCTTCCCCCGTCCAGTTCCACCTGATCTCCGTGCCCGTCGAGACGACGACGGCGGCCGGTCCGTAGGCGAAACTGCCGCCGTTGCCGTCCGCGCCCACGTCGACGGTCACCGTGTCCTGCTCTCGAAGCACCTCGAAGTTGCCATCGTAGTTGTCAGTCGCGCCACCGATCTCGGTCTCGGTGAGCCATTCGTCGATCGTCGGGTAGTCCTCGCCGGTGACGGCACCGCCCGCACCGCCGCCGTCGCCGTTGCCGTCGCCACCACAGCCTGCGAGCGCGACGGTTCCGAGTCCGACGGTGCCGAGTAGCTGCCGGCGGGTGAAATAGCGCTGCATAGCTGAGCTACGATGTCCGTGACAGTAGTTACCGAGCGCTTATTTCGGGGGCCGGCGGCGACCGTGGCCCTTGGCCGGGCTTACCGCTCGAAGCCCGGGAACGACGAGGCATCGACGGCGTCGAGCGCGTCCCGAAGTGCTGTCACACCGTCTTTCTCGACGCGGTCGGGATTCCCCAGCAGACGGACCGACTGGGTCCCAAGCGCGACGAACCCAAGATCGAGGGTCTCGGCCGTCGCTCGCAGTCCGAGTCCGGCGTCGGCGTCGCCGGCCGCGACGGCTCTGGCCGGTCGTTCGTACCCGCTGGCAGTCAGTTCGTACCCCCGTATCGCGTCGGTCAGGTCGTGTCGGTCGACCCCGCGGTCGGCGGCCAGCGCATCGAGGGTGGCATCGAGGCTCGAACGGAGGCCGGTCCCCGAATCGAGATTGACGAACGACAGGTCCTCGTCGATCAGCGATGCGAGGTCGATGCCGGAAGGATCGCCGTCTTCGACGACCAGCCCCCACTCCCGGGTCCACTCGCCCAGATCGACGGTGTCTGACGGGTCGATCGACCCCTCCGGGCCTGCGACGACGACCACGTCGGGGACGCCCTCCCGAAGCCGTCGCAGTCCCTCGCGGCTGCCGACCGGGAGGTGACGCGGTCGGTCGAGGCGGTCGAGGACGGTCGAGAACAGCGGATCGGACTCGCCGACACAGAGCAGCGACGGCGGCCGAACGTCGGGCGAGAACAGGTCGACCGTCACGGTCTCGCCGGCGTCGAGAAAGGCCGTGTCGGCCGGCACCGTCACCGTGCCGTCGGCGTCGACGAGGCTGGTCGTCGCGCCGCTGCCCTTGTCGACCGGGTAGACGAGCAGGTCGCCGTCGCCGTCCTCGACAAGCCCCGCGGGCATGAGCCGGCGGCGGCCCTCCTCGTAGCGCTCGCGGACGGCCATCCGGCCGGAGGCGGTCGCGGTGGCGGGTTCGGGCAACCCCGCCGCGTCGCGCAGTTTCGGGGCGACGAACACCCGGAAGATCGTCAGCGCCGACACCGGGTAGCCCGGCAGGCCGACGTAGGCGGCGTCGCCGAGTTCGCCCACGAGCATCGGCTTGCCGGGCTTGATCGCCGTGCCGTGCAGGAGGAGTTCGCCCTGCTCCTCGACGACGCGGTAGATCACGTCGACGGCGCTCGCGCTCGTCGATCCCGAGGAGAGCACGAGGTCACACTCCGCGGCGGCCTCGCGCAGGAGTCGCTCCATCTCCTCGTAGTCGTCGCCGACGTGCGGGTACAGTTCGGGGTCACCGCCGGCCTCCGCGACGGCCGCGGCCGTGGTGTAGCTGTTCACGTCGTAGATCTGTCCGGCCCCGCTGTCGAGGTCCTCACCGGGTCGAACGAGTTCGTCGCCCGTCGAGAGGATGCCGACGGTCGGCTTCGTCCGAACCGGGACCTCGTCGACGCCAAGCGCCGACAGCAGCCCGATCTCTCTGGGCGTGAGCCGCGTCCCCGGGCCGAACGCGCGGGTGCCGGCAGCGATGTCCGCGCCGGCGAGCATCACGTTCTCTCCGGGCGTGACCGACGAGCGGATCGCGACGCCGTCGTCGGTTTCGGTCGTGCGCTCGACGATCACCACGGCGTCGGCTCCGTCGGGCATCACTGCGCCGGTCGAGATTTCGACGGCCGTGCCGGGATCGACCGACACGTCCGGGGCCTCGCCGGCGTGGACCGCGCCGGCGAGCGACAGCGTCACGGGGTCGGCCTCGCCAGCGTCGAAGGTGTCCCGCGCGCGGACCGCGTAGCCGTCCATCGCCGCCCGGTCGAACCCCGGCACGTCGATGGTCGCGTCGATCCGCTCGGCGAGGACGCGCCCCCGGGCCGAATCGAGCGGGACTGTCTCCGTTCCGGGGTCGATGTCCAGCCCCGAGACGACCTCGTGGGCACGCTCGGGCGAGGCCAGATCGCGGAACTCCTTGCGGTCGCTCACTGGGACCACTCCCAGTGCTGGACCGTGACGGTCCGGCCGGCCTCGTACCCCTCCGTTTCCTCCGGCACGACGACCCACCCGTCGGCCAATGCGACGCTGGAGAGGACGCCAGCGCCGCTGGCTCGCGTAGGTGTGGCGGTCGCGTCGCCGTCGGACTCGTCCCCATCACCCTCCCCGTCGAGTCGCACCCTGACGAACGATCTGGTGCCGATCTCGCTGGCGACCTTCCGTTCCAGTCGCGCCTCGGTCGTCGGGACCGCCCCTGTCGGCAGACCGGCGAGGCACTTCAGCGCGGGCCGGAGCAACTGGACGGCGTTGACGATGGTCGCGACCGGGTAACCCGGCAGCGCGAGCACGGGCGTGTCCTCGACGACGCCGATGGCGACCGGGTGGCCCGGCTTGAGCGCGACGCCGTGGACGAGCACTTCGCCCAGATCGTCGATGACCGAGGGCAGGAGATCCCGCTCGCCGACCGACGACCCGCCGGTCGTCACCACGATGTCGTGGTCGAGATCGCGCTCGATGGCCTCCCGTAACGCGGCCTCGTCGTCGGTCACCACGTCCCGGTAGGTCGGCTCTCCGCCCCACCGCCGGACGTACTGGGCAACGGTCTGGCCGTTCGTCTCGACGACCTCGCCGGGGGCCGGATCGGACTGGACCAGTTCCTCGCCGGTGGGGATCACGGCCACGCGCGGGCGCTCGACGACTTCGACGGTGTCGACGCCGACGGCCTTCAACAGCGCTAGATCGGAGGGGCGTAACTGGTGGCCGGGATCGAACAGGTGCTGGCCCTCGCTCACGTCCTCGCCGACGGGGGCGACGTTCTCGCCGGTCGCGACGGCGTCGAAGACCTCGACGGCCTCGTCGCCGGCGCTGACCCGTTCGGTCATCACGACCGCGTCCGCGCCGTCGGGCAGTTCACTGCCGGTGTGGACGCGACTCGCCTGTCGCGGCCCGACGGTGTCGGCCCGCTGTAGCCTGACCGGCGAGCGGTCGCTGGCGTCGAACGTGTCCTCGGCACGCACCGCGAAGCCGTCCATCGCCGCCCGGGCGTAGTGGGGGGCTGGCCGCGGCGCGGTGACGGCCGTCGCCAGCGCGCGCTCGTCGGCCTCGCCGACGGGCACCGTCTCGGTCCGGTCGACCGGCGCGACCGATTCGAGCAGTCGCTCGCGGGCCGCAGCGAGTCGCGTCCGCTCCCTGAACCCGACGCCCCTGGGATCGTCTGTCATATCCGGTGGGTAGCGGTCCCAGGGCAAAAAGCCACGACTTCGCCGTCACGTCGAGCCGTCGTCGCCCGGTACCGGCGTCGCCCGCGTCGCGGTCGCCTTGAACGTCAGCACGACAGGAACGCCCTCGCCCAGTCCCAGTCGGTCGAGGCTCTCGTGAGTGAGGACGGCGGTAATCGGACACTCCGGCGGGACCGAGACGGTGACGGTGGCGATAGCGTCCCCCCGGTCGACGGCGGCGACGACCCCCTCGAAGTGATTGCGCGCGCTCGTCGCGTCGGCGGCGGGCGGTGCCGACGGGTCGTGCAGCGTCACGGCGTCCGAGCGGATCGACACCTGCACGCGCTGGCCGACCGCGACCGGGTCGTCGGCGACCAGCAGCGCGCGGACCTGCCCGGCCTCGGTCTCGACGACACCGAGTTCGCCGTCCCGTTCGACGACGGTGCCCGCGAGGACGGACTCCGCGACGCCCGCCGCGCCGTCGAGGGCGGCCCGGAGTCGCTCGAAGCGGGCCAGGAGCTCCCGGGCCGTCTCGGTCAGCTCGCTCCCCCCGCCGCTCGCGCCGCCGCGCTGGCGCTCGACCAGCGGTCCGAAGGCCGATTCAAGCGTGTCGACCCTGTCGAGCGCCCGGGCACGCGAGCGTCCGAGCGCCGCCGCAGCGCCGCTGACCGACCCGTGCTCGGCGATGGCGGAGAGTAGGGCGGCGTCGGCGGCTGTGAAGCTCACGCCGTCGGCCCGTAGCTGTGCGTCGACGCCCGAGTCCATACTACTCCTGCCCGCGGGTTCGGCAAAACGGTTATGTCCCGCGGGGCGGAACTCCGATGTATCTATGTCGAAACATCGGTCGCCCCGACGCGCGGTCCTCCGGGCCGTCGGGGCGGGGGGCGTCGCTGCACTTGCCGGGTGTACTGGGCTGGGCGCGACCGGTGTCGACACCGAGGGAGCGTCGGCGACGGTGTTCCACGCTGGGAGCCTCTCGCCGCCGTTCCGGGCGGCCGAAGACGACCTGGAGGCCGACGGCGACACCGCTGTCGTCAGGGAGGCCCGCGGCTCTGTCGGCTCGACGAAGAAGATCACCGAGCAGGGTCGCCACGCCGACGTGCTGGCAGTCTCGGACTACCGGCTCCTGCGGGACCGCCTGCTCCCCGACTTCGCCGACTGGTACGCCGCCTTCGCGACCAACGCCATGGCGATCCAGTACCGACCCGATGCGCCCGGTGCCGACGAGATCGGGACCGACAACTGGTGGGAGGTGTTGGCCCGCGAGGACGTGACCGTCGCCCACTCGGACCCGGCGGTCGACCCTGGAGGGTATCGCGCGATCATGGTCCAGCAACTCGGCGCGACCCCCTTCGAAGGGCGACGGCTCTACGACGAGTCGACCTACCGACGCCTGCGGGCCAACTCGGTGACGCCGGCCGACACCGAGTCACACCTCCGCGTTGCCCTGCGGTCTGGCGACGTAGACTACGCCATCTACTACCGCTCGCTGTGCGAGACGACCGACCTCCCGTGGGTGGCGCTCCAGCCGTCGGTCGACCTCTCGAAGGCGACCCCGCGGTACGCCGCCCACTACGCGACCGCGACCGTCGAGACGGCGGCGGGCACGTTCACCGGCGCGCCCATCGCCTACGGGATCACGGTGCCGTCGGTCGCCGACGCACCGGCGGCGGGTGCTCGCTGGATCGAACACCTCGCCAGCGACGCGGGGCAGCGACTCCTCTCGGCGCACGGCTTCGATCCGATCGCGCCCCTGACCGTCCCGAGCGAGCAGGCCAGTACCGTCCCCGACCGACTGTCCGAACACACCGAGAGCGCGGGCGCTATCGGCCCGCTCGAACTCTGAGATGGCACCGACTCGCGACCGCGTGGCCGCGGTGCTCGCGGTAGTGACGGTGCAGGCCATCGCCCTCTCGGTCGCCGTCGCCGCCGGGCGACCGACGGCGTACGCCGTCTTTCTCGTCGGGAGCGCCGCCGCCCTCGCGTTTGCCGCTGACGGCGGGCCTGCGGGGGTCGCGGCGGCGACGCTCGGGTCGGTCCTGCTCGTCGCGCTCGCGGTCCCACTGGCGCTGTTCGCGGCCAGACAGGATCCCGACCTCGTCGCGGCGAAACTGACCGATCCCGCGGTCCACCGGATGCTGTACCTCTCGATCTACGCCCCGCTGCTGGCGACGCTGTTCGCGCTCGTCACAGGGGTCCCGCTGGCGTACCTGCTCGCCCGGGGGTTCCCCGGGTCGACGGTCGTCCAGAGCCTCGTCGACCTCCCGCTGGTCGTGCCCCACTCCGTCGCCGGCATCGTCGTCCTCTTTGGCTTCGGGGAGGGCGGGGCCTTCCCACAGCTTTCGATCCTGGGGACCGTCGTCGGTGCGGTGCTGGCCCTGACGTTCGTCTCGGCACCCTTCGCCGTCAACGGGGCGCGCGAGGCCTTCGAGTCGCTCGATCCGGCCGTCGTCCACGCCGCCCGCGTCCACGGGGCCGGTCCGCTGGGGGCCTTTGCCCGCGTCTCGCTCCCGCTGGCCGGCCGGGGCATCCTCACCGGCGGTATCCTGACGTGGGCCCGCGCCGTCTCCGAGTTCGGTGCCGTCGCCATCGTCGCCTACACGGTCCGCTTCTTCTACCCGCCCGCGGGCGAGGTCGTCCGCTCGGCCCACGCGCCGGTGTTCATCTACCAGTCGTACCTCTCCGGGTCGCTGGCCGAGAGCGGCGCAGTTTCGTTCATCCTGCTCGGGGTCAGCGTCGCCATCTTCCTGCTGCTCCGGACTGCGACGCGCGAGGGAGGACGACTGGTGTGATCGACTGCGACCTCTCCCTGCGCGTCGCGGCCGGCGGCGATCCTTTCACTGTCCGGGCCGACCTGACCGTCGCCGACGGCGAGACGCTCGTCGTCCTCGGTCCCAGCGGCAGCGGTAAGAGCCTACTGCTGGAAGCACTCGCCGGCGTCCGGGAGGGCGACGGCCGCGTCGTGGTCGGCGACCACGACGTGACCGACCGGCCGCCCGAGGACCGCGGACTGGGCTTCGTCTTCCAAGAGTACGCGCTCTTTCCCCACCGGACAGTGCGGGAGAACGTCGCCTTCGGCACCCGCTATCACGAGTCGACGTGCGATCCGGCGGCCGTCCTCGACGATTTAGGGATCGCTGATCTGGCCGACCGCTCGCCCGACACCCTCTCTGGGGGCGAGAAACAGCGGGTCGCACTTGCGCGCTCGCTCGTTGTCGACCCCGCCGCTTTCCTGTTGGACGAGCCACTGGCCGCCCTCGACGCGCCGACCCGGGCCGAACTCCGGGGCGTGCTCGCGGACACGCTGGCCGACGAGACCGCCATCTACGTCACCCACGACCGGACGACCGCCCGCGCGCTGGGTGACCGCGTCGCCGTCCTCGCCGACGGGCAGGTCCGGCAGGTCGGGTCGGCGACCGACGTGTTCGAGCGACCCCGATCCCCCTTCGTCGCCCGCTTCACCGGCGCGAACTGCCTGTCGCGGGAGCGACTGCCGGCGTCGCTGGAAGCGAGACTGCCGGCGGGCGAGGCGGTCGCGATCCGGCCGGAACACCTGCGTCTCGTCGACGGCGCGGCGGCTGGCGGGTCGACAGCCGACGGTTCGACGGTGGACTGGCCGACGGTCGAAGGGACGGTGTCGCGCTCGATCCGCGAGGAGACGACCCACCGCACCACCGTCGATTTCGGAAGCCAGCGGCTGAACGTGTTGACACAGGAACCCCCCGCGACGGGTGCGACTGTTCGGGTCGCGATCCCAGAGGACCGTTGCCACGTCGTCGAGGGCGCGGCGGACTCCGCGGGTCAGTCGTCGCTGTAGCTGTAGGGCACCCGGTCGCCCTCCTCGTCTACGTACTCCTCGTTGATCTCCCAGCCGTCCTCGGTCTCGACCATGTACTCGCCGTAGTAGGGGACCCGGCTGGCGACGGTGGCGCGGAACGCCTCGCGCATCTCGGCTTTCGTCTCGCCGATCGCCCGCAAGTCGTCGTTGCGATTGAGACAGCCCTTCAGGTAGCCGTCGTGGGTCAGCCGGACCCGGTGGCAGTTGGCACAGAAGGTCTCGTTGCCGACGGGGTCGACGATTTCGACCATCCCCTCGTCGCCGGCCTCGTCGGTCACGAAGTAGCGCCGTCGGTCGTGCATCTCCCGGTGTTCGATCCGGTCGGCCTGCTCGGCCAGCCAGTCGTGGACGCGCCTGATGTCGATGGCCCACTCGGGGTGGCCGGCCAGTTCGGGCATGTACTCGATCAACTGGAGGCGCAGGCCGTCGTGGGCGACGACGTGGTCGACCATCTCCGGGACGTAGCCGGCGGTCGGCTCGAAGACGACCATGTTGATCTTCACCGGTGCGAGACCGGCGTCGACGGCTGCCTCGACGCCCTCCATGACCCTGTCGTACGCGCCGCTCTGAGTTAGCTCTGCGAACGCCTCGCGGTCCATGGCGTCCTGTGAGATGTTGACCCGTTCGAGGCCCGCGTCGACCAGTTCGGTCGCTCGCCCCGGGAGGTAGGTCCCGTTGGTCGTCAGCGAGACGGCCATCTCGTCGGGCGTCCGGCGAACGATCTCGGCGAGGTCCTGCCGGAGCAACGGCTCACCGCCCGTGAACTTCACTGAGTCGACGCCGAACTCCGCGGCCACGTCGAGGAAGTCGACGACGCGGTCGGTCGCGATCTCGTCGTCCTGGGCCTCCATCGGCCCGCGCGTATCGCCCAGTCCCTCGTTGTGGCAGTAGACGCAATCGAAGTTACACCGGTCGGTCAGCGAGACGCGGACTCCCGACACCTCGCGACCGAAGTCGTCTGCCAGCATTGGCTATCGGCACCTTGGCACCGGATACGGATAAGCGGCGTTGGTCACATGTTCAGCACGCCGGCCCGAACTGTAGAATCACACGTCGCTGGCAAGATTTTCCAGCAGATCGGACACGTATTCCACTTCGTCGTCGATGATCGTGTGCCCCATGTTCGGGTAGATACGGGTTTCGACGCTGGCTCCGAGTCGCTCGAACACGTCGGCCGACTCCGTGACGCGCTCCTCGGGGATGTGCGGGTCCGAGTCGCTACAACCGAAGAACACGGGCGTCCCCTCGGCGTCGCCCTCGTGGTCGAACTCCATCCCCAGCGGACCGATGAGCCCGCCACTGAACGCGACGAGGCCGCCGTACGCTCTTGGATTGCGGGCGACGTACTCACTGGCCAGACAGGCCCCCTGCGAGAACCCGATCAGGACGACGTGGTCGTGGTCGATGCCGGCGTCGACTGCCCGCTGGATCGTCGACTCGACGACGCCAAGCGCCGCAGTGAGGTGTGGCTCGTTGCTCTCCATGGGGTCGATGAAGCGGTTGGGGTACCACGAGCCCCGGTCGGCCTGTGGCGCGAGGTAGGCGACGCCGTCGACGCCGATCTGGTCGGCCAACTGGAGGAATCCGTCCGCTCGCGCGCCGCGGCCGTGGATCATCACGACGGCGACGCTCGCCTCGTCGAGGTCGTCCCCGGCGGTGTGGACGGGGTGTTCGGCGTGTGGTTCGCTCATCGCTCGCCTCCGGGGCCGTCGCGGCCCGATCGCGTGTTTGGATACATCGTCGTGACTCCGGGTAGGTCGTCAGTCGATAAAGGTCTGTGCTGACACCGATGCCACTGGGTGCGAGGAGCGCGAGGAACGAAGTGACGAGCGGTCCTCGGAACGGCGAACGGGGAGTGGTAGCGACCCGTGAGCAGCGAGAGCCTGAGCAGAGCGAAGACTCTCGGTTACTGCAGCGCGAGTGCGGTGTCTTCGGGCGCGGTGAACAGTTCCCGAACCCGCTGGACGGCGTCGCTGGCCTCCGACTGGTTCTCCAGCAGGACCGTCTCGCTGGGGAATAGCTGTTCGCCCAGTTCGAGGCCGTGGTCCCGCGCGGTCGACCCAGTGACGGTGAGGTAGACACCGAGGCCGGCCTCGGCGATAGCGGCTTCCTCCTCCTGTCCGTTGGTCGGATAGGTGAACTCGATACCCTCGATGGCCTCCGTTCCCAGCACCGCCTCCACGAGGCGCTCGTACCGCGGCGAGATACACAGGTCGCCCTCGTAGGCGGCGACAAAGTCGTGTGTCAGGTCGTGGGGCAGTGAGTCGGCGACCTCGGGCGTGGCGAGCAGCGTGTGATACACCGTATCGCCCATGCCGGTGACGACCCGAACGTCGGTGTCCAGCGGGTCGATCCGGTCGTTGATCGCCGCGATCTCGGTCAGCGGGTCGTCCCGGAGCTGGACGACCTCTTCGAGGACCAGATCGGCGCTGTCGAAGCCCAGCGCGAACTCGTGCTTGCGTAGCGACCGGAACGGTTCCTCCCGGCCGACGAGTCGCACGTCGATGCCGTCGACGGGGACCGTCAGGCTGTCGAAGACGACCCGGCGAGGCATCCCCTCGCGGTCGTCGCGCAGCAGGGTGAACTCCGGTTCCGTCGGGTCCGAGAGGTCGCTGTACTCGGCGAGGCGGTCGTAGACCTGCTCGTCGGCGCTACTCTTGCCCTTGGTGATCGCTTTCTCGTAGCGCAGCGTCGAGATCACGTCGTCGGCGACGCTCGTGAACTCTGCGGTCGTCGCGAGTCGTTCGAGAACGGCTTCGAGGGGCCGACCTTTGCGTGGAACGGCCACGCTGATCGTCGTCATTACGACAAGCCAGACGATCCGGCGATAAAACGGGTCCGGTTCTCGACCGTGTGACTGTTCTCTCCCAGACGGCTGTTCAGCAACCGTCTCGCTGCCGATCAGTCGCCGCCGCCGATGACCGAGGAGAGCTGTTCGCGCCACTCCTTGAGTTCCGCGATCTCCTCGTCGATCTCCTCGATCTGGGACTCCACGTCGGTGTCGCCCATCTGCTCGTTGATCGCTTCGAGTTCGCTCTGGACCTCGTCGAGCTGAGACTCTAGCTCGGACACCTGCGACTCCACGTCGCCGACCTCGGACTCGACGGAGCCGACCGTCGATTCGACCGACTGGACCGTCTCCTCGACGCTCTCGACATCGTTCGAGAGGGAGTCGATCTGGTCGTCGTTCTGTGCGGCCGTCGACTGCACCTCATCGAGTTCGGATTCGAAGGACTCGACCTCCGAGCGGAACGATTCGACCTCGGACTGGAACTGTTCGAGCATCTCGTCGCCGGTGCCGTTCTCGTCGAGGAACTCCTCCAAGGCGTCCGTGTAGGCGATCACGTCGCTCACGTCTTTCTGGAGTTTGTCGACGCGAGCCGTGACGCTCCCGTCGTTCTCGCTGGCCAGGTCGAACGCCTTTCGGAGGATCTGGACGTCCTCCTTGGTGACCTCGTTCTGCCGGAGTTCGTTCGCCATCGCCGCGACGAGGTTCTCGCCCGAGAGTTCCACGTCGACACTCTCTGCGTCGCCGTTGGCCGCCGCCGTCGTCTCCGATTCGGCGTCTGTCCCGTCGCTGTCGTCACCTTCGTCGGAACTCCGGTCGCTCGCCGCCGCTCGCTGGGCGGCCGCCTCGTCGTTCGGGTCTTTCAGGTCCAGCGTCTCGATCTCCTCGTCGTCGGCGTCGTCGAGGCCCGGCACGCTGTCGGCATCACCCGAGATCACGTCCTTGACGGCGTCGGAGCCCTCGCCGACGAGTTCGCCCTCGTCGTCTTCGAGCGGCGGATCGACCTGCTCGATCGCCGGCTCGGTCAGGAACTGTTCGACGTTGTCGGTCCCGGTCGCCCGGATGCCGTACACCGTCGTGTACTCCGCGCCCGGTTCGATCTCGCGCTCGAAGGTGATCTGGTCGTCGTCGATCGACCAGTACTCGCTGCCGTACTCCGGGTGGAAGCCCAGATCCTCGACGGCCACGTCCTCGGGTACCACGTCGGTCAGCGTCACGGTCACCGGTTCCGTCCGGTCGGACTGGAAGTTGAACGCGATCGCAGGCACGGGGAACTCGTCGGCTTCGAACCGCTTGATAACGGTCACCCCATCTGAGACCACAGTAATTTCTTCGTACGCCTGGGAGTCACTCATGTATCGAACACCGTTCACCGACAATATTAAAGATACTTACTATCTTTTATCGGATGTAATTACAGGAGAAAGAATATCTCAAAGGTCGACCCGGTCGCCGATCTCGACGATCTCCAGCGTGTCGGGAGCGTCGAAGCTGTTGGCGTGTTTGTGGAGGACGGTCGGATCGGCGGTCAGTCCCTTCCACATGTCCCAGTGGGTCGGGACGAGCGTGTCCAGTTGGAGGTCGTTGGCCGCCTCGATGATCATGTTCTCGTCGTTGTACCACTTCGTCCGCACCGGCTCGCCGGTTTCCTTGTCAGGAATCGTGCCGACCGAGCCAAAGGCGAGGACGCCAAGGTCGATGTCGTAGCGCTCCCCGACTTCCTCGAATGCGCCCGGTCGGGCGTCGCCGCCGTGGAAGAACGTGCCCGAGTCGTGGTCGATCACGAACGACACCGGATGCTCGGCGTCGGGGTCGTTCGCGGGTTCGACGTGAACGGTGAGGTCGCCGATCTCGAACTCATCGCCCTCCTCGACCTGGTGGAGTTGATCGTCCGTGACGGCCCACTCCTCGAGCCACGCTTCCTCCCGGACGACTGCCTGCCCTGAATCGGTCGCGTAGAAGTCCGCGCCCGTCCCGGCGAGGATCGGTGCCTGACTCGGGCCGTGGACGTGGTCGGTGTGCTCGTGGGTCGCGAGCACGGCGTCGGCCTCCCGAACGTCGTCGGGGTCGAACGGTACCGGGATCATCCGAACGGTCCGCGGCGGGTCGCCGATACCGAGGTACGGGTCGATGAAGACGGTCGCGCCGCCGCTCGATTTGAGTACGAAGCCGTTACAGCCCAGATACCAGATCGCCAGCCCGTCGGGATCGGCGTCCTCGACCGCGCGCACGAGCCAGTCGTCCCAGTCGGAGTCGACAGTCATACCCACACGTCCACAGAGTGGCAAGGTAAATCCTTGCGGAACGGTGCCAGCCCGACAGTGACGGGCCCGATCAGAGCGTGACTGCGGACTTCCCAGAGAGGGACTCGGGGACGACGACCGTCGCGGTCGTCTCGCCGCCGGCCTGCGTGTTCATCTTGATCTCCGCGGTCGACCCTTCCGTGAGGTCGCCGCTCACGAGCTGCTCGTCTTTCAGCTGTCCATCCTGATCGGCGTCGGCCACCGAATCAGTCTGGAAGGTGATGATCGCCCGGTCGGCTTGATCGTTGAGGACGTTGCTGTTCGCGATAGAGTCGTCGTCGTCCTGGAACGTCGCCGTCACGAAGCCGGCGTCACCGGTCGAGCCACCGGAATCCTGTGAGGCGGAGTAACTGATCACGTCGTAGCTCCCGCCCGAGGAGATCCACTGGGCAGTCGTCGTGGTCAGGTCGACGTTCCCGGCGCCGGGCGCACGCTTGACCGTCAGCGAGACCGTCGTGACCTCGAAGCCTTCCCCGTCGTCGACGATGTCGCTTCCGGCGATATCGACGATCTGGAGGCGGTTCGTCACCTGTGCGCTGCTCTGTTCGCCGCTCTGTTCGGCACTGCTCTGTAAGAAGCCGGCCGTGTTGATCAGAACCCCCGCTGCGATGGCAGCGACCAGTACCATCGCGATGAACACGATGAGCGTCCCGATCCCGACCTGCCCACGGTCGTCCTGTTTTCTGTGTCCGATCATTGTTTGCCTGGAGGGGGCCACCCTGTCTACGTAACATCAACTTTGATTCTCGGTAATAAGCTTATACGCCGGATTATCAGATCCTGTAGTGCCGTCGAAACGCAACGCCCCAGTGTGTTATTGACACGCAATCTACGGGAGCGGAGGGGTAGAATTTTTTCAGTCGGTCGTGAACGGACGCATATGTCAGACACAGAACAGCCGTTGCAGACGGATATTCCCGACGAAACGGCCTACGACTGGCTCACGCTCGACGACGGCGAGGAGATTCTCTGGGCGGCCGAACCGCATTTCTACAGCATCGTCCCCGCACTGATCTTCGGCGTGCCGCTGATGCTGGTGCTGATCGGCATTCCGATCGTCGTCGGCTCCTATCTCACGCGTGAGAACACGGTCTACCTGCTGACCAACGAGGGACTGTACCACAAGAGCGGCGTCCTCTCCAGAGACGTACAGAAAATCGAGTTCGAGAAGGTCCAGAACACCGCCTTCTCGCAGGGACCCCTGGGCAACTACGTCGGCTACGGCAACGTCGACATCTCGACGGCCGGCGGTGACAACGTGGAGATGCGCTTCCGAGCGGTGCCCGATCCCAAAGCTGTACAGGGGATGATCAAGCGAGAGATCCGTAAAACGCGTGGCGGGGACCGCTCCGACGAGGAGGGTCGCGACACCGACGCGGTGCTCGACGACATCCTCACCGAACTCCGCGCGATCAGGACGGCGCTCGAAGTCGAAGACGGCGACGCGAGCATCGACCAGCAGGTCGACCGGCGCGACGAACGATGAGCGGCCCAGCCGATACCGGAGCGGCCGACGGCCCGACGCCGACGTGGCTCGACCTCGGAGACGACGAGACGATCCAGTGGCAGGACACGCGCCGAACCATGGCGATCGCCCCGACCGCGCTGGGTGCAGCCCTGTTTGTCGTCGCCGGTCTGGTGGCAGCTATCGTACTCTCGTCGTCGGAACTGGGGCTGCTCGTCCCCGTTGGTGGCCTCCTCGTCGCCGTGGGTGCGCTCGCCCTCGTCGGCTGGCAGCTCCTCGCCATCCGCAACACCGAGTACGTCCTCACGAACGAGCGACTCTACCGCAAGGACGGCGTCCTCTCGCTGGCGGTGACGACGGTCGACTACGAAACGGTCCAGAACGTCACCTACACCCAGACGATCACCGGCCGGGCCTTCGACCACGGCACACTTGCATTCGACACTGCCGGCGGCAGCGGCACCGAATTGGCCTTCGACGACATCGACGATCCACGTCCCGTCGAGAACCTCGTGAACGAGCGACTGGCCCGCGTTCGCGGCGAGTCGGTCGACGACCTTCCGGGAACGACCGAGCAGTGGGAAGCGGTGCTGGAGGAAGTCAACGCGATTCGGCGGGCAGTGGACAGTCGATGATCGGCAGCATTCGGGCACAGCGCCGACTCCCGCACGAAAACGTGGCTATTTGCCTGTTCTGAAACTACTTTGGTACGGTCGATCCCTCGCTGCTCGCGTGTCACTCACGACACCCGCTCGCAATCGGGACCCCTCCCGATGGTCGGCCTCTCGCGGCTCGCGTGTCGCTCACGGGGTTCACGGCTCCCGACAGTCGCCGTTCACCGTTTCGAGGCGCGGAGCGCCTCGCGGTCGCTCCCGCTCACAAAAACGAGGACCGTCGTTCGCTGCGCTCACGACGCCCCTCGCTAGTCCTCGCAACACCCACCAGCCTTCTCGCCGAAGTCGACGACGAGCTGGTCGGAGATCGCCTCGTTGAGTTCCTGCAGGCGCAGTTCCAGTTCGCTCTGGAGTTCGAGGTAGTCGCTCATCACCGGGATGCTGTGGAGTTCCTCCTGTGCGTTCTGGAGTTCGCGCAGCGACTCCTGGTCGGCCTGGCCGGTCTGGCGCGCGAGCATGAATTCCTCGCGGATCGATTCGAACTCCTCGATCTGGGCCTGAGCTTCCTCGTCGTTCTCGACGGCCTCCTTGGCCTCGACGAATCGCTGGTAGAGGGGGAGCTCCGTGATGGCCTCGCCGAACTCCGTGGCGAGTTCCTCGACGTCGGTGTCGACGGCTGGATCGGGGGTCTCGGACTCGATGCTCATCGAGCGGCGGTTAGGACTCGTCGCGTATAGGGTTGCCGAACGACGAACGGGGAGCAGACTTATGACCGCAGAGTCGTTACTCGGGATATGGACCTGACACTTGTCGGTGGCGCTATGTTGGCGATCATCGCCTTCGGTTTCGTCGCCTTCGGTGACCAGATCGCCGATCGACTCGCGTCGGTCGACGACAGCACGCAGGAGCTCCTTCTCGACGAGTCGTAGGCGGGCGACGCCCCGCCGTAGATCGCCGGGTGTACCAAAACGCGGACGTTTTACGGCCCCAGCGGCTACGCAGTTGCAATGAGTCAAGATCAAAGCGAGGGTGACCTGCGGACGACGGGCCTCGCGCTCAAGCACGACCGCGAGTGGGACTACGAACTCGACCGGATCGTCGAGGAGGTCGGCGAGCGCGACGCCGAGACTGTCGGCCTGCAGTTCCCGGAAGGATTGAAGCGACGCGGCCCGGCCGTGGCGGACGACCTGCGAGCGGAGCTACCGGACGACGTGAACGTGATGATCTCGGGCCAGCCGTGTTACGGTGCCTGCGACCTCGACACGTACCTGATGCGCCGGACCGACGTGTTCGTCCACTTCGGCCACTCGCCGATGAAGGAGTCGGACAAGATCATCTACGTGCCGCTGTTCTCCAACGTCGACGTGTTCCCGATCATGGAGCAGGCCCGTGAGGAGGAACTGGCCGACCCCGACGAGGACCCCGACGTGGGCCTCGTCACGACGGCCCAGCACATGAACAAGTTCGACGAGATGCGTAGCTGGCTCGAAGAACGCGGCTACGAAGTCCACACCCGCAAGGGCGACGACCGACTGACCCACGAGGGGCAAGTGCTTGGCTGTAACTACGCCAGCGCAGACGTCGACGCCGACCAGATGCTGTACGTCGGCGGCGGCAAGTTCCACCCGCTCGGGCTGGCGATGGAACACCCCGAAAAGAAGGTCGTCATCGCAGACCCGGTCAACAACGCCGTCCACGTCGCCGACACGGAGAAGTTCATGAAGCAGCGCTACGCCTCCGTCCACAAGGCGATGGACGCCGAGCGCTGGGGCGTCATCTTCTGTACCAAGATCGGGCAGGGCCGCTGGGACCAGGCGACCGAGATCGTCGAGAACAACGACAACGCCTACCTCATCACGATGGACGAGGTCACCCCCGATCGGCTGACGAACTTCGGCATGGACGCCTACGTCAACACCGGCTGTCCCCGGATCACGACCGACGACGGCCCGCAGTTCAAGAAGCCGATGCTCACGCCCCAGGAGTACCGCATCGCCATCGGCGAGGAAGACCTCGAAGAGTTGGCGTTCGACACCTTCCACGGCACCTGGTGAACACCCCGCAGTTCGACCATGGCTAACCATGGCTGTTTCTGACAGTATATCGTAGAAATCCAGCCTTTCAGCCCGCTAAAACAGCATCTGATAATCGGGGGTTGCCTTTCTTATGTCCCAACGTTGCCTATGGGAGTATGGCCTCGACCGACGGTGAGAAACAACTACATGGCGAGGTGTTCGCGGCGGCACCCGACCCGATCTTCGTCCACGACCCCGAAACTGGACGAGTCACGACCGCGAACCCGGCCGCTGGCGATCTCCTGGGCGTCGAGCCCGTTGCGATCGAGGGGATGCACGTCGGGGAGTTCAGCCCGCCGGACTTCTCGACGGCCGACGCGAACGATCTGATACGCGAAGCACACGAGACCGGTCAGTCACACGTCGAATGGCGAGTGGAGGGCCCCGACGGCGAGACGCGGTGGACGGACGTGGAACTGCGGTCGGCCACCGTCGACGGTGCGGACCGCGTGGTAGCCTACGCCCGTGACGTGACAGAGTACCGTGCGGCCGAACGCGAGCACCGGACCGAACGGAACCTGCTTGATCGACTGCTCGACACGAGCCCGACTGGTATCATTATCCACGATGCGGACGAGTCGATACAGCGGACCAACGAACAGGCCGAGTCGATCCTCGGGGTCGGCCGGTCGGAACTGGTCGGCGAGGGAGCCGTGCCCGAGCAGTTCCGTCTCCTGACGATCGACGGTGATCCGCTGGAGAGCGTCGACAGCCCGGTCACACAGGTCCTCTCGACCGGCGAAACCGTTCGCAACCAGGAACTGACCATCGAGAGAGGGGACGGCAGTCGTGTGGTCGTCTCGGTGAGCGCGACGCCGCTGTACGACGACGGTGAGATCGTGCGCGTCGTCGTCAGCCTCGCGGACATCACCGAACGCCGTGAGCGCGAACAGCGCCGGAAAGAGCGCAACGAACAGCTCCGAACGCTGGTCGACAACCTCCCGGTGGTCGTGTTCACCCTCGATTCCGAAGGGATCTTCACTCACTCGGCGGGACGTGGGCTCGCGACGCTCGGGCTCGAACCGGGCGAACTCGAAGGAGTCTCCGTGTTCGACGCGTACGAGGAGCACGACGACATCGTCGAGTCGGCCCAGCGAGCACTGGACGGCGAGGAAGTGCGTGCGACCCAGAAGATCCGTGATCTCACGTTCGAGACGTGGTATCAGCCGGTCTACGACGAAAGCGGCGACCTGACCAACGTCGTCGGTGTCGCCCGCGATATCACGACCCTACGGCGTCGCCGCGAGCGCGTCGAGCGACTGAGCGATACTACCAGGGACCTCATTTACGCCGATTCCGTCCAGGAAGTGGCGAACGTCGCGATGCGGATCGCCGAAGATATCGTCGACCGGACGGCGGTGGCGATGTGGACGTACGACGAAGAGAACGAGCGGCTCGTACCCGCGGGCGCGACGGATGCGACGCTGGAGTTCGCCGCGGGACTCGACGAGGAGATCCAGCCGATCGAAGCGGGGACCGACGAGATGGCGTTTTTCGAACGTGGCGAGACGACCTACGTCGAGGACTATCAGCAACTCGATGATCCCGCCAACCCGCAGGTGCCGCTGCGGTCGATGCTCTTGCTCCCGCTTGGCGAGTACGGACTGCTGTTCGTCGGGAGCGAGCGGGTGAGCGAATTCGACGAGACGGAACGACATATGCTGGAGATTCTGGCCAGCACGGCGACTGCGGCACTGGACCGCGCGGAGCGGAGCCAGCAGCTACGCGAGTACCGCGAGGAACTCGAACGGTCCAACGAGAGCCTCCAGCAGTTCGCCTACGTCGCCTCCCACGACCTGCAGGAACCGCTCAGGATGGTGTCGAGCTACGTCGATCTGCTGGAGAGCGAATACGGCGACCAGTTCGACGAGGAGGCCCAGGAGTACATGGACTTCGCCGTCGACGGCGCGCGGCGGATGCAGGCCATGATCGACGGGCTGCTGGCGTATTCGCGCGTTCAGACGGAGGCCGAGGAGTTCGAACCGACCGACACCGAAGCACTCGTCGAGGAGACGATCGGCGCGCTCGGGATGCACATCGACGAGGCCGACGCCGAGGTGGTCGTCGGTGACCTCCCGGCGGTCGAGGCCGACCAGAACCAACTCGGACAGGTGTTCCAGAATCTGGTGAAAAACGCCGTCACGTACGCCGGTGCCGAGGACGAACGACCCAGAATCGAAATCGACGGTAAGCGAGGCGACGAGATGGTCACGTTTCGGGTGAGCGACAACGGCCCGGGGATCCCCGAATCGTCACAGGGAGACATCTTCGAGGTGTTCCGACGAGGCGGCACACACGACGCCGAGGGAACGGGAATCGGACTCCCGATCTGTGAGCGGATCGTCCACCGGCACGGGGGCGATATCCGCGTCGAGTCGATCCCCGGTGAGGGAGCGACGTTCGTATTCACCGTGCCAGCGGTCACGACGGAGGACGAACCTTATGTCTGAGAACACTGACGGACGACCTGTCGAGATACTGCTCGCCGAGGACAACCCCGGCGACGTGAAACTGACCGAGAAGGCGCTCGAACGTGGAAAGGTACTGAACAACCTCCACGTCGTCGAGAACGGCGTCGAGGCGGTGAAGTACCTCCGCCAGGAGGGCGAGTACGCGGACAGTCCTCGCCCCGACCTGCTCTTGCTCGATCTGAACATGCCACAGAAAGACGGGAAAGAAGTACTCAGAGACATCAAGTCCGACCCCGAGTTACGGCGTATCCCCGTCGTCGTCCTGACGAGTTCGGAGGCCGAGGAGGACATCGTCGAATCGTACGACCTGCACGCGAACGCCTACCTGACCAAACCAGTCGACTTCGACGGCTTTATCGACGTCGTCAGCCGGGTCGAGGAGTTCTGGCTGACCGTGGTCAAACGTCCGCCAGAGTGACGATGGCGGACGAGACATCCAACCTCGACGCGCTACTGGTCGAGGACAATCCGGGCGACGCGAAACTCGTCGAGCACCATCTCGGCTCGCCCTCGGTCGCCCACTTCGTCGACGACGTGACGCTGACCCACGTCGAGTCGCTAGTCGCCGCCAAGGAGGCCCTATCGAGTGCGACGTTCGACGTGCTGTTGCTCGATCTGGGACTGCGACAGAGCACCGGCCTGGCCACCCTCGATCGGGCCAGAGGGATCGTCGAGTCGGTCCCGATCATCGTCCTGACCGGCATGGACGACCGCGAGACGGCGATGGAAGCCATCGAGCGCGGAGCGCAGGACTACCTTCCGAAGGGCGAACTCGACGGCGACCGCCTCGTCCGGTCGCTGCGCTACGCCGTCGTCAGGAGCCGCCAACAGCGGCAGTTACAGCGCCAGAACGAGCAGATGGAGTTTTTCAACAGCATCCTCCGCCACGACATCCTCAACGGGATGAACGTGATCCAGAGCCGCGGGGAACTGCTCGCGACCGAACTCGACGGCGAGCAGGGCGAGTGGGCCGAGACGATCGTTGACTGGAGTGACAACGTGACCGATCTGACGCGAAAGGTCCGCTCGACACTGACGACACTGACCGACGGAGAGAGCGCCGAACTCGTCCCGGTCGAACTCGCGACGGTGATCGAGGGGGAGGCAGAGCGGGCCAGACAGGTCGAAGCGGACTCGACGATTACCGTCGATTGCTCCGAAGACCAGCGAGCGATGGCCGACGAGTTGCTCGGTGACGTGATCGGCAATCTGCTTACCAACGCCATCGAGCACTCGAAGGGGCCCGTCACGATCTCCGTGTCGGTCACGACGGAGGGCCAGCGGGTTCGCATCGCGATCGACGACGACGGCCCGGGAATCGACGAGAAAGATCGTGAACGGATCTTCGAGCGGGGCGAGCAGGGCGCGAACTCCGGTGGCTCGGGCTTCGGGCTCTACTTCGTCGACTCGATGGTCGAGTCCTACGGCGGCGACGTGTGGGTCGAGGCCAGTGACGCCGGCGGTGCGCGCTTCGTCGTCGAGCTATTCGAGCCCGATGTCTGCGATCCGAACAGTCACTAAGCTTTTGCACCCATCCGCAGTAGGGACACACGATGTCGACCAAGCGGGCGCTGGCCCAGCAACTCGGTGTGGTGGCGGGGTTCGACGATCCGAGAGCACCGCTCGAACAGTATCGGACGCCGCCAGAACTCGCGGCGCATCTGATCCATCTGGCCGATCTCCGCGGGGATATCGAGGACCGAACGATCGTCGATCTGGGCTGTGGGACTGGGATGCTGGCGCTGGGTGCCGCCCTGCGTGGGCCCGAGCGCGCCGTCGGACTGGATCTCGACCGCGCGCCACTGGAGACCGCACGCGAGAACGAACGCAAGGTCGCCTCAGCTACGTCGGTGTCGTGGGTGCAGGGCGACGCCGGCCACGCGCCGCTGGCGACGGACCCCGAGGAGACGACAGTCGTAATGAATCCGCCGTTCGGTGCCCAGTCGGGCAACGAACACGCGGATCGGGCGTTTCTGGGGACGACCGCCGAGATCGCCGGCGTGTCGTACTCGATCCACAACGAGGGGAGCCAGGAGTTCGTCGGCTCCTTCGCAGAAGACAACGGCGGCACGGTGACCGACTCCTACCAGACCGAGTTCGAGATTCCCAAGCAGTTCGACTTCCACGAGGACGAGTCGCGGGCGGTCACCGCCGAAGTGTACCGGATCGAGTGGTGATACTGCCGGCTGTAGCTGTTTCGGTATTTTCACGACCCAGTGTCGCAGTGTGCTCTACAGGCTTAGAGCCGGCAGTATGAGCTATCGGCCGGTACCCGATCCGGTTCGGGTCGCGATCCGTAGCCGCGTCTGATTGTAGGTTGCGACGACGTTGGAGTCGTTCCTGAGGAACGTGATCCCACCAGCAGTGGTGGCTCGGCCGGGACCGGGAATCGCCGCAGTCCCCAACGTCTGGTTCGCCATCGAGACGCGGAAGCCGAAGCTCTCGTCCGTCCCCCGGAGCGTCACGTTTCGTCCGCCGATGGTCGGCTCCGCCAGGCGGTCGGGACTGGTGTAGGCGAGGGTCCGATTGCCACGGCTCGGACGCACGTACACCTTGTAGACGCTGCTGTTGCCGATGGGTTTCCAGCCGGTCCGGTTGAGATAGACGTTTCGCCGCCAGCCCAGACCGCCGACCTCGACCGTCGCGAAACCGCGATTCTTCAGTTGCGATTTGAGGAGGACGGTCTGCCAGATGTGGCGGCGCTCGCTGGTGACGATGACCCCGCTGGTGTTGACCGCGGTGGTGCTTTCGAAGAAGGGGATCGAGACGCTGTCGACGTAGCCGTCGGGGACTTTCTCGGCGTAGGTGACGGTGTAGTCACGGATATCTGCGCCCTCGCCGGGCGCGTCGGCCTGGCCGACGGGTGCGACGTTGTAGGGGACCGCGGCACCGCTGAGTGCGGCCGTGAGAGCGAGCACGCCGACAAGCGAGACGACGCCGAAAACTCCTGTGAGGCCCGTCGGTCCGGTCTCACGCGACGCCACTCCGAGCGAGGACAGGTCGACGAACCGACCGAGGTCGTACTCGGTGCTGACCGCGAGGACGATCACCGTGGCCAGCGCGAAGACGACCGCGACGCCGAGCCAGCGGAACATGACGTATCGCCCGCCGCCCTGTGGCAGGAACAGCGCCCAGAGCCCCTGCACGGCCGCGAACGCGAGCAGGCCGAACCACAGGCGCGCCGGGTCGGGCCAGCGGTCGCGGTAGTACGCCAGCCCGAAGCCGAGCAGGATGCCCGAAAGAATCCCGATGGCGTGGCCCTGAATCGCGATATTGGCCCACCACGGGGTGATGACCCGCGGGCGCGGAATCGCGACGACGCGAGGGCTCTGGATCGCCGTCACGACGAGGCCGAACACTCGATCGGCGAGGATCGCGAGCGCCGCGGCCATCGGCCGTTGGACCAGTGCGAACCCGGCGAAGGCGAACACGACGCCGGAGAAGCCGATGACGGGACCCAGCGCGAACAGCGCGGTGAACAGGCCGACGACGACGACGACGGCGGGAACGAGCAGGATTCGAACGAAGGGGTTGGTCAGCGGCGACGTGAACGACTGGGTCCCGCGTCGCCGCGGATAGTGGCCCCACGCGTACTCGACGATGGGCGCAAACATGGCGGTCCCGACGAGGTTGCCCGTGATGTGGCCGAGACTGGAGTGTGAGAACGCCGCCGTCACCATGCCAAGCGGGTAGTAGTACGACCACGACCGGAACGGGATCACCAGCGGATCGCGAATCCCGTCGATCGCGCCCTGGACGTACAGATACACCAGCAACACGCCGGTGATCGTGATGACCGTCCCCCACGGGACCCCGAGCACGAGACGGCTGCGAAGTCGAGCGAGCAGTCGATCCGTCCGGTCGCTGAGCAGCAGGATCAGCGCGGCGGAGAGGACGACCGCGGCGACGACAGTGAGCGTCCTGACGGGGACCCACGACGGGAACGCGGGCAGCGGTACCTGCATCATGTCCACTCCTCTGGACGGTGACGGCTTATCAGTGGCGCAGCGGTTCCGATCCGAAGCAGGTATTGCTTTGATACCTGGTTCGTATCCGAACCTATATATCGGTTCGCGATCAACGATGTGTACCGACAATGTCCTCGACGTTCACTCCGGATCCCGACGCGACCTGCCAGGTCGTCGAATCGTTCGACCTGATCGGCTCGAAGTGGCGACTGGCCGTGCTGTACGAACTGCAGGACAGCGAACTCCGGTTCAACGAACTCAAGCGCCAGACCGGCACCAGTTCCCGCACGCTCTCACGGGTCCTCGACGACCTCCAGGACCGCGACTTCGTCGACCGTCGCGTCGAAGAAGCCTCGCCGGTAGCGACCTACTACACGCTGACCGAGAAAGGCGAAGCGCTCGAAGCAGTGTTCGACGAGATCGGCGACTGGGCCGACGAGTGGCTCGACGACGCCGTCGCGACGCCCAATTGATGCGACAGTCGGACGACAGCGTAGCTTTTTCCATCCCAGGCCCCGAGTCGAGAGACGATGGGAGTCCGGCCACCCGCGGACGACGGCGACGACGAACCGAACGCGATCGAGTTCGGCATCGCCGCGCTCGACGCGACACTGAGCGACGCCGACATCGACTATCCGACCGATTCGAGCACCCTCCGAGCGAAGATCGGCCACCGGTCGGTCCCCTTCGACGCGACGGGGAACTCGATCACTGTCGCTGAGGCCCTCGACGAGATACCGAAACAGCAGTTCGCTAACGAGCAGGAACTGCTGAACACGCTCCACCCGGTGTTCGAGGGCCGCCGGGAAGCCACCAAGAACAGCCTGCTCGCACAGCTTCGAGCGCTCGTCCCCTTCTAATCGCCAAGCCCCGAACTGGCCGGTTCGCCGTCCGCTTCACTGCTCGTTTCCTCTCCGTTCGTCTCCTCGTCGCTCGTCCCGTCACCGCTTGATACCGCACCGTCTCCATCGGCGGGTGCGTCCGCCTCGACGGCGGCTGGTGACGCCGCCGTGCCGTCGCTCAGTTGGCGTGCGATCTCGCTCATCTGTCGGGTCTGTTCGCGATTGAGCGCGACGATCATGTCCGAGAGCACGCCGAACATCAGCAACTGGACGCCAAAGAGGATGCCCGAGGCGGCGACGACGGCGATCACTTCGTGGGAGATGCCGGCGACGAACCACTCGTAGCCGACGTAGGCCGCCAGTCCGACACCGACGAGGCAGCTCGCGACGCCGACGCTGCCGAAGTAAAAGAGCGGATTGTTCGTCTTTGCCATCCGGTACAGCGTGAGGATGATGACCGCCCCGTCACGGAGTGGGTGCAAGTTCGTCTCCGAGTCGTCGGGGCGGGCCTGGTAGGTGATCGGGACGACGCTGGTCGCGACGCCGTGTTTGACGCACTCGACGGCCATCTCCGTCTCGATGCCGAAGCCGTCGGCCGTCAGATTGAACCGCTGGGCCGATTCGAGCGTGAACGCGCGATAGCCCGAGAGGATGTCCGTGAGCGAGCGGCCGTGAATGAGCGAGAAGGACGTGTTGATGACGCTGTTGCCGATCCGGTTGAGTCGGGTCATCGCCCCGTCTTCCATGTCGGCGAAGCGATTACCGATCACGTGCTCGGCCCGCCCATCGAGGAGCGGTTCGAGCAGTCGGTCGGCCTCGTCGGGCCGATACGTGGCGTCGCCGTCGAGCATGAGGACGTAGGGCTGCTCGACGTACCGGTCCAGTGCCTCCCGAACGGCCTGCCCCTTTCCAGACCCCTCGCCGGTGCCCGACTGCTCGACGACGCGGGCACCCGCCGCCGTGGCGCGGTCCCGGGTCCCGTCGTCGGAGCCGCCGTCGATCACGAGTACGTGGTCGAACCCGTCGGCGACGAACGACTCGACGACCTCGCCGATGGTCGCCGCCTCGTTGTACGTCGGGATGAGCACGCAGACGTTGTCGCGGTCGGCCATTGTTGAGTCATCCTCTGTGCGGACTCAAATATATACTGGTGATACTGTCGGCTGTCAGTCCGTCAGGGGTTTCGCGACCCTGCGGTTGCGAATATTTTGGCGCAGGTACAGCCGACAGTATGAAGGGTCGCCCACAGCCCTCAGGGATCGAGCGCCGTCACCGAGACGTTGCGGAACGTCGCTTCGGCGACGACGCCACGGACGACACTGGAGACGGCGAGGCCGACGTACACCGGATCGCCGAGCTCGATGCGACGCTCGTCGATCCGCTCCCAGTGGTCACCGTCGGTCGACAGCGAGGCGGTGATCCGGTCACCCACCCGCTCGACGCGATACCAGTCCACGTCGAACGGCTGGATCGGTGGTTGCTGGCTGACTCCGTCGGTCCCGGACTGGGCGCGCCAGAGGAACTCCGTGCCACGCACCGGCGTCGTCCCCACGAAGCCGTACGCCGCGTCCTCGTTGAGACTGTCGCGGATCATGAGACCGGCCTTTGTGAACTTGGCCACGTGGTCCAGGTCCGTGATCTGGCCCTGAATGCGGACCGGCCCGTCGACGCGGGCGTAGGCGAACTTGAACTCGTTCGTCTGTCGCCAGATGTCCCGACCGTCGCCCGCGACGGTCCACTCGTCGGCCGCCTCGTCGTACTCGACGGACCCCTGCTGCTGGAGGTCACCCACGCTCACCGTCTCCGAGAGCGGGATCGACTCCCGCGATGTCGGCGGCGATCGGTCGTGAACGCCCAGACAGTTCCGAATCTCGACTCGGGGGCCCGTTTCGGCCCCGTCGGTGACGGTGACCGACCAGTTGTTGCGCATCACGATGCGCTCGACCAGCGCCAGCCCCGAGATCGGGCTGTCGGCGTCCGTGATCGCATCGGGGTCGGCGTGGGCGTCCAGTTCCAGTTCCGGGACGCCCGGGCCGTCGTCCGCGAGGTAGAAGCCGCCGTCCTCGGTCAGGCCGACGGTGACTGTCACGTCGGTCGCGGGTGGCTGTACCGACTCGCCGTCCGCTGTACTGGCCGGCTGGTCGTGCTCGATCGCGTCTTCGAGCAACCCTTCGAACACGCCCCTGACCTCCGTTTTCTGGGCGTGCACGAGGTAGTCGTCGGGGATCTCGACGACCAGTTCGGCCTCGCCGGTCGAGAGATGGTCCCAGACGTCCTCGACGAGCGTGGCGAGGGGGAACGTGGTCGAGCTTTCGTCGTCGCCCCCGCGGTGACTCGCGGCCGAACTCATATCGGCGATCATCTCGCTCATCCGGTCCAGCGCCTCCTCGACGCGTTCGAGTGGCTCCGTGTCGCCCGAGGCCTTGGCCATTTCGAGGTAGCCACTCGCGACCTGCAGGGGGTTCTGGAGGTCGTGCGAGAGGTGGCGAGAGAACTCCCTGAACCGGTCCCGGACCTCGTCGAGACGGATCTCCTTGTGTTTCAGTTCCGTGATGTCGTGGGAGACGCCGACGAGGCCCTTCAGCCGTCCGTCGTCGTCGTACCACGGCACCTTCGTCGTCCGCGACCAGTACCGGTTCCCGCCTTCGGCGTGGCTCTCGTCCCGGTTGAACACGGGGGACTCGGTCTCGATGACGGTCATGTCGTCCTCGTAGGCGCGACGGGCGAACGCCGGCGACTCGTCGCCGTACAGCTCGATATCGGTCTTGCCGATTGCGTCGGCGGGGTCCTGATCGTTCTGGAGATCCGCGAGCTTGAGATGGCGGCCCTCGGTATCCTTGGCGTACAGCGGCGTCTCCAGCCCGTCGAGCATCGCGTCGAGAATCCGGCCCTCCTCGGTGTCGGTCCGGCGATCGACGTAGGCATCGACCGTGTCCGCGACGACCGTCCGCAACTGCTCGTCGGTCGGTGTGTGCAGCGTCGCGCTCGCTCCGGCGACGGTCGCCTCGGTGGCCAGCGAGACATCGTCGGTGAGGACGACGACGGGACGCTCCGACTCTGCCGACTGAAGCGTGCGACACACCTCGACGACCGCGTCGGCCCCGGCGCTGTCGTGGACGACCAGACAGCCCACGTCGTCCTCGGTCGCTCGCTGACGGACCGCCGACTCGGTTTCACACGCGACGACGTCGTCGAACCCGGCGTCGGAGAGCACCGTCACACAGCGGTCCAGTACCGACGACTCGGCGGCCCAGCAGACGACGGTCCGGGGCGAATCGAGGAGGACGTTCATTGAGGATCTGTCGTCAGTGTCCGGCTGTCACGGTGCCGCTGTCGCCCGAAGCGTGGACGCCGCGAGGCCGGGACACCGTCGTTCAGAACCATCCCTCCCGTTCGTAGGTCGGCTTGCCCTGCGCGTGCTTGATCCAGCGGTCGATGTGCTGGTTCAGACTCCAGAACAGCACGACCACCATCGCGACGACCGCCAGCAGTGCGATCACCGAGAGGTACAGCGGATTCTCCGCCGGCAACCCGATGAGACCGATCGTGATAGCGACCAGCGACATCTCCAGTGCAGTGCGAATACCCGCCAGGAGAAACGGTGGATGAGGCACCGACGACGGTTCGCCCGAGTCTGACATGCACACACGTTTGACGACCGTCCACCTCAAAGTTGCGCCCGGCGCTCCGAGAACGTCCGTTGGCACTGGATTTATTCCGCCGCCGACAATACCAGTCGTATGGACGATCAGGTGTCACGCCGAACGCTTCTCGGGGCGGTTGCGACCGCACTCGGTGCGAGCGTCGCCGGCTGTCAGGCCCCATCGAGCGACGAACTCGGCATCGGGTCGGGACAGTCGACCGACAGCGGAACCGGAAGCGAGGAGTCTGCCCCAGCGTCCGACCCGGCGGAGTCGGCCCAGTCCTCGTCGATCAGCAGTCGCTACCGCGACGCCTACGCCGCAGTCGCGGACTCGGTCGCGACGGTCCGTACCTACACGAGCGCCGGCAACGGCGGCCAAGGCAGCGCGTTCGTCTACAGTGACCGCTACCTCGTGACGAACGAACACGTCGTCGCCGACGCCGACGAGGTGTACGTCAGATACCGTGAATCGGGCTGGATCGAGAGCGAAACCGTCGCGACCGACGTGTACAGCGACCTCGCCGTCCTCGAAATCACGGAGAAGCCGGACGGCGCCCAGCCACTCTCGTTTGTCGACGCCGAGCCGGGCATCGGGACCGAGGTCGTCGCCATCGGGAACCCCTTCGGTCTCTCCGGGTCCGTCTCGGCGGGCATCGTCTCCGGTGTCAACCGGACGCTACCGGCGGCCAACGGCTTCTCGATCTCCGACGCGATCCAGACCGACGCCGCCGTCAATCCGGGTAACAGCGGTGGTCCGCTCGTCGATCTGGAGGGCAACGTCGTCGGGGTCATCAACTCCGGTGGCGGCGACAATATCGGCTTCGGGATTTCGGCGGCGCTCACCCAACGCGTCGTCCCCGGGCTCATCCAGTCGGGCGAGTACGACCACTCCTACATGGGAGTCCGACTGACAGACCTGACGCCGCTGTTCGTGGAGGCCAACGACCTCGACACGTCCGAGGGCGTCTACATCGACGATGTCGTCCCCGACGAACCCTCCGACGGTGTCCTCCAAGGCTCGACCGAGGAGGAGCGCATCAACGGCGTGCAGGTGCCCGTCGGCGGCGATGTCATCGTCCGAATGGACGACACGCCGACGCCCTCGCGCCAACAGCTCTCGTCGTTCCTCGCACTGGAGACCTCGCCGGGCGACACCATCTCGGTCGAACTGATCCGCGACGGCGCAATTGAGACCGTGGACCTGCGCCTTGGAGAACGGCCGCCGGCGAACTCCTGAGAACACGGAACTGGTCGTCGAAAGTTCACACAAACACTGCAAAACCGTCGTGGCCGCCTATTCGAGCGGTTCCGCCGCGTCACGCTCGACCAGCGGCGTCGCGTTCTGTTCTGGCAGCGTCACCACGTCGTCGGTCGACAGATCGTACTCGCGCTGGTCGACCCCGAAAATCTCGCCCACGTCGTTCGTGATCCGAACCGTCGTTCGTTCGACCGTCGGCTTCGAGTCGTCGTCTGCCGCCGTCTCGGGCGACGCTGGCTCGTCCGTGCCGGTCGACTCCGTCGGCGGCGACGGGACCGTCCCGCCGTCCGACGCTGGCGAGGGCTCCGCGTCACCGCCGAGCGGATCGTCGGCATCGAACTCGTCCGTCGGCGGTTCGTCCGGGGGAATCTCCGGCGGCAGATCGCCGCCCTCGTCGGCAGTCGCTCCCATCACGTCCGCGGCGTCGACAGCATCGTCGTCGGCCGGCGCTCCCGCACTTGGCTCGGACGCGGCAGGATCGGGGCCGGAGGGTGCCGGCGACGGTTCGTCGGTGGCTGTCGGCTGGGACTCGTCGGTGCCGGTGGGCCGGGGCTCGTCAGTGGACTGCTCGGTGCTCGTCTCGGATCCACCGGAGACGGCCCCCGGCGAGGCCTCGCCCGCGAGCACGTCCAGCACGTGATCGCGATTGTTCTCGATGGCCCCGACGAGGGTCTCGAACAGGTCCCGCTCCTCGCGGGTCAGCCCTTCCTCCTCGGCGGGCATATCCGCCGCGGCGAGCGAGGCCATCTTGACGATCTTGCCGACGCGGCGTTCGTAGATCGCCTCGACGGTCTGTTCGGCCGTGTTGATGTCGTCGCTGAGCCGGTTCACTTCGGGCGCGTCGAAGGGGTCGTCGGCGCGCTCGGCGGCGGCCTCGCGCTCGTCGCGCAGTTGCTGGATGAACTCCCCCGCGTCGCCGTAGAACGACTCCCGTAGCTGCTGGAGGCTATCGGTCTGTCGCTCGCGGGACTGCACTGACTGGAGTTCGTCTAAGTTCATTCTGGTCCTTTCTCTGCGCGACCGCGGGCCATCGCAAAGACGCCCACGTGCTCTGGATAGGTCCCAATGCCCGGTTCCAATGTAAAGCTGTCGCCACCGAGTTCGACCGGCCCGCCGTCTGTCACTTCGATGGTGATGTCGTGGCCACGGAACGTCTCGGGGACGGCGTCGACCAGCGGATCGAAGTCCGCGAGCTCGTCGCGCTCGATGCGCTCGACGGAGAGGCCGCTTCCGCCGTGGAGGCTCCCCGGCAGTCGAATCAGGCGGTTCGTGTCGGTCGTCACTGGCTCGTCGATGGGAGCGTTGTCCTCGGCGACGACCTTGGTCATCAGCACCTTCGCGATCTGGAAGAAGGCCGGATGCACGTCGATGTTCCCGGCAGCGAGTCGGTCGTAGTTCGATTTGGCGGCGTTGAGCGCCGCCGTCGCTTTGCCCTCACCGATTCCCTCGTACTCCCGGAGCCGTTCGACGGCGGCCTCGTCGTCCAGTTCCAGCAGGTCGTCGACGAAGGTCATGATGTGGCGGTGGGCGCGCCCGCTCCACCCGCCCTCGGTGGCGAGCGTCCGCTTCTGTGCCGGCGAGGAGCGACCGGCGGTGCCGGCGACGGCCTCCTCGTCGATTAGCTGGTCGAACTCCAGGCCGATCCCGCGGACGTAGTCGACGATCTCGCGGCGCGCGTCGCGCTCCAGTTCCTGAATGCCGGCGTCGCGGACGTGGACGTGGTAGCCACGCCCGCCCGAGAAGACGATCGTCAGGTCCTCGAAGCCGAAGTCGTCTTCGAGGAAATCCAGCAGGCGCAGCAAGGCATCCTTGCACTTCGCGAGCATCTGGGCGTAGCTGTCCTCGCCCAGTTCGACCGAGGGTAGGTGGTCGGCGTCGAGATCGAAGACGAGGTCCGAGGAGCGCCAGTCTTTCGCACTCATCGAGGAGGCGCTGGGGTCGCGGTAGCGCCCCGCGGAGAAGTAGACGTGCTTGGGGCGCTTGCGCTGGAGGAAGTCACCGAGGTTTCCAAGGTCCAGCAGTGACCGATGCCGGACCATCGTCTCGCCCGGCCCGTCGGTCCACGGGATGAACCCCCACTCGCGCTCGTTGGCGTCCGGCGGCGGCGTAAACTCGACCCGGCGATAGTGGTCGCCGAATCGGCCCCGCAGGTACGCTTGCGTCCGCTCTTCCATCTGGACAGTGCTTTGCGGACCGCCATCAAATGCGTTGCGCCTCCCGGTCGACTCGGTCGGTGCAATCTCCAGTTTTGATTCATAGTGTTTATTGTAGATTATCTCCGGATCGCGCCGACCCCGAGGTCGGCGCGTACCGGTAAATCGCTACAATAATCACTATCAGCGTGACAGAACGGACTGTGACAATTACGGCACTCCGCCGGCCGGTTGTAACTATGTCGAATTCAGACAGTTGGCAGGTATGACTCCGACAGTGGCAGAGAGATACGAAGTCGACGGCCCCTTCTGTATTTTCCCGCTACGTCGAACAGGATCTGAAACGACGACCGAACGCTTATACCGCCGTTTCACGTATCATTTCGCATGGCAAGTGCAACGCGAGACGACCGTACCGGCGGCGTGGTGTTTGAGCAGGAGGCAGACGGGAGCATCACCGCCAAGGACCTCGAAACGGGGCTTGCTCGCGGGGGCGACACTCGCGCGGAAGCACTCGCCCAGCTCGCGGAAGTGCTGGAACTCGAATCCGGTGGTGGGGAACCAGTGACCGACGAGGATCTCGAAGCGATGGGCCTCGATCCCGACGACGAGGGTGACGAGGAACTGCCCGACTTCATGCAATAACTTCGATGGTGCGGACGACGTTTTCCGGCCGAGAGGTAGTGAAAGTGCTGCGTAACCACGGCTACACCCCGAAGTCTCGGGAAGGTAGTCACGTCCGACTCCGGTACGAACACCCCGAGACTGGGGAAGTCCGTAACGTCGACGTGCCACAACACGACGAAATTCACATCGGAACGATACGCTCCATCGCCGACCAATGCGGTGCGAAAGACTTCGAAGCGTGGTGCCGATGGATCGACGAGAACAGTTAGACCGTTCACTTCGTGTTGGCCCAACTAACTTGATCGCCCACCCCCGAAAACAATATGGTCCTCCCGCTGGAGATGGGGTGGCGACACCTGCTGTTCGAGAACTGGCCGGTCGATCCCGACGTGATGGCCGCCCACCTGCCCGAGGCGCTCGAACCGGACGTGTACGACGGGGCGGCGTGGCTCTCGGTCGTGCCGTTTACCAACGTCAACGTCCGGCCCAAGGGCGTGTCCGAGCGACTCGGGATCAGGCTTCCCGAACTCAACGTTCGGACCTACGTCACGCGCGACGGCGTTCCGAGCGTCTACTTCTTCAGTCTGGACGCGCAGGGGGTCGCGAGCGTCGTCGGTGCGCGACTCTTTCACCATCTGCCCTACTACTACGCCCGGATCTCGCTCGCCGTCGACGACGAACGGGTTCGGTTCAGCAGCCGGCGGCTGCATCCTGGCTCGCGGCCGGCCCACTACGAGGGCACCTACCGGCCGACGGGAGAACCGATCTCGGCACCCGAGGACCCCTTCGCCGAGTTCCTCGTCGAACGTTATCGGTTCTACACCGAAGCACAGGACGGCTCGATCCGGTACACGGACGTGACACACGAGCCGTGGACGCTGTACCCCGCTGAGGCCGACATCGAAACGAACACGTTGCTCTCTGCCCACGGGTTCGCGCGGCCCGAGGCCGAGCCGGTGTATCACTACAGTCCGGGTCTCGACATGGTCGCCTCGCGGAGCAGGCGCCCGTGACCGGCATCGACGATCGCAATCGGCGAGTGACGATCACCCGCGCAGAATGTTCGAGAGCTTCTCTCGGATCGTGTCGTCGCCGAGTTTGAGGTAGTAGGCGTCGCCGCCGTCCTCGTAGTAGTTGTCGATCTCGCGTTTCCGTTCGAAGCCCAGATGCTCGTAGAAGGCGATCGCTTCGCGGTTGGTCGCCCGAGCGTGGCACGTGACGCTGCCGTACTCCTCGGAGACGCGGGCGATGAGTCGCTTGCCGAAGCCGTGGCCGCGGTACTCCGTGTCGACGGCCAGAAAGAGGATGTAACCGTCACTCCGGACGGCAGCGAAGCCGATCAGGCGGTTTCGGGAGCCGTCGACGTAGAGGTATACCCGCGAGCGGCGATAGGCGTCGCTGAAGAAACCCCGGCGCTGTCTGAGGACGCCGTCGGCTTTCCGAATCCGCTCTTTTAGCTCCCAGGCGGCATCCACGTGATCGTCGCTCCCGCGGTCGACGACCCGCGATTCGACGTTGACGCTCACTACCAGACATAACCCGTACGAAACTATAATTGTACCGGTCGGGTTTTTGACACCGGAGCAACAAGGCCACGATATGGTACGGACGGAGTCCCCGGAGATACGGGGGAGCGGTAGCAATGTTCGGCGGCGACTCAAGGAAGCGATGTTGACGGGAATGGGGCTGACGGTGCCGTTGATCGTCACCGTCATCGTGTTGCTGTTTTTCGCCAACTTCGTCGGGAACTTTCTGACGCCGGTGGCGACGGTACTCAGCGGGGCACTGGGGCTCGGGACCGGGTACGACGTGGTCGTGCTGGAGGTGCTGACGGTCGTCACGATGGTCGCGTTCATCCTCTGTATCGGCCTCGTCGCGGAGTCCACGTCGGGCCAGCGCATCGAGCGAACCTTCGACGCGGCGATGTCGCGCATCCCGGCGGTCGGGTCGGTGTACACCAGCGTCAACGAGATGAGCGACATCCTGCTGTCGACAGACTCCGAGAGCTTTCAGGAGGTGTACCTCGTCGAGTACCCGACCGAGGGGTCGTACACGCTGGCTTTTCTGACGGCGGACACGCCCGACTACGTCGCCGAGGCCGTCGACTCGCCGGAGATGGTGACGCTGTTCATGCCGATGGCACCGAACCCCGTGATGGGCGGGTACGTCATCCACGTCTCCGTCGACCGGGTCCACGAGGTCGATTTGACCGTCGAAGAGGGGCTGCGCTCGATCGTCACCAGCGGCGTCACGATGGGCGAGAACGGCGAACAGGAGGCCGCGGCGACCAAGAAGGTGGCACAGATCGACACGACTCGGGCCGGGCGCTAGGTGCCCTCGTTAGACGGACGGGACGGACAGAGTTAGGCATCACCGCTCCCAAGCGATCGTATGGTACGACGCCGCCTCGGTCGACTGCTCGCGGTGACGGTCGCGACTGCGATGTTGGCTCGGCCCGCGCTCGCACACGTCGACTACGTGACCGACCCGACAACCGAGACGAGCGACGCGATCGCGTTCGTCCGCGAGACGCTGTCCGATCCGGTCAACGCCGCGCTGTTCGGCGGCGTCTCGGTCGCAGTCCTCGTCGCCCTCGCGCTCTATCTCCGCTATCGGCCGACGATTCGGGATATCGAGGTGCTTCGGTCGGCGCTGTCGGGGTACGACGATCTGATCCCGTGGATGCTGCGCCTGAGCCTCGGGCTCCCCCTCGTCGGGGCCGGGTTCCAGGGCTACCTGTTCGCGCCGACAGTGACGTTCGACACGGGTGCGAACCCGCTCTTGCGCGTGCTCCTGATCGGCGTCGGCTTCTGTATCCTGTTCGGCCTCGGGACGCGAATCGTCACGACCGTCGGCACGGCGCTGTACCTGTTCGCGCTGACGGTCAGTCCCGACGCTCTGCTCGCCCTCGAATATCTGCCGGGGTTCGTGGCGCTGTTCCTGCTGGGCGGCGGGCGACCCAGCGCCGACGACATCCTGCTCGAGATCGCCTCGACCGAGGGGTCGATCTACGGCAAGATCGACCCGGTCCACTACCTCAAGGCGTTCCTCGACGACCTGACAGCGCCCTACCGGCAATACGTTCCGACGGTGCTCCGCTTCGGACTCGGGGCCTCCTTCATCTTCCTCGGTGTGACCCAGAAACTCGGGTCGCCGGCCCGGTCGCTGGCCGTCGTCGAAAAGTACAACCTCACCGCGGTCGTCCCGGTCGATCCGAGTCTCTGGGTGCTCGGCGCGGGCGTCGCGGAGGTGGCGGTCGGGGTGGCGCTGATCGCCGGCCTGCTGACCAGAGCGACCGCGTTCACGGCGTTCTTGCTGTTTACGACGACCCTGTTCGGTCTGCCGGACGACCCCGTGCTGGCCCACGTGACGCTGTTCGGGATGTCCTCTGCGCTGGTGACGCTGGGTGCCGGCCCGCTATCGCTGGATCGGTACTTCGAGAGTGCGGATCGGCAACAGGCCGACGCGGCACCGTCAGTCGACTGATACGGACGGTTGTCGATCTTCACCAGAGCGACCGCACGACATCGTGCGGTCGACTGAGCAAACGTCAACAACCGTCCGTATGACGCAGTTCTGTCAATTCACCGTCTGCTTTATCCCCGGTGGCTGCGTCACTGACTCATGCGCTCGTGCGAGCGCGGTGTTCCAACAATGAGCAAGCAGATCCTCATGATCGTCGGCGATTTCGGTGAAGACTACGAGATAATGGTGCCGTTCCAGGCGCTGCAGATGGTCGGCCACGAAGTCCACGCGGTCTGCCCGGACAAGGAAAGCGGCGAGGCCATCAAGACCGCCATCCACGACTTCCGCGGCGATCAGACCTACCTCGAAGAACGCGGCCACAACTTCGAACTCAACGCGACCATGGCCGACGTAGACCCCGCGGACTACGACGCACTGGTCGTCCCCGGCGGGCGCGCGCCGGAGTACCTTCGGACCTACGACGAGGTGCTGGACGCCGTGCGACACTTCTTCGAGGTCGACAAGCCCGTCGCTGCGCTGTGTCACGGCCCCCAGATTCTCGCCGCTGCCGGGGTGCTGGACGGCTACGAGATGACCGCCTACCCCGCCGTTCGCGCCGAAGTCGAGGCCGCCGGCTGTGCGTGGGTCGACGAGGTCACCACCGACGGCAACCTGGTTACCGGGCAGGCCTGGCCCGACCACGACGAGTGGCTCGCGCAGTTCCTCGACCTGCTGGGCACCGACATCAGCCACGGCGAACCGGTCGCCGCGGACGATTAAGCAACGCGATTTTTCACGCCGTCGTCAGCCGATAGACGCTCCCGTCGCCCGACTCGCCGCTGCCGGTCGTACAGGCCAGTAGCTCGCCGTCGGCGTCGCGGCCGAAAGAGTTCAGCAGGGAGCCGATGCCATCGACGAGGACGGTCGTGACCGACCAGTCGCCGCCGTCGCCTTCCGTGGCGACGAACAGCCGCCCGTTAGCCCGGAAATCGCCGAAGACGTAGCGCCCGTCGAGGGCGGGAACGGCGTCGCCCTCGTAGACGTAGCCGCCGATCACGGAGATACCGGACACGTCGCCGCCGCTATGAGGGTAGGCGACGACGGGATCGCGCAACGGCTCGCCGTCCGGGGTCTCGCTCGGACAGTCGTCGGCCTGAAAACACTCGGGACCTTCCCTGACGTTCCAGCCGTAGTTGCCTCCTCGCTGGACGACGTTGATCTCCTCCCAACTGGACTGGCCAACGTCGGCCACGAAGAAGCGTCCGTCCGGGCCGAAAGAGAAGCGCCACGGGTTCCGAAAGCCCCAGGCGTACTGCTCGTCCAGCCCCTCGCCGCCGACCAGCGGATTGTCGTCCGGGATCGTGTACGGTCGATCACCGCCACTCGTCCCGCCACCGCCATCGCCGTCTACATCGATGCGGAGGACGCTGCCAAGCAGATTTTCGGTCACGTCCTGGCCGTTCCCACCGTCGACGGCGTCGTACCAGTCGTCGACGTGGCCGCGTCCCTGATCGCCGCCAGCGCCGCCGTCGCCGACGCCGACGTAGAGGTGGCCATCGGGGCCGAAGGCGACCGAGCCGGCGTTGTGGTTCGACTGGGGCTCCGGGATCGTCAGGAGGACCTGCTCGGAGTCGGGATCGAACGTCCGCCTGTCCTCGCCGGCCCGGAACTCCGAGAGGACGAACGAGTGCGAGAAGCCGTCGGGCGTCTCAGAGCGAGTGGGGCCGCTATACCGGACGAAGGCACGGCCGTTCTCGGCGAACGCCGGGTGGAGGGCGAGGCCGAGCAGCCCCATCTCGCGCCCGGAGTTCGACGCCAGCCGATCCGACACGTCGAGGGCGGGGGTGTCGAGCAGGTCGCCACCATCCAGTCGTCGAAGCTGTCCGCTCTGGTCGACGACGTAGCCGGTGTCCGCGCCGGTCATCTCGACGCCGACCGGGGAGGTCAGTCCCGTCGCGAGCGGCTGGCCGGTCAGTCGAAGGTCGGCCAGTCCCCCGTCGTCGACCGTGGTTCCGGTGGCATCGTCGCTCGATCCGCCGTCGGCTGTTCCATCGTCCGTGCCAGCCTGATTCGACAGTGCCGGGCTCTGACAGCCCGCTAGCGCCGCTGCGAGGCCGAACCCGGCCGACAGCACCCGTCGGCGAGTCAGCGGAGTGTCCATGTCAACAGTTCGGGCCAGTCGCGGGTAACAGTTGCCCCGGCTAGAATAAACTCAAAACAATGGGACTGTGTGGTGTGGTCGAATCCTTTTTTAGATCGGTCGCCAAACGAAGGGGCATGGCGAACAAAGACGACCTTCGAGAGCAGTTCACCGAGGCGTTCCAGGACGCAGACTACCCCATCTCCAGCCCGATGGACCTCGTCCCGGCGCTGCCAAACGGCCCGTCGACGAAGTTCGAGTCAGGCGACTTCTCGATGACGGCAATGGAGCTCAACACCAAACTCGGCGGCGAGTTCCCCTACGAGAGCGTCGACGCGTTCGTCGACGACGTGATCGAACAGCTCGACGATCAGGGCCTGATCTAGAGCCGTCCCCTTCTTCGACCACCGCAAGCCCGACAGTCGCGACTCTGAGCGGTGGCGACGGACGGCGCTCGTCGTGATGCTGGCACTTATCCCGGTGGTCCCGTAAGGGCGTGTATGCAGGTCGTCGCTCCGCTCGTCGAGACCTTCGGCCCCTTCCTCATCCCGGCAACCCTGTTCGTCGTCGGTGTGGCCGGCTACGCGATCCTGTGGGTGTTGACGGGTCGCCGGACGAAGTGGGCCGATCAGGCCGACGGAGACGGCGACGACGGTGCGGAATCGTCCGACCCGTAACGGTTCGACTCGGCTTCCGTCCAGCGCAACGATACTTATTTCCTTCCGATGGTACTACTCCTCGGTAATGCTGAGCGCGAAAATGGAGGACTACCTCAAAGCCCTCTATCAGCTTCAGCGCGACGAGGACGGCCCGGTGTCGACCTCGTCGCTGGCCGAAGCGCTCGACGTGACGCCGCCGACGGCGTCGAGTATGCTCGAGACGCTCGAAGACCGGGGCTTCGTCGAGCGCGAGAAGTACAAGGGGGCCCGGCTCTCGCCGGAAGGCGAGACCGTCGCGCTCGAAGTCGTCCGCCACCACCGACTGCTGGAGACCTATCTCACCGAGCATCTGGGCTACGACTGGTCGGAGGTCCACGACGAGGCCGACCGCCTCGAACACCACATCAGCGAGGAGTTCGAGCGCCGCGTCGCGGCCGCGCTGGACGACCCGCAGTTCGACCCCCACGGCGATCCGATCCCCAGCGAGGCGCTGGAACCGCTCGACGAGGAGTTCGGCGAGACGCTGAGCGAGCACGAGACCGGCGACGAACTGGTCGTCGAACGGGTCAGTGACCGCGACCCGGACGAACTCGCCTACCTCTCAGAGCGAGGAATCACACCCGACAGCCGCCTCGAAGTCGTCGACGTGGCCCCCATCGGGATGGTCACCGTCGCCATCGACGGCGAGGAGGTGTCCCTGCCCGACCGCGTCGCAGAACTCATACACGTCCGACCCGTTGGTCAACAGGAGAACGCGGAAACCGCTTGATCATGGACACGCTCGACGACACCGACCGCCAGATCCTCGGACTCCTGCTGGAAGACGCTCGCCGGCCGTACAGCGACATCGGCGACGAAGTCGGCCTCTCGGGACCGGCCGTCTCCGACCGCATCGAGCGCCTGCAAGAACGGGGCCTGCTCCGAAAGTTTACCGTCGAAGTCGACCGCGCGATGCTGCGCGAGGGCGTCTCCGTCCTCGTCGAACTGACCGTCGACCCCGACATCGCCGACGAGGTCGCGACCCGTCTCGGAACGGTCGACGCCGTCGAACACGTCCTGCGAACCGTCGACGCGCGTATCCTCTTTACCGCGACCGTTCCCGAGGGCGACGTGACGACGCTGCTGGAGGAGTGGGACCTGCTCCAGTACGTCCGCGATGTCGACGTGAGCATCCTCGCTAACACGGAGTGGTCGCCCGGCGTCGGCATGGCGGATCTGGCCCCGACCTGCGTCGAGTGTGGCAACACCGTCGACGAGGAAGGGACCAGCCGCGTCATCGACGACACGGAGTACTACTTCTGCTGTGAGTCCTGCGAGTCCGCCTTCGTCGAGCAGTACGATCAGCTTCGAGATGGGATCTGAGGCGGCGACACCCTCGACGATACAAGCCCCGTCCGACTCCGTAATCGGGACGGGGGAACCATTTTATGCGCCTCTCGCAAACGTCCGCTCGAATCCAGTATGAGTCGCATTCTCAACGAGCCGCGTGTCGTGCTGTGGGTGGGGCCCACAGACGCGCTGGGGGCTGGGCGGTCGACACTCGCCGGCGACGCCGTCCGCGAGGTCATCACCGTCGAGACGGCGGCTGACGCTCGGGACTATCTCGACTCTCACGACGGCGTCGGCTGTGTCGTCACCGCCGCGTCGCTGCCGGACGGCTCCGGTGTCGAACTCTGTGGGGCACTGCGTGAAGCGGGGGAGCGGACGCCGGTCGCCGTCGTCGCCGAGCGCGATCAATCGGAGACCGTGGCCGCGGCGCTCCGGGCGGGCGCAGACGAGTGTCTCTACGTCGACGAGGACGAGTCGGAAGTCCGGTCGCGAATCGAGGCACTGGTCGAGCGTCACTGCTCCCGGCAGGCCGACGCAGAGCGGGCGCGGCTCTTTTCGACGCTGCTCGACGAGACGCCGGTCGCGATCTACGCCAAGGACGACGAAGCGCGCCACATCGCCATCTCGGAGATGCCGGGCGATCTCTCCCGCTCGGACGTGATCGGCAAGACCGACGTGGAGATGTATCAGGGCAAGCCCACCTTCGCACAGGAGGCGCTGGCCGACGACATGGCCGTCGTCGAGGACGAGGAGCGCATCGAGGAGCGCCTCGAATCCTACGGCCCCGAGGGCCAGAAGAACTGGGCGCTGACCTCGAAGTTCCCGTGGTACCGGGCCGACGGCTCGGTCGGGGGCCTGCTCGGCGTCACCCAGAACATCACCGAGTACAAACGGACCGAGAATCGACTCGACGCGATGGAAGAACGCGTCGACGCCTTCACTAGCCACCTCCAGCACGACCTCAAGACGCCGCTCCAGATCGCGAGCGGCCACCTGCAACTGGCCCGCGACACGGACGCCGAAGCGTCGTTCGACAAGATCGAGTCCGCGCTCGACCGGATCGAGGAGATGGTCGACGATCTGGGCTCGATGACGAAACTGGAACGCTCGACCGAGTCGTTCGAGCAGACGGTCGCACTGAACGATCTGGTCGAGGGCGTCTGGAGCGTCGTCGAGACCGAGGGCGCGACGCTGTCGGCCGACCTCCACCCGGACACGCGGATTCACGCCGACGAGAACACGCTGCGCCCGGTGTTCGAAAACCTCTTCAAGAACGCCATCACCCACGCCGGGCCGGACGTGTCCGTCACCGTCGGCACCACGGAGCAGGGCGGATTCTACGTCGCGGACGACGGTCCCGGCATCCCAACCGAGGAACGCGACGCCGTCCTGGAGTCGGGCTACTCGAACAGTCAGACGGGCAGCGGCAAAGGACTCCACATCGTCGCCGAAACCGTCGCCGACAACGACTGGGACCTCGTCGTCACCGAGAGCGCCACCGGCGGTGCACGGTTCGAGATCAACAACTGCCTGATGGTCGACGCCGTCCCCGAAGTCGACGACGGGCCGGCACTCGCGCTCGACGAGCAGGACACCGTGGGCTCGCTGTCCTCGGGCGGCGACGCCGACTACCACGAGGTCGCGGACCGGTGGCTGGTCACCGCCGACGGCAGCGGTATCTCCGAGGGCACCGACGACTGCTACTACGTCTACCGAACCGTCACCGGTCCCGTGAGCATCCGCGGCCACGTCACCGACATTCAGCACATCAACGACTTCAGCACCGCAGGACTGGCGATCCGGGACTCGCTGGACCGGGACGCCGCTTTCGGCTCGATTCAGCAGACACTCCGATTCGGGACGGAGGTCGGCTGGCGAGCCGCGACGGGCGGGGAACAGCTCTCCCAGAACGTCGACGAGAGCGACACGTTCACGTGGTATCGGATCGACCGGATCGGAGACCGACTGACGTGTTACGTCTCGACGAACGGCCGGGAGTGGGTCCCAGTCGACCAGCGCGAGGTCGAACTCGCCGACGAGGTCCACGTCGGCCTGCTCGCGACCAGTTCAGTCCCGGACCGCGAGGCCAGATTCACGTTCGAGGGGATCGAGGTCGTCGAACTAGACCAGTGACCGGTCGCCCGGTGAGGGTCGCTTCGGGCGCTCCAACACACTCAAACCGCCAGCGGCCCGAGAGGCTCGTAGACAGTGACCGCAATCGAGGGGGAAAGCGAGAGGGGGCGCGACGGGACGACGAGCGACCGCGTCGCCGGTGACGCCCGGGCCGACCGACGAGTGACCGGCGTTCGCGTCCGACTGCGTGCGCTCTGGCGCGCCGTCGTCATCGTCTGGCAGTTCGTCCCCATCGTGCTCACGTGGCTCCGGGACCGGCGGCGCTTCCTCCTGTTCGGTGCCGAACGCGACGTGAGCAGCGCCGAACGATCCCGCCGCGCCCGTGTTCTCAAGGAGACGTTCGTCGACCTCGGCCCCGCCTTCATCAAACTCGGGCAGATGCTCTCGACGCGTCCCGATGCCCTGCCCGCCGAGTACATCGACGTGCTGTCGGAACTGCAGGATCGGGTGCCGGCGGCTCCGTGGTCCGAGATCGAACCGGTGATCGAGGCGGAACTGGGACCCGTCGACGAGGTTTTCGATGGCTTCGACAGGGAGCCGATCAGCGGCGCGAGCCTCGGCCAGGTGTACGAGGCCGAGGTCGACGGCCAGCGCGTCGCGGTGAAGGTGCTCCGGCCGAACGTCCGTCGCCGCGTCGAGTCGGACCTGCGCGTCGTCTCGACCCTGATTCCGCTGCTCAGGTGGTCGGCACCGCCCGGGCAGGCGTTCACGCTGGGCAATCTGGCCGAGGAGTTCACCGTCACGATCCGCGAGGAGATGGACTACGGCCACGAGGCCGCTCGGCTCGAAGAAGTCCGGCGGAACTTCGCCGGCGTCGAGGACGTGGTCGTCCCGCGAGCGCTCCCCGAGCACTCGACGGACCGCGTACTGACGATGACCTACGTCGAGGGGACGAAGATCGACGATCTGGATGGGATTCGCGACCTCGGTGTCGACGAGGAACGCGTCGTCACGCGTCTCACCGAAATCTACATCAAGATGATCGTCGAGGACGGCGTCTTCCACGCCGATCCGCACCCGGGCAACCTCGCCGTCCAGCCAGACGGGAGCATCGTCTTCTACGACTTCGGGATGACGGGACAGCTCGGCCCCGAAACCCGATCTCACCTCGTCGACTTCTACGTCGGCATCGCCACCGACAACATCGACCAGGTCATCGACGCGTTCGTCGCGATGGAGGCGCTGGACCCCACGGCCGACCGGGAGATGGTCCGCAGGCTGTTCGAACTGGCCTTCGAGCAGTTTCGGGGGGCCGATCTGGAGGAGTTCGACGTGGAGGGGATCATCCAGGAGTTCGAGGGCGCGATGTACGAGTTCCCGATGCGGATTCCCCAGGACTTGGCCCACGTCGTCCGCGTGACGACGGTGCTTGACGGCGTGACCCGCACCCTCGCGCCGGAGTACGACTTCCTCGAAGTGATCACGGAGTACGTCATGGAGCAGGGGATGGAAAGCGGCGGGGAGGAGATCCGCGACCGTGTGACTGAACAGGTCCGGGACACCGCGCGAGCCAGCGTCGCGATACCACCACGACTCGACGACGCGCTGGACCGCGTCGACCGGGGGGACCTCGCGCTGTCGGCCGTGATCGCGGACGATCGGGGCGCGTTCGAGCGAATGGCTCGCCGGCTCTGTTATGGCCTCCTGTTCAGTGCCGGGTTCCCGGCACTCGCATACCTCTACTCGATCGGTGCCGTCGAAGCGATGCTGGTGACTGGCGGCGTCACAGCCGTCTTCGGCTCGCTCGTCGTCTGGTCGTTCCGTCGCAAGCGCGGCCCCGGATTCGGTGCCTCGCCGCAGTTCACGAGACAGGAGATGCGCCGCCGACAGGGCGGTGAGGACCGCTAGAGATCGCTCCGGGCCGCCCGCGCCCGGAGTTCGTCGGCCCGCTCGCGGATCGCCACGCGCTCCTCGTCGTCCTTGTCGTCGAGGTGGCTGTACACCAGTCCCATCCGGTGGTTCGACCGGAGTTCGTCCTCGTTGCGGTCCAGAAAGTCCCAGTACAGCGCGTTGAACGGACAGGCCCCCTCGCCGGTCGTCTTGGTCTTGTAGTAGGGACAGCCGCTGCAGTGGTCGCTCATCTTGTCGACGTAGTTCGCCGACGCAGCGTAGGGCTTGGTCGCGAACGCGCCCGAGCCGTACAGCCCCATCTCGACGACGTTGGGCGTCGTCACCCAGTGGAAGGCGTCGACGTAGGCCGCGTGGAACCAGCGGTTGACCTGCGCCGGCTCGACACCCAGCAAGAGTGCGAAGTTCGACTGGAGCATCAGCCGTTCGATGTGGTGGGCGTACCCTCGCTTTCGGACACCCTCGACCGTCTCCGAGAGACAGGCCATATCCGTCTCCCCAGTCCAGAAGAAGTCGGGCAGGGCCTCGTCAGCCCCCAGTTGGTTCGCTGACGCGAGCCCGGGCATCTCGCGCCGATAGACGTGCCGGACGAACTCCCGCCAGCCGATCACCTGTCGGACGAACCCCTCGACGCTGTTGAGCGGCGCGTCACCGTCCTCGTAGGCCTCGATAGCCCGCTCGACGACCTCGGCGGGGCCCAGCAGACCGAGGTTGATCGCCGCAGAGAGCAGGCTGTGGTGCATCGCCCACTCGCCCCCGACCATCGCGTCCTGATACGGCCCGAAGTCGGCGAGGCGGTGCTCGACGAAGTCGTCAAGCGCGCGGACGGCCCCTCGGCGCGTGACCGGCCACCGGAACGGGCCCGGATCGGCCCAGTCGCCGCCGTAGGGCGGGTCGTCGTAACTGCCCGAAAACTCCGTCTCCACCCACGACTGGACCGCCCGTGTCGTCTCGTCGGGTTCGAACGCCGGCGGGTCCGGCGGCGACCAGTCCTCGGGTGGGGTCTCCCGGTTCTGGTCGTCGTAGTTCCACTCGCCGCCTTCGGGGTCGCCGCCGTCCATCAGATAGCCCGTCTCGCGACGCATCTCCCGGTAGAACGTCTCGTGCCGGTACAGTGGCCCGTCAGTCCACGCGTCGAACGTCTCGGGCGAACAGAGGAACCGCTCGTCGTCGACGACCGTGAGTGACCCGCCCGCGTCCGCGACGAGCGTTCGCAGTCGCTCCGTTGTCCCGTGGCTCGACGGAGCCATCACGACCAGTTCGTCGCCGGGGTGGCGCTCGAAGTGGCGCTCGAAGCCCTCGGCGAACGTCTCACACTGGTAGTAGTCGACGGTTCGCCCGTCGTCCCGGAGCGCGTCGCGGAAGTGTCGCATCGCGCTGAACACGAGCGTCAGCTTGTGCGGGTGATACGGGAGCCGTCGCGCGAACGCAGTCGCTTCGATCACGAGCACGCGCTCGTCCGGGCGACGAGCGAGCGGTCCGCAGCGACGGACGAGTTGGTCACCCAGTACGAGGACGGTCATCGCACACCACGTCCTGCCATCGTCGGGATGGTCACACCGCCGACGGATCAATACCGTCCCAACACTGCTAGGGCCCACTGGACAGGTCGGTGTCTCACCGGCCCTTGAGCGGACGAACGGGTAGGGGTGTCAACGACCCCCATCCGGTGGTATTCCCCTCGTTCGCCCCCCTTATTCGTCGTCTCCTCCTACGTTAGATCGGAATGAACGACTCACTGGACCGACGAACGCTGCTTCGGAGTACGGGTGCAATCGCCGCTGCCGGCCTGCTCGCTGGCTGCAGTAGCGACGGCGAGAGCGGCGACGGTGGCGACGGCGGGAGCGGCGACGGCAGTGACGGTGGCGACGGCGGGTCCGACGACACAACGACGACGGCCGACACCGAGGCCAGCGAGGAAGTCGCGAGCTACCTCGACGGCGTCTCGAACTTCGACGGCACTGTCTCGGTCATGACCGGACAGGACACCGTGACCGTCTCCGTCGGAGCCGAGGGCAACAGCGGCAACTTCGCCTTTGCCCCCGCCGCAGTCCGTGTCTCGACCGGCACGACCGTCGAGTTCGAGTGGACCGGCGAAGGCAGCACGCACAACGTCGTCTCGGACGGCGACGGCCCGCTGGACTCCGGCAGCGCCGTCGACGCCGAAGGCGTCCAGTACGAGTACACGTTCGAAGAAGCTGGGACCTACACCTACAACTGCACCCCCCACGCCTCGCTGGGGATGAAAGGCGCTATCGTCGTCGTGTAGGTCCTGCCGGTGCTCAGCGAGCAACCGTTTTTTCACGCGTGTAGCGGGAGTGTGCGAAACCGTCGGTTTCGCGAACATCGAAGGACCGGCAGACGGGTCTCTCGGGATTCGAACCGCACCGAGACGAGCGAAGCGAGTCTCGGAGAATTGCGAATCCCTTCGTACCGTTCTCACGGCTCGCAGTCGCTCGCTGGAGAACGGGCGTGGCGGGATTCGAACCGGAGCGAGACATTCCTGCTCGGGCTTCGCCCTGCGCGGGCTGTGACTCGCAGGGTTCAACAATCTCGCCATGCCGGTTCGGTTGTCGCTTCGCTCCTCCCTGCACGGGCGTGGCGGGATTCGAACCCGCGGTCTAGGGGTTAGGAACCCCTCGCCCTCGTCCACTAGGCCACACGCCCGGTGTCCGAACGTGTTCGAGGCTGTCGAAAAGTCCTTTCTATTCCGGCGTCGCCACTGAGAGGGATGAAAAACGGAGAGATCGAGGCCGCGGGTGGACCGGTCGCGAGGTCCTTATTTCGAGGACGACCCGGACGAGGACGTGGACTCGGCGGCCGTCTCGTCGGCGGTCGTCTCGACGAATTCGGAGTCGGTCTCGCTGCTTGCGCCCTCGCCGCTCGCGGAGGGATCCTTGATTTCTTCGAGTTCCTGCTCGACCTGTTCGCGTCCTTTCTGGAACTCGCCCATCGCCTGCCCCGTCGAGCGGGCGAGTTTCGGAATCTTGTTCGCACCGAACAGCAGGACCGCGATCAGGAGGATGATCGCCATCTCCTGAACCCCCGGCATGCCGATCTGAAGTAGGCTTGCTACCATTGTAGCAGGACGTAACGTGAGGTTTCTTATAGGCTTTTTGCTCATCACGACGACCCGCCGTCGGATCGACAGTGTCTGGAACGCAAGGGACTTCATCTCGGGTCCGTAACGGTGGGCTGATGGTTGCTACTGGTGACGAAGCCCCGACGTTTACTGCACCGCTCGCCGACGGCGATATCGACTCGTTCACGCTCGACGAGCGCCTCGACGAGGCACCGATCGTGCTGGCGTTCTTCCCCGGCGCGTTCACCGGCGTCTGCACCCACGAGATGAACACGTTCCAGGACCGGCTCGGGGAGTTCAGCGACGCCGGCGCGACGGTGTACGGCGTGAGCATCGACACGCCCTTCTCCCAGAACGAGTTCAAGGAACAGCTCGGACTCGAGTTCGACCTGCTCAGCGATACGAACCGCGAGATCATCGACGAATGGGGCATCTCAATGGACTTCTCGGAGCTGGGCGTCGACGGCGTCGCCAAGCGCTCGGTGTTCGTGATCGACGGCGACGGCGTCGTCCAGTACGCGTGGGTCAGCGACGACCCGGGCGTCGAACCGGACTACGACGAAGTCATCGACGCAGTGCAGTCGGCGTAACTGCAGGGCCGAGTCTTTTTCTCGCTCGGTCGTGAACGGAGTCTGTATGAGCGAAGGCGAGTCAGTCGGCGGTAACGGCAGACACTACGATCCCGAGGAGGACCACGCGTTCCCCGACGAGCGCGTCAACGAGATCCTCGAAGCGGTCGAGTCCGACGCCGAGATTCAGGCGTACCTCCAGGCACAGAACGTCAATCCCGTCACGCGAAAGCGGTACAACGACCACGGCGCGAAACACATCGCCATCGTCCGCAATCGCGCGCTGTGTCTGTACGACCTGCTCAAGCGCGGCGGCGTGACGTTCAACGGCGCTGCCGAACAGGGCCTCGACGAGGCCGACGAGGCCGTGATCGTCGCGCTGGCGGCGACGCTGCACGACATCGGCCACGTCGTCCACCGCGACGACCACCCCTACTACTCGATCCCACTCGCGGCGGACCTGCTCGACGACTTCCTGCTCGACTTCTACGACATCGAGAACGCCGTCCGAATGAAAGGCGAGATCCTCCACGCGATCCTCTGTCACCACACCGAGGAGGACCCGCTGACCCTGGAGGCCGGCGTCGTCCGCGTCGCCGACGCGCTGGACATGGAGAGTGGCCGCTCGCGCATTCCGTACCACCACGGCGGCCGCGGGATCAACACGGTGTCGAGTCAGGCGATTAAGCGCGTCCTTCTCCAGCCAGGCGACGACAAGCCGGTCCTCGTGGAAATCGAGATGTCCAACGCCGCCGGCGTCTATCAGGTCGATAACCTCCTGAAGGCGAAGCTCAACGACTCCGGGCTCGAATCACACGTCCGAATCGTCGCGCTGAACGTCCGCGAAGACGAGGACCAACTCGTCGAACGGATCGAACTGTAGGCGACGGCGTAATCGGCTGCTTCCTCCCGTCTGGAGCCTCCTTAATCGACGCCCATTCCGGTCCTACCACACGTATCCAGTGCATGAATTTATAATCGCATATCCAACAGATTCGCATGAGCAGCGTGTCTTCGAGCGCGACGGAGACGCCAGCACGCGCCGAGCAGTCCGACAACGGCACCGATGGGTTGCTGACTCGGATCCGGTCGACGCTAGCGCGCGGTCGCCGTCGCCTCCGAGCGGCCATCTACGACGACGAGCCATCGGCCGATCCCGAGCCACCAGATGCGACGGCGACGCTCGACCTCGAACCCTTCCCCGACCGAGCCTACCCACTCACCTATCCGGGCCGAGAACTCGCCGACAGCAACACGACCGACGTGGTTGGGATCGAAACCGACGCGGGCCTGCGCCTCTCGGTCCCGGAGAACCCCGACGCGACCATCGTCTCGGACCAGTGGGTCCTGATCGAACGCTAAGCCACCACCTTTTTCGACTGCGGGTGCGCCGGAGGCGCACCGCTTGTCGAAAAACGTGGGCGAAAAAAGCCGGACGCTCCCGTTGGTCGCGTCCGGTGTTGTGCGTGAGCACCGCGAACGCACTGCCCGTCAGAGCTTGCTCTGACGGCGAACCGGGCGACCTGCCGGGTCCTTCGGACCGCTCGGTCGCCCGGATGCATCAGAGTGGTCAGTACAACTGAGACACAGAGCAGACTGCAGTGGCGCGCGCTGTCGCGGCCTCCGTGCCGCGACGAAATTGTGCGAGGGATGACTGAGTGAGTGGAACGAACGAAGGAATCGGTTGGGGAGGTCTGTGGCTTCGGTGCTGTGGTGGTGCGGTCCTGGCGGATGAACGGGCGAGGCACGTCTCGCGGTTTCTGCGCGGGCACTATTCGAGCGCAGCGAGAATATCCTGCACAGAAACCGCCGAGCGGGCCGAGGGCATTCAGCTCTCGGCTGCTCTCTGCATCACTGAGTCGGCTTCGTTTCAGGAGCAACCAAGACGAATTACCCGAATTACTAGCAAACGCTCTGACCGGTCGATTCGAACCAGACGATCACAGACAGAGAATCCACCAACCCTTGGATTTGCTCGTCACGTCCGTTCCTCGCAGAAATGCGCTCACGGCTCGTAACACTCGCCATTCGCATTTTCGAGGTTCTCGTAGTCGCTCGAACCTCGCTATGCGGCGACCAGGATTTGAACCGGATGGAGACGGTCGGCCTCGCTTCGCTCGGCCGCTGCGACTCCCAGGGTTCAAATCATGCTTTCCGATTTCGCTCGTCACGTCCGTTCCTCGCAGAACTGCGCTCACGGCTCGTAACACTCGCCGTTCGCGTCTTCGAGGTTCTCGCAGTCGCTCGAACCTCGCTATGCGGCGACCGGGATTTGAACCCGGGCCATGAGCTTGGAAGGCTCAGGTCCTACCACTAGACCACCGCCGCTCCTTGCAGTCGCGGCGTGCATCGACGGACCTTGTCCGTCTCAACACCGCCGATCGATACTCTCGCGACGAGGCGTCGGGCCTCGCACGAGTTCGCTCGCCGTGTGGCGAACGGCGACGCCGGCACGTCTCCACGGTGCGCCCCGGCGTCGCTCAGTCGGCACTAACGCTGGGTGTATTAAGGGCGTTTCCCTTCGGGACGCACGACGGCGTAGCAGTTGCCACTGGAGATCTCCAGCGAGTCGAGCGCGAGGCCGCTGGCGTCGATGTCGCGCTCGAACTCGGCGGGCGCGTAGATGTGGTAGAAGCGCGGGACCGTTCGGTTGCCGGGGAGGGTCCAGTCGACGGTGGTGTCGAAGCCGGTGTCGGCGTCGGCGCTGGCCTCGAAGCGGTCGTGGGCGGTCGACCACGCGCTCACGAGCGCGCGGCCGTCGGGCGCGAGAACGCGAGCGAGTTCGTCCAGACTCTCGCGGCGGGTCGTCCGCGTGGGGAGGTGGTGCAGCGTCGCGACGTAGACCGCGGTGTCGACGACGGCGTCGGCGAGGGGAAGCGACGCGGCATCACCCTGCAGGAGTTCGACGCCGGGCGTGCCGTCGAGGCGCGCACGGGCCGCATCGAGCAGCTCGCGGCTGGCGTCCAGTCCGACGGCGTGGTCGAGGGCCTCGGCAAGCAGTTCGGTGTGGCGGCCGTTGCCACACCCTACGTCGAGCCCCCGCTTGCCGGTGGCGTGGTCGTCGACGAACGCTTCGACTTCCGGCCACGCGTACTCACGGGTCTGCGAGAAGTGGTGTCCGATGCGTTCGTAGGTCGCGCGCACGTCGGCACGTGAGGGCTCATCGGCCATGCGTCGCCCTCGGTGCCGGCGTCGAAAAGCGGCTTCGATCCCTGCTACCAGGTACGGTACGATTTCCAGGCGCGTCTCGACGAGGGGCCACCACGACCATCGGACCCAGGCAGCCAGGCCGGAACACCGTCTACCGTTTGCTTTCGGCCGATTCGACCAGCAGTGGACGATAGGCCGAGCTTTCGACCGTCGGCGAGGCGGGTAAGCAGACCATTCTTTTCAGTTCAGTAGGCATTTCCTGGACCACATGGACGACAGTGATTCGGTGCCTTGGCCCGACAGTGCCGTCGATGCACCGCCAGCCGACCGCGAGTCGTCGCTCTCACGCCGGCGATTCGTCGTGTCGGGACTCGCCGGCGTCACGGGGCTGGATCTGGGCGCGGGATCGACGACGGCACGACAGCGGCCCGGGGACGCGACCGTCTCCACCGGCCCCGGCGGCGAGTACGACAGCATCAACGAAGCGATCGGCGACGCGAGTGTGGGGGACCTGATCTGTGTGTATCCAGGGACCTACGAGGGGACTGTCGTCGTAGACGTGCCGGGAGTCGCTGTGCGCTCGATGGGTCTGGGCAGCGCGGAGATCAGCGGCGGGTGGGCCGCCGCCGGTCCGGCGGTGTGCGTCAGGGCCGACGGTGTCAGCGTCCGAGGCTTCCGCGTGACACACCCGGACGGTCGGCTGGGAATCAGCGTCGACGGCGATCTGACCGGCGTCACGATCGCCCAGAACCACGTCACCGACATCGGGCCGTTCGGGGCACCCGGCGCGACTGGTATCGGCGTCGGCGGGCCACAGTCTTCGCTCCGGGTCGCCGGCAACGTCGTCGAGCGCGTCGACAGCGGTATCGAGAACGAAACCGCGTATCCCGTGTCGGACGGGATCGTGCTCAACGCCGCACCGGACACCGATGGCGCGCCCAAAAGCGGCGGCGAAGGCGACGGCGAGGCCGAAGGACCGTCAGACGATAGCGAGGCGAGCGAACCGTCGGCGGGCCTGGCCGACAGCGTCGTCCGGGACAACGTCGTCCGCCGATTGACGAGCGAGTACGCCTGCCGAGGCATCGCGCTGGCCGCCGACGCCGCCGAAGTGGCCGTGCGCCACAACGACGTGTACGGACTTGCAGCCAGCAATCAGCGCGATGCACCGAACCCGTACGCCTGGGGCATCTACTCGGCCGGTCGAACGGACGCGGTGACGGTCAAGCACAACGTCGTCGCCGACGTGACGGCGTCGGCCTACGTCGGGACGGGCGTCATGGTCCGGGGAGCGCCCGACGGACTGGCGATCACGGAGAACGACATCACGACGGCACTCGGGATCCAGAACGCGACCGACGTGTCCCTGTCGGCGACGCTGAACTGGTGGGGCCACCGGAACGGCCCCGTGGAAGCCCCGTCGAACAGGGCCGTCGACGACCTACAGCGCCGCGACGGACAGGGTGCGTACGTCGGCCCGATGACCGTCGAGCCGTGGCTGACGGGGTCGATTCAGAGTGCGAACGACCGGACGAACGAGTACGTCGAGGGGCGACGAACGGACGCGTCGATCAGTGGGAGCGACGGCCCGGCGCTGTGGCGATATGTCACGCCATAGACTGGCTACGCGTCGTACTTCTCGGGGTAGGCCTCGGCGAGCAGTTCGGGCCGGGCGTCCAGTCGCTTACGGATCGGGGCGATGACCTCGCTGATGTACTCGCCAGCCGGGGGCTTGAGGTCGGCGGGGTGGAGGTCCTCGCTGAGGAAGTCCGCCTCCAGCGCGTCGAAGTCGTCGTACACCAGATCGCCGCCGTACTCCTCGGGGCGCTCGACGACGAAGGACTCGCCGCGCTCGGCCAGCACCGGGAAGACGAGGTATTCGAGGTACTCCAGCACGCCGTTGTTCTCGCGTTCGCCCATCGGACAGTAGGCGTCCTCGATCTTCTCGACGACCGCGTCGTGGCTGTCGTTGAGGTTGACCTTCGAACTCGGATCGGAGGCGCTCATTTCGCTGCCGGTCAGTCCCGAGAGCAGCGGCGCGAACACGCAGACCGGCGCGTCGTGGCCGTGGTCGGGCAGGACCTCGCGGGCCAGCATGTAGATGCCACGCTGGTCGTCGCCGCCGTAGGCGATGTCGGCGTCCAGCGCCTTCACGTCCAGGGCCTGCATCAGCGAGTAGATCAGCCCGCCGAGGTTCGGGCTGTCGGACTCGCGGACGACCTCGCTGCCGGCACGCTGGGCGCGAGCGAGCGTCGTCTCGGCGGCCATCCGGTACATGTCGAGCGTGTACTCCTCGTCGAGCTGGAAATCCGTCCCGCGGACGAACGTGATCGCCTCGGGGTCCGCGCCGGCGGCCTCGATCATCCCCTCGATGGCCTCCCGGTAGTACTCCGAGCGGGCGTCGAGCAGGTCGAACGGGCTCTTCTCGTCGTCGAGGTGGGCGTGCAGGTCCGCGATCAGCACGGTCACGTCGATGCCGGCCTCGATGAAGTCGGCGAGCTTCCGCATCGTCGTGTAGTGGCCGATGTGCATCTCGCCGGTGGGCGCGTAGCCGATGTACGCCGAGGGCGTTCCATCCTCGAACAGCGCTTCCAGTTCCTCCTCCTCGATGACCTCGAGCGTGTGGCGTGTCGCCAGGTCGAGGCGGTCGGCGGTGTCCATACCTCCGCTATCCCACGCCGGTGATTAAAACGTTCCATCTCCGGCCGGTCGGCGACGGACTCAAACCCGTGTGGGCCAACAGGCGGACATGTACACCGGGACGACCGTCGAGCCCTGTTGCCTGTGTGGGAGCGAGGACACCGCCACCCGGATCGACCTGCCGCCCCGCGCCGTCCAGTTGATGAAACACGGCGACCCCATCGCGTGGCGCGACATCGAGAGCACCGTCACGATCTACTTCTGCCAGAGCGACTGGGAGACGGTGCGCGACCTCGTCATGAACACGGGGATGAGCCCGCTCTCGCGGTGCAACGTCGCCCGCGCCTCCTTCGACCTGCGGGAGGACTTCGAGGCGCTGCTCAACGACGTGCGCGAGGAACCCGACCAGCGGCCGCGCGAGGAGCGAATGCTGGCCGACGCCGCCGAGACCATCGACACCTACGGCGAGGACGACCACGTCGAGGAGCGCGACGTGGTCGAGGCCCGCATCGTCACCTGGGCGTTGGAGGATCTCGGGGAGCTCACACCTGCGGAATAGCTCGGTTTCGTGGCCAGCAACACCTTCACTGTTTGCTCGTGTGTTTTTACCACCGTCACGCGAAGGGGGTGTATGGCAATAGCGCACACGGTTGCCTCGGTCGGCGTACTGCTCCAGACGACACAGTCCGACGCCCTGACGGCGATCCGGGACGACGTGTTGCTGAGTTCGTCGCTGTGGGCCAACGTCGCGCTCGCTGGGCTGGCGATACTGCTGTTCGTCTACATGGGTCGGAACATCACCGGGAGCCGCGCGAAGTTCATCTGGGCGGCGACACTGTTGATCCCGCTCGTGTCGATCTCCAGCTATCTGGGCCTGCTGTCCGGGCTGACGGTCGGGTTCATCGAGATGCCGGCCGGCCACCCGCTGGGCGGCGAGGAAGTGATGAGCCAGTGGGGCCGCTATCTCACGTGGGCGCTGTCGACCCCGATGATCCTGCTCGCGCTCGGCCTGCTAGCCGACGTGGACTACGGGAGCCTCTTTACCGTCATCGCCGCCGACATCGCGATGTGCGTGACCGGCCTCGCCGCCGCGCTGGTCACGTCCTCGGTGCTGTTCCGGTGGGCCTTTTATCTCGTCAGCTGTGCCTTCTTCCTCGTCGTCCTGTACGCCCTCGTGACCGAGTGGCCGGCGGCCGCGACGGCGGCCGGCACCGACGAGATATTCGACACGCTGCGGCTGCTGACGGTCGTGCTGTGGCTGGGCTACCCGATCATCTGGGCCGTCGGTGTCGAGGGGCTCGCACTGGTCCAGTCGGTCGGGATCACCTCCTGGGGCTACTCCGCGCTGGACATCTTCGCGAAGTACGTGTTCTCGTTCCTGCTGTTGCGCTGGGTGGCCGCCAACGAGTCGACGGTCGCGCCCTCCAGCGCTGGAGCGACCGGGGCGACGACGGCCGACGACTGAAGCGTCACCCGTCACCGCATCGCTATCCAAACTGTTTTGACTGGCCGTCGCAGTTTGTCAACCGATGACTGTACGCGTAGGCGTCTTAGGGGCCACTGGTGCGGTCGGCCAGCGACTCATCCAGCTCCTCCACCCTCACTCCGACTTCGAAATCGCAGCACTGACTGCAAGCGAGTCCAGCGCGGGCAAGACGTACCGCGAGGCGGCCAAGTGGCGCATCGACGCGCCGATTCCCGACGACGTGGCCGACATCGAGGTCGGTGCCACGACACCCGGCGACGTGCCCGACGACGTGGACCTGATCTTCTCGTCGCTCCCCTCCAGCGTCGGTGCCGAGGTCGAACCGGACTTCTGTGAGGCGGGCTACGTCGTCTCCTCGAACTCCTCGAACGGCCGAATGGACGAGGACGTGCCCCTGATCATCCCGGAGGTCAACGCCGACCACCTCGACGTGCTCGAAGTCCAGCGCGACGAACGTGGCTGGGACGGGGCGCTCCTGAAGAACCCGAACTGCTCGACGATCACGATGGTGCCGCCGCTGGCGGCACTGGACCAGGCGTTCGATCTGACGGACGTGCGCGTCTCGACGCTGCAGGCCGTCTCCGGCGCGGGGTACGACGGCGTCACCTCCATGGAGATCATCGACAACGCCATCCCCCACATCGGCGGCGAGGAACAGAAGATGGAGACCGAATCGCGCAAACTGCTCGGTTCCTTCGACGGTGCCGAGATCAGCCTCCACGAGATGGACGTGGCGGCCTCGTGTAACCGGATCGCGACGATCGACGGCCACCTCGAAAACGTCTGGGCCGACACCGACGAGGACGTGACCGTCGCCGACGCCGAGGACGCGATGGCCGACGTGACCGGGATCGACCTGCCGTCCTCGCCCGAACAGTTGATCAAAGTCTTCGACGAACCGGACCGACCGCAGCCACGCCTCGACCGGAACCTCGAAAACGGCATGGGCGTCGGCGTCGGCGGCTTCCGCGAGACGACCGACGGCGTCCAGTTCAACTGCCTCGCGCACAACACGATGCGCGGTGCCGCGGGTGCGAGCGTGCTGAACGGCGAACTGTTGCTCGAACGCGGCTACCTGTAGTCGCCGGTACTCTTTTTTACAGGTGCGCCGACCGCCATACGAATGGTTTCCCGCGAAACGAAAGTACAGATCACCGCCGGGCTCATCGGACTCGGGATTCTCGGCGCCGGGTTCTCACTCCTGAACGAATCCGTGTGGTGGGTCGAGGCGCTCGTCATCGCACTGTACAACGCCGCGATTCTCGGCGGTGCGCACGTCTATTTCGTCATGCGAGGTGGCGGTGGTGACTACTCGCTGACGGCTCGGAAACGGGTTCTCACACTGCTGGCCGCACTGTTCGTGTTGATCCCCGCAGCGGTCGTCGTCGGTGACCGCGCGGTCGGGCCGGCCCCAGTCAGAACGGTGCTCTTCGTCGCGATTGGGGTCGCAGTACTATGGTATCTCATCGTCGAAGGGATCGCCGGCTACCGGGAGACGATGGCCACGGAGTAACGGACTACACCGTTGGCTCTTGTGGTCGTCGTCCGACGCGGTGTGTGAACCATCTGTTATCAGTGTGTCGTCGAGATCACTTAGTCCAGATCGACCTGATTCACGAGACCGTCCCATTGGCCGGCCTCCTCGGCGCGGCCGACGTTTTCCGCGAGAATTTCGGCCGTCCGTTCGTAGTACTCCGGGGTGTGGCCGGAGGCGTGGGGTGTGATGAAGACGTTGTCGAAGCCCCACAGCGGGTGGTCCTCCGGGAGCGGTTCGGGGTCGGTCACGTCTAGCTGTGCGGCCCCGATGTGGTTGCCCCGGATCGCCGAGGTGAGCGCTTCGGTGTCGACGACCGGGCCGCGGGCGACGTTGACGAGCACGGCGTCGGGACGCATCGTGCGGAACACCTGTTCGTCGAACAGCCCTTCGGTGGCGTCGGTCAGCGGGCACGCGACGGCGACGTACTCGGCGTCGGCGACGGCCTCGTGGATGTCGTCGAAACCGTACACCTCGTCGGTCGGGCCGCCCTTCTCGGGGGTGTAGCGGACGCCGACCGTGTCGACGTCGAACCCGGAGAGCCGGTCGACGATGGTCCGCCCGATGGCACCGAGGCCAACGACGGCGACCGTCGAGCCGTTCAGTTCGCCCGACTGGAGCGCGCGCCACTGGCGCTCGTTCTGGCGACGGCGGGCTTCGAAGAAGCGTCGTGCGAAGGCGAGGAACGCGCCGATCACGTGCTCCGCGATGTTCGGCCCATGGACGCCCGAGGCAGTCGTCAGGGCGATGTCGCGCTCGGCGAAGTCGTCGAGCGGGAGGTGGTCGTAGCCGGCGTAGACGCTGGCGAACAGTTCGATCTCGCGTGCGTGATCGAGCAGTTCGTGGTCGAACGGGCCGGCAGAGACCACTGTCGCCGTCTCGACGGCCGCTCGTTCCTCCGCCGGCGTGGTCGCGACCGTCACCGACGCGTCGGGGAGGCGGTCGCGGACGGCGGCGGCGTACTCGTCGACAGAGATCCCGTGGGCCTTCTGTCGCAGGATGGCGATCTCAGTCACGGTTCGTCCCTCCGCTGTCAGGGTCGTGCATACCTCGGCTTTCCGGCCAGTCGACTAAAGCGCTGCTGTCAGCGAGCCTCGTCGCCGCTGCGTTCCCTTCTCCCGGTTGACAGAGAAAATTCGATCGAGACGCCCTTTGTCGCCGAATGAACGGTTTGAACGGTCGGAAACGATGCCACAATTAAAGGGGGTGCGGTGAAACAGTGGCTGTACAATGTGTGGTGACTGGGACACCGTGCTCGTCGTCGACGACGATCCCGCGTGCCGGGATCTCCACTCGATCTGGCTCGACGACGAGTACGAGGTGCTGACGGCTGCCGATGGGACGGCAGCGGTCGAACAGGTGGGGGCGGCAGACGTGATGCTACTCGACAGGGAGATGCCACGGATGGACGGCGAGGCGGTGGCCCGCCACGTCCACGACTCGAATGCGGACTGTTTCGTCGTCATGCTCTCGGGGGTCGAACCCGACTTCGACATCCTCGAGTTGCCCGTCGACGAGTATCTCACGAAACCCGTCTCGCGGGAGGCCGTCCTCGACGTGGTCGAGACGATGGTCTCGCGGGGTGTCTGCCAGCGGATGCTCCGCGAGTACTTCTCGCTGACCGCTCGCAAGGCGACGCTGGAACTGCGCAAGCGACCGGACGAACTCAACGACAGCGAGGAGTACCACGACCTGATCGCGGATCTCGAAGCCAAGCGCGTCGCGCTCGACGAGATGCTCGAACAGTTCGACGGCGACTGGCGACAGGCGATTCTGGCCGCCGTCGGGAGCGATATCGAGCGCTCCGAAGGCCAGCGGACGACGTAGTCGTCGGCGAACACGGAATTTAAGCCCCCTCCGAACAGGGGAGGCGTATGGAACGCGTAGACGTCGCTATCGTCGGTGGTGGCCCGGCTGGCACGTCCGCAGCACGGGCCGCGGCCCAGCAAGGTGCCGAGGCCGTCGTGTTCGAGAAGGGGGTCCCCAGGGACGACCGGGACCGCCTCGGGCCGGACTCGACGGACGCTGCCGGGTTTCTGGACTACTGGACGGAAGTGGCCGGCTTCGAACCGGACGAGTTCCCCGAGGACGTGAAACTCGCGGACCTCGACGGGGCGGAGTTTCTCGGGCCTAACGAGTCGGTGCTGATCGAGGAGACGGGCATCGAGTCGGCGTATCCGGGGTTCGGGTTCACGTTCCAGCGCGCGCGGTTCGACGACTGGCTCCGCGACCGGGCCGAAGACGCCGGCGCGGAGTACCGCATCGGGACCAGCGTCACGGGGGTCGAGACGGACCTCTCAGGTGGGGTCGAGCACACGCTCGAACTCGCCGGCGGCGACTCGGTCGTCGCCGACGCGCTCGTGCTCGCCGACGGCCCCCAGCGGACGATCACTGGTCGCGTCCTCGACCAGTTCCTGCCCGAGGGCCAGTCGCTCTCCGACAGGCTGCCCTCGACGACGGCGAACCACATCGCCTATCAGGAACATCGTCGGATGCCCGAAGAGCTATTCCCCGAAGACAAGATTCAGTTCTGGTGGGGGGTGATGCCGGGCCACACCGCCTACCCGTGGATCTTCCCGAACGACAACAACGTCGCCCGGGTCGGCCTGACCATGCCCATCGGGCTGGACATCGAGGACTACGACACCAGCGAGTGGGCACTCTTGCGCGAAGACGACGACCAGATCCCCCAGGGGCAAACGTACATCGAGCGCCTGCTCGAACGGGAGTTCCCCGACTACGACCTCGAGGACTTCCCGCTGGTCGAGGACCGGGGCAAGACCGGCGGCACCGAAACCTACCCGATCTCGTCGACGCGACCGATCGAATCCCCCGCCGGGGCGAGTATCGCAGTCACCGGCGGCGCGATGGGTGCCACCTCGGCCTTCCACGAGGGCGGGGACCACGTCGCCGTGCGCACCGGAACGATCGCCGGCCGACTCGCCGCGAACGGGAACCTCGATCGATACAACGACGCCTGGCAATCGGCCATCGAATCCGAGGTGTTGCGCAACGTCGCCTTCGCTGAGTTGGTCGAGGGATACGGGCCGGCCAAGTGGGACGACGTGTTCGCGACGGTGAGCAAGATGCAGACCGTCGACGGCTCGCAGTGGCGACAGGCCCTCGCCAGCGGCACGCTCGGGCTCTCGGTCGTCGCGCGCTACAAGTGGATCAAGTACCGCTACCGCGACGGCGGCTACGTCCAGCTATCGGCCAACGAGTACACCGTCTGAACGGCGTCGTGCCCCTGTCGGATCGCAACGCCTTACCCTCCTGCTGGTGTAGTCGGACCTGCGTGCCTTTTGTCCCCGCCCGAGGCCCGTCTTTCGGGACGATGACAGCGCGGCGAACCCGGGCACGTGACATCTTGCGATTCGCCTCGGCGGTTATCACCGCCTCGGCACTTGTCGGCGCGTCGCGCCGACCGCTTCAGCGGCTATCGCCGCTTCAGCACATGGTCGCGTGTAACGCGACCCGCCCGACACGAGGGTTTCCCGGTCGACAGGGCACACCGCCCCGGATGACGCCGATCGTTAGTGTTTCGGGCGACATTTCCATGCCAGCGAGCAACGGCGATCAGCAGTATCCACGTCAGTCCGTGGACGCTACGCGCTGGCCGAGTAGCCGGCGTCCTCGACGGCGTCGGCGAGTGTCGCTTCGTCGGCGTCGCCCTCGACCTCCGCGGTCCCAGCGTCACGGTCGACCGACGCCGCGGTGACGCCATCGACCGACTGTAGCGCGTCCGTGACGGTTTCCTCGCAGTGCTCGCAGGACATTCCTTCGACGGTGAGCGTCGTCGACATACGGACGGAGCTACGGTACACTCGCTTATGCTGATTGCGCCTTGGAATCCGAAACACGAAGGTGGTTCACGTTAGCGAACGAAAGTCAGCCTGCGGCCGACTGCTGGCCCACCGTCGCCGGGTTCTCCATGCCTTCCTCGACGCCGAACCGCACGAGCGCGAGGTTGACGGCGAAGGCGGCGAGGAACCCGAGCGACAGCGACCTTTGGGGTCGCCCGTGTTCCATCGTTCTGGTGACCGATCCAAAGCACGGTACCATGGGACCGGCGAGCAAGTTATGCGTATCCGACCCGTGTTCGATTCGTATGTCCGAAGACGTGTTCACCGAACCGACAGAGACGACCGAAGACTGGACGGACGTTCGGATGACCGAACCCGACGCTGGCGAGTGGGACGTCGATGTGGTCGTCGCGGGCGGACGCGTCGAGTTCGTCGACCTGCGGATTCGACCGGATCTGCTCGACGGCTTCGTCGAGTGCCTGCTGGACGACGTGGGCCGCGACCGTGCGGCCGAGATACTGCGGACCGCCGCCCGTCGGCAGGATATCGACCTCGACGGCGGCGACACGTAGGCGTATCGAGCGCCGACATCGGCGGAGATTTTATTACCCCCGAAAGATGAATTTCGACCTGTTGGGTGTGAATGGAAGCGACGTTCTACGGTGTACTGGGGGTCCCCCCGGACGCCGACGACCAGACGATCGTCCGCGCGTTTCGCGAGCGAGCGAAGGCGAAACACCCGGATGTCAACGATAGCCCGGACGCGACGGCGGCGTTCAAACGGCTACAGACGGCCCGGGAGGTCCTCACCGACGAGGCCGAGCGCGAGCGCTACGACAGGCTGGGACACGCGGCCTATCTCCGCCGGACCGAGGACTGCCCCGGCTGGGCGGTGCCCGAGGCCGATAGCGACGCCACCAAACCGGCCCAAGCAGCGAAGAGCGGAGAGCCAGCGGACGGAACGACCCGTGCATCGACCGGCGGCCGAACTGCGACAGCGGCGACACAGCGCTACACAGACCCGGATTCGGAGGCGACGAACCGACAGGCTCCGCAGTCCAGACAGGGGTCGTCCGTGGCCGGGACCGGCACTGCGACGGCCTACTATCAGCCGGGACAGCGGACGAATCCCGGGTCGACGGGGTCCGTCGACACACTCGTCGGTGTCGCCCGGTCGGTCGGCGTGTGGGCCGCCGTCCACGTCCTGCTCGTCCTGAGCGCTGTGGCGACCGCATGGCTGATCCTCTCGTGGGGCGCGATGAGCCCCGTGAGCCTCGTACTCGCGACGGTCGTGCTGGCCGCCGCGCTCGCAGTGTCGACGCTCCACGTCTCGATCCGGGTGTATCCCTGAGGCTGTCGTGGCCGTTCGTATACTCGTCGGAACGGGCCGAGGGCCACGGGCCCCGTAGCGGATGGCAAACCGTTTTTTGGAGTAGCCCAATTGGCGGGTATGAACGTACGACGCGTCGGGGACCTCGGGCCGGACGAGCGCCGGGCGATCTTCCAGCGTGACGCCGGTGTCGAGGCCGTTCGAGACGACGTAGCCGAGATCGTGGGCCGAGTCCGCGAGGAGGGCGACGTGGCCGTCCGGGAGTTCGCCGAGGAGTTCGACGGCGTCACCGTCGGCAACGTCGACATCACCGACGCCGCCGAGCGCGCGGCCGAGGCAATCGACGAGGAGACGCGCGCGGCCATCGAGGACGCCGCCGAGAACGTCCGGGCTTTCCACGAGGCACAGATGCCCGAGGACTGGCGTGAGGACTTCGAGGGGCGCGAACTCGGCCGGCGCTACCGCCCGATCGAGAGCGCCGGCGCGTACGTCCCCGGTGGAACTGCGGCCTACCCATCGAGCGCGCTGATGGGCGTCGTCCCCGCGAAGGTCGCGGGCGTCGAGCACGTCGCAGTCGCGACACCGCCGGCCGACGAGATCAACCCCGTGACGCTGGCGGCCATCCACATCGCCGGCGCGGACGCGGTGTATCAGATCGGCGGCGCACAGGCCATCGCAGCGCTGGCCTACGGCACCGAGTCCGTCGACGCCGTCGACAAGGTCGTCGGGCCCGGTAATCGGTGGGTGACCGCCGCCAAGGCCATCGTCCGCGGTGACGTGGCCATCGACTTCCTCGCCGGCCCCTCCGAGATCATGGTCGTGGCCGACGACACCGCCGACCCCGACCTCGTGGCGGCCGACCTCGTCGCACAGGCAGAGCACGACGAGAACGCGTCGGTCGTCGCCGTCACCGACGACGAGGCCACTGCCGAGGCCGTCGCCGCCGCCGTCGACGAGCAGGCGAGCGAGCGCAAGCGCGAGGGCGTCATCCGGGGCGCGCTGGGCAACGACGCCTCGGGCGTCTTCCTCGCGCGGTCGATGAGCGAGGCCGTGCTGTTCGCCGAGGAGTACGCCGCCGAACACCTCTCGATCGTCGCCGAGGACGACGAGTCGATCCTCGACCGCATCCCGTCGGCCGGGTCGGCGTTCCTCGGGCCGTACAGCGCCGTCGCGGCCGGCGACTACGCCAGTGGCCCCAACCACGTCCTGCCGACCGGCGGCCACGCCCGCGTCACAGGCGGGCTCTCGGTCGACTCGTTCCTCCGGTCGACGACGGTCCAGCGCCTCTCAGCGGAGTCGCTGGCAGACATCGGCGACACGATCACGACACTGGCCGAGGCCGAAGGGCTGGAGGCACACGCCGAGAGCGTCCGCAAACGACTCGACGACTGACCAACGCATGGCGATCACGACAGCTATCGACGACGCGACCGTCCAGAACGTGCCCGCGATCCAGCGGGTCGCCGACTGGAGCTTTCACGCTGCCTACAGCGACTTGCTCCAGGAGCCACTGATCGAGGCGATGCTCGCCGAGTGGTACGCGCCCGAGCGGTTGCGCGGTCAGATCACCGACCCCGAGAGCGTGTTTCTCGTCGCCCGCCGGGGCGGGCGCGTTCGCGGGTTCGTCAACGTCGACCCACACGACACGCCGGACACCTACTTCCTCTCGCGCCTGTACGTCGAGCCGTCGCTGTGGGGCAACGGTATCGGTGCGGCGCTGCTGGACGAGGCGAGTGAGCGGTTCGACCGCGACCGCGACCGACTCGAACTAACCGTCCTCGACGGCAACGAGCGGGCTATCGCGTTCTACGAACGCCGCGGCTTCGAGTACGTCAGGACGGAGACGACGACGCTGGGGCCGGTCGAGTTCGAGGAACACGTGTACAGCAAGGCGCTGTCGGCGGTGCCACGTGAGGTCTGTGCCGGGGCGGACCGGCGTCAGGATTAACACGCTCGGGTGCGAGGTACTGGTATGAGCAGCACTGCCGAACCCGACCCCAGCGGAACGGGGATCGACGTGACCGAGGAAGCGGCCGCGGAAGCCGTCGACCTGCTGGAGAGCGAAGACATGGATACCGACATGGCCGGCCTCAGACTGTTCGTCCAGCAGGGCGGCTGTGCGGGCCTCTCCTACGGGATGCGCTTCGAGTACGAACCGGAATCGGACGACAAAGTGTTCGAACACCACGACCTGCGCGTGTTCATCGACCAGTCCAGTCTCAACTACATCGAGGGATCGGTGCTGGACTTCGAGGGGGGACTGCAGGGCGAGGGGTTCCACGTCCGCAACCCCAACGTCGAGAGCGAGTGTGGCTGTGGCGAGTCGTTCCGAACGTAACTGCGCTGGCTGTTCGCTGGTAGTCTTCTGGACGCGCGGTCAAGAACGGCAGTGCCGGCGCTACTCCTCTAACTCGAACGCGACTTCCACCTCGGCCTGATACTCCCGACCCTCTACGCTCCCGATCTCGACGCCCATCTCCTCGACTTCGGCCCACTTGAGGTTGTCCAGCGTCTCCTCTGCGCGGCCGACGGCGTCGTCGACGGCGTGGTCGAAGCTCTCGGAACTGGTCCCGATCAGTGTGATCTTCTTGAAAACCATTGTCTGATGTCCATCCTGTTAACACACAGTGAGTGCCGTTAACGCATATCACGACGAACGCACGACAGATCAAGCTTGGGGCGACAGTGAGTTCAAGATGTTCACAGCATTCAAATGGAGAGTGTCGGTGAATTGCAACCAAACTAACGTCGGTGTCCGGTCAGAAATGGGTCGATGAGTACGGTTCTTGCTCTCTATTCAGAATCACAGGCTACAGGACGATTACATCCGGACGAGTGGTCCAGACCTCGACAAAGTGCACCTGTGGTGCGGGCCAAACTCTGTTCCATATCTGATCTGCTGGGGTTCAAGTGGTGGCAAATCTGATATCACGGAACAACTATTCGATGAGGAACCCATCCAAAATATCTCCAGATGGACATATTCTCTGACAATCCCATGGATTCCGAACGTACCTTTTTCCCGCCGCCGCCCTCGCCACCAGATATGGAGTACACCACCCTCGGTTCGACCGGGATGGAAGTCAGTCGTCTCTGTCTTGGCTGTATGAGCTTCGGCACCTCCGAGTGGCGCGAGTGGGTGCTCGACGAGGACGAGTCCCACGAGATCATCGAGCGAGCCATCGACCTCGGGATCAACTTCTTCGACAGCGCCAATATGTACTCGCTGGGCGAGTCCGAGCGGGTCCTCGGGAACAAGCTGGCGGAGTACGACCGCGACGAGCAGGTCGTCGCCACGAAGGGCTTTTTCCAGATGGACGAGGGCAACCCCAACTCCGGCGGTGCCTCGCGAAAGGCACTGGAACAGGAGCTATCGAACAGTCTCGACCGACTGGGGATGGAGACGATCGACCTCTACCAGACCCACCGCTGGGACTACGACACACCGATCGAGACGACGTTGCGAACCCTCGACGACGCCGTTCGACGGGGCCGGATTCGCCACGCTGGCACGTCGTCGATGCACACCTACCAGTTCGCCAGCGCCCAGCACACCAGCGAGCGCGAAGACCTCGCTCGTTTCGAGACGATGCAGAACCACTACAACCTCCTCTATCGCGAGGAGGAACGCGAGATGCTCCCCTACTGCCAGCAGGAGGACGTGGGCGTAATCCCGTGGAGCCCCCTCGCTCGGGGGTATCTCACCCGCCCACACGAGGAATTCGAAGCGACGACCCGGGGCGAGACGGACGACTACGCCCGCGAACACCCCTACTTCGAGGGCGGCGGTCGCGAGGTCAACGAGCGCGTGCAGGAACTGGCCGACGAGAAGGACGCCACGATGGCACAGATTGCCCTCTCGTGGCTCCTGCATCAGGACGCCGTCGACGCGCCGATCGTGGGGACGACGAGTATCGAGCACTTGGAGCAGGCCGTCGAAGCGCTCGACATCTCACTGTCGGAGTCCGATCAGGAGTGGCTCGAAGCGCCCTACGAGCCTGTGCGGGTGTCCGGGCACGAGTAGCGAGGGGCGTCGTGAGCGGTAGCGAACGACGGTCCTCGGAATGCGCGAACGGGGAACGGAGTGACCCGTGAGCGGCGTGGCGCTCAAGGAGCGGCGCGACGAGAGGGCCACGTTACAGCGAACGCGGAGCGAAGCGAGCCGCGGCCCTCGGATTGCGAGTGGCCCCTCACTCGTCGTCGAACCGCCGCTTCAGCAGGTAGCCGACGCCGCCGAGGCTGGCCAGCGCGCTCGTGAGTCCGAAACCGGGGCCGCTCGCGCTGGCACCGCCACGGACGGTTCTGACCTCCTGCTCAGTGGTAGCAGTGGTGCCGTTGCTGTCTGTCACGGTCAGTTCGACGAAGAAGTGACCGACCTCCTCGAACGTCTGACTGACCTGCTGGCCGGCCGCCGTCTCGCCGTTGTCGAAGTCCCACTCGTAGGCGACGATCTCCGCGGCCGGCGTCTCGGAGCCGCTGGCGTCGAACTCCACAGTTTCGCCGACGGGCGGACCGGTCGGTCGGAAGGTGAACGACGCAGAGACCTCTCCGACAGTCTCGGTACCGGTGGTGGGAGTCGTCGCTGTGGTCTCGCTGGAATCTGTCCGTATCTCGTCGTTCTCGGTGTCGGTCGCGGTCTCCCCACTTCCGGCCGTCGTCTGATCGCTTCCAGCCGTGGTCCCCTCGTCGACTTCGGTCTCGGTTTCAGTCTCCGTTTCCGTCGGCTCTGGCCGAACGCTGAACGGTTCGTCCGCCGACGCCGACGTGCCGTTATCATCGGTCACTGTCAGTGTCAGCTCGTACTCGCCGGGTTCGTTGAGTGTCGTCGACGCCCGCGGTCCGGACGCCTGATAGCTGGCCGGGCCGCTCACGCTCCAGGCGAAGTCGGTGATACCGGTGTCGTCGGTCGACCCGGTGCCGTCGAACGACACCGGCTCCCCGACGACTGGATCGGGCGGGTAGTACTCGATGGACGGATCGGGCGGCTCGTTTTCCCCCTCCGTGATTGCGTAGAGCGTGCCGTCGGCTGTCGGCACGTAGAGGACGCCGTTCGCGACCGCGAGCGAGGTCCCCGTTCCCGCTGTGCCGAGGTCGTACGACCACAGTTCCTCGCCCGACTCGGTGTCGATGGCGTAGACGACACCCTCGTCGGTCGGGCCGACGTAGGCGACGCCGTCGGCGATAGCTGGGCCCGTATCGACCTCGCTGATCTCGAACGACCATCGCTGCGAGCCGTCGCGCCCGAGACCGTACACGTTCGGATCGGCCTCTGCGTCGTCGCCGTAGGTCCCGACCGCGACGACAGTGCCCTCCGAGACGGCTACGGAGTTGCCATATTCTCCCTCCTCGAAATCGAACGACCAGCGGACGGCACCGGTCGTCGTGTCGATCGCTTCCGCGTATTCGGTGTAGACGATGCCGTCACGATAGCTCGGTTGCCGGCTCGTGGCCCCTTCGGACTGGTCCCACAGGTGGGTGCCGTCCGATCGGTCAAAGGCTCGCAGCATCCGCTCGTCGGCCCCTTTGTCCACCGAGACGAAGACACGATCCTCGGAGACGGCCGGCGGTGCCATGGGGTCGCCGAGGAAATGATCATACTTCCACTCGGTGGAGCCATCGACCGCGTCGAGCGCGTAGAGATCTCCCTGATCGGACTCTGTCTTGTAGGGGACGTAGAGGCTGCCGTCGTACAGCACCGGCCGCCGCAGCGCAAGGTCTGGCGAGGGATCGTTGGGTGACCACGACCACTGCACGGTGGCGTCGCTCCGTTTGAGGGCGACGACGTTCTCCCCGCGCGTCGTGTACAGCGTCGTCCCGGTGACGGTCGGCGGAGTGTCCATCTCTGCCGTCCAGATTCCGTCCCGATTCGTCGTGCGTAACGCGTAATCGTTTGCGTACGTCGTCGTCCCGGAGACGACAGGCGTGATGCCCGATCCGATGTCTTCCACCGACCACTTCTTTGTGGGGTTCCGGGTCGGTCCTGCAGTCGATGTCGCTCCCGTTCCGCCGGCGTCGTGCTGTGCCATCGGCCATCCGGCAGTAGCCGTCTGGGCCGACCCCGCAGTCGATGTGGACGAACCGACCACCCCGAGAACCGACAGACCAGCGAGGCTTCGGAGCGCGCCCCGTCGTGAGAGTAGCGCGTCGCTGTTCACTGTATTCGTACCTTGGAACACTCGTCACTTAAATGCCAGTTGTCCCTGTCAGCTCGACAGCCGTCGATATCACGGCACCCGTCCGCCCGGCGTCCCGCGCTCGCCGGGCGGTTCCGTGCCCGCTTGCTCGTGGGTGTGATGATAGAAGCGCAACAGCAGCTGCTCTCCCTCCGAGAGTGGTTCGAAACACACCCGACGGAACCGCTCGTTCTCGATCAGATTGACGGCGACGCCCTCCTCGTGGGTCGACACCGACTCGTAGGGCGTCTCGCAGATCGGGCACCGTTCGGGCGGCGACGGTGCATCGTCCCCACCGTCTTCGCCCTCACTCATCGCTCGCCCCGTACCTCGTCGGCGACCTGCTGGACTGTCTCGAAGGCGTCGTCGCTGTAGGCGATAACGCGCACGTCGGCCAGCGACGCCGGGTCGTGGGCGTCGATCACCTCGCAGATGATCCGCGCGCCCTCGGCGACCGAGAAGCCGGCGACGCCGGTCCCGAGGACCGGGAGCACCAGCGACTCGGCCCCGAGTTCGTCGGCCCGTTCGAGCGTGTTGCGGGTCGCGTCGCGGATGCTCGCCTCGGTCGCTTCCCCGTCGCCGTAGTGGGGCATCGCTGCGGCGTGGATCACGTACTCGGCGTCCAGTTCGAAGGCGTCGGTCACCGCGACCGCGCCCAGATCGACCGGGCCCTTCTCGACGGCGGCGTCGTTGATGCCCGGTCCGGCCCCGCGCTTGAGCGCGCCGGCGACGCCCGACCCCATCTGGAGGCTGGTGCCGGCGGCGTTGACGAGCACGTCCGCGGACTGTGCCGCGATATCGCCCTGCACGACTTCGAAGTTCATGGATGGCCGTTCGAGTCACTCGCTCAAAACTCCCCGGGCGACACGCCTTATTGGGTCGGGACCCAAGATCAGATATGCGCCGGCTACTGTCGATGGCGTGGCGGAACGTCCTGTTTGCTCACTGGCCCGTACCGGTCGAGCGGGTGGCCGAGTCGCTGCCCGACGGACTGGTGGTCGACACCTACGACGGGTCGGCGTGGCTGGGCGTCGTCCCCTTCGAGATGGCCGACATCCGGCCGCGCGGGTCGCCCATCGGAGTCAGCTTCAACGAGCTAAATCTTCGGACCTACGTCACCTGTGACGGGCAGCCTGGGGTGTACTTCTACAACCTCGATGCCGACGACAGGCTTGGGGTCGAAATCGCTCGCCGGTTCTTCCAACTCCCCTACTACCGGGCGCGGATGACGGTCCACCGAGACGGCTCGCGGACCCGGTTTCGGAGCGAGCGCACCCACGCCGACGCGCCGCCGGCGAGCTTTCAAGCGACCTACGAGCCGACGGGGTTGCCCGAGCCGGTCCGGTCGGACTCGCTGGCCGCCTTTCTCACCGAGCGGTATCGCTTCTACGTCGCCGACGAGCAGGACCGGATCTACTACGCCGATATCGACCACGCGCCGTGGGACCTCCAGCCCGCGACCGTCGAGTTCGAGCGCAACGACCTGTTCACGGCCAACGGCTTCGAGAAGCCAGATACCGAGCGGGTCGTCCACTTCAGCCCCGGCTGTGACGTGACCGCGGGGCGACTCCACCGGCGCTGAGGGCACTCGTCTCGTCGGGCCGTCCGCCGCATCACTCATAGTGATTATTGTAGCGATTTACCGGTACGCGCCGACCTCACCGTCGGCGCGATCCGGAAATAATCTACAATAAACACTATCAAGCCCGTGGCGACCCCAGCGACGGCTATGCCCGATCCGCTGCGGCCCCTGACGGTGACGCTGTCCGACGTGTGTTTCGTCCACTGGCCGGTCGCCCCGGCGTCGGTCGAGGCGGTCGTCCCGGACTGGCTCGAACCCGACACCGCCGACGGGTCGGCGTGGATGTCCGCGCTGGCGCTGTCGATGGATCGGTTCGACGTGCTCGGCCTCCCGGTCCGCGAGGGGCTCGAAGGAGTGAACCTGCGGACCTACGTGCGGACGCCCACGGGCGACCGGGCGGTCTACTTCTGCTCGCTGGACGTGACCGACCGACTGGCGGCCGATACCGCGAGCACGCTCTTTCGGCTCCCGTACCACGACGCCCGGATTCGCCGCCGGCAGGAAGGCGACCGGACCGAAGTGGTCGCGCGGCGGCGTTCGGACCCAGAGACACGACTTACCCTGACGTTCGAGCCGACCGGCGAGCCCACGACGGCGTCCCCGGACACGCTGGCCTCCTTCCTCGTCGAGCGCGACCGCTACGTCACGGAGGGACCGCTGGGAACGCGACTCGTCGGCTCCGTCGGCCATCGGCCGTGGCCGATCCAGCCCGCCGACGCCGTGGTCACCGAGAACACGCTGCTCGACGCGGCCGGCATCGACGCCGTCGACGGGGAGCCACTCGTCCACTTCAGCCCGGGCGTCGAGATGGGGATCGGCGGGCTGGAACCGCTGTAGGACCAACAATTATACGCCCGTGGTCAGTTTTTCGCCCATGGTTGACTACGAGCGAACGGCTGCCCGGGCCGGGGTCGCGGTCCCGGTCTGGACGCTGGGGACGATCCTGCTGGCGACGCTGCTGTCGCCGTCATTTTCGTGGACCGTCAACGCGCTGTCGAACCTCGGAGCCGAGACCGACGTGGCGACATCGCTGACGATCCTCGTGTTCAACGGGGGCCTGATTACGGGTGGCATCGCCGGCGTGGCCTTCGCAGCGGCGCTCTGGCTCGGGAGCCGACACCCGCTCGAACGGCTCGGTGCGGTCGTCTACGGGATCGCAGTGCTTTCGATGGCCGGCGTCGGCGTCTTCCCGCAGGATCGGGCGCTGCACTTCCCGATGGCAGCGGGCTTCTACCTGCTGTTTACCGTCGCCTTCTGGTGCTACGGCGCAGGCAACGTTCTCGACGGGGAGCGGATTCGCGGCTTGGTGACGATCGGGCTCGGCGTCGCGCATCTCGCGATGTGGGTCGGCTGGGTGCAGGTCGTCGGACTCGCCGGCGGCGGGCTGGCGATCCCCGAGATCGTCGGCGCGCTCATCTTCGGCGGCTGGACGATAGCGACGGCCCGCTTGCATCTGGACGGCGAGCGGTCGCTCGGACGGCCCAACACCTAAATCCCGAGCCAGTGATAGAGGCATAGATGCCAGCGATCGAGACGATGGAGTTGACCAAGGAGTACGGGGATCTGGACGCGCTCTCGGGGCTGTCGCTGACGGTCGAGAAGGGGGAGTTGTTCGCCTTACTGGGACCGAACGGCTCGGGCAAGACCACGACGATCGAGATTCTGACCGGCCAGCGCACGCCCACTTCGGGGTCGGCGACGGTACTGGGCCACGACCCCGTGGCCGATCCGATGCCGGTCCGGCGCGAGATCGGAATTTTACCCGAGCGCGAGGACCCACCGAGCTTTCTGACGCCCCGCGAGTACCTCCAGTTCGTCTGTGAGGTGCGGAGCGTCGAGGCGGCCGACGAGCAGATCGAGCACTGGGCCGACCGGCTCGCCTTCGCGGAGACGCTGGACTCGCTGTCGACGAACCTCTCGGAGGGCCAGCGCCAGCGCGTGATGCTCGCGGCGGCGTTCGTCCACGAGCCCGATCTGGTGTTCATCGACGAGCCGCTGGTCAACCTCGACCCGATCATGCAGGAGCAGGTCAAGCGACACCTCGCCGACTACTGCGCCGAGGGCAACACTCTCTTTCTCTCGACGCACTTCGTCGACGTGGCCGAGGAGCTGTGTACCAAGGTCGGCATCGTCACCGACGGCCAGCTGGTCGCGACCTGCGATCCCCGCGAGTTCGAGGACGACGAGCTACTGGACTTCTTCATCCGAGAGGTCGACGCCGAGCGCGAGGCGGTCGTCCAATGACAGGGGCCTCACACCGGACCCTGCTGTCGTGGATGGTCCGCGAGGAGTGGCGACTCCACAGCGAGCTGTTCGGCGGTCGCCGCTTCGGCGGCTTTCCCCTCGTCGTCGCGCTGCTGACCGGGGTCGGGACCTACGCGCTGGCGATCACCGGCACCCCGCCCGCGTCGGTCATCGCCGGCTTGCACGCGCTGGTGGCGCTCTTTGGCCTCCAGGTCGGGACCGTCGGGCTGGTCGGGAGCGACGCCATGCGGGACGTGCTGGGTGACGTGACGCTGCTGATCTTCTCGGCTCGGACGCTGCCGCTGTCGATGGAACGGCTCCTGAGCGTGTTCCTCGTCAAGGAGATCATCTACTACTCCGGGCTGTTCGTCACGCCGATGCTCGCGGGCTACGGTGGCGTTGCTATCGCCCGCGGAACGCCGCCGTCGACGGTCGCGCTGGCGTGGCTGACGGTGACGCTCGCGTTCACGCTCGGTGTCACTGCCAGCCTCGCACTCACCGGGCTGGCCTCGCGCAGCGGGTTCGCACTCGTGGCTGCCGTCACGGCGGGAACGGTGGCGGTCGTCGCCGGCGGCGTCGATCCGGTCGCACTGACGCCGTATCGTCTCTTTACCGACCCCTCTCCGATCGCTGCCCTCGCCGCCGTCGGCCCGCCGCTGGTGCTGGCTGTCGTGGGCATCGCGCTGTTCGAACCGACCGAGGACGACGGTGAGGACGGTCACCACCGGGCTGTCGACGGGCTGATCGAACGGCTCTCTGGCGACGGGCTGACCCGCCGCCCGCTGCTGGCCGTCGCTCGCTCGGCCGGCTCGGTCTGGAAGGTCGTCTTCTCGATGGGCGTCCTCTTCGTCGTGACCGCGCTGGTGCTCCAGCAGGTCGCGGCGGCGACCGGGATCGAACCGGGCTACGGCATCGCCTTCGGAACGCTGCTGGGACTGGGCAGTTTCACCACCTATAGCTGGGTCACGCAGTTCGACGACCCACGGGAGTATCTCCGCTACCCAGTCGGTTACGCCGACGTGTTCGCCGGCACGCTCCGAGCGTATCTGCTGTTGTCGGTGGGGGCCGCGCTCGTCTACCTCGCCGTCGCGACGATCTGGTACCCGCTGTCGGTCGCCGCGCTGGGCGCGCTGGTCCAGCCCCCGGTCGCGCTGTACGTCTTCGGCGTGACGGCGTATCTGACCGGACTGTCGCCCAACGACCTCCTGTTCGACACGCCGCGGTTCGCGGTCTTTGGCGCTGCGCTGGCGCTGCTGTCGACGCCGCTGGTGGTCGCTGCACTGGTCGTCAGCACCGATCCGATCGCCGCCCGCGGCGTGGCTATCGCGGTCGCGGTCCTCGGCGCACTCGCCGGTGCGATCCTGACCAGGCGGGCCGGTCCCAGATGGGAAGCCACGCTGCGGGAGTAACGCCCTTCGCCGGCGCTCGCCGACGGTGTCTCCCACCCTGTCGGATCGAATAGGTATAAGTGCCCCTTCGTGCAATCACATCGTACACGACTACACGTGACGACACCACCCCCGAATCCCGAGCAACTCAGCGTGCTCGTCGTCGACGACAGCGACTTCTTCGCGGAGATGACGGCCGAGACACTGGCCGAGGACCACGGATTCGACACGGAGGCCGCAAGCGACCCGGTAACGGCACTCGACTACTTCACGGACAACGACATCGACTGCATCGTCAGTGACTACGAGATGCCCGAGATGGACGGGCTGGAGTTCCTCGACGCCGTCCGAGAACACGACGCCGATCTGCCCTTCATCCTCCTGACCGGTCGCGGCGACGAGGAGGTCGCAAGCGAGGCCATCGCCGCCGGCGTTACCGACTACCTGCTCAAACTCGAAGTCGTCGAGGACAAGCAGTACGGTCGGCTGGCAAACCGGATCCGAAACGTCGTTTCCAAGCGCCGGACACAGGCCAAGTACGAACTGCTCGTCGACAACTCACCGGACGTGATCGCGCAGGTCGCCGCCGACGGCACGGTGCTGGCGGCCAACCCGACGATGGCGGAGTTCACCGGCATCGAGCAGGCCGACCTCGTGGGCCGGACGCTCGCCGACGTGTTCGGGGCAGTGGGCGAGGAACGCACCGCTATCGGCAAGTCGGTCATCGACCGCAACGAGGCCACGCACGCCGAGGACGCCATCGACGGCCGGTCCTTCCACAACATCTACGTCCCCGTCGACCTCCACGGCGAGCACGGGTCGTTCCAACTGGTCTCCCGGGACATCACGGAGCGCGTCGAGCGCGAGCGCGAACTGAAGCGCCAGAACGAGCGCCTCGAAGAGTTCGCCAGCGTCGTCAGCCACGACATGCGCAACCCGCTCAACGTCGCCCAGTCGGCACTGCACCTGCTCGACGACGACAGCGTCGAGGACGAGGCGGAACTGGTCGACAAGCTCACCCGGTCGCTCGACCGCATGGAGTCGCTGATCGACGACGTGCTCACGCTGGCCCGCGAGGGCGAGACCGTCGACGACCCCGGCGTCGTCGACCTCGGCACCATCGCCCGCGATAGCTGGATGGTCACCGACAGCGGCGACTCCTCGCTGTCGATCGACTCCTCGGCGCTGATCATCGCCGACGACGGTCGACTCGGCAGTATCTTCGCGAACCTCTTTGCCAACGCCGTCGAACACAACGACGACCCGGTGACGGTGACCGTGTCGGCGACCGACGACGGCTTCCTCGTGGCCGACGACGGCGACGGGATCGACGTGGGCGAGTTAGACGATCCCTTCGAGATGGGCTACTCGACCGACGTGGGTGGTACCGGCATGGGACTGACGATCGTCGAGCGGGTCGCGGAGGCCCACGGCTGGTCGGTCTCGCTGTCCGAGAGCGACGCCGGTGGGCTCGCGGTCCGTATCAGCGGCGTCACGTTCGCCGAGACCGACGACCCGTAGCGGTCACCGTAGCCGATCGGAGAGAAGAGGCCGCTCGACCGATTTTGGTGTGCGATGCTGCCGAGAGCGAATCTACGGCCGACCACGCTGATCCCTAAGAGTTGCCTGTCGGCCACTCGTCGAGTTTCGTCCTGTTGCCCTCGTACTCGTAGAGGATCTCGACCTGTGTCGACGAGGAGACTGGGCTCCCGAAGGCGTTGCGCTCGCTCAACTGGACGAGGTCGCCCGGTTCGACCGCCGTCGTGTTGTTCGTCCCGGACAGTTGCGCCCACGTCACGTCCCTGTCGAGCGCGACGAAGTGGACTTTGCCGGCCTCTAACTCGTCGCCCCGCGAGTGGGTCACCAGCAGCGCGCGGCTCTGCTCGATGTAGTCGTACGTGAAGTTCGCCGACGGCGGGCCGGTGTCCTGCTCGCCGACGACGAGGACGTTCAGGCCCACCGACGCCGTCACGAGAATGGTGATCCCGACCAGAATCGCGACGCCGGTACTCTCCGAGAGCCCGCGGTCGTCGGTCCCCAGCCCGGTCGTCATACTCACTGGTAGGTGCGTGTCCGCGGTTAAATATGATTCGCCGACTCGTCCGAGGGGAAAGCCCTTGGTGACGGGAGTCACAGCCTGAGGTATGATCGACGAGACCGTCGAGGAGATCGCGGAGATGCAGACCCACAGCTCCTCTGTCGTCGCCGTGAAGGCGGCCACGGCGCTGACAGCGCTCACCGAGCGGGAGTTTCCCACCGTCGAGGAGTACGTTCGAGCGCTCGAACGCAACAGTAGCGCGCTGCGTCGCGCGAACCCCTCCCACGCCTCGCTGCACACGACGCAGCGCTCGATCGTCCAGCGAGTCAGTGACGCCGACCCCGACAGCGTCGAGGCGGCCAAAGCGGAGACGCAGGCGGCCATCGACGACGTGATCGAGCAGGTCGAATCGGGGAAAGACCGGGCGGCACAGCGGTGCAGCGAGTTACTCGACGCCGACGCGACGATCCTCACGCACGACTACTCGTCGACGGTGCTGGGGAGTATCGAGCGCGCGATCGAGGCGGCAGACGACGTGGACATGACGGTGTACGCGACGGAGGCGCGACCGCGGTACCTCGGGCGCAAGATGGTCCGGGAACTGGCCACCTACGACGGCGTCGACGTACACCTGATCGTCGACAGCGCCGCCGGCCACTTCCTGGCCGAGTGCGATCGGATCCTCGTCGGGATGGACTGCATCGTCGACGACACGCTGTACAACCGCATCGGGACCTATCCGATCGCGACCGCGGCGGCCGACTGTGGCGTCCCGGTGACGGTCGCCGGTTCGGAGTCGAAGCTCATCGACGGCGGGTTCGCCTTCGAGAACGAGGTCCGGTCGACCTCCGAAGTGATGCGCGAGCCGGCGGAGGGCTTTACCGTCGAGAACCCGGCCTACGACGCGACGCCGACGCGACTGCTCGACAGCGTCGTGACCGACGAGCGCGTCGTCGAATACTGACACGAACGGCGTGCTGAATGGAGCGGTCGTCTTCTGACAAGCGAAGAAGGCGGGATAGAATACGTCACACGGGTCCCGTTTTATCGTCGCCGTTGACATCCAATAGATACCCGATCGCACGGGGACAGTACGATCGGTGTGTGGGCCGTTTCAATTGCTCCGATAGTGTCGGGGACCCACTTCGAATACGATCCGAACGAGTGATCGTGGTCTCCGTCGATGGCCTGGATACGCCTCGTTCGCGACCCCACTACTAATACAATCGAACGGGGACGTATCCGTATGAGCATCAGAGAGCGGACGGATAAGATGCTGGCAACTCACACAGGGCAGACCGTTGGCTGGGTCCTCATATTCGCAATCGTATTGGGGTTTTTCAGCCAGACGGGGTCTGATGTTACCTTTCTGGCCACGGTAATCGCACTCGCGTCGAGTTGGTACCTGGGTGTCAGCTATGGGAGAAGCGAACGCTACGACGTACCTGAACAAGAGGATCGAACGGAGTGATCGCCGAACTATCGTAACAATTGAAACGATTCACACACCGATCGCACTGCTGTCGTGCGATCGGGTGTGCCTTGACTTTCGATGGCTACGATAGCGAAAGAAGGCGGCGTTATCGCGTCGCGACCTGCGTCTCACAGTCGGGACAGACGAACACGTCTGCGTCCCCGTCCGTGTGGACGATCCAGTTCGTCGCGGCGTCGCTCTCGTACCCACAGCCCGGGCAGATGAGAACGGCCTTTCGACGGTCGGTCACTGGCGGCGGTTCCTGTGCACTGGTTGGCGTGCAGTGGGTGTCGATACTGGTCATCAATCGATGGTAGGATATGGTCCGTGAAGTACCTGTTGGCTAATTGTTTAATTGTTTCTGTAGTACCGATGCAGTTCACCGGAAACGACCGTTACGGACCGTCTACAACCGTTACATAAACATCCTGTCGTCCGGGCTCGGTTCCTCGCGAGCGCGTTCGATCCGGGCGGCGAGTTCGGCGTAGTGTTTGCGGAGCTCGGCCGCGAACTCTTCGAGGGGAGCGGTGTCCACGTCGATGTCGTAGATCCGACCGAGCGCGTCGAGCAGGCGGACCGCTGCCTCGATGTCGGGGGCCTGCTGGTGGACCGGCGTCGTGACCATCCCGACACGCAGGTCGCTGTCCAGCCCCTGCTGGACGATTTTGGCGTTGACGCCTTCGAGGAACCCACTGCCCATCGGTTTGATATCGGCGTTTTCCAGACAGGCGGTCTCGTAGTCCTCGGTCGCGACGTAGAACGGCGCGTGTTCGTCGGGGCCGTGGGCCATCGGGACCCCGGAGAGGATCGTGATCTCCTCGACCCCCTCGTCTTCGGCCCACTGAATCAGTTCGTCGCCGAGTGGCCCGGCCGCCGGGACCGGGACCGCGAGCTCGCCGACCAGCGTCGCCAGCCAGTCGCCGTCACTGAACAGGCGCGTGTGGTGACGTGGCCGCCCGTCCTCGAACGGCGTGATCGTCGGCAACGACTCGGCTTCGAGATGCCCCGTCTGGACCAGTTCGAGCTGATCGACGAGGTAGTCGACCGCTGTCAGTCCCGCGAGGCCGAACTCCGCGAAGCCAACGACGAGGGTCGTCGGCGGGTCCTCGCCGTGACACATGGTGAAGCTCGGCGTTTGGGATGGGTCGGACGCCATAGTCGAAGTACGTTACCAGCCATCAAAAGACCCCGTTCGATGCCACTGCTTGGGGTGCTACCCAATCCTTTTGCCGTGAGGGGGAAATTGCACGAGCATGTCGACTGGTGCCGCGCTCGCGCAGACAACGCCGTCGCCGACGCCGACCGAGGAATCACCGGTGCCGTTCGAACTCTTTCCGGCGTGGATCCCCGAGTGGGTGCTGAACATCGGTGCCGTGATTCTGGTCCTGATCCTGGCGTATCTGGTCTCGCGGCTCATCGTCTCGCTGTTCGGTCGCCGCATCGCTCGTCGGTTCAAGCGCCCGAGTCTCACCCGGACGGTCATCCGCGGCATCCGTGGGTTCGTCTTCCTCCTCGCCCTGTTGACGATACTCCGGATCTACGGGCTTCGCCTGAGCGACATCACGCTCTCGGTCGCCGTGTTCTCGGCAGTGGTGGGTGTGGTGATCGCGCCGATCGTGGGCTCGATCATCAGCGGCGTGTTCCTGCTGGCTGACCAACCCTACGAGATCGGTGACATGATCGAGCTCTCGGACACCGATCAGCGGGGCTTCGTCGAGGACATCACGCTTCGGTACACGAAGATATTCACGCTCGACAACACGTTTATCGTCATTCCCAACGGGACGATCCGGGAGCGCGACGTGATCAACTACTCCGCCGAGGACCCTCGAACGCGACTCAGGCTCGATATCCTGGTCACCTACGAGGGCGACCTCGCCGAAGCGCGGGAACTGATCGAGCGGGCCGCCCGGAACGTCGACGTGGTCATCGAGGGCGGTCCCGACATTCGGGTCGGAGCGGCGCGCTACCCCGCGGCACCGACCTGTTACATCGATGCCTTCGCCGACCACGGCGTGAACCTCTCGCTGCGCTACTGGGTCAAGGAGCCCTACAAGCTACTGGCGGCCCGGTCGAAGGTCCAGACGAACGTCTGGGCGGCGCTGGAGGACGCGGACGTGGAGATCGCCTACCCCCACTCCCATCTCCACTTCGACGACACGAGCGGGGAGCTACAGGTGGCGATGCAGGACGGCACGCCCGACCAGTTCACTTCGGAACACGGTGGCGAGCCGGACGAGTTCAATACGGACCACGGCGCCGAACCGGACGGATCGCTGTAGCTGTCGCCCTTCGCTTATAAACCACCGCTCGAATCGGTTCGGCTTCGTTCCCCCGACGCTGGAACTGCGTTTCCCGTTTACGGTCACGTGGCGCTTTGCCCCGGATATGGACAGACAGGGGTACGAGAGACCGGTACGGCCAGCACTAGACGAGCAGCGAGCGCCGTCGAATAGTCGACCGAGACGGATCGCGCGGGGCACCGCACGCAGAACGCACAACGCAGTGAGTGATCCCTGAGAGGACGATGCGACGGAACACGATCCTGATACTGGCGCTGATCGCCCTCGTCCTGCTCCCCATGTGGTACGTCGCGCTCCACGGCGAGCCACCGTCGGAGGAGATCGCGATCGACGAGAGCGTCACCGACCTGCGACCGCTGGACGGGTTCGTCGACACGCCGAACAAGCTTTCGCCCAGCCAGGTCGGCGTGATCGTCTGGGTCGCGCTGTTCGGACTGGTGGCCGCGCTGACGGCGGTCCACCGGTTCATGAACGACGCCGTCCGACCGCCCGACGACGCCGAGCCGGTCGGGGGTGACGGCGGCACGGTCGCCGACGGCGGGCGGGTGTCGTTGCCGTGGCTCGAAACCGACGACCGCTGGATCGTCGAGTATCACGACGCCAGCGACGCCATCGAGGGACTGGTCGCGATGGGCGGGCTGACCGTCCTCGCCATCGTCTTCGCGGCGCTGTTCACCGGCGAGTACCTGACGCTGGGGCGGACCCAGTACTTCGGCGTCTACGCCGCCGGGATGTTCTGCTCGCTGGCGCTGTCGACAGTCGCGTACTACGCGTGGTTCATGCCACACATCGAGGTCGCGGAACACAGGGGGCACGAATAATGGACTACCCGAAACCGGACGACGGAGACGACGAATCGGCCGACGACTACTGCCCGTGTGAGGACCCGACCGCCGTCCCGGAGACGACCCAGCCCAGCATCTTCGCGGACGACCGCGGAGAACTGAAACGCCGGGACTTCGCGAAGTTCCTCGCGACCGCGGGCGGGCTGACGGCCATCGCCAGCCTCGCAGCCCCCCTCTCTGGACTGACCCAGGTGTTCGAGCGGGGCTACAGCGGGCCGGTGTACGCCGACGGCATCCACCTCGTCGACGGCGAGGGCCAGCGGGTCACCGAGAGCACGCTCTCGGAGGGCGGGCAGATGACCGTCTTCCCCGAACCGCGGCCGGGCATCGAGGACGCGCCGACGCTGCTGGTACGGTTCCCGGAGGACCAGTACGGCGGCGACACGAACATGGCTTTCACCGTCAACGGCTACGCCGCCTACTCGAAGGTCTGTACGCACGCGGGCTGCATGGTGTCGAACCGCGAGGGCAACACGCTCGTCTGCCCGTGTCACTTCGGGAAGTTCGACCCGCTCTCGGGCGCGGCGGTGACCGACGGGCCGCCCGGCCGAGCGCTGCCACAGCTACCGATCACCGTCACCAGCGACGGGTATCTCGTCGCGACGGGCGACTTCGAAGGGGCCGTCGGCCCGGGGGGTAACTGATGTCCCGAGCGAAGCAGGTCTACGACTGGTTCGACAGCCGACTCGATCTGGAGAACGGCCAGACGTTCCTCGGGAAGGCGTTCCCGGCCGAGGACTCGTTCCTGCTGGGGGAGGTCGCCGTCTTCTGTTTCCTCCTCCTGATCCTGACCGGCGTGTTCCTCGGGTTCTTCTACGAGCCCTCCACGAGCGACGTGGAGTACGACGGTCCGGTCGCGGAGTTCCAGGGCGAGGAGATGCCCGAGGCGTTCGTCTCGGTGCTGCACATCACCTACGCCGTCCCATTTGGTATGTTCATCCGACGGCTCCACCACTGGGCGGCCCACCTGTTCGTCGCCTCGATCGGGTTGCACATGTTACGGGTGTTCTTCACGGGAGCCTATCGCAACCCCAGAGAGCCAAACTGGATCGTCGGCACCGGACTGGCCGTGCTGGCGATGGGGGCGGCCTACACGGGGTACGCGCTGCCGTTCGACGAGTTCGCCGCGACGGCGACCGGGATCGGGTACAATCTGACGGTGTCGATACCGCTGGTCGGGGACTTCCTCGGCGAGATCGTCTTCGGCGGTGAGTTCCCCACCAGCGCGACGATTCCGCGCCTGTACTTCCTGCACGTCCTGATCATTCCGCTGGCGATCATGGGCCTGCTCGCGATCCACATGTACATCCTGATCCGCCAGAAACACACCGAGGCACCGCGGGAGGACGACATCGAGACGGGGAGCGAGCGGGTCGACCGCGAGGACGACGGCGTCATCGTCGGCCTGCCGGCGTTCCCGAATCAGGCGGCGGTGTCGGCAGTCGTGTTCTTCCTCACGGCGGCGGTCCTCTCCTTGCTGGCGGGCCTGCTCCCCGTCCACAACGTCGCCGAGTACGGCCCGAACGACCCCGCGAGCACGCCGGCGCTGATCATGCCCGACTGGTTCCTGATGTGGGTGTACGGGTTCCTGAAACTGCTGCCGGGGATCGCCGTCGACATCGGTCCGGTCCACATCAACAGCGAGTTCCTCGGCGGGATCGTCCTGCCGGGACTGGTGTTCGGTGCGATCCTCGTCTGGCCCTTCGTCGACCGGACGCCCGAGCCGACCCACTTTACCGTCGATCCGCTGGAGCGGCCCTGGCAGACGGCCGTCGGCGTCGCCGCCGTCGCCTTCGTCATGATCGCCTCCATCGCGGGGATGAACAACATCCTCGCGAATCAGGTGCTGAACAGTTCGACGAACGTGGTCAACCCCGTTCTGACCGCCGCCCTGCTGCTCGTCCCGCCGCTGTTCGGCGCGATCACTTACCTCCTCCTGCGCGACGGCGACGGGTCCCCACCGGCCGACGAGGAGGAAGGGGTAGCCGCCGACGGTGGCACGGACACGGCGGCATCCCCGGAGCCCGGAGGTGACGCCGATGACTGAGGTTCGCCTCACGGAACGGCAGTATCGACGACTGGACACGGCGAGCAAGCTGCTCGGCCTCGGTCTCGTAGCCCTCGGCTTAGAGGCCGGTGGGTCGACGCCGACTGGGTTCGCGCTCGCCGCCGCTGGCTGTCTCTGTGCGACTGCAACGGTGTTTCTGACTCATGAGTGAACACGATCGAGAGAACGACCGCTGGATGGACAGTTCCGGAATCACGCGACGCGACTTCGTTCGCGGCCTCGGGGCGGCATCGGTCGTCGGTGCGACCGGCCTGTCCTTCGCCGACCAGGAGATGACCGGTCTGCAAGCCGTCGACGACCCGATCGGCTCCTACCCCTACCGCGAGTGGGAGGACCTCTACCGCGAGGAGTGGGACTGGGACTCCGTGGCCCGGTCGACCCACAGCGTCAACTGCACCGGGTCGTGCTCGTGGAACGTCTACGTCAAGAACGGGCAGGTCTGGCGAGAGGAACAGGCCGGCGACTACCCGACCATCGACGACGACCTCCCCGACCCCAATCCGCGAGGCTGTCAGAAAGGGGCCTGCTACACCGACTACGTCAACGCCGACCAGCGCGTGCTCCACCCGCTCCGTCGGACCGGCGAGCGCGGGGAGGGCCAGTGGGAACGGATTAGCTGGGACGAGGCCCTGACCGAGATCGCGGACCACGTCATCGACGAGGTGCAGGCGGGCCGCTACGACGCCATCTCGGGGTTCACGCCGATCCCGGCGATGTCGCCCGTCTCCTTCGCCAGCGGCACCCGACTCGTGAATCTGCTCGGCGGCGTCTCGCATTCCTTCTACGACTGGTACTCGGACCTGCCGCCGGGCCAGCCGATCACGTGGGGGACCCAGACCGACAACGCCGAATCGGCGGACTGGCACAACTCGGACTACATCATCGCGTGGGGGTCGAACATCAACGTCACGCGCATCCCCGACGCGAAGTACTTCCTCGACGCCGGCTACGAGGGGGCCAAACGGGTCGGGATCTTCACCGACTACTCCCAGACGGCGATCCACACCGACGAGTGGCTCTCGCCGGAGGGCGGTACCGACACCGCCCTCGCGCTGGGGATGGCCCAGACCATCGTCGAGGAAGGACTGTACGACGAGGCCCACCTCAAGGAGCAGACCGACATGCCGCTGCTCGTCCGGGAAGACACCGGGAAGTTCCTCCGGGCTGGCGAAGTCGGCCTCGCCGAGGACGCGGACGACCCCGACAAGGTGTTCGTGCTGGTCGACGCCGACGGGACCCTCCGGCGCGCACCCGGGTCACTTGGCGAGCGCGACGGTCAGCACGACCCCGACGCAAGCATCGAACTCGACTTCGATCCCCAGCTGGGCGTCGAGCGGACCGTCGAGACCGACGACGGCGAGGTGCAGGTCCGCTCGGTCTGGGAGAACCTCACCGACGAACTCGCCCAGTACACGCCGGAGTTCGTCCACGAGGAGACCAGTGTCGGGGAGAACACCTACCAGCGCGTCGCCCGGGAGTTCGCCGACGCCGACGCCGCCAAGATCATCCACGGCAAGGGCGTCAACGACTGGTACCACAACGACCTCGGAAATCGGGCGATCCAGTTGCTCGTGACGCTGACGGGGAACCTCGGCGAACCCGGTACCGGCCTCGACCACTACGTCGGACAGGAGAAGATCTGGACCTTCCACGGCTGGAAGGTCCTCTCGTTCCCGACCGGTTCCGTCCGGGGCGTGCCGACGACGCTGTGGACCTACTTCCACTCGGGCATCCTCGACAACACCGACCCCGACACCGCCGAGAAGATCCGCCACTCCATCGAGGAGGGGTGGATGCCGGTGTATCCCTCCGAGCGCGATGACGGCTCCCGACCCGACCCCTCGACGATGTTCGTCTGGCGGGGCAACTACTTCAACCAGGCCAAGGGCAACGTCGCCGTCGAGGAACAGCTCTGGCCGAAGCTCGATCTGGTCGTCGACATCAACTTCCGGATGGACTCGACGGCGATGTACTCCGACATCGTCCTGCCCGCGGCGAGTCACTACGAGAAGTACGACCTGAACATGACGGACATGCACACCTACGTGCACCCGTTCACGCCGGCCGTCGAGCCCCTGGGCGAAGCCAAATCGGACTGGGAGATCTTCCGCCTGCTCGCCCAGAAAATCCAGAAGCGCGCCAAAGAGCGCGGTGTCGATCCGGTCGAGGACCGCAAATTCGACCGCATGATCGACCTGACGACGATCTACGACGACTACGTGCGCGACTGGGAGACCAGCGAGGAGGGCGCGCTGGCGGAGGACAAGGCTGCCGCGGAGTTCATCCTCGAACACAGCGAGGAGTCCAACCCCGAAGACAGCGACGCCCAGATCACGTTCGACGATACGGTCGAGCAGCCCCAGCGCCTCGAAGCGGCGGGGAGCCACTGGAGTTCGGACATCGAGGAGGGCGAGGCATACGTCCCGTGGCAGAGCTACGTGCAGGACAAGGAGCCCTGGCCGACCTTCACCGGTCGCCAGCAGTACTACGTCGACCACGACTGGTTCCTCGAACTCGGCGAGGAACTGCCCACGCACAAGGAGGGGCCACAGAACACCGGCGGCGACTATCCCCTGAGCTACAACACGCCCCACGGCCGGTGGTCGATCCACTCGACGTGGCGCGACAGCGAGAAGATGCTCCGATTGCAGCGCGGTGAGCCGGTCGTCTACCTCAACCCCGAGGACGCCGAGGAGCGGGGCATCGAGGACGGCGACACCGTCGAGGTGTTCAACGACCTCGGGAGCGTCGAGGTACAGGCCAAGATCTACCCCTCCGGCGAACCCGGCACCGCCCGACAGTACTTCGCCTGGGAGAAGTTCCAGTACCCCGACGGGGACAACTTCAACACGCTGGTCCCGATGTACATGAAGCCGACCCAGCTCGTCCAGTACCCCGAGGACACCGGCGAGCACCTCCACTTCTTCCCGAACTACTGGGGGCCGACCGGCGTCAACAGCGACGTGAACGTAGATGTGCGGCCAGCGGGAGGTGACAGCGAATGAGCAGTCAGGACGACGGCACCGCGACCGAGACGCCGAGCGGCGAGGACACCCACGTGAACGTCGCCGACGGCATCGACCACCAGGTCGCGATGGTGATGGACCTCAACAAGTGCATCGGCTGCCAGACGTGTACGATCGCCTGCAAGAGCCTCTGGACGGAGGACGGCGGTAGCGAGTACATGTACTGGAACAACGTCGAGACCAAGCCCGGCGAGGGGTACCCGCGGGGCTGGGAGGAGTCGGGCGGCGGCTGGCAGTCCGAGGAACACAGCGAGCGCCAGCCCGGCGAGATCCCCAGTCAGGAGGACTACGGCCGCGCCTGGGAGTTCAACCACGAGGCGATCATGTACGAGGGCGGCGACCAGCCGCTCCGCCCCCGCGAAGGGGCCGAATGGGGGCCAAACTGGGACGAGGACGAGGGTGCCGGCGAGTACCCCAACAGCTACTACTTCTACCTCCCGCGGATCTGCAACCACTGCACGCACCCCTCCTGTGTCGAGGCGTGCCCGCGGTCGGCCATCTACAAGCGCGAGGAGGACGGCATCGTCCTCGTCGACCAGGAGCGCTGTCGGGGCTACCGCTACTGCGTCGAGGGGTGTCCGTACAAGAAGGTGTACTACAACACCGTCTCCAAGAAGTCGGAGAAATGTATCTTCTGTTACCCCCGGATCGAAGGGGACGGCCCGGACGGCGAGACGTTCGCGCCGGCCTGTGCCGAGGAGTGCCCCCCTCAGCTCAGACTCGTGGGCTTCCTCGACGACGAGGACGGCCCGATCTACAAGCTCGTCGAGGAGTACGAGGTCGCGCTCCCGCTGCACGCGGAGTTCCAGACCCAGCCCAACGTCTACTACATCCCGCCGTACGCGCCGCCCCAGCACACCGAGGACGGCGAGTCCGTCGACGTGGACCGCATCCCGCGTCAGTATCTCCGTGACCTGTTCGGCGGCGGCGTCGATCAGGCCCTGGACACCATCGAACGGGAGCGTCAGAAGACCAGACAGGGCGGCGACAGCGAACTCATGGAGATCCTGCAGGACAAGAATCCGGCAGAGCAGTACAGACTGGAGGTGTTCGAAGATGAGTAAGCGAACGAAGCGCAGGCGGGCGCTCGGAACGGCCGGACTGGTCGCCGTACTGGTCGTCCTCTCGACGGTCGTCGCGCCGCTGGCCAGTGCCCGACCGGCCCACGAGATCCCCGTCGTCGAGAACCCGGGCGGCGAACTCGCTCAGCCCGATGGGACGGGCTGGCAGGACGTTCCGGCGGCGGACGTCGATCTGACGAGCGCGCCGTCGAGCGTGCCCAACGCCGACGACACGACGATCGAACGGGTCGACGTACAGGCGGCGACGACCGACCAGCGCCTCTACGTCCGGCTTCAGTGGACCGACGCAACCCAAGACGCCAACGCCACTTCGATCCGGAACTTCACGGACGCCGTGGCGGTCCAGTTCCCGGCCAACCGCTCGGCTCGCCCGCCGATCGCGATGGGTGGGCCCGATAATATGGTCAACGTCTGGTACTGGGGCGGTGACACCGGCACGCAGGAACTGCTGGCCGGCGGTGCCGGTTCGACGACGCCGTTCCAGACCCCCGCAGTCGACACCAACGCCACGTACCAGGGCAGCGGCGCGAATGCGACGTGGACGGTCGTCTACAGTCGTCCGGTCGACGCACCCGGTGAGAACCGCACCGCGATCAGCGAGGACGGCGACCTCGACGTGGCCATCGCGGTCTGGAACGGTTCGAACGACGAGCGGGCCGGTCAGAAGGCCGTCAGTGAGTGGCACTACTTCCCGCTGGACGGCGGTCCGGGCGGACCGCCCTACGAGACGCTACTGTGGACCATCGCCGGTCTCGCCGTGGTCGCTATCACGGCCGTGACCGCCTTCGGTATCCACCGCGCCCGGGGAGGGATGGACTGATGGCGGTGTCGGACGCCCCCGACGGGCTGGATCTGGACGCTGCCGCACGCGCCACGGTGTACCGCACGCTGGCCCACGCCTTCCGGTACCCCGACGAGGGGTTCCACGACGCGGCCGAGACCGGGACGCTCGAAACCGAACTGCGGGCCTGCGTCGAGCGGACTGCCCTCGACGTGACGGTCGCCGATTGCACGACCGACGACGACTACGAGACGCTGGCAGCCCGCTACAACGACATCTTCGAACTGGGGTACAGCCAGTACACGGACCGCACCGACGGCTCGCTGGACGCCTCGGGGCCACCGGTGCCGCTGTACGAGTCGAAGTACCGGCCCGATCGGTCGTGGAACGACGTGAACCTCGATCTGGCGCGGGCCTACCAGCACTACGGGCTCGAAACCGACCAGGACGAACGGGACAACCACGACGCGCTGGCCTACGAACTGGAGTTCGCTGCCTTCCTCGCCCGCCGGGAGGCCGCCGTCGGCGACGAGGGGGCCGCGGCCGCCAGACTGTCGTTCCACGACCGGCATCTCGGCCACCTCGCGGCGGGCGTCGCCGACCGACTGGCCGACGAACCGGGCACCGACATCTACGGCCCGCTGGGCAAACTGCTCGAAGGCATCGTCCGGGCCGACCGGAACAACCTCGCCGAACGACTGGAGGGCGGCGGATGACGGCGAGCGAAGCCGAACGCGTCCGGTTCGGGTCACACGGTCGCCTATCTCGGCGCTCGATCGCCGTCGGCGTCGTCGGGATCGCCGCGCTGGCACTCCTCGCACGGTTCACCGCCGCGATACTGGTCAACGCGCCCGCCGGCCCGTCCGCGCTCCCGGTCGGAGCACTCGACAGACTCGCCGCGGGACTGGCCGCACTGGCTGCGGTCGGTCTGGGCGTGACCGAGGACGATCCCGTCGCCGGCGTCGGCCTGCTGTTCGTCGGCGTCTTCGGCTGTCTGGCAGTCGGGGTCGGTCTCGCGGTGCCAGCCGGCATCGCCGTCGTCGCCGGTACTGCGGTGGTTCTGGTCGCCGCCACGGAGCGACTGTCGGCCGCGACGGTGCCGGCGGTGGGCCTCGTGGTCGCACTCGCCGTGTCGCTGCTCGCCGGTCTCGGAGTCGCCCAACTCGGGCACCTCGGTTCGGCGCTCGCGCTCCTGGCGATCGGGACGACCCCGCTGTTCGCCGCGACCGACCGACGGGCGCTCGCGGGCGGTGTGATCGCCTTCGCCGTCGTGATCGCAGCCGGACTGGCCTACCCGTTCGTCACCGGAGCGGTCACACTCGTCGCGAGTGGCGTCGTCGGCGCGTCGCTCCCCGTGATCGGGCTAGCTGTCGCCGGCGCAGTCACAACTGCCTCTGCGGCGCTCCGCCAGCGTCGCTGGGCGCTGCTGGCCGGCGTGGGGCTGCTGGCGCTCGCGGGCGTTCCCGCGACGCTCTCGCGGGGGATCCCGTTCGCACTCGGGATCGCGACGGTGTTGACGCTGGGGGTGGGCAAATGAGCGACGAGTTCGAGAAGCACCTCGAAGAGGAACCGGACCCACAACTCGACCCCGAACGGAGTCCGGGCCTGCACGCCGACATCGAGGCGCTGGAGGACATCGAAGTGGGTCGCGAAGACGTGACTATCGGGGAAGCGACGCCCGCGGAACTGGCTGCGGCGGACACCGAACCCGTCGAAGGCGACGACCCGTCCTCGCTGCTGGCTGACCTCGAAGCCGAGGGCAAGATCGACCGTCGTCGGGCCGCGCTCGCGCTGAAGGACCACCCGACGAGCGAGCGGATCGTTGCCGGACTGGCCTACGCCGCGACGAACGACGCCGACGACGACGTGCGCCAGTTCGCCGTCGAGGCGCTGACCGCCCACGGCGGCGAGGGGGACGACGAGACGAACGAAATCGCGACCGCCGTCGCCGTCGAACTCCTCGACGACTCCGACCCGTGGGTGCGGGCCGAGGCCGTCGTCGCACTGGACAACCTCGACCGCGAGGCCCACGAGTCGGCCATCGCCGAGGCCGTCGCGGACGACCACCACGCGGTCCGGCGCAACGCGGCCATCTCGTTGTTCAAACTGCGTGGTGAGTCGATGGCCGACCTGCTGCTCGAACAAAGCCGCGACGACAGCGAGCGCGTCCGCGAGTGGGCCGCCCACATGCTCGGCGGCGTCGACTCCGACCGGGCGCGCGACCGATTGCGAGAACTGACCGACGATCCCTCGTCAGTCGTCGCCCAGACCGCAGCGCAGGCCCTCGACGCCGATCCGGACCGCTTCCGCCGCCAGTTCGGCGGTGCTTTGGAGAACGACAGCCGACTGTTGCCGGGCGAAGACCGACTCAACAGGATGCCTGATCTATGAGCGAGCACGAACCACTCACCGACCGCGTCGAAGCAGCGCTCAGACAGGTCCGCGACCCGCAGGCGGACCTCTCGGTGTTCGAAGCCGGATTCGTCGAGAACATCGCCGTCGACGACGGCGACGTGACCATCGAGGCGGATATATCGTCGCTGGAGAGTGAGACGAGCAGTCAGGTCGTCGAGGCGATGCTCCGGGCTGTCGACGACGTGGATGGCGTCTCCGGCGTGCACGTCGAGCGGACGACCCCCTCCAGCGAGGAGCGGGCCAGCGTCCAGTCGTTCGACCACGTGATCGCCGTCGCCAGCGCGAAGGGCGGCGTCGGCAAGTCGACGACGGCGACCCATCTGGCCTGCGGGCTGGCCGCCGACAACGACGTGGCGCTGTTCGACGCCGACATCCACGGCCCCAACGTCCCGGAACTGCTGGACGTTTCGGGACCCGTCCACTCCAGCGAGGAGGGCGACCCGCTGCCGGTCGCCGTCGACGGGATGGACGTGATGAGCGTCGGCCTGATGGAGTCCGGTGCGCCGCTGGCCTGGCGCGGCGCGATGGCCCACGACGCGCTCGACGACCTCTTTACCGACACGGCGTGGCGAAACGACGACGTGCTGGTGATCGACCTGCCGCCGGGGACCGGCGACATCGTGCTGACGACGCTACAGGAGGTGCCCGTCGACGGCGTCGTCGTCGTGACCACGCCCTTCCACGCCAGCGTCAGCGACACGAGTAGGACCGTCGAACTGTTCCGCGACAACGACGTGCCGGTGCTGGGGACGGTCGTGAACATGGCCGAGTACGTCTGTGACTGCTGTGGCGAGCCCAACGACCTGTTCCGAGAGGACGCGCTCGGTGACCTGGACGCCGACGTGCTGGCGGAACTCCCCTTCACCCACGAGCTACAGGGGACGCCGACGCCGGGTGACGTGCCGGTGGCCATCGGCGACCTGACGGCGACCGTCGAGGACGCTATCGAGACGGCCGGCGAAGTGGACGTGCCCGACGACGGCGTCGACATCCGCGGGCTCCCGCCCGAGGAACGCAAAGCGCGTGTCCGAGAGCGATTCACCGCGCTTTCCAGCGGTGAGCGGTTCGTTCTCGTCAGCGACCGCGATCCGACGCCGGTCGGTTCGTTCCTCGGTCGCCTCGCAGCGGCGCCGCGAGAGGCGTTCGACACGTTCGAGGTCCGGCGAGCGACCCCGGACGACTGGGTACTGGAGACCGTGCGGCCGTAGCTGACGCTGGTCGAGTGTGGCGACAGATCCGAAAAGGTCGGTTCAGGCGGGTGCGTCGATCATTCCGTGGCTGCGGTCTCGCGTCGGGTCGCTGCTTCGTCGGCGTAGGGCGTGACGACCTTGTAGAGGCCCCACAGGGCCAGCACCAGGAGGCCGGCGATCACGAGGCCGGTGCGGATGTTCGGATCGACCAGCGGCGTGGCGACGATTTCACCGGCGTCGTTGGTCGTGGGGGAGGCCCCGAAGGGCGCGCCGTCGAGTAGTTCGACGATGCCGAGCACGACGATGCCCAGCGTGAACAGGGCAGCGCTCAGTCCCATGGCGATGCGGTCGACGATGTTGGTGGTGTCAGTCATTGGTGTTGCACCTCGGTTAGCCGAGGATGTAGCGGAGTTTCGGGTTCTGTTCGACGAGTTTGGTCTTCTCGATGATGGCGTCGAGGCCGTAGTACCGGCCCGCGCCCAGCACCAGGACGGTCATGAACAGCAGCAGACCCATCAGGTCGCTGTTGACCAGGCCGTGACCGAAGCCGGCGTTGCCGACCCAGAACAGCACCATGAAGAACACGCCGCCCAGCGCGGCGAGTCTCGTCAGTGCGCCCGCGATCAGGGCCAGCCCGATCAGCGTCTCGAACAGCGGGACGCCCGGCGCGATTGCCCACGCCAGGTTGTTCCCCATCCACACCGGGATTGGACCGAGCGCCGTGCCCGTCATCTGCTGCATGTACGCCGGCCCGTAGCTGAACGCCAGCCCGTCCTCGATCAGCTTCGTCACACCGGCGTGGAAGAACCACCAGCCGGTCAGCACCCGCAGGATCGCGATCCAGTACGCCGTCAGAGGCTTGTCGAGTTCTAACTCGAACTCGTTGGCCAGGGGGTTTGCAGTGTTGGTTGCCATAGCGGTTACCTCACATATTCGAGTTCGCATTGATACGGCGTATAAAGGGGGGTGCGTTCTCAGGCAGTGGGAACCCGCTATACTGAGGCCGCAGATCGCGACCAGTGTTTCCAGAACGTGGCAATCAGCCGATCACTTATCGCATCGGTGGTCCTACGTCTACACACGATGTCCACGACCGTACTCGACTCGCTCGGGATGCAACGCATGGACGACAGCGACATCGATGCCTTTCTGGCGAGTCAGGGCGTCGGCGTGCTCGGCCTCCCGGGGGCGGGCGCACCGTCCCTGTTCCCGATGTCGTTCGGTTTCGACGGCGACGACGCGCTCTACTTCACGTTCGTTCTCGGCGACGAGAGCACGAAACGACGGCTCACACGGGCGGCCGACGAGGCGCAGTTCCTCGTCTACAGCGCCCCGTCGAAGTTCATGTGGGAGAGCGTGCAACTGACCGGAACGATCGAACGGGTGCCAGAGTCGGAGTGGGCAGAGCTGACCGACGTACTGGCCAGAGCGTGGCGACCGGCGACGTTCGAGGCGGCGGCCGAGAGCGGGACCGTCGAAGTCTACCGGTTTCGGATCGAGCGCCGCGAGGGATTCAAACAGACCGGGTTACCGCCGGGGTTCAACGAGTCGTAGCCCTCACTTCGGGGCGGCCCGGCCCGCCTCCGCTGACGTGACTTCCACCGAACCGCTGTCGGCGTCGTCGTCCAGCAACGACCGGGCCGAGTTGCCGACGACGAGGAGGCTACTCGCCGTCATCGCCACCGCGGCGACAACGGGGTTCAGCAGACCCAGCAGTGCCGTCGGGACCGCGACGGCGTTGTAACAGAACGCCCAACCGAGGTTCTGTCGGATGCGCGACCGCGTCGCGGCCGTCACGTCGAACACTCGCGGGACCGCGCCGAGGTCGTCGGTCGTGACGATGGCGTCGGCGGCGTCGGCCGCGAGTTTCGTGCCGGATTCCAGTGCGATGCCCAGATCGGCCGTCCCGAGCGCCGGCGCGTCGTTCGTCCCGTCGCCGACCATCGCGACCGTGCCGCGTGACTGGAGACGAGTCACGACTTCGGCTTTGGCTTCCGGCGGGACGCCGGCGAACACCTCGTCGACCGCCGCGTGGTCGCGCAGGGGTGCTGCGGCCGCCTCGCTGTCGCCGGTGATCACGACAATGTCGTGGTCCCGGGACAGCGCGGTGACGACCGGCTCCCAGTCGTCGCGAAGCCGATCACCGCCGACCAGCAGGTCCCGCGCCGCGCCGTCCCAGCCGACGAGCGCGGGCACAGCGCCGTGTTCGCGTGCCCGTTCGCAACGCGCACGGAGGTCGTCAGGGACGTGGAAGTCCGACTCGTCGAACATTCGCGGTCGGCCGACGAGCACGCGCTGGCCGTCGACGGTCGCGCTGACGCCGCGGCCGGGATGGGTCTCGAAGTCGTCGACCTGCTCGCTCGGCGCGGGCGTGGCCGCCGTCACGGCAGCGGCGAGGGGATGGTCGGCGAACTGTTCGACGGCCGCCGCTCGCCGTAACGCCTCGTCGCCGGGCCGTTCCAGCAGCGACATTTCACCGGAGGTCAGCGTCCCGGTCTTGTCGAACGCGACCACGTCCGCGTCCGTCGCAGTCTCGAACACCGCGCCGTCCGTGACGACGATGCCCTCGTCGAGGGCCGCACGGACGCCCGCGGCCGTCGCCAGCGGCGTCGCGAGACCCAGCGCACAGGGACAGGAGACGACCAGTACGGCCAGTCCGGTCAGCAGCGCACTCGTCGGGTCGGCCCCGTTCAGGAGGTGAGCGACGACCGCGACGGCGGCCAGGGTCAGCACGAGCGGGACGAACACCGCGGCGATGCGGTCGACGAGGCGCTGGACGCCGCCCCGTTCGCTCTGGACCGACCAGAGCAGTTCCGTGAGTCTGTCGACCGTGCTACGGGCGTCCTCGCCGACCGCGACGGTACAGCCTCCCTGTGTGACCATCGTCCCGCCCAGCACGGCGTCACCGACGGCCTTGCGAACCGGGAGCGATTCGCCGGTGACGAGCGACTCGTCGACGGCGACGGTCCCCTCGGTGACGGTGCCGTCGACCGGCACGCGCTCGCCCTCGCGGACGAGGACCTCGTCGTCCGCTTCGAGGTCGTCGAGGGAGACGGTCACCGTTCCGTCGGCTGTCCGCCGCCGGGCGCTGTCGGCGCGCTGGGTCGTCAGCCGACTCAGGGTCCCCGTGGCCGCTCGCCGGACCCGGTCCTCGTAGTAGTTGCCAAGCGTCACCGCCAGCACGATCACCGTCGCCACGTCGAAGTACACCTCGGTCCGCCCGAGGACGAGGGCGATGACGCTGTAGCCGAAGGCCGTCGTCGCCGCGATGGCGACCAGCAGATCCATGTTGGGTCGACCGGCCCGGAGACTGACGAACGCGCCCCGCAGAAGCGGCCAGCCAGTGTACCCGAGGACGACGAAGGTCATCATGGCCACGTTCCACAGTAGGTAGCTCCCGACTGCTCCGGTCGGATCAACGAGTCTGAGGGCGGGATCGACGTTCAGGTAGAAGGGGTACAGAAAGAGCAGGTACCACAGCATCGTCATCATCCCGAAGAACCCGCCGACGAGGAGGCGGCCGGTCTGTTCGTGGTCGTCGTCGCGCTCGTCGTCGCGGCTGGTCGCCTCGTAGCCCGCCCCCGAGAGCCGTTCGGGAAGGGCGTCGGTCGCGATGCTGTCCGGGTCGTAGGTGAGCTTCATCGCGCCCGTCGAATAGCTCGCGGCCGCCGCTTCGACGCCCCCGATGTCAGTCGCGCGGGCTTCGAGGAACGTCTCGCAGGTCGCACAGTGCATGCCGTCGACCGACAGGAAGGTCGTCTCGCCGTCGGCCTCGTCGGGGTCGGGGCCGGTCGCCACGTCGTCGGCCTCCTGTCGCTCGGGGTCGTCGAGCGTCCGGGCGACTTCGAGACAGCCCCGACAGCAGAACGCGCCCGCGACTGCCTCGTCGGTGATCGGCGGGTCAGCCGGCAGGCCACAGAGGGTGCAGTCTGTCACATCCATGGCATCGGAAGCGGTGGTTTCGGCAGGTCGACACCGAACGCGACCAGTCCGTTCGCGAGCGGGACGAGCGCGAGCACGAGGAAGACGGCACCGAGCACGCGATGGAGCGACGACCGGCGCGAGGGCGAGAGCGACCCGAACGCGGTGCCGTAGGCGAACACCAGCGGAATCGTTCCCGCACCGAGGGCCGCCAGCGATAGCCCGCCGGTCACGACCGAACCGCTGGCGAAGGCATAGAGGAAGGCGGGGTAGAGCAACGGACACGGCAGCAGTCCGTGCATCGCGCCGAGCGCGACGATTCCGGGGCCGTCGACGAGACGGTCGATCCGGGCGACCAGCGCCGCCGAGAGCCGCTGGAAGGCCCCGCCGACGACCGGCAGCGACCCGGCGACCGAGACGGCGCTGCCCCGCGTCAGGTACCCCACGCCGACGACGGCGATGAACAGGCCGACGGCGACGCCGACGACGCTCCGAACGAGCGTTCCGAGGCCGGCGAGACCCGCGACGCCGAACAGGGCCGATCCCAGCGCGCCCAGCGTGGCTCCGAGCAGGGTGTAGCTGCCCGCGCGGCCGACGTTGAACAGGGCTTGCTGTCGGATCTGGTGGCCGGAGACCGGGCCGCCGTCGTCCAGGCGGTCGGCGTAGGTCGTCACCAGCGGGCCGCACATCCCGAGACAGTGGACGCTCCCGAGCAGTCCCAGTCCGGCGAACGCGATCAATCCGGTCGTCTCGCCGGCGCTGACGGGCATCACGTGGTCCGCGATTGGGCCGGCCCGGTCATCGTGTACAGCGTCGCAGCGATGATGACGACACTGATCAGCGACAGCGCGACGATCTGTCTTCCCGTCCCTTGCAGGTAGTACGCGACTGGCGCGAGGCCGAGCAGCGCCAGCAGTGTCAGCTTTCGAGGGCTCGACATCGACATAGGTAGTCATTGAGGGACGGGTTATAAAAACGATAGCCCTGTTCCAGCGCCCTGAGAATACGGGGTCTCCTTTTTTCACCGTCGAAATAGAGCACCCGGTATGCAGAGCCGAAACAGTTGTAACTGGATAGTGGCGCTCCCGTTACAGGAGGGGTGTCGATGGCCGTGAGACGGCGCGAGTTCGTCCGCGGGGCGGCCGGGGTGGCCGCGCTCGCGGCGACAGGGACCGCGACGGCACAGGAAGCACCGGACTACGGCGACTGGTTCAGTAACGTCGGCAACTACGACGGGACGACCGTCGACCGCCGGGGCGAAGACTCCGTCGAGATCGCCGTCGGCGCAGAGGGCAACGGCGGCGGATTCGCCTTCGCCCCGCCGGCTGTGATGGTCAATCCCGGGACCGAAGTGGTCTGGCGCTGGACCGGCGCGGGCGGCACGCACAACGTCGTCTCCGAGGGTGACGGCCCACTGGACTCCGGCGAGGCGGTCGACGAGGAAGGCAAAGAGTACACCTACACCTTCGAGGAGACGGGGACGTTCAAGTACTACTGCGTTCCACACGAGTCCCTCGGGATGAAAGGCGCAGTCGTCGTCCGCGAAGGCCAGCCGGCCGGCAGCGACGGTGGCGACGGCGGCTCGGGCAGTGGCGGGACCCCGCAGGGACCCCCAGCGAACCCCGACTACGGCGACTGGTTCGGCAACGTCGGGAACTTCGACGGGACGACCGTCGACCGGACCGATCAGGACGCCGTCGAGATCGCCGTGGGCGCGCAGGGGAACGGCGGCGGGTTCGCCTTCGATCCGCCCGCAGTCAGAGTCACACCGGGTACGGAAGTGACGTGGGTCTGGACCGGCGACGGCGGCACGCACAACGTCGTCTCGAACGGTGACGGGCCACTGGACTCCGGTGAGGCGGTCGACGAGGAGGGCAAAGAGTACACCTACACCTTCGAGGAGATGGGCGTGTACGAGTACTACTGTGTCCCCCACGAGTCCCTCGGGATGAAAGGGGCGGTCGTCGTCGGCGGCCCGCTCGGCGGTGACGGCGGCGACGGCGGACAGGCCGACGCCCCAGATATCACCGTTCCGGGCTGGCCCGCCAGCGCCTCGGTCCTGCTCGCGTTCTTCACGCCGTTGCTGGCCGCCGTCGCACTGAAACGCCGGTACCACGCGACCCCGGAGATGGCGACGGGGGCAGTCGCGGAGAGCGAACCGGTTCCAGTCACGGAGGCCGAGGAGGCCGACCCGGCGGTCGAAGTCGGGCACGACGAGTACGATCCGTGGGGAACGGTGGCGCTGGTGGCCTTCTACTTCGTTCTGATCGCCCTGCTGTGGGTGTTCATGTACTTCGTCGAGTTCCTCGGCCGCGTCTCGGTGATCGGGTGATACAATGCAGGTCCACAACTTCGAGAAACTCTGGTTCGGTGCATCGCTCCTGTTGATCGTCGGCTTCATCGCCACAATCGCGTACGGGTCGGCCGGCGTCGGCATCGCGATGGTCGACGACTCCGGTGGCACGATCAGCGCGCAGGCGGTCCAGGGCGGTGACACGGGCACGCAGTTCGACGACCCCGGCGTCGTCGAGCAAAACGAGAGTCACTACACCGTCTACGTCGTCGCCAAGCAGTTCCAGTTCGTCCCCGGCAGCGGTGACGATCCGATCCGGGTGCCGGCGGACGCGACGATCACGTTCAAGGTGACCAGTGCCGACGTGATGCACGGGTTCTCGGTCACCAGGACGAACATCAACACGATGGTGATCCCCGGCCAGGTCGCGGAGATGACCGTCGAGTTCGACGAGACGGGGACGTACGGACTCGTCTGTCACGAGTACTGTGGCGCGGGCCACCACACGATGGGTGGCTCCGTCGAAGTCGTCCCGCAGAGTGAGTACAACGACACGGAGGTGACCAAGTAATGGTCTTCGTCGACGACTATCCCAAGACTTCAAAACTGATCAGAAGCGAGTTCATCGTCGCGTTCGTCGCGCTCGGGATCGGTGCACTGTTCGGTATCGTGCAGGCGCTCCACCGGACGGGGCTGTTCCGCGGCGTGGTGAGTTCGGCCGACTACTACACGATCCTGACGGGCCACGGCGTCCTGCTGGTACTCGTCTTTACGACGTTCTTCATCGCCGGCCTGTTCGCGTGGGGCGTCGCCAACAGCCTCGAACGAGAGTTGCCACAGCGACTCTCGTGGACGGCGTTCTGGCTGATGGTCGTCGGGACGGTGCTTGCCGCGGTGTCGATCCTCGGCGGCGTCTTCGGCGCGCCGACGATCCTCGGCCACGACCTCGAAGCGGACGTGCTCTTTACCTTCTACGCGCCGATGAAGGCCCACCCGGCCTTCTACGTCGGCGCGGCGTTGCTGATCGTCGGCTCGTGGCTCGCCGGCGCGGCCTACTTCAAGTCGCTGTGGGCGTGGCGCAAAGACAACCCTGACGAGCGCATCCCGCTGAAGACGTTCATGGTGCTGACGACGATGCTGATGTGGTACATCAGTACCATCGGCGTCGCCGTCGAAGTACTCGTCTTCCTCATCCCGTGGTCGCTGGGCCTGATCGAGACCGTCGATCCCCTGATCACGCGGACGCTGTTCTGGTACTTCGGCCACCCGGTCGTGTACTTCTGGCTGATGCCGGCGTACCTCGTCTGGTACACCATCCTACCAAAGCTCTCGGGCGGGCGACTGTTCAGCGACCCCCTCGCACGGGTCGTCTTCGTCCTGTTCCTCCTGCTGTCGACGCCGGTCGGTTTCCACCACCAGTACGTCGACCCCGGCATCCCGGAGGGCTTCAAGTTCATCGCGATGACGAACACGATGTTCCTGTTGCTCCCGTCGCTCCTGACCGCGTTCACTGTCGTCGCGTCGATGGAACACGGGGCGCGACAGCGCGGTGGCAAGGGCTACCTCGGCTGGCTTCGGAGTCTCCCGTGGGGCAACCCCGCCTTCGCCGGCTGTGCGCTGGCCGGCCTGATGTTCGCGGCCGGGGGCTTCTCGGGCATGATCAACGCCGGCATGAACATCAACTACCTCATCCACAACACGCTGTGGGTGCCGGGCCACTTCCACCTCACCGTCGGGACCGCGTTCGCGCTGACGGCCATGGCGATCAGCTACTGGCTGGTCCCACAGCTGACGGGCAAGCCGCTTCGCCAGAAGGCGATAGCGACGGTCCAGCCCTACGTCTGGTTCGTCGGCATGGCGCTGATGTCCAACGCGATGCACCGCGCTGGTCTCGCGGGGATTCCGCGCCGGACCGCGGAGCCGACCTACGACGAGTTCGCCTTCCAGGGCGTCGCGGGGTCGGTCGGCGAGATGCGCCTCCAGATCGCCATCGGCGGGACGCTGCTGTTCGTCGGCGCGGCCATGTTCCTGCTCGTCATGGCGGACACGTTCATCGCCCAGCGGGGCGGGAAACTGTCGGTCAACAGTGACATCCCCGACCCCCTGTCGGGGCCGGAACACAGCCCGCGCATCCTCGACAACTACAAGCTCTGGACCGCGATCGCGCTGGTGCTCATCGTGATCGCGTACGGCCCGCCGCTGGCCTCGATGGTCGCAGACGGCCTGTTTGCTCCGGGCAGTCCGCCGATTCCGGTCTGATCATCACCCATGTTCGACGAGATCGACGAACCGACGGGCAAGCGCTGGATCAAGATCCTCGTGGCCATCGGGATCGGCATTCCGATACTGATCGAGGTCGTCACCTTCGGGAGCATGATGACTCACTCGGTCGGTCCCGCGACCGGTGGCGCGGCGGCGACCGACGCGCCGGCCGGCGCAGTCGAGGGTGACGCCATCCTTCCGGGAACGGCAGCGACCGAGCGGATCACGGGGGCGAGCGTCGTCACGCGAAACGACGGCTGGCGGTTCCGCCTGACCGTGGCCGTCAACAACACGGGGTCGGACGGCTACGCCCTCTCGCTGGGGCCAGTCACGACCCGGGCCGGAAAGACAGTCACCGGTCACGTGAACACGGGTCGGCTTGCGTCCGGCGAGCACCGAACCGTCTCCGGCGCGTGGTTACTCCCGAAGGGCCAGCGGCCCGACTCGCTCCGCGTGACTGTCGGTGAGAACGACACCCGGACGGTCCGTCTCGGCGACGTTCCCGTCACTTCTTGATCCGGCCCATAGTCGCTCCGCCCGTCTTCGCATTTTCACGTTCGATACGTGGCTGGTGCCCGAGTGCTGGGACACAGCATCTGAAACCACTCGATGCTTCGCGTTTTCAAATACTGAGAATTGAGGGGCAGATTGAGGAGGGTAAGCGACGTTGCCTCACCTAGAATGCTCTCCGACCCGCTCGGCTGGTACAAGCGACAGATACGTCGCTCGCTCGCACTCGTCGGTGTCGACGAGTCCATCGAACGCAAGATTCTGGCCGCCGTCGCCATTCAGTTCGGTGTCTCACTGACCCTCGCGGCCGTCTCGCTCTCCCTGAACGGTCTCGCACAGCTGGTCCTGACTGTCGCCCTGTTGATGGGTGCGGTCGTCGTCTTCGCCAACACCGTCTTCATCACGCGCGAGGACTTCGTCCAGCCGATCACGACGCTGGCCGACCGGGCCGACCGGATCGCCGACGGCGAAGTGGACATCTCGGTCCCGGAGAGCGATCAGCCCGACGAGATCGGGGCACTGACGGCGTCGTTCGGCGACATGCACGGCTACTTCGAGACGGTGTCCCGGCAGGCCGACGCACTGGCGGACCACGACTTCGACGCCGAGGCGCTGGACGAAGACGTGCCGGGGACCGTCGGTGACTCGCTGGAGCGGATGGCCAGCAGCCTCGAAACGTACACCGACGACCTCCAGCAGATGACCGAGCGACTCGAAAGCCGCTCGCAACACCTCCAGGCACTCGTCGAGACCTTCGGGGCCGCGGCCGACCGCGCACGAGACGGTGACCTGACCGCGACCATCGACCCGGACGAGGTCGACGGCGACGGCGAGGAGTTCGAGCGCGTGGTCAGGAACTACAACGAACTGATCGCGACGCTGGCCGAGACGGTCGGCGAGGTGACGGCCTTCGCCGACTCGGTCGGGACCGCCAGCGAGCGCGTCGACGCGAACATGACCGAGATCGACGACGCGAGCGACGAGATCGCCCGGTCGGTCCAGGAGATATCCGCCGGCGCGAACAGACAGACCGAGCGCCACGAGGACGTGGCAAGCGAGATGAGCACGCTCTCGGCGACCGTCGAGGAGATCGCTGCGACGGCCGACGACGCCGCCCAGACCGCACGCGAGGCGGCCGAACAGGGTCGGTCCGGCCGCGACGACGCGACAGAGGCGCTCGCGGAACTCGACGAACTGGAGTCGCGGATCGACCGCATCGCGACCTCGGTTGAGGGATTGGGCGATCAGATCGAGGCCGTCGAGGAGGTCGTCGACGTGATCTCGGCGGTCGCCGAGCAGACCAACATGCTCGCCCTGAACGCCTCTATCGAGGCTGCACGGGCCGACGGCGTCGGCGACGGGTTCGCCGTCGTCGCCGACGAGGTCAAGGCCCTCGCGGAGGAGACCCGCGAGTCCGCCGACGACATCTCCGAGATGATCGAGACGGTCAGCGCGGAGGCCGACGAAACCGTCGCCGAGGTCCGCGAGATGGACGCGCAGTTCACCGAATCGACGGACACGATCGAGTCCGCGCTGCGGGACTTCGAGGACCTCGTGACCGTCGTGAGCGAGGTCGACGACTCGATGCAGGAGATCTCCAGTGCGACCGGCGAGCAGGCCGAGACGACCCAGCAGGTCGTGGAGATGGTCGACGACCTGACCGCCGTCAGCGAGCAGACGCGCGACGAGGCCGAGTCGGTCGCGGCGGCCGCCCAGCAACAGAGTTCGGCCATCGACGACGTGTCCACCGACGTGGCGGAACTCGACCGGCGGACCAGCGCGCTCCGCGAGATGCTCGATACGTTCGATGTCGGCGGTGAGCGGTCCGAACCGGTAGACTCCGGGGCCGTCGCGATGGCCGACGGGGGGCAGTGAGGCCGGACTATCCGGTTCTCGTCCGTTGAATTCGGGTGCGAACATTTTTATCGCAGATCGCCATCGAATCGAGCATGACTGAGTACGCAGCGATGTTCGGTCAGGGCGGCCTGAGCGAGCAGGTCGACGTGGCCGGTCTCCTCGACGAAATCGGGCTCGACGAGGACGCGATCGCGTGGCGCAAGGAGTTCGTCGGTTTCGACGAGGACGACGCCGCCCGACTCGCAGCACTGGAGGACACCTTCGAAGCCAACGCCGAGGAAGTCGGTGAGCGGTTCTACGATCACCTCCTCCAGTACGACGAGACCGTCGAAGTGATGGAACGGTCCCCGAAAGCCATCGACGCGCTCAAGCAGACCCAGCAGGCCTACCTCGTCACGCTCGCGAGCGGGGAGTACGACGCCGGCTACTTCCGCAATCGCGCCCGCATCGGCAAGCTTCACGATATGCTCGACATGCCGATGCACCAGTACATCGGCCAGTACGGCGTGTACTACGATCTGATTCTCCCGCTGCTGTCCGACCGGCTCACCGAGTCGCTCGTCGACCGACTCGAGTCGGGCAGCGACGATGCCGTCGAGGCCATCGTCAGCGATGCAGTCGCTGACTTCCGGGCAGACCTGTTGTCGGTCCTCCGCGTCATCAATCTCGATATGCAGGTCGTCGCGGACACGTACATCACCTCCTACAGCGAACAACTGTCCGACGCCGTCGAGCGGCACGAGCGTCTCGCGGCCGAAGTCGAGGAAGACCTGGAGCGGCCGATGGACGAGCTACGACGGTCCGCCGAGAACGTCGCGGCCAGTTCACAGGAGATATCCGAACTCACAGACGACCAGTCTGGGCGGATTCAGACGATCACGAGCGAGATATCGAGCCTGAGCGCCACGGTCGAGGAGGTCGCTGCCAGCGCGACAGAGGTCGAGGCCAGCAGCGAGAACGCACAGGAGCTAACCGACGAAGGCCAAGCGGTCGCAGACGACGCCCGGACCGTCATGGGAGAGGTCGGCGAGGCCGTCGACGACGTGGCCGAGGACGTCGACGACCTCCAGCAACGCGTCGGCGAGATCGACGACGTGGTCGAGATGATCAACAACATCGCGGAGCAGACCAACATCCTCGCCTTGAACGCCTCCATCGAGGCTGCGCGGGCGGGCGAAGCGGGCGCTGGGTTCGCCGTCGTCGCCGACGAGGTCAAAGCGCTGGCCGGGGAGTCACAGGCCCGGGCACAGGAGATCGAAGAACTGATCACGGAGATTCAGGCCGACACCGACGATACGGTCGACAGCCTCGAAACGACGACCGTCCAGATCGAGCGCGGCGTCGAGCGAGTCGAGGAGGCGACCGAACTGCTCGACGAGATCGCTGCTGCGGTGACCGAAACCGCACAGGGGATCCGAGAGGTCTCCGAGGCGACCGACGACCAGGCCGCGAGCACGGAGGAAGTCGCGAGTATGCTCGACGAACTGGTCGACCGGGCCGACACCGTGGCCGCCGAGGCCGAGCAGATCGCCGCCGCCAACGAACAACAGGCCGCGACCGTCGAGGACATCGCAGAGACGGTCGACCGCCTGTCGACCTAGTCCCGCTCGGCGGTCACGATCTCGCAGTCCAGTTCCTCGCGCAGGAACCGCTCGATATCGGTGTCGTCGGTCAGCCGCCGGATCATCGACCGCCACCGTCCGGCCTGTTTCTTTCCGATCACGACGACATCCGCGTTCAGGCCGACGACTTCTTCGAGAATCGTCTCCTCGACCAGCAGGCCCGACGAGACGGCGTACCGGGTCCGGGGCAGTCGCCCGAACTCGGTTTCGACGGCGTCACGGAGTTCGGCGCGCGTGACGTGGTGGCTGTGCTGATAGAGGTTGACGTGGAGGACCGTCAGGTCGGCGCCGTGTTCCTCGGCGGTCTGAATCGCCGTCTCCAGCGTCGCTTTCGAGGCTTCCGACAGCGGGTATCGGACGGGGACCACGACGAGACTCATTTCGCTGAGGTACGACGGTCTCTGGTACAAACGTTGTGCTCTCGGCGGGGCCGACGAGGAAACGGCTATACGAATCGCGCTATCACACTCCTGCATGGAGCGACGCGACGGTCCCGACGGACCGCTGTACGTGAACCGTGAGGAAGACGAAACTGGATCGAACGGTCCGTTCTACCTGGTGTACACGGACTCGGACGCGACGACCCGCTGGGGGTACTTCTGCTCGAACTGCGAGACCTTCGACAACGCGATGGACGCCATGGGACGGGTGCAGTGCAACGAGTGTGGGAACGTCCGCAAACCGGACGAGTGGGACGCGGCACACGAGTAAGCGCAGCGGAAATCGGCCCGCAGTACCCCGATTCTGGTGTGCGATATAGTCACCTCTCTGTAATGTGCAAATGCTTAAGAGGTGTCCCGTGGTATCGTGTCACAGATGGCGGCCGTTACCACATCCCTGGCCGAGCGCGCCTCGTCGATTTTCGCAGACCTCGGGTACACCGTGTCGCGTACAGAGAGTGAACTCCGCGCCGAACGCAAATGGCGGGTCGTCCGCGTCACCTGTTCGACGCCGTCGACGATTCCGACGGACGGACAGCATCGCTGTTTCGTCACACAGAGCGACGATGCGGCGGCGACCTATCGACGCGTCGCGATGGCCGACCCGGCGTACGACTGGGCCGTGATCGGCGTCGACGACGACGGCGAGTACGACGTGTACCGCCCGTCGGCCTGACCCGTTCGTTCGACGGGCCACTGGCCGTGACGCATGTTCACACCTGCGCGAGACACTTATACGCGCTCACGTCGAACCACCACTATGTTCGTCGGGCACGCGTTTGCAGCGTTCGCGCTGGTCGGAGCCGTGGCCGTCGCTCTGGGCGTCGACAGGGACCGTGCTCTCCTGCTCGGCGTCGCCGCGGCGCTCTTTGCGACACTGCCCGATGTCGACATCCTCTATGGCCCGTTCGGCCTGTTAAACGGCGTTTCGGGGGTTTTCGACGCCGCCGACAGCTTCTGGGCGACCGGCAACGTCGCCCATCGCGGACCGACCCACTCGATGGTGCTCGGGGTTCTCACAGCGGGCGCGGTGGCGCTGTGGTACCGCCGTCGTCCGGTGGGGCAGGCGCTTGCAGTGGTGCTGCTTGCTGGTGTCGTCGCCGTCGGGGCGACCAGCGGGTCGGTCGCCGGTGCCGTCACAGTCGTGTTCGCACTGGGAGCGCTTGCCCTCACCCGTCTGACCCGGTGGTTCGGCCTCTCGACGCGGCAGGTCTTCGCGGTGGCGCTGGCCGGACTGGTGACCCATCCGCTGGGCGACCTCTTTACCGGTGAGCCGCCGGGCCTCCTGTTCCCGCTCGACGTGACACTGGTCTCCGAGCGGATCGCGCTGGCCGGTGATCCGACGCTACACCTGCTCGGTGCCTTCGCCATCGAACTGACGGTGATCTGGCTTGGGCTGGCCGTCTATGCCCACCTGACCGAACGACGGCTTCGCGATCAGGTCGGCCGCAAGGCGACGCTTGGCGTGGCCTACGCCGGTGCTGCCTTTGCCCTGCCCGCGCCGACGCTCGAAACGTCCTACCACTTCGTATTCACGGTCCTCGCGGTCGGTGGAATCGGGATCACGCAACGGGAACTGCTCCGGCGGGAACTGCGTTCGGTCGACTGGTTCGGGGCGGTCGCGACCGGACTGGGAGCGATCACGGTCGCGGCACTCGCCTACCTCGTCGTCTACCTCTCGGTGTAGTCCTCGGGCGACACTGTTTCCACGGATGGACTCTTGCAGTCTGAACATGAGTGGCGACCTCGGGCAACTGCTTCGCCGGCAGCGAGCTAATGCCGTCCTCTCGTGGCTGTTGATCGCGCTCCTCGTGGTCGCCATTGCCACGAGCATCTGGCGTGATCTGCTGTGGTGGGCTGCCTTCGCACTGACCGTGACCGTACTCGCACTGTTGCCACCGATCATCTCCGGGAACTGGGGGGCAATGTTACCGTGGGAAGTGACTGCACTGGCCGCGCTCCCGGTCCTTGGCCGGTCGTTCGCGACACTGCCGGTGACCGGGCAGGTGGCGACGTATCTCTCGGTCGCTGCCATCGCACTGGTGGTCGCCGTCGAACTCCACCTGTTCACACCGGTTCGGATGACCGACGGGTTCGCCATCGGATTCGTCATCGTGACCACGCTCTCGATGGCCGGTATCTGGGCTGTCGCGCGGTGGTCGGTCGACATCCTGCTCGGGACGACCCTGCTCCTGACCGAGGGCGTCCCCGAATCGGAGATCGAACACGCCCTGATGATCGAGTTCGTGGCATCGACGGTCGCCGGCGTCGTGGGTGGGCTCGTGTTCGCCTACTACGTCCGCCGACAGATTCGACCGTCCGAACGGCTCCCGTCGGAGGTGCTCGAATGAGGCTCCGCGACCGACTCGGCCTCGACAGAGGGACACAGCGGCGTCTCACGCGCCTGATGGAACTGTCGCTGATCGGGATGCTGTTTATCGGTATCGAACGCGGTTCGACGGGGATCATCGTCAACACCGGTGTCGGCCTGCTCGTCACCCAGTTGCCGGCGGTCCTCAAACGGGACTACGATTTCCCGCTCGACGCGGGACTGACGCTGTGGATTACCGGCGCGGTGTGGCTCCACGCGCTCGGGACCGTCGGGTTCCCCGGCGCTGGCAGGAGCTTCTACCAATCGGTCTGGTGGTGGGATCACCTTACTCACGCGCTGTCCTCGTCGGTCGTCGCCGCAGCGGGCTACACGACCGTCCGCTCGCTCGATCAGCACTCCGACGGGATCCACATCCCGCCCCGCTTCATGTTCGTGTTCATCCTGCTGTTCGTGATCGCGTTCGGGGTGTTCTGGGAAGTCCTCGAATTCGCGATCAGCGAGGCCGCGGCAATGCTGGGCACGGGAACGGTGCTCACCCAGTACGGTCTCGATGACACGATGCTCGACCTCGTCTTCGACACGTTCGGTGCGGTGATCGTCGCCGTCTGGGGGACCGCTCACCTCACGAACGTCGTCGGCGTCGTCACCGAGTGGCTCGAAACCCGGACGGCGTAGTCGTCCCGACCCAAAACCCTCAAGTCGGTCCCAGACTCGCCTCTCGGTAGGTCGGTCGCGCCGATTTAGTCGTTACGAGCCATGAACTACGATCTCCACGTCGACGTTCAGTCGACGTTGCACTTCACCGGGAGCGTCCTCAGGTACATCAGCGTGCCACTCGCGGTGCCGGTAGTCGTCGCACTCCGCTACGGCGAGTCACCACTGCCCTTCCTCGTCGGCATCGCGGTGACGCTCGGACTCGGAACGGTGCTGGAGTTCGTCACCGACGAGGACGAACTGGGCCACCGCGAGGGATTCCTACTCGTCGCACTGACGTGGCTGCTCGTCCCGGTCGTCGGCACCGTCCCCTACCTCGTCGCCGGGCAGGGAACGCTGGCAGAGCCTGCCAACGCCCTGTTCGAGTCGATGTCAGGCTTTACCACGACCGGCGCGACGATCATGGGCCAGATCGACGTCGAGGTCCACGGTCACGCGATGATGCTGTGGCGACAGCTCACCCAGTGGCTGGGCGGCATGGGGATCGTCGTCCTGATGGTCGCGATCCTCCCCGAACTCTCGGTCGGGGGCGCACAGCTCGTCCGCGAGGAAGCGCCCGGCATCGACATCGACAAGCTCACGCCGCGTATTCGGGGGACCGCGGCCGCACTGTGGAAGATCTACGCCGTCTTCACGCTGTTGGCGGCGGCCGTGTTCTACGCCCTCAACCTACTCGGGTTCGCCCCCGAGATGACGCTGTACCAGGCTGTTGCCCACGCGCTGACGACCATGCCCACTGGCGGGTTCTCGCCGATGGCCCGCAGCGCAGAGGCGTTCAGCCCGGCGATCCAGTGGGCGATGATGGCCTTCATGCTCGTCGCCGGGACCAACTTCGCGCTGTTCTGGTACGCCGTCACGGGCGAGCCAGAACGGCTCGTCGGTAACGTCGAGTTCCGGTGGTACCTGCTGGCGACGCTGCTTGTCGGTGGCTTCCTCGCCGCGCTCCTGTTCGTCGGCACCGGACTGGCGCGAGTGCCCACGGAGGTCCTGACGATCCCCGGGTCGCTCGAACGGTCGCTGCGGCAGGGACTGTTTCAGTCCATCGCCATCGTGACGACCACGGGCTACGCCAGCATGGACTTCAACACGTGGAGCGACCTCGCCAAGATCACGCTGCTGTTCGCGATGTTCCTCGGTGGCTCCGCGGGGTCTGCGGCCGGCGGAATCAAGATCATCCGCTGGTACGTCGTCTCGAAGTCGGTGGGCCGAGAGCTGTTCACGACGATTCACCCCGAAGCCGTTCGGCCAATTCGGATCGGCAAGCGCGCCGCCGACGAGGAGACGATCCGAGGTATCTTCGTGTTCGTCCTCGCCTTTCTCGTCATCTTCGTCGTGTCGACGGTCCTGCTCTACCTCGACGCCGTCCGCGTCGGCGTCGAGATGAACGCCCTCGAAGCGGCGAGCATGACCATCGCGACGCTTGGCAACGTCGGTCCGGGCTTCGGGCAGGTCGGGCCTATGAACAGCTACGAACCGTTCTCGGTGTTCTCGAAGCTGTACATGGTGTTTCTGATGTGGATCGGTCGGCTGGAGATCCTCTCGGTACTGGTGATCCTGACGCCGTCGTACTGGCGTCACTGAATCGACTGCCGGCTGTCCGAGTCTTATCAGCGGTCCGTGTGAACGAAGTATACGTATATAGAGCGGGAGAAAATAGCCGGTTTTGTCACGACGTATATTGAACAGCTTGGGGGTAGATATATTTTCCTCCACAAATCAACTCATCTGCCATCGGTTAGCTGTTTTTCCAGTGTCGAAAGTTCCTGTTTGACTCCTCCGTGTCTGACAACTACAGCGATTCGGGCTGAATTCGACCGACGTACCGGCGCGTCAGGACGAACAGCGCGATGGCCGCCACGACGTAGCCCGCGACGTGGCCGTAGGTCACGAGCGTCGGGCTGTCGACCGCGAGTTTCGCGGCCGTCGTCGAGGGGTGTTCCGGTAGCAGGATCGTCGCACCGAACACGACCAGCGTCAGCACCGAGTAGAGCAACTGCGCCGGTCGCCGCCGACCCAGTTGGAGGCCCAGCACGACGCCGAACACGACAACGATGGCCGCCGTCGCGCCGACGAACAGCAGCAGCGCCAGCGGGTTCGCGACGCTGATGCCGTTGACCGAAAGCAAGAGGAGCCACAGCGCGGCCTGAGCCGGCGCGAGCGCGATCATCGCCAGCGACTTGCCGTCGACGATGTCGACGAGGCTCACCGGCGCGACCCGCAGGAGTTCCAGCGTCCCGCGTTCGATCTCCTCGGTGATGGTGTCGACGGCGACGGAGCCGCTGATAAAGGCCGGCAGGAACAGGAGCAGCGGGATCAGGATGGTGTACGTGAAGCTGAAGTACGGGCTCGACTGTGCCTCCGGCGGGAGCCCCAGCGGCACCGTATCGAGCGAATTCGCTCGGTCGAACCGCTCCTGTCGCTCCAGCGTCTTCAGCACGTCCCGTAACTGGACGACGACGAGGGTCGTCCGAATACTGCTGTCCGGTGCCGTCGCCGTCACCTGGACGATCCTGCCCTCGCCGTTGGCCGACGAGACGTGTGAGCCGTCGAGGTAGGCGTCGACACGCCCCTGATCGAACGCCCGCTGTGCGGTGCCGACCGACTCGAAGGGGATGGGCTGGACCCCGTCGGTGTCCGCGACGGCCTCGAACAGTTCCTGCTGGGCGTCGCCGGTGACCCCGATCTCGATGCCGCCCGAGTCGACGGTGCTGGGGTCGTACAGCGACGTGAGGCCGACGACGAGGAACGACGAGAACGCCGCGACGAACAGCTGAATCAGCAGCGCGAGGACGATGGTCTTCTCGCGGCTCAGCGACGCCAGATCACGCCGAGCGATGATCAAGCGAGGGTCCCACGAGCGCTTACTGGACAAGGGTGACCACCACCGTGTAGTTGTAGGCGAAGTGAATTACCATCGCTCCCAGCAGGGCGACGAGGTATGCGCGCCGACTCCTGCTGGCACCCAGCGAGGAGACGATCGCCGTGACGGCGTGCAGCGCGAGCGGGGCGAGCAGGAGTCCGACCGCGAGGAGCAATCCGAGTCCATCGGGCGTCGTCCCCGTGATAAATGCCGCTTCGCCGGTGTTGATGGTATCGAGCTGGACGATCTGGATGATCCCGACGAACTTCTCGGCGAGGAAGAAGCCCAGTCCGCTGAGCGCGCCGACGACGACGGCCGACCGCAGGCCTCGGTCGTAGCGCCCGCTCTCGAACCCGGCGTAGAGGTGCAGGCTCTTGGCGATCTCCTCGATGACGACGACAGCCACGAGGACCAGCGGGATCGACACCTCGCCCAGCGCAAAGAGCAGCGCGACCGCCGCGAGTTCGGCGACGAAGACGAAGGGGAGGAGCAGCGCCGACAGCTTCAGCGCGCTCCACGACGAACTGATCCGACCCGACAGCGAGTCCAGCATCTTCAGCGGGATTGCGCGCTGGGTGAACATATCTTCCTCGCGGTATAGTCCCGCGCCCAGCCCGAACAGCACCAGCGCCGTCAGCGTCGGCGGCGTCGTCGAGAACGCGAAGTCACCGAGCGTGACGGCCTGGGCCTGCAGGTCCCGGACGACGATAGTCAGCGGCGAGATCAGCGCGATGGGCGTCACGTCGGTGAAGATCGCCGGCACGAAGGCGTAGCTCGTGAGCGACACCGTCACCGTCACCGTGACGAAGGTGAGTTCCTTGAACGAACGAGCGAACATCGCGCCGCAAAAGGTCGCCGAGAGGAACAGGAGCGCGAGTGGTAACACCGCGAGGATCGCGATGGGACCGCCACCCGCCGTCAACCCTGAGAAGCGCAGCCCCAGCGTGATCGCCGTAATCACGCCCATCGCCCCGAGGAAGTAGGGCAGGGTCTTGCCGGCGATGATGTCGAAGCGGCTCACCGGCGAGACGAGCAGGAGTTCACCGCGGCGGTTCAGCCGCTCGGAGAGCATCGTCGACCCGTAGGCCTGAATCACGAAGTTCATCGGGACGATAAAGAGGAAGGCAAGCACCAGCGATTCGAATGGGAACGGCGGCTGGATATCGCCCGGCGTGCCGGTCGTCGAGCCACCCGTGAGGCCGGCACCGAGCCCACCGAGCGCGCCCGAACTCCCGCTAGAGGAGCCGGCAGAACCGTCACCCGAGGAGCCGTCGGATCCGTCGGACCCGTCGCCGCCCGCACCGCCCTCATCGTCGCCTGACCCACCTGCCTGGACCGTCTCGGTGACGCCGCTCTGTTCGAGGTAGACCAGCGAGACCGAAACCGGGTACGCGGCAGTCTGGTTGTCGTCCTCGCGCATCAACTGATTGTTGTAGCCGTCGACGCTCGATCGGAACTCGCTCAGCGCGGCGCGTTCTTTCGGTGTCCGAAGCCTGTTCTCCAGTTCCGTTCCGTCGAACAGTAGTTCCTGATTCCCGCGCTGGACCGCACGCACACTCGGTTCCTGCACGATGAAGGCAGGGTCGTCGCTGGCCGGCGCGTAGTAGGGGCTCGAATCGTCGACCCCGACGCGGTAGAGCCCACTGTCGAGTCCGGTCGCGCCACCGCTGGCTGCGAGGCCGGCGACCAGCACCATCGCGACGACCGAGAGCCCCATGATCGCCACGGTGCGCTTGTCGACGCCACCGGCGTTCTTGGTGACCTCCCACTTGGCGATCCGCAGTAGCTTCCGCGGGTTCATTCAGGCCTCCTCGACGTAACGCGTGCCGGGGGTCTCGCTCTCGGCGACGTTTAAGAACACTTCTTCGAGGCTGGACTCCTCGGTGCGGATGTCGATCACGTCTCCGCCGGCCTCGGCCGCCGCCTCGCGGACTGCGTCGACCCCGTCCATGCTGTCGACAACGCGTCGCCAGTGGCCGTTCTCCTGGACCGCGTCGGGCACCTCGACGGTCGTGTACACGTAGTACTCTCGCTCGCCGTACTCGGCCTGAAGTTCGTCCAGATCGCCCCTGGCGACGATCTGACCCTCGTTCATGATCGCCACCCGATCACAGATCGTCTCGACGTGATAGAGGTTGTGCGCCGAGAAGACGATGGTCTTGCCTTCCTTCGCCAACTGCTGAGTGAACTCGATGACGTAGTTCGTCGTCAGCGGGTCGAGGCCGCTTGCCGGTTCGTCGTAGACGAGTACGTCCGGGTCGTTGATCAGCGACCGGGCGATGGCGACCTTCCGTTTCATCCCCTTGGACATGTCGCCGAGTTTCCGATCCCGGTGTTCCAGATCCAGTTCGTCCAGCGTGTCGTGCATCCGCTCGGTCGCCACGTCCTCGGGCACGTCGTAGAGGTCCGCGAAGAATCGCAGGTACGAGGTGGGTGTCATCTCCTCGTACAGTGGCGACTCCTCGGGGAGAAAGCCCAGTTGCTGGCGCATCGCGGTGTCGGTCACGTCGTAGCCGGCGACGCTGACCTCGCCGTCGGTCGGTTCGAGCAGTCCCGAGAGCATCTTCAACGTCGTCGTCTTGCCCGCCCCGTTCGGGCCGATGACGCCGAACACCTCGCCCTGATCGACCGTGAAGGTGCTCCCCTCGACGGCGACGAAGTCGCCGTACTCCTTTCGCAGGTCCCGAGCTTCGATCATCTGCCCGACGCTTGTGACCGAATCACCCTATAGTTGGCCCCCGTTTATTAGCACTGAGAACGAAGTACGGTCGTGTCTCTCGCCGTCGAACGGACCCCTGACGGCCGCCGCATCTGTGTGAGTCGGACGATTCCGGTCGCCAGAGAACGGGCCTGGGACGTTCTCACCGATACCGACCAGTGGCCGTCGTGGGGTCCCTCGGTCAGGGGCGTCGAGGCCAGTGACCGGTACATCGAACGTGGCACGACGGGACGAGTGAAAACGCCGGTCGGCGTCTGGGTCCCCTTCGAGATCACCGACTGTGCGGACTACCGTTGGACGTGGCGCGTCGCGAAGATTCCGGCGACCGGTCACCGGGTCGACGCCGTCGAGACGGCTGGTGAAGACGGAGCAACGTGCCGGGTCGTGTTCGAAGTCCCGCTACTCGCTGGCGGGTACGTCCCCGTCTGTCAGCGGGCGCTCGAACGGATCGAAGCGATACTGATTTGATCGACGTAGGTGTGTCTTCGGGAAACGGTCGTGTTTAGTTAATCGAATCGGTCCTCAAGGCACCGAAAGCCCTCGCGCAGTTGCGGTCCCGCGGCTCGCTGTCGACCGAAAGAGCCGCAGGCTCTTTCGTGATGACGAAAGATCGGAGATCTTTCGATCCACGCGCGCTTCGCGTGCTTGCATCGCCGGGGTTCCCGCAAGGGCCGGCCGGTTCCACCGGCCGGCTATAACGTGACGGCGAAGCCGTCACGCAGCACTCGCCCTTTCATCCGCCAGGTATCGGCTGTGTCACAGTCTGTACCCTGGTGGATGAAAGGGCGAGGCGCGGTAACCGGATCTGCGGCGGCACTATTCGACCGGAGGGAGAATATCCGTCACAGATCCGGCTAGCGTGCCGAGGGCTTTCGGTGTCTCAATCTTCACTGCCGCTGCTAAACTAAACAGTACCCGGGAAACTGACGAAGTTGTTAACACGATCCGACCTGTACGTCCTTACAGAGCTATGTCGGCGGACAAACGAATCCCCGTGACAGAGGAGACGCGAAAAGAACTCCACGAACTGAAGGAACCGGGCGAGACGTACGACGATCTGCTTCGAGAACTGGCACAACTTCGTCGGCGTGAAGAGCTTGAAGAGCGGTTTCAGGAGCTGGAAGCGGCGGATAGCGACGAACTGACATCGCTCGACGATGTCTGAGTACGACGTATTGCTCGGCCCAGATGCCCGCGATTTTCTGGAGGTCGCCGACGAGAAGACCGAACGAATCTGTACGGAGAAACTCGGACACCTCACAGAGAGCCCATATCCGGGCCGCGGCCGTGGCGATAAAGAGAAGCTACCAATCGACGGTAATCGGGATCGGTACCGGTTGCACATTTCACGGACCTACACAGCCATCTACACGGTATTAGAGGACGAGCAAGAGGTTCGAGTCCTCGAAATCGTTCCGATCGACGAAGCGCACAAGCGGTACGGATTCTAAGGCGTCTGTACGCGCGCCTTCGATACCTTGTGGATGTCCTCGCCGATGCCGTCGCCGTCGCAGTCGTCGTTCGGGCACCGATAGTGCCAGCCGTCCTCCGTCCCGGCACGCTCTGCGAACCGCTCGCCACACTCGTCGCAGAACAGGTCGCCCGCCGAGCAGGTGTCCTTGTGGAGTTCGAGTTCCAGTTCCGTGTCGAAGGTCCGTTTGCACTCCCGGCAAATATGAGGCATAGTTGAGCGTTCCCACTCACACGTTATAACTACATCGGAACGTTCACATCGGGCATTCTCGACGGATGGGATCCGTTGTTATCCGCGAAATCGGTGGACGGCTGTAGGGTTATGTCCGTCGTCGAAGCCGACGACTCTCCGTGGTATTTGCTAGCATGGCTGTTTCGGTAGTGTGTAACAAAATGGAGATAATTCGGCGTCGAGACGGTCGGCGCTAGAGGATGTCTTCGACGTGGTCGACGACTTCTTCGGGCGTGTCACCGACGGGCACACCGTTGTTTTCGAGCGCGGTGATCTTCGACTGAGCGGTGCCGGTCCCGCTACCGGAGACGATGGCACCGGCGTGGCCCATGCGCTTGCCCGGCGGGGCGGTGCGACCGGCGATGAAGCCGGCGACGGGCGTGTCCATGTGCTCGCCGATGTACTGGGCGGCCTGCTCCTCGTCCTCGCCGCCGATCTCGCCACACATGACGACCGCCTTCGTGTCGGGGTCTGCCTCGAACAGTTCCAGCGCGTCGATGAAGCTGGTGCCGATGATCGGGTCGCCGCCGATACCGATTGCGGTCGTCTGGCCGATGTCGCGCTGGGTCAGGCTGTCGACGACCTGGTAGGTCAGGGTCCCGGAACGGGAGACCAGGCCAACGTCACCCGACGAGAAGATGTTGCCCGGCAGGATGCCGAGTTTGGCGACGCCGGGGGTGATGAGGCCGGGGCAGTTCGGGCCGACGAGGTGGGTGTCGGTCTCGTCCTGTTTGCGCTTGACGCGAGCCATGTCCTGGGTCGGAACACCCTCGGTGATAGCGACGACGAGGTCCAGCGGCGCGTCGAGCGCCTCGAACATCGCGTCACCGGCAAAGGCCGGCGGGACGAAGACGACGGCCGTGTTGGCGTCCTCCTCGCGCGCGGCTTTGTCGACGGTGTCGTAGACGGGAACGCCGGCGACTTCCTGCCCGCCGCGGCCGGGGACTGCGCCGGCGACGACGTTGGTTCCGTACTCGATCATTTGTTCGGTGTGGAACTTCCCTTCGCCGCCAGTGATCCCCTGGACGACGACACGAGTGTCCTCGTCGACGAGCACGCTCATGCTTCCACCTCCTCGGCGTAGATAACTGCCTGTTCGACGGCGTCCTCCAGCGTCTGTCGTACTGTCACGAGGTCTTCGTTGAGAATCTCCATGCCTTCCTTCGCGTTGGTGCCCGCGAGTCGGACGACGACGGGCTTTGGAATCTCGTCGAACTGTTCGAGCGCCTGATTGATCCCCTTGGCGACCTCGTCGCCGCGGGTGATGCCGCCGAAGATGTTGAAGACCACCGAGTCGACGTTGTCGTCGGAGAACACCATATCGAGCGCGTTGGCGATCCGCTGGGCCTTCGCGCCGCCACCCACGTCGAGGAAGTTGGCGGGTTCGCCGCCGAAGTGGTCGACGAGGTCCAGCGTCGTCATGACGAGACCTGCGCCGTTGCCGATGATGCCGACGTTACCGGAGAGGCGGACGTAGTCGAAGCCGTACTCGTCGGCCTTCTGCTCGAGTTCGTCGCCGCTTGCGGCCTCGTCTTCCATCTCCTCCAGATCGGGATGGCGGAACAGGGCGTCGTCGTCGACGTTCATCACGGCGTCGGCCGCGATGACCTCGTCGTCTGCCGTGACCATCAGGGGGTTGATCTCGGCGTCGGAGCCGTCCTTCTCGTCCCAGAGTTCGTACAGCGTCAGCAGGACGCTGGCGACGTCGTTGGCGACCTCGCGGTCGACGCCGGCGTCGTAGACGGCCTTCCGGGCCTGGAAGGGGTGCATGCCGAAGGCGGGGTCGACGTGCTCGCGTGCGATGGCGTCGGGGTCCTCCTCGGCGACCTCCTCGATGTTGACGCCGCCGCGTGTCGAGACCATCGCGACGGGCTCGCCCTCGCCGCGGTCCATCGTCACGCCGACGTACAGCTCGTTGACGAAGTCGACGGCCTCCTCGACGAGGACGCGGTCGACGTGGATGCCCTTGAGGTCCATCCCGAGGATGTCGTCGGCGAACTCTCGGGCCTCCTCGGCGTTCTCTGCGAGTTTGATACCGCCGGCCTTCCCGCGGCCACCGACCTGTACCTGTGCCTTGATCGCGACTGGATACCCGATCTCCTCTGCCGCGGCGACCGCGTCGTCGACGGTCTCCGCGAGCGTCGATGCGGGCGTCGGGATGCCCGCGTCGGCGAAGACCTGCTTCGCCTGATACTCGTGCAGTTTCATGTCGTTCGGAAAGCCGTCTCGCGCCCGCTTAAATCCCTCCATCTCGATGCCAGTGTGTGACATCCGACGTGGATGAACAGGTGTAAAATCGGGACAAAACCGGAAAAGAACCGGTATGTTTTCCTACAGACGTGACGGTGGTCGACGATCTATCCAGACGGCTCGGTGATCAGATTACGAGCCGAACGGGAGCGACGCGAGTCTCCCGACGATCTTCCGGGTCTTTCGGAGCGCTCGGTCGCCCGGATGCCCGCTGTCGTTTGTAATCCGTCTCAGTCGAAGTCCGCCAGATCTGTGTCGGGGTCGATCTCAGCGATGGTGTCGACGGAGGACTCGAACTGCTCGATCAGCTGATCGCCGTACTCGCTCCGGAAGTCGGCCGGTCCGGTTCCCCCCTCGACGACCTGCTGCATGGAGAGGCCGGTGAGGATGATCTCGTCGTCCGCGTCACGCTCGCGCTCTCTCCGTCCGGCGACGATCAACACCGCCCGCGACACGTTGGCAGTGCGTACGACGCCGTGCGTGAGCACGTAGTCGTCGGGGCTCTGGCCGTAGAGGGACACGCTGTCGGCGTCGAGGGACTCGACGGTCGGCCCGGTCTCCCACGACCAGTTCCCGCCGACACTGATGCCGAGTCCGTCGAGCAGTAGTCTGGCAGCATCTCCCTGCAGGAGGTCGTCGATCGACTGATCGACAAAGGGGTTGAACCGTCGGATCAAGTCGCCACCGGTCGGGCTCGTGAAGGTGCCGACGGCACGCCGAGGCTCCGTGGTCGGATCCGACGGTTGCTCCTCGGTGTAGGTCACGGCGTGGCTGACAAACGTGCCCGCGTACCCGACTTGGTCGTTGCTCTCGAGGTTCCGTTGGTGTCTCCCATGATCGGCGGACGTATACCCAGCGCCTCTCGCCCAGTCGGGGGCGTACGCGCTGATCGAGGACTCGTAGGAACCGATATTGATCACACAGCCGGCGAGACTCGCCGTGAGGCCCGTGGCCGCGAGACCCTTGAGGAACGTCCGTCGGCTGTACTGTCGACGCCCACCGGCACCCTCACTCACTGGCTCTCTCCGAAACTGGACTCGCGATCGAACTGTCCCGTTGCAACTGCTGGCCGGTACTCGCCATCCATACAAACATCAGGTCACGTATGTATATATCTATTCCGTGTGTAAACAGAACTTCTCGGCATTAATCCGTCAGGAAGCACCTCTATGTCTTTTCTACGACCAAAAATGCAGACAGATGGGGTTTTGTATCTGCCCTCTGATAGTACTGGAGCGCTCCGAATCAGGTCCCGACTGCGGAGCGATCGCTGAGACGTTCGCGACCGCGAAGCAGTGCGACACCGCCGAGCAGCACCGACTGGTGCAGTACAGTCCCCAGCGCGACCGCACCGAGGGCCAGACCCAACGTCAACGCCACCGACGCGCCTTCGAGTACCGAGGCGAGGACGACCAGCGCCGCCGCGACGGTGCCGTTGGCGAGCGAGCGAGGGAGTTCGCCCCGGACGATCTCTCGAAGCGGCCGATCCACGGCATCGCCGTTCAGGAGCGCAGCGAAGCACATACGGGCCGCTCGGGACTGGAGCGACTTATAACCGAGGCGTGACTCCCTCGGCAGATCGCCGAGTTTAGTGCCCCTGACGCTGACCAGTGGGTATGGATCAGCCGACGAACGCGGCGGTCGATGAACTCGCCGACACACTCGCTGCGAGCGACACGGCCATCGTCCTCACGGGTGCGGGCGTCAGCACGGCGTCGGGTATTCCCTCCTTCCGCGGCGAAGACGGCCTGTGGGACGAGTTCGACGAGATGGCCTTCCACCGCCGACGCCTCGACGCCGATCCGGTGGGGTTCTGGGCCGACCGTGTCGACCTCCGCAAGCGGATCTACGGCGACGGCGCAGACGGAGCGTCCATCGAGCCAAACGCCGCCCACGACGCCATCGAAGCCCTCGAATCGCGGGGGCTCGTCGACGCCGTCCTCACGCAGAACGTCGACGGCCTCCACCAGCGGGCCGGGAGCGAGCGCGTGATCGAACTCCACGGCACCCATCGACACGTCGCCTGTGACGAGTGCGGCCGGCGTGAGCCAGCCGCCCCCGTCTTCGAGCAGGCCGAGGAGGGCGATCTCCCCCCGCGCTGTGACTGTGGCGGCGTCCTGCGGCCGGACGTGGTGCTGTTCGGGGAGTCGCTGCCCGACGAGGCGATCGAGGAAGCGAACCGGCTGGCCCACCGGGCCGACTGGTTTCTCGCCGTCGGATCGTCGCTGACGGTCCATCCGGCCGCGGGGCTGCCGACGCGGGCCGCTCGCTCGGGGGCGACGCTGGGAATCGTGAATCTGGAAGCGACCGAGAAAGACGACACGGCCGACGTGGTCTGTAGAGCGGACGTAGCGACGGTGTTGCCGGCAATCCGGGACCGCCTCTAGAGCTCGACGCCCGCGGGGATCAGACTCTCACCGCGGCGCAGGCTCCCCCCGTCGTCGTACACGAGCAGGAGCTCCTTGTCGTACACCGTCGACTTGCCCTCGCTGTCGGTGAGTCGGAGCCGGTAGCTCGCCTCGTCGCCGTCGCTCGCGGCCTCGACGAGCGACTCGATCGCGTCGGGTTCGGCGTTCGTTTCGAGCACGAAATCGCCCGTGAGTCGGTCCGTGATCGAGAGGACGCCGGTCGGGCCGCTGTCACCACCCGCTGTCAATCGGTAGGTCACGTCCAGATCGGCCGCATCGAGCGTGCCGTCCTCGGCCGCGAGTCGGTCTGTCAGCATCCCGTCGGGGCCGTCGTAGGTGATCGAGATCACTGGCTGGTCCGACGGTTCGTCGACGCCGCTGCACTCGACTTCGAAGTAGTCACGCCGCATCTCGTGGGGGGATGTACGAAACGCGGAGCAAAGAACGTAACGCCGAGTGGTACCACGACACACGGTCCCGGCGGGCCGACGGACCGCCGGCGGCCGGGAGCCGATAGCTTTTATCCGCAGTGCCACGGGAGGTGGTGCATGGCGTGGGTCAAAGCCGAGTACGCACCGGAGCTGGCAGTGTTGTCGACGTGGCTCTCGATGTTCCTCCCGTGGTCGGTCGCCTACCACGCGAAGGGGCCGCTGGGCAGCGTGCTCGTCTTCATCCGTTTTAGCGTGTTCGAGCTGCAACTGCGATTTCCTTCGGAGGTCTCCTTCGAGGGCGTTCCGATCGACGTGGCGCGGGCGCTCGACCAGGTCTACAGCGGCCTCCAGGTCGGCGGCAACTTCTACGTCGCGCTCCCACCGACCGCCGCACTCGACTACGGCGGCCCGCTCGCGCTCGCGAACGGCATCTGGACCGTCGCGGCGCTGGTACTACTGGTCGCGTTCGCGCTGAGTCTGGCCGTCTACACCGACGAGTCCCGGACCGAACGGCTGCCGTACCCCTACCCGCGACTCACCGGGTGGCTGCTCGGCACTACGACGGTCGTGCTGGCGCTGGCGACCGGACTGATGGCGCTTGAAACGTCGACAGTCGGAATCCCGATCCCGATCGGCGTCCTCGTCATGGGCGCGCTCTCGGCCGCCCTCCTGCGCGTCGATATCGTCGACGACGAGACCGCGAGTGAGTAGGCGACGACGCGACCGTCCCAGCCGAGTTTCATTCGCAATATTTCGGGGGGCCTGCTTAAGTACGAGGGGGCGAAAGTCACAGGCAATCCTGCGTGGGGCGTGCTCTCGATGTCAGGCGACAAGACCAACGACGACGGGGACGGTTCGACGGCGCTGTCGGGCGTCCGTCACTGGCTCTCCCAGACTGCCCGGATGCTGAGCGGCGCTGCGGTGCCCTCGACCAACTACGACCCGCAGCGTCACGGCCGACTCGTCAGCTACGCCAGCCCGGACCACTACGAGGAACTGGACCGCTACTGGCTGAACGCCCCCTTCGCCTTCGCGTCGATCAACCACGATCCGGAGGCGGACGAACACTTCTATCAGATCGTCGAGCCCTCCCTCGACGAGTTCGAGCGAGACCTGCTGGATCGGCTGTACGACGACATCCGCGGGCCGCTCATCTACCGTGCGGACGTGAGCGACGATCCGGAGGCCGCACTGCGGGAGGCCCTGCGCGACCGGATCGAGGAGTACGGCGTCGTCGTCGAACCCGAGACGTTCTACCGGCTCTTTTACTACCTCTATCGCTCCTTCCTGGGTTACGGCCGGATCGACCCGCTGATGCACGACCCCAACATCGAGGACATCTCCTGTGACGGGGCCGGGCTGCCGATTTTCGCGTACCACGACCAGTACACCGACATCGAGACCAGCGTCGTCTACGACGAGGGGGAACTCGACGACTTCGTCATCCAGCTGGCCCAGCGGTCGGGCCGACACGTCTCGGTCTCCGAGCCGGTCGTCTCGACGACCCTGCCCGACGGCTCGCGGATCGAGTTAGCACTGGGGGAGGAGGTCACGCCCCGCGGATCGGCCTTTACCATCCGAAAGTACGCCGACGAGCCGTTCACGCCGATCGACCTGCTCAACTACGGCACCTTCAGTCTGGAGATGCTGGCCTACCTCTGGCTGGCCATCGAATCGAACAAATCACTGATCTTCGCCGGGGGGACTGCGGCGGGCAAGACCACCTCCATGAACGCCGTCTCGATGTTCATCCCACCCCGCTCGAAGGTCCTGACCATCGAGGACACCCGAGAGCTGTCGCTGTACCACGACAACTGGCTGTCCTCGGTCACCCGCGAACGGCTGGACGAATCGGACATCACGATGTACGACCTGCTGCGCTCGGCGCTGCGCCATCGCCCCGAGTACATCATCGTCGGCGAGGTCCGTGGCGAGGAAGCCATCACGCTGTTCCAGGCGATGAACACCGGTCACACGACCTTCTCGACGATGCACGCCGACTCCGTCCAGACCGTCATCAACCGACTGGAGAACGAGCCGATCAACGTCCCGCGGCCGATGGTCCAGAGCCTCGATATCCTCTGTGTGCAGGTGCTGGGTCGTTCGGGCGGCGAGCGGGTCCGGCGGGCGAAGACGCTGGCCGAAATCGAGGGCATCGACCAGCGGACGGGGGAACTGGACTATTCGAACGCCTACGCCTGGCAGGCCAGCGAGGACTACTTCGAGCAGTCCAACAGCGACCTGCTGGACGAGATCAGGGCCGAGCGCGGGTGGAGCCAGTCCGAACTGCTCCGCGAGATGGACAACCGCCAGCGGTTCCTCAAGTACCTCCAGGAGAAGGGGATCACCGACTACCGCCGCTTCACCGCGATGGTCAACAAGTACTACGCCGACAGCGAGCAGGTGATGGCCGAAATCGACCGGGCCGGCGTCGACGTCCCATCCTGACATGCAACTGGACCCACTCGGAATCGCGCCGGTGTTCGTCGTCATCGCGATCCTCTGTCTCGTGGCGCTGGCGATGCTCGACGAGACGTTCGACCGGTCGCTGACACGGTTCAGTCGCCGCCTGTTCGGTCGTTACGTCCCCGACTCGGAAGACCGCGAGCGACGGCTCAAGGCCGCCTTCATCGAGTACACCTACCGGACCTACGCCGCCCGGACGCTCATGTACACGGCGCTGGCGGCAGTCGCCGGGTCGATCACGGGCGTCTACGCCTTCAGCGCGACGCTGCTCGCAGTTCCGGCCATCGTCGACCTGCTGATGGGACTCCCGCGGACGATGGTCAACGCGCTTGGCATCCGCGGGTTCGAACTGCTGCTTTCCGACCAGCAGATCCTCTGGATCGTCCTGAGCGGTGGTATCGCCGGTGGGATCGTCGCCGCCGGCCTGACCTACTGGCTGCGGTGGGAACTCCCCAGAAGCAGGGCGGCGGTCCGCCAGCGGGCGATCGACGAAGGGATGGGGCGGATGCTCGCCTTCCTCTATGCCCTGTCCCGTGGCGGCGTCCCGTTCCCGGTGGCGATGCGAACGCTCGCCGACAACCGCGACATCTACGGGGCCAGCGCCGAGGAGGTTTCCGTCGCGGTCCGCCAGATGGACCTGTTCGGGCAGGACATGGTCACGGCAGTCCGCCAGATGGCCGAGCGCACGCCCAGCGACGACTTCAAGACGTTCTCGGAGAACCTCGCGAGCGTCCTCCAGAGCGGTCGCAGCCTCTCGGCGTTCCTCAAAGAACAGTACGAGCGCACCAAAGAGGAAAACGAGCAACGACAGGAGGAGATCCTCGAACACCTCGCGACGGTGGCTGAGGCCTACGTGACGGTCCTCGTCGCGGCAGTGCTGTTTTTCATCACGATCTTGCTCGTGTTCGGGCTGACGCTGACGGACACGCTCGTGTTCCTCCAGATGGTGGGCTACCTGATGATCCCGCTGGCCAATGCGGGCTTCATGGTGTATCTGAGCCAGCGACTGGAGATACTCGGGATCGGGAACAACAAGACCGCAGGGCTGCTGGCACACCGGTCGACGACGACGTTCGCGAAACCGTCGGCCAACGAAGAGACACGACTGACCGACGGCGGCTACGCCGACAGCATCCAGCACCGCACGCTGGCGCTGTACGATCGAATCGCCGCCGTCAAGCGACTCCTCGCCTCGCCCGTCCAGACGTTCGTCTGGAACCCCTCACGGATCCTCTACCTGACGGTGCCGGTCGCCGTCGTCTCGGTCCTCTGGCGCGCGCCGGCCGCGTTCGCCACGGGCACGGTCAACCTTCGGATGCTCGACGACATCCTGATTCAGGCCTTGCTCTTCGTCCTGATCAGCTACGCCGTCCTGCGAGAGCTGTACTCGATGCGAGTTCGGCGGATCGAGGCGGCGACCCCGGAGCTACTCGAACGGCTGGCGAGTCTCAACGAGGCCGGGATGACCGTCGTCGAGAGCCTCGAACGAGTGCGAGGGACCGACGTGGGCGATCTCAGCGACGAAGTCGAACGGATCTGGGCCGACGTGCGACTCGGTGCGAACGTCGAGGACGCGCTCACTCGCTTCGGTCGCCGTATCAGGACCACCTCCATCTCGCGGGTGGTGACGCTGCTGGTCAACGCGATGCGGTCGTCGGGCAAGATGGGACCGGTCCTCCGTATCGCGTCCGACCAGGCACGCTCTGACCACCGCCTGCGCCGTCAGCGCCGCCAGCAGATGCTCACCTACCTCGTCGTCATCTACATCTCCTTTCTCGTCTTTCTCGTCATCATCACCTCCGTTCAGGAGGTGCTGGTGCCGTCCCTGCCCTCCAGCGTGCCGACGCCGGAGAACACCGGTCGGCTCGGAGTGAACACCGACCAGTTCGCGCGGCTCGGGTCGGTCGATAAGGCCGCGTACACGCTCGTGTTCTTCCACACGGCACTGATACAGGCCCTGTTCTCCGGGTTCGTCGGCGGCCAGCTAGGCGAGGGATCGCTTCGCGACGGCGCGAAACACGCCGCCATCATGCTCGGCGTCGCCTACGTCGCCTTCCTGTTGCTGTCCTCGCCGGTGGCGTCGCTGACGATGGACAACCCCAGCGCCGGACAGGAGACGATCACCGTCGACTCGGTGTCGCTGTCCGACGGCGGCTACGTCGTCATCTATCAGGAGAGCGTCGGTGGCACCGTCGTCGGTCAGTCGGAGTATCTCGGTCCCGGCACGCACCGGAACGTCGAGATCGAGGTGACGGGACGGATACGACCCGGCGGCCCGGTCATCGCGGTCCCGCATCTCGACACCGACGGCGACCGGGTGTTCGAGTACAGCGGCTTCGACACCGACCGCCCGTACCCGGCACCGGGACAGGGCGAGTTCGTCACGGTCGAGAAGCAGGTCCAGGGATAGGACGGTTGTAGATCACTACCAGATCGACCGCACGACGGCATGCGGTCGACTGGGTAAGCGTCTACAACCGCCCGTATGAGACGGAATGGTGTCGTTGCTTCCCTGTGAGCGTCGCCACGGGGTAGACGCTGACCGGTACATCGCGATAACCGTCCGTCTGAGCGATTCAGCGGCCGTCGCTCCCGTTTCGGTCCCGAGCCAGCATCGAAGGGTGTATAGAAGCCCCGACCGGTAGCCTCCGCTAATGGAGTTCGCCGAGTTCGCGGCGGCGGCGGCAGATATCGAAGCCGAGAGCGCCGACCTCGCGAAGACCGACGGGGTCGCGACGCTGCTCGCGACGGCCGGCGACGACCTCGCGACGCTGGCCCGGCTGGTCCAGGGCCGGGTGTTCCCGGAGTACGACGCGACGAAACTCGACATCGGGCCGAAACTCTGCTACGAGGCGCTGGCGCGTGCGGCAGGGACGAACGTGACCGCCGACGACATCGAGGGACGCGTCGCCGACGTGGGCGAGATCGGCGCGGTCGCGGCCGACCTCGATCTGGGCGGCCAGCAGGGGCTCGCGGCCTTCGGTGCCGGCTCTCAGTCGTCGCTCACGGTCGCGGAAGTCGCGGAGGAACTGACCGCCATCGCGACCGCCAGCGGTGACGGCAGCCGCGAGCGGAAGATCGAGACCCTGTTCGGGCTGTTCAACCGGGCTGGGGACGACGAGGCCCGGTATCTCGCTCGGATCGTCCTCTCGGAGATGCGCATCGGCGTCGGCGAGGGCACCGTCCGCGACGCCATCGCCGAGGCCTTCGACGTGCCTGGCGACGCGGTCGAGCACGCGCTCCAGGTGACAAACGACTACGGCCGCGTCGCCACGGTCGCGCGAGACGAGGGCGAGGACGGCCTGGCCGCCCTGCAACTCGAAGTCGGGCGACCGGTGCAAGCGATGCTGGCACAGGCCGGCACCGTCACTGGCGCGCTCGAAGACTGGGAGACAGCGGCGGTCGAGTGGAAGTACGACGGCGCTCGCGTGCAGGTCCACTACGACGGCGAGGCGGTCCGCCTGTTCTCTCGGAACATGGAGAACGTGACAGACGCGCTCCCCGAAGTCGTCGAAGCGGTCGAGGCGACGCTGGACACGCCAGCAATTCTCGACGGTGAGGTCGTCGCGGTCGACGACGACGGTGAGCCACTCCCGTTTCAGGAGGTACTCCGGCGCTTCCGGCGCAAGCACGACGTGGCCAAGGCCCGCGAGGACGTAGCCGTCCGCCTGCACGCGTTCGACTGTCTGCACGCCGACGGCCGGGACCTGCTCGATGCGCCGCTGGTCGACCGCCGGGACGCGCTGGCGGACCTGCTGGGCGAGAGCGACGCAATCCGCTCGACGTTCTGGCTCGAAGACGACACCGACGCCATCGAGGCCATCGCCGAGGAGGCGCTGGCCGCCGGCCACGAGGGGATCATGCTCAAAGATCCCGAGTCGACGTACTCGCCGGGCGACCGTGGGAAGCACTGGCGCAAGCGCAAGCCCGACGTGGAGACGCTGGATCTGGTCGTCACCGGCGCGGAGTGGGGCGAGGGACGACGCGCGAACTTCCTCGGCACCTTCGAACTGGGGGCCCGGACCGACGACGGCTACGCGACCGTCGGCAACGTCGCGACCGGGATCACCGACGAGCAACTGGCCGATCTGACCGACCTGCTGGAACCCCACGTCGCCGGCGAGGACGGGCAGGCCGTCGACATCAGCCCCGCCGTCGTCTTCGAGGTGGGCTACGAGGAGATCCAGACCTCCTCGACCTACGACTCTGGCTACGCGCTCCGGTTCCCCCGGTTCGTCGAGGTCCGTTCTGACAAAGCGGTCGACGACGCCGACACGCTGGAGCGGGTCGAGCGACTCGCAGCCCAGCAGGGCTAATCTGTGGTGTCAGGCGACGATCGACGAAGCGACCGCGTCGGCACTGTCACGGACGTTTTATACGCGGCTCGGTCCTACGCCCGACCATGACTGTCCACTTCGAGAACCTGACGCTGGACTGGCTTGGCTACGCGACGCTGCGAGTCGAGGCCGACGACACGACGATCTACTTCGATCCGGGCCGCTACGGTGTCCTCACGGGCGAGTGGGAACCCCACGTCGAGGGGATCAATCACCCGCCGACACAGGACTACGACGCTCGCGACGGCGACATCGTGTTCGTCACCCACATCCACCACTACGACCCCGACGGCATCCGCCGGGTCGCGAGCGAGGACGCCACTGTGGTCCTGTTCGAGGGGATCAACGTCCACGAGACCGACCGGGACGTGGACCGCCCGGTCGATCTGGACCACGAGGTCGTCGAGGTCGGCATGGAAGACGACCTCGTCGCCGCCGACTGTCCCATCTGGACCGTTCCGGCGTACAACGAGGAAGACGGGCCGAACCTGAACGACGACGGCGAACCGATCCACCCGAAGGGAATCGGCTGCGGATTCATGGTCGAAATCAGCGGTCAGCGAGTCTTCTGGCCCGGCGACTCCGACGTGCTGCCCGGTCACGAGGAACTCGACGTGGACGTGTTCGTTCCCTCGATCGCCAAGAACTACACGATGGACCGCTATAGCGCCGCCGAACTGGCCGAGTCGATGGCCCCCGACCTCGTGCTTCCGATCCACTACAACACCTTCGAGAGTCTGGAGGGGGACGGCGAGGCCTTCGCAGTCGACGTGGCCAGTCGCCACGTCCCTGTCGTGCTCGATCACTGAGACGGAGTCCGAGACGCCGACCCGTCTGAACCACCGTCACAACCTGACGTGGACGAAAGGCCGTTTCCCGTGGGGACCCAACGGTCGGGTGTATGAGCTCTGCACTGTTCGTCGTCAGCGAAGAAGGCTACTGGGGCGAGGAATGTATCGAGCCGCTCACCACGCTCACCGACGCCGGCGTCGAGATCACAGTCGCGACACCGACCGGTAGTCCACCCGTGGTCGACGAGCGGTCGATCGATCCCGAGGAAGTCGGCGAGGAGACCGCCGCGCACGTTCGCGCGGTGGCCGAGAGTGACGAGCGCCTGAACGACCCGATCGCGCTGGCCGACGCAGACCCCGACGCGTACGACGCGGTCGTGTTCCCCGGCGGCCACGGCACCGAGTGGGACATCACGCAGGACCGTCACGCCCGCACAGCGCTCTGGACGGCCGTCGAGAGCGGCGACCAGAAGGCGCTCGTCGTCTGCCACGCCGTCGGCATTCTCGCCTTCACCAGGGACTCCGAGGGCGGGATGCTCGTCGACGGTCGCAACGTGACCGGCTTCCCGAACGCCTGGGAGGAAGGAATCGTCGACGAGCGCGACCTGATGCCCGACGGCCGAAAGCTCCCCTACTTGGTCGAGGACGAGGTGAAAGCCGCTGGCGGCAACTGGGACGCCGAACTCGACGCCGACACGTCGGTGACCGTCGACGGCGACCTAATCACGGCCCGCGGCCCGCCGTCGTCACACGCCGCTGCGGTGACGCTGCTGGACGAACTGGGTGTCGAACGGTAGCGAAAACAGTGGGTCGTCGCGATCAGAGAACGCCCATTTCTTCGAGTCGCTCGGGGAGATAGGTGTCGGTCACGAAGTCCAGGCCGCGCGCCGCCAGTGACTGCTGTTCGGACTTCTTTCCGATGTCGAGTTGCAGTTCGATCTGTTCCTCCCAGAACTCCGTCTGGAAGCGCGGGTCTTCGAGTTCCGATTCCAGCGCGTTGATGTCCGAGTCCGAGAGGGGATCAGTCGGCAGGTCGTATTCGACAATGTCCTGTGGGCGGATGCCGACGTACATCGCTTCCGGCGTCGCGAGGTACTCCGAGAGGTGGGCCGACTTGATCGACCCGTAGGCGACAGAGCCGTAGATCCGGTACGACCACGGGTCACCGTCGGCGAACACCACGACGGGCAGGTCGAGTTCGTCGTGCATCCGCTTGATCAGTCGTCGGGTCGCCCGAGCGGGCTGTCCGCCGAGGTGAACGACGATCGAGTTGAAGTCGTCGTCGAAGCCGTTCTCGACGAGGCGGTCGCGCATCCCGCCGGTCTCCACGGCCATGACGAAGTCGGCGTCGTTGTCGAGGAACTCGATGGTGTCGGGGTTGTTCGGGATCTGGTAGCCGCCCTGTCCCACGTCGTCCTGACAGTGGATGTCACGGTCGCCCCGCCGGGTCTGCTCGCGCAGGAGCAGCGGTCCCATCACCTTCGCGCCCGACTCCTCGGGGCGCATGTGGAAGTCCTCGCGCTTGACCTCCGACACGATCTCTAAGTCCTCGATGAGGTTGTTGGACTCGTCCTGGCTGGTGAACTGCGCTTCGTCTAAGTCCCACGACTCAGAGAGGTAGTACAATTCACGCAGGGTCGACGAGCGGTTCTCGTCGAGTTGCTGGGCGAGGAAGTCGATGGTGTAGGTCGCCTTCAGGAGCTTTTGGGCCCCCGAGACGGTCTTTGCCGACCGGGTCGAGGAGCGGTCGCCGTACACCCACACGTCCTTGTCCTCGTCGTACTCGATGTTGGACTTGGTGCGGGTGGGAATCTGCATTTTCGGCACGTCGCCCTCGGCGAACTGATCGTAGAAGTCAGCGGCAAGGTCGAGTAGCTGTTCGCGGGCTTCCGCCTCGTTGAGATTGCTGTCAGTACTCATGGTTACGCGTTCACCGTCAGTTTCTCGTCTTCGACGCCGTCGACGGCGATGTCGAACTCGGCGTCGCCGTCAACCGTGTACTCCAGTACGGCTTCGTCACCGGCGGCGACAGTGGTCTGCCACTTGACGAACCACTCGCCGTCCATCTCGACGACGTTCGCGCCGTTCGTGACGGCGGGTTCGGCGGTGACGATGTCGGTCAGATCGATGTCGGCGTTCGTGTCGTCGTTGTTCTCGACGACGACTCGGACGGTGTCGCCCTCGATCTCGCGCTCGACGAGGACGTTGTTCATGATCCGCGCGATGGAGTCGTCGATGTCGAGTTCGTCCTCGCCGGTGACCTCCGTGAGCTTCTCGGCCATCTCGGGGAGGATCGTCGCCAGCTTGTTCTGTTTCTCCCGGCGCTGTTGCATCGACCGGCGCTTGTTGAGGTAGCTCTTGAGGTCGCGAGCAGCCTCGCGGATCGCCAGTTCGATCTCGGATTCGATCTCCGGGATGTTGGCGACCGCGTCCTTGGACTCGCTCGTGAAGGGGACGTTCGTCGAGGCGATGTGAACCATGATGACGGCCTCGTCGTTGGGGATGCCGCTGCCGCCCGGCTGGTCGAGCCCGTAGTTGCGCCAGTTGATCCCCTTGACCACGTCGGTCGTGGCACACGCGCCCCGTTGATACACGAGCGGGACGCGGTTGGCGAAGCGCATCACCTGCGCCTGATTGGTCTCGATGTCGCCGCCGTAGGCGATGCCGGCCTCGACGATGAAGGGGTCGCCGCCGTGGACGGCCGCGTCCCGCGTCGAGGCGGCGTAGAAGTCGGCGTCGAACTCCTTCTTGAGGCCTTTTTCGACCAGTTCCGCCGTGATCGGCGCGAGACAACCGGTCGGGGGCGCGATGATGTCGGTCTCGCGCATCGCCTCCAGCAGGTCGCTGGCGGTGTCGCGGTCGTCTGCGATCTCGCTCACGTTGGGCGGGTCGTCGGGGACCTGCGACGCGACCTCCCAGAGGGCGTCGACGATCTTCTCGCGGGCCGTCTCGCCAAAGGTCGCGTCGTCACGTTCCTCGGTCATGTCGGCGGCGCGAGCCACGTAGTCTTCGAGGTCCGAGTGGGTGACGCGGTGACGCCCCTCGTCGTCGAACTTGTCGGCGATCCGCTCGGCGATGCCCTGTACCGCAGCGTCGTCCTTGCGCGTCGTCGTGACCTCGTCGACGAGTTCGTACACGTCGGGCGTGCGCTGGTCGGTGATTGCATCCCACGCAGCCTCGACGGCCGCCTCACGGACCGTCGATCCGAAGGTCTTCTGGTAGTCGTCCTCGATCCGGTCGGCGTGGCCGTCGACGATCTCGACGAGTCGACAGTGCGCGACGCGACCGGCTTCCGAGACCGCAGTAGCGACCGAGTCGGCGAACTCGGCGGTTGCGTCCTTGCCCTTGTTCGAGACGGCCTGCTGGACCGCGCGGGCCACGTCTCCGTCTTCGTGGCTCTGCGGACCGTACCACGACATCTCGCGACCGAAGTGCCGATCGTTGAAGTTGGCGATCACGTCGTCGCTAGTCTTCTGGCCCACCCGGGTGAACTCCCCCTGCATGAACCCCGAAATGGAGTACGAATCGGTCGCCTCAAGCATCGTCAGCAGCGTCCCGAGTTCGACACCGTGGGGGTGGGGCCGGATCTCCTCGGTCTCGTCGGGAAGCTGATCGGTCGTCCGCTCGTACTTGAGGTGTTCCTTGGGTTCGACCAGTTCGATCCGGGCGTGGGGGTTGACCACCGCCGTGTGCTTGATGTAGTCGTGGAGCTGCTGGCGGGCCCGCATGTTGGCCTCCATCTCCAGTTCGATCCGAGTGCCATGTGGTCGCTCCCAGGTCGTCGTGTCCTCGACGCTGATCTCGGGCTCGTTGGCGTCAGTGTCGACGATCAGTTCGAAGTACTGGGCGTCCGCGTGCTGCTCGGTTCGGCTGGTGATCTTCGCCGGCTTGCCGCTGGTCTTCTGGGAGTGGAGCACGGCCGCGGAGATACCGATCCCCTGCTGACCCCGGTTCTGCTCGCGCTTGTGGAACCGGGAGCCGTAGAGCAGTTTCCCGAAGATGTTGGGGATCTGTTCCCGTGTGATCCCGGGGCCGTTGTCCTCGACGATGAGGCGGTAGTAGTCCCCCGCTTCCTGGATCTCGACGTAGATGTCGGGGGTGATCCCGGCCTCCTCGCAGGCGTCGAGCGCGTTGTCGACGGCCTCCTTGACGGCGGTGACGAGCGCCTTGGCCCCCGAGTCGAACCCGAGCATCTGCCTGTTCTTCTCGAAGAACTCGGCGATGGAGATGGATCGCTGGCTCTCGGCCAGTTCGTCGGCGATCCCCTCTCCCTCCCCGAGTCGCGACTGATACGAGGTCATTCGTGGCGGTAGATATCAGCGGACGCGTTATAAGGTGTTCGCCACCGGAGTGAAAGTGAACGGTGCCGCGATGGACTCACGCGTGCGCGTGCGGGAAGTTTAAGACCCCCGAACGACTAAACGCAGTAGATTCTATGTCACAGGACCGTGATTACGGTGCGGAACAGATCCAGGTTCTGGAGGGGTTACAGGCCGTTCAGAAACGGCCCGCGATGTACATCGGTTCGACCGACTCCAGAGGCCTCCATCATCTCGTCTACGAAGTGGTGGACAACTCGATCGACGAAGCACTCGCCGGGCACTGCGACGAAATTACCGTCACGATCCACGAGGACGACTCTGTCTCTGTCTCTGACGACGGGCGTGGGATCCCAGTCGACACCCACGAGAAACACGACCGGCCCGCGCTGGAAGTCATCATGACTGTCCTGCACGCCGGCGGGAAGTTCGACAGCAAATCCTACCAGGTCTCGGGCGGGCTCCACGGCGTCGGCGTCTCCGTCGTCAACGCCCTCTCGAAGTGGCTCGAAGTCGAGGTCAAACGGGACGGCGCGGTGTGGAAACAGCGCTTCGACCACGGCGAACCGGAGTACGACCTCGAACGGGTCCGCGACATGGAACCCGACGAGGAGACCGGGACCACGATCCGGTTCTGGCCCGACGACGAGATCTTCGAGGGCACCGACTTCACCTACTCGACACTGACCTCTCGGCTGCGAGAACTGGCCTTCCTCAACTCCGGCGTCGAGATCAATCTGGTCGACGAACGCGACGGCGAGACGGACACGTTCGTCTACGAGGGCGGGATCAGGGAGTTCGTCGAGTACCTCAACGAGACGAAAGAACCGCTCCACCGCGACGTGATCTACTTCGAGGGCAGCGAGGAGATCGAGGACGGCCCCGTGCAGGTCGAAATCGCGATGCAGGGCACCGCGGAGCTCCAGGGCTCGATCCACGCGTTCGCGAACAACATCAACACCCGCGAGGGCGGGAGCCACATGACGGGGTTCAAGACCGCGCTCACGCGTGTCGTCAACGACTACGCGACGAGCAACGGCCTGCTCAAGGACCTCGACGACACCCTCAAAGGCGAGGACATCCGCGAGGGACTGACCGCGGTCATCTCGATCAAACACCCCGACCCGCAGTTCGAGGGCCAGACCAAGACCAAACTCGGCAACAGCGAAGTGCGGGGCATCGTCGAGTCGACGATGCACGACGGCCTCGGAACGTTCTTCGAGGAGAACCCCGACACCGCCGAGGCGATCGTCGGCAAGGCCGTCGAGGCCGCGAAGGCCCGGAAGGCGGCGAAGAAAGCCGAGGAGCTGACCCGTCGGAAATCCGCACTGGAGTCGACGGCACTGCCCGGCAAACTGGCGGACTGTCAGACCCGGGACCCCGACGACGCAGAGCTGTTCATCGTCGAGGGTGATTCGGCGGGCGGCTCCGCGAAACAGGGTCGCAACCCCGAGTTCCAGGCGATTCTCCCGATCCGCGGGAAGATCCTCAACGTCGAGCGCCACCGCCTCGACCGCATCCTGGAGAACGACCAGATCCGCAACGTCATCACGGCGCTTGGCACCAGCATCGGCGACGACTTCGACATCGACGACATCCGCTACAAGCGGATCATCATGATGACCGACGCCGACGTGGACGGGGCACACATCCGCACGCTCCTGCTGACCTTCTTCTACCGTCACATGAAGCCGCTGCTGGAAGCGGGCTACGTATACGCGGCCCAACCGCCGCTGTACCGAGTTCGGTACAAGGGCGAGACCTACGACGCGATGACCGAGGAGGAACGCGACCGGATCGTCGAGGAGAAGTGCGACGGCAATCCGAGTCAGGTCCAGCGGTTCAAGGGCCTGGGGGAGATGAACCCCCAGCAGCTCTGGGACACGACGATGGACCCCGATCAGCGGATCCTCAAGCAGATCACCATCGAGGACGCCGCCGCCGCGGACAAGATGTTCTCGGTGCTGATGGGCGACGCCGTCGAACCGCGCAAGGAGTTCATCAAGGAGCACTCGCCGGAAGCAGAATGGGTAGACATCTAATATGAGTTCGGAAGCACCTGACCCCGAAGACGTGACAGCCGCCGCCTCGGTCGACCGCGTCCGCATCGAGGACGAGATGGAGCAGAGCTACATCGACTACGCGATGAGCGTCATCGCGGGCCGTGCCCTGCCGGACGTTCGCGACGGTCTCAAGCCCGTCCACCGGCGCATCCTCTACGCGATGCACGAGATGGGCGTCTCGTCGCGGTCGGCCCACCGCAAGTCCTCCTCGATCGTCGGGGAGACGATGGGTGACTACCACCCCCACGGGGACAGCGCCATCTACGACACGCTCGTCCGGATGGCCCAGCCCTTCGCCATGCGCTACCCGCTGGTCGACGGCCAGGGGAACTTCGGGTCGATGGACGGCGACCCCGCCGCAGCCATGCGGTACACCGAGGCCCGGATGTCGCCCATGTCCGAGGAACTGCTGGCCGACATCGAGAAAGACACCGTCGACTTCCAGTCCAACTACGACGACCGCCTGCAGGAACCCTCGGTCCTGCCCTCTGCGGTGCCGAACCTGCTCGTGAACGGGTCGTCGGGCATCGCCGTCGGGATGTCGACGAACATCCCGCCGCACAACCTCGGCGAGGTGATCGACGCGACGGTCCACCTCATCGACAACCCCGACTGCGAGGTCGAGGACCTGATGGAACACGTCAAGGGACCGGACTTCCCGACCGGCGGCAACATCGTCGGCAAAGACGCTATCTACTCGGCCTACGCGACTGGCCGCGGGCGACTCCGCGTCCGAGCGGAGTACGAAGTCGACCACGACGACAACAAGATCGTCGTCTCCGAGATTCCCTATCAGGAGAACAAGGCCCGGATGGTCGAACGCATCGCCGAGGACGTGAACGACGGGAAGATCGAGGGCGTCTCCGATCTGCGTGACGAGTCCGACCGCAACGGCGTCCGCATCGTCATCGAACTCAAGCGCGGCGCGAACGTCGACGTGGTCGAGAACCAACTGCTGGAGAGCCACCTCGAATCTACCTTCGGCGTCATCAACCTCGCACTGGTCGACGACGAACCGCGGGTCCTGACGCTGAAGGAGACGCTGGAGCACTACGTCGAGCACCGCCGCGAGGTCGTTCGACGGCGCTCGCAGTTCGAACTCGACGAGGCCGAGGATCGCGCACACATCCTCGAAGGCCGACTGAAGGCCCTGGAGAACGTCGACGACGTGGTCGATCTGATACAGGATTCCGAGGATCGCGACGCGGCAAAGAGCGGCCTGCAAGACCGGTTCGACTTCTCCGAGGAACAGGCGGCCCACATCGTTCGGATGCAACTGGGCTCGTTGACCTCGATGGAGACCGCAGAGATCGAAGACGAGTACGAGGACGTACAGGCCCGGATCGAACGACTGGAGACGATTCTGGGCTCGGAGTCCGAACTGCTCGAAGTCATCAAGGACGAACTCCGCGAGATCGCCGAGGAGTACGACGACGACCGGAAGACCTCGATCCTCGAAGCCGAGGGCCAGGTCACCCACGAGGACCTCATCCCCGAAGAGGACTGCGTGGTCGTCATCACCGAGGACGACTACATCAAGCGCATGCCCGTCGACGCGTTCGATCCCCAGAACCGCGGGGGCAAGGGGATCATCGGCTCCGATCCCAAAGAGGGCGACCGGGTCTCGAAGGTGTTCCGGGCCAACAGCCACGACTACCTCCTGTGTTTCACCAATCAGGGGCAGGTCTACCGCCTGAAAACCTACGAGATCCCGGAGATGTCCCGCACCGCCCGCGGGAAATCCGCCGTGAACATCGTCGACCTCGACGACGGCGAGGAGATCACGGCCGTCGTCTCGACGGACGACTTCGAGGACGACGAGTGCCTCACGATGGTCACCCGGAACGGCTACGTCAAACGGACCGGTGCCGAGGAGTTCGAAAACATCCTCTCGACGGGCATCATCGCCGCGAAACTCGAAGACGACGACGCGCTGATCGACGTGGAGGTCACGGACGGCACCAAGGACCTCGTCATCGCCACCGAGGGCGGCATGACGATCCGCTTCGACGAGGGTGAGGCCCGTGAGATGGGGCGCACGGCCCGCGGCGTCAACGGGATCAAGCTCAAAGACGGCGACGCGGTCGCCGGCCTCGTCGCGACCGACGACGACGACGAGCGCTCCCTGTTGACCGTCACCAAACGAGGATACGGGAAGCGAACACCCCTCTCCGAGTACCGCCGTCAGTCCCGGTACGGACAGGGCCTCATCGACATCAAGACCGACGACCGCAACGGTCCCGTCTCGACGGTTAAGGCCGTCACCGACGACGACCATCTCGTCATCATGAGCGAGACCGGCCAGATCATGCGCATCCGCGCCGGCGACGTGTCCCAGGTCGGGCGCAACACGAAGGGCGTCAAGATCATGGAACTCGACGGAGCCGACCAGACTGCGAGCGTGACGGTGGTGCCGGCGGCGGTCGAAGCAGACGAGGAGTAGCGGTAAGGCGTACCGCGCCGCAGGCACGGTTTCACCGGCCCGAGCGTAGCGAGGGCCGGCTTTTTCGCCCACGTTTTTGCGCGAGGGTTCCCGCAACGAGCGAGGGCGAGGCGCGCCGGAGGCGGGCCTCGAAAGCGAACGGGGAGGAACGACCCGTGAGCGAAGCGAGTGAGGAAACCTGCAGCGGAAAAAGGTGGTATCGGAAATCGACGGAGCCGACCAGACCGCAAGCGTGACCGTGGTGCCGGCAGCGGTCGAAGCAGACGAGGAGTAGCGGTAAGGGGTACCGCGCCGCAGGCACGGTTTCACCGGCCCGAGCGTAGCGAGGGCCGGCCTTTTTCACCCATGTTCGCAAGAGCAGCGCTCTTGCGAGCCCAGCAGAGATCTTCGATCTCTGAGGATGTTTTTCCGCGAGCGGTCGCGAACGGCGTGAGCGACCCGACGCGGAAAAAGATGGGCCGCGATACACAGAAGGGGCTGGAGAGTGTGGACTGAACGAATGCCCGAGATCCCCCGCCACCTGAGCAAGCACGAACGGCTGGCCACTCACCGGATCGTCACGAAGCAAGGGGTAGTGACACTCGTCGAGACGCTCGACCAGAGCCGGAACGGTGCAGTACGTACAGCGGTCCGTCGCGAGATCGAACGCGCCGGCCTCGACTGCACGCTCGCGGAGTATCGGAGCGGGTCCGAGGTCGACTGGTCCGGACTGTGCCAGGCGATGCGAGCGGAGGGGTCCTCGCGTCGACGGGTCGAGGCGGTTCGGGACCTCGCCGATCGGTTTGAGCGACCGTATCCGTCCCTGCTGCGGATGCGCGTCGATCCGGACGCGGAACTCGACTTCGAGCCGGGACAGTACGTCACCCTCAGAACCGGCGAAACGCCCCGGGCCTACTCGCTGGCGAACTCGCCGACGGAACACGAACTGGAGTTTTGCATCCGACGAGTGCCCGGCGGCCGACTGACGAGCGAGCTATTCGACAGCGCTGAGGAGGGCGACGAGGTCGTGGTTCGTGGCCCCTACGGCGAGATGGCGCTGTCGGACCCCTCTCAGCGGGACGTTGCCTTCCTCGCGACCGGGACCGGCGTCGCCCCGTTTCGGAGCATGATCGAACACCTCTTCGAGACCGGACAGGACACCGTCCAGGGACGGACCCGCGACGTGTGGCTGTTCCTCGGTTGTGCGTGGGCCGACGACCTGCCGTACCGACAGTGGTTCGAACGGTTCGACGACGAACACGACAACTTTCACTTCGTCCCGACGCTGACCAGAGAGCCACTCCTGAGCGACTGGGACGGCGAGACCGACTACGTCCAGCAGGTGTTCGCGAAGTATCTCGACGACGAGACCGTGGACCTGTCTGCCGTCCCGCGGTCGATACGCCGGTACGTCGGCATGGAACCGGTCGGGGAGAGCGACCGACGGATCGACTCCGGTAATCTCGACCTCTACGCCTGCGGCATCAGCGCGATGGTCGACACGCTGGTCCGGACGGCGCGGTCAGTCGGCGTCCCCGAGCAGCACATGGACTACGAGGGGTTCGGATAGCGCTCACTCCCCCAACTCGCCGAGATGTCGCCCGCTGTTTCGAGACCACGAACGAGCGTCCCGTTGGCCGTGAGATTGGGCGGGTCGCTGAGTGCCACCGGCCGGTGGAACTGGCCACAGCGATGAGACGGCGACCGTACGTGAAGACGTGTCGCGATCAGGTCGCTCCGCTCCCGGTTCGTAACGTCTCGTAGATCGCGTTGATCTGGTGGTAGCCGACCTTCACCTCCGGCGTGTCGTCGATCGCGTCGATTGCCACCTCGTTGTCCGGCGTCAACTGGAAGTACCAGTTACCGTACCGCTCGTTGACGGCGTTGTCCAGTGCGTAGTCCCAGATGCGGTCGTACCACTCTCGATAGCGCTCGTCGTCGAACCGATCGGCGAGGAGTGCGGTCGCGCCGATCCCCTCACAGAGCGGCCAGTAATACTTGTTCTCGACGATCGGGTCGCCGTCGCGGTCGAAGTTGTAGACGAAGCCACCTCGACCGTCGTCCCAGCCGTTCTCGACTGCGGCGTCGAAGAAGCGGACGGCCCGCTCCGGGAGCCACGACTCTTCGCGATGGCGGGCGAGCACCAGGAGTAGCTTGCTCCACTCCAGCAGGTGACCGGGCTGGTACCCCCACGGTCGGAACAGGTCGCCCGGTTTGTCGCGGTTGTACTCCCAGTCGTGGGTCCAGTCGGGCGTGTAGTGTTCCCAGAGGAGTCCGTCGCCGGCGTCGGCGAGGTCTCGGGCCAGCCCCGCTGCGATACGGTAGGCCCGGTCGAGATACTCCTCGGTTCCGGTCACCTCGTAGGCCGCGAGCAACGCCTCGCAGGTGTGCATGTTGGCGTTCTGGCCGCGATAGTCGCTCGTCTCGGTCCAGTCCCGTTCGAGTTCGACTCGACAGCGGCCGTGCTCCGCTTCCCAGAAGTGCTCGTCGAGGCGATCGAACGTCGGTTCGATCCGTTCGCGTGCACCGGGAACACCGGCGCGGGCGGCCGTCGCGAAGGCGAACAGCGCGAAGGCGTGGCCGTAGCAGCGCTTAGTGCCGTCCTGAACCGTCTGGCCGTCGAGGAGCCAGACGTAGCCTCCGTGCTCGTCGTCGCGGTGGTGTCGGTCGAGATGTCTGATGCCGTGCGCGGCCATCTCCTCGCAGTAGTGTGGTCCGTCGAGCAGTGCACCGACACTGTAGTTGAAGACGAACCGGGCTGTCGCCGGGAGCAGTTTCGCCCGGGCGTCGTAGACAGTGCCGTCGAGATCGCTCACCTGTGCGACGAAGCCACCGTGGGTCGTGTCGACAGCACGCTGATGATAGAAATCGAGCAGTGAGAGCGCGTGCTGTCGGAGAAAGCGCGGGTCTCGGGGTGTGGAGTCGGTTCGAGAGAGCATTGTCGGACTCTCGAGACCACTGGCTATTAAGCGTGGGGCGACGTTTCCCTGTGGCGACACCTACAGGATCTGTTTGCCCATCGCGCTTGCAGTGAGTTCACAGGCCAGTTCGGCGGTCTGATTGTGCGTGTCGAGGATCGGGTTGACTTCGACGATCTCCATCGAGCGCAGGGCCGTCGAACAGCTGGCGACGTACTCCATGGCGACGTGGGCCTCGCGGTAGGAGACCCCACCACGCACTGGCGTCCCGACACCGGGTGCCTCGTTGGGGTCGAGCCAGTCCATGTCGAGGCTGACGTGGAGGCCGTCGGTGCCGTCGGTCGCGACCGTAAGTGCCGATTCGACGATGTCGGTGACGCCGCGGTCGTCGATATCGCTCATCGTGTACGCGGTGACTGGCGACTCCCGGATCAGTCGTCGCTCGCCGTCGTCGAGGTCTCGAAGCCCGACGAGGGCGACGTGTTCGGGATCGACGTTCGGAGCGTGTGCCCACTCGATGTCGTCGAACTCGCTGATCCCGAGAATCGCGGCCAGCGACATCCCGTGGACGTTCCCACTGGGGGTCGTCGTCGGCGTGTTGAAATCACCGTGGGCGTCGAACCAGAGAATGCCCAGATCGTCGTCCGGTGGCGCGCCGCCGACAGTACCCATCGCGATCGAGTGGTCGCCGCCCAAGACGAGGGGGAACTCGCCGGCACCGATCGTCGAGTCGACGGCCGAGGCGACGCGTTCACAGACCAGTTCCGTCTCGGCGAGGAACTTCGCGTGGCCCTCGGACGGTGCGCCGGCGTTCGGGTCCGATTCCTCCGGCCGCGGGACCGTCACGTCGCCGTAGTCGGCACAGTCGACGCCAATGGCTTCCAGCTGGGTTGCGAGGCCGGCGTACCTGATCGCCGATGGTCCCATATCCACGCCCCGGCGATCGGCCCCGAGGTCCATCGGCGCACCGATGATCCGAACCTGTCTGTCCATACCGCTACCAGCGGACCGGCGTACAAAAAGATCCGTTCGTCACCGAACCGGCGGGTTGTACTGTTGTGGGACGACAGATCGTCGCACCAGCGTCCCGACGGACCCACCGACGGCACCCATCAACCCCATCACGGGCGTGACCATGAAGAGGATCAGCATGCCGACGATCGAGGAGGTCAAGAAGAAGGTCTGGCCCGTCGCGTCGAGCAGGAAGAGGAACGAGCCGACCATGGCGACGAGCGCGACCAGCACGAACCCGTAGGCCCCGGCCCGAGCACCGTACATGAACCCGTCGTAGGCGTTGGTTCCGTGCATGCCGCCGGCGACCGCACCGCCGAAGAACGGACCCAGATAGGCTACGAACTCGACCGTGATCGTGACCGGCGCAAATATGACCACGAGCGAGTAGACGAGGGTGACGATCGAACCGACGATCGTCGGTAGCTTCGACTTCCCGAACGCGTTGTTCATCGTGTCGTGTTTGAATCGGCTCCAGTTTTCCATACGAACTCGTTTGAGCGAACTCACCTAATGATTGTGTGAACACCTCTTGACAAAGGGACTACGTCCGGTAGTGATTCGCCGGAGAGGACCGACGGTGTCGCCCACCGTCCCAGTCCGATAGCCGAGCGACATATCTCGACGCAGTCCAGCGGTTTCGGACGATCGGCTCTCTCGACCGATCTGCGTGAGACGTTCGTTCCCACGGCTTTCCGTGGCAATCAACATTGAATCACCGTCGGCTTTAAGGACAGGTGCAACCAATCATCTTTTATGTCATCAATCGAACTCACGCCCAGCCAGAAAAACATCCTGCAGGAGCTCGTCAATCTGTACAAGGAGAGTGAAAGTGCGGTCAAAGGTGAGGACATCGCGAACAAAGTCGACAGAAATCCGGGGACGATCCGCAACCAGATGCAGAGCCTCAAAGCACTCCAGCTGGTCGAAGGCGTACCCGGCCCGAAAGGTGGGTACAAACCGACCGCGAACGCCTACGACGCGCTCCAGATTCAGGACATGGACGACGCGGCTCGGGTCCCGCTGCGACACAACGGCGAACTGCTCGAAGACGCCAACGTCGAGGAGATCGATCTGACGAGCGTCCACCACCCCGAGAAGTGCCGAGCGGAACTCCAGTTGCAGGGTTCTATCTCAGACTTCCACGAAGGCGACTCGGTGACGGTCGGTCCGACGCCTCTCTCGAAGCTTCAGATCATCGGAACGCTCGCAGGGAAAGACGACACGAGCAACAAACTCATCCTGACGATCGACGACATGCGCGCACCGGCCGGCGAACCGGAACACTAGTCGGTTCTGCTCGGACACCGTTCGTTTCTTTTGCGCTATCGCGTTCTCCAGAGTCGTCGGCGGGACTGACAGTCGGATCGAAAATCATGATGGTCTTTCACGGATATGGCCGACTCACACGGCGATTCCAAAGGCTTTGTATCGTCTCATTCCCGAGGTAGCGACATATGACCGACAACGTCGTCGTCCTCGGCGCTGGCTACGCCGGTGCGGGCGCTATCAAGAGCCTCGAAGCACAACTCAACGGCGAGGCCGACATCACCTGGATCTCCGATACGGACTACCACCTGGTCCTCCACGAATCCCACCGCTGCATTCGTGACCCCAGCATTCAGGACAAGGTGACGATCCCAGTGGGAGACATCAAGTCTCGAAGCACGGAGTTCGTGCAGGCCAGCGCCGTCGGCATCGACACCGACGAGCGCGTCGTCGAACTCGACGACGACTCGACCGTGGACTACGACTACCTCCTCGTCGCCATCGGCTCTCAGACGGCCTTCTTCGGCATCGAGGGTCTCGAAGAGTACGCTCACACCCTCAAGTCGCTGGACGACGCACTCGGTATTCACGACGCCGTGGCCAACGCCGCACGGGACGCGACCCGGAACGACCCCGCCCAGATCGTCGTCGGCGGCGCGGGCCTATCGGGCATCCAGACCGCCGGCGAGATCGCCGAGTTCCGCGACGAGCGTCGCGCGCCGCTGGACATCCACCTCGTCGAAGGGCTGGACGAAGTGATGCCCAACGGCGACGCCGAACTCCAGGGTGCCATCCGCAAGCGCCTCGAAGCGGCCGACATCAACATCATGTGCGGCGAGTTCATCGGCGAGGTCGACGAGGAGACGGTCTACATCGGCGAGGACGAGGAACTCGACTACGACGAACTCATCTGGACCGGCGGCATCACCGGCCGCGACGCCGTCCGCGAAGTCGAGATCGACAAGGACGAGCGCTCCCACCGGATCAACTCCGAGCAGGACTTCCAGACCTCCGACGAGCGGGTCTTCGCCATCGGTGACTGCGCCCTGATCGACCAGCCCGGCGAGAACCCCGCACCGCCGACCGCACAGGCCGCCTGGCAGGCCGCCGAGGTCGCCGGCGAGAACCTCGCCCGCGCAGTCCGGGGTCAGCCCCTCGACACCTGGACCCACGAGGACATGGGCACCGTCGTCTCCGTCGGCGACACCGCCGTCGCCCACGGCGTGAAATACATGGGCATCTCCGCCCCCGTCGACACCTTCGGCGGCTTCATGGCCGAGAACCTCAAGAAGGCCATCGCCGCAAAGTGGATCCGCAAGGTCTCCTCGACCGGTCGCGCCGCGAAGGCGTGGCCCGACATGTGACTACCACCTTTTTCCGCTTCGGGTCGCCGTAGGCGACCACTCGCGCAAAAACGTGGTTCTGCTGAGCGAAGCGAAGCAGAGCTTGTCAGAGCAAGCTCTGACAGCGGCGAAAAAGGCGCGACGCGATTCGCGTGAAACCCCGGCCGGAGGCTACGGTATTCTTATTTCTCAACTACGAGAGAGCGCACTGGCAGCGACCGGTAACAGCGCAGTGCCCACCAGATACGGCAGGACTAGCGTGCTGTACGGTGGCTGTGTCAGGAGTGCACCGCCCACGTCAAGGATCGAAGCGACGATCTGACCCAGTTTGCGTGGCAACGGTACGTATCAAAAGAGGGCGGTGTATTCGCGCCACTGGACCAACAGTTCCCGGTACGCCTCGTCGCGCAGGTGTCGCGGGGCCGTGCGAAGGGGCAGATACGGCGGCGGCCCCATCCAGGCCGTGATCTCACGATAGAAATACGCCAGCGTCCCGAACAGGATCGTCTTCGCGAGCAGTCGCCAGTACGCCACGGCAAACGGGGCCGTTCGGGAGCGATACTGCGACGGGCCGGACTGTAGAATCGTCGCGGGAGCCATCAGCGACCGCGTCGCCTCCTGATCACGACGTGAACGACCACGGTGAACAGTCCTGCGACCGCCAGCACCACACCAATGGGCCCGAGGAACACGTTCGTCAGATGTTCCGACAACTGGACGACACCGGGCGCGATCGGCGAAAACGGAAGCCAACCCTCGAGCAGGTCCCGAGCGATTGCCCCGACAGCCGGATCTCTCCAGAACGGGATCGTCGTGAATCGACTCTGCGCTTGTTCGATGGCCATCGATCGCATACCCTGCGTGCTGTAATCCAAGCACAAGAAGGCGAGGAACGCGACAGCGACAGCTCGTTTCACTGCCCGAGCGTACGCCGAGACGTACCAGTGTCGGTCGGGTGCGATCTGGGGCCGAGCGTGGGCGGGCATCGTACTGCGATCTGTTCGCACTAAATTTACAAAACGATTGTGGGCAGAAACCTACCTCGAACAGGCGGCTAGAGTGACAGACCGGGGTGCCAGTGGTCAGCGTCGCTCTCCGCGACAACTTCGTCCATCCGGGCGAGGTATTTCACTGCGAGACTGGCCGTCTTCGCCGCTCGTCGCTCGCCCTCCACCCTGAACTCGCCCGTCTCGCGATTGGCGTACACCGTACAGACCGCGCCCGCTCGGAGGCCGTAGACGTTCGCCAGCGTGAGGATGGCGCTGGCCTCCATCTCGAAGTTCAGCACGCCGGCCTGTCGGAGTTCGTCGATGCGCTCCTCGCTGCCACGGGCCTCGAACCCGCCGAAGCCGGGGCGTGACTGCCCGGCGTAGAAGCTATCGGTCGAGCAGGTCAGGCCGAGGTGGTAGTCGTAGCCCAGTTCCTCGGCGGCGGCGACCAGCGCCGAGACGACGCGGTGGTCGACCGTGGCTGGGTAGTCCTCGCGGACGTACTCCTTGCTCGTCCCCTCCTGCCGGACCGCGCCGGTGGAGATAATCAGGTCGCCGATGCTCGCTTCGGGCTGAATCGCGCCACAGGAGCCGACGCGGATCAGCGTCTCGGCGTCGACACGGGCCAGTTCCTCGACGGCGATGGCGGCGGACGGTGAGCCGATGCCCGTCGACGTGACCGAGATGGGCGTGCCGTCGTAGGTGCCTGTCGCCGTGCGGTACTCGCGGTGGTCGCCGACGATTTCGTGGTCGTCCCACGAGTCGACGACCTTCGCGACGCGTTCGGGGTTCCCGGGGAGGAGAACGCTCGGGGCCACGTCCCCCTGTCTGACTTCGAGGTGGTACTGCTCGTCGTCGTTCGGGTCCTCGCTGTCCGTCGCTGCCGTGTCGCTCTCGTCGTGCCCGCTCATTCGAGGTGCTCCTGCGTGATCGTCGCCGGGATGAGTTCTCCGAGTTGGTACGTCGTCGTCTCGCCGTCGCCCTCGTCACAGATCACCGGAAAGTCGGCGTCGCAGAACTCGATCAGCGTCTGGCGGCACATCCCACAGGGAGTGACGCCGTCGCGGGCCGCGGAGGTGACGGTGATGCGCTCGAACTCGCGGTGGCCGTCACTGATCGCGGAACCGATCGCGACCTCCTCGGCGTGGAGGCTGTTGCTGTAGTTGGCGTTTTCGATGTTGCATCCTGTATACACCGTGCCGTCGGCCGTCTCGATGGCCGCGCCGACGTAGTACTCGGAGTACGGTGCGTGTGACTCCTCGGTCGCCGCTCTGGCGGCCTCGATCAACGAATCCATGTCGTCGGGAACGGCTGGATCTGTGAAATAGCCACCGCCGCCGGTCGATACTGACAGTCAGCCGGCGTCGGCGACGGCGTCCTCGACCGTCTCGACGACATCGGCGGCGAGTTCGTCCACCTCGTCGCTCTCGGCGTAGACGCGCACGTAGGGCTCGGTACCCGAAGGGCGCACGAGCGTCCACGAGTCGTCCGGGAACGTGAGTCGAACGCCGTGCTCGGTCGCGACGCTGGCCTCGGGGAAGGCTGCGGGCAGCGCCGATTCGAGGGTCGCCATGACGGCGTCTTTTCGATCGTCCGGGCAGTCGACGCTGTGCTTGCGGTAGGGGCGTTCGGTGATCGGTTCCCGGAGCGCCGAGAGCCCACGCTCTGCGACGAGGGTCGTCACGAGGGCCGCGCTGACGACGCCATCGATCCAGCCGCCGAAATCGGGGTGGACGTGCTTCCAGGGCTCTGCCGCGAAGACGACCGGTCCATCGGCGGCGGCGATCCCCTCGTGGAGCGCACCCAGTCGGACGCGTTCGACGCGGCCCCCCGCAGCCGTGACGCGCTCGTCGATCCTACCCGACGCGTTCGGTGTCGTTACGACGACCGGATCGTCGTCGGCCGCCGAATCGCGGACGTAGTGCTCTGCGAGAATCGCGAGCACGGTGTCCTCGTGGACGACCTCGCCGTCCCCGTCGACGATCACGATGCGGTCGGCGTCGCCGTCGTGGCCGATCCCGATGGTCGCGTCGCTGCCGGTGACAAAAGAGCGCAGTGTCGAGAGTGATTCGGGCGTGGGCTTGCTCTGTCGTGCGGGGAAGTAGCCGTCGACCGACGCTTCGAGAGCCCGAACGTCGGCACCGAGCGCACGCAACACCTGTGGTGTCGCCAGCCCAGCCATCCCGTTCCCGCAGTCGACCGCGACCGTGACTCCCTCGGGGTCGCCGCCGTGACCGCTGGCGAACTCGGTGACCGCCTGTCGGTACGCGGGCAGCGGATCGGCCCGCCGGCGGTCGCCCCACTCGCTCCAGTCGACCGCGTCGTCGCCGCTGGCGACGCGTGCCTCGATCCGCTCCTCGCCGGTGCGGTCGTACTCGCTCCCATCGACGAACAGTTTGATCCCGTTGTCGGCCGGTGGGTTGTGGCTCGCGGTGATCATGACGCCGCGTCGCCCCTGTGAGGCGTACGCGAGCGTCGGCGTCGGACACTGGCCGATCACGACGACCGAGGCACCGGCGCTCTCAAGCCCCGCCTCCATCGCTGCGGCGAGCGCCGGACTCGTGACTCGACCGTCGACTCCCAGTACGAACTCCGCGCCGTCGTGGCCGACTGCCTGCCCCACCTGCAGTGCGCGTTCGGGTGTCACCTCGTCTGCGACTGTCCCTCGGATACCCGCCGTCCCGAACAGTTCCATGGCTCACCGAACGGGTGGCCACCACTTGGTGCTAGCGGTACGGATACCGAGAAAGTGCGCTTGGTCCGCTGATCCGACGTGCCCGATCTAGTTCGGCGTCGCACCTGCGTATGCGTCCTCCAGTCGGCGGACGACTTTGTGAATCGGTAGCGGAACACCCATCCGACCCAGCACGAGTGCGATGGGAAGCAACACGATGCCGAGCAGGAGGCTGAGCTGATACAGTGCGAACACCAGGCCGCGGTACAGTTGGGATTCCATGTCCCTCGATCAGCTATGGGCGAGTTGTGGTATATAAACGTTCGCATCAGCCCGATACAGAGAATCAGGCCGCAGTCATGCGATTTGTCCGGCCAGTGCAGTGAGTGCGGTCGCCCGGGGCCACTCTCTCGATGTCGGGGTAATGGAGCCGTTGGCACGGGCGGTCGTTTGCATAAGTTATAGCGATAGTAAGGGTCTCGTGCGCAGTCGCGAATCAAAACACACGTGTAGTGGGACCGTCGATGTACGTCCATGAACTACCTCGTGGCGATGGAAGCAGCCTGGTTGGTCCGAGACGTCGAAGACATCGACGACGCGATCGGTGTCGCAGTCAGCGAAGCAGGGAAGCGCCTCAATCAGTCCGAGATGGACTACGTCGAGGTCGAGGTGGGAGCGACTGGCTGTCCGGCCTGTGGCGAGCCATTCGACTCGGCCTTCATCGCCGCCGACACCGCCCTCGTCGGTCTCGTCCTGGAGATGAAGGTGTTCAACGCCGAGTCGACCGAGCACGCCCAGCGGATCGCCAAGAGCGAGATCGGCGGGTCGCTCCGCGACGTGCCGCTCAAAGTCATCGACACCATCGAGTTCGAGGGCGACGAAGCCGAGGCCGACCCCGACACCTGAGCGGAATCGATCTCCGAGCGAGCACACGCCAGCCTTGCTGGCGTCGGTGTCTTTTTATATTACCACAAGTTATTGCTGATATGGAACTCCCGACGCCCGACGACCTGCGGGAACGCCGGAACGAACTCGGGCTAACCCAGAGCAAACTCGCGGACAGGGCGGACGTATCGCAACCGCTGATCGCACGCATCGAAGGTGGCGACGTGGATCCGCGGCTCTCGACACTCCGACGAATCGTCAACGCACTCGAAGAAGCCGAAGGCGGCATCCTCCGAGCCGAGGAACTGATGAACGCACCGGTCCACGGTGTCGCTCCCGACGACTCAGTCCAGCAGACCCAGGAAATCTTCGGCGAAGGCGGGTACTCTCAGGCACCGGTCATTCGCGACGGAACGCCGGTCGGCCTGATCAGCCACTCCGATATCGTCCACCACGACCGGGAGAACGTCGGCGAGCTCCCGGTCGCAGACGTGATGCACGAGTCGATCGCGACCGTCGAAATCGACGCGACCATCGACGAGATCGACGCCTATCTCTCGCACAACGACGCCGTGCTGGTCGTCGAGGCCGGCGAAACAGTCGGTATCATCACCGAAGCGGACATCGCCGCCCACGTTAGCTAACGAATACTTTCGAGTTTGCTTCCACGAGACCGTTTTTAGTGACCGTATACCGGCCTAAACGGTCGCTCCGACTTATGTCAATCCCCGCAGTCGAACGATGCGATGACTCTCAGTGCGCCGGACGACGACCTGCAACGACAACTCGAAACAGCGCTCGACATTGCCGAATGCGACCGGGTCAAGTATCACCTCCGGGAAGCGATGCAACTGCGGATCAGCGACGCCGACTTGGAGTGCAAAATTGCAGAGCAATCCGAGCGCTGTCAGTCAGACTAGCTCCAGGCCGCGAATCGCAACACACTTTTCGCCGTCTTCGACGTGGCCGATGATCCGGCCGTCTTCGGTCGCCCCGACGACAGCCTCGGCGTCCTCCTCGGGCAATGCAGCCACAAAGCCGGTCCCGCATCCACCTTTTTCAGCGTCGGGATTCGCTCGCTTCGCTCTCGAACCTCTCCTCGAAAAACGTGGGCGAAAAATCAGTCACTCGCTTCGCTCGTGACTGTACGATCAGGCTAGCTCTAGCCCGCGAATCGCAACACACTCATCGCCATCTTCGACATGGCCGATGATCCGCCCGTCTTCGGTCGCCTCGACGACCGCTTCGGCGTCCTCCTCGGGCAATGCAGCCACAAAGCCAGTGCCCATGTTGAAGGTCCGGTGCATCTCCTCGTCGGAGACCGATCCCTCGGACTGGACGAAGTCGTAGATCGGTTGGGCGTCGAAGGGGTCAGTGATCTCGTAGCGATGCTCGCCCATCCGGGTGAGGTTCGTCCAGCCGCCGCCGGTGACGTGGGCCGCGGCGTGGGTCTCGTGATTGCGTAGTGGGGCGAGGACCTCGCTGTAGATTCTGGTCGGCGTCAGCAGCGCCTCGGCGATACTCTGTTCGGGATCGTGTGGGTAGTCGTCCGTGTACTCGTGATTGGCCGTGACAGCCTCGCGGGCGAGTGTCAGGCCGTTGGAGTGGATGCCCGAGGACGGCCAGCCGACGATGGCGTCGCCCGCCTGGGCTTCGCCGGGGAAGACACCGTCCTTTGGTGCCAGCCCAGCACAGGTGCCGGCGATGTCCAGCCCCTTGATCACGTCTGGCATCACCGCCGTCTCGCCGCCGACCAGCGCGATGCCGGCCCGCTTCGCGCCCTCGCTCAGGCCCGCACCGATCTGTTCGGCCTCCTTGTCGTCGGGTTCCTCGACGGCGAGGTAGTCGACGAACGCAACGGGTTCGACGCCGGTCGCGATCAGATCGTTGACGTTCATCGCGATACAGTCGATGCCGATGGTGGAGTAGTCGTCGATGGCCTCGGCCACGAGGAGCTTCGTGCCGACGCCGTCGGTCGCCAGCGCGAGGTACTGGTCGCCGATGTCGACCAGTCCCGCGTAGTCGCCCTCGAACTCGCCCGCTGCGCCGATCAGGGCCGCCGTCGCCGCCTCGCTGGCGTCGATGTCGACCCCCGTCTCGGCGTAGGTCAGCCCCTCGCTGTCGTCGTCGCTCTCGTCGGTCATACCCGAGAGCGGGCGGGCCGGGAGCAAAAGGCCACCGTTTTGACGGCTAAATACCGATGCCGGCAAACAGGACGAGCAGCGCCAGCCCGACGCTCGGGACGGCGACCACCCCGTAGATCGGCTTGCTCCAGGCGAGTACCTTCTTGCCGTCCAGCGGGCCGAAGGGGATCATGTTGAACCCCGCGAGCAGGAGATTGATCGAGACGCCCAGCGCGGCGAGTTCGAAGAAGAGTCCGCCAACGGACCCCAGTACGGCAACGCCCAACAGGACCACAAACACCACGGCGAGAGCGATGTTCGTCACCGGGCCGGCGAGGGCGATCAGGCCGTTCTCGCGCTCGGTGATCCGGCCACGGTGGACGACAGCCCCGGGCGCGGCAAAGAGGAAGCCCGCGAGCGCACCCACGACAGCGAGGAACAGCATGTTGTAGTCGGCACGGAATTCGGCGAGTTGTCCGAACCTCACTGCGACGACCTTGTGCGCGAGTTCGTGCAACAGGAACCCGATCCCGGCGGTGAACAGACTAACCGCCAAAGCGCCGCCGATCTCGCCGGGATTGGGCATCCGGCCGGCAGTGATCGCCGCCAGCAGGTCGCGATTGATGAAGACGGCGAACGCGACACCCAGCGCGAGCCACGCAATGGCGAGGTCCTTCAGCTCTCGCTGGCTGAAGCGAATGTTCACTGGACGAGCCCCCAGATGAGTTCGATGCTGTTGCGCGCACCCTGCAGCATCAGGCGAACGACGCCGTCGACGCCGCCCACGTCGGCCGCCAGGATCGGCAGCAACGTCGTCGCGAACAGCGCGCTCGCGATCATGCTCCCGACGTTGGTCATCGCGACGATCAGGATGAGCCGAAAGAGCGGCACCGCACGGAGCCGGCGGTAGATGTCGGTGAGCGGCGCTTCCTCGTCGTCGAGAATCTCGTTGAGCGTGCTGATGTCGGCGACGTTGACACTGAGATAGCGCAGTTCGACGTAGCCAGCGAACCAGCCCGGTGCCAGCAGCGGATTGACACTCGTCAGCCACGCGACCGCGCCGCCGACGGTCGAACTCGTCCAGTGGGCCCCCGCGAGGCGAGCGAGGGCGGCCGCGATGATCCCGTTGACGAGGAACCACGCACCGAAGACTCGGAGCAAGAACTCGCTCGACGCACCAGGGACGCCAGTGTACACCGCCATCGCGAGGAGAACGAAGAAGGCCAGAAAGCCCAGTGTAAAGAGATAGCCGAAGATCTTGTACGGCGAAAACCGACTCCCGGTCTCCTGGCCCACCAGCGTCTCCTCGGGGGGAAGTGTCTCGGGGTGGTCGAGATAGTTCTGAATGCCCTCGCGGTGACCAGCCCCGACGATGGCGACGACGTGATAGCCGGCGTCACGGAGGTCGACGAGGTTGTGGGCGATGTAGGCGTCGCGCTCGTCGATCAGGGCCTCAGCCCCGCCCGGCGAGAACTGGCGGAACTCCTCCATCATCGCGGTCACCACGTCCACGTCGGTCAGTTCCGCGGGGTCGAACTCCTCGTACTCCTCGCCATCGTCGGCCCACGAGAGCAGGGCGACGATCGGTAGCCCGACGAGGAGCGTGACTCCGAGCGCGATGACGAGCGCGTCGCCCACGGCGATCGCGAGGCCACCGAGGCCGCTCACGAGCGGGAGCGACCCGGCCAGCCAGTTCCCCGTCGGCAGGAGCAGCGGGCCGACGGTGGATTCGACGACGACACTGATCATCAGACCGACAGTGAAGCCGAAGGTCAGCCCGACGGTCCGGGACTCGCCCATCCCGGCGAGTAACGCCCCGACCAGCGTCAGCTTCTCTCTGAACGACAGCCGTGCCCAGAACCGCTGGACGGTCATCTGGATGTCGCGGTCGACCAGTGCGACGCCGAGGCCGTGTTTTTCCGCCGTCTCGACGGCCGCCATCATGTCCGCTCCCGGGTTCATGTCGAACCGCTCGCCGAGTCGGGTCTGGACGTAGGAGAGCATCCAGTAGGCCAGAAACTGAAAGACCGTGTTCCCGCGGAGCAGGTCTCCGGCGTCGAGGTCCTCGGGCGTCTCGCCTTTCAACTGGCGATAGCGACCCTCGTCGAGTTCGACGGCGACGACATCGGGTTGTTCGTCCTCGATAGTCCGTTCGACTTCCTCGACACTGTCCTGTGAGACGTGTGCCGTCCCCACTACCGTCACGCGGCCCTCGCCCTCGCTGTCGGGTGGTAAGTTCCGCGTGCTCTCGGCACGGTCAGTCATCACGTCGGCTACACGGCGGCCACTGTTATGCGTTACTGTCGGGCGCGACTGTCGACCTGTCGTCACGTTTTCCATCAACTCGTGGACTATTCCTCGACCCGGATAATCGAGCCAGTCGTTACAGCTCGGCAACACTATTGTGTTGATCCACCGAGAGACACAAAATTAGCAGACGAGACCGGCTTACTTCTCGGTTAGTACCTTTCGCAAATCCCAGAAATACTGATATATACGGCTTTTCTATACTGGAGCGAGTTCAATGTACGATCTGACTGGATTTCAGCGAGACTTGCTATACGTCATCGCGGGGCTCGACGAACCACACGGTCTCGCCATCAAAGAGGAGCTAGAGAAGTATTACGAGAGCGAAGTCAATCACGGTCGACTGTACCCGAATCTCGACACACTCGTCGAGAAGGGAATGGTCGAGAAGGGTCAGCGGGACCGGCGGACGAACTTCTACGCACTGACGAGTCGTGGCGAGCGCGAACTCAACGCCCGTCAGGACTGGGAAGCGAAGTACGTCACCGCGTAGTGGGACACGGTCTTCACGGCTGTTCGAGTGCGCCCAGCGACTGCTCTGTCTCGCTGTCCCGTTCCACGGCGACGGCCGTCGGTGAAACCACGCTTATATCCCGGCCCGACCAACTCGGTCGCATGACACTCGATGTGCCAGCGCCGGCACCGCCGGAACTCGAAACCGACACGGACGCCAGCGAGTACGACGACGTCGACGTGGACACGAGCGAGTATCGGCGCGAAGAACTCGAAACGTTCCTGCAGGACGGGGCCTGGGAGCAGGCATTCGACGAGTGGGCGGCCGACACCGACCTCGACGAATCACAGTTCGACGTGGTGCTGGACCTCGGACTGATCGGCCAGTTCGACTTCTTCTGGGACGACTTCGCACAGCGCGTGGGCTACCACGCACCGGGGCTCCCCGAGGACTGGCGCGAGCGAGAGCTACACCCCGACCTCGAATCGTGGGACACGGTCTCTGGGATCAACGCCGCGATGGCAGAACTGGGTCGAACGGTCAGCGACACGCTGAAGGCGGACTTCGTCGACTGGGAGAGCGACCCGGACCTGCCCGACGACCTGCCCGACTTCGACGACGAGTAGCCGCGAAAACGGAGCCGTCGCCGGCGATATCGTTCACTCGGGGAGTGGGTTGTAGCTGCCGTTGATGTCCCACTCGTGGAGACAGTACGGGCTGCCGATCGCCTTCTCGCCGTCGACTGTCGTGATCGTCCACGTGCCAGCACCGTCGTCCCAGACATCGTGGCGACCACATCGTTCACACGTCCGTTCGGTCGGCGGGACGAGTCTCGTCATACTCGAACGGAGTACGTGACGAATAATGAGCGTGCCGGTCCAGTACAACGCCCGTCCGATCAGCCCGCAGTTTCGGTGGGCGTACCGGTCTCGGTCGCAGTCCCAGCGGTCGTTTCCGTTGCCGTCTCGGTCGTCGTCTCGGTTCCGCTGTCGGTGTCGGTCGCGGTCTCAGTCGTCGTTGCCGTCTCGGTCGTGCTGTCGGTCGATCCGTCGTCGGTCGTCCCCGACCCATCGGTCGCGTTCGAGTCGTTGGTCGTGTTGGTGCCGGACTCGTTGGTTTCGTTCTGCTCGAACAGCTCTTGCGTGGTCGCGATTTCCATGTCGACCGTCGCGGTGCCGTCTTGCTCGCCGAGCACCAGGCCTTCCGAAACGTCGGTCGAACCGTTCCACGTCGTGACCGTCCTGTTCTCGAACGTCTGGGCGGCGAACTGGTAGCTCCCGTTGGCCCGCACGGAGACGTTCGTGTAGCCGTTCTCGGGACCGTACTCGTCGTAGCCGGTCGTCGAGTACGGCACCGTCATGTTGAACTCCCCGTCGGCGTTGGTCTGGGCCCGCTGGATGTACTCGAACGTGTCGTTCGAGGCGGGATTGTACATCTCGACGGTCGCCCTGACGGTCGCGTTCGCAGGACCGGTGCCCTCGATCGTCCCGCCGGGAACGCGTTCGAAGATCTTCAGCCACTGGGGCGAGGTTGGGTTGAAGACCTCCTCGTTCAGCGATTCGGGCAGGCACGCGAACTGGCCGGACGTTGTCCGGGCAGTGACGTTCGTGCTACACTGTGACGTGCTGTTGACGATCTGGTAGCCGAGCCCGCTGAGCCGTGCGTCGGACAGCAGTCCGCGGTTGTAGTTTCCGCTCTCGGTCGCTGACTGCTCGCTCGTCCCGACCAGTCGGTAGTGTTCGAGCGCGGGAATCTGCTCGGCCGGTAGGGCACCGATACCACCGACGGTCGACGACGTGTCGTTGGCCGCGTACGCACGGGCACCTTCCATCGTCCTGTTGAACAGGAGCGCCTGTCTCCCCGTCGTCTGTCGGACCCGAGCACCTTGCAGCGAGCCGAAGTCCCAGTCTAAGACGACTGGCTGGGGCTGTACAGAGCTCCCGTGATAGAGGTAGAGCCGCGCCGTCATGCTCTCGTAGTACGACTGGGTGTGGTACATGAACGAGGGGCTTCGGAGCGACTGGGCCTGACTGCCGTAGATACGGCCGTAGTAATCCGTGCTCGACACGTCCGAGACGTCGTAGAAGTTCGGCGGCGCGAAGAACTTCCCGCCGATATCGGTGTTGGTCTCGGCCATCATCCAGTCGACGGCGACGTATCGGGTGCCGGCGTCGTCCTCGTCCATCTCGTCGAGCACGTCGTTCGCCTGGGTCTCGTTGGGGGCCAGCAGGAAGTTCGCCGCGTTGGTCGCGCCCTGCTGGAACGGGTTCGCGTTGGGGATCCGCTCGCCCTGTGTCGTGATCCAGTGACCGTAGTCCCACCACGAGAGGACGCCGTACTGGCCTTCCTGGTAGTCGTAATCGTCGACGTTCGCGTACGTTCCGTACTGTTGAAGCTCGTTGGACGCGCCGCCAAGCGTCCCCTCTTCGGGCGTGTTGTTCTGCATCCAGTCGAGCCCGTTCGTCCAGGACTCGATGTCCTGACCCGGACTGTCGTAGCGGCTGATGTTCGTCGGCGAGGCGACCGCAGTCATCGGGGCGACGACGAGCAACACGATCGAGACCACGGCCAGTACCTGATACCCCTCGACGTTGATGCCATCGCCGTCGATGAGCGAGAACTCCTCGCCCTCGGGCTTTAGCTGTGCGAGTGCCTGTCCGACGACGTAAGCCGTCAGCCCGGCGATCGGGAACGCGAGGTAGTACGCGAATCGGACCTGCGTGATCGACGCGGCCAGCACGAACGCGGCCCAGACGACCACGAGGAGGCGCTGTGGCGGCACACGCGTGCCCAGGAGGTTACGGAACAGGATCACCGCGCCGCCGACCAGTGCGATAAACGACGCGAAGCCGTGGACCTGGAACAGGTACGTCGCGGGCTGTGACATGGAACTGATCTCGCCGATCGTGCCCGCCTGCGCCGAGGGGTCGAGGCCGATCACGCCGCCGAAGATCCGTGTCAGGTTGTTCGCGAACAGATTGAAGATGCTCGGGGCGACGACCTGAATCAGGACCGTCCCGACGACCAGGATCGACAGCACGGTCAGCGGGTAGAACACGGTGTCGATCCCCTTGTCGTCCCAGAGCCGGGCCAGCCAGGCCAGGAACACACAACCGCCTGCGACCGCGAAGGCGAGCAACGGATGGAGCAGCGAGAACACGCCGACGGTGAAGTCCGACGACGTGAGCGGGATCAACATGAGGACGCCCGTGACGCCGAGTGCGATCGCACCGACGATGGCGGTGTGTTCGGGGCTCTCCCCGCGCATGAACTCGATCGTCAACTGTAGCAAGAGGTAGACGCCCAGGATACCGATCAGGAGGATCCCGAACGGCCAGACCCACAGATACAGCGAGACCGCGACGCCGGCGAGGACGCTCCAGACAACGGTGTTGCGCAGGCCCTCGATGTCACGGTCGACGAACTGCTCGTACACCGGCTTCTCGCGACGCGCGACGGTCACGGCGACCATCATCCCGAGGACACCCAGCGTCTGGAACAGCGCCTCAGCGACCTGGTGGTCTGAAAAGCCGACCATGCTCCGCTGGAGGAAGGCACCGGAGGACAGCGCCAGAACGGTCAGCGCGGTGATCCCACCGATCCGACCACCGAGCCGACGGCCGATGAAGTACGTCGGAATCCCGGCGAGGACGCCGAAGATCGCCGGTCCGAACAGGACGACGAGGCGGATCGTGTTGTCGCTGGGCGATCCGAGGCCGACGATCAGGGCGGCCGTCGCGAGTAGCTGGTCGAACAGGGTGCCGAACTGACCGACATGGGTCCCGTTCGGGAAGTAGGTCATCGGGTCGAACGGCATCGTCTGGGGCCAGTGGCGCACGGCGTAAGCCGTCGAACGGAAGTGATACCACGCGTCGTTCCCGCTGAACAACACCTCACCGTCGACGACGAAGTTGTTCCACGGTCGAACACGATTCCACAGCATGAACCCGAGGAGGAGGGCGCCGAGAACGAGGTGATAATACCGAGACACCAAGTCGACGGCCCGCTCGAGTTCTTCGTCTTCTTCGAGGCGGTCCCGCCTGTTACTCATTAGCCGAACGAATTGCCATCGCGCGCATAAGCCTTGTCATATACCATCGTCAACGAGGCTTCAGGACGGGTTCTCCCGCCGTGTGGCTGCCGTACGTGGCTGCTACCTGGAATGAAAACGCCTATGCGCCGGGCCGGGACAGATGCGTCCATGCGCGTCTCGGTCGTGATCTGTCTGCACACGATGGATCGCTTCGACGACTTCGTCGAGGCGGTCGACAGTGTCCTCGCTCAGACCTACGACGACGTGGAACTCGTGCTGGTCTCGGACGGCGACGACGAGGTCTGCCGGTCGATCAGGGAGCGATACGGCGACGAGAGCGACGTACAGACGGTGTGCAACGACCGGAATCGCGGACTCGCGGTCAGTCGAAATCGCGGGATCGACGCCGCGACCGGCGAGGTCGTCGCCTTCATCGACGACGACGCCGTCGCCGACGAGGAGTGGGTCGCAGAACTCGTCGCAGCCTACGAGGACCACGACGTGCCGGGCGTCGGCGGCCGCCTCGTCCCGGAGTGGGTCGACGGGAAGCCGTCGTTCCTCCCGCCGGAGTTCTACTGGCTCGTCGGCGTCACGCCGCCGACGTTCGGCCCGGAAGACGACGCGTCGGTCGGTGGCGAAGTCCGCAACACCTACGGCGGCAACATGTCCTTCAAGAGGTCGATGCTCGAGGAACTCGACGGCTTCTCGCCGGAGATGGGCGGGCGCAAGGGCGACAAGAACCTCCAGGGCGAGGAGACCGAGTTCGCGGCCCGAATGCGTGACGAGTACGGGTCAGGTATGTACTACGCGCCCGACGCCATCGTCGCGCACAAGGTGTACGACTACCGGACGAAGCTGTCGTGGCTGCTGGATCGGGCGTTCTGGCAGGGGTACTCGATTCGTGGGATGGAAGTGCTGGTCCCGGATTCCAGCGGTGCGGAGTCGGATTTCCTTACCGCGATTCTGACGAAACACACGCCAGATCGTCTCTGTGGGATCGTCCGATCACCGTCCGTCTCGGCCGTGTCGCAGTTACTGCTACTGTACGTGCTGACGGCCGCCGTCGGTGTCGGTTACTGTTACGGGCTCACGAAGTACCCGCCGGGACGGTAACGCACGCTCCTCACCTCATCGAAAACGGTATTATGCGTCTCTGACTTCGACAGGACATATGGACGTGTTGTGGCTGACGCCTGACAAACCGGCGAACATCAGCGTCGGTCGCCAGCGGATCGCCGAGCAACTCCGAGACGCCGGCTTCAACGTGGTCGTTCGCGGCACGACACGCGAGACGGTCGCCACGTCGCTCCGGGAACGGGGTGCGTACGACGCCGTGGTCGGCGTGACTCGCATAGGCGCGTTCGCGGGCCTCCTCGTCTCGACCGTCCACCGAATCCCGCTGATCGTCGATCACATCGATCCGATCCGTCAGTTCGCCGAGACGGACAGTCGACTGCTGGCTCCGTTCGTGGCACTCGCTGAAAACATCACGTTTCGGCTGGCCGAGCACGTGCTATACGTCTACGAGGAGGAACGTCCGCGAGTACAGCGTTACAGCACGGGCGCGACGAAGACCGACCTCGGAGTCGACTTCGATCCCATCGCGAACCCCTCGCCCAAAGTCGTCGAGCGAGCGAACGAACTGCTTCCGGCGGACCTCCGTTCGAACGTCGCGATCTACATCGGTGGACTGGAACCGCTGTACAACATCGAACCGCTGCTGGAGTCGGTCGATCACCTCGACGATTGGTCGCTCGTGATCGCTGGCGCGGGCAGCCTCGAAGATCGAGTCCGGGAACGGGCCGACGGCGACCAGATCGTCTTTGTCGGCTCCGTCGAGCACGAACTGATCCCGGGACTGCTCTCGGCGGCGGACGTGGGAGTCAGTCTCGTCGACGATCCACACACGCTGAAAGTCCTCGAATACGGCGCTGCCGGCCTCTCGGTCGTACAAGTAGACGGTTGTACCCGCGAGCGCTTTGAGGACCGTGTCATCTACTGTCGTCCGACGCCTGAGTTGATCGCCGACGCGATCAGGACCGCTGGCGACAAGGACGGTGACCGTCTTCGATCCTTCGCTAGACAGTTTGACTGGGGAGAGATCGCGGCGACATACGAGTCTGGACTCTTAGCTGCAGTGAGCGACGCATGTCAACGATGAACTGTCGACGAATGGCCACTTTATGGCTAGAACACTAGGCTAGCGAACGACAGTTTTGGAGGTTGAAAGTGCTTATCGGTGGGTATAATAGCACAAAACGCCTAAATTTGACTACCTCTATGAAACGACTGCTGGTGACCGTCGACTCGTTACGACGCGACCACTTTGCGTATATGCCTGAAACACAATCGTTTCTCGATCGCACCCACGACCGAACGTTTGCAACGTTCACTGCGACTCTCGGATCCTTCCAGTCCATATTAGGCGGGGAATATCCAACATCTGGTCATCTCACCGACTGCGAAAGCGTCGTCTCCGAGTTCGACACCCACTCCGTAGGTATCACTACGAATCGACTGCTATCGGAGCGCTACGGATACAGCAAGGGGTTCGATACGTTCCATTCTCCCCACACCGGAAATGACGATTCACTTAAAGACCGGGTCGGTGCGTTGCTGCCATCGGATACACCGATCTATCGGCTCGCAGTCAAAACACTGAATGCCTACCAATCGATCGTAGCACCGGTCTCGAACGTCGAGAAATCATTTAGGCCGGCACCAGAAGTGATCGACGACTTCCTTGTCGAATTCCCCAAGGACGAAGACTGGTTCGGCTGGCTGCATTTCATGGAGCCCCATCACCCGTATGATCCCGAAGAGGGGCCAGTGAGTAGAAGTAGGGCCCAGCGAGTAAGTCGGCGCGTCATCGCTGGCGCAGGCGACGAATCGGACTTCGAACTGGTGCCGGAGCTGTACCGTGCCGAGATTGAAGAACTAGACGAACAGTTAGCACGTCTCTGGGAAGCAATTCCAGACGAAACACGAGTGGTATTTTCGGCCGATCATGGCGAGTTCCTCGGAGAAGCAGGACTATGGGGCCACCCCAACGAACTGCGACCTGAGATTTTGAACGTTCCGTTCGGAATGAAAAACTGTCCCGAAGTCGGCGACGTGGTCTCGCTGATCGACGTGCCGACAATCCTCTTGGATGAGCAGTTCGGTGAAGGAACACTTGACCGAGAGATCGCGTACGCCAGTGTCGCCCAGAAGAAGGCGGCGATGACCACCGAACATCTGGCAACAGCCGACGGCGTAACCACGTTCGACGGTGAGTCTGTCGAGAACCCGCAACTAGAGCGAGCCCTCGAACGGTTCGATCCCGAGCACGTCGAGAAGGAAGATGCAGACGAGAGTGATCTTGAAGCGCTGGGATACCTCTGATACGATGATCCGAAAGAACCGAGAAGGATACGATGAATACACAATTCCGGCCGACTGGCACGCGGACCGAGACCGTGGCATCTCGGCGATGCTCCGTGTGGGAAACGAAGAGGAGTGGATCGGCCCCTGTCTTGAGAGCATCGTCGACTTTTTTGATGAGATCGTGATCACGATCGGATGTGATGATCGAACGCGTGACATAATCGAAACCTTCGATTCCCCGAAGATCGACATCTACGAATACCCGTTTGAACCGAACCCGAACGGACCTGGACACGATGAGTACCCCGAAGACTCGGTGTACGATCGGGCCTACTACTACAACTGGAGTCTCGCGAAAACGACCAAGACACACGTATCGAAGTGGGACGCAGACATGATCATGCTCCCCGAATACGCTACCGAATCATTCCGTCAACGCGTTCTCGAGAAGAACGTCGTCAAGATGCGCGGATGGGAGGTTGTTGACGAGACGTTCGAATATATCTCCAAGACCAATCCGACGACAGGTAAAGAGGTCCGCTTCTTCAGAGTTCATCCATCACTCTACTACGAGCAGGGGACCGTATGTGAGGAGTTCACGTACCCAGATCCTGAGGAAGGGCTCAGATCCCCCGTCCGGGCGATCCGGCGGGCGTGGAATCTCCTCACTGGCAACGAGATTCATATTGACGAGCCGACTTTTTTGCACACAAAACATATTAAATCATCAGACAAACAGGCGTGGCCAGACAACTGGGAAGAACTTGAACACTTCCAACAGATCGACGAGCGCAAGCAGACGGGTGAGCGGCTCAATGCCGACGTACCAGAATGTTGTCATCGTTCGGCCGAAGACTACCTCGCGAACACCGAATGACGATGAGTGTTACAAATCTCGATGTCGACGCCAGAGCAAAACAGCGTTCTGTGGTGGTCGCATGACGGACGCCCCAAACGTCTTGCTGGCGTCGGTCGACTGTCTCCGCGGCGACGCCGCGTACGGGGAGCGTGCGGCGACACCGTTCCTCAACGAGATGGCCGACGATGGGCTCGTCTTCGAACGGATGTTCTCGACGGGCGCTTGGACTGCGCCGGCATTTGTCGGGCTGCTGACGGGCGAGCAACCACACAGTTACAGCCGCGACTTGTCGATCCACGCGTATCCAGAGACGCTCGCCGAGACGCTACGATCGGAAGGCTATCGAACGGTAGCGGAACTCGACGCCAACTACTGGATCTCGGCGACACAGGGGTTCGACAGGGGTTTCGACGCGTTCCACAACCACGTCGACGCCGACTCGTTCGTGAACAAGAAACAGGAGTGTGCGAGCGATGACCGGAACGAACTCGCACAGCGACTGCCCGATGCATTGGTCGAGCGGTTCCCCGGTGCGATCGACCGAGCGTGGAATACGCTGCGGGGCTCGGACCGACTGTTCACGCTTGCCCAGCATGTCGATATGCTTTCCGGGGCTGATAAAGCCGGAGTCGGTGCGGAAACCCTAGTCGACAGATTCCTCGATGAAGCGTTTGACGGAGACAGACCGTTCTTCGGGTGGATACACTTCATGGATGTCCACCACCCCTACCTCCCCGAGATGAAGACCCTGAGTGATAGAGTTCGGTTCCCACGACCGCTCGTGGAGTACGTCAACAACGCCTCTGTCCGGCCCGGCGTCTCGCTCGGATCACGCGGTAGTGAGCTGCTGGAACAAGCTTACAATAGGAAAGTGACTGAGATCGACGAGCGGTTGCGTGGACTAGTCGAGGCGGTCCGGTCGAAGAGCGACCGCGAGGTGGTCGTCGTCGTCGTAGGTGACCACGGAGAAGAGTTCCGTGAACACGGGCGCTTCAATCACCACAACAAGCCGTACAACGAGCTGATTCACGTCCCCTGTCTGGTCGCCGGTGCAGGGACAGGACACATCACGCGCAACACGTCGTTCCTCGATTTCAAGACGGCGGTCGAATCGGTCACGAAGGGCGGCTCTTTCGCAGAAGCATTCGAAACCAGCATTCACGAGTGCCGGTATTTACACCATGACGAGAACATCACAGATCGGACGGCACAGGCGATAGAGGGGCGTGACACTCCCGCACAGTGTCGTACGATCATCGACAGAGACCTGAAGATCCACTACGATCACGACGCCGGATCGTTCGAACTGTACGACCTCGCCACTGACTTTGGGGAACAAACCAATCGTTTCGATCCGGACGATCACGAATTGCTCGTTCGGGAGGCCATTAAGCGTCGGCTCTACGAACAACAAGAGCTCGATGATCAGCAACTCGTTCGTTCGGTTGATCACTGAGGAGAGGTACTGTAGCCAGTTGGCGGTCCGAAGACCTTCGTCAGTGAGGCGTCGTCAATTCTGACGGGACCGAATCTATGAACTCCCGTGATTTTCACCCCGAGTCGCCACGTTGTGGATCGCAGAACAGACCTGCCGAACCGTTACCGAACGCACATCTCCAATCCCACCGGAGGCGAACACGTTCTCAGCAAACACGTCGACGTAAGTGTCGACGGATTGTGGGTCCAGTTCCCTGTCAAGTACACGCTCAACTGCATCGGGAACGCCATCTGGTGCGGTTGGATGTTCGACGAAGGGATTGTTGTCGTAAAAGGATTCACCAAGCGTGACCACTGGGACGTGTTCGGAGAGCGCCTGGAAGCCGACGCTGCTGTTTATTGTAACAACTGCTTGGGCCCGTTGGACCACTTCATCGATCGCATAGTCTTTGAGCCAAATTAGGTCGTCATGGCTCTGTCTGAGGTCGCTATACTCAATCCGACCGATGTCGGCGGGGTGTTCCTTTACTACGACATCGATATCCCTACTTGAGCGGTCGACCGCCTCGACGACCAGATCGACCAGCTCGTACATGTCATCAACATAGGGACTGTTGTAGAGCACCTGTGTGTCGTCGTGGACTTGCAACGGGACGAAGACGTAGTCGTCCGGGCACGACGAGTCGCCCGAGTCGACGAACTGCCGTCGGAACGACGTGATCTGCTTCTGGAGTTCATTACAGACAGTCCAAACGAAGTTACCCTGAATGCCACGCGTCTGGAGCAGTGCTCGAGCATTGGCGAACAGTCCGAGTGGATCAATATCGCGGATCGTGGACTCATAAGGGGCGAGTGGCTCCCAGAGGGGGTCCCTGTCGAGAATGTCTTCGTAACTGGCTCCGGCATAGCTTGCGTTCTGGTTGACCCCTTCGGTATCGATCTGGACGGTATCCGGAAGATAGCCATTTTCCATGTAGATCGTCGCGACGTCACCGGTCGTCGCGGCTAGGTGCTCGATATCGATGTCGTTCCAGAATACCGCCACGTCGATGTCAAGTTCGTCGAAGTACTGCTTTGCGTCATGATATCGTCGTTGCAGGTCCCGTCGACGCCAGCCGAGGTATTCGGTGTTGAACGCGACGATATCGTCCCGGCGGTCCACGTCCGGGAGTGGTTCCCGGCCGTTACCGTCGTACGTGATGATGTTGTCGCTGTGACCCTCTCGACGGAGCAGTGCCGCAAATGCAGGACTCGGGCCGAAAAAGAAGACTTCGTGGGCGCCCTCTGAGAGCGTTCGGGCGATATGCAGCCAGAACGGTCGAATTGGCGGCCCGACCTGCATCATCGCAACTTTCATGTTATCACTTCGTTTACCCCTGGCTACCGAATAATGATTTGGGTCCCCGCTGAGGTGGTCTCTCGTCAGTCCGGCAGCGGCCGCGTCTATGGCACGTCACGATGAGAGAAAACATCAATCAAGCCCTCCGAGATATCATCAAAGGTGCGGGTGTCATTTACGCTGGCCTCCTCATTCAGGCGTTCATCTCGTTTCTGGCACAGGTCCTGGCCGCCCGATTTCTGACGACGAGTGGTTTCGGTGGGATAACGGTCGGTACCGCGCTACTCGATATCGGATCGATCGTCGGGAGCGTCGGGTTAGCGGAGGGACTCATCCGCTATCTGCCGCGGGCCGAAGACAGCGAAAAGGGCAATATCGTTATGACGACGCTGGTCGTTTCGGCCGTCGCCTCAACGGTCATTGCGGTCGCCGTCGTGTTGAACACCAGCTTTCTCGCGACGACTGTATTCGGTGATCCCTCGGTAGAGACAGCGCTCACCATCTTTGGCGCAGCCATCCCTTTCGCGACAGTTCTGTTTGTCGCGATTGGTGGCATCCGAGGACAGAAAGTGGCCCGGTATCGTGTCTACGTAAAGAACATCGTCCAGCCGCTCCTCCGATTCCTCTGTGTCGGTATCGTCGTAGTATTGGGGCTCGGCGAAGCTGGATTCGCCGGTGCGTACACGCTGCCCTACGTCGTGACTAGCCTCGTCGCGACCTATCTCGTGATCCGAACACTACCGAGTATCGACCTCCGGGGTATCGGTCGGTCGGCATTGCCGACAGACATGTTCGAATACTCACTTCCATTCATTGTCCACTCGCTCGCGAGCTTCATTCATAGGAGCATCGACATTTTCCTCGTTCTGTATCTGCTGGACAGCGGGCACGTCGGTACCTACGGAGTGGCCTACGCTTCTGCACGCCTGATGTTGCTTTTCTCGTCGGCGTTGAACTTTCTCGGTGCGCCAGTCGCGAGCGAACTCGAGGCAGACGAGGGAATGGACGCCGTCTTGGAGATCCAGTTCAGCGCCGTGCGCTGGCTGACGATCCTAAGCATCCCGACACTTGTTCCGTTGGCAGTGTATGCGCCCGAGTTTATCGAGCTAATCTATCGTCCACGATACGCACCTGGGGCCGGAGCACTGGCCGTGCTGGCGATCGGGTTCGGGATTCACAACCTATTCAGCGTGCAAGCGAATGTCTTCCGGGCAGTCGGTAACTCACGTCACTTGGCCTCCGTGAGTGCCGTAGGTGCTCTGGTCAACGTCGCGCTGAACCTCCTGTTGATCCCAGAGTACCAGATCGTCGGTGCAGCCATCGCGACTGTCGCGTCGTACTTCCTGCAAGACGCACTCATGTTCGGTATCATCTACCGCTGGTACGGTGAGGCACCCGTTTCGGGTCGAATCGTTCCCCCGATTGTACTTGGGGCACCGCTGCTGGTGGGGTTAGTAGCGCTCAAACCTGCGTTACCAACCTCGCTGTTCACGCTCGTGGGCGTCAGCACCGTGTTCGGAGTAGCGTACCTTTTGCTTATCCTTGCCGTCCTCGGGCTGGACGAGAAAGAAGTAATGCTCGCACGCTCTGCACAGGAGCGGTTCGGTGTTGAACACAGGGCGATCGACTGGGCCCTCACCCGGTTCTCGTAGACGAACGAGTCGACGATCCGGTAGCTCTATTATTGTTCACTGAACAGCCGCGGGTATGCACACCGTCGCCGTCGAGTTGACTGACGAACAGCGTGCACGTCTCGAGACACGTGCTCACCGTCGCGGTATTGACGATGTCGAGGTGTACGTCCAGACACTGGTCGCCCAGTTCGTCGCGCAGATAGATGACGAAGACGGACGACTGGACGACGAGGTGGCGTCGACGCTCGAATCGCTCGGTTACCTCTAGTTCGATCAGGTCGAGAGTCCTTCCTGCATGATGTCGTGGAAGTGGACAACTCCACAGAAACGACCCTCTTCGTCTGTCACAACGAGCTGGGTGACATCATTGGCCTGGATGACGTTTAACGCTCGGATTGCCGGTTCGTCGGGCCCGATCACCAGCGGGTCCTCCGTCATAGCGGCTCCAGCCGTCGTCGCGTGCAGGTCGGTATCGGACTCGATGTAACGACGCAGATCCCCGTCAGTCAGGATACCGAGTACTTCGTCGTCCTCGTTTCGAACGACGGCGAGCCCTTTGCCACCACGACTCATTTTCACAGCAGTTTCTGCCAGTGAGTCGTCCGGTGTCGTCCGTGGTATGTCCTCATAGGCGATATCAGAGACATCAAGCAGGAGGCGCTTACCGATTGTTCCGCCGGGGTGGAGGTAGCCAAAGTCTTCTTCTTCGAAGTCTCGAAGTTGCATTAGCGCGTTCGCCAGACAATCACCGACAACCATCGTCGTCGTCGCACTGGCCATCGGCACCTCGTCGACGACCGATCCTTCGGCCGAGACTCCAGTCTGGATACAGTATTCGGATTGACTACCCAGTTTCGAGTTTCGATCACTGGTGATCGCGACTGTCGTCGGTTGGAACGTTGAGAGCACCTTCTGTAACTCCACGGTCTCCTCGGTATTACCGCTGTTTGAGATAAACAGTACGACATCGTCCTCGGAAACGACGCCAAGATCGCCGTGGAGTGCTTCGACGGGGTGGATAAACTGGGAGGTAACGCCGATGCTGTTGAACGTCGCCGTGATCTTTTTTCCGACATCACCGGACTTTCCAACCCCAGTGAAGACTATCTGTCCGGTCGCGTCGTCGATGACACGCGCTACGGCCAGCAGATCCTCGACCGTCTCGTCGCGTAGGAGGTGGGTGAGTGCACCTTGCTCAGTCCGAACAGTCTCCTTGATCACGTCACCGATCCGCTCCCGGCGGTCGTCGTCGATCTCAGTCATCGTTGCGTGCGGCGTCGATCGCAAGCCACTGTTCGAGGTGTGATTCGAACTCTGCGAGGGGTAGTTGAGTCGCGGAGTCACAGAGTGCGTTCTCTGGATCATCGTGAACTTCGGCGAAGATACCCGAGACGCCGGCCGCGAGCGCCGAGCGAGCGAGCGTCGGTGCGAAACGCCGGTCTCCGCCAGTCGAGTCACCACGTGCGCCCGGCCGCTGTACCGAGTGTGTTGTGTCGAAGACAACTGGCTGTCCGATCTCTTTCATAATTTCGATATTACGCATATCGACGACAAGATTGTTGTATCCGAACATGGATCCGCGTTCACAGAGCAGAATCTGATCGTTACCTGTCGAACCGATCTTGTCGACGACGTTCGTCATCCCCTCGGCAGAGAGGAACTGCCCCTTTTTGACGTTGATCGGGAGACCGGTTTCACCGGCCGCAGTCAACATGTCGGTCTGACGTGAGAGGAACGCCGGGATCTGCAGTGCGTCAACGACCTCGGCCACTCTTTCTGCCTGATCGGGTGTGTGGAAGTCAGTCAGCACTGGGAGATCGTGCTCGTCTTTGACCCGCTGGAGGATCTCAAGGCCACGCTCTATCCCGGGTCCGCGATATGAGTCGATGGAACTCCGGTTGGCCTTGTCGAAGGAACTCTTAAACACGAGATTGACATCGTGGCGATCAGTGATTGTCTTGAGTTCCTCTGCCATGTGCAAGACATGTTCCTCGGATTCGATAACACACGGCCCTGCGATGAGGAAGAACGGCGAGTCACTAGAAACGCCGTCGTAGTTAAATTCAGGCATCATGTTCCTCTATGATAGCTTCAACTACTTCAATATCCGCCTCTGTATTGACCTCTTTCGCGTCATAGTCAACCGCTACAGTCTGGATATCGCCACCATTTTCAAGTAACCGGAGCTGTTCAAGATCTTCTTGCCGCTCGATTGACGAATCCATCCCGACATACTCCAGCAACAAATCTGTTTCGAACGCATACAAGCCGATGTGCTTCGTCGCTTCGCCTAAGCCTGCTTTCGAGGGGATCCGAGAGCGCGAGAAGTAAAGCGCGCGGCCGTTGATGTCTGTGACGACCTTGACCGTGTTCTCGTCGTTCAGAGCTGCCTCGTTCTCGATCACTGAGACTGGTGTCGCCATCCGGGGTGTGTTTCTCTTGAGCGCGGCGACCGTCTCGTCAATGACGGTCGAATCAATAAGGGGTTCGTCCCCCTGTATATTCACAGTGATATCGGGTGCACGCTCACGGGCGACCGCTGCGACGCGATCCGTTCCCGTTGAGTGATTGTTGCTCGTCATCACGACTGAACCACCGAACGACTCCACGCAGTCGTAGATCCGTTCGTCGTCTGTCGCGACGACCACTTCGTTGAGTTCGTCTGCCGCCGTGGCCCGTTCGTAGACGTGTTCGATCATCGGTTTGCCGGCAATATTGGCGAGTGGTTTTCCGGGGAATCGGGTCGAGCCGTACCGGGCCGGGATGACGCCGAGGACCTCGTCGCTGTCGTCGTCGAGATAGTCAACGAACTCCCGGATTGCACCATGTCCGCCGTCGTTGGCACAGACGTGGTCTGCTGCTCGGCGTGCAGAGGGGCTTGCATCGGCAGGCGCACCGCCGACACCGGCTGCTTCGATAGCGGGCACATCACTGGTGTCGTCGCCGATGTAAGCAATGTCGTCCAGTGAGACTCCGACGTCACTGGCGATTTGTTCAATCTGGCGGACCTTGTCCGAGACGTTCTGGTAGACACGATCGATATTGAGTTCTGTAGCCCGGTGGGAGACAGCGTCCGACTCGCGCGCGGTGACGAGAGCAAACTCGCCGCCGGATTCGATCCAGCGGACGATGCCGAGCCCATCCTTGACATCGAACGACTTGAACGCCTCTCCCTTCTCGCCAATGTTAATCCGACCGTCGGTCAGAACGCCGTCGACATCCGAGATAATGAGTGAGACCATATCAGGTAACTCACCGGTATGAGATATATCGGTTGTGGAGCAGGAACCACAAATGGTGTTGCATCACAAAGGCTGGTGACACAAAACCATCCGTCCGAGATCGGTCCGTTACCCGATCGACGGCAGTTCGCTCTCGTACTCCCACACCAAGTCAGCGTACCGCTTCAGACCGGCGACGAACGCGCCGTTATCGGTGATCGCGGCCTGTCGCATATGATTTGGCACGTCGTCTTCCTGTACCAGCAGGATGGCAGTCCCGCTGTCGTAGTCCATGCTCGGGTCCGCGAGCGTGCCCCGCCAGGGGAGCCGTTCGGTGCTGTACCGGATCTCGACCGCCTGGAAGGCGGCGAGTTCGTCGACTATCTCCGACTGCACGGCACGGTTTTCCGCGGACAGCAGATCAGGATGGAGGAGAAGGATCGAGACGGTGACGCCCCGCTCGCGGGCCGTCTCGAAGGCCGGTCGGATAGCGTCGAAGTACTCGAAGGCTTTGGAGATGACCACTACCTGCTCCGTCGCAGTCTCGTAGATGCGACGGGTCTCTCGCTCGCTTGGCTCCCCGACGTCGACGACGTGAAACAGTTCTGCAGTCGGGGAGATCTGCTGGCTGGCGCGCTCGTAGCGCGGGCCGTACTCCGAGAGGAACGAGTCGCGTGCCTGTTCGATGGCCGTCTCGAACTCCTCGTAGGATTGGCGCTGGTTCTCGACGGCCCGGTCGAGGATCTCGCTGGGGGACTTGGACTGATACTCCTTGGGCCGGCCCGGAATCACCTTGACGAAGCCGCGATCCGAGAGGGCGTCGAGGACGCCGTAGATACGGGCCTTTGGGATGCCCGTCGCCTCCGCGAGGTTCGGTGCCGTCGTCTGTCCGATCCGAATGAGTTCCGTCAGTGCCGTTTCCTCGTACTCCGCCAGGCCCAGCAGATCGAACACGTCGGCACCGTCGCTCATAGTGAAGCGTTGCGGCCCCACCGAATAAAAGGTGGCCGAAACGTATTTTTTAGCGGGACACACAGTTACTCGCAACGTGAGTAAACAATCGCCCTCGGACCCGTTAACCGATCACGTCGACGGGGTCGACAACGGGTGTGGCTGCACCGAGATATGGGAGCACCTCAGCGAACAGCGCGACGAGGCTGACGACTGACGACCATAAAATGTCGATCCGTACACCCCGATCGCTGACGTGACACGTCATCGGCTATATTCTTAAGTGACAGCCGCGAGTATCGTCGGGCGACTATGGAGATTACCTGGCACGGTCATTCGACGTTTCACGTCACAGTCGGCGCAACGTCGCTGCTGATCGACCCCTTCTTCGACAATCCGGTGACTGATCTCGACCCGGAGGAAGTCGACGCCGACTACGTCCTCCTGACCCACGGGCATATGGACCACATCGCGGACGTGGACCGGTTCCGTGACACGACGGTCGCGGGCCTGCCGGAGGTCGTCGAGTACTGCGAGGACAACTTCGGTCTCGACGACACCATCGGGTTCAATCTCGGCGGGACGGTCGAACTCGGTGACGCGTTCGTGACGATGCACCGGGCCGATCACACCAGCGGGATGGAAACATCGTACGGCGCGACGGGCGGCGGGATGCCAGCGGGGTTTATCATCTCGGACACGAAGCCGACGCAGGTCGAAGACGAAGCGTCGAACACGTTCTATCACGCCGGCGACACCGGGCTGATGACGGAGATGCGCGAGGTGATCGGTCCGTATCTCGAACCCGACGCCGCCGCCGTTCCGATCGGCGACCACTTCACCATGGGACCGATGCAGGCGGCCATCGCCGTCGACTGGCTCGACGTGGAGTACGCCGTCCCGATGCACTACGACACGTTCCCACCGATCGAACAGGACCCCGAGGACTTCCGCAAGGAAGTGAAAGCGACCGGGAGCGACACCGAGGTCCTCGTCCTCGACGGCGACGAGTCGTTCACGCTCGGGGAGTGAAGACGACGCCGGTAAGCAACGACAACAATCGTTTTTAGTCCGTCAGTGCGACGCCGCTGATATCGAAGCGAGCACCGCCGTCCGCGCTCTCCGACAGGGCGAGCGTCCAGCCGTGATCCTGTGCGATGCTGCTGGCGACGTACAGGCCGAACCCGGTGTTTTCCTCGACAGTCGTGAATCCCGCATCGAGGACGCGCTCGGGCGGGTCGACGGCGAACCCGGGACCGTCGTCTTCGAGATAGAACCCGTCGTCGGTCGTTCCGACGGTGACCGTCACGTCCGATCCGGCGTGTTCGAGCGCGTTCTTCAGCAGGATCTGCAAGAAGAGACTCGACGACTCCGGGTCGGCCACGATGCGGTAGTCCTCGTCGATACGGAGCGACGCCTGGCTGCTGTCGAGGGTGTCCCAGACTTCTCGACTGAGCGTCGAGAGCCACAGGGGTTTGCGTTGCTGTGCGTCGCGTCCCTCCGACGCGAGTTCGACGACGGTGTCGACGATGGTGGCGATCCGAGCGAGCGACTCCGAGACGACTTCGATCTGTTCGTCGTCGCGCTCGGATAGCTGTAGCCGCCCGTGAGCGACCTGGAGTTCGTTCCTGAACTCGTGGGCCGCGACCAGCGCCACCTTCACGAGTCGTTCGTGTTGCCGGCGCGAGGCGTGTTCCTGTACCTTGTAGCGAGTGATGTCCTGTGTCAGGCCGACCAGCCCGTCGACCTCGCCGTCGGCGTCGTGCCACGGGACTTTCGAGGTCAGCGAGTGCGAGTCGATGTAGTCAGTGTACTCCTCGACCTCCAGGCGTGGCTCGTCCGACGCCATGATCTCCTGTTCGTCGCGATAGGATGCCTTCCGGTGTTCCTCGGGCAGTTCCGTGAAGTCCAGATCGGTCTGCCCGAGCAGATCCGTCGGCTCGAGTTCGTTCCGGCTCAACATCACGTGGCGCGCCTCCGCGTCTTTCGCGTACAGATGGACGGGCAACTGCTCGAACATCGAGATGAGCATCGTCTCCATCGGCGACGGATCACGCCCGGCGACCGAGGGTGAGGGGCCGTCCACTGCGTCGCGGACAGCCGTCGCGACACGCTCGTCGCCGACCCCGTCGGCCGGGACGGCGATCACGTCCAGGTCGTCCGGGACAGCCGCGGGGTCGGCGCCGGCGACGATCACCGGCAGATCGGGGAACAGTTCCGTCACGCCGTAGGCAATATCGAGGCCGTTCTGATCCCCGACAGTGGCCGGCAACACCAGCGAATGAAACACCGAGCGAGTGAGTCTGTCGAAAAGCTTCGTTACGTCCCCCAGAAACTCCATCGAGACACCGCTGTCGGCCAGCGCCGAGGAGAGAGCAGCCGTGTCGGCGTCGTCGTTCAGAACGACCAAGAGAGATTTACCATCCATTCCGTGCCACCAGTTGTTACGGGTTGTTCGTGATACCACCTCACTGTTTCGGCTTTCGTAACAGGTTTGTAAGTGATATCGTCAATCGTAGCGGTGTCGAAACCAACTCTCGGAACGAGGCGACGCCAGCCCGGTCCAGACGGATCATTGGAGCATTTTGCCGACACCCGTCGTCACCGGAGAGACGGTCGCCGGCCAGCATCGACAACGAATGCCTCAGTCGTCGCTCGCTTCGAGAGACACGTCGGTGCGATCAGCGAGCGACCGGATCACGGCGGCCATGTCCTCCTCGCCGTGACCCGCCGCTCGGGCGTCGCTGAACAGCTCTCTGGTCGCCGCGGTCACCGACATCGGGACCCGCTCCTGCCCGCCCAGTTCCAGCGCCAGATCGAGGTCCTTGAACTGGTAGTCGACCGGGAACCGCGAGTCGTAGTCCCCATCGCTGATCTGCTGGCCCTTCGCGGTAAAGAGCGGGGAGTCCAGCGCTCCGTTCTCGACGACGGTCAGCATGTCCTCGATAGAGAGGTCGTTGTTCGCACCGAACGCCAGCGCCTCGGCGAACGCGCCCATCGCGTTGCCCAGCAGGGAGTTGATGAACAGCTTCATGCTCGTCCCCTGTCCGACCTCGCCACAGCGGACGACGGGCTCACACATCGCGTCGAGGATCGGCTCCACGTCGTCGATGACAGCATCGTCGCCACCGGCGAGACCGACGAGCGTCCCCTCTCGTGCCGGGCCGACAGTCCCCGAGACGGGACAGTCGAGGAACTGCCCGCCGTGGTCGTCGACGGCGTCGGCGGCGGCCATCGTCTGGTCGCGTCCGATCGTGCTCATCTGGACCACCGTCGTCTCCTCGTCGAGGCCGTCGAGGAGGCCCAGATCCCGTTCGAGCACGTCCATCACCGCATCGCCGTCCGAGACGATGAGACAGACCACGTCGACGCGCTCGGTGAGGTGTTTGGGCGAGTCGGCGACGCTGACTCCCGCCTCGGCGAAGGGACGCTCGCGCTCGGTCGTCCGGTTGTACACGACGAGATCGAACCCCGCGTCGTCGAGGTTCCACGCCATCGGCGCACCCATCGCGCCGAGGCCGATAAAGCCAACAGATCGTGTCATGTCTCCCGGTTCGGACCCGACCGACTTCAAAACACGGTCCGGTGTGGGACAAGGAGACACGATCGCGGTCGAAATAAATCTAGAATTCGACTGCTCGGTGTCTCACTACTCACGTGTCGCTACGCTCCCGCTCGCACTAACAAGAGGCGTCGCGACTGCAGAGAGCGACGGCTCTCTCGCTGTTCGCGTGTCACTTCGTTCCCGCTCAGAAAGACGAGACCCCTCGCTTCGCTCGGCGTCTCGCTGCTCGCGTGTCGCTACGCTCCCGCTCGCATTAACGAGGACCGTTGCTCGCTACGCTCGCAACGCCCCTCGCTCGCCTCGCGGTTTCACCGCTCGGCATTCGGAGACCCGCCTATCGGCGCGTCTCCCTCTAATCGTCCGCGCTGGCTTCCGCACCGCCGGCGCGGACCTCGATCTCGCCGGCGTCGAGTTCCTGCTCGATCTCGCGGGCGGCCTGCACCATGTTCTCCATCTTCCCGTAGGCGACCTCGCGGGGCAGGAGCTTGATCCCGCAGTCGGGCGAGACCGTCAGCTGTTCCGGCGGGACGACCTCCAGCCCTTTCTTGATGTTCTCCTTGATCTCCTCGACGGACTCGACCTCGGCGACGTGGGCGTCGACGACGCCCATCGCGAAGTCCTTCGTGAACTCGTCGGCTTTGAACACGTCCAGCTGTTCGTAGTCGCCGTTGGCGAGTTCGAGGTCGTACTCGTGGACCGGGTAGTCCAGCATCTCGGGGTAGATCCGCGAGTAGTCGCCGTAGCAGACGTGCAGGCCGAGGCGCACGTCGTCAGGGACGCCGTCGGCGATGCGCTCCAGCGCCTCGCCGACGATGGCGTGGTCGTCCTCGTACTGCGCGAGTGCGGGCTCGTCGATCTGGATGTACTTGCAGCCGGCGTCGACGAGGCGTTCGATCTCCTCGTTGACGAGGTCGGCCAGCGCGTAGGTGGCGTCCTCGGTGGTCTCGTAGGCCTCGTTGAACGCCCAGCGCGCGAGCGTGTACGGGCCCGTTATCGGCACCTTGACCGGGCGGTCCGAGACCGAGGACGTGAACTTGTACTCGTCGACGAGCCACTCCTCGCCGTACTCGACCTCGCTTTCGATGGAGGGCTTGTCGAAGTAGTTGTGGCCCCACACCTTCACGCGGCCGTTGAACTCGTAGCCGTCGATCAGTTCGGCGAAGTACTCGACCATCTCGTTGCGGCGCATCTCGCCGTCACAGACGGTGTCGAGGCCGGCGTGCTCGTGCTCCTCGGTGATGAGCTTCGCGGCGTCGTCTTTGGCCTCTTCCCACTCTTTCTCACCGAAGTCGGCGTCGGGGTCCTCGAACAGCTCCTTGGCGCGGTCGTGCCACTTAGGCTTGGGGTAGGAGCCGACGACGCTGGTCAGCAGGAAGTGGTCGTTGTCGTGGTCCTCGGGTCGGAACTGCTCGCGCGGACCCGTCATGCTTCCACCTCCTCGATCGCGGCGGCGTCAGCCAGCGCCGCGATCTTGGCCTCGAACTTGTTCTGCGGGAGATAGAACAGCTCCGTGTTCGCGGTGGCGTAGACGGTGTCGTAGTCGCCGTCGGTCTGCTCGACGAACCACTCGACGCGCTCGCGGATCGTCTCGGGCGTCTCGACGAGCGTGTTCTGGCCGTCGACCAGTCCGAGCGCCACGTCGCCTTTGGTGCCGTACTCTTGGACGTTGTAGACGGTCTGCTCGTGGTCGGCGATCAGGTCGAAGCCGATGGCGTCCACGTCGGCGTCCATCAGGTGGGCATACACTTTCTCCTCGATGGAACCCCAGTAGGTGTGGGCAACGACATTGGCGTCGATGGCCGACGCCACTTTGTCGATCGCCTCGCTGGCGCGCTCGTCGGCACCCTCGCCGGGGGCGTTCTCGACCAGCGACGGTTCGAGCAGGAACAGCGTGTCCACGTCGGGGAACTGCCCGGCCTCGGCCGCGAGGAAGTCGGCGATGGCGTCGAGGAACGCGGCCTCGTCGCCGTAGTGCTCGTCGGTCGCGAGGTCCGCGAGCGAGTACGGGCCCGGCAGAACGGCCTGCAGGTCCGCGTCGGTCAGTCCGGCCGCGGCGTCGAGTTCGGCGGCAACGTCGCCGCTGGCCTCCAGATCGCCGGTGACGACCGGCTCCCTGTAGAAGTTGTTGTTGTTGTAGTACCGGACGATCCCGCGGGTCTCGACGTTGTCGGCGACCGCGAGCGGGTGGGCGATCATGTCATCCCAGCGCAGTTGGCCCTCCGTAACCAGATCGAGACCGGCATCCTCCTGCACGCCGACGACTTCCTCGCGAGCGCGCTCGTAGGCGTCGACGATCTCGGGACCTTCGTCGCCGCTGATGAGGTCGGATTTCTGGTGGCCTTTCAGTCGAGACAGTTCGTCCTTCGCCCAGTCCGGCAGCGGGAACAGACCGGGTGTCGCAGCAACTACCTGTGTCATTACGACGGGATACGAAATGACGGGCTTTAATATTTCCTATATCAGAAAATGCCCAACAGTAATGCAAACTACGCTCGTTGCTCGAACCGGATCACGACAAGGCGCTCGTAGGGGTGTTCCTCGTCGGCGACGATCTTCCCCGCCAGCCCCTTCCCGTGGGCGTACCGTTGCACGTCGCCGACGCCGGTGAGACTGCTGATCAGCAGGAACACCTGGCCGCCGGGTGCGAGCACGCGCGCCACGTCGTCGAGGAACGGATCGACGAGTCGCCGGCCGTCCTCGCCGCCCGACAGGGCGTGTTCCATCCAGTCGTCCCACTCCTTGTCGGGGTCGGTCGGGAGGTAGGGAGGATTGAACGTCACCAGATCGAAGGCGTCGTCGGCGAAGGGATCGAGCAGGTCCGCCCGCACGACCGGGACGCCGCGGTCGGCGGCCTGCCGACACGCCTCGGGGTTCAGATCGGCGGCGACGATATCGACGCCCGCCTCCGCCAGCATCTCAGCGACGTAGCCCGACCCAGTCCCCACGTCTAGGGCTTGCTCGCCCGGTTTCGCTGCTTCCCGCGCGGTCCGCGCGAGCAGATCCGAGTCCTCCGCCGGCTGGTACACCATTGGCGTGTCACGCTGGTCGGCCAGCGCCGGGCGGCCGTCGCTGTCGTCCGCGTCACCGCTCTCGCTGTCGACGTCGCGGTCTCCCGGCATCTCAGTACTCACCCGGCGCACCGACTTCGTAGGCCAGCGTTGCCAGTTCGGCGAAGGTCGCAGGCGGAAGCTTCCCCGCGCGCTTGCTCATCAGGTCCTCGTCGGCGGCCTCGACCACGGCATCGGGATCGCCCAGCCCGGTGATGTGGGCCGTGTTGCGGACGGCGTTGCGCATCGTCTTCCGGCGCTGGGTGAACACGCCCTTGAGGAAGTCCATGAAGAAGTCGTCGTCGGGAACGGTGTAGTCGGGTTCGCGCGGTTCGATGCGGACGATGGCGCTGTCGACGCGGGGCTGGGGCGAGAACGCTTCGGGCGGTACCGTCTCGACGACTTCCACGTCGGCGTAGTGACCCGCCGTCACCGAGAGGCGGCCGTAGTCGTCGGTGCCCGGGTCTGCGGCCATCCGCTCGGCGAACTCTTTCTGGAACATCAACACGAGCGAGCGACCACGGGGCAGGAGTCGGAAGGCAATCTCGCTCGACGCGCCGTAAGGAAGGTTCGAGACGCTCGCCGAGAACTCCGGCAGGTCCACGTCGAGGGCGTCGCCCTCGATCACGGTCAGCCGACCGGCGTCGATGGCGTCGGCGAACTCCTCGCGGAGGTGTCCCGCGAAGTCCGGGTCCCGTTCGATCGTCGTCACGCGGTCGGCGACAGCGAGGAGGCGGTCGGTTAGCGCGCCCGGGCCGCCGCCAACCTCGAGGACGTGGGACAGGTCTATCTCGGCCTCAGTGGCGTACTCGGGGATCCGATCCAGTACGCGGTCGTCTACGAGGAAGTGCTGATCCTTGCGCGTGTCCGCTCGCGTGCCGGCGCGGGCGACGAGCGCGTCGGGGTCGCGTGTGCCGAAGACGTCGCCCGCGGCGTCCGATCCGCGGCGTCCGTCGGGAGTCATTGCTCCTCGGTAGCGGGCAGGCGCGTAAAACGGTGTCACTTCCGATTCGAGCGGCTAGTCGCCGTCCTCGCGGCGCGCGAAGGTCCGGTACTTCAGGTCGTCTTCCTGAAGCTCTTCGAGGATGCGCTCGACCAGTACCTCCTCGGGGTTGTGGAGGCCACTGACCCGTTCTTCGATCTCCTCGAAGCTCTCGAAGGGCTTTCGCTTGCGCTCGTCGAGGATGGAGTTGCGGAGTTTCTTGCCGATCCCCGGCAGCAGATTCAGCTGGTGGAGCCGGAGCGTGATCGGCTGGGCGTCGTTGTAGAAGTCGACGAACCGCTGTGTCTCGGCCTCGACGAGGTCCTCGACGGCGTAGTCCAGTTCCGACTGCGCGCCGCTTGGGAGGTCCTCGTACTCGACGACACTGACTCGCTCGAAGTCGGTATCGTGGACGTCGATCCGATCGCCGAAGGTGACGTCACCGTCGTCGCCGACGACGATCTCGTACAGCCGGAAGTCCTCGACACCCATCGCGTACGCGAGCGGCTGTTTCTGGTACTGTGGCCGGTCGTCGTCGGTCTTGCCGTGGGGCAAGAAGTCCAGCACGACGGCGATCTCGCCGTCGTCACCGCTCTCGGTATCGCTCATGTCAGTCGATATGGCTAGCGCCCACTTAATGGCGTGGGTCGGGGAGGGCGCTCCGATCGAGCGGGCCCGACAGCACTACGCGTACTGCTTGACGACGTTGAGAATCTCGTCGAGTTCGTCGCCCGACAGCGAGTAGCGCTCCTGTGCGAAGACGGCCCGGAGTTCGTCCCGGTCCAGCGGGCGCAGGTTCGCGATCTTGTAGGCGGTCGGCTCGTCGACCTTCTCGAGTTCCTGTAGCTGTGCGACGAACTCGTCGGCCTCCTCGGGGTCGAGCAGCGCGAACCGGTTGACGTGCTCGATGGCTCGGGCGAGTTCGTAGCGCATCTCGCGGTCCTCGTCGAGCGAGCGCTCGGCCTCGATGTCTTCGAGGATCACCTTGGTCTCGGCGAGTGTGAGGTACTCCTCGTCGACCTTCTCTTTGAAGATCGTCATGCCTTACTCCTGTCGTCGGAGGTGCGCGGGCGTGACGATGATGGTCTTGTCCTTGCCGCCGTCGTTGATCTCGACCTTGTAGGCCTCGCCCTGCTTGCCGAGGACGACGCCGGTCGAGCCATCGAAGCGCGGGTGGAATCGGCCGTCGTTGACAGACGGGTCGATCTTGAGGTGGACGCTGTCGCCATCCTCGAACTGCTCGACGGCGCGCTGGGGCGGCGAGGTGCCTCGCTCTCGGGGTGTGTTCTTCAGCTTGTTCCGCGTTCCTTTGAGGGGTCCATCCGAACTAGGCATTCGTGCGGACTGATAACCCGGTCGCACTAATAAAACGTGCGTTCCCGTCGCGTCAGCGGGTCGGCGTGACACACCGGGTGTGTGAAGCAGTCGCTCAGTGACGAGCGCGCGAGGAATTTGCGGGAGACAGTTAGATACGGCCGACGTTCTCGACGCCGACGGACTCGACGCCCTCGACCTCTTTGAAGGCCTCTTCGACGGCTTCCGTGCCACCGCTGTCGTCGGGGACGATCACGGTCGGGAACAGCGCGACCAGCCCGAAGGCAACGTCGTCACGCTCGACACCGTTGATCTTCGCACCTTCCGGCAGCGAGCCTTCGAGGCGCTCCTGGAGCGCGTCGAGGTCGATGTCGGGGCTGTTGGGCATGACCTTGATCTTGGCTGCGACTTTCCCCATCGTTAGGGCCCCCGGAACCCGCAGTCGGGACACTCGTAGAGGTTGCTCTGCTTGCGGCACTTGGCGCAGCGGTAGATCTGCTGGCCACAGTCCGGGCACTTGAACGCGGCGGCGTTCGTGCCGGCGATGTTGATGCCACACGAGACGCACTTCTGCGTGCGTTTGCGCTGAGTATCGCTCTCGCTCATACACTCTCGTATCCGACCACGGCTTTTAACGATTGTCAAATGCTCCGCCACCATGCCAGCGGTGGGCATGGTGGCCGATAGCGCACCGTTCAGCTTCCCGGGAGGATGTCACCGAGTGCCGCACCGATCGCCATGGGGACGAACGCGACACAGCAGGTGCACAAGGCGAGCCACGGGTCGCCCCAGTCGACGCGACCCCACGCGGTCATGAGGAGGACGGCAGTCGTGAACGACGAACCCAGCACGCCGACGAGGCGACGCGGGACGAGCCCGAAGAAGGCGTAGGCGACGCGCACGTCCTGAATCTCGGCGACGTAGAGGATGCCGTAGACGATAGCGATGGCGGCGAACACGGTCCCGAACAGATAGAACGGATGGGTGGCCACGTACGCGCCGGCCTCGTTGGTCCCGCCCTCGACGGCCATCGGGATGCCAAAGAGCAGCGCCCCGAGGACGGCCTCCGAGAGGTCCGCTCGGTCGAAGCCCCAGATGACCCGACCGAACACCGGCGGATCGCCATCCGAGACCTCGGTCGCGGTCCGCATCGCCTCGCGGACTCGTTCGCGCTCCTCGGGCGAGTCGACGAGGTCCTCCAGTTCGGAGAGGTCGTCGAACAGATCGCCCATGTCGGGGTCGTCCTCGGCTTCGCGGTCCGTCGGCGGCGTGCGCCGTCGCCCGCCGTCTGGCTCGCTCATCGCTCGCTCGCGTCGTCTCGACGTGCTTCGACGGCCGGGTTCGGTTCGGCCGGTTCGGCCCGGTCGCTGTTCTCCCACGTGTAGAAGCCGGTCCCGGTCTGGCGACCGAGTTCCCCCGCGGCCACCTTCTCGAAGAGCAGGTCCGGAGGTTCGAAGCGACCGTCCAGCGCGATCGCGAGCGATTCCAGCGCGTCCAGCACGGTGTCGAGCCCTTGCTGGTCGGCCAACCCCAGTGGTCCGATCGGGTGGTCGCGCCCCAGTTCCAGCGCCCGGTCGATGTCGGGGACGCTCGCGACGCCGTCCTCGACCATCCTGATCGCCTCCGCGATGGTCGCCATCTCCAGTCGGGTCGTCGCGAACCCGGGCGTGTCACAGACGATCAGCGCCGTCGCATCGACCGACTCGACGAACGAGACCGCACGCTCGCGCGTCGCCGCTGTCGTCTGTTCCGCGACGACGACTTCGACGACCGCGCTGTCGTCCGGGGCGACCGCGTGGACACCGACCGCCCGTCCCGGTCGCTTGAGGCCGGCCGCGACGGCCGTGATCGTGTCGTGCGAGTCACAGATGGCGACCATGGCATCGTCGACGGCGAGGGTCTCCGTCTCGGCCAGCAGCGTCCGCCGAGCGTCAGTTTCGCCGTCCGTGGCCTCGATGATCACGTCCGCGCCGCCAACGGCGGCCTCCAGTCCAGTCGTCCCATCGACGGCGTCCGATGTTTCGACGCCCGCGCGGCGCTTGACCGCGTCGACACTGTCCATCACTGCGTTGGCGTCCTCGCCGTAGAGCCGAACGGCCATGTCCGCCCGGAGGCACCACCCCGCGAGTGCGCGCCCGGTCTCCGTAGTCCCGAGTACGGCAACGTCCATGTTCACATAGCTGTCACGGTGGCGGATAAGCCTTTATCGGACACCGATCACCGACCGTCACATCCCGGAGACGTGCGGTAGACGGTCACTAACCACAAGTAAGACCATAGAAGGTGAGGGTAGCTATAGAGTACTCGGTAGGAGTAAGGTACCCTACCGTCGGTATCGAGTTCCGGCAACCAAACCTTTATATGTCTGAATTGTTTCTCCATAAAAGGACACATGGAGCGCCCCACGCGCCAGCGCGAGCACGACGGGACGCAGGAGCAGGAAACGGAAGAATCCGAGCAGACCTGTCCTGAGTGTGACTCGACGGCAATATCGACGGACGGGAGCGGCGAACTCATCTGCGAGGACTGTGGACTTGTCATCGAAGATGAAAACATCGACCGCGGCCCGGAGTGGCGTGCGTTCAACCACTCAGAGCGACAAAGTAAGTCCCGCGTCGGTGCCCCGACGACCCAGACGATGCACGACAAGGGGCTGACGACCACAATCGACTGGAAGGACAAAGACGCCTACGGACGGTCGATCTCCTCGAAGAAGCGATCCCAGATGCACCGCCTGCGCAAGTGGCAGGAACGCATCCGGACCAAGGACGCGGGCGAGCGAAACCTCCAGTTCGCCCTTTCCGAGATCGACCGCATGGCCTCCGCACTGGGCGTCCCGCGCTCGGTCCGAGAGGTCGCGTCGGTGATCTACCGGCGCGCACTGGACGAGGACCTCATCCGCGGCCGCTCGATCGAGGGAGTCGCAACCTCGTGCCTCTATGCGGCGTGCCGACAGGAGGGCATCCCGCGCAGCCTCGAAGAGGTCTCGGACGTTTCCCGGGTCGAACAGAAGGAGATCGGGCGCACGTACCGCTACGTCGCCCAGGAACTCAAACTCAAGATGGAGCCGGTCGACCCCAAGCAGTACGTCCCACGGTTCGCCAGCGAACTCGAACTGAGCGAGGAGGTCCAGTCGAAGGCCAACGAGATCATCGACGTGACCGCCGAACAGGGCTTGTTGTCGGGCAAGTCGCCGACGGGCTACGCCGCCGCCGCCATCTACGCCGCCTCGCTGCTCTGTAACGAGAAGAAGACACAGCGCGAGGTCGCCGACGTGGCGCAAGTGACGGAAGTCACCATCCGAAACCGATATCAGGAACAGATCGAAGCGATGGGTATCCACTGATACGGACGGTTGTCGCGATTTGCCAGTGAGCGTCTACCCCGGACGCTCACCGGTACGCAACGACAACGTTCCGTATGAGACGGCTCGAGGCTACGTCCCGTCGATCGCCGCGACACAGCTACGAGACCGGTAAAGTCTGGGACCCGAACACGACTTTTTCGACGCGTCGACGCCGGAGCGGCCGCACTGTCGGACGACAGTGTTAGTCGACCGGGTAAACGGCTACAACCCGCCCGCCGTCTCAGTCGGAGGGTTGCGGGTCCAGTTCGGTGCCAGACCCCTGCTCGGCGTCTGCGAGGGCGTCCGTATCGAGCCGTTCGATCGTGATCTCGCCGCTGAGTGCCAGCAGTCCGAAGCCGACTTTCGTCACCACGTCGAGGTAGGCGACGACCAGCGCCGTCGTCTCGAGGTCCATCAGTCCGACCCCGGACTGCCCGAGAATCCAGATGATCGGGTAGACTCCCCAGAGCACGACGACGAAGTTCCGGAGCGTCTCGTAGAGGCCGAACCCGACCTCGGAGAGGGTTTCGCCCGCCGAGTCCGTGATAGACCCGTACAGGTAGTAGCCGACCCCGACGAAGCTCATCGCTCCGAGTGCGAACAGTCCCCACGCGAGCACGCCGTCGGTCAGCGCTCCGCCGAAGCCGAAGGCGATAGTCAGGACCTGTAGCCCGACCATCTTTCCGGTCGTATCGCGGTCGGCCCCCGCGAACAGAGCGAGGAACAGGACGTTCAGCGGCGTCGTGAGCAGCCAGTCGACGTACCGGGGGACCCAGACAGTGTGACTGGCCGTTTCGACCCCGCCGATACCCAGCGCCATCAGCGCGTACGCGAAGATGGCGATGCCGGGGATCGAGACGAGGACCGCGTACCGCTTGCGTTTGTCTGCTGGGACGAGCCTGAAGCCGTAGGCCAGAATCGCCGTCCCGGCGAGCATCCCGATCGTGCCGAGTGTGAACCACGTTCCTATCATCGTTAGTCGTCGTCAGTTGCCGCAGTCGATCGCGCGCCGCTGTCGGCCATCCGATCGACCGAGAACCGGTCGAGCGCGCGCTCCAGTTCGTCCGCCCGCTGGCGGAGGTCGGTCGCCGAATCTGACACCTGACTGATCGAGTGGGCCTGATCCTCGGCCGCGCCGGCGACGGTGTCGGCCTCGGTGGCGGTCTCCTGACTGATCTCGGTCAGTTCGTCGATCATCTGGAGGAGTTGCGTGGCCGTCTGGGCCTGCTCCTCGGTCGCGCGGTCGATCTCCTGAATCCCGGAGTCGACCTCCTCGGTGTACTCGACGATGGTCTCTAGGGCGTTGACGGCTTCCTCGACCGTCTCGACGCCGTCGGTGATCCGCTGGCTCGTGGCCTCCATCGTCTCGACCGTATCGCCGGCCTGTGCCTGGATTCGCTCGATGCGCTCCTCGATGTCGCCGGCGGCTTCCTTGGTCTCCTCTGCGAGGCCCTTGATCTCGTCGGCGACGACGGCGAAGCCCGCGCCCTCCGCGTCGGCGTGTGCGGCCTCGATGGATGCGTTCAGCGCCAGCATGTTCGTCTGCTCGACGATCTGTGTGATGACGGAGACGATCTCGCCGATCTCGTCCAGGTCGTCGTCGAGCGCGTTGATCTCCCGGACCGTCTCCTCGGTCTCGGCGTCGATGGCGTTCATCTCCTCGATGGCTTCCTGTGCGGCCTGGCGGCCGTCCTCGCCGACCTCGGCGGCGGACTGGGAGGTGTCGGCGACCTGCTGGGCGGAGGCGGCCATCTGCTCGGAGGCCGCAGAGAGGTTCTCCATCTCGTCGGCGGCGCTCTGGAGACGCTCGCTCTGTTCGTTCGTGCCGGCGAAGATCTCCTGGATCGAGTCGCTGACCTGCTGGCTGGCCTGATCGACTCGTTCGGCGTTAGTACCGACTTCCTCGCTTGCCTGCAGGACGCTCTGGGCGAAGGACTTCATGTCGGCGATCGTCGCCGCGAGATCGTCGAGCGTGGCGTTGATCTCCTCGCCCACGTCACTCATCGCGTCGTTCATGCTCTCGGTGTCGGCCCGGACCGTCAGATCACCGTCCGCGGCGGCCGACAGCGTCTCGCTGTACTCGTTGGCTTTCAGTTCGAGGTGGCCGGTCAGCGCCTCCATCTCGGCCTGTTCCTGTTCGGCCTCCTCGCGGGCCTGTTCGGCCTCGTCCTGTGCCTGCTCGGCCTCCTGTCTGGCCTGCTCGGCGTCGCTGATCGTCTCGCGGAGGTTCGTCCGCATATCGTCCAGCGACTGGTAGAGCGACCCGATCTCGTCGCCGCGGGCGGTCGTCAGGTCCACGTCGAGATTGCCCGCACCCATCTCCTCGGCCCGGTTGGAGAGTCGACGGAGCGAGACGATCGTGCCGCTGCCGATCGTCACACCCACCAGTCCGAGGTTGATCACGGCAAAGAGCACGAGACCGATCAGATCGGAGTTGATCTGTGAACTCAGGGCGTAGGCGCTACTCCGGTCGGAATGGACCATGACGGTCCAGTCGGCCGATTCGAGCGTCGTCATCCCCATCAGCGTCCCGCCCATGGCCATGAACCCTGACTCGCCCGACGCGGGCATCGTCATGTTGCCGTCGTGTTGGGTGTTGATTCGGCTCGTGTTCGGATGCGAGATGTAGTCGCCCTGGCCGTTGACGATCGCGGTGTAGGAACTGTTTCGCTGGTTCGACAGCGACGCGGTCCGCGCTTCGAGGTCGGTCATGAACACGAGAGCGTGGTCGCTGTCGCCCTCGACTGGCGAGAGGACGGCGATGATCGGGTGGTCGACGACCGAGACCTGGAAGGGACGGGTCACGTGGGTGTCGTCGGTCCCGTCGAACGTCGGGGGGTCGGTCGCGAACGGCGCCCCTTGCTCGCTGGCGTTCACGCCGACGAAGTTCTCGTTGGAACTGGCTTCGATCTCCATCGTCGTCGTGTCGACGTAGTGGACTGCGACCACGTCCGTCGGCAACCGATCGTTCGCCTGTAACTCGTCGAGCCGATCCTGTACGTCGTCGGTCGATCCCGACGCGAACACCGGGAGTGCCGAGGTCAATCGGACACTCTGGCGCGTCGATTCGAGCCACGCGTCGATCTGGTCGGCCTGTGTCGTCGAGAGGGCCTGTAGATCGGACTCCACGTCGGACTGTAGCTCCGCGGAGGCCTGCACGCTTACCAGCGCGCCGACGGCGATGACGACGACCACCGCCAGTGAGAGCGCGACGCCGAGGCGCAACGCGTAGCTGTCCCCGACGAACGTCGGGAGAAGAGATGATCTCTCAGAACTCATCGTCAGGATACTGGACGTTCACGCTTTAATAGATTCGCGCGCAGTTTTCATCCCTGATAAATACGCGACGGAACAACGGCTGGTGATCGCAGACGCTCGGGAGAACGACGTGGATGGGAGGCCGGATCAGCCCCGACAGAAACGCGGATCGTCGCTGATGATCCCGTCGACGCCCGCCGCCCGAGCGCGCTCTGCGCCGGCCGCGCCACGGATCGTCCAGCAGTTGACCGAGAGCCCCCGCTCGTGGGCCCGTTCGACGAAGCCCTCGTCGACGAGTTCCCAGTGTGGGTGGACCGCCGTCGCACCGAGGGCCGCCGCACTGTCGAGTCCACGGTCCGGTCCGTCGTCGAACACCGTCGCCAGCGGCAGGTCCGAGACAGCCTGCACTTCGCGCAGTGCCTCGTCGTCGAACGACGAGACGAGCACCTCGTGGCCGTGACTGGCGAGCGCGTCGAGCAGGTCCTCGGTGAGTCCCCGCTCCTTGACTTCGACGTTGAGACCGGCGTCGTCGGGCACCGCCGAGAGCACCGCTTCGAGCGTCGGCACGCCCGCGCCGGTGCCGAGCACGTCGAGGGCCGACAACGAATCGAGCGAGTGGTCGGCGACGCGACCGCTACCGTCGCTGACGCGGTCGACGGTCTCGTCGTGGATGACGACGAGTTCGCCCGAACCACAGCGGCGCACGTCGAATTCGACCATCGTGGCGACCTCGCCGGCGTCGGCCAGCGCGTCGACGGTGTTCTCCGGTGCGACGGCGGCGAACCCGCGGTGTGCGAGACAGTCCATGCTCGGGTGCTCTCACGCCGCACTGATACGGATTATTGTCGCGATGTACCGGCGATCGCCACCACGGGTAGACGATCGCCGGTAAGCAACTACAATACTCCGTATGAAGCGTATTTTGGCGACTTCGTGACACATACTGACACACATTTATCACCGTTCGTCGCCACACTGTTCGTATGTCTGTCGACTTCGATTTCGACGGTCGCGTGGTACTGGTCACCGGCGTCGGCGGCGCGCTCGGCGGCGCGATCGCCCGCGCCTTCGACGACGCCGGGGCGACGGTCTGTGGCGCGGACATCGTCGCGCCCGACAGCGAGGACTTCCTGCTGGACGACCCCGACCGGATCGACTTTTATCAGGGCGATTTCACCGACGAGTCCGAGGTCGCCGAGGCTATCGACGCTATCGTCGACGACCACGGTCACCTCGATCACCTGTGTAACGTCGCCGGCACGTGGCGCGGCGGCGACCCGATCCACGAGACCGACGTGGACACGTTCGACTTCCTGTTCGACGTGAACCTCAAGACGATGTTCCTCGCGTCGAAGCACGCGCTCCCACACCTGCGAGACGCGGAGGGGTCGATGGTCTCGATCTCCGCTCGATCGTCGCTGGAGGGCGGCGAGGGCGACGGGATCTACCGGGCGACGAAGGCCGGCGTTCGCCTCCTGACCGAAAGTATCGCCGAGGAGAGCGAGGGTGTCGTCCGCGCCAACGCCGTCATGCCGAGCGTCATCGACACGCCGATGAACCGCGAAATGATGCCCGACGCCGACTTCGAGAAGTGGGTCGATCCGGCCGACATCGCGACGACGATCATGTTCCTCTGCTCGGACGCCGCGAACGTGACGAGCGGGGCCGCGGTACCAGTCTACGGCGAAGCGTGAGTTGCACGGTCACCAGGTGGCAGGTACAGATTCTCGACGACGACCCGTCGCGCTTCGAGATCTTCCATCTGTGCTCCCCAGCCACCCACGGAGAACGGGCCGTCGTCGGTCCGCACGACGAGGGCGGCCTGGCCGGAGAGCTGCGTCATCGTCGGCTCGGGGTCGATCGGTGACTGCCCGGAGTACAGCACGTTGGATATCTCGCCGGTGATCCGTCGTTCGGCCCCCATCGAGGTGTCGATGCCGTCGACGCGTACCGTGATCCGCGCGCCTGCCGACAGGAACGGGGCGATGTCGCAGATCAGCGCTTCGAGGCAGACGTAGGTCGGTGCTCGTTCGGACCGGGAGACGGTCTCCCACACCGACCACAGACACGTCTGGAAGTACCACTGGAAGACGAAGGAGACGATCTCGTCGTTGATCAACACGCCGTAGGGATCGGGCAGTCGCGTCGTCGGGGCAAAGCAGGCGACCGTTCGGTCGATCACGGCGAGGAACGGACCGGGGATCGTTCGTTCGCGGACCTCCGTGATTCTGTCGGTGACAGACCGCTCGGTGATCGGCGTCTCCAGATTGCCGGTCTCGTAGATCGAGGCCCGCACGACCACGTCGTTCTCGACGGCGCGTTCGATCGCGACCTCGAACGCCAGCAACTGCTCGTCGGTGACGGCGAGGTCGACGACCGACGAGGCCTCGCGAATCCGGTCTTCGGCGTGGTCGACGACAGTCTCGGCGCGCTTGGTGACGTTCATCTCGTGTTCACCCAGCGGCGCTCGCTCCCAGCGGTCCTCGATTTCGGTCGCCACGTCGGCGATGCGCTGGCTTCGCTCGTGGAGGTCGTCGACCACGTCGGTCGGATCACAGGCCCGGGCGTGAAGGGTGTCTTGCTCCAGGGTCTCGACGTAGCCCGCGGCTTCGAGGTCGTCGAGGATGTCGTAGATCCGCGTTGCCGGGATCGAACTCCGTTTGGCCACGTCGACCGCCGGCATCGTGCCCCGATCCAGCAGTGTGAGATACGCCTCGGCCTCGTACTCGGAGAGCCCGGCGTCCACGAGTCCCGACTCGATTTTCGCCGTGTCCATGGGAACCCTCTATGCCCACCGCTGGCAAAAGGATGCCGTCCCGTCGAACGGGCGCGTCGTGTACTCGGAGGGATCATCGTGGTCGGTCGGAGAGAACAGGCATCTCGACCGGCACGGGTGTTCGATTCTCCCAAGAGAGAGTCTGCGAACGACGACTGTGATCTCTGTCACTCGACGGCTCGATGGACCCCATCGACGAACACGGAGACGCTCCCGTCCTCCTCACTCAGTGTCGCCGTTGCGACGACGTTGGACCGCGCCGACGCCTCTGCGGCGCTCATGTGTCGTGTCCCCATCCAGTCCTCGTAGGTGACGCTGGGCCGCGCGTGGTCGTCGGCCGGTGCTCGCAGGTCGTGCAGTCGGACCATCTGGGGGTCGATCCGGCCGTCCGCGTGGACGACGACCGCGCCGTCACACGTCGTCCCGACCGACTTGGCGGTGTCGACGAACCGTTCGCAGTCGTCAGTCACGGTCGGGCACCGCTCGACGGGCCATCGGTTCTCACCCATGGGGTCGGAGTAGTCGGCTACCGTGCCGTCGACGACGAGAAAGTACAGTCCCGGACCACGGACGTAGGATTCGCCCCAGCGGTCGAACTCTGAACTGACACGCCGGAGGCTATCGACGATCGTTTCGACGACCTCGTCGGCCAGCTGTCGGGGTCCCATCACTCGCAGTTCGACCCGTCGTAGTATAAACGAACTGGCCGAAATTTGGCTCTAGAAGCCCGTTATAGTTGATTTAGTGCTACGTCACTCCGATTCGGTTGCCAGTTCCTTCCCGGCTTTCTTCTCTTTGATCTGGTCGACCACCGAATCGACGGAGTCCCGTTGCTGGGCGATCGTCGCGCCGGCGAGTGCGCCGAGTGCACCGCCGGTACTCGCCGCGTTCCGACTGAACAGCGCGCCGACGGCAGCACCGATAGCTGCGCCGGTCGCCGCGTACTTCGATCGACGGATGATCCGCTGGAGGCGTTCTCGCATACGTGTTACATCACACCCCGCTTTCATAAGTGTCTGTCTCCCGAGCCACAGTCAGACCGAGTCGTCGTCGACGTAGCGCTGCTCGACATCGCGGTACCCCTCGGCGTCGATCACGTCCTCGAAATCGTCGAAGTCGACGCCGCTGACGCCTGCAGTCGTGCCGTTCTCCGCGAGGTGACCGTAGGCCGACTGGAGCGCCTCGGTCACGGAGAACAGCGCCGTCAGCGGGTAGACGACGATGTCGAAGCCCATCGAATCGAGTTCCTCGGCCGGCAGGAACGGCGTCTTGCCGCCCTCGATCATGTTGGCGAAGGTCGGCGCGTCGATCTCGGCGGCGATCCGCGCCAGTTCCGCGCGCGATTCCGGGGCCTCGACGAACACTACGTCGGCACCCGCTCGCTCGTAGGCGCGACCGCGTTCGATGGCCGCCTCGATCCCGTTGGACTCGCGGGCGTCGGTGCGGCCGATGACGACGAACTCCCAGTCGCGTTCCGCGCGCACGTCGGCGGCCGCTTCGATCCGCCGGACGTGTTCCTCGGTCGAGACCAGCCGTTTCTCGTCCATGTGACCGCACTTCTTGGGCCACTGCTGATCTTCGAGGATCACGCCGGCGACCCCGGCGTCGACGCACTCGTTCATCGCCCGCCGGACGTTGAGCGCGCTCCCGTAACCGGTGTCCATGTCCGCGACCAGCGGCACGTCGATGCTGTCGGTGATCGCTTCGACCTGTGCGACGTTCTCGGGCATCGTCAGCAGGCCCATGTCGGGCATCCCTAACTGTGTGGCGGCGATGCTGAAGCCCGACGTGAACACGGCATCGAACCCCGCCTGCTCGACCAGTCTGGCCGACAGCGCGTCGTACGCGCCGGGAAGCGCCATGATCTCGTCGTCGTCGATACGGTCGCGGAGTCGCCGTGGCGGCGTCAGGTCGGTCATGACGGGGTCGACGAGGGGCGCGCTGATAAGCCCAGCCCATTCCGTCACGGTCCTGTTGTGATACCGAACAGAGCGGGCGTATCAGGCCGTCTGACGCGTACACTGCGCCCTCGGCTCGAAGGTGTTTTGGTCGTCCGTTCGGAAGCCCCGATACTCATGAGTGATCGTGAAACGTGGGCCTCGCGCCTCGGATTCCTTTTTGCCGCTATCGGGAGTGCAGTGGGACTGGGAAACATCTGGCAGTTCCCGTTCAAGACCGCCGCCAACGGCGGCGCGGGGTTCCTGCTGGTGTATCTCATCGCGGTGTTCCTCATCGGCTTCCCGGCGCTGCTGGGCGAGTTCGTCCTCGGTCGACGGACGAACCGCAACGCCATCGACGCGTTCGCACAACTGGGCCACCGCCAGTGGCGGATCGTCGGGGGCCTGGGCGTGGCGGCCGGCTTCTGGATCCTCTCGTACTACAACGTCGTCGGTGGCTGGGTGATCCGGTACACCATCGACAGCGCCACGGGTGCGTACTTCGATGCGCCCGGTGAGTACTTCGGGGCCGTCTCGGCCGGGCCCGAAGCGGTCGCGTTCCAGGCCCTGTTCATTCTGGCGGTCGTCGGGATCGTCGCGCTCGGGATCGAGGACGGGATCGAGAAGGCGACGAAGGTGATGGTCCCGAGCATCGTCGTGTTGATGCTCGCCCTCGCCGCGTGGGCGCTGACGATCCCGGGCGGCGGTGCCGGCTACGACTACTTCCTCTCGCCCGATTTCGGGACGCTGGCGGACAACATCGGGACCGTCGTCCCCTTCGCCGTCGGGCAGGCCTTCTTCACCCTCTCGCTGGGGATGGCGATCATGGTCACGTACTCATCCTACATCAGCGAGGAGGACAACCTCGCGGTCGACGGCGGGATCATCGTCGTCACGAACACGCTGATCGGCGTGCTCGCCGGTCTGGTCGTTTTCCCGATCCTCTTTGCCAACAACGTCGATCCGGCCACGGAAGGGCCGTCCGCCATCTTCGTCGCGATGGCCAGCGCCTTCGCAGAGCTTCCCGGCGGCCGGCTGCTGGGCGTGCTCTTCTTCGGCGTGGTCCTCATCGCCGCACTGTCGTCGGCGATCAGCCTGCTCGAAGTGACTGTCGCCTACGCCGTCGACAACTACGGCGTCTCGCGTGTCAAACTATCGGCGGCGGTCGGGGCTGGGCTGTTCGTGCTCGGACTCCCCTCGGCGTGGGACACGGCGTGGCTCACGTGGTTCGACAACTTCGCCTACCAGCTGTTCCTCCCGCTGTCGGTGCTGCTGGTGATAGTGTTCGTCGGCTGGGTACTGGGCGAGCGAGCGCTCGACGAACTCCGGCAGGGCATGAACGAGGCGGGATGGTTCGGCCCGACGTGGCTCTGGACCGTCCGGCTGGTCGTGATCGCTGGCGTCGCGCTGACGCTGGTACTCGGCGTCCAGACGATGTTCCTCGGGAGCGAACCGGCCGCCGTGCCGCCGCTGTAACGGACGAGCTACCGGACCAAGTACGGATCGTCGTTGGGCAGGAAACGCCCGAGGTCGGCCTCGCGGCGGTAGTCGGAGGCCAGCAGCCCTTCGAGCGTCTGCACGAGTCGCTCCTCGTCGCCGTCGTCCCATTCGCTGGGTTCCTTGATCGGGTAGACCAGCCACCCTGAGCCGACGACCTCGGTGGCGTGGAGTTCGTCCATGTCGATGTCGTCGGTGCGCTCGGCCGTGGCGATCGAGAAGACGTGACGCGTCGCGCGCTCGCCGACTGGCAGGAGGACGTGGGCGGTGATGGCGCGCAGTTCCGAGTCAAAGAGTGGTTCGAGGTCGTCGTACGATTCGTCGGTGGGCGTCCCGTCGGCGACGCACATGTGGAGATACGAGAAGTACGTCTTGTCGACGGTGGGGGGTGTCCCGGCTTCGAGGAGCAGACCGCCATCGACGAGGGCCTGCTGGAGTCGCTCGCCGGTCTCGTTGTCGGTGAAGGGGACGCCCGACTCGGCCCCGCCGTGGACGCCGGGGTGATCGCCGATCACCTGAAAGTGGGCGTTGGCGTCGCCGTAGCCCGCGACGTAGCGCTCACAGTCCGGGTCGAAGCCGAAGGGGTTGTCCGGTCGGTCGGTGACGTTTCTCACGGGCGAGCAGAGGCGACTGGGCGACTTTACTCCGACGGTTCGTGCAGAAAGCGTTTAGCGATCGCGACACGACTTCGCCGTGATGCCCTCCAGACGTGCAGTCCTCACCGGACTCGCAGCCGGCGGTGTCGTCGCTGCGGGCGGCTACACGGTCCTCGCGAGCAGCACCGACCCCGAACCGCTCCCCGACGCGACCCCGGGGCCGGACGACTGGCCCGCGGCGGGCTACGACGCACGGAACACCCGGTACAACGCGGCCGCGTCGGTCCCCCGGTCGAAACCGGAGAACCGCTGGTCCGTCGACTTCGACCACTGTTACGATCCGTTCGTCCGCGGGGACCGCGTCGTCCTCAACGCCGAGCAGCGGATGGTCGGGATCCGGGAGCAGGACGGCGAACGTGTCTGGCGCTCGGAGTGGGAACCGTGGGGGATGGAGACGCCCACACTCGGGGCCGAGCGCGCGTACGTCACCGGCGTCGACTGCGTCTTCGGCGTCGATCTGGCGACCGGTGATCGGACCTGGCACGGCGACCCGTGCCGGGGTGCGAATACCGCGAGCGGAACGATCGCCGACGGCCGACTCTACCTGGAACACGGCGGGTACTTCTCGGCGCTCGACGCGACCGGGCAGGCCAAGTGGGCGACCACGAGCGACGCGCGCGGGTCGCCGGCGATCGACGACGACACCGCGTTCGTCGCGACGGCGTTCACCGTCGAAGCGGTCGATCTGACGACCCCCGCCCGCGAGTGGCCCTGGGAGGATCGGGACGACGACGAGCCACCCCACACGGACCGGGACGCCGCGACGAGATGGTCCGAACCGACCGACGGGCGCATCAACGGCCCGCGGTTCTACTGGAGTCCCGCCGTCACCGACTCGACGGTGTACGCGACCGCCGAGCGCGAGGACGCCCCCGGTGGCGAACTCCGGGCGCTGGACCGGGCCAGCGGCGACGAGCGGTGGGCCGTCGCGTCGCCGCCACGTCGCCGACCCGGTGAGGAGCCACGGGACGCGCCCGATCCGGTCGGGCGGCCAGTCGCCCCGGTCGTGACCGACGACCGCGTCGTCACCTCGCTGGGTGATCGCGTGCTCCGGGCGTTCTCCTACGATGGGACTGGCGGGTGGACGCACTCGTTCGACCACGCTGTCACCGAACTAGCAGGGGCTGGCGACACGCTCGTCGCTGTCACGCACGACCGCAGCGTCGGCCTGAAAGGACCCGGGCACGGGACCGTGCACGCTCTCGACCTCGCCAGCGGGCGGGTGCTGTGGTCGTGGTCGATCGAACACCACTTCGAGGGGCTGGCCCTGACCGACGGCCGGATCTACACGACCCGCGGGATCGACCGACAGCGCGACGAGGACCTCGTGGGCGAACGGTTGCTCGCGCTGGCCTGACTCCCCCAAAGGTTTTTCGGGCGGTCGCTGTCTATCCCAGTCATGACCAGCATCGCAGCGGCGGGTGGTGTGGCGTGACCCACGAGGACCGCGTCGACGACCTTCGCGAGCGAAAGCGCGAGGCCGAACTGGGCGGGGGCGAGGAGCGCATCGAGGCCCAGCACGAGAAGGGGAAACTCACCGCGCGCGAGCGGATCGACTACTTCCTCGACGACGGCACGTTCGTCGAGATCGACACCCTGCGCGAGCACCGGTCGACCAACTTCGACATGGACGAGAAGCAGGTGCCGGGCGACGGCGTCGTCACCGGCTACGGCGAGGTCGACGGCCGGAAGACGTTCGTCTTCGCTCACGACTTCACCGTCTTCGGCGGCTCCCTCGGGGAAGCGTTCGCCCAGAAGGTGTGCAAGGTGATGGACAAAGCCATCGAGACCGGCTGTCCGATCATCGGCCTGAACGACTCCGCCGGTGCACGGATTCAGGAGGGGATCGACTCGCTGGCGGGCTACGCCGACATCTTCCACCGGAATCAGCAGGCCAGCGGCGTCGTGCCCCAGATCTCGGCGATCATGGGACCGTGCGCTGGTGGGGCCGTCTACTCCCCGTCGATCACGGACTTCGTCTGCATGGTCGAGGGGACCAGTCACATGTTCATCACGGGCCCGGACGTGATCGAGACGGTCACGGGCGAGGAAGTCGGCTTCGACGAACTCGGCGGCGCGAAGACCCACGCCGGCGAGTCGGGCGTCGCCCACCTCACCGCGGCCGACGAGAAGGCGGCGATGGACGACATCCGCTACATGCTGTCGTACATGCCTCAGAACAACGTCGAGGACCCGCCACGGGTCGACCCGTGGGACGACCGCGAGCGCCGGGACGAGGAGCTGATCGACGTGGTGCCCGACGCCCCCCAGAAGCCCTACGACATGACCCGCGTCATCGACGGCGTCGTCGACGAAGGGTCGTACTTCGAGGTCGCCGAGGCCTTCGCCCGCAACATCACGATGGGCTTTGCCCGACTCAACGGCCACTCCATCGGCGTGGTCGGTAATCAGCCCCGCGTCAACGCCGGGACGCTGGACATCGACGCCTCGCGCAAGGCCGCTCGGTTCGTCCGCTTCTGTGACGCGTTCAACATCCCGATCTGCACGTTCGTCGACGTGCCTGGCTTCATGCCCGGCAAGGATCAGGAGCGCAACGCCATCATCAACCACGGCGCGAAACTGCTGTATGCGTATTCGGAGGCGACGGTACCGCTGCTGACGGTCATCACGCGCAAGGCCTACGGCGGGGCCTACGACGTGATGGCCTCGAAACACATCGGCGCGGACGTGAACTACGCGTGGCCGACCGCCGAAATCGCCGTCATGGGCCCACAGGGCGCGGTCAACGTTCTCTACGACGACGAACTCGACGCAGCAGAGGACGTGGAAGCGCGCCGGCAGGAACTGATCGACGAGTACCGCGACGCCTTCGCCAATCCTTACACCGCCGCCGAGCGGGGCTTCGTCGACGACGTGCTCGAACCACAGGAAACCCGCCCGCGCCTGATCGACGATCTAGAGGCGCTACAGGGCAAGCGCAAGAACCAGCCCGAACGCAAGCACGGCAACATCCCGCTGTGACGGCGGTCACGCGGTCGCTGCTGTCGGTGGCTACCGATCGAAGACCTCAACCATCTCGTCGGCGGCCGCCTGTGCGTCCCAGTCGTCGATGAACTCCGCAATGGCCGACTTGAGGTCGACGAGTTTTCCGGAGGTGACGCTGAGCCCGTGCGTGATCGTCTGGGGGTGTTCGGTCGCCCGGTCGAACTGCTCGTTCTGGGAACGACCGAACGCCGTGAAGCCGTCCATCGAGGCATCTTTCCGGGCCGGGAGTGATCCCTTGTTCCGGCTGAACCGCTCCTGTGCGTCCGCCGATCCGGCGTACCGGAGGAACGTCTCGATCGCCTCACCCTCCGCGTCGATCGACGGAATGACGGCGTCGATGACGACGCAGTACATGTTCTCGGTTCCGGGGAACGGGATTCGGTCCCACTCCTGCTCGAAGTCGAACCCGTCGGTATCGTCGAACACGCCAGCCGCCCAGTCGCCCTGTGGATAGACGGGTGCCGCCCCGTCGCGGAACTGCTCGTTGGCGTCTGTGAGGCCGTGATAGATGGCGTCGTCGCTCGCGACGCCGGCGAAGCGGGCGATGTGTTCGAGCGTCCGCTCGATGGCGTCCCGATGGCGGGCGGCGTTCCCGCCGGTGATCTCCTCGAACGTGCGGTGGTCGGTGAGACCCAGCAACGTCACTTCCCAGAGCTGGAGGACCGGGAACGGGTCGGCCATCGGCAGCAGGATTGCCGGGCCGTCGTGTGCGTCGTCGATCGCTTCCAGTTGCTCGACGAGTTCGGTGGGGTTCGACGCCCGCCCGGGGTCGATACCAGTCGCCTCGACGGTCTCGCGATGGAGGTACAGATCGTTGATCCGGTGGACCGTGATCGGGACCGCGTGGTAGACGCCGTCGATCTGTGCGGCGTCCGCTGCGACCGGGCGGTAATTCGTCGCCATGTCCGTCCCCTCCCAGAGATCGGTGATGTCCTTGACGACGTTGACCTCGGCGTACCCCTCCATCTCACCACCGGGCCACCCGGTCCAGAGATCCGGTGGGTTCTCTCCCAGGATGCGGCTCTTTACCTGCAACCGCATGTTGTCGTAGTGAGTCTCACGAACGGTGATCGACCCGTGTCGCTGGGCGAACCCGTCCATCATCGCGTCCAGTGCGGCCGCTCCGTCTCCGCCGACGTAGTGGTGGACGAGTTCGAGCGAGCCCGTCCGCGACTGTTGAACTCCACCTGACATTGCCGTACACTCCTACGCAACCTAACATAAACGTTCGCCCGGCAGTATCTCTGTTGATATGCGGAGTTTTCGGATCGACAGGCCCCGATACCGATACTGGACTCCGTTTCGGAGTTTCGTTCGCTCGTAGGAACGGGTGCTGGACGATCGCCACCGAGCGTCTGGCGGCAATCGAACCAGTACCGGAAGCCGGAACTGTCGTCGTGTCTCGGATGTGGAAACACGTACAACTCCGCATAGTTTTATGATGGGGTCGTCGGTACTGGGAGACATGTTCGACAAGGTTCTCGTCGCCAACCGCGGGGAGATCGCGGTCCGCGTGATGCGGGCCTGCGAGGAACTCGGGGTCGGGACCGTCGCCGTCTACTCGGAGGCCGACAAACACTCTGGACACGTCCGCTACGCCGACGAGGCGTACAACATCGGGCCCGCGAGAGCGGCCGATTCCTACAACGACGGGGAGGCCGTCATCGAGGCGGCCCGGAAGGCCGACGCCGACGCGATCCACCCCGGCTACGGCTTTATGGCCGAGAACGCCGACTTCGCGGCCCGCGTCGAGGAGACCGACGCCATCACCTGGATCGGCCCGTCCTCGGACGCGATGGAACGGCTGGGCGAGAAGACACACGCCCGAACGGTGATGCGCGACGCGGACGTGCCGATCGTCCCCGGGACCACCGAGTCCATCGACGAAGCCGAACAGGTCGTCGAGTTCGGCGAGGAGAACGGCTTCCCGGTGCTCATCAAGGCAGAAGGCGGTGGCGGTGGGATGGGACAGGAGATCGTTCGGAGCGCCGAAGACGCCGAAGAGGCACTCGCGACCGCACAGCGCGAAGGGGAAGCCTACTTCTCGAACGCCTCCGTCTACCTCGAACGGTTCCTGGACAACGCCCGCCACGTCGAGGTCCAGATCCTCGCCGACAAACACGGCAACGTCCGCCACCTCGGCGAGCGTGACTGCTCGCTCCAGCGCCGCCAGCAGAAAGTCATCGAGGAAGGCCCCAGTCCCGCCCTCACCGACGAACTCCGCGAGGAGATCGCGGAAGCCGCACGCCGCGGCGCGGACGCTGGCGACTACTACAACGCCGGGACCTTCGAGTTCCTCGTCGAGGACGAGGAGCGCAACGAGGACGGCCTGCTCGACGCCGACACCGACTTCTTCTTCCTCGAAGTGAACACCCGCATCCAGGTCGAACACACCGTCACAGAGGAACTGACGGACATCGACATCGTGAAGTGGCAGCTCAAGGTCGCGGCCGGCCAGGAGATCACCTTCGAGCAGGACGACGTCGAACTCGAGGGCCACGCCATGGAGTTCCGCATCAACGCCGAGAACGCCGCCGACGAGTTCCAGCCCGCGACCGGCGGCTCCTTCGAGATCTACGATCCGCCGGGCGGTATCGGCGTCCGCGTCGACGACGCCCCCCGGCAGGACGACGACCTCGTCACGGACTACGACTCGATGATCGCGAAGCTGATCACCTCCGGGGGCGACCGCGAGGAGTGTATCGCCCGCGGGAAGCGCGCGCTGGCCGACTACGAGATCCAGGGATTCCCGACGATCATCCCCTTCCACCGGATGATGCTCACCGACGAGCCGTTCCTCGAAGGCAGACACACCACGAAGTACCTCGACGACGACCTCGACCCCGAGCGCATCGACGCGGCGCAGGAACGCTGGGGAACCGAACCGGCCGATTCAGGCGGGGACGACGAGGAAGTCACCGAACGGGAGTTCACGGTCGAGGTCAACGGCAAGCGCTTCGACGTGGAACTGGAGGAACGCGGTGCCCCGCCGATCAACGTCGGCGATATCGACGCCGACGACGGTGGCAATCGGCCCCAGCAACCAGGCTCCAGCGGGTCGTCGTCGGACGGCGACAGCGGCGGATCGAGCGCCGACGGTGAGGAGGTCACCGCTGAGATGCAGGGAACGATCCTCGAAGTCAACGTCAGCGAGGGCGACGAGGTCGAGTCGGGCGACGTGATCTGCGTACTCGAAGCGATGAAAATGGAGAACGACATCGTCGCGGAACGGGGCGGCACTGTCGCGCAGGTGGCTGTCAGCGAGGGCGACTCCGTCGACATGGGGGATCTGCTGTTCGTCGTCGGGTGACGAACCGGGACGTATCCGACGAGTAGCGGTGGCGGATCTGTTTAGCCTCCCAATCCAGTGAATATAAGCCCGATGGCCGACAGACTGATTTGTCGTAACTACAGAGCGTACACACATGATTAGACGACAGACACTTATCGCGATCCTGTTGGCGACGACGATGGCCCTGAGTGGCTGCTCGATCCTCACTGGTGACGGCGCGACCTACGTCGCCGAGGACATCGGCGTCGACGAGTCGACCGTCTCAGAGACGAATTTCACGCTCGACCGGACGGAGTGGCAGAACCGCTCGCGGGACGTCGAGATCGCCGGCGAGGAACGGACGATCAACGTCTCGACGAAGGTCAAAGCCTACACCTGGGGCGAGCGACAGGGCGCGTTCGCCGCCCTCGCGACGCCGACGGTCTCCGTCGCCGGGCAGAAGATGAATCCGATCGAGGACGAGTCACGCGAGGAGATCATCCGCCGACTCGAAAGCGGCTTCGACGGACAGGGCGATATCGAGGGCCTCGAACAGTCCGAGGAGTACACCATCGAGGCGGCTGGCGAGGAACGGACCGTCACCGTGTTCTCGGCGACGGCCACGCGTGACGGCCAGGAGCGCGACATCCTGATCCACGTGACGAAGTTCACGGACGGCGAGGACATCATCGTCGGTGCGGGCGTCCACTCTGCGGATGCCGAGCAGATCCGCGAGGACACCGAGACGATGCTCGAAGGCATCGACCACTGAACACCGAGGTCGCTCACCGCTTCGTCTCAGTCGGGCGGAGACGTTTTTACTGTCGCTGTCGACCGATCAGCTATGCAAGCCACACGCGAGCGGATTCTCGAAGCGCTCGACGATGGGCCGACCACGGGGCCGGCGTTGGCCGATCGACTCGATATCTCCCGAGCGGCCGTCTGGAAACACATCGAGCAACTCCGCGAGGAGGGGTTCGGGATCGAGAGCCGTAACGAGGGGTACGAACTCGTCTCGGTACCGGAGTTCGGTGGTACTGCCGTGGAGTACGGCCTCGACGCGCCCTTTTCGGTGGAGTACCACGACAGCGTCGACAGCACGAACCGGCGCGCTCGGGAATTGGCGACGGCCGGCGACGCCGACGTGGTGGTGCTGGCCGACGAACAGACCGGCGGCCGTGGCCGCCTCGACCGGGCGTGGACCTCGCCCAGCGGCGGCGTCTGGCTCTCGCTGGCCTGTCGACCCGAGGTGCCCCTCGCTCACGCGCCCGTGTTCACGCTCGCGGCGGCGGTCGCGGTCACGCGGGCGGCCCGCGAGGCCGGCGTCGACGCCCGGATCAAGTGGCCCAACGACGTTGTCGTGGGCGGGGTCGACTCGGAGGAGCAATCGAACGGAGACGGTGACACCGTCGACGGAGAGCGAAAGCTCGCCGGCATCCTCACCGAGGTCGAGGGCGAGGCCGACCGCGTCGAGTGGGTCGTCGTGGGAATCGGCTGTAACGTCAACGTCGACGCGGCGGCGCTCCCCGAGGGCGTCGACGCGACGAGCGTGCAGGAGGCCGTCGGCGCGGTCGACCGGCGCGTGTTCACCCAGCGACTGCTGGAGACGTTCCACGAACTCCGAGGCGATCACGACGCGGTCGTCGCGGCGTGGCGCGAGCACGCGACGACGCTGGGCAAGACCGTCCGGGTCGAGACACCGAGCGGCGTCGTGGAGGGGGAAGCGGTCGATATCACGTTCCCCGGCGCACTCGTCGTCGACATCGGCGAGGCAGAAGTGACGATCACGGCCGGGGACTGCGAACACCTGCGGCCGGCGTGACCGGTTGCAGTCGTCTCGTCGAGTCGGGCGGGCACGCTCTCGCCGCTGTTGCCGGTCAGGCGGGCACGCCCTCGTCGACGTGGACGGTCAGCACGGGCACGGGCGAGCGACGCACGACGTGTTCGGCGACGCTACCCAGCAGAAGTCGGTCGATCCCGCCCCGGCCGTGGGTCCCCATGACGATCAGGTCGCAACCGCTCTCGAGGGCGTGGTCGACGATCTCACGTTCGGGATTGCCTTCCAGCATCGTGTGTTCGACGGTCGTCTCGGGCGAGCAGATCCGCTCTGCGGCCTCGATGGCCAGTTCGCCCTCCTCGTTGAGCAGGCCTCGAATACCCTCGACGGAGGCGTCGGTCGGCATCGTCGTCATACTCGACGTGTTGACCACGTACAGGAGTTCGAGCGTGGCGTCGTCTCGTCGTGCGATCTCGTCGGCGTGTTCGATGACCCGCTCCATGCCGGGCGAGCCGTCCGTCGGCAGGAGCAAGCGGTCGTACATTGTCGTGTGCTAACAGTTCTCTGGGCGAGTGCTTAAGCGTTGCCTGCGTAGTGGACCCGTTCCACGTCGTCGATGCCGGCCCGGCGGACGATGGCTCGGACCGGTTCCCGGGCCCCGGAGAGGTTGTCCGAATCCCCGTCGAGGACGAGCAAGTCGGCGTCACGCCCTTCCTCGATCAGGCCGCAGTTCAGGCCGGCGATGTCCGCACCGTTGACCGTGGCCATCCGCAGCACCTCGGCGGCCGGCACGTCCGAGAGCTTCGACGCCCACTCCATCTCGCGGAACATCGACGGGCTGTTGGTCATCACGTTGTCCGTGCCGAGCGCGACCGTCGTCCGCTCGACGAGGTCGTCGATCGGCGGTCGGCCGACGCCCGTGACGACGTTCGAACGCGGGCAGACGACGACGGGCACCTCGCTATCGGCCACCCGGTCGAGGTGGAGTGATCCCGCGTGAACCATGTGGACGAGGAAGTCCGGGTCGAGATCCAGCGCCGAATTGATGTCGCTGGCGTCGACTTCGCCGGCGTGGATGCCAAAGAGCTTGTCCGCGCGAGCAGTGGCGTTGCGCTCGCGGCTGAAGTCGCCGTCGTTGGCCCCGCTGGCTCCGAAGCCGTCGCTGGCTTCCATCGCGTCGATGCTCTCCCGGCCGAGGACGACGCTCTCGACGGGCGAGTCGGCGGCCGCCGCTTCGATGGCCTCGACACCCGTGACACCGCCCTCACGGAACTCCAGAAAGGCAGCCGTTCCCGCCCGTTCCATGAAACTGATCGTCCGCTCCATCCCGGCGACGAGTTCAGCGCGGCTGGCCTCGCGGAGCAAGCGATGTTTCAGCCCGTCCGGTGGCGCGACGAGTTCTTCCAGCGAGAGACCGCCGCCGGCCTCCTTTGCGATGGAGTCCCCGATGTGGGTGTGGGCGTTGACGAAGGCCGGCACGATCCAGTCGGAGGCGTCGACGGTGGTCTCCTCGATGGTCGCGATCACGCCGTTCTCGACGACGAGACGCCCCTCGATCGGCTCGAACTCGCGGCCCCGAAAGATCGTTCCGGTCAGGATCGTCTGGTCACTCATAGCTGTTACTCTCGCCCCTCTCAATTGAACTCGTCGAGTGTCGCGTGGATGCCCGGGCGCACGTCCCGGACGAGCGCGCCGTCCAGTTCGAGCCCCAGGACGCGGATCGCGGCCTCACCCACACGGTCAGAGACGTCTTCGGGCGCGTACACGCCGAGCCGCCACTGGTCGTACTGCGCCGCTCGCAGGGCGCTGACCAGCGTCGACTGGGCCGCCAGTTTCCGAGTCTCACCGTTGACGACGACGCGGGTCGAGGACTCCGTCATCGACGGTTCACCCGGCACGTCGAGGATGACCGCGTCGTGATCGACGTTCGCTTCGGCGGCGATCTCGCGCTCACAGTCCTGGATCGCCGCGTGATCCATGTCGAGTAGCTCGTCGGGGACGGCGGCCATCTCGGCCCAGACGGCGCGTTTGTACAGGTCCCGCTCGCTGAGCCGTCTGGCGTACTCGACCGTCTCGTCCGTCCGTCGGAGCGTCACCAGCAGGTCGTCGTCGTCCCAGCGCCGGAGTGTCTCGGGGTCGGTGTCGGTCGTCGCGAGCAATCGCTCGGTGGCTCGCCGGAGCGTCGTCTTGGCGATCCGGGCGACGTGGTGGGTGTAGACGGTCGGATTCATCAGCGCCCGGGCCAGCAACAGCGACTCGGCGGTCTGGACGTTCCCCTCGTCGAGGACGAGGTCGCCGTCGACGAATCGGAGTTCCCGCACCAGTCGCTCGTGGTCGATGGTGCCGTAGGGGACGCCGGTGTGGTGGGCGTCCCGGACGAGGTAATCCATCCGGTCTACGTCGAGTTCCCCCGACACGAGCTGTCCGAGTTCGCCGTCGCCCGCCACGAGGTCGGCGACCGCGTCGGGGTTCAGGCCGTGATCGGTCAGGACGCGCGCGACTGCGCCGCTGTCGAGCAGGTCGTGGACGTCGTCGTGATACTTCCCCGTCTCGCGGTGGATCACGCGCTCGATGTTGTGGCTGTACGGCGAGTGGCCCACGTCGTGCAGGAGGGCGGCAGCACGAACCCGTTCGGCTTGCTGGCCTTCGATGCCCAGATGTGTGAGGGCTTCGTCCGCGAGGTGGTAGACCCCCAGCGAGTGCTCGAAGCGGGTGTGGTTGGCCGACGGGTACACCAGCGTCACCGTCCCCAACTGCTTGATGTGACGGAGCCGCTGGACGGGCGGGGTGTCGAGCAGCGCCTCGGCCACACCGTCGACCGCGATGTGGTCGTGGACGCTGTCCTTGATCGTCGTCATCGGTGTCCGCTTGGTCGCCTCCCGGTATAAGCCTGGGCCCGTTCGGCGATCCCTTCGGCTCCCACACCGGCCGGTATAACGCTCCTGCCGGTCGATCAGCGACTGCATAACCAAACGGTCGACGGCGGACGGTCGATCCATGGGCGACGAATCCCGAAGGGACGGAACGCAGTCCACGACGCTGAACCGCCGGCGACTCCTGCAGACCGTGGGGGCGGGCGTTGCGAGTCTGACGGCGCTGTCCGGCCTCGCCAGCGCACACCAGTCGCAGTTTTTCGGCTGTAGCCAGGTCTGTACGGACACCGAGGGCGACTACGCGGTCGTCTTCCACCGCGGCGAGTACGAATGCCGTCCGATCACGCGCACCTCGGATCGGAACAATCTGCCGTGGGACTGGACGGCGTACTGCTACGAGGCCGACTGGGACGAGGCCATCGTCGGGATGATCGAGGAGAACGTCCTCGTCGGCAACGAGATCGTCGACGACGGCACCTGCACGCTCTGTCTCAACCCAAATCGTTGCGCACAGAACTACTACGACGATCCGGGCGATATCGTCGACGCGCTGAACGAGGACGGCACCTGTGCGCCCTGCCTGGGCAGTGTCGAACTCGGAACCGACTGCGACGTGTCTGGATCCAGCGGGCGAAACCACGACAGGGGGCAACCCGAAGAGGAGTCCGCCAGCCAAGATCCCCACCGAGAGCACGACTGGGAACCCGACGAAGACGGCGACAAGCGTGGACGTGGGCCCGGGAAAGGCGGGAACGGTCGCAGCCGTGGAGAGCGGAACGGCGAGGGCCGAGAGAGAGGGGATGGCAACGGTCGTGGGAAGGCAAAAGGGAGAGGTCGCACGAAGGCGACGGAGAAAGGGCGCGGCCGGCAAAAAGACCGTGAGAGGGGACGATAACTGCTCGCTGTCGGACTACTCGAACCGCGCGAGCAGTTCGTGGAGTTCCCCGCGGCGGGCGTTGCCGGTGTCCTCGGCGTCGCCGGGCGAGCGCCCCATCTCTTTGACGGTCTCGATGGCCTCGACCGGTCGATAGTCGCGGCCGTGGACGAGCCACGCCGCCAGTACGTGCCCCGTCCGTCCGATCCCGGCCAGACAGTGGACGACGACTGGCCGGTCGGTGGCTACGGACTCGTCGAGGAAGGGGAGGATCTCGTCGGCGAGCGTGTCGGCGTCCGCGAGGTGGTGGTCGGCGACGGGGACGTGGGCCACGTTCTCGGTGCCAAAGGCCTGCGCGTACTGGCCCGTGCTGGCCTTCGTCTGCTCGAGTTGCGTGCCGGAGAGCAGACAGAGGACGCGCTCGACGCCCCGTTGGCGCACGAACTCGATCCACTCGTCGATGGCGTCTGCACGCTCGGCCGTCGAATGCCAGCCAGGACAACTGGCTCCGTATACGTACTCCTCCTCGGGGGCAGCGGGGGCGAACCGGTGGGCGTCGACCCGGTCTTCGTTTCGAGATGTCGGCATTATCTTCCCTCAGACAGTGTGGGGCCTTGAAACGATCCCCGCAGTTCTCAACTGTGACAATCAGATGTGACGTGGCCGCCCCGCGATCGAGTTTCGAACCGCCCGCCGGCGTCGAGTCGACAGCACCATTTATCAGGGCGGTTCCCCCTACTGGAGATATGGTGACGTTCCTCTCCGGTGGGACCGGGACCCCGAAACTGCTCGCCGGAGCCGACGCGGTCTTTCCCGCCGCCAAGACGACCGTCGTGGGCAACACCGGCGACGACGTGGTGCTGGGCGGCCATCTCGTCTGTCCCGACATCGACACCGTCCTCTTTCTCGACGGCGGCGTCCTCGACCGGGAGTTCTGGTGGGGGATCGCCGACGACACCGCCGAGACCCACGACGAACTCCACCGCCTCGCGGATGCGGCGGACCTGCAGGGCGGGCCGCGATTCCTCCCGGACGACGCCCAGACCGGGGGCCGCGAGATCGGGCGCTGGCGGCGTTTCTCCGGCGTCGCGGAGTTCATGCACATCGGCGACCGTGACCGGGCCGTCCACGTGACCCGGACGAGTCTGCTCGACGAGGGCAAGACACTGACCGAAGTCACACGCACGCTCGGGGACGCGTTCGACCTCGACCGCGACCTCGTCCCGATGAGCGACGACCCCGTCGCGACGCTGATCCACACGCCCGACGGCGTCCAGCACTTCCAGGAGTGGTGGGTCGCCAAAGGCGGTGAGCCACCGATCGACCGGGTCGAGTTCCGCGGGAGCGACGAGGCGACCCTGACGCCGGTCGTCGAGGACGCCCTCGACGATCCGGTCGTCATCGGACCGTCGAACCCTGTCACGAGCATCGGCCCGATGCGGTCGGTTCCGGGCTTCGAGGCCGCGCTCTCCGAGACGGCCGTCGTCGCCGTCTCGCCGTTCGTCGGCGACGAGGTGTTCTCCGGCCCTGCCGACGACCTGATGGAAGCGACCGGCTTCGAGGCCAGCACGGCCGGCGTGGCCGACGCCTACCCCTTCGCAGACGCGTTCGTCATCGACGAGGACGACCCGACCGAACTCGACCGACCGGTCGTCAGAACCGACACCAGCATGGACGACGACGCGGACGCCGAACGCGTTGCCCGAGCCGTCGACCGGGCACTGGAGGCGGTCAGATGAGGGCGGAGGTGGCGGCGTGACGCTGTTCGACCCGCCCGTCGCGCTGGCGAGTCTCAGCGGCCGCTCGGACGCCGACTGGGCCGAGGGCGGCGCTCCCTTCGCAGGCTGTGCATTCCTCGGCGGAATCGCACTCGACGACGCGACCCGGCAGGCGGCGCGGTCGATGGTCGACCGCGACCGCGAGGAGTTTCTCACGCCGGACCCGCACAACTTCGTCTACCAGCAGCTCCGTGCGATGGAGTCGGTGCCGATGCGGGCCGGCGTCAACGTCCGCAGCGCGGCGCTGGCTCCCATCGAGGACGCCGCCGACATCTGCCGGGATCACGACGCTGTCCTGGAGATCAACGCCCACTGCCGGCAGGACGAGATGTGCGACGCCGGTGTGGGCGAGGCGCTGCTGCGAGACTCCGAGACGCTCTGTCGGCAGGTCGAGGCGGCGACCGCAACCGGCGCGAGCGTCAGTGTGAAGGTCCGGGCCGAGGTCGACGGCGTCGACCTGCCGTCACTCGCCGACCGCCTCGAAGGGGCCGGCGCGGCCGCGATCCACGTCGACGCGATGGACTCGGAGGCCGTCGTCGGCGAGGTCGCAGACGCGTCGGACCTGTTCGTGATCGCCAACAACGGCGTGCGCGACGCCGCGACGGTCCGCGAGTACCTCGAATACGGTGCCGACGCCGTCAGCGTGGGTCGGGCCAGCGACGACCCCGATGTGCTGGCCGCCGTAAGAAAGGCGACACACGAGTGGTTCCGGGAGGCGACACCGTGAGGACCACCGCCCAGAACGCCGAACTCGCGCTGTTGCTCGAGGTCGCCGGCACGCCCAAGCCCGGCAATGTCGACCGCGACCACGAGTACGACGACCTGCGCTTCGAGCACTTCCTCGCAGGCGCGGTCGGCGCTCGCCACGGATTCGAGCGAGCGGCCGATGGCGACCCGGTGGGGGCGGCGTTCGAGGACGCCATCGAGGGGATGGCCAACCAGCGCGGCGGCAACACGCAGTTCGGTGCCGTCCTCGTCCTGACGCCGCTGGTCGCGACGACCGCCAGCGGCGACTTGACCCGGGAGCGAGTCCGTGAAACCGTCGCGGCGACGACCGTCGACGACGCCGCCGGGTTCTATCGGGCGTTCGAGCACGTCGACGTGGCCGTCGACGACCCCCCAGAAGGGATGGAGCCACTGGACGTGCGCCGCGGGAGCGACGCCGTGCCGACGCTGCGCGAGCGCGGCCTGACGCTCGAAGCGATCATGGAGCAGAGCGCCGACGTGGACGACGTGGCCGCCGAGTGGATCGGGGGGTTCGGGCGCGTGTTCGGCGCGGCGGATCGGCTCGAAGCCCTCTCTGGCCCGGTCGCGGACCGCGCGTCGACGGTCTTTCTTGAACTGCTGGCCGAGCAACCGGACACGTTCGTCGTCACGAGACAGGACCGCGAGACCGCGGAGGAGGTCCAGCGTCGGGCGAAGGCCGTGTTGGCGGGCGAGGAGCGCGCCGACGCGCTGGCCGACGAACTCGTCGAGCGGGACATCAACCCCGGGACGACGGCCGACCTGACCGCTGGCGCGCTGTTCGTCGCACTGGAACGGGGGCTCGACGTGTGACCGCGACCGACGACTGGCCGGTCGAACTCCGCGGGGTCACCGAGTCCGTCGTGACGACGCTCGGGCCGAACGACCGCTGGAACGTCGCCGCGTTGGGCCTGCACGCACCAGGCGACGGTGAAGGGGACGACAAGAGGGGCAACGGAGACGACGACGGCAAGGGGAGCGCAAGTGTCGTCTTCGCGCGCACGTGGGGCCGCACCCGGACGTGGCGCAACTTTACCGAGCGCGGCGAGGGGTACGTCCAGTTCACGACCGATCCGGTCGACTTCGCCGAGGCCGCGATGACGGTCCGGGAGGAGGACGAACCGATTCTTTCGAGCGCCGACGCGTGGGCCCGCGTCGAAGTCACAGAGCGGGCGAGCGGCACGGACGGCGGGACCCAGTGGGTCGAGTGGGCGCTTCGCCCGGTCGAATCAGGCATCGAGCGCGAGCGGGTGCCGACGACCAATCGCGCGTACTACGCCGTGATCGAGGCGACCGTCGCGGCCTCGCGGCTCGACGTGCCGTCATACGACACCGACGCGCTGCTCGACCGGATCGACTATTTCGCTGACGTGGTCGAGCGCTGCGGGGGCGAGCGCGACCGCGAGGCCTTCGCCGTCGTCCGCGAGCAGATCGACGAATCCCGTGTGTGAAGGGCAATCAGCCCGACAGCCGTTCCGAATCCTTTTAGGGGGCCAATCCGGTAAGGCTCCGTATGGCAATCAAGCCCGCCTACGTCAAGAAGACAGGAACGCTCCTGATGGAACGATATCCCGACGCCTTCGGTGCCGACTTCGAGCACAACAAGGACGTCGTGACCGAGCTCACCAACATCGAGTCCAAGGGCGTTCGCAACCGCATCGCCGGCTACATCGCACGCAAGCAGTCCGCTCCGACCGCGGAAGCGTAGACCGGGTCTTCTCTCTCCCTTCGCTTTTCGACCAGTCTTAGCGACTGCTGTCGGGATCACTCACTGTTCGCCAAAACAGGCCCGAAATCCGTGGTGTGACGCCGTCGGTCGCAACAGGACACCGAACGTCCCCGGCTCGCTCGTTCATCCGCCAGGAGACCTTGCTCTCCTGAGCCTTCGTTCGCTTCGCTCACGAAGACGCCAGGCTCGTGGACGGTGTCACCAGCGACGCCCTTTCGGTGTCTTCGCGGTGTTCGTCTCGACGCCCGGGAAAAGGCAACGCGTTACTCCTGCGTGGCCATCCGGTCGGCGTGGCGCTTGCGGTGGACGATCCCCTGATTGATCGCAGTGCGGTGGACGAACTCGCGGAACGCCTCGCCGGTCTCGCTGTCCTCGTCCAGCACCATCGGTTCGCCGTCGTCGCCGCCCTCGCGGACGGCGGGGTCGAGTGGAATCTCGCCGAGGAAGGGCAGATCCGTCTCCTCCGAAAACTCCCGGCCACCACCCGAGTCGAAGATGTCGTGCTGGCCGCCACAGTCCGGGCAGGTAAAGGTCGACATGTTCTCGACCAGCCCCAGCACGGGCGTCTCGTGGCGGCCAAACATCTCCAGTCCCTTCTTCGCGTCGTCGAGCGCCACGGTCTGGGGCGTTGTGACGATGGCCGCACCCGTGACGGGGACGCTCTGGAGCATCGTCAGCTGAGTGTCGCCGGTGCCAGGCGGCAGGTCGATCACCATGTAGTCGAGGCTGCCCCAGACCACGTCCTCCCAGAGCTGTGTGAGGACGCTGTCGACCATCGGCCCCCGCCAGATGACGGGGTCGTCCTCGCCCACGAGGAAGTCCATGCTCATCAGCTTGATCCCGTACTTCTCGGGCGGGATGATCTGGTCGTCCTCGGTCGCCTGCGGGTGCTCGTCAGCAGCGACCATCCGCGGGACGTTCGGCCCGTACACGTCGGCGTCGAACAGGCCGACCTGTGCGCCCAGTTCCGAGAGGCCGACGGCGAGATTGACGGCGAGCGTGCTCTTGCCGACGCCGCCCTTCCCGGAGGCGACGGCGATGACGTTCTTGACGCCCGGCAGCACGTCCACCTCGGGATCGATGCCGCGGTCGACGTTGGCCGTCAGTTCGATCTCCCCGTCGAAGTCGTCGAGGGCGTTGCGTACCTCGCCCGCGATGGCAGTCTCGTTGGGCGAGTAGGGTGCCCCCAGCGCGAGGTCGACGTGGAGCGACGCCTCCCCCACCTCGACCTCGTTGACCAGCCCCAGCGAGACGATGTCGTCGCGCAGGTCCGGGTCCCGGACCTCGCGCAGGCGCTCACGTACGTCTGCTTCGTTCATGTCCCGCAGTAGGCGGGGGACCGGCGATAAGGGTTGTGACCCCGAGAGACGACAGCGACCGCCTCCATCGGAGCAATCCGTCGGTCAGGGCCGACGGAAGGTGTAGACCAGTGTGTCGTCGCCGGTACCGAACTCCACGTCGACCGATCCGCCGTCGTGATCGAACACGAGTCGCTGGGCGGGACCGTCGAAGTCGTGCAGGGGCATCCCCGCGTCGACGCTCCCGTCAGCCTCGACGGCGAAGTGGGCGGTGCCGCCGAACGCGGCGACGAGCGTACCGTCGTCGCGTTCGCTCACGCTCGGCGCGAACCGTTCCAGTGCCGTTCGAACTGCCTCGCGGTCTGTCGGATCGACGGGTGTCGGTGCCATACCACAGCGTTGTGCTGGACCGTGCAAAGGAGTGACGACGGGTCGGCCGTTTCGTGACGTTTTTATACACCCGGCGTGGAAACTCAGACACACTCGTGCAGGGGCATCGGGTCCCGAGTCCTCGCCGTGAGGGCGCGAGTATCATGCAAGCGTGTCGTGGTAGCCAAGCCTGGCCCAAGGCGCAGGGTTGCTAACTCTGTGGCGTACAGCCTCCGGGGTTCGAATCCCCGCCACGACGCTCACACCCACTAACCACATATGAGTGCAGAAGACCCAGAACTGGACGAAGACGTGGATGAGGAGGAACTCCGCTACTTCGTCCGGATCGGACAGACAGACCTCGACGGCACGAAGTCCGTCGAGCGTTCCCTCACCGACATGAACGGCATCGGCAAGCGCGCCGCGCGCATCATCGCCGAGAAGGCCGGTGTCGACCGACAGGCGCTCTTCGGAGCGCTGGACGACGACGACATCGAGGCCGTCGTCGAGAAGGTCGAGGGGTACGCTGACGAGGTCCCGGAATGGCTCACCAACCACCAGAACGACTTCTACTCCGGCGAGTCGACTCACGAGACCGGTAACGACCTGCAGATGCAGCGTCGCGCCGACATCAACCGGATGCAGATGATCGACTCCTACAAGGGCGTTCGCCACCAGCGCGGCCAGAAGGTCCGCGGGCAGCGAACCAAGTCCACCGGCCGTACCGAGGGCACCATCGGTGTCAACGTCGAGGCCATCAAGGAGGAGCAGGCCGAGGAGGCCGCCGCCGAGGAGGATGACGAATAATGGCACTCGGATCTAACACCAAGTTCTACGAGACGCCGAACCACCCGTACCAGGGCGAGCGCATCGCCGACGAGTCCAACCTCGTCGGCCGCTACGGCCTGAAGAACAAGGAGGAACTGTGGCGCGCACAGTCGGAACTCCGTAGCTACCGCCGCGAGGCCCGAAAGCTGCTCGGCCGTGCCGAGGGCGAGGGCTCTCGCTTCGAGGCCGACGAGTTCCTGACCCGACTGAAGCGACTGGGCATCCTCAACGAGACCGACGCGCTGGACGACGTGCTGTCGCTGGACGTCACCGACGTGCTCGAACGACGCCTGCAGACGGTCGTCTACCGGAAGGGCTACGCCAACACGCCCGAGCAGGCCCGACAGTTCATCTCGCACGGTCACATCGTGCTCGGTGACGCCCGCGTCACCCGACCCGGCATGAAGGTCGAAGGCAGCGAGGAAGGCGACGTCGGCTTCGACGAGCACAGCCCGATCTCGGACGAACTGCACCCCGAACGAGCGGAGGCCCAAGAATGAGCGAATCCGAAGACAGCAAGTGGGGCGTCGCCCACGTGTACGCATCGTTCAACAACACGATCATCACCATCACGGACCAGACCGGCGCGGAGACGCTGGCCAAGTCCTCCGGTGGGACCGTGGTCAAGCAGAACCGCGACGAAGCGTCGCCCTACGCCGCGATGCAGATGGCCGAGGTCGTCGCAGAGAAGGCCAAGGCCCAGAACATCGAGGGCGTCCACGTCAACGTCCGCGGTCCCGGTGGCAATCAGCAGAAATCCCCGGGTCCGGGCGCACAGGCGACGATCCGCGCGCTCGCCCGTGCCGGCCTCGAGATCGGTCGTATCGAGGACGTCACACCGATCCCGCACGACGGGACTCGCGGCCCGAAGAACGCTGGATTCTAACCAATGACACAGGACTACGAGGTCGAGTTCGTCGAACGCACCGAACGCGAGGCGCGGTTGCTCGTGCGCGGGATCACCCCCGCGTTCGCCAACGGCATCCGCCGGGCGATGATCGCCGACGTGCCGACCTTCAGCGTCGACACGGTTCGGGTCATCGAGAACTCCAGCGTGATGTTCGACGAGCAGATCGGCCTCCGTCTCGGACTGGTGCCGCTGACGACCGACCTCGACGACTTCGAGGTCGGCGACGAGGTGACGCTGTCGCTCGACGTCTCCGGTCCCGAGACCGCCTACTCCAGCGATCTGGTTAGCTCCGATCCGCTGGTCGAGGCCGCCGACGACAACATCCCGATCATCGACCTCAAGGACGGCCAGCGCCTCGAAGTCGAGGCCGACGCCGTGCTCGACCGTGGCCGGGAACACGCCAAACACCAGGGCGGCGTGGCCGTCGGCTACCGACACCTCCAGCAGGTGGAGGTCGTCGGCGACAAGGGCGAGTTCGAGGACGACGACCCGCAGATCCTGCGCGGTGTCATCGAGGAGCAAGCTGCCGAGCACGCCGAGGGAGACGCCGAAGACGGCGATCTCGTCCTGACCGAGGCGTTCGACAGCGACCTCACGAACCGATACCCGGGCAAGGAGCTCGAAGTCACGGACGTGGAGAACGCGTTCGTCTTCCACGTCGAGACTGACGGCTCGCTGTCCGTCGAGGATCTCACCCTCCGCGCGGTCGATACGATTCGATCCCGCGCGGACGAACTACGCGACGCAGTCCAACTATAAGATGACCCCTGCCCCAACCGCACCGATGATCGCCGCGCCACCCCGCGCCAGCGTGAGGATCGAAAGCGGTTTTACGGGGCAAACAGAATCCACTATTGCGAGCAGGGATAGCCAAGTTTGGCCAACGGCGCAGCGTTCAGGGCGCTGTCCCGTAGGGGTCCGCAGGTTCAAATCCTGCTCCCTGCACTTTTCCCAAGGAGGAACGTCATGAGTAAGACTAATCCGAGACTCAGTAGTCTCATCGCCGACCTGAAGTCGGCCGCCCGCTCGGGCGGCGACGTTTGGGGCGACATCGCCGAGCGTCTGGAGAAGCCACGGCGCACACACGCAGAAGTCAACCTCGGCCGTATCGAACGATACGCCCGGGAAGACGAGACCGTGATCGTGCCTGGCAAGGTGCTCGGTTCCGGTGTCCTACAGAAGGACATCACCGTCGCTGCAGTCGACTTCTCCGGGACAGCCGAGAAGAAGATCGACCAGGTTGGAGAGGCAGTATCGCTCGAAACCGCAGTCGAACAGAACCCCGACGGCTCGGAGGTGCGCATCATCCGATGAGTGTCGCAGAATTCGACGCGGACGTCGTCGTCGACGCCCGCGACTGCATCTTCGGACGGATCGCTTCCAACGTCGCAGAGCGCGCACTCGACGGCGAGACCATCGCTATCGTCAACGCCGAGGACGCCGTTATCACGGGCAACGAGGAACAAATCACGGCGAAGTTCCAGAAGCGCCGTGAGGTCGGCTCCGATCAGGGTCCGGCTTACCCCAAGCGCCCGGACGGCATCCTCAAGCGCTCGGTTCGCGGCATGCTTCCGTACAAGAAGCCCCGCGGCCGAGAGGCGCTCTCGAACGTCCGCGTCTACGTGGGCAACCCCTACGAGGACCACGACCTCGACGCCGAGATCATCGAGGACACCTCGCTGGATCGACTGTCGAACATCAAGTTCGTCTCGCTCGGAGACGTCAGCGAATCCATCGGAGCGAACGTCACATGGTAACGAACACCTCAGGCAAGAAGAAGACGGCCGTCGCCCGCGCGACCGTTCGCGAGGGCGAGGGACGCGTGCGTGTCGACTCCCAGCCGGTCGAGCTGGTCGATCCAGAGCTGGCACAGCTAAAGATGCTGGAGCCGTTCCGCATCGCCGACGACGACCTGCGCGAGCAGGTCGACGTGGAGATCCACGTCGAAGGCGGCGGTGTCATGGGCCAGGCCGACGCGGCCCGGACCGCGATCGCACGCGGCCTCGTCGACCACACCAACGACGCCGAACTCCGTGACGCGTTCATGGAGTTCGACCGCTCGCTGCTGGTCAACGACGTTCGCCAGTCCGAATCCAAGAAGTGGGGCGGCCCGGGCGCTCGGGCGCGCTACCAGAAGTCCTACCGCTAAGGTGATATGATATGATGGTACCGGTCCGGTGTTTCACCTGTGGTAACGTCGTCGGCGAGCACTGGGAGGAGTTCAAGGCACGCACGCGCGAGTCCGAGGACCCAGAGAACCCCGAGAAGGTGCTGGACGAACTCGGCGTCGAGCGACACTGCTGTCGCCGGATGCTCGTCTCGCACAAGGACCTCGTCGACATCGTGGCACCCTATCAATGATGGTTCAGGAAAATCGCTACGAGAAGGCACGGATCATCGGTGCACGGGCGCTGCAGGTGGCTTTCGGCGCGCCGGTGCTCATCGAGACCGATCAGACCCAGCCGATCCTCATCGCGGCCGAGGAGTACGACGCTGGCGTCCTGCCTTTCACCGTCCGACGAGGGAACAACTGATGACACGCATCACCGACATCCGACTGCGCCGCGTGCTCGACTCGCGTGGCAACGCGACGGTCGAAGCCGACGTGCTCACCGAGAGTGGCGGCTTCGGCCGTGGCAAGGCACCGAGCGGTGCGAGTACCGGCGAGTACGAGGCGATCGAACTCCCGGCCAACGAAGCGATCGCACGAGCGCGGGAAGACGCCTTCCCGCGACTCATCGGCGAAGTGCACGCCGGCAATCAGCGTGACGTCGACGCCGCGCTCCACGCGGCCGACGGCACGGACGACTTCTCCGAGATCGGTGCCAACAGCGCCGTCGCTATCTCGATGGCCGCCGCGAAGGCCGGTGCCGACGTGCTCGGTGCGCCGCTGTACCAGCACCTCGGTGGCACCTTCCGTGGCAACGAGTACCCGACGCCGCTTGGCAACATCATCGGTGGCGGCGAGCACGCCTCCGACGCGACGAACATCCAGGAGTTCCTCGCGGCACCCGTCGGCGCACCGAGCGTCGAGGACGCCGTCTTCGCCAACGCCGCCGTCCACCAGGAAGTCCACGACATCCTCGCCGAGCGGGACCTGCCCGCCGGCAAGGGTGACGAGGGTGCCTGGGCACCGTCGGTGACAGACGACGAGGCCTTCGAGATCATGGCCGAGGCGGTCGACACCGTCGCGGACGATCTGGGTTTCGCCATCTCCTTCGGGCTGGACGTGGCCGGTGCGGAACTGTACGACGCCGAGGAAGACGGCTACGTCTACGATGACGGCCTCAAGTCGACCGAAGAGCAGATCGACTACATCGCCGAGAAAGTCGAGGAGTACGAACTCGTCTACGTCGAGGATCCGCTCGACGAGAACGACTACGAGGCCTTCGCCGACCTGACCGATCAGGTCGGCGACCAGACGCTGATCTGTGGCGACGACCTGTTCGTGACGAACGTCGAACGCCTGCAGGCGGGCATCAACGCCGGCGCTGGCAACTCCATCCTGATCAAGCCCAACCAGATCGGCACGCTCACGGACGCCGTGGACGCGATCGAACTGGCCCGAGACAACGGCTACGCGTCGGTCGTCTCCCATCGCAGCGGAGAGACCGAAGACGCAACCATCGCACACCTCGCCGTCGCGACCGACGCCCCCTTCATCAAGACGGGCGCGGTCGGTGGCGAGCGAACAGCCAAGCTGAACGAACTCATCCGAATCGAGGACAACGCAGTATGAGCGGCAACGAAAACGAAGGTCTCGACGCGGAGGACTCCGACTTCGACCCCGAGGAAGAAGTCGACGCCGACGCAGAGACCACAGAGACTGAGGAACCGGCCGCCGACGCCGAGGCCACCGAGGCCGACGCCGAGGCTGAAGAAGACGAGGGCCCAGCCCTCGACGAGGACGTCATGCCCGACGACGAGGCGGACCTCCTCATCCCCGTCGAGGAGTATCTCGGCGCGGGTGTCCACATCGGGACCCAGCAGAAGACCAACGACATGGAGCGGTTCATCCACCGCGTCCGAACCGACGGTCTGTACGTGCTGGACGTCTCGATGACGGACAAGCGCATCCGCACGGCAGCGGACTTCCTCGCGAACTACGACCCCGAGCAGATCCTCGTGGCCTCCTCGCGACAGTACGGTCGGTTCCCGGCCGAGAAGTTCGCCGACGCCGTCGGCGCACGCGCTCGCACCGGCCGGTTCATCCCGGGCACGCTGACCAACCCCGACTACGACGGCTACATCGAACCCGACGTGGTCGTGGTGACGGACCCGATCGGTGACGCACAGGCCGTCAAGGAGGCTATCACCGTCGGGATCCCGGTCATCGCGATGTGTGACTCCAACAACACGACCTCGAACGTCGACCTCGTCGTCCCGACGAACAACAAGGGGCGAAAGGCGCTGTCGGTCGTCTACTGGCTGCTGGCCAACGAGACGCTCGACCGCCGTGGGGCCGACACGATGTACGAACTCGCCGACTTCGAGAGCGAGCTGTAGACGCGGACCTTTTCAGTTTCTGCAGCGGTGTCGTCGTTACGCCGTCCACCAAGGCTTACAGTGGGGGCCGTCGAACGCCGGCGTATGGCTGAAGGAGACACGCTTATCAACGCCCTGATCGGTGCCGTGGTGGGAACAGTCGCTGGGTCGATACTACCGTTCGGACCGGTGATCGGTGGGATCGCGGCCGGCTATCTCGAAGGCGGGACAAGCTCGGACGGACTCAGAGTCGGCCTGTACGCCGGGCTGATCGCGCTGATACCGCTGCTGATCGGCGGGTTCGCCGTCGTCTCGTTTCTGGGCTTTTTCGCGATCGGTGTCGGTCCCGACGCGTTCGCGCTCGGCGCGGTCGGGTTCCTCATCCTCGCCGTCCTTTTCGTCGGCTCGTTGGTCTACATCGTCGGCCTGAGCGCTGCGGGTGGCTGGCTCGGCAACTACATCAAGTACGAGACCGATATCGGCTCGTAAGATGGGGCGATCGCTCGTTCGGGACGCCGGCTGGGGCGCGGCGGTGACGGTCGTGCTGTCGGTACTTCCTTTCTCCCCGCTCGTCGGCGGTGCCGTGGCGACCAATCGTCGCGAGAGCGGCTATCTGGCCGGCTTCGGTGTCGGAGCACTGTCGGGCATCGCCGCCGCGGTCCCGTTGCTCGCCCTGTTCGTCCCGGCTATCTTCGTCGTCGGCCTGCTCGGGTTCGGGATTCCGCCGTCGTCGCCGAACTACGGCGTCTTTCTGGCGCTCGTCTTCGGATTGTTCGGCCTGTACACGATCGGATTGAGCGCCCTCGGCGGGATCGGTGGCGTGTGGGTGCGACGCCACAGGGAGTGGGATCTGGACCCGTCGCGGTGGGTGTGACCTCTCTAGTTTGGCCGGTTGCTCTTATCTGTCGAGCGCCTAGGTCCGCCAATGGCAGAGACGCCGCCCGGTCCGAAAGGAGAACCGCTGTTCGGGAGCTCTCGGACGTACTCGAACAACCCATTCCGCTTTGTCGAGGCCTTAGAGGAGGCGTACGGCGGTGTCGCCCGGTTCGACATGGGGCCGATGGACACCTTCCTCGTGACCGACCCGGCCCTGATCCAGCGGGTGCTGGTCGACGACGCCGACCAGTACCGCAAGCCCGACTTCCAGGGCGACGCGCTGGGTGACCTGCTGGGGGACGGCCTGCTCCTGAGCGAGGGCGAGACGTGGGAGAAACAGCGCAAGCTTGCCAATCCCGCGTTCAGCATGGCACGGCTGGCGGACATGGACGACCGTATCGTCGACCACGCCGAGTCGATCGTGACGGGCTGGCAGACGGGGGCGACCGTCGACGCCGAACGCGAGATGACCCACGTCACGCTGGACGTGATCCTCGATCTGATGATGGGTGCCGAGCTACCGGACGAGCGCGTCTCGACCGTGCAGGAACAACTCGTTCCGTTGGGTGCCCGGTTCGAACCGGACCCGATCCGCTTTGCGATGCCCGAGTGGGTCCCGATGCCCGACGATGCCGAATTCGATCGGGCCGTCGAGACGCTCGACGACGTGCTCGACGACATCTTCGAGCAGCGCCGCGGGACGACCGGGACTGACGAGAGCGGGCCGATGGACTTCCTCTCGATCCTCATGCGAGCGCGAGACGAGGGCGAGCAGTCCGAGGAGCAGTTGCGCGACGAGATGATGACGATGCTGCTGGCGGGCCACGACACGACCGCGCTGACGCTGACCTACACGTGGTTCCTCCTCTCGGAACATCCTGAGGCCGAGGCGAAGCTTCACGAGGAACTCGACGAGGTCGTCGGTGACGAGCGACCGACGATCGACCACGTCCAGGAACTGGAGTACCTCGACTGGGTGATCGACGAGTCGATGCGGCTGTACCCGCCGGTGTACACGATCTTCCGGACGCCGACCGAGTCGATCGAACTCGACGGGTACGAGGTGCCCACGTCGGCGAACCTGATGCTGCCCCAGTGGGCCGTCCACCACTCCGAGCGCTACTGGGAGAACCCCGACGAGTTCGACCCCGAACGCTGGTCGCCCGAGCGCAGCGAGGGGCGGCACCGCTTCGCCTTCTTCCCCTTCGGCGGCGGGCCGCGCCACTGCATCGGCAAGCACCTCGCGCTGCTGGAGGCGAAGCTGATCGTCGCCACTATCGCCAGCGACTATCGCCTTCACTTCGAGGGCGAGACGCCCCTGGAGCTGATGCCGTCGCTGACGGCACACCCGCGCCAGGAGATGCGGATGCGGATCGAAGCGCGGTAGTGGTTCGGCAGCGGTTTTCAACGATTACTATACGGATGGCCACAGAGGGGTCACTATGGTTACAGCGAGTGCGCCCGGGAAGGTGTACCTGTTCGGGGAGCACGCGGTCGTCTACGGCGAGCCGGCGGTGCCCTGCGCCATCGAACGGCGCGCCAGGGTCACGGTCGAGGAGCGGGACGACGGGACGACGGTCCACCTCGACGACTTGACGATCGACGGGTTCACGATCGAGTACACGGGCGACGCCAGCGAGGGGCCCGACGTGGACGTCTCGGAGTCGCTCGTCGAGGCCGGCGTCGGCTACATCAACGAAGCGATCGAGCAGGCCCGCGACGCCGCTGGCGTCGACGAGGTAGGATTCGAGATCAACGTCGAGAGTTCGATCCCGCTGGGGGCGGGACTCGGCTCGTCGGCGGCCGTCGTCGTCGCCGTCATCCGAGCCGCGACGGCCGAACTCGGCGTCGAACTGAGCGACCGCGAGGTGGCTGATCGAGCTTACCAGGTCGAACACGCCGTGCAGGACGGCGAGGCCTCGCGCGCGGACACCTTCTGCTCGGCGATGGGCGGGGCCGTCCGCGTGGAGGGTGACGACTGCCGGCGGATCGACGGGGTCGACAATCTCCCGTTCGTCATCGGGTACGACGGTGGTGCTGGGGACACCGGCGCGCTCGTGGCCGGAGTCAGGCAACTCCGCGAGGAGTACGACTTCGCGGCCGACACGGTCGAAGCGGTGGGTGACATCGTCCGGCAGGGCGAGCGCGCCCTCAAAGCGGGCGATCTGGTCGAACTGGGCGAGCTGATGGACTTCAACCACGGCCTGCTCTCGGCGCTTGGCGTCTCCTCGCGCTCGCTCGACAGCATGGTGTGGGCGGCCCGAGACGCCGACGCACTGGGCGCGAAACTCACGGGCGCGGGTGGCGGCGGTTGCATCGTCGCGCTCGACGAGACCGAGGACGCGCTGACGGCGCTTTCCTACACACCTGGCTGTGAGGACGCCTTCCGCGCGGCGCTGGACACCGAAGGAGTTCGGATCGAGTGATGTCCGGGAACGATGCCACAGCCAGTGAGACGCTCGTCCTCAAACTCGGCGGCAGCGTCATCACCGAGAAGGACACGCCAGAGACCGTCGACGAGGCGGCACTCGACCGGGCGGCCGCGGCCATCGGCGCGGCCGACGCCGACGTGGTCGTCGTCCACGGCGGCGGGAGTTTCGGGCACCATCACGCCGCCGAACACGGCGTCTCGACGACCAGCGGGACCCACGACGCCGATGGCGCGCTCGCCATCCACGAGGCGATGATGGAACTCAACCGCCGCGTCGTCGCGGCGCTGTCCGACGCCGGGGTGCCGGCACTGCCGGTCCAGCCGCTCTCGGCCGCCCAGCGAGACGAGGACGGGACGCTCTCGCTCGCGACCGGACCGGTCAGCCGCCTGCTCGCCGAGGGGTTCGCGCCGGTCGTCCACGGCGACGTGATCGCCCACGCCGGCGAGGGCGTGACGGTCCTCTCGGGCGACGAACTCGTCGTCGAACTCGCGCCGGCCGTCGACGCCGACCGCGTGGGCCTGTGCTCGACGGTGCCGGGCGTTCTCGACCAGTCGGGGACCGTCATTGACCGCGTCGACAGCTTCGACGACGTGGCCGCGGCGGTTGGCGAGAGCGACACGACGGACGTGAGCGGCGGAATGGCGGCCAAGGTCCAGTCGCTACTCGGTCTCGCGATGCCGGCACAGATATTCGGCCCCGACGCCCTGACCGAGTTCCTGGGCGGCCAGCAGCCGGGTACCACCGTCGCCACCGAGTCCGAGTGAGACGGGACGGGCCGGCACGTCATCTCGGCGAAACCTATTTGTTCGCGTTGGCTATTGTCCCCAGTATGGCAGCAGTCGGACTCAGTGACGTTTTCAGGTACGGCACCCGGTTTCTCGCACATCTTCTCGTCGTGGTGCTGCTTGGCGTGGTCCTCGTGTTGCTCGGCGACGTCGTCGGGGAATTCACTACCAAACCAGTCACCGACCCGGGTCTCAGGGAGAACCTCGGGGCGACCGCGTACGTCGGTATCGCCATCTCGGTGGCGGGCGTTCTCGTCACCGTCGCCGGCCTGGGCGGGCTCCTGTTCAAAGTCGTCGCAGACGGGACGGCTGTCGGAACGGAGTCGGTGCTGGCCGACGTTGACGGCTTCGACGAGTCGTCCGAGGAAGCCGAAAGTGACGACGAACACGACACTGCCGAGTCGTCGGAAGCCACGCCCGGCTCGGAACCACAGGCGACGGGTTCGGGGCCGTCGGGCGACCAGTCCCCGTTGTCCCAGCAGCCAAGCGAGACGCCGGCCCCGGCACCGGAGGAGTCGGTAAACCCCTTCAGCCAGGAACAGCCGACGGCGTCCCAAGACCCCGTCTCCCAGGAACCAGTGAGCCAGCGAGAGCCGGTCGCGGAGTCATTCGATCAGCCCACCAGTCAACAGTCCACGCCCAGCAGCGAGTCGGAGCGAGCGAGCCAGACCGGGCCAGCACAGGAATCCACCCCACCACAGTCGGAGCAGGAGACGGCCACCCAGTCGCCCGAAACGGAGGCAGACGTAGCGGGCGGCGATCGGTCCGGCGACCAGTCGAGCCCGGACGAACCGCCGGAGTGGACACCGCCGGACCCGGACGAGTTCGAGCGCCAGCAATCACAGAAAGCGGCGGAGCGGGCCCAGCAGAACACCGAGGACGACGGCGGCCGATCGCCCTCGGATACCGATGCTGTCGACCAGTCGTCACAGGAGTCGACCGCGTCACAAGCGGACGACCAGCACCAGGACAGTTTCGAGGACGACACGCGTGTCGTCGACGAGGACCAGTTCGACGACTCGGACAGCGGTGCGACGACGTGGGACGACCTCCAGTCACCCACGGAGTCGACGACCCCGGAGCAGGCGGACGACTCCGTGACGGCGGCGTCTCAGTCGGACACGGAGGGCGACTGGGGCAGTCCCGATCAGTTCGCCGACGAGTCCGAGACACGAGTCGAGGGAGAGTCCCAGTCGGAGGACGTGGCCGACGAGAACGGCTACGAGGACGAAGACACGTCAGACGACGACAGCAGCGGTTTCAGCTTCGAGACCAGCAGTGACGGTGATCCGCTGTCAGACGCGCTCGACGACGAGTGAGCAGCGCGGTCGGTCCCAAGGTGTCGACTGCGGAACCCATCCGTTTTTAACAGCGGCCTTCGTAGGCTCACGTAACCGAGCGTACGGCCGCCCTGCGAGCGGGATGCGGCCGGCGGACGACGGATCGGGAACGAGCGGTTCCCACCCATGACGTGGTCCGGGGCTACGGTGCTCCCGGTCGGCCTGCGGACCACAGGACCTGTCGCACACGCGACCTGCGGACTGTCGTAGCCGGTACCCCCGCGTTCGGGCGGCTTCTCCTCGGAGAGGCAACTATGGAAGTAGAAATCGCAACAATTGGCGGATACGAAGAGGTTGGCCGACAGATGACGGCCGTTCGCGCGGGCGACGACGTCGTCGTCTTCGACATGGGGCTGAACCTCTCGAAGGTACTGATTCACGACAACGTCGAGACCGAGCGGATGCACTCGCTCGACCTCATCGACATGGGCGCGATCCCGGACGACCGCGTCATGTCCGAACTCGAAGGTGACGTGAAGGCCATCGTGCCCACGCACGGCCACCTCGACCACATCGGTGCGATCTCGAAGCTCGCACACCGCTACGACGCGCCCATCGTCGCGACGCCCTTTACGATCGAACTGGTCAAACAGCAGATCAAGGGCGAGGAGAAGTTCGGCGTCCAGAACGACCTCGTCAAGATGGAGGCCGGCGGCACGATGTCGATCGGCGACCACAACGAACTCGAGTTCGTCAACGTCACCCACTCGATCATCGACGCGATCAACCCCGTGCTCCACACGCCGGAAGGCTCCGTCGTCTACGGGCTGGACAAGCGCATGGACCACACGCCGGTGCTTGGCGACCCCATCGACATGAAGCGCTTCCGCGAGATCGGTCGCGAGGGCGAGGGCGTCCTCGCCTACATCGAGGACTGTACGAACGCGGGCCGCAAGGGCCGCACCCCCTCTGAATCGGTCGCCCGTCGCCACCTCAAAGACGTGATGACCAGCGTCGAGGACTACGACGGCGGGATCGTCGCGACGACGTTCTCCTCACACATCGCTCGTGTGAAGTCGCTGGTCGAGTTCGCCGAGGACATCGGCCGTCAGCCGGTGCTGCTCGGTCGCTCGATGGAGAAGTACTCGGGCACCGCAGAGCGCCTGGACTTCGTCGACTTCCCCGATGACCTGGGGATGTACGGCCACCGAAAGTCCGTCGACCGCACGTTCAAGCGGATCATGAACGAGGGCAAGGAGAACTTCCTGCCGATCGTCACCGGCCACCAGGGCGAGCCACGCGCGATGCTCACCCGGATGGGTCGGGGCGAGACGCCCTACGAGCTGGAAGACGGCGACAAGGTCATCTTCTCGGCCCGGGTCATCCCGGAGCCCTCGAACGAGGGCCAGCGTTACCAGTCCGAACAGCTCCTGAAGATGCAGGGCGCACGGATCTACGACGACATCCACGTCTCCGGACATCTTCGCGAGGAAGGCCACTACGCCATGCTCGACGCACTGCAGGCCGAGAACGTCATCCCGGCCCACCAGAACATGAAAGGGTTCGCTCCCTACGTCAGTCTGTGCGAGAGCCAGGGGTACGAGCTCGGGCGCGACCTCCACGTGACCAGCAACGGCAACCGGATCCAGCTGGTCGAGTAGGATGTCGCAGCAACAGGACGTCGAGGCGGCGATCCTCGACCGCCGCGAGCAGGTTAACGACGCGATCCGGCGGGAGCTGCCGGTCGACGAGCCCGAACAGCTCTACGAGGCGTCGCGCTACCTGATGGACGCCGGTGGGAAGCGACTGCGTCCGACGATGCTCCTGCTGGCCGCCGAAGCCATCGCGGACGTGGAACCGCTGTCGACGGACTACCGATCCTTCCCGACGGTCGAGGGCGACGAGATCGACGTGATGCGCGCCGCAGTCGGGATCGAGACGATCCAGTCTTTTACCCTGATCCACGACGACATCATGGACGACGACGACCTGCGTCGCGGCGTCCCGGCAGTCCACCGAGAGTACGACCTCTCGACTGCGATCCTGGCCGGCGACACGCTGTTCTCGAAGGCCTTCGAGTACATGCTCGACACCGGGGCCAAGCCCGAACAGTCTGTCGCGGCGACGAAGCGACTCGCACAGACCTGCACGGAGATCTGTGAGGGGCAGTCCTTCGACATCGACTTCGAGACCCGCGAGGAGGTCACGACCGACGAGTACCTCGACATGGTCGAACTGAAAACGGCCGTGTTGTACGCGGCGTCGGCGTCGATCCCGGCGCAGTTGCTCGGGGCCGAGGAGGCCGTCGAGCCACTCTACGGCTACGGGCTCGACGTGGGCCGGGCGTTCCAGATTCAGGACGACCTCCTCGACCTGACGACGCCCTCGGAGAAACTGGGCAAGCAGCGGGGTTCGGATCTCGTCGAGGAGAAGCAGACGATCATCACGCTGCACGCCCGCCAGCAGGGCGTCGACGTCGACGGACTCGTCGAGACCGACTCGGTCGAAGCCGTCACCGAGAGCGAGATCGACGACGCCGTCGCACGGCTGGAGGAAGCGGGCAGCATCGAGTTCGCTCGCGAGACGGCCCACGACCTGATCGCGAGTGGCAAGGAACGGCTCGAAGTCCTGCCGGACAACGAGGCCCGTCGCCTCCTCGAAGGGATCGCCGACTACCTCGTCGAGCGCGAGTACTGAGCGCTCACGGCAGCCGGTTTTTCAGGGTCGAACCACGTCGCGTACAGCCGTCGGCTCGGCTCCGTCCCGGTAGCGGGCGAACACCGACGCGGCCCACGAGCGGAACGCCTCGGCGCGCGAATCGGCACACGCGACGACCTGTCCGTCGTCGTAGGCCAGCAGCAGCACCCGTTCGTCGGCGAGTGTCAGCCCGAACGAGACGGTGTCCGGGTGGCGAAAGAGGCGAAACCGCGGCACCGAGAGGACCGTCGCGAACTCCGCCGGGTTGCGTTCGCGCGCGGCCCGCACGGTCTCGTCGTCGAGCACGAGGTCGATGGCCACGCCGTCGAGCACTCGCTTGGCGAGGGTGTCGTGGAAGATCCGACTGAGAACGGGCGCGATCATCCGGAACCGGTCGGTGTCGACAGACTCGACGACTGAGACGTAGTGGCTGACCGGTGCCTGTGGATGGTCCGGGTCGGCGGCGACGACCGTCGCATCGGCCAGCAGGTCCGGCGGCGGTGCGGCGTCGGCGGGGAGGTGCTCGTAGAGGGGTCCGTGTTCGTCGATGGTGTCCAGCGCGTCGACGTAGTCGCGGTGTGTGCGTGCGACCACCTCGCCCTTCGTGGTGAGGTGGTACGCGCCGTTGGCCTTGCGCGCCCAGCCACGGTCCGCGAACGCACCGAGGTTGCGCTGGATCGACCGTCGAGACTGATCGAGGTCGTCGGCGAGGTCGCGCGGGTCGCCCGGCGACTCGCGCAGTCGCTCCAGCAGGTGGAGACGGTCGGGCGAGTCCGCGAGGAAGCGAGCGGCGTCGCTCATTGTCGAGGGATCGGCGTGAAGCGAGATAACGGTGGTGGGCTGGTGTCAGGTGGGACGTTGTCGTTCGTTACTCGATCGACCGCACGCAGCTTGCAGTCGATCAGGAACACGGCGACAAGGGTCCGTATCACTCCTGTAGCCAGTCGTACCACTCGTCGAGGTCGACCAGTTCGTTTTCGACACCCGTCTGCCCGTACTGATCGAATACTTCGTCGACTGTTCTCGCGAGCCCTTCGGGGTCCTGATCCGGTCGCTTCTGCTCGTAGTAGAGGAGCAAGCCAGCGTGTTCGTACTCTCGATGTAATAACTCGAAATCTTTGGCGTTGTTCGTCAGGAGCACGACGGAGTTGTCCCTGCACCACTCGACGAGCGTTTCGTCGGTGGTGTGTTCACCGAACAGGTCTTTCGCCTGATCGACGTCGTAGCCTCGCTCCCGAAGCAGCCGCTAGAATATTCGCCCCACGTGTTCGTCGAGTAGAATACGGGCCGCCGTCACTGGATCGTCTCTTTGGGGTGGAGCGATTCGCTGGCAATGCGATCGAACGCTTCCCCGTTCTCTCGCTGGAATGCCTGGATCTCCTCGATGTGGTCGTAGTAGTACGAAAGCGCATCGTACATATCAGAGAGCGAAAGATCGAGTTGATCGGCGACGTATGCGGGGGACTGCCCACTGTCGACCACCCGTACAGCGACGTGACGGACGCCAACTCTCGTCCCGTCGATCCGGGGCTCGCCTCCGAGGATGCCTTCGTCACGGGTAATCGTCATGTTCTGTTATACAGCGCGTCCTCCTATATACCTTTGCGGCAGAGACTGCACAGCGTTCAGATAAGGGATCAGCGGAGATAGAAACAAGGCATCGAAAGCCCTCGGCACGCTAGCCAGATCTGTGACGGATATTCTCCCTGCGGTCGAATAGTGCCGCCGCAGATCTGGCTACCGCGCCTCGCCCTTTCATCCGCCAGGATTCGGCTGTGTACCCTTCTAACCCTGGCGGATGAAAGGGCGAGTGCAGTTGCGGGAACCCCGACGACGCAAGCACGCGCTGCGCGCGCAGCGAGTCGCGGGACCGCAACTGCACGAGGGCTTTCAGTGTCTGCAAGTTGGAGACTGGAGTTCCTTATCTGAACACGACGAGAGACTGGCTGTGCGTGGCGGTCGCTTCCGACGTAATTTTCACCCCGCCCCGCCGATGGCAGTGCATGGACGACGATCTTCGCGCCCGCGTCGAGGACGCCGCCGAGACGGCGGCGCTGACGAACGCGGTCAAGCACGACAGCGAGGCACAGGTCGGGGCGATCATGGGGCCCCTGATGGGCGAGAACCCCGACTTCCGAGAGCACGGCGACGAGATACCCGGCGTCATCGCGCCCGTCATCGACCGGGTCAACGGGATGGGCGCGGACGAGCGTCGGGAGCGACTGGCCGAGCTCGCCCCGGAAGTGCTCGAAGAACTGGAGAGCGAGGACGAGGAAGCCGACCAGCCACTGCCCGACCTGCCCAACGCCGACGAGTACGAACAGGTCCGGATGCGGCTGGCACCCAACCCCAACGGGCCGTGGCACCTCGGCAGCGCCCGGATGCCCGCCGTCATCGGCACGTACAAGGAGATGTACGACGGCTGGATGCTGTGTCGTTTCGACGACACCGACCCCGAGACCAAGCGCCCGGATCTGGACGCCTACGACGAGATCCTCGACGCCGTCGACTACCTCGGCTTCGAACCAGACGAGGTGATCAAGGCCAGCGACCGCGTCGACACCTACTACGAGTACGCCAGCGAACTGATCGAGAAGGGCGGGGCCTACACCTGCTCGTGCCCGCAGGGGGAGTTCTCCGACATGAAGAACAGCGGCGAGGCCTGTCCACACCGCGAAAAGGACGTCGAGCAGGTCCACGCCGAGTTCGGGGCGATGGTCGACGGCGAGTACGAGAGCGGCGAGATGGTGCTGCGAGTCAAGACCGACATCGAGCACAAGAACCCCGCCTTGCGTGACTGGGTCGCCTTCCGCATGATCGACACGCCCCACCCGCGCGAGGAGGCCAGCGAGTACCGGTGCTGGCCGATGCTGGACTTCCAGAGCGGACTGGACGACCACCTCACGGATATCACCCACATCATCCGCGGGATCGACCTCCAGGACTCCGCGAAGCGCCAGCAGTTCCTCTACGATTACTTCGGCTGGGAGTACCCAGAAGTGCTGCACTGGGGCCACGTCCAGATCGACGCCTACGACGTGCCGATGTCGACCTCGACGATCATCGAGCAGATCGAGGCGGGCGAACTCACAGGCTGGGACGACCCGCGCGCGCCGACCATCGCCAGCCTCCGCCGACGCGGGATTCGGGGCGAGGCGATCGTCGACGCGATGACCGGACTGGGCACCTCCACCTCGAACGTCGACCTGGCGATGTCGTCGATCTACGCGAACAACCGCGAGCTGATCGACGACGACTCGGATCGGGCCTTCTTCGTCCGCGACAGCGAGGATACCGGCGGCGTCGTCGAGCGACAGGTCTTCGGCGGTCCCGAGGCCGGCGAGCCGTTCGTTCACCCGGACCACGAGGACCGTGGACGCCGCGAGATCCCGGTCGGGAACGCCATCGTGATCGAGGGCGACGACCTCCCGGCCCACGGCGACCGCGTCTGGCTCAAGGGCTACGGCTGCGTGCGCCACACCCGCGACGCCCTGGAGTACACCGGCGATGACCTCGACGTGGTCACGGACGGCGACGTGGACGTGATCCACTGGGCACCGGTCGACGGCCCGAGCGTCCGACTGCGGACGATGGACGGTGACGTGTCCGGCGTCGCCGAGCCCGGTGTCACCGACTACGAGGCCGACGACGTGGTCCAGTTCGAGCGGGTCGGCTTCGCCCGGATCGACGCGGTCGGCGACGAGACCGGTGGTGACGAGGACGTGCTCGCCTACTACGCCCATCCGTAGGATCGCCACCACGCTTTTCACTCGCCCGCTGTGGGGGCCAGACATGGACCCGATACCAGGCGGCGAGTGCCAGAGCGACGAGGGACACGAGGACGACGGGACGTGTGATCGCTGCGGTCGCGAACTGGAGTGGACACTCGACCCGGACGGCGTCCAGCGACGCGAGTGTCCACACTGCGATTGAGCAGGCGTCCGACGGCCGTCTGACTGACGCTTTTGTGAGCGAATACCAAAGACCGGCACATGGCTGGACCAGCACTCTTGCTCGCCGCGGAGCACGCCGACCCGCAGGTCGCCGCTCGCGAGGCACGCCGCCGTCTCGGTTCGGCGGGAGAGCCGGAAGGCGACGAGGCCGTCGTCGCCGCGGTCGTCGCGGAGGGGTTCGAGGAGCGGGTCGCGCGTGACGCTGTGGCCTCGCTCGCGGCCGACGACGACTCGACGCCCTCTTGTGCCAGCGGGGCCGAGAGAGCGGTGAGTGACGACTGACAGTCCCGGAACGGTTCATCGCGACATCGAGTTCCACGAGACGCCCGAGCGGACGCTCCGGCTGGACGTGTACGAGCCGACGGACGCGGCTCCCGGCGGTCCGCGGCCGACGGTCGTCTGCTTCCACGGTGGCGGGTTCCACAGCGGCGAGAAGACCCAGGGGTCGGCACAGGCCCAGGCTCTCGCAGACAGGGGATACGTGGTCGTCACGCCCGAGTACCGACTGTCGGGCGAGGCGACGTTCCCGGCCGCACTCGTCGACGCCAAGGCCGCCGTCGAGTGGTGCCGCGCCGAGAGCGAGACCTACGGGATCGACCCCCAGCGGATCGCGACGGCGGGCCACTCGGCGGGGGCGAACCTCGCGACGCTAGTCTCGGTGACGGCGAACGAACCGGGGTTCGAGCCCGAACGCTACCCGGGCGTCTCCTCGGCGGTGCAGGCGGCCGTCGGCTGGGCGGGCCTCTACGACTGCCGGTCGTTCGACGAGGACCCCCAGATCATCGTCGACTACCTCGGCGGGACCTGCGAGGGGGTCCCCACGGCCTACGACTTCGCGTCGCCGATGGGCCAGACGGACGCGAGCACGCCGCCGACGCTCGTCGTCCACGGTGACGCCGACGAGACGCTACCGATCGAACAGGCTCGCCGATACGCCGACGCCGTCGACGCGCTGTCGACCGGCGAGTTCGTCGTCATGGAGGACGAAGGACACGTGTTCTCCGACGACGGGGTCGAACGGAAGATCGAGGAGACCGATCGGTTCCTCTCGGCCCACCTCGACGGGTCGGAGCCACTCTCGGGGCCCGAACGTGACCGTCAGGCCGAAGGCAGTGTCGGAGGGTCGCTGGACCCCAAACGCGACCGCGGTGAACCGCCGGGCAGCGATCGGTTCGACCGGTGAATGCCGATCCGTCCAGTCAAAAGCTTAAGTGAGTGCCAATGGTGGTGTTAGACAACAATGGCCATAGATCCCGAGTTCGAGGAGAACCGCGATATCGCCGACGAACACGAGGGCCACAAGGTGTGGGGGCCCGTCGAGGAACCGGAGACGCTGGGCATCCACGGGACACACGTCGCCGTGGACTTCGACATTTGTCTGGCCGACGGCGCGTGCCTGGAGGACTGCCCGGTCGACGTGTTCGAGTGGGTCGACACGCCCGGCCACCCGGAGAGTGAGATCAAGGCCGACCCGGCCCACGAGGACCAGTGCATCGACTGCATGCTGTGTGTCGACGTGTGTCCCGTCGACGCCATCGACGTGGACCCGGGCCGGGCCGGCCGTATCTGATACGGAATACTGTCGCCGTTGTCCTGGTTGATCGCACACCCTCGTGCGGTCGATCCGGGAAAGATCTACGATAATCCGTCTGAGCTTCCCCCTCTGTTCTGTGGGTCGCAGTGCTCGATAGCACTGCGTCGGTCTCGAAACCGATCCTGTCATCCGAAAATCAAGCACAAAAGACTATTACGAACCCGTGGGTGTGGTCCACACACGAGGTACACGAGAACGATGCACACAGTCGTACTGACGAAAGGCGTTCCCGACTTCCGGGAGGGACAGGTCTCCTTCGACGAGGACGGCCACCTCGAACGGGGGAAGACGCCGACGGTGATGAATCCCAACGACAAGCACGCGCTGCGGGCCGCCCTGCAGACGAAGGTCCGAAACGGGGGTGACGTGACCCTGATGAGCATGGGGCCGCCGGGCTACAAGGAAGTCCTGCAGGAGGGGATGGCCGACGTGTACGCGGACGACCTGTATCTCCTCTCCGATCGTGAGATGGGGGCAGCAGACACATGGGCGACGGCGATGACCGTCGCGACGGGGATCGAGAAACTCGACGAGGAACCCGACCTGCTCTTCGCGGGCTTCAAGACCGCCGACGGGGAGACCGGCCACACCGGCCCCCAGACGTGCTGGTGTCTGGACATGCCGATGATTACCCACGTCGTCGCGCTGGATGTCGACGAAGACGAGGGGACGGTCAGGGCGAAACGGCTCGTCGAAGGCGACGTCGAGGAGATCGAGACCGTCGAGACCGAACTGCCCGCGTTCATCGTCGCCGACCCGGAGTTCGAGCCGACCTACCGGAAGGCCGAGCATCGGCTCCGGTGGAAGGACCTCCGTGCCGAGACCAAGGAGCGGGCCGAGAACCTCGATCTGGAGGAGGACGTGACCGTCTGGAACCAGGAGGCGCTGAACCTCGATCCCGACTACATCGGACTCGACGGCTCGCCGACCATCGTCGCCGGGGTCGACCCCATCCCCAAAGCGCCCTCCGAACGGGAGGCGACGATCGTCGACGGCGTCGACGACGAGGCGGGGATGGAACAGGTCTTCGACGAGATCGACGCGTACGCGGCGGGTGACTGACCATGCCAGAGATCGACCCCACCGAACACGAGATCGCGGAACTCGGACCGAAGATCAAGGACGTCGACGACCCCGACGAGATCGAGGGGATGCTGGAACTGGAGGAAGCGGGCGAGGATCGGGTGCCAGTCAAGACCCTGCTGGAGGACCGCCTCGAAAAGCTCACTGCCGAGGACGAGGAGACTGACCCGAGCGAGGTCGACCTGTCGGACCTCACTGTCGCCGACGTGGCGAACCTCGTCCGCGACATCGACGACGCCGACGTGTTGCGGGAGATGCTTGAACGCGAGCAAGCGGGGCAGGACCGCAAGACCGCCAAGAGCCAGGTCGAGGACCGGATCCAGTCCATCGAAGGCAGCGACGACGAGGGCGAAGGCGGTGAAGTCGAGTACGTCCCGCCCGAGGAAAAGTACCCCGACCTCGACCACCCGACCGCCGAGAAGCGGTGGGTCGAGGGGACCAGCGGCGGCACCTACCGGGATATGTGGGTCTACTGCGAGACCCAGCAGGGCGAACTGATCGACGTGTCCCGCGAGATGCTCGGCAAGGCCCGGCAACTGATGGACGACTACAACGCCGACCCCGACGGCGAGGTCGGTGTCGCCGAAGACGGGTCTTCGGGCCACTACGGCGGTGACGAGGACGGCAATCCCGAGGAGGTCGTCGCCGTCCTGATCGGTGACTCGGTGACCGACCTCACCGAGGAAGCGATCGAACTCGGGGCCGACCGCGTGGTGTACCACGAGGACGACCGCCTCGACCGGTTCCGTCACAAACCGTACACCGAGGTCTTCTGCTCGATGTGTCGGGACGCCGACTACGAGTGGTTCGATTACCACGAACCGAGATACACGCTGTTCCCGGCAACGAACAACGGACGGGACCTCTCGGCGCTCGTCCAGGGAGAACTCGACTCCGGGCTCGCCAGCGACTGCTCGGGGCTGTACATCGAGTCGGCGATGATCTCGAACCCCGCGAAGACGGGGCAGGCCGGTGACAGCAAGGAGTTCGAGCGCATCCTGCACATGAAGCGTCCGGACTTCTCGGGGTTCGAGTACTCGACGATCCTCTGTATCGACAAGCCCCACCGCGACTTCCACCCGCAGGGCGGCTCAGTGATCCCCGGGAGCTTCGAGGTTCCCGAGGCCGACCCCGAGCGCGAGGGCGAGGTCGTCGAACACGAGATGGACCTCGACGACGACTGGTTCCACGTCGACGTGACCGACTACGATCAGCTCGACGAGGGCGTCGACCTGACCGGTCACGACGTGGTCGTCGCGATGGGTCGGGGCATCGGCGACAGCCCGACCGAAGGGATCGAACTCGGGCTCGACCTCGTCGACGCCTTCGACGACGCCGCGTTCGGGCTCTCGCGTGGCGTGATCACGTCGTCGTACAGCTTCGACGGCCACGTCGAGCAGTACGTCGGCGAGGACCGCCAGATCGGCGAGTCCGGCCAAGAAGTAGAGCCCGACGTGTACATCGCCGCGGGCATCTCCGGGGCGATCCAGCACAAGGTCGGGATGGACGAGTCCGATACGATCATCGCGATCAACACCGACCCAGAGGCGGACATCCGGGAGTTCTCGGACTACTTCGTCGAGGGCGACCTGTTCGCAGTGTTGCCCCGACTCACCGAGGCGCTGGAGGCGGGCGAACTGGCGACGGCGATGCAGGAGGTAAGCGATGACTGAACACGAACACTACGAGGCTGTCGTGGTCGGCTGTGGCCCCGGCGGCGCGGCGGCGGCGGCAACGCTCGCGAACAACGGCGTCGAGACGCTCGTCCTCGAACGCGGGGTCGACGCCGGGTCGAAGAACGTCTCGGGCGGACTGATCTACGCCGAGGAGTCGGCACCGTACACCATCGACGACCTGTTCCCGGACTTCCGCGAGGAGGCCACGGAGCGGCCGGCCACCGAGAACTACATCCACAACGTCTCGGGCGATCAGGTGGCAAGCTTCGACATCTCGAAGCTCCACCACCACGACACGGAGTGGGCCGACGCCGTCCTCCGGCGGAAGATGGACTCGTGGCTGGGCGAGCGCGTCCACGAGATGACCCGCGAGACCGGCGGCGGCCTGCTGACGGAGGTTCGGGTGACCGGACTGTTGCGCGACGGCGGCGAGATTGTCGGCGTCGAGTGTGCCGAACTCGATCCCATCGAGGCGGATCTGATCGTCGCCGCCGACGGCGTCAACTCCGAACTGGCTCGTGACGCCGGCCTGATGGACTGGGAGGAACCGGAGGAGTGGTTCCAGGGCGTCAAGGCCACCGTCGAGATGGATCCCGATCGGATCAACGAGCGCTTCGATATCGAAGAAGGAGAGGGCGTCGCCCACCTGTTCTCGGGCGACCTGTTCGACGGCGTCCGAGGCGGCGGGTTCCTCTACACCAACGAGGATTCGCTGTCGATCGGGACGGTCTTCCACCTCGACTCCATCGCCGAGGAGCGGGCCGAACCTCACGAACTGCTAGACAATCTGTTGACGCACCCGCTCATGGCCCAGTGGTTGGGCGACGAGTACGACGAGCGGGAGTACTCGGCGAAACTGGTCCCGGACTCGAAGAAGGCCGCTCACCCCTCCCCCCACAGGGATCGGCTCGTCCTCGTGGGCGACGCCGCCGGCCAGATGCAGGCCCAAGGACCGATCATCAAGGGGATGAACCACGCCGTGACCGCCGGCGCGCTGGCGGCGGAGGCGTTCGCGACCGCCAAGTCCCGGGGCGAGCCGCATCAGGCCGGCGAACTGTACGAACGCAAACTGAACACCGAGGGCGTGATGGACAAGCTGAAACCGACCAGCTACAAGACGATCGGTCGGCTCGGCGAGACCGGCCCCATCGCGTCGCTGACCGACGCCGTCGCGGACTCTGCTCTGGGCCGGTTCGCCATCGACGCGCTGGGCGAGGGGACCATGGAGCGGCTCTTTTCATCGCCCCGCCTGATGGCGATGATGCCCGACACGCGCACGCCCTACGTCACGATCCCGACGGTCATCGCCGAGGAGTTGGGCGAACCGATCACCGACCACAACACAGTCGAGCCGCCGGAACTGGACGACCGGATCGGCGACCTGACCTACGACGTGGGCGACCCACACATCGAACTGATCGACAACGACTTCGCCGCCTCGGGGACGGCCGTGACGGCCTGCCCGGTCAGCGCGAAGGACTTCGGCGGTGGCTGCTACCGCGACGAGCACGTCCAAACCAACGGCGACGAGGAACACGTCGTCAGTCTCGACACCCAGCCCTGCGTCGAGTGTGGCACCTGTGCCGTCGTCGCCGACACCCACTGGGAACACCCGGACGGCGGCAAGGGTGTCGAGTACAGGGAGGGATAGCCAGCGGTGCCGGAGTCCACGATGGCGGGCGACCACTCGCGATACGCCGACCGGATCGAACGGCTCGCGGACGCGGCCGCGACGGCGAGAGCGGCGGATGCCCCGACACCGCCCGACGACGACCGCGCGATGGAACTCTGTCGGGAGGGACTGGGCCCGACCGTGGCGCTGTACTGCGAGGCCCGCACCGGCGAGTCGACAGTGCGGTTCTCCGAACGGGAGTTCGACCTGCTGCAGGGGGCACTCGACGACTGGCTCGTCGCCTACGCGGCCTGTTACGGGGTCGATATCGAGGCCGATTTCACGATCAGGAAGGCCGCCGAACTCCTCGTCGAGACGCACAACATCCGCGACGTGGCGCAGTTGCTCACCGACGTGCCCGACCGGCGATAGTGGCTACTTTGTGGCCACGCCGTCACGCGCGTTCCCAGCGGGGAATAACCTGATAAATAATTAAGTATAGGGGCGTGGTACCAACCACCATGGAACTAGCAGAGCCACTACAGTTCGACCACGAAGACCGGAAAGACATCTACGAGTACGTCGAGCGCCACGGGTCGGTCGCGCCGGACGACCTCAGAGAGGCGCTCCACATGGAACCCCGGCCGTTCGGACACCACGTAGCGATCCTCAAGCGTAACGGCACGCTCGAAGAACACGAAGCGCAACTCCGCATCGCCTACGAGGACACCGCCGAAGAGGAGTTCTCGGCCCAGGATATCGACTTCACGATCCGGCAGGCCCGCCAGGAGGATCTGACGGGGCTGGTCGGAGCGATCCGGCAGGCCATCGGGGCCAAGACCTACGTCGACGCCGAGACGGTCGCCGACGTCGTCGACAACGAAGGCGTCCTCCTGCGTCACAACGAACTCGAATCGCGCATCTTCTTCGTCGCCACGATCAACGACGAGGTCGTCGGCTGGGTCCACCTCAAACACCCCGAGATCGACAAGCTAAATCACACCGCCGAGCTGACGCTTGGCGTCCTCGAACAGTACCGCCAGCGTGGCATCGGCAGCCACCTGCTGGAGCGCGGCTTGGAATGGGCGGCCCAGCACGGCTACGAGCGGATCTACAACTCAGTTCCCGCGACCAACGAGGAGGGGATCGCGTTCCTCGAAGCCCACGGCTGGGAGACCGAAGCGGTTCGCGAGGACCACTACAAACTCGACGGCGAGTACATCGACGAGGTGATGCTGGCAAAGGGACTCTGATCCGTCTCAGTTCTCGAACGAGCGTGGTCTTCGGTCTCGTCCGGTCACTCTGTCTGTCCCCGTCACTACTCGGTCGACCCGCTAGCAGATCAGGTAGTTCGTCCTGATTCGTTCTGGAACGAAGTCGATTCGGTGGCTGTGAGAGTCCCAGACAACGGAACGCCCTCGGCTCGCTCGGCGGTGCTGCGCGGGATATTCTCGCTTCCGATGGGCGCTCGAATAGTGCCCACGCAGCACCGCCGACCGCGCCTCGCCCGTTCATCCCACCAGGCAACAGCGCCGCACCGCAACCACACACCTCCCCAACCGATTCCTTCGTTCGCTCCGCTCACTCAGTCATCCCTCGCACAATGTCGGTCGCGCCACGAGGGCGCGACAGCGCGCGCCACCGCAGTCTGATCAGTGTGTCCCCTGTACCTACTAGGGCCAGCGTTCTTCTTCGCCCTCGATCGGTGCCGGAACGACGCCGTCCTTCTGGGCCCACGTTCTCGCGTGGCCCGGGCAGACCCGGATGTTCTCGCGCCACGGGATGTGGAGTTCGACCGCAGCGGTCGCCTCGCACCCGTCTTCGGCACACTGCATACGAGACGGTTCGATCGGTGGACGGATAGGTGTTTGCGCGCCCCCGCGACTGGCGACGGTTACAGGAGCGACGCTCCGGGGAGAAACTCGGCCCGGCACTCCCGACACATCACTAGGTTGCCGTGCTTCGTACACACCTTCTCGGTCTCGCAGAGTTCACACTCGTGTCGCTCGCCGCTCCACTTCGAGATGTAGCCTCGCTCCGCCCGTTCGACCGACCCGGACATCATTATCTTCGTTCGGTGATACAGTCGGTTAACCCTTTTTCGACACGGTCGTTCGTGTCGTTCACAGCGCGACCAGCACCATCGTCACCAGCATCGCGCCGGTGAGGACGGCCTGCATCACCGCCGAACTCAGGATACCAAGCGTCGTGACCAGCGCGGCTTTCGCGCTGGCTTTCGCGTCGTTCTGGCGGTAGTACTCGACGAGGAAGACGGTCAGGGCCATCCCGAGGATCATCCCGACTGGGCCACCGGCGACGAAAAAGAGGACGACTCCGGCGATGCCGGCGATCACCGCGGTCGTCGTCGAGGCGCCGCCGACCTTGGCGGCGACCGCGCCACCGAGCCAGTCGATGGCCAACGTTAGCAGACCGACCAGCACCAGCACGACGAGCAGCAGTATCCCAGGCTGACTGAAGCCGGTACCCCACCAGTAGACGAGGACGCCGGCGATCGAGAACGGCGCGCCGGGCAGTTGCGGGACGACGCTGCCGACGACGCCGGCCACGAGCAGGGCAAACGCGAGCACCAAGATGGGCAGTTCGATCATGTGTGTCGGTCGAGTTCCTCCGTAGCAGTCTCGTCGCCGTACAGGCGTACCAATCTTTCGACGGTCCGGCCGAGCGCGCGCATACACTCGGCCGTCGAGACGAAGTCGAAGGCGTCGGCGACGGCGTCCCACTCGTGACCCTGCAAGGCCTTGCGGACGAGGAGTCGCGCCTGCCGAGCGGAGAGGGCGGCGGGGTCGGCGGGGTCGATCAGGTGACGGAGCGCCAGCCGTCGGACCGGTTCTGGGTCAGTGTCGAACACGCCCGCGCCCCCGGGAATGCCGGCGACCAGTCGCCACTCCAGGGCCGACAGATCGAGGGCCGGCGTCCCCGCCGTCGCGCGCAGCGCTGCCCGCGCAACGTCGGGGTCGAGATCGTCGAGCGGGTCAGAGAGCACGCTCTCGATGCGGTCGCGAAACCACGCCGCGTGGCGCTGGGCGAGGTCCTCACCAGTGGCCGAACACGGCCGGAGCATGATCGCCGAGTACTCGCCGCTGCGGTCGTTGCGCGTCGTCGACAGGTGGACCGTCTCGTAGCCGTTGTCGGCCCAGAAATCGACGAGTTCGGGCGTCGCACCGTAGCCCACGCCCAGCCAGTCCACTCCATCCTCGCGCTCAGATTCGATCGCGTCCAGTAACGCCGATCCCAGCCCCCGCGACCGGACCGCGGGGTGGGTCGCGATCCGCAGGACCCGCTGGCCGACCGGGACGGCGGCGTCCTCGTCGCGCAACTGCGTGGTCAGCACGTCGGGAATCATGTTCCCGCGGACGCGTCCGCCCCCGTACATCTCGGCGCGCAGATCCGCTGAGAGGCCACCTTCGCGAGCCAGCAGTGCCACTGCGACGACGTGACCGTCGTGCGTAAGCGCCCGCACCGAGACGTTCGGCGCGTCCAGCACTCGCGCGAGGTCGTCCGGTTCGGTCCGGTAGTGCGCGAGGACGAGCAGGCCGAACACCTCCCGGAGCAGATGCTCGTCGTCGAGCAATCGTGACGGCGGGCAGCGTTCGTACGTCGCCGTCGCCGGTGTGGCGTCGGTGACCAGCGGGTCGACCGCCGGCCGGGCGTCGAGCATGAGCGCCCGGAACGCCCACGACTCGACGGGGTCGCCCGCCCCGTAGCGGATCGGCGCGGTCATCGTCCGCTCTGCCACCTCGTGGTCGTCCTCGGCGACTCGGTCACGGAAGCGCACGGAGAAGCCACGTCCCGCCCCCTCGTAGCCGTGGACGGTCGTGGTAAAGGCAACCGACGGGGCGTCCAGGAACCGTTCGAGGACCCGGACCGGCAGGGCCGCGGCCTCGTCGACGATCACCACGTCCGCGTCAGCCGCCCGCTCGGCCGCTGTCGACGGGTCCTCGTAGCGGACGCGTCCGTTGGCCGTTTCGAGCGACTGGGGCTGATTCGGGTCGTCCCGGTCGGTGAGGGCTCCGAGCGTCGACAGTACCTCGCCGGCGCGCGCGAACACCTCGCGGGCGCTGCGGTACTGCGGGGCCGTCACAAGCACGTCCGCCCCGCCGGCCGCGAGCGCGCCAGCGGCCAGTCCCGCAGCGCTCGATTTCCCTCGGCCGCGGTCGGCCTCGACGACGAGAGCGTGACCAGGCGTCGAAAGCGGTTCGAACGCCCGCACGACGGCGACCTGATCGTCGGTCAGACAGGCGTCGTAGACGGCGCTGGGGAAGTCGTGTTCGTCAGGTACGGCGGGCGGTCCACGGGCCATTCGTGGGGCCGGATCGGTCAGCCCGTCTCGTTCGACGCCCGCGGTCTCGGCGTTGACGACAGCGATCCCAGGGTGACTTCTGAGCAGGTCGACCAGTCGCGCCCGGAAGTTCCCGGCCACCTCGTCGACGGTCGCCGGTGGCACCGCGAGCCGTTCGTCGAAGCCGTCGCGCTGGTCGGGCCACTCGTCCAGTGGCGGTGCCAGGAGGACCAGCAAACCGCCGCCGTCGACCGCACCGACGGCTTTCCCGAGGGCGTTGGGTCGGCAGGCGTCGTGACAGTCCAGAACGACGGCCGTCCGGGTCCGGCCCAGCAGTTCACCGGCATGGACCGTGTCGAGGTGCTCGCAGCCGAGACAGTCGACCGGGCCGACGAGTGTCGTCTCGTCGGCGGGGACCGACGCCGCGTCGAGAGCCGTGCGTGCCGCGTCGCGCGTGGCCGACGGCGAGCCAGTGAGGACGAGTACCCGTCGCTCGTCGGCACGCCGGGCTTCCCCACGGAGCCGACTCGCCAGTTCCATACCCGATCCAGTCCCCCGTCGAGTATGGGCCTGACGGTCCGGTTACATGCTAGTCGGCCACGAACGTATCCACCGACGACGACCGTGTGGCGTCCTGTCACGGGATTTCAGCTTCGAAACTCCTTTTAGGGCAGGTGTCGCAATCACGTGTACAGCCTGCACCGGGTTGATGATGCTCCCAGCCTTCTCAGGACTCTCCGGCGGGGGAGCGCGAGCCCGCGTGCAGGAGGTGATCCACCAATGCCAGTATACGTAGATTTCGACGTACCCGCTGACCTCGCAGAGGACGCCCTCGAGGCGCTGGAGGTCGCGCGGGACACAGGAAGTGTCAAGAAAGGAACCAACGAGACGACCAAGGCAATCGAGCGCGGCAACGCGGCCCTCGTCCTCGTCGCCGAGGACGTTCAGCCCGAGGAGATCGTCATGCACATCCCGGAACTCGCCGACGAGAAGGACGTCCCCTTCGTCTTCGTCGCCGAGCAGGACGACCTCGGTCACGCCGCCGGCCTCCAGGTCGGCAGTGCCGCCGCGGCGATCGTCGACGCGGGCGACGCGGACGACGACGTCGACGACATTGCCAGCAAGGTCGAGGAACTTCGGTGAGGTGACTGAGGATGAGTGCTGAGGAATCCGAAGGAAGTGGCTCCACGCCAGCAGAGGTCATCGAGGTCGTGGGCCGGACCGGGATGCACGGCGAGGCCATGCAGGTCAAGTGCCGCATCCGCGAGGGCTCGAACCAGGGTCGGATCATCACCCGGAACGTCCTCGGTCCCGTCCGCGAAGGCGATGTCCTTCAGCTACGTGAAACCGCACGCGAAGCCGACCAGATCGGAGGCCAGTAACGATGCCGCGAACCCGAGAGTGCGACTACTGCGGCGCGGACATCGAACCCGGTACCGGGACGATGTTCGTCGAGACGAGCGGGACGACGATCCACTTCTGCTCGTCCAAGTGTGAGAACAACGCTGATCTGGGCCGCGAAGCACGAAACCTCGGCTGGACCGACGCCGGTCGTCAGACGACCGCAGCCCAAGACGAGGCTGCGGCCGAGGCAGCCGAGCAGGCTGCTGCCGAGGAAGCCGACGCCGACGACGACTCCGAGGAAGCCGATGCCGACGAGGAAGCCGAAGAAGCCACGGACGCCGACGAGGCCGAGGAGACGGCCGACGAGGAGTCTGAGGACGCGGACGAAGAGACCGAGGAGGCACAAGCTTGAGCGACCACGAGCGGACGTTCGTCATGGTCAAGCCCGACGGGGTCCAGCGTGGCCTCATCGGTGAGATCGTGAGCCGCTTCGAGGACCGCGGGCTGAAGCTCGTCGGTGCCAAGTTCATGCAGATCGACCGGGACCTCGCCGAAGACCACTACGGTGAACACGAGGGCAAGCCCTTCTTCGAGGGGCTCGTCGAGTTCATCACCTCCGGTCCGGTCTTCGCGATGGTTTGGGAAGGGCAGGACGCCGTCCGACAGGTCCGCTCGATGATGGGCGAGACCGATCCGGCCGAGTCCGCGCCCGGGACGATCCGGGGCGACCTCGGACTCGACCTCGGTCGGAACGTCATCCACGCCTCCGACCACGAGGACGAAGGCTCGAACGAGCGAGAGATCGACCTCTTCTTCGACGAGGACGAACTCGTCGAGTGGGAGAGCGTCGACGAGAACTGGCTCTACGAGTAAGCCAGCGTTCGGCGGTTTTTCTTTCGTGTGTCGACCGGATAGCCACGCCGAAAGCGGCTTTTCGCTCCGGGCCGACGTGTCGGTATGAGCATCACGCTGTACCAGCTCGACGGCTGTCCGTACTGCGAGAAAGTCGCCGACCGACTCGACGAACTCGACATCGATTACGAGACGATCTGGACCGAGGCACCCCACTCCCAGCGCGACGAGGTCAAGCGCGTCTCGGGCCAGCGCGGCGTCCCCGTCATCGTCGACGACGACCGCGGCGTCACGATGGCCGAATCCGAGAAGATTCTGGAGTTCGTCGAGCAGAACTACGCCTGATCGGGGTCGCCGCGACGGTAGGCCACCATCGCACCGAGGGCCACGAACACCATCGGGAAGAGGAACATCGCGACCAGCGTCCACAGCAGCGCCGGAGCCGAGGAGGCCTGCGCGGTCTCCGTCGAGATTCGACGGACGAACACGAACGACCCGATCACGCCGGCGAGGACGTACGGGATCGTGAAGCCCGTCCCGACCATCGTGCTCTCCTCGAAGATGGCGACGGATGCGGGTGGGGTACGGCGTCTCTCGAAAAGGTATCCCGCGACCGTCAGCGCCACGATCGGCAGCAGGAAAAAGAGGACGGCCGGGTAGAGCGACGGGCCGTAGAGGAGGTTGTTCAGACTCGTGCCGGTCTGAAGTTGCGTGTTGATCGTCGTCGCGATAGGGATATGATGGGCGCTGTAGAGGACGAACACGTACTGGACGGCTTTGGTCCAGAGCTCCCACTCGGGTCTGGTCACCGTCACGGAGGTGAGCGTGACCGAGGCGACGAGGGCGGCGTACTGGACGATAAGGAGGGCCAGCGACGCCCCGGCCGCACGGACCCACGGGAACTGTGTCAGCGAGGGTTTCAGTAGCGGCTGGCTGTTCTCGGTCGCTCCCTCGTCGCCGGCGACGGTCGTATCGTCTGTCACAGTCTATACATACGAATCGCGAACACCGCAAAAAGCGTTCCGGTGGTTCACTCGGCAGTGTTCAGAGACACAGCTATCGGTGGCTACCTGCAAACACCGAACGACTCGCTCTACGCGACGTTCCAGGTTTCATTCCGGGCACATTCGAACTCCTCTCTGAACACGACCTCACTCCCCGGCGTCGAAATCCAGTGCCGCGCCGTTGATGCAGTAGCGCTTTCCCGTCGGCTCGGGCCCGTCGTCGAACACGTGGCCCAGGTGGCCGCCGCAGTTGGCACAGACGACCTCGGTTCGGTCCATCCCGTGGCTCGTGTCCCGACGTGTCTCGATCGCGCCCTCGTCGTACACGTCCCAGAAGCTCGGCCAGCCGGTCTCTGAGTCGAACTTCTCGTCGCTGTCGAACAGCTCCGCCCCACAGCCGGCACAGCGGAACTGGCCGTCGTCTTTCACGTCGATCAGATCACTGCTGAAGCGCGGTTCAGTCCCCTGCTCGCGCAGGATCTCGTACTCCTCGTCGGTGAGGATCTCGCGCCAGTCGTCGTCGTTCTCGGGCAGGTCTTCGGTCGTGTGCTCGCTCATACGCCCACGTTAGCACCGGAGACACAAAAGGGTAGAGCGCGACGGCGAGTCAGCGTGACCGTGGTCGGTCCGCTGGTCACCGAGGCCTACTCGGGCGCTCAGTCGTCGAGGGACACGTCACTGGCGCTGGGGCTGTCGCCGCCGTGGGGGGTATCGCGCAGTCGGACCTGCGCGGCGTGGACGGTCTCGGTCGCGTCGTCGATCACGACGACCTCGCCGGGGTCGGTCGGGAGCCGCTCGGCGAGGGCGGTGTCCACGTACGTCGGCTGGGCGGCGTCGAGGGCCGCCAGGTCGGCCTCCGAGGTCAGTCGATGGGCGATCAGGATGTCGGACTGCGAGACACCGACCTCGGGGACGACGCTGGGGCGCTGGGTCGCCAGCACCAGACTCACGCCGGGTGCCCGTCCGCGGGTGAGAATCGTTTCCAGAGCCGACTGAGCGACGCCGCCGAAGAACGTGTGGGCCTCGTCGACGAGCAGCCACGGGAGCCGCTCGATAGCCCCGTCGATCCGTGCTCGATACAGCGCCTCGCCGATTCCGCGGACGACGGCGTTCATCGGTGCGGCGTCGAGCCCGGCGGCGTCGACGACAGTTATCTCGCCGCCAGCCAGTTTCCCGGCGTCGAGGCCGTCGGGGTCGAACACGCCCCAGTCGTCGGCCATCCCGAGGTGGTTGATCGCCGCGCGCCTGTCCGTCTCGGGGGCGTCGGTCGCGCGGATCGTCGCCCGCATCTCGGTGATCGTGTCACTCTCGGTGGCGGCCCGCCAGACGAGTCCACCGGCACCGCTCTCCGTGGACAGCCCGAGTAGCGAACACCACGACCTGGGGTCCAGCGAGTCCGGAGCGACGGTCGGATTGTCGACGACCCTCGCCGGTACGGGCGCGCCGTCGGCTGGCTCTGTCAACGTCGCGAACACGCCCATCGGATCGACGATCACAGGCGCGACGCCGTGGGATCGCGCTAGCTCCTCGGCGAGAACACCCAGCGTGAACGACTTCCCGTAGCCCCGTTTCCCGACGATCAGCGCCGCGTGCGGGCCGTCGAGGTCGAGATACAGCGGCGCGCCCTCGCTGCCGTCCAGCGCTCGATAGCGCCCCAGCCTGGCGCTGACGCCGGTGTCGCGGTCGCCATCGCGTCCGAGTACGAAAGTCACGGAACGGTGTCGGCTCGTGTTCGTATGTAAAATACAGCGTCATCCCCGCGGCTCGGCGCGCGTCAGGGTGTCAGAGCCGGCTCAGCCGCCCGGTCACGTCGTCCATCCACTCGGGCACGTCGAGGTCCGCGAGCGTCCCGTCCCGCCACGTCGTCACGACTTCCACATCCCCGTCACGGGTCACGTCGATCTGCCACTTGCGACCGTCCTCTGCGGTGACGTTGAACCGGCCGCCGCCGTTCGCGAGTGGCTCGACGTGCTCGACGGTGACTGTCTCGCCGGTGTACAGCTCCAGTGTATCGCCCATAGTCCGATTCCGGGGTCGGATCGACTTAAACGCGCTGCCGCCCGCGACAGCGAGGGCCGCAAGTGTGAACGTGTCCACAGGTGGTTTATACATACCAGTCGATGTCCCGGTCGTTACCATGCGCCCCCTCGTTGCGTGGCTGCTGGTCGCCCATCTCGTCGCCTCCTGGGCAACGACAGTGGTACTGGCGGCCTACGCCTGGCGGCGGCGGTCCGAACCCGGAGCGACGCCGCTGGTGGGGCTGCTGGTCTCGCTGTCGGTGTGGACGGGCTGTTACACGGTCGCGCTGGTGGTCCGGTCCTACCACCTACGGATACTGTTCGAGCGCCTCCAGTGGCTCGGCATCCCCTTCGTCGGCGTCTTCATGTTCTGGTTCGCGGTGGTGTACACCGGCCACGACGAGTGGCTCGAACGCCGGCGACTGGCAGGCCTGTTCGCCGTCCCGCTGGTGACGGTCGTCCTCGTGTTCACCAATCACTACCACTCGCTGGTCTGGACCGACCACGACCTCGTCGTCGAGGCCGGGATCGTGCTGGCCATCCAGCAGTTCGGTCCGTGGTACTGGGTGAACCTCGTCTACGGGTACGGGCTGATCGGGGTCGGGTCGCTGTTGCTCCTCGGGCTCGTCGTCCGCTCGGAGTACCTGTATCTGGACCAGTCCGCGTTGCTGCTGGCGGGGATCGTCGCGCCGGTCGCCGGCAACGTCGTCTCGGTGTTCGTCGCGACGCCGCTGCCCGGGATCGACCTGACGCCCTACGCCCTGACGATCACGGGCGTCACGTTCGGCGTGGCCCTGTTCCGGTACCGGCTGTTCGATCTCGCGCCGGCGACCCGTCATATCGGTCGGAACGCCGCCATCCGTGATCTCGACGACGGGATCGCCGTCGTCGACGACGACCGCCGGGTGCTCTACTGCAACCGCGCCGCGGCCGACATCGTCGGCGTCGAGCAGGCGAGCGTGATCGGTGACCCGCTGTGGGACCATCTCGCCGACAGCGCAATCGAACTCGGCACCGGCGACAGCGTGGGCGAAATCGGTGTCGACGGCGCGACCTACGAGATGCGGGCCTCGCCGGTGACCGATCCCCGCGACCGACCGATCGGTCACACGCTGGTCCTAGTGGACGTGACCGAGCGGAAGCGACACGAGGTCGCGCTCGCGAGACAGCGCGACCAGCTACAGACCCTCGACGAGATCAACCGCGTGATCCGGAGCGTCCAGCAGGCCCTGATCGGGACGACGACCCGCGAGGAGATCGAGTCTGCCGTCACAGGAGAGCTCGCCGAGTCGGACCTCTACGACGGGGCGTGCATCGGCCTTGGCGTCTCTTCGGGGGAGGGACTGACGTGCTCGATGGGCGACGATGCCCCGGCCGGCCACACCGACGGCGGAGAGGACGCGATCGTCGCGGCGATTCGAGATACTGACGGCGTGACCGATCCGCCGAACCGTCCCCAGTCCTTCGAGTTCTCCGTGCAGGACTCCGTCGAGGAAGCGGGCCAGTCGACGACGGTCCCGCTGGTTTACGGCCGGACGGTGTACGGCGTCCTGATCGTCTACACGACGCGGGAACACGCCTTCGACGAACGCGAACGCGCGGTTCTACAGGAGGTCGGCGAGGCGATCGGCTACGCGGTCAACGCGGTCGAGAACCGACAGCTGTTGCTGTCCGACACCGTCACTCGACTGACACTGGTGATGAACGACGACGAGGCCCCGCTGGTCGGCCTCTCGACGCGGCTCGACTGTTCGATCGAACTTGAGGGGATCGTCCCGCTCGACGGCGACCGGGCACTCGTGTATCTCTCGGTCGACGGCGTCGACGCCGAAGCAGTCACCAAGACGCTCGAATCGTCCGGCATCGAAGAGGCTCGCGTCGTCAACGACGGCGTGGTCGAGTGCCCCCTCGGGTCAGGGTCGCCACTTGGAACGCTACTGGAGTACGGTGCCAACATCCGCGATGCGACGATCCGGGAGGGCCGTGCGGATCTGGATGTCGAGATCGCCCCGAACGCGAGTGTGCGGACGCTCCTCGACAGCCTGCAGGCGACGTTCCCCGAGACGAGGATGCTGTCGAAGTCACAGCGCACTCCGAGTGACGGGGACCGATCGGTCACGGACGATGTCATCGACGATCTCACCGATCGCCAGCGCGAGGTCCTCGAAGCCGCGTATCGGTCCGGATACTTCGGCTGGCCCCGTGACAGCACGGCCGAGGAAGTCGCCGAGTCACTGGGCATCTCCTCGCCGACGCTGCACAACCACATCCGAAAGGCCGAGGGCGTGATCATGCGGGAACTGCTCGACGACGAGTCGTGATCGAGCGGTCGAGGACCAGCAAGAAACGTGTAACAACTCGCTGACCAGAATGCTGTTTCTGGGCCGAGATCCGATCGATCTGACGACGAGTAGTCGATGAGATCACGTTATCTAGGTGCCTGGGGACGTGATCTAAGCCCCAAACGAGTGTCCGGCCGGGTATGGGAGAACAACCACCTGAGAAGCCGATCGATAGCGATCTCGAAAGCAATCGTCGGCGGTTCCTCGCACTCGTCAGTACGAGCACGGCCAGCCTCTCGCTGGCGGGGTGTCAGATTCTGGAGTCGACAGACGAAGCGTCGAGTGGTGACGACGAGACAGCCACCGACACTGCAACCGCGACCGACACGGCCACGACCACGGCGGGGGGAGCGACTGAGACGACTGCCGACGGGACGGCGACAGATACGGAGACGGGGACCGAGAGCGGGACCGAGACCGAGACGGAAACCGAGACCGAGACGCCCGCAGGCGATGTCGTTCGGCAGGTTTCGGTCGGGGCGACGGAGTGTAGCGGGAACATCACTGAATCGTGCGACCACCCCTCGACGCTGTCCTCGAACATCACGTCGGACACGACGGTCGGAAGTGACTGCAACCGGATCAACGTCGAAGGCGGTATCGAGGTGTCGGGTGGAGCAACGCTGACGATCGAGCCCGGGACGCTCCTCAGCTTCGATCAGGACGCCAGCGTCGGCGTCTTCAACGGTGGATCACTCACCGCCGCCGGTGAGAGTGACAGTCAGATCACCTTCACCGGCGAGCAGGCCACTGCCGGCTACTGGAAGGGGATCTACTTCTCGGACACCCGCAACGTGAACAATAGTCTCGAATACTGCGTGGTCGAATACGCAGGGTCGTCGAGCTTCTACTACGCCGCGGAACCGGCCAACGTCGCCGTGACCAACGACTCGACTGCGACGATCACCAACTGTACTCTCCAGAACAGCGGGGGCTACGCCTATCTGGTGTCGGCAGACTCGTCGGTCACCGCTTCGAACAACACGCTGACCAACAACACTGTCGGTGCGATATATACGAGGTAGTCGTCTGTAAACACACCACTCGCGACACGTAGCCCTCTTTTCGATCCCATCGAAACCGTCCCGGAACTGTGGTAGCCGGTCGATATCGGTGATGCACTGACCAGACCATGCGGCGCGCACTGTCGCGGTCTCCGTGCCGCGACGACACTGTGCGAGGGATGAGTAACACAGGGAGCGAAGCGACCGAGTAACGCAATCGGTTGGGGAGGCGTGTGGCCACGGTGCTGTAGCAGTGCGGTCCTCGGTGGAATGAACGGGCGAGGGCCGGTCGCGTCATCTGTGGCGGCTCTATCCGAGCGTGAGTGAGGATATCCGCCACAGATGCCGTCGAGCGGGCCGAGGGCGTTCAATTCTTGGCTGTTCTCTACATCACTGGGTCAACATTATTCCAGCATCCAAAGAATCGAACCACCCGATCAGTAAGCACGGACACGGTCCGACTGAGTTAATCCGAGATCGGTGAACCGAAGGATATCAGAACGATCGTCTCGCACAGCCCGCTGTCGCTCACTGAGCAAAGTACCGAGATTGTACGGAAAATACTGAGAGCCAAGGGTGGGATATTGAACCACGGGAAGACGGTTCCGCTCGGTCGCGTCGCTCCCTGCGCGGACTGCGACTTCCCTGATTCAAATCCCACCTTGGTTTCACCTCCTCACGTCCGTTCGTCGCAGAAAGCCAAGGGTGGGATTTGAACCCACGAACTCTCGATTACAAGTCGAGTGCTTGGACCACCCAAGCTCCCTTGGCGCACCCGGACGTAGCGGGGGGACCGTTTAGAGCGTATCGTTTTCGGTCGGCTTTTCGAGCGAGACGCGGTGGGGCGAGTAGCCGTGGCGGCGGTAGAATCGGCGGGCGGCCTCGTTGTCCGCCATGGCCTCCAGGACGAGGTGTTCGACGCCCCGGTCGGTCAGTTCCGCTTCGGCCGCTTCGAGCAGTGCGGTCCCGATGCCCTGACTGCGGTGGTCGGGGGCGACGTAGATGTTGCGGACGAGGCCACGAGTCGTGTCCTGTGCGTAGTCGCTGGTCTGGACGGCAAACATCACGAAGCCAAGCAGTTCGCCCTGTTCGACAGCGACGAGGAGTTCGTCGGCGACGACGTGCCTGAGTACCGATTCGCGTGCCACCGAGCGGTTCTCCTCGGCCAGCACGTGGGAGTCGTGGGCGCGCTGGCCGCCGGCCAGATCGAGCCACTGCTCGACGAGCACGTCGGCGTCCTCGTGGCGTGCGAGCCGAACCTCCATCGGTTCAGATGTCCCGGCAGTCCGCACAGAGGAGTTGGCCGTTGAACGACGAGAGATCGCGTGTCAGCGCGCCACACATCTCACAGATACCCTGTTCGTCGAACGCGTCCTCGGTCGTCCGCTCGCTGTCGGTGGCCGCGTTACTGGCGGTGGCAGTCATCTGTTGTTGGACGGTCTCCTGTCGGCTCTCGCGCTCGGTCGCCGTCGTCTCCGCACCGAGCGTCGACGTGGCGAGGATGTCGTGTTCCGTGACGATACCTTCGGGTTCGCCGCCGTCGGAGACGACGAGCCAGCTCGTCGACCACGAGGACATCCGGTCGCGGGCCTCCGGCAGCGTCTGTTCGGCACTGACTGTCGGGACCGATTCGGTCATGATCGCTTCGACCGCCGCCGACTCCGGGTCGTGGCCGGCGACGACGTGGGCGAGTACGTCGCGGTCAGTCACGACACCGACGGGCTCGGTCCCACGGAGGACGACAGCCAGAGCAGCATCTTCACGCAGCAACAGCTCCGCCGTTTCGAGAACGCCGTCCGACTCGCTGACACCCACGAACTCACGTTCCATCACCTCCCGCACCGTCACGTTTTCATTCATGGTAAGCGGTAGCACACAGTTGCCCTAAAAACTACCTGCACTACGCTTATACGGCCACCCGCCGAAGATACTGGGTTGGGGCGCTACTGGGCGATCGTCACGTCGTCACCGGTGGCTCGACAGTCCTCCAGCGCGTGCTTGGCGGCCATCCCCGCGTCGGCCGCCACTTTGCCGCGGCCGACGCCGACTTTCAGTTCGACGCCGACAGCCTCCTCGACGTGGTCGATCGCTTCCTGATAGTCCGCAGCGTCCAGGTCCGGGCAGGTCGCGATGACGTTGTCGCCGCCGACGAAGAAGGCCAACGAGTCGTGTGCACGACGCATGTGACGCATCAGTTCGGCGTACCCCTGTTCGATTCGAATGAACGTGTCGAACTCGTTGAGTTGATCGGTGTACTTCTCGGTGGCATCGTTGACATCGAAGTGAGCGATCTGGAGGTCCGTGTCGGTCCGGTACTCCTCGTCGATGGCCCGCCCTCGAAGGATTTCGCGGCGGTGTTGGTCCTGTGCGCTCCCGGCGTCCTGTAACTGCTCGGTCGCCGTCCCGAGCGCGTCGGCCGGGGTCGTTCCGGTCGCGACGCTCAGGCTCATCGTGACGGGGTAGCGGTTCCCGACCGACTCCTGAACGAGGGCGTGATCGTCCATGTCGACGCCGTTGCTGACGGCGATCATGTTGTCGAACCGCGTGAAGAAGACGTAGGCATCGCGGTTTCCAAACAGCTGTGAGAGGTCGGCGTACAATCGCGACTGGAGCGTTTGCAGGTCGACCTCGCGGCGAGGTTCCGGGGTCACCGTCCACGGCCCGTAGTTGTCGATCTGGATGTGGGTCAACTGCGTGTTGGTCACGGTCGACTCTGGCTTGGCGACCGGCCAGTATTGATCTGTCGAAACGAGGCACCTACTCCACTAAGACCGGCAGTCTCTTCAGCGAAGGCGGTCGATGACCCGTGCGCCGGCGGTCAGCGACAGCGTCCCGACCATCGAATCGTAGTCGACGACGCCCGTCGCGGTGAGTTTCGGCAGGTCCTCGGCGAAAAACTCGTCGCGGACCGTTCGTCGCTGCTCGCGCGACACCGCTGTGGGTTCACAGCCTCGTTCGCGGGCCCACACAGCGGCTGCCAGATCGTCGATAACGATTGGCTCGTCCTGGCCGGCGAGGATTTCGAGGGCGAGACGCCGTCGTCCCGAATCGAGGATGTCGTCGACGACCGCGTCGGGCAGTTCGGACTGGTCCTGTCGTGTGTTGCCAGTCGTCATGTCCGAACGTAGGACAGCCGTCGAAAAGTATGTGTCGCGTTCACACGCAACGCGATCGATGCCGTCGAGCGTTCCGTCGTCGGTCAGGCGTGTTCCAGCCGGTAGGGCCAGTAATCCGCCGCACGGAGCGCACGGCCCAGCGCCTTGTGGAACTCCGGGAAGTCGTCGAACTCGTCGCCGTCGACGTGCTCGAAGATCTCGGAGACGCTCACGACCGTCTCGTAGTCGATGCGGACGGGATCGTCACCGTGCTCGGCGACGAACTCGTCGGCCGAGAGGGGAAAGTCCTCCTGGTCGTCGACTTTCTTCGCGATCACCGCGTGGCCGTACTTGCGACGCCCTTCGCTACCCTGCTCACCGTCGGGATCGTGGGGCCAGTCCATACCCGATGGGTAGGGTGAACCACGCAAAAATCTCCCGGTTACGGAATCGAATCGACGGTCTCAGACAGCCGGCAGTCTCACCAGCGCTGGAGCAACACGAGGATGACACCGATGACCGCGACGCTACCACCGATCGCGATCTCGGTGAGTCCGACATCGTCGGCCGACAGCGATATGCCCGAGTCACCGCTCCCGGAGTCGGTGCCGGCGGTCGTCTCACCGTCGCCTGCTTGCCCGGTCGGCGAGCCGTCTCCCGCTTGTCCGGTCGGCGAGCCGTCTCCCGCTTCGGAGGCCGTCGACGAGCCGTCACCGCTCGGCGCTTCGGTGGCAGTCCCGTCTCCGTCCGTGGTGTCTGTCGTCGTCTCGGTGCTGTCGGACTGTTCATCGGTGGGTGTCCCGTCGTCGGTGGGTGTCTTGTCCTCGGTCGGCGTCTCGTCCTGGCCGCCCTCACCCGTGTCGACGATGACCGTCACGTCGTACTCGTCGCCGAGGGAAACCTGATACGTCCCGTCGCGGCTGATGCCGTGGCTGACCCTGATCGGCCGTGACTCGCCGGGTGCCAGTGCGACGGTCGTGTTGTTGACGACGGTGCCATCGATACGCATGTCGCCGGTGTAGTTACCCGCCACACTTCCGGTGTTCGTGACGTTCGCAGTGACCGTGATCCGCTTTTCAGTGCCGCGCACGCTGGTCGACAGGGAGTGGCCAGTCACCTCGAAGGAGGGGGCGAGCGATCCGACGAGCAGTGTCCCGGTGTCGTTGGTCGGTGCTTCGAAGACGTACCGGTCGTCTTCGGTCCCGACCAGCGTCGTGTTTAGCCGAGCGTAGTTCTCGCCGTTCGGGCGATACACGTGGACTTCCTGGGCCGTGAGTTGGCTCTCGTTAACGGTCGAGCGATTGACGCCGAACCGGATGCGCTGGTCGTCGATCCCCGAGCGAGACTGGACCGTGACTGCGCCGTAGACTGTCGTGGCGTCGCCGGATGGCACCGCGAACGGCGCTGCCGACGCGTTCGTGTACAGCTCAACCGTCCGGTCGAAGGAACTACGCAGCGATCGGTAGGTCAGTGACTCGACCGCGACGCTCTCGTTGGTCGTCGGGAAGGTCGTCGTCAACACCGTGTTGTAGGGGATTCGACCGCCGCGCACCACCATCGAGCGCCCCTCGGACCGCACGTCGGTCGTCTCGGCGAGCGTCTGCTCGACACGGACCCAGCCCGCGTTCTCGTCGTTGACCCGGATCCGGTATCGGCCCGGTTCTTCGAACGTGATCTGTTCCGTGACGCTTCTCGTCTCGTCGCTGTCGACCTGATACCGTTGGGAGAACACGGCCGATCCGTTCGCGGTGATCGGGATACTGCTCGCCCCCGAGTCGCCAGTATTCTTCAACTGGAACGACACGTTGACCGGTTCGCCCGGTACGACCCTCGACTGTTCGACCGAGGCACTCGTGACGAACACCTGCGGTGCCGCGAGCACCGGCCCGACGCTACTTATTAGCAAGATGCCGACGATCAGGAGGGCCTGCCCCGCTCGTCGCTTCGATGTTGTAGATTCACGCCACATCTGTAGACCTCTATTTGATTGACCCACTTAGCACGCAGATATAAGCTTCGTGATTCCTCAAAGGCAATTATCAGTTATCGACGGCCCGCGATCGGAATAGCAACCGACTACTGTCGGCGTGTCTCGGAGCAACGCAGCGGTGGGACTGGGATTTGAACCGGAGCCAGACGGTCGCTCACTTCGTTCGCGCTGCGACTGGCAGGGTTCAAATCGCCGGCGATACCGCTTCCTGCTCACTGTCGTTCCAGAGAAGCGGTGGGACTGGGATTTGAACCCAGGAGGCTTGCGCCACCTGCTTTCAAGGCAGGCGCAATGGGCCGCTCTGCCATCCCACCGCAGTGCAGTCGACGGTAGCGGGGGGTCGCCCTAAGGCGTGTCGATTGGCGGACAGCGAAAGTCCAAAGACCGAAGACAGGGGCCGTCGAAAGGCGAGCCATGGCGACAGAGGAGCTAGCAATCGTCGGAACGTACACTGATGGAGACAGCGAGGGAATCTACACCGTCGCAGTCGACGGCGACGGCGCTGTCGACGTGCGGGACGCGACGGAGGCAGGAGAGAACCCCTCCTTCCTCGCGATCCACCCCAGCGGCGACTACTGCTACGCGGTCAACGAGATCGACGACGGCGCGGTGACGGCGCTGTCGATCGGCGACGACGGCGAACTGGAGCGACTGAACCAGATCACGACCGGCGGCGGCGCGGACCCGTGTTACTGTACCGTCGACGCGACCGGGCAGTACCTGCTGGTGGCTCACTACACGGGCGGCACGGTGGCGATGTGTCCGATCGCCGACGACGGGCAGATCGAGACGCCGTCGGCCCTCGTCGAACACGAGGGAGCGGGGCCCAACGAGGAGCGACAGGAAGCGGCCCACCCACACTCGATCAATCCCGGCCCGGACAACGACTTCGCCTACGTCCCCGACCTCGGTGACGACCGCGTCGTCGGCTACGAACTCGACCTCGACGCCGGCGAACTCGTGCAGTCCGAGGAAGCGACGGTCGAACTGCCCGCCGGCGCGGGGCCGCGACACATGGCGTTCGGCCCGGTCGGCGACTACGCGTACCTGATCAACGAACTGAACTCGACGGTGACGGTGCTCGACCGCAACGCCGACACCGGCGCTCTCACGGCGGTCGACACCGCACCGACGCTCCCCGACGACGCCGAGGGCGAGAACATCACCGCCGATATCCACGTCCACGACTCCAACGAGTGGGTGTTCGGCTCGAACCGCGGCCACGACAGCGTCGCGACCTTCGCCATCGACGACGGTTCGATCACGTTCGAAGGTACCGAATCGACGCAGGGTGAGTGGCCGCGGAACTTCGCGCTGACTCCCGACGGCGACCACCTGCTGGCCGAGAACATGGAGAGCAACGACATCGTGACGTTCGCGGTCGAGGCCGAGACCGGTCGGCTCGACGCGACGGGTGCCGTCACCGAGATTCCCAGCCCGGTCTGCCTGCAGTTTCTCTAGGTGGTCGGCACGCGGTACCCCAATGCGGTTTGCCGCGTGGACTTTCGCTTGCTCGTTCGTACGTGGCTGTGCTAGTAGAACAGGTGGTTCGGTCTGTATTGTGGTGGAATGAAAACGGGACGGCTACTGCGAGTGTCTCAGTGAACTGAACGCCCTCGGCCCGCTCGACGGTCTCTGTGACGGATATCCTCGCTTCGCTCGGATAGGGCCGTCGCAGAGACCGCGACCGCGCCTCGCCCGTTCATTCCACCAGGGACCGCACCGCAACACAGCACCACAGCCACATGCCTCCCCAGCCGATTCGCTCGCTCCGCTCGCTTATCCCCCGCACAGTGTCGTCGCGGCACAGAGGCCGCGACAGCGCGCGCCACCGCAGTCTGGTCAGTAGTTCGGCTGTACCGAGTGACTGTTGCAGCGCTACGTGAGCGAACAGAACGACGAAGCCGTCTACTCAGAGCGGGAGAGTGCCACGTCGCTGTCTGCTTCGACCACTTCGATGCCGAGTGTATCGACCGCCGCCGCCGTTCGCTTGGGCACCAGTCGCCCGGCCTGCTGGCGGGCTCTGAGCTGAGGGACGACCGTTTCGAGGTCCGACTCGGTTTCCAGCAGCGGCACCGTCGGCAGGAAATCGACCGAGAGGCCCGCGTCCGTCGCTCGCCGGACGAGCGTCTCGATCTGCGGTGTGTCGAACGCGCCTTCGAAGTCGATCGGCTCGTCGAATCCGGCGTAGGTGACGCGGCCGTTCGTGGAGGGGCCCAGCACCACTTCGTTGCTGCGGAGCTTCATCGCGGCGCTGTCGACGTGTTGGCGACCCAGCAGTGCCGCCGCCGGACGGACCACTGCGGCCGTCTTGACGCCTTCGCGTTCCAGCAGGTGAGTCACGGTGTTGCCCACGCGGCCGGCGAACGTCGAGCCGACCTGCACCTCGAAGCGAGCGTCGCCGAGGTCGACCGCGTCGTCGAGGACGGCACGGACCTCCGCTTCCGAGTCCACGTCGTCGCCGGGGACCTGCTCGGCCGGGCGGTAGTTCACCAGCAACTCCGCGCCGCTGCTCTCGACGGCGCTACACACGTCTGCGAGCATGGCGGCGTACAGCTCCGTCGCCTCCGGCTCTGTTAGTACGCCCTGCTCGACGAGCGTCGAACAGACGGCTCCGTCTCTGGGTGGGTCAGCGAGGACGGCGATGGTCGTCATGTGCTGCACTCGGGCGAGCCGACTCTTTTCACTTTCCACTGAGAGGGATCACCGTAGTAGTTCAGAGATTCTCTTTTGGGAGCATCGAAACCCCGAGCCAGTCGAGAGCGGAGTTTATCTGTTTTGGCGTGCTATCTTCTACCATGCTGGTCGAGGAGCTCATGTCGACCGATGTCGTCACGGTCGAACTCGACGCCACGCTGGCCGAGGCCGTCGAGCGGCAGCTATCGGCCGGCGTCGGCTCTGTCGTCGTCCTCGACGACGGGAACCCCTGTGGGATCGTCACCGAACACGACGCGCTCGGAGCGGCGCTGCGGACGGGGCGTCCGCTCGACGAGATACCGGTCGCGAAACTCGCCCACGGCACCGTCGTGACGACACAACCCGGAACGACGGTCCAGACGGTCGCTCGACGGATGGCCGAGGAAAAAGTCAAGAAAGTGCCGGTCATCGACGGGATCGATCTCGTCGGCATCGTGACGCTGACCGATATCGTCCGGCACCTCTCGGACATTCGCAACGAGGCGTCGGAGATCGACGCAGCGCGGGACCGCTGGGAGTCCGCCGGCGAGTTCTGAGATCGGAACCCTCCGAGATCAGATCGTCAGCGACCGCGTCGCCCTTTCGTCTGGCGGTAGTCCCGGCCGAGCGTCTCGCTGAAGTGGTCGAGGAAGGCCTCACGCTGGTCGTCGGTCTGTTCCCACGGTTCGATCATCGGCAGAAGTTCGAAACCGCGGCCCCTGATCGTCGTCGCGTGGCGCTCCTCGATGTCCAGTTCGTCCTCACTCAGTGTGGTGTACTCGAACGCCAGCGCGTTCAGTGCGTCCTGTCCGACTGGCAGGAGGAGTTCGGGGTTGATCATCCGCACCTCGCTGTTGAGATACGGTTCGCAGTTCCGTTCTTCTTCCTCCGTTGGCTCCCGGTCGGGGTGGTGACAGCGCGCGACGTAGGTCAGGTAAACGTTGTCGAACTGTGGCCGGTCGGCGTCGGGGTCGTCGACCAAATCAAGCGCCGCGAGGATGTCGAGCAGTTCCCGCTCTTGGTCGCCGACGAACGGGAGACCGGCCTCGTCGGCACCTGCACTGGGCGTGTGGCCCAGCACCAGGAACTCCGCGCCCACGTCGCCGTACCCGTGGACGACGTTTTCCCGCGTCTCACAGAGTCCGGGGCAGTTCGTACACTCCTCGTCCATCCCGTAGGGGTTCGAGAGGGATTCCTGTTCGGCGTCCATGTTAGTCCTCGTCGACGGTCTTGGCGTGGGTGTCGGCGTCGTCAGGGTCGTTCTGTGGGCTGGAGGGGTGGTAGTCAGTATCGTACTCGCCGGGTCGCCCGTCCAGTCGGTCCGGATTGATCCGTCCACCGAGTAGCATGAAGTCCAGCACCGTGCAGTACAGCATCGCTTCGACGACCGGCACCGCCCGTGGCGGCAGGACCGGATCGTGACGGCCCGTCACCGTGATTTCCTTCTCTTCACGGGTCTCCCAGTCGACCGTCTTCTGGGTCTTCGGGAAGGAGACGGGCGCGTGCCACGACACTTCACCGAAAATGGGGTCGCCAGTCGTGATCCCGCCCTGCAGGCCGCCGTGGTCGTTGCCCACGGGCACTGGGTCCCCGTCCTGGTCGAACTCCCAGTCTTCCGTGTACTCGGTCCCGGTCGCGGTCCGGGCGTCCCGGCCGATCCCGAGTTCGAAGTCCGTGACGGCGGGGATGGAGTACATCGCCTGCCCGAGACGGGCGGGCATCGAGTCGAACCGCGGCGCGCCGAGGCCGCGCGGGACGCCGCGACACTCGAAGTAGATTGCGCCACCGATCGAGTCACCCTCTTTCTGATACTTGTCTGCGAGGTCGCGCATCTCCTCGGCCTTCTCGGGGTCGCCACAGCGGACCTCGTTGTCCTCGCTGTGTTCGAGCATCTCCTCCCACGTCACGTCGTCGGCGACGACATCGCCGATCTGGCAGACGTGGGCCTTGATCTGCACGTCGTGGTCGGACTGGTCCAGCACCTGCTTGGCGACGCCACCGGCCGCGACCCAGTTGACAGTCTCGCGGGCCGACGAGCGGCCGCCCCCGCCCCAGTTGCGCGTTCCGAACTTCGCCGAGTACGTGAAATCGCCGTGAGAGGGACGGGGTGCAGTAATGAAGGGCTCGTACTTGCCCGAGCGAGCGTCCTTGTTCTGGATGACCATCCCGATCGGCGTCCCGGTCGTGTAACCGTCTTGAATCCCCGATTTGATCGATACCTTGTCCGGTTCGCCCCGCGAGGTCGTGATCATCGACTGGCCGGGCTTGCGCCGGTCGAGGTCCTTCTGGATCTCCTCCTCGGACAGTTCGACGCCCGCAGGCACGCCCGACACCGTACAGCCCATCGCTTCCCCGTGGCTCTCGCCGAAGGTGGTCAGCCGAAAGAGCCGACCGAACTCATTGCCGTTCATTACGTGTCCGGTGGGGTCGGGGGCATTTCAAGCTTACAATCGGTGCCACGAGGGTTGAAATACGGAGACGCCAGCAGTTCAGGCCATGTCGTAGCCACCGGCCACGCGTCGTCCAGCGAGAGTACGGCACAGCGACGCGTGATACGGACGGTTGTAGATCTGTGTCAGATCGACCGCACGCAGTCGTGCGGTCGAGTGGGGGTCTACAACCGTCCGTACGAGTAGCCGTGTCGTCTGTTCGCCATCCCGCGCTTTCCACCTTACCGTAGCCGGTCCGCCCGCACGGCCGCGAACGGGACGAGCATCTCGTCGGGGTGGAGACCGCCGTGCATCCCGATCAGACCGAGTTCGTCCGACTCGACATCGCCGTACCACGTCCCCAATTCTCGGTGGGTCAACACGAGATCGCCACAGCGGCGCTCGAACCGTTGTGACGGGTCGCAGTCACCGAACAGCCCCCGGTCGACGATCTGGTCGCGCGTGAAGGTTCGCGCGTCGAGGTCGGCGAGCGCCATTCGCACCGTCTCGACGGTTCCGTCCCGAGTGTGAAGATGGGTGTTTCGTGGGCTGCCAGCCAGTCGGACCGGCGTTCCGTCGGCGTGACGGCGGAGGTTCGACACGACCGCCTCGCGCTCCGAGAGGTCGACGTTCCGCACTGGATCGGTGTTCACGTGGCCGTGGTCCGCGGTCACGAGCAGCAGCGTCTCGCTCGCTGTCTCCTCGTCGAGTCGCTCGACGAAGGCAGAGAGCTGTTCGGAGACCGATCGGAGGGTCCGCTGGAACGCCTCGCTCGCCGTCCCGTCGGAGTGGGACACGTGGTCGATGTCGTCCGTGTAGCCGTAGACGTAGGCGGGGTCGTCGCTGTCGTCGGTCACCGACGCGAGTCGCGCGCCGAACGACGACAGATCGTCGTAGGTGTGCTGGGTGACGCCAGCCGTTTCCTGCTGGATCGGCTGGATCCGGTGGCAGTCGACCCCGCGGCTGTCGAGGTCGGCGTAGTGGTAGTCGACGCCTTCGGTCGCCGCCTCGGTCGTCGACCCGATGTCGCGTCCGCTCTTGACCTCGCCGCCGAAAGAGAGGAAGCACTGGTCTGTCGACGGATCGTAGACGTTCCAGCCAATCCGACCGTGTTCGCAGGGCAACTGTCCGGTCTCGAAGGTCGTCATCGCCGCTGCGGTCTCCGACGGGTAGACCGAGGTGAGCGGCGTCACGGTTCCGCGTTCTGTCAATCGATCGAGGAACGCGTGCCGCTCGTCGTCGCGCTTCAGTGAGTGCCAGCCGTAGCCGTCGACGACCACCGTGACGACGGTCGACACGTCAGTTCGGACGCCCTCGAACACGTCCTCGGGAAGCGAGCGGCGTCCGCCGGCGTCGAGTATCGACCGGACCGTGTCGGGGACCGCCCCGAAGCAGTAGCTATCGTAGGCTGGGAACAGGTAGCCGTCGCGCTCGTGTTCGTGGCGCAGTCGTTCCGTGACATCGGTCCGAAGCATTGCCGAGTTCTGCACGACGAGCCGACAAAAGGACTGTTCCGGTGTGTCAGCCGTTCACGACCGGTCGACGGCGGCACCGAGACCGTCGATCACGTCGAAGAACTCGGGGAAGGACACGTCGACGTGTTCGATGCCCTCGACGGTCGTCGTCCCGTCCGCGACGAGGCCGGCGATAGACAGCGCCATGATGATCCGGTGGTCGGCGCGGCCGTCGACGGTCGCGCCCTGTAGATCGCTCTCACCGCCGTGGATCGTCAGCGTGTCCTGCTCCTCCTCGACGCTCGCGCCCATCTTCGTCAGCGCTTCGGCCATCGCGCTGACGCGGTCGGTCTCCTTGTAGCGGACGTGTTCGCAGTCGACGATCCGCGTGGTGCCGTCGGCCGCCGCACCCAGCGTCGCGATAGTGGGGAGCAGATCGGGCGTGTCTGCGACGCTGACTTCGACGCCCGACAGCGGGGCCTTCGAGACCTCGATCTCGCCGTCTTGGCGGTCCCAGTCGACGTTCGCGCCCATGTCGCGGACGATGTCGACGATAGCAGTGTCGCCCTGGGCGCTCGGGTACGCCGAGGTGATCGTCAGGCCGTCGTCGCTGGCGAGCGCGCCCGCGGCCAGGAGATAGGAGATCGACGAGAAGTCGCCGGGGACGTGATATTCGCCACCGTCGGGGTCGTAGGACTGGCCGCCGGCGACGGCGAACCCGTCCGGAGTAGATTCGGCTTCGATCCCGAAGTCGTCGAGCACTTCGAGCGTGATGTCGACGTAGGGCGCGCTCTTGAGTTTCGTCTCCAGGTGGATGCTGATGCCCTCGTCAGTGACTGCGCCGGCCATCAGCAACGCCGTGATGTACTGGGAGGACACGTCGCCGGGGATCGACACCTCGCCGCCCTCGACGTGCCCGCCGACGACCAGCGGAGCCTGTCCGTTGGCTCGGGTGCTCTCCGCGCGGCCGTCGAGGTCGCCGACGATCGCGTTCAGGAGCGGTCCCTGCGGCCGGGAGCGCAGTGAGTCGTCGCCAGTCAGTACCGTCAGGCCGTCCTGCAGTGCCGCCGCACCGGTGACCAGTCGCATCGTCGTCCCGCTGTTGGCGCAGTCGATCACGTCGTCGGGCGTCTCGGGTCGCCCGCCGAAGCCGGTCACGTCGAGCACGCTGCCGTCGTCTCTCAGACCGACGCTGCCGCCGTAGGCGGTGACGGCTCGCATCGTCGCTTTCGTGTCTGCGCTCACCAGTGGATCGTGTACGATCGCACCGTTGGCGTACCCCGCTGCGAGGATCGCCCGGTGGGTGTAGCTCTTCGACGGCGGTGCCTGTGCGAGACCTGCCACCGTCGACGTGCTGATTTCGGCGTCCATGTGGCTGGGGTCGACTGGGGCCGACAAGAGAGTGTCGGAGCGTCCGGTTCCGTCTCGCAGTCCTGCCGAGGGCGGGAGAGTAATGTGGGTCCCAATCGCAGTGGAAAGCATGGATCCCGACTTCAGCCGTCTGGACGCGTCACTCAGCGAACGAAACATCGACGGCTACCTGATCGACGCCGATTCGACTGACTCCGACCAGTACTACCTCTCGGGATTCGACGCGCCCGACCCCTTCGTGACGCTGTACGACGGTGACGTCCACCTCCTCTTCGCGCGCAGCCTCGAATACGGTCGGGCGGTAAAGGAGGCCCGTGCTGACACCGTCGAGCGGTACGTGGACTACGACCACGCCGCGAAGGTCGACGAACACGGCCCACGCGAAGCCGTCTGGCACGTGCTGGCCGACTTCCTCGCCGCCTACGACGTGGCGTCGGTGGCGGTCCCGCCCCGGTTCCCCCTGTCGACGGCCGACGGCCTCCGGTCGCAAGGTGTGACCGTACAGCCCGACGACGACGGCGTCATCACCGAGGTACGCGCGACCAAGACCGACGAGGAGATCGACCACATCAAAACGGCACAGCGGGCCAACGAGGCGGCGATGGCCGCCGCCGAGGAACTGCTGGACGACGCTCGGGTCGCGGCGAAAGGGCAACTGGTCCACGACGGGGATCGGCTCACGAGCGAGCGCGTCAAAGAGGAGATCGAAGTGACGCTACTGCGCCACGGCTGTGCGCTGGACGAGACGATCGTCGCTTGCGGGGCCGACGCGGCTGACCCCCACGACCGCGGGAGCGGCCCCCTCGAAGCCGGTGAGCCGATCATCGTCGACATCTTCCCGCAGGACAAGGCGAGCAAGTACCACGCTGACATGACCCGGACGTTCGTCGTGGGCGAGCCGTCCGAGACAGTCCAGCGGTGGTACGACCTGACGGCGGAGGCCCACGCTGCGGCCCTCGACGCCGTCGAGCCCGGGGTGACGGGTGCCGAGGTCCACGACGCGGTCTGTGACGTGTACGAGGACGCCGGCAAGCCCACCTTGCGGAGCGACGATTCGACCGAGACGGGGTTCATCCACAGCACCGGCCACGGTGTCGGCCTCGATGTGCACGAACTCCCACGGGTCGCGCCCAACGGCGGCGAACTCCAACCGGGCCACGTCATCACGATCGAACCCGGCCTCTACGATCCCGAAGTCGGCGGGGTGCGGATCGAGGACTTCGTCGTCGTCACCGAGGACGGCTACGAGAATCTCACGGACTATCCGAAAGAGCTGGTCGTGTAGTCGCCCGATTAATCATTAACTTTTATTATAGATGCCACCACTACCTGCTGGTACACATGCCTGTACGCAGTCCGTCGACCCACACTGACGGCGCAGCGACCGACGACCACCACGCGATCCCCGACCGGACACGACCACATGGCGATCACGACACAGACTGACAGCACGACAGCGACGGACGAACAGCTACCAGATCGATCCGAACCGACGACTGATTCTCGCGACACGACTCCTTGGACGGAGCGCTGTGGCGCGCCGATGACCTTCGACCCGACGAGCGGTGCGGCCATGGGACAGTTCGAGACGGCGGCCGACGAATCGCCGTCACGCTGACTCCTGCTTTGGAAGTGGTGTTTAGCTAATGGAATCGGGAGACTGATACACCGAAAGCCCTCGTGACGTAGTGAACGAGGGTTCGAGAGACGAACGTCGTGAGTCTCTCGGTGGTTTCACAAACGAAGTGAGAGAAACGTCGAAAGTCGAGCGGTGCGTGGTTCGGAACGAAGTGAGAACCACGATGCGAGCGGGAGCGCCAGCGACACGCGAGCGAAGCGAGTCTTTCGGTGTCCCGGCTGTGGGTAACTCTGTTAAACTAAAAACTTCGGCTCGGACCCCGCAATGCCTATCCGAACGCGTGGCAAAAGCGGCGTATGGCCGAGTACACCACGGTCTCGATCCCGAAAGACCTGGCAGACCGAGTCGAGGAGACGATCGAAGGAACGAGTTTCTCGTCGACGAGCGACCTCGTTCGGTTCATGCTGCGTAGTATCGTCATCCAACACCAGCGCAGCGGACAGCTCACCGAGTCCGAGTTTCAGGACATCACCGAGCAGCTACAGGATCTCGGATACATCGAGTAAGCATACTGTCGGCTGTAATTCTGGTGCGGATTTTGCCACTCGGAAGCGGCGCATATCCCGATCCAGTTACAGCCAACAGTATCACTTCAGCACTTCTTCCGGCGGTTCGACATCGAGGACAGTGAGTGACTGCTCGACGCCGCGCCTGTCGAAGGCGGCGATCGAGTGCTCGTCCCACGGCGGGACGGCGACGAACACGACCTCGTGGAGGTCGTCCTCCTTCGTCACGTCGAGGCGGCCGGCAGGGTGTGAGACGAACAGCCCGTTGCTCTGAGCGACTGGCGTACCCAGATCGAACCCGAAGACCTCGCTGACCGAGTTCCCGGCGCTTGGCATATAGAAATGCGTGAAGACCGGCGTCCCCGGTTCCAGGTCTGCCCCTGATAGCTCCTCGGCCGGCGTGACGGCGACGGCGATCGTCACGGATTCGGGATCGGCGTCGCCAGCCATCCTGAGCAGTGTCTCGACGAGGCCCTGGGTCGCGTAGATCACGTTCGGGATTGGAAGCCGACCGACATAACAGCGTCGGCGTCCAGCGGTCGTGGTGCCACACTGCCGGTCGATCGCCGATCAGCCGAACAGGAACTGTTTGGCCGTCTTGGCGTACAGCGACGGCGCCTTCGAGCGGGAACTGTCGATCGCATCCCGCAGCGCCGCCGGGGCGTCCTCGTGAATCCCCGGACCGTGGCCGATCAGGATGCGTTCGGGGGACAGTCGGGTGAGCTTTCGCGGGGGCAGCAGTCGCAACATCGGATGGACGCCGAGGCGCTCGCTGCTCGCCCTGAAGTAGGAAGTCGTGCCGACCGATTCCGGGACGATCAGCGTGCCAGTTTCCTCACCGTACAGCGCCGCTTCCTTCCAGAAGCCGCTGTCCCTGAGTTCGTGGACGCCGTAGCCGGTGTCGGCGAGTTCGCGGTGGATCAGCTCGGTCGGTGCGTCGAAGTCGTCGGTGATCCCCGACATGAAGTCGGGAACGTGGACCGCCACGTCGTGGCGGTTCGCGACGGCGGCGGCGGCGCGCTTGTGCCGGTCGAGCAGGACGACGACGCCGGCGACTGTCCCGAGGTCGGTCACCAGTTCGTCCAGCCCGTCGAAGTCGACGGGGTCCACGATCCAGACCTGGCCGTCGACTTCGAACGCGTGGCTCGCTCGCTGCATCGTCTCGTCGGGATAGGCAAGCCAGCCGACGCCGTGCTCCCAGCGGTCGATCTCGCGCCACTCGCTCGTCTGACCGGAACCTTTCATTGACATACGCGCACTACGCGGAGCGAACGTAAAAACGGAGTACCTGCGAGGGGTGGGAGCGCTTACGACTTTACTCCAGCAGGCCGCGCATGTAGCCGACCGCGAACAGTCGGCCCATGTCCGTGTAGCCCGACATGGCTGCGTCGCGGTCCTCCTCGTCCAGCATCCGGGGCACATGGTCGGGCCGGATCGGGCCGTCGAACCCGGCGCTCCGGTAGGCGTCGATGGCCGCTTGCATGTCCGTCGGGCCGTCGTCGTGCCACGTCTCGACGAACGAGTCCGCGGTCCCCTCTACGTCACGGAAGTGGACGAAGTGGATGCGGTCGCCGAAGGTCTCGATGGTCGCCGGCACGTCCGCGCCCATCGCTGCGAAGTTGCCCTGACAGAAGGTCAAGCCGTGGTTGGGGCTGTCGTACATGTCGAGGATTCGCCGGTAGTTCTCGACGGAGGTCACGAGTCGCGGGACGCCGCGAATCGGCGAGATGGGCGGATCGTCGGGGTGCAGCGCCATGTCGACGCCCGCCGCCTCCGCGACGGGGACGACCTCGTCGAGGAAGTACTGGAGGTTGTCCCAGAGTTTGTCCTCGGTGATGTCCGCGGCGGGGTGGGTCGGGCCGCGTTCCATCGTCGCGTGGTCGTAGCCGGTCGTCCGCGAGTCCCCGCGGGCCGGGACCGAGTCCGACGTGCGGAGCACGCCCAGCGGGTGCTCCGTCCAGACCCAGCTATAGGTGTCGATGCCGACCCGACCCATGTTCCGGAGTAACTGCTTGACCGTCTCGATCTCCTCGTCGCGGCCGTCCTCGCCGAGCACCGTCTTCTCCATCGGGGGACGATCCTCGACCACGTCCAGCGAGAGCCCGTGGTCCTCGAACCGGGTCGCGGTCGTCGCGAGCGTGTCGTACTCCCACCAGTCGTCGACGCCCCAGAACCGGACGACTGCGGTGTCGACGCCGAGTTGCTTGGCCATCGTCCACCGGCGGTCCGGTTTCGGCGGCAGCATGAGTGACAGGTCCATGCCCCCAAGAGCGACGACGGCCCCTAAATCAGTTCCGCCGGCAGGCGAAACGCGCGCCACGGACCGCTCTGCCCGGGCGGACGAACTGCTTTGCACCACCGGCTCGAAGGGCCGATATGCTCTCGGTACCCTGTCATCTGGCCCTCGAAGCGAAGTCCCTCGACCGGGTCCGACCGTTCTACGAGTCGGTCCTCGTCCTCCCCGTGCGTGCCGAGCGTGACGGCGAGGTCGTCTTCGCCATCGGAGACGCCGACCTCCACCTGCGTGCACCCGGGGACGTGCCACGCGGCGGCCTCCACACCCACTACGCGCTCTCGGTCTCGCGGGAGCGGTACGGCGACTGGTACGATCGACTCGACGACCGCTTCGACCTCGTCGAACATCGCTTCGGCGACGCCCGGTCGCTGTACTGCTACGACCCCGCGGGCAACTGCGTCGAACTGGGCGAGACGGTCGAGACGGGCGACGGCATCAGGGGGCTGTTCGAGGTGGTCCTCGAAGTCGAGGTACTCGACTCGGCGGTGGCGTTCTACCGGCGGCTGGGGTTCGAGGTCGTCGACCGGGGCGAGGGCCGTCGCCGCGTCCGCCTGACGACCGGCGAGGTCGATCTCGAACTCTGGGAGCCACAGCTAGGCCTCGCGGACGCCCGCGGTGGCATCCACGTCGACTGGGGAATCGAGGCCGACGACCCCGCGGCCGTGGCGGACGCGGTACGAGAGGACGCGCTCGCGGTGGCGACGGTGGAAGGCGGGGTTCGAATTCGTGACCCTGACGGCCACTACCTCACGCTGTTCGAAGCGACCTAAGTACGGGAATGGATCGGCTACGAGAGCCGGTCGGTGTCGATGGCGATACCCGGCGGCGTGACGATCAGGAACCCGCGGAAGTGCATGAGTTCCCCGCCGGCCTCGGTCACGTCGCGTGCGAAGCCGGCGGCCAGTTCGTTCAGGTCGCCGTCGACATTGAGGACAAGCACTGCTCCGCTCTGGACCGTTTCGAGCCACTCTTCCGGTCCAGTCGTCCCGTCGAGCACGCCCAGCACGATTCGGTCGCTCCTGGCGCTGTCGTCGCCGTCGTCCATCTGATCTTCGACTGCCTGTAGGTCGAGCCCCTCGAAGTCACTCATGACCGACCTCTGGATGCGAACCGAAAAAAAGCCACCTGTCCGAGCGGACCCAACAGTTAGGGACGAGCGTAGTACGTCATCGCTTCGGTTTCGTCCGAATCGAACACCGTGACCGGTCGAGGGTCTCTGGACCTCCGGTCGGCTACGCTCATCCCGAAGAGTTAGGCCGCTCCGCCGACTTCGATGTCGTACACATGGTCGACGAGGGCCCGTGGGAACCGGTCGAGCAGTCCGACGGGGACGACGGTGAGGTGGACGAACAGGAGGACGAGGGGCGGGACTTCTGGGACTACGCGCTGATCGGCGTGGTGCTGGCGATCGTCGTCGTCGCCGCGGTAGCGGTGGTCTCCTCGCAGAGCGCGAGTACACAGTGGTCGCTCGATGTCCGTGGTGAGATGGGCGAATCAGAGGAGACCATCGTCATCGAGGAGAACACGATCACGTTCGACGCCGGAGTCGGGTTCGCCGGTGGTGCCAACGGCGATGTCGTCGAAAACGTCCAGCTACGAGCGATCGGGGTGAACGGGTCGACGCTGGGAACGACCTGTCTCGGAACGCTCACCAACGACGCCGACCACGAGATACAGACCGTCCAGCTCAACCTCAGCGAGGCACCGGGCCGCGTGATCATCGAGGCGACAGCCGTTCGGAACGACTCGGACTTTATTGTCCGCGGGTGGCAAAACGACGGTGGGACGATGGGCGGCGACTCGCTGTTCGTCCAGGATCGCTCGACGTACATCAACGAGTCGGCCTGCCAGTAGCTCCTGTCGAGACTGTGACCACTTCGGTCACGAGGTGTGCTACTGTGGCCCATGAACGTGCCGGAGTCTGGCGCTTCGTCTGGCTTTTTCGCCAGTAGATTTTCTATCACCGGTGAAAGGTATGGACAGGTTTAAATAGCCAGAGCGTCCTGTTCCAGTTGATTATGTCCAACAACATAGAGGGCACGTCGGAATCTCCGGCGGATCGAGTTCTTCCAGGGCACACTGGATTCCACTTCTGAGATTACAGAAGCACGTCTTTTCGACACGACGCTACGTGACGGCGAGCAGTCGCCACGCACATCGTTTAGCTACGAAGACAAACGCGAGATCGCAGCGATCCTGGACGACATGGGCACCCACGTCATCGAGGCCGGGTTCCCCGTCAACTCCGACGCCGAGTTCGAGGCCGTCCGGGACATCACCGAAGCCAGTTCGGTGACAGTCTGTGGGCTGGCGCGCGTCGTCGACAAGGACATCGAGGCCGCACTCGATGCCGGTGTGGACCTGGTCCACACGTTCGTGTCGACGAGCGACGTACAGCTACAGGACTCCATGCACGCCACCCGCGAGGAGGCCTTGCAGAGCGCGATCGACTCCGTCGAGCGCATCAAAGAGGCCGGCGCGGAGTGCATGTTCTCGCCGATGGACGCCACGCGAACGGACGAGGACTTCCTCGTCGACGTGATCGAAGGCGTCTCGGAGGCGGGCACCGACTGGATCAACATCCCCGACACCTGCGGCGTCGCCACGCCCCGTCGGTTCTACGACCTCATCGAGATGGTCGACGCACAGACCGACGCCCGAATCGACGTGCACACGCACGACGACTTCGGGCTGGCGTCGGCAAACGCCATCTCCGGCTACGAGGCCGGGGCGGCCCAGTCACAGGTCAGCGTCAACGGTATCGGCGAGCGCGCCGGCAACGCGGCCTACGAGGAGGTCGTTATGGCACTGGAGAGCCTCTACGACGTTGACACGGGGATCGACACCACGCGCATCACCGAACTCTCCGCGATCATCGAGGAGAAGTCGGGCATTGACGTGCCCGCCAACAAACCGGTGGTGGGGGCCAACGCCTTCTCCCACGAGAGCGGCATCCACGCGGCGGGCGTCATCGAGAACTCCGACACGTTCGAGCCCGGCGTCATGACCCCCGAGATGGTCGGGGCCAAGCGCCAACTCGTGCTGGGCAAGCACACCGGCCAGCACTCCGTCCGAGAGCGACTCGTCGACGCGGGCTACGACCCGACCGAGGAGCACGTCCGGGAAGTCACCCGGCGCGTCAAGGACTACGGGGCGGAGAAAAAGCGGGTCACGATGGAGGAACTGGTCCGTTTCGCCGAGGACGTCGGCGTTCCCGAGTCCCAAGAGGAGGTCAGGGTCTAGGGATGCCCTCTCGACCGGTTCGCACACGTGGGAAGCGGCTGGTGTCGCCCGACACACCGACGGCACTCGGTGTGGCGTGCGCCGTTCGCCAGCGACTCTCACAGAAACCTTATTATCCGGCGCGTACTGACGTTCGACGTGATGACGGCGCAGGCTCGGTCCCGGGTTCGATCCGCGACCAGCCGCGCATCCGTACTTCTTCGCGACGGTATCGTAGGGGCTGTATAGCCCCCATACTCCCTCTTTCCACGACCGTCGGACCGGTTTTCCACCAATCACAGGAGACTCCAGCAATGCACGCACACAGACCCCAGACATCGTATCGAACAGGACAGCGAGGTGCGACCGATGAGTGAACGCGCGTCGGTCCAGCAAGACGAAGCGACCGAGGAATCGACCGACGACGAGCAGGCACCCGTCACCACGGGCGCGCAGTCGGTCATCCGCGCGCTCGAAAACGCCGGCGCGGAGTACGTCTTCGGCGTCCAGGGCGGGGCGATCATGCCCGTCTACGACGCGCTGTACGACTCCGACATCAACCACGTGACGATGGCCCACGAGCAGGGCGCATCCCACGCCGCCGACGCCTTCGGCATCGTCTCGGGCGAGCCGGGCGTCTGCTTCGCCACGTCGGGGCCGGGCGCGACGAACCTCGTCACCGGCCTCGCCGACGCCAACATGGACTCGGACCCGGTCATCGCGCTGACCGGCCAGGTCCCGACCAGCTTCGTGGGTAACGACGCCTTCCAGGAGACCGACACGGTCGGCATCACTCAACCGGTCACCAAGCACAGCTACTTCGCCGACGACGCCGACACGGTCGGCACCGAGGTCGGCGAGGCCTGGGCGCTGGCCAACGAGGGCCGACAGGGGCCGACGCTGGTCGACCTGCCCAAGGACATTACCAAGGGCGAGACCGATGTCGAGCCCGAGGCACCGAAAAAGCCCGACACCTACGACGTGCCCGAGGAGGCAGACGACGAGAACGTCCAGGAGGCCGCCGACACACTGGCGGCCGCCGACAAGCCCGTGATCCTCGCGGGCGGGGGCGTCATCAAGGCCGACGCCTCGGACGCGCTCCGTGACTTCGCCTTCGAGTACGAGATTCCGGTCGTCACGACGATGCCCGGTATCGGCTCGTTCCCGGAGGATCACGAACTGTCCCTGGAGTGGGCTGGCATGCACGGCACCGGCTACGCCAACATGGCGATCACGAACACGGACTGTATGCTCGCCATCGGGACGCGCTTCGACGACCGCCTGACCGGCGGCGTCGAGACATTCGCGCCCGACGCGGACATCATCCACGTCGACATCGACCCGGCCGAGATCAGCAAGAACATCCACGCGGACTACCCGCTGATCGGCGACGCGCGGGCCGCGCTCCGACAGCTCTACGACGCCATGCCGTCGGCACCGGACGCCGACGAGTGGCGCGAGCAGGTCCAGGACTGGAAAGACGAGTACCCCATGTCCTACGAGACGCCCGACGACGAGCCGCTCAAGCCCCAGCACGTCGTCGAGACGTTCAGCGACGTGACACCGGACGACACCATCGTCTGTACCGGCGTCGGGCAACACCAGATGTGGGCCTCCCAGTTCTGGGAGTTCACCGAGCCCCGCACCTGGGTCTCCAGTCACGGACTGGGGACGATGGGCTACGGCGCGCCCGCGGCCATCGGCGCGAAACTGGCCGCCCCCGATCAGGAGGTCGTCTGCTTCGACGGTGACGGCTCCTTCCTGATGACCGTGCAGGAACTCTCGGTCGCGGTCCGGGAGAACCTCGACATCACGTACGTGATCCTCAACAACGAGGCCGTCGGGATGGTCCGCCAGTGGCAGGACGCCTTCCACGAGGGCCGACGGATGGCCTCCGAGTACCCGTGGATCCCGGAGTTCGACAAGCTCGCCGAGGCGTTCGGCGCGCGCGGGTTCCGACTCGAAGACTACGACGACGTGGAGGAGACGATTCAGGCAGCACGCGGATACGACGGCCCCTCGGTCGTCGACGCGATCATCGACCCCGCGGAGAACGTCTACCCGATGGTCCCCAGCGGCGGGGACAACGGACTATTCGCACTGAACGAAGGACATCTGGACCAACTATGACTGGTGGAATGCCTGGGCCGGCCCCGGACGAACGGATGCGTCCGGTCGGGCGGCGCAACACGCAAGGAATTCGCATCGACCCCGAAGCGGAAGTGACCCACGAACCCCGACAGGCCGTGCTCTCCGCGCTGGTGAAACACGAACCGGGCGTCCTCTCGGAGGTGTCGAGCCTCTTTTCGCGCCGGCAGTTCAACATCGAGAGCCTCACTGTCGGGCCCACCCAGAACCACGACGTGGCCCGGATGACCATCCTCATCGAGGAGCCCGAACCGGGCATCGAACAGGCCAAGAAGCAACTGGAGAAGCTCGTCCCGACCATCTCGGTCCGCGAACTCGATCAGGAGAACACGCGCCGAGAGCTCGCACTGATCAAGGTCAGCGGCGAGAAACCCGACGACGTGAACGCCGTCGCCGACATGTACGGCGGGCAGGCAGTCGACGTGACTACCGACTCGGTCACGGTCGAACTGACCGGCAGCAAGCAGAAGATCGACGCCGCCGTCGACGCCTTCGAGCAGTTCGACGTGCAGGAAGTCGTCCGGACCGGAACCGCAGCACTTGAGAGAGGGGCCGACACACTGGAGAACGATGACTGACGAATTCACCACCGAAGTATACTACGAGGACGACGTCGACGAATCGCACATCGAAGACAAGACGGTCGCGATCCTGGGCTACGGGAGCCAGGGCCACGCACAGGCCCAGAACCTTTCGGATAGCGGCGTCGACGTGGTCGTCGGTCTGCGGAAGTCCTCGGCCTCGCGACAGGAAGCCGAAGCGGACGGCCTGCGCGTCGCGACACCGGCCAACGCCGCGGCCGAGGCCGACATCGTCGTGATGCTGGTCCCCGACACCGTCCAGCCCGACGTGTACGCCGCCATCGAGGACGGCCTCGAAGCCGGCGACACGCTGCAGTTCGCCCACGGTTTCAACATCCACTACGGCCAGATCGAGCCGTCCGAGGACGTGGACGTGACGATGGTCGCGCCCAAGTCCCCCGGCCACCTCGTGCGCCGGACGTTCAAGCGCGGCGAGGGGACGCCCGGTCTGATCGCCGTCGAGCAGGACGCCACCGGCGACGCCCGCGCGGAAGCGCTTGCCTACGCCGAAGCGGTCGGCTGTGCCCGCGCCGGCGTCATCGAGACGACGTTCCAGGAAGAGGTCGAGACCGACCTGTTCGGCGAGCAGGCCGTCCTCTGTGGCGGCGTCACCGAGATGGTCAAGGTCGGCTTCGAGACGCTGGTGGACGCGGGCTACGCGCCGGAGATGGCCTACTTCGAGTGCCTGAACGAACTGAAGCTCATCGTCGATCTGATGTACGAGGGCGGCCACATGGGTATGTGGAACTCCGTCTCCGACACCGCCGAGTACGGCGGTCTCACCCGCGGTGAGGAAGTCATCGACCGCGAGGGGATGGAGTCCATCCTCGAGGAGGTCCAGAACGGCGAGTTCGCCCGCGAGTGGATCAACGAGAACCAGGCGAATCGGCCGGCCTACAAGCAGTACCGCGCGGCCGAGCAGAACCACGAGATCGAGCAAGTCGGCGCGAACCTGCGAGAGCTGTTCTCGTGGGACGGCGAGGAAGAAGAAGACGCCGCAGAGGCACCCGCAGACGACTGATATGAGCGAGATGAACGACGTGGATCACACGCATCCACACACGGACGAACCGTTCGGCGCGGCCTTCCGTCGCGGCCCGACAGTGGCCGCTGACGGGGGTGAGCGATCCAATGGATCGCGATCCTCGTCAGAGCGCAGCTCTGACGGTGGTCGTGACTCGGGTACCGAGTCACGAAGAGCCGATGCTGACGACGAGGTCGACGCCGAGACGATGGGAGATGTCGACCACGAGTCCCCGAGCGAGGGCGCGACACGCGCCTTCGAGCGCGGGACCGAAGGACGAACGGATTCAGTATGAGTTCCGATAGACATTCCTGCTCGCTGCGCTGCGCGGGCTGTGACTATCGACCTCATGCTCACTACCGGAGGTATTTCGCATGAGTTCAGGCACACTGTACGACAAGGTCTGGGACCGACACAAAGTCACGACCCTGCCCAACGGGCAGGACCAGCTCTTTGTGGGGTTGCACCTCATCCACGAGGTCACCAGCCCGCAGGCGTTCGGGATGCTCCGCGAGCGCGACATCGAGGTCGCGCGACCGGATCTGACGCTGGCGACGGTCGACCACATCGTCCCGACGGCCGACCAGTCCCGTCCCTACGGAGACGACGCAGCCGAGAACATGATGTCCGAACTGGAGGAGAACGTCCGCGACGCGGGCATCCAGTTCCTCGACCCGACCAGCGGCGAGCAGGGCATCGTCCACGTCGTCGGGCCGGAGCAGGGGCTCACCCAGCCCGGCAAGACGATCGTCTGCGGTGACAGCCACACCTCGACCCACGGTGCCTTCGGCGCGCTGGCGTTCGGGATCGGCACCTCCCAGATCCGGGACGTGCTGGCCACCCAGACCATCGCGATGGAGAAGCAGAAGGTCCGAAAGATCCAGGTCGACGGCGAACTCGGCGAGGGCGTCGAGGCAAAGGACATCATCCTGGAGATCATCCGCCGACTCGGAACCGAAGGCGGCGTCGGCTACGTCTACGAGTACGCCGGCGAGGCCATCGAAAACCTCGACATGGAAGGCCGAATGTCGATCTGTAACATGTCCATCGAGGGCGGCGCTCGCGCGGGCTACGTCAACCCCGACGAGACCACCTACGAGTGGCTCGAAGAGACCGACTACTTCCAGGAGAACCCAGAGCGGTTCGAGGAACTCAAGCCGTACTGGGAGTCGATCAGCAGCGACGACGACGCCGAGTACGACGACGTGGTCCACATCGACGCGAGCGAACTGGACCCGGTCGTGACGTGGGGAACCACCCCCGGTCAGGGCGTCGGTATCGAGGATCCGATCCCGGCACCGGAGGACCTGGCCGACGACAAGGTCGACACCGCCCGCCGCGCACAGGAGCACATGCGCGTCTCGCCCGGCGAGACGATGGAGGGCTACGAGATCGACGTTGCCTTCCTGGGTTCGTGTACCAACGCGCGCCTGCCCGACCTGCGTCGGGCCGCTCGCATCGTCGAGGGCCACCAGGTCGACGACGACGTGCGCGCGATGGTCGTCCCCGGCAGCCAGCGCGTCCAGAAGCAGGCCGAAGAAGAAGGCCTCAAAGACACCTTCGAGGAAGCCGGCTTCGAGTGGCGCAACGCCGGCTGTTCGATGTGTCTGGGCATGAACGACGACCAGCTAGAGGGCGACGAGGCGAGCGCGTCCTCGTCGAACCGGAACTTCGTCGGCCGGCAGGGATCGAAAGACGGCCGGACCGTCCTGATGAACCCCCGGATGGTCGCCGCCGCGGCGATCGAGGGCGAGGTCTCTGACGTGCGCGATCTGGAGGAGGTGACAGTGGCATGACGACTGAAGACATTCCCGAGGTCAACTACGTCGAAGGCACGGGCGTCCCGATCCGGGGCAACGACATCGACACCGACCAGATCATCCCGGCGCGGTTCATGAAGGTCGTCACCTTCGACGGCCTGGGCGAGTTCGCCTTCTTCGACCTGCGCTTCGACGACGACGACAACCAGAAGGACCACCCGTTCAACGAGGAGCGGTTCCAGGACGCCAACGTCCTCGTCGTCAACAACAACTTCGGCTGTGGCTCCTCTCGCGAGCACGCCCCGCAGGCGCTGATGCGCTGGGGCATCGACGCCATCATCGGCGAGGGGTTCGCCGAGATTTTCGCGGGCAACTGTCTCGCGCTCGGTATCCCGACGGTCACGGCGGATCATGAGACCATCAACGATCTCCAGCAGTGGGTCGACGACAACCCCGACGGCGACATCGAGGTCGACGTGGCCGCCGAGACAGTGACGTACGGCGGCAACGAAATCGGTGTCAGCGTCGACAACGCCCAGCGACAGGCCCTCGTCGAGGGTATCTGGGACACGACGGCGCTGATGAAGTCCAACGAGAGCGCCATCGCCGAGACGGCCGACGCGCTGCCCTACGTCGATAGCTGATCGGCCGCGAACGATCTCACTGTTTTTATTTTCGCACCCGATAGCTGCCTGTCCGAAGTGTTTCACAGAGGCGGAACAGGTCGAACTGAGGCATCGATGACTCGCCCCATGGATGCTCCGCCTCGTCCGTCATCCGGCCAGCCTGTTCGGGAAGCCCGCGGGCGTGCGACCATGTGACACCGTGGCGATGGTGGGGAACTATTATCCCAATGATCGTGAAATAATGTGATACTCTGCGATCAGGGACCCGGCTGAAGTGGGCCCAACACACCAGTTCGACACCGATAGACGACACGATCGTCGGCCCGTGACCGCCGACGAGCGGACTGCACCGAGTCACACTGAGACAGGACACTCCGACAATGCAACACGACGACAGTCGATCGGCGCACAGTGCGGAGAGCCACCCGCTGTGGGTGCTGCTCCAGCGGTTCGCACGACCACACGGGTCCGGGTTCGTCGTCGGTCTCGTCGCCCTCGTGCTCGCGCGGATTCCACAGCGAATCCCGGCGTTGTTGATCGGCGTCTCGCTGGACGCCCTGTTCCTCTCGGAGATGGCGTATACCATCCCGCTGGTCCCGCAGTGGGTCATCCCCGAGACGACGAGCGCACAGCTGTGGTTCACGGTGTTCGTGCTGGCGGGGTCGGTCCTCGTCGAGAGCGCGCTCGACTGGGTCGCTCGCTGGAATTTCCGGCGGGCGACGCTGCGCTCGTTGCACGACATCAGGACGGGCACCTACGACAGCCTGCTGGGCCTGGAGATGTCGTATTTCGACGACAGCCAGAGCGGCGAGGTGATGAGCGTGCTCAACAACGACGTGAACAACCTCGAAGGGCTCGCCACGGGTACCTTCTCGGGCGTCAACTTCGTGAGCCAGATCGTCGTCGCGCTGGCCTTCATGGCCCTGCTGAACTGGCAACTGGCTGCCATCGCGATGCTGATCCCGGTGGTCGTGGGCCTGATGACCCACGTCTACGCGAAGCACCTCGAAGCGCGATACGACGCCGTCCGAGAGAGCGTCGGCCAGGTCAACGCCGGGCTGGAGGACGCCATCGACGGCATCGCGACGGTGAAGGCAAACACCCGCGAGAACCACGAACTGGACGCCGTCACGGAACAGTCCGAGGCGTACAAGGCGACGCGCTGGTCGGCGATCCGCCTGCGCGTGGTGTTCAACGCCGTCACGTGGTTCGTCGGTCGCGGGGCCGAGCACCTGCTCCTGTTGCTCGGTGGTCTGTGGATCCTCGTCGCCCCGCCGGCGTTCCTCAGCGGGTCGCTGACGCCCGGGACGCTGCTGACCTTCTTCATGTACACCCACTCGTTCCTCATGCCGGTCCAGCGGCTTGCAGTCAACGTCATCGACAACATTCAGAACGCCCACGCGTCGGCAAAGCGCGTGGTGAACGTCCTACGACACCCCGCCGTCGAGCACGACCACGACGCCGCACCGCTGACCGTCTCTGCGGGGCAGGTCAGCTACGACGACGTGACCTTCACCTATCCCGGAGCCGATCAGCCGACGCTTCGGAACGTCGATTTCACTGCCGAAGACGGCGAACTGGTCGGGATCGTCGGGTCGACCGGTGCGGGCAAGTCGACGTTGCTGAAGCTCCTGTTCCGGTTCTACGACCCCGAGTCGGGCACTATCCGCGTCGACGGGACCGACGTCGCCGACGTGTCTCGCAGAAGCCTCCGCGACCACGTCGGCTACGTCAGTCAGGACCCGTTCCTGTTCGACGGGACGGTCCGGGAGAACATCGCCTACGCGACGCCCGACGCCGAGCAGTCGGCCGTCGAACGCGCCGCGAAGCTGTCCGGTGCCCACGACTTTGTCACGGCGCTCGACGACGGCTACGACACCGAGGTCGGCGAGCGGGGCGTCAAACTCTCGGGCGGCCAGCGCCAGCGCCTCGCCATCGCCAGGGCGGTCCTGCGCGACCCGGAGATCCTCGTCCTCGACGAGGCGACCAGCCACGTCGACAACGAGACCGAACTGCAGATCCAGCAGAGCCTCGACGCCATCGCCGGCGACCGGACGACGTTCGTCATCGCACACCGGCTCTCGACAGTGCGCGATGCGGACACGATCCTCGTCCTCGACGACGGCGAGATCGCCGAGCGGGGGACACACGAGCAACTGCTGGACCGCGGCGGCCTGTACGCCGACCTCTGGCGCGTACAGGTCGGTGAGATCGACGCGGTGTCTGATCGGTTCCTCGATGGGGCCGCTGCCGAGGAGGTGGCGCGATGAGCGACAACATCGCCGACGCGGCCGAGACGAACCGCCCGCTGTTCGACGTGTTGACGACGACCGGTCGCCCGCACCTGCCGTATCTCGTCGTCGCCCTCGCGTCGTCGCTGGTGGCGACGGTGCTGGACCGGGCCGACGTGTTCGTGCTGGGCATCGCTTTCGACGCGATGTTCAACGAGCGGTCCTACGTGTTGCCGCTGTTGCCCGACGGCCTGATTCCGACCGAACCGGTCGCACAGCTGTGGTTCACGGTCGGGCTCTTGCTGGCGATGAAGGCCGGCGACATCGGAGCCGAGAACGTCAGCCAGATCACCCGGTCGATCTACGCCCAGCGAGTGCTCAACAGCGTCCGCATCGACGCCTTCGACACGGCCCAGCACCTCGAACTGGGCTTTTTCACGGACAGCCAGACCGGCGACGTGATGAGCGTGTTGAACAACGACGTGAACACCTTAGAGGAGTTCGTCAGCTCCGGGATCACGTGGCTACTGCGCGTCGCGGTCGTGTTGGTGACCGTCCTCGGGTTCATGACGCTGCTGAACTGGCAACTGGCCGTCCTCGTGATCGTCGTCGCACCGCTGATCGCCGGCGTCAACTGGTGGTTCTCGAAGATTCAAGAGCGCTTGCAGGACGACGTTCGTGCGGAGGTCGGCGGGCTCAACGCGCGACTGGAGACCAGCCTGAGCGGCATCGACATGGTCAAGACGTTCACCGCCGAGCCGTTCGAGCACGGGAAAGTCGAGGACGCGTCCCACGACCACTACGAGGCCCGCTGGGATTCGAAGCGCATGTCGGCCCGCCACCACCCGACGATCCGGGTCATCTCCGGTAGCGCGCTCGTGATCACGTTCCTCGTGGGCGGGTTCTGGGTCGCCAACGGGCCGCCGTGGCTGTTCTACGGCGAACTGACGGCCGGACAGCTCATCCCGTTCCTGTTCTACACCCAGCAACTCGCGGGGCCGATGCGCCGCGTCGCCTCGATGATCGAGCAGTACAAGCGATCGCAGGCGGCCGCACGTCGGATTCTGGGGCTCAAGAGCATGGAGAAGACCGTCGGCGATCCCGACGGCTCGGACGCACTCGACACCGTCGAGGGCCACGTCACGTACGAGGACGTGCGATTCAGCTATCCGGGCAGTGACGAGCGGACCATCGACGGCGTCAGCTTCGAGGTCGAGGCCGGCGAGACCGTCGGGCTGGTGGGATCGACCGGCGCAGGCAAGTCGACGCTGATCAAACTCCTGCTGCGCTTCTACGACCTGGATGACGGTGCGATCACGCTCGATGGCACCGATATCGCGTCAGTCCCGCGCAAGCAACTTCGGTCCGCGATCGGGTACGTGAATCAGGACCCGTTCCTCTTTACCGGGACGGTCCGGGACAACATCGCCTACGGCGACCTCGACGCCGACGACGCCGAGATCGAGGCAGCCGCCCGCTCGGCCGGCGCACACCGGTTCATCACCGACCTCGACGACGGCTACGACACCGAAGTCGGCGAACGCGGGACGAAGCTCTCGGGCGGGCAGCGTCAGCGCATCGCCATCGCCCGTGCAGTCGTCGCCGACCCGCCGATCATGGTGTTCGACGAGGCGACCAGCCACGTCGACAACGAGACGGAGGTACTGATCCAGGAACAGCTAGACGACCTGACGGCCGATCGGACGACGTTCGTCATCGCCCACCGGCTCTCGACGGTCCGGGACGCCGACCGGATCGTCGTGCTGGACGACGGCGAGGTCGCCGAACAGGGGACCCACGACGATCTCGTCGAGGCGGGCGGCACCTACGCCAACCTCTGGAACGTCCAGGTCGGGAATCTCGATGCACTGCCCACGGAGTTCGTCGAACGGGCGCAAGCGGGACTGGACGACGATTGATGTGGGACTGAACGACGACTGCGGTGGGGTAGGGACGCTCCCGATCCGGATCAGATCCGTTCCTCGTATCCGGCCGCTCGGGCACGGTCGAGGATCGATTCGACCACCGCCGACTTCGCCTTCGTGTACGCGACCGCGTCGTCGGCGTGTTCTGCAGCAGCAGATCGCTTCACACGCTCGTATTCATCGCGGGCTTCAGAGTGGTCCCGCAGGTACTCCCGGAGCAGGAGGTTCCTGCGCCAGCCGTCAGTTTCGGCCGGGCGCACGCTGAGATTGTATCGCTGGCCGGTCTGGGGCCAGTTGCCGAGTTGCAACCACCACTCCCGCTCGGTCCGTTCCTCGAAAAACTCGTATTCGATTGTTTCGACCCGGTCTCGACAGGTCCGTGCCGCGGTCCGGTCCGGGACGACGATCAGGATATCGATGATCGGCTTCGCCGCGAGCCCCGGCACGGCGGTACTACCGATGTGTTCGATGCGGACGACGTCCCTGGGGTCGACCGCCTCTCGAATCCGGGAGCGTTCCCGCTCGAAGCGATCCGGCCACTCGGGATCGTATGGAACCACTTCGATCTCCCCGTCGTACGATATGTCGGGATCGCTCATCGACCAGTGATCGGAATGCCAGACCACTTGATAGTTCCCAATCGATCTTTCCCCGATCGTCCAGTGTCAGGGAGTCGACCGGCTATCGACACCCTCTTTTCGACGCCCGCGAGACGCCTATGCATGACTCACGAGATCGCAGTGATCCCCGGCGACGGGATCGGACAGGAGGTCACGCCCGCGGCCGTCGAGGTTCTGGAAGCGCTCGATATCGACTTCGAGTTCGTCGAAGGCGAGGCTGGCGACGCGGTCAAGGAAGCGACCGGCGAGGCACTGCCCCAGGAGACCCGCGAGATCGCCGCCGACGCCGACGCGACGCTGTTCGGCGCGGCCGGCGAGACCGCCGCCGACGTGATCCTCCCGCTCCGGCAGGTCGTGGGCTCCTTCGCCAACGTCCGCCCCGCCGTCGCGTACCCGGCACTGGACGCGGTCCAGCCCGACACCGACCTCGTGTTCATCCGCGAGAACACCGAGGGCGTGTACAAGGGCATCGAGAGCGAGATCGCCGAGGGCGTGACGACGTGTACGCGCGTGATCACCGAGGACGCCTCCGAGAAGATCGCCGACTTCGGCTTCGACTACGCGAAGAACAACGGCTTCGACGACGTGACCATCGCCCACAAGGCCAACGTCATGCGCCAGACCGACGGCCTGTTCCTCGATACGGCCGAGGCAGTCGCGGAAGACCGCGGTGCGGAGTACGACACCGCGCTGATGGACGCGCTGGCGATGCACCTCGTCATGCACCCCGAGGACTACGGCGTCGTCATCTGTCCGAACCTCGCTGGCGACATGCTGTCTGACCTCGCGGCGGGGCTGGTCGGCGGACTCGGCCTGCTTCCCAGCGCCAACGTCGGCGAGGACAACGCCCTGTTCGAACCGGTCCACGGCTCCGCGCCCGATATCGCCGGCGAAGGCGTCGCCAACCCGGCCGCGATGATCCTCTCGGCCGCAATGTTGCTCGACCACCTGGGCTACGACGACGAGGGCGACCGTGTCCGCGCAGCCGTCGAAGGAACGCTCGAAGACGGGCCCAAGACGCCCGACCTCGGTGGCTCGGCGTCGACCGACGAGGTTACCGCGGCCATCGTCGAGCGCCTCTGAGCCGATCGATGTAGTATTTTCGCGCAAAAACGATCAACAACGATAGAAAATAGTAAGTCGGCTGGGCGCGAACGTCGTCGTAATGCTGCCAGCCGAGCGCAAGCGACGGATCGTCGAACTCGTCACCGAGCGTGACGGCTGCTCTGTCGCCGATCTGGCGTCCGAACTCGACTTTTCGAAGGCGACGATCCGGCGTGATCTGCAGGAACTCGAAGACAGCGGCCGGATCGAGCGGTCCCACGGCGGCGCGGTGCCGGCCACGTCCGTCGGACAGGAACGGTCGTACGGTCAGCGAGAAGTGGATCGACTCGATGCCAAACAGGCCATCGCCACGCGCGCCGTCGAGCTACTCGACGATGCCGGCGTCGTCTCGTTCGACGCCGGGACGACGACGATGGCCGTCGCCCGCGCGGTCCCCGGCGACGCCGACTTCGAGGCGGTGACGAACATGCCCGATCTGGCGACGACGCTACTCGAAAAGGGCATCGAAGTGACCGTCACCGGTGGAACGCTCCGGCCGCGGACGCGGGCACTTGTCGGGCCGACTGCCGAATCATTTCTGGACGACCACCACGTCGACCTGCTCTACATCGGAACGAACGCGCTGGACGCCGAGACCGGCCTGACGACGCCCAACGAGGCCGAGGCGGCCGTCAAATCGAGACTGGTCGAGCACGCCGGGCGGGTCGTGCTGGTCGCCGATAGCTCGAAGTTCGACGAACAGTCCTTCGTCACCTTCGCCGATCTGGACGACATCGACACGCTCGTCACCGACGAAGCGCCGGACGGGCCACTTCCCGCGGCACTGGCGGAGGCCGACGTGACCGTACTGGAGGCCGACCCGTGATCCTGACTGTCACCTACAACCCCGCGGTCGACCAGACGATGACGTTCGACGAACCGCTGGTCGCGGAGACGGTCAACCGCGCGACCGACGCCCGGTTCGACGCCGGCGGCAAGGGAATCAACGTCTCGCAGTTCCTCACTGGTCTCGATACCGAAACGGTCGCGACCGGCCTGCTGGGTGGGTTCACCGGCGAGTTCGTCACCGATCAGTTGGCGGCCGCCGGGATCGAAACTGCCTTCGTCGAGATCGAGGCACCGACACGGCTCAACACGACGGCACTGGCCGACGGGACCGAGTACAAACTGAACCAGTCGGGCCCCGCCGTCGATGGATCAGTCGTCGACGGCCTGCTCGACCGGATCGCCCGGCGCGACCCCGAGCGCGTCCTCGTCGGCGGGAGCCTCCCGCCGGGACTGGACACCGACGCCATCGACCGGATCGCCGCGGCGGGGTCGTGGGAGACGACCGTCGACGTGGACGGCGACCTGCTGGCCGCCCTCGACGGCGAGTACGCCCTCTGTAAACCGAACCGCGAGGAACTGGCCGCCGCGACCGGACGCCCCGTCGAGACGGTCGACGACTGCGTGACGGCCGCCGGGGCGCTCCGAGAACAGGGCTTCGAGCGCGTCGTCGCGTCGCTGGGTGCCGACGGTGCCGTTCTCGTCGGCCCCGACGGAGCGATTCACGCCGAACCGCTGGACATCGACGTGGTCGATACGGTGGGTGCCGGCGACGCCTTGCTCTCGGGCGTGCTGGCGTCGCTCGAACGTGGCGAGAGCGACGACCTCGCGCTGGCCACGGGCGTCGCGGTCGCTTCTCGCGTGGTCGCACAGGCCGGCACCGGCGTTCCCGATCTGAACAGCGTCTTCGATGATCGGTCCGCCGTCGAGACGCGGCGGGTCGACTAGGCGGTTTCACCTGTCTCCCGGATACAGGCGGTTGCCGGCGGTTACCCAATCCGCTGAACGTCACCGTGGGATCGATCTGATACCGACCGACAGATCCCTTTCCGACGGGGTGTTGAACGGACTGCCCCTTCGTTGGGATCACTCGAACACGTACGCACTACCGGCGAACTCACCGTTGGGGTCCTCGTCGTTGCTGGCCCCGACGAGCGCGGTGGTCCCGTTCTCCGACAGTGCCACCGAACCGCCGAACCTGTCGAAACCGTCGCCGTCCTCGGCAGCGAGTTTGGCCTGCTGGCTCCAGCTATCACCGCCCGTGAACACGTACGCACTCCCAGCTGCGCCACCGTTTGGGTCTTCGTCGTCACTGGCACCGATGAGGGCAGTACCACCGTCGTCCGACAGTGCCACCGAGTCGCCGAATCTGTCGCCCTCGTTGCCGACAGCGAGTTTGGCCTGCCGGCTCCAGCCACCGTCGCTGGTGAACACGTACGCACTGCCGGCACCCGTTCCGTTGGCGGTGTCGTCACCGCTGGCCCCGATGAGAGCGGTCGTTCCGTCCTCCGTCAGTGCAACCGAGTCACCGAAATGATCGTTAGAGTCGCCGTCGTCGGCGACGAGTTTGGCCTGCTGGCTCCACCCTCCGTCGCCGGTGAACACGTACGCACTTCCTGCACCCCCATTGTCGGAGACCACGTCGTATTTGGCACCGACGAGAGCAGTCGTACCGTCTCCAGAAAGCATCACCGAGCCGCCAAATTCGTCGAAGTTAGCGCCGTCGTCGGCAGCGAGTTTGGCCTGCTGGCTCCACCCTCCATCGCTGGTGAACACGTACGCACTGCCGGCGTCGGACCCGTTGGGGTCCTCGTCGACATTCGCGCCGACGAGAGCGGTGGCCCCGTCGTCCGAGAGCGCTACTGACTCGCCGAAATGATCTGAGGAGCCGCCGTCGCCGGCGTCGTTGGCGGCGAGTTTGGCCTGCTGGCTCCACCCTCCATCGCTGGTGAACACGTACGCACCGCCGGCCTCTCCCCCGTTGGAATCCTCGTCGTATCTGGCCCCGATGAGTGCGGTCGTCCCGTCCTCGGACAGCGCCACTGCGTGGCCGAACTCGTCGCCGCTGTCGCCATCGTCGGCAGCGAGTTTGGCCTGCTGGCTCCACCCTCCATCGCTGGTGAACACGTACGCACTGCCGGCCTCTTCGCCGTTGGGGTCCTCGTCGATGTTCGCACCCATGAGCGCGGTGGTCCCGTCCCCCGATAGCGCTACTGAGTCGCCGAAATAGTCGCGATCGTCGCCGTCGTCGGCAGCGATTTTGGCCCGACTCTCCCCGGTAACGGGCCCAGGCGTCGCCGTTTGAGTCGGAGTGGCAGTCGAGGTAGTGGTCTGGGTCGGTGTGGAATCAGCGGCAGTGGTCTGGGTCGGTGTGGAATCAGCGGCAGTGGTCTGGGTCGGTGTGGGTTCGATGGTCGTGGTGAGTGTGAGTGTCGGCGAACCTGTCTGGCTCGTCGCACTGTCGTTGCTGTCGGAGTTGCTGTTCGTCGAGTCGCTACAACCAGCGAGAGCGCTCACACCGAGTGTCCCAATCAGTCCGAGCACCTGTCGTCGGGGGCGATCCATGGGCCCTGTCACTAGTGGATTTACAAAAAACACCGGGAAAGGGTCCCGTTCGAAGCCAGCACGCGAGAGCAAACGGCTAGAACTTCTCGCCATACTCGTCGACGAACGCCCGCACAGCCTCGAAACCGGGTGGCGCACCAGTACGGACGAACGCGCCGGCGACGGCGTTGCCGACGACGACGGCCCCCGCAGGATCGACACCGGAAACGAGGGCCAGCGCGAGGCCGGCGTTGAAGTGGTCGCCCGCGCTCGTCGTCAGTTCGGGGTCCTCGACCGCCGGGACGGCGACGCTCGCGGTGCCGTTCTCGCTCACCACCAGCGAGCGGTCGACGCCGTGGGCGACGAACAGCGAGGCGTCGAACGTCTCACGGAGGGCCCCGGCCTGCGCTTCGAGCGAATCGTCGCCCGCCGTCTCGTCGCCGTAGGTCTCAGCCAGTAACTGCGTCTCGGCGCGGTTGGCCGAGACGACGACTCTGGTCCGGTCCGCGAGGCGGCCGATGGCGTCGGTCCCGCTGTGGAGACGCTCGCTGTCCAGCTTTCGCACGTCGCCGGGATCGACCAGCACCGTCCCCGGCGGGTCGTCGACCTCGTCCCAGAGGTCGGCGACGCCGTCGAGCACGTCCGGTAGGTCGGGCGTCTCGGCCCAGTAGCCCGTGCCCAGCAGCGTCGCGCCGTCGAGTCGCGACCGGAGCGTCTCGCGGTCGACGGCGGCTGTCAGGGTCGCCCAGTCGAGATCCATCGTGTCACCGTTTTCGATCAGCATCAGCTTCCCGTCGTCGAACTCCACGGCGTCCGTGTAGCCCGGTTCGCCAAGCGTGTGGAGGTCGTAGTCGGCGAACTCCTCGGCGAAGGTGTCCAGCACGGGGTCGCCGTACATCCCGATCATCGCCGGGTCGAAGCCCCAGTGGCCGAAGGCGCGCGCGAGGTGGCAGGTGTGGCCGCCGGTGCGGGTGCCGTGCTGGAGCCACTCGAAGGAGAGCGAACTGTCGGCCGCGACGGAGTCCTGTACCCGGTCCCCGAAGCCCGCGAGCGTGTCGAGGCGGTCGTAGTCGTCGGGGTCGTGACGGTCCGCGACGACCTCGCGGACACGGTCGACGTAGCCGTCGAAGCCGAAGACGACCCGCTCGCCGGGTACCGTCTCTGGCAGTTGGGACCGCGCCGTCTCGACTGCGGCGGCGGTCTCGTCGTCGAAAGAATCCATGATAGGTGTCTCGTCCTCGGTCCTTTAGAGTACGTCGTCTGCGCTCGCGCCCTCGAAGACGACGGCTTCCAGTTTGTCGAGGATGTCGTAGGGATCATCGCGCTGCCAGACGTTCCGGCCGACGGCGAGCCCGGAGACGCCGGCCTCCAGACAGGAGTCGACGAGTTCGAGGAACTCCCGGTCGGAGGTCTTCGAGCCCCCGGAGAGGAGGACACCAGTGTCGCCGGCGGCGTCGACGGCGTGGGCCATCGCCTCCTGACTGCGAGGATATTTGACCTTCACGAAGTCACCGCCCAGTTCGAGGCCGATCCGGGCGGCGTAGGCGATGGTGTCGCGACTCCGGTGTTCCTTGATCGCCTGCCCGCGGGGGTACGACCACATCGCGATGGGGATATCGAGTTCGCGGGCCCGCTCCTGAACGGGCATGAAGTCCTCGAACATCCGGGGTTCGTCGTTGACGCCGGGGTAGATCGTGTAGCCGATGGCGTCGGCACCCAGTTCCGCGGCGTAGTCGACCGACCAGTTCTGGGGCGAGTAGGGTTCGCCCATCCAGAGGTCCGACCCGCCGTTGAGCTTCGCCAGCAGGTTCACCGAGTCGTCGTAGCTGGGATAGTACGTCTCTGTCAGTCCCTTGCCGACCGCCAGCGCCGTGACGGCGTCGTGAGTCGCCATCTCGAACACTTCTGTCGGGTCGAGGCGCTCCTCGACGCCGCTGAACTGCTTGGGCCCGTGTTCCAGCCCGTGATCGTGTGCCAGGACGATGGTCTTGCCGTTGCGAACGAGCGGGGAATCACTGTCGACGTGCATGCACGAACCTACACAGAACGCTCACAAATCGTTTTCGGAATTGATTGTTTCGTATTGGTTGTGATCGGTGCGGTAGCCACAGAGCTGCCCGATCGTGGCGTTCGGAAGAACCGATCGACGCGCTATCGGCTCGCGCGTTCACAGACCGCGTTCCAGCGACCGTTCGCTTCGAGTTTCTCTTGCAGGAGTTCGGCGTACTGCTCGGCGAGGGCCTCGGCCTCCTCGAGGCGTTCGTCGTCACCGTCACCGCCCAGCCCCAGCGCGTCCTTGACCCCACCGAGCAGTCCGCCGCCCGACCCGCCGCTGGACTGACTGCCGCCGCCACCGCCCATCGGCCCCTGCTGGGCGATCCTGTCCAGTTCGGGCATGATCGTCGGGACACTGGACGTGTCGGGGACGATCTCCGCGGCCTCGGGATCGTCGGGGTTCTCGATCTCGAACTCCAGTGCGGTCATGACGAGGCTCCACTGCTGGTTCGAGAACGAGGAGGCCGTCACCCGGTCGTTGAATTCGTTGTCGAGTTCCATCCGCTCGGCGGCGATCGTACTTGTCCAGTCGTCGCTCATGCTCCCTGCTTCGGTCGGCCGCCGTTTGAGCCTTTCCCGGAAAAATAGCGATGGTCGGCTGTGAGGCGTCGAGTTATGCGGCGTCGCCTTCGAGGCTGATGTCGGCGTGGAGCCCCTCGCGAAGCGCCGAGTGGACGTGACAGATCTCCTCGCCGAGTTCGACGATTTCGTCCTCATCACCGCTCACGTCGGCCTCGACCGCGATGTCGAACGCGATGGCTTCGAGGTCGTCGTCCTCGTCGAGGTCCGCCTCGACTGTCGCCTCGATCGCGCCGAGGTCGTCGTAGCCCGTCTGATCCGCGGCGACGCGCAGCGCCGGGATGTAACACGAGAGGTAGTCCGCCGCGAGCACCTGATTGGGCGAGGGACCGTCCTCGCTGAGTGCGTCGACGACCAGTTCCCACTCGTCGTCGATGACGTTTCTGACCGTGTAGCCTTCCTCGCACGTACTGGAGACTTCGATATCTGCCATAGCAATCGAGAGGTCGGCGGCCTCCTCCCTAAACGTTGCCCGTTCCGATCACCGACGCGCTCTCGTCCAGTGTGGCCCGGATACGAGGCGGGCGGCTATGCGTCGACCGAACTGAAACCGCCCGACAGATCTACCCTACGTGGGTACCAAGACTTCCCTATCTCATGATCCGGTCGTGGTTCGTCGAACGCACACCTCGCCTGTGGCTGCTGTGGGCGGCGAGCCGACCGAGTCAGCTGCTCCTCATCGGGCTTCTCTACGTCCTCGGCCTCGGGATGACGACGGTCGGCCAGCCCGTCGTCGCCGGCGACGGGGCCGCGACCACGCTCGCAGAAGTCACGGCCCCGAGCTTCGAGACGCGGGCTGTCGCGGGCGGGGCCGCGTTGCTCCCGGTCGCGGTCGCCGTCCACTACGCCAACGAGTACGCCGACGCGGAGACGGACGCACTCACCGACCCAACACCGTTCTCGGGCGGCAGCGGTGCGCTCGTGACGACCGGACTCCCGAGATCCCACCTCCGCGCGGCGACAATCGTCACCTGTGCCGTCGCCGTCGCGGTGACACTGGCCGCGTTCGCTCTCGGAACCCTGTCTCCCGACGCCGCTGTGCTCCTCGCGAGTATCCTCGTCGCCGGACTCGCGTACTCTTTGCCACCGGTCGCGCTCGTCGGCCGTGGCGTCGGCGAACTGGTCAATATGTCACTGGGTGGACTGCTCCTCCCGGTGTACAGCGTCGCCGTCGTGTCGCGGCCGTCGAGTGTCGCTGCGCTGGTGGTCCTCCCCTTTACGCTGGTCGTCGGCTGTAACCTGCTGGCTGTCCACTGGCCCGACCGCGACGCCGACGGAGCGGTCGGCAAGCGGACTCTCGCGGTCAGGTGGGAGCCGAGTCGCATCAGGCGAGCCTACCTCGTCCTTGCGGTGGCGGCTGCGGTCGCCACTCTGGGCCTCTGGTGGCGAGGGTTACTCCCGGACGCGGTCGCGCTCGCCCACCTCGCGCCGGTGCCATTTCTCGGCTGGGGGTGGACTACGCTGACCCGACAGCGAAGCCCGCTGCCGGCCGTCGCGGCGATGGTCGCACTCGCCCTGGCAGCGACTGCCGCCTGGTGGTGGGCCGGACTGCCGTGACACCCCCAGTGCGGTCGCCCCACCAGCCCGCACAACGGTTTTGTCCGGGCACCGGCTACTGACGCGTGATGACCGACCGCTGCGACGGCGAGCGTTCACAGCGATCCGCCTCGGAGACTGACGCGCCACGGGCCAGTAGTCCTACGACGGACGCATCACCGGCGACGCTCGCCAGTCGCCTGCTCGAATCTGTCCGGCGAGAACAGCCGACGGCATCCCACCGCGAGGCGCTCGCAACCGTCGACGAGTCCGCCCTCGACCGCGTTCGGACCGACCGGCGGACGGCACTGACCTTCTGGCTCAACGTCTACAACGCAGCGGCCCAACTCCTGCTGGAACGGCGGCCCGACCTGTTCGACTCGCGCTGGCGGTTCTTCCGCACGACCGCGATCACGGTCGCCGGCGTCGACCTGAGTCTCGACGACATCGAACACGGGCTGATGCGGGACAGTCGCTCGAAGTACGGACTCGGCTACCTGCCCCGACTCGCGCGGACCGGGTTCGGTGCCGACTACCGACTCGACCCGGACCCGCGCATCCACTTCGCGCTCAACTGCGGGGCCGCAAGCTGCCCGGCCATCCTCTCGTACGACCGCGACAGCGTCGATCGGACACTCGACGACGCCACCGCGTCGCATCTCGATCGGGCCGTCACCTACGACGCCGACCGCGGGCGCGTCCACGTCCCACGGCTCTGCCTCTGGTACATCGGCGACTTCGGCGGCCCCGCGGGACTGCGCGCGTTCCTGCGCTATCACGGACAGCTTCCCCCGGAATCGAACCCGTCGCTGCGCTTTACCGACTACGACTGGACGAAAGTGCCCCGGAAGTTCGCCGGCGAACAATGAGCGGGCTCGGTGGGTGTGTGCTCCACGTTGTTCGCAGGCAACAGAAATAGCGAGAGGTGGATTTGAACCGCGAGGACTTCGCTTCGCTCGTCCTCTGGGAGCAAATCCACTCGTCGAAAGATTTGCCGCTCGCGAGTTAGCTCGCGGCAAAAGTATAGCGGGAGGTGGATTTGAACCGGAATCAGACGTGCTCGCTCACTACGTTCGCTGCGCGCGACTGATAGGGTTCAAATCAACGTGTGCTATTCCGAGCGACCGGATCACTCGTCGCTACGCTCCTCGTTCAGTTGGTCGCTCGAAAATAGCGGGAGGTGGATTTGAACCACCGATCTACGGGTTATGAGCCCGCCGGAATCTCCTGGCTATCCCATCCCGCTACTTCTTCGTATCGTCGCCCCCTGATTAAGGGTTGTGATTCGGGCGTCCTCTGTCACATCTTCCCGCGGTGGCCGTCGACAGCCCAGCCGCGGCTCCGGTATCCTTGCTCGAAGACCGGAGACACCGCCTCACTCGTGGATGCGCCAGGTAAAGAGGCTCTCGAAGACGTAGTTGACGAACATCGCGATGGCGATGGCACCGCCCTTGACCGCGATAGGCCAGAGGTCGACGCTGGCGACCGAGACGGCGTAGTAGATTCCGTACACTTCCAGGACGAGGACGAGGATCCCCCACTGGAGGCTGGAGCCGCCGGCCCTGACCAGATGCGAGCGGAGGAGTCGCCGACCCAGCCACCCGTCGGCGCTTTTGCCCTCGCCCGCGAACGTCCAGTTGTCGTTGATCGCGAACATCACGAGAATCGCCACTTCGATGCCGATGGCGTTGGCGACAGCCGTCGGGAGGCCGACGAACTGATCGAGGACGACGAACGTGGTCGTGTCGAAGACGGCACCGATGGCTCCGACGGAGGCGAACTTGCCGAATCGGACGCCGGAGAGCAGTTCTCTGACGTGGGGGGCAAAACGGCTACTCATCTCGTTCTACCAGTGCTGGCCCTTCCTCGCGCCGCGCCGCGATTGCAGTGTGAAGGCGGCTGTTACTGAGTCGTTTCGCGCGGTGGCGCGCTCGGACAAGCGCTGTCGCCATGTTGAGCGACGTACGAATCGGTGAGACGGTCGATCCCGGCATGTCCTCCCAGTCGATGGGGACTTCGACGACGGTGAGATCGAGCGCGGCGGCGATGGCGACCAGTTCCACGTCCCAGGCGAAGCCGGCGTCGTAGAGGTGGCCACGCACCAGTTCCCACCCCTCGGCCGTGATCGCCTTCGAGCCGCACTGATAGTCGTACAGCGAGGCGTCGAGCAGGTGGCCGGCCAGCCAGGCGAACCCGTCGCCCAGGAAGCGCCGGGCGAACGTCTGGTGGCTGTGGACGGTCGCGTCGGGGTGGCGGCGGGAGCCGACCGCGAGGTCGGCACCACCGGAGCGCACGCGGTCGACGACGTGGGCGAACGACCCCACGTCCGTCGAGCCGTCGGCGTCGACGAACGACCGGATGTCGGTGTCGAGCGCTTCGAACCCGGCAGTGATCGCGGCACCCTTCCCGCGGCGATACGGCACGGCGTTGACCGTCGCCGGCAGGTCCGCGAGTCGCTCGGGCACACCGGCTTTCGGGTCGTCGATCTCGATTCGGATCTCCGCGGGAGCGAGTCGCTCCTCGATCGCGGTGACGTAGGACCGCAACCGGTCCACGTCGGGGCGGAACGCGGGGACGACGATACCCACCGACTGAGCCATTCGTTTGCCCAATCGCGACGGCGACTAAAAACAGTTCGACATTCGCCGGGCGACAGCGCTTCGACAGTGCAAAAGACGTATAGTGGATCGTTGCACTGTCACGAACAATGGAATACGGTCTCGTCGCGCTCTGGCTGGCGCTCTATCTCGCCTTGCTGGTCGCCGGCAGCGTCGTCGCGAGCTGGCTGTGCCCCCGGTTCGAGGACTACGGCTCTGGCGTCGCCGTCCCGCTTGCAATCACCGTGATCTGGTTCGTCACCTTCTTCGTCGGCCGCGCGTCCCTGACCGCCGGCGTCTGGCTCGGTGTCGCGGTCCTCATCGGGCTGGCGCTGCTCGCGGGCTACCGGGGCGTGTCGATCGACCTGCGCCGGATCGGTGAGACCTGTCTCGTCTTCACCGCTGCCTTCCTCTTCTGGGTCGGGATGCGCGTGTTCGCAGTCCCGCTGGGGGCGAGCGACCCCGTCATCGCGCCGCTGCCACTGGCCATCGGCGAGAAGATGCTCGACTTCGGCCTGCTGAAGTCACTCCTTCGAGCCCAGACACTCCCGCCCGAGGACATGTGGTTCGCCGGCGAGCCGGTCGCGTACTACTACGGCGGCCACCTCGTCGCCGCGATCCTCGCCCGCATCACCGGCACCGCGGGCCGCTTTGCCTACAATCTCGCGCTGTCTGGCTTCTTCGCGATGCTCGTCACCGCGGTGTACGGCGTCGCGAGCAACGTCGCGGCGGACCGGCAGATCCCGCGTCGACTGGCGGGCTCACTGGCCGTCTTCGCTGTCGGGATCGCCAGTAACCTCTCGACGCCAGTTCGGTTCCTGCTGTCGGTTCTGCCCGACGGACTCGCCTCGTGGACCGCTGGCGTCCTCGGGATGGGCCAGACTGGATTGGCGACCGGCGCGAAGAACTTCGGCTACTTCGACGCCAGCCGAATCATCACCGATCGAAGCGCCGATTTCACGTTCCAGTTCGCCGACGCCGGCCCGGAAGCCACGTCACCGACGATCAACGAGTTCCCCTTCTTCGCGTGGTTCAACGGCGATCTACACGCCCACATGATGAGTACGGCGTTCCTGGTGCTGGCCGCCGCGGTCTGCCTGTCCTACTACCAGACGCCGGCCAGAGAGGTGCTGCGCCGTCGACTCCTCCTGCTCGGGGCCCTGCCACCGGTCGCGGGCTTGCTGGCGGTCACGAGCACGTGGTCGTTCCCGACGCCGGCCGGACTGGCGTTCCTGACCGTCTTCCTCGCCTCGTCGGACGCCCGGTCGCTGTTGCCCGAGCCGCTGGCCGACCGACTCCCCCACACGGGCCTGCAGCGCGAGGGGTCGAACCTCCTGATCGGGCTGGGCGTCGCCGTCGCCGTCGTCGCTCTCGGACTGCTCTGGTCGCTGCCGTTCTGGCTCGGACCGGCGAGCGGGCGCGAGATATCCGCGCTGCCCGACCGGTCCTCGCTCGGTGAGCTCCTGCTCGTCCACGGCCTCTTTCTCGCCGTCTTCGGAACCTACCTGTACGGCCGAGGCCGACAGCTCCTCGGGGAGAGAGCCGTCCCGATCGCGGCCGCCGCCGTCGGTGGCGCGCTCGTCCTTGGCCTCGCTGACCTCGCCGCACTCGGCCTGTTCGTCCCGCTCGTCGGCGCGTGCTGGCTCCTCGGTCGTGATCGCTCGATCGCCCACCGCTACCGTGGTCGCTTCTTCGAAGACCCGGCGGACGCCCAGTCCGACGGCGGCACTGCGACAGTGTCGCTCTCGGACGATCTGGTCGGCTTCGAGACGGTACTGATCGTCGCCGGCATCGGACTGGTGACCCTCGTCGAGTTCGTCTACCTCAAGGAGGGGACCGGGCGGATGAACACCGTGTTCAAGGTGTACATGCAGGTGTGGGTCCTCTGGGGGATCGCTGTCGGCCCGGCGCTGGCGTGGGTGTTCACTACCCGCCTTGGAACCCCTGCGACCGATTTCGAACGCCTGCGTGGGCTAGTGCTCCGTGGCGGCCTCGCGGTGCTGGTCGTCTCGGCCGGCCTGTACGCCCCGCTGGCTATCTCCAGTAGCTTCGATACCGAGGACCCCACGCTGGACGGACTGGCCTACCTCGAATCGGAGTTCCCGGACGAGGCCGAGGCGATCCACTGGCTCGACGAGCGCGAGGGCAGACCGGTGATCGTCACCGCCGCACCCGGCGGGTACCAGTGGCAGCCTTCCGAGGGCAAGGGTTCGAGCGCCCCGGCGAGTCTGACCGGGCTCCCGACGGTACTGGGGTGGTTCCACGAGGCCCAGTATCGTGGCACCGACCCGTACCGCGAACGCCTCTCGGACGTACAGACGATCTACACCGGTGAACCGAGTCGACAGGCCACACTGCTCGACGAGTACGACGTACAGTACGTCTACGTCGGCCCGGCCGAGCGATCGAAGTACGGATCGATTACGATCGGTCAGGTCGAGGGCGTCGAACCGGTCCGTCAGTTCGCGGCAGTGACGATATACGAAGTCGATCAAGGCGACACTGCCAGTCGACAGCAGTCCCAGAAGAGACACGTCGGGGCGTGACGGTCTATCGCGTCGGCGAGTGAGAGTCGGTAAAAACGGTGCGAGCGTCGCGTCTACGCGCTTTCCTGTGCCTTGACGACCTCGACCGCCTCGGCGTCGACGTCCTCGGTATCGAGGTGCATCGCGATGAACTCCCGGCGCATGAACGTCTCGCGTTCCGCCTCTTTCCCGATCGTACACCATAGCTGGGGTTCGTCGGGGCCGTGCCAGTCGCCCTGTCGGGCGATCGCGAAGCAGACGTACTCCTCGCCGTCGTACTCGATGACGGCACCCTTCCGAATCCCCGGATCCCCGTGGATGATAAGCTTCTTCATGAACTGATTTTGACCGACAGCGCACTTAGTGACTTCGAAGGCTATCGCCGCCTACTTCGGCCAGCGTAGGTTTCAGGGCCACAGTTATTTTTACGTTGGCTCTGTCATGACACCCGCATGGACGAAGCACTCGAAGTCGTCGACGTACTGGCTGACTCGGGCTTCGAAGGTGCGATCGTGTGGTTCCTACGGATCGTGGGCCTGCTCGCGGTCCTCGCGGGGCTTGGACTGTGGTTGCTGACGGACGTGACGCTGCTGATCTGGGCGGGACTGATCGTCCTCGGCCTTGTCCTGATCGCCGTTCCCGGTATCTTGCTGGCGCTGGCCGAACTGGCCTGATACGGATTATTGTCGCCGTATTGTGGGGCCGTGCGTGCCACCACGTCGCACGGCGGTGTCGGGTCCGAACCGTCGGGGTTTTAAGCACCGCTGTGTAACCTCGCCGTAAGGTCGATATCTATGCAGATGCCACGCCGATTTAACACGTACTGTCCGCACTGTCACGCACACAACGAACACGAGGTCGAGAAGGTCCGCTCGGGTCGGTCCTCGGGCATGACCCACATCGGCGGTCGCCAGGCAGACCGCAACTCCAAGGGGATCGGGAACTCGGGTAAGTTCTCGAAGGTGCCCGGTGGGGACAAGCCCACCAAGAAGACGAACCTCAAGTACCGCTGCTCCGACTGTGGCAAGGCCCACCTCCGCGAGGGATGGCGCGCTGGCCGACTGGAGTTCCAGGACTAGAACGATGGCAGGAAGCTTCCTCTCCGTCGAATGCCCGGATTGTGAAAACGAACAGACTGTCTTCAGCAAGGCCGCCACCGAGGTCGCCTGTGCGGTCTGCGGGCACACGCTCGCCCGACCGACCGGCGGCAAGGCGGCCATCGAGGGTGAGGTCCTCGAAACCGTCGAACAGCGATGAAGTACAGCGGCTGGCCCGAATCCGGCGAACTCGCCGTCGGCAAGATCGACGAGATCGAGGACTTCGGTGTCTTCGTCGATCTCGAGGAGTACGAGGACAAGCGCGGCCTCTGTCACATCAGCGAGGTCGCCAGCGGCTGGATCAAGAACGTCCGCGACCACGTCAACGAGGGCCAGACGGTCGTCGTCAAGATCCTCGAAGTCGACGAGGACGCCCAGCAGATCAACCTCTCGATCAAGGACGTCAACGACCACCAGCGCAAAGAGAAGATCCAGGAGTGGAAAAACGAGCAGAAGGCCGACAACTGGATGGAACTGGCCTTCGGCGAAGACCTGGACGACGAGCAGTACGCCGCCATCGCGAACGAACTGCTCGCGGACTTCGGTTCCCTCTATGATGGCTTCGAGGCCGCCGCGATTCACGGCGACGAAGCGCTCGACGACACCGACCTCTCCGAGGCGGAGATCGACGCCATCGTCGACACCGCACGCGAGAACGTCTCGGTGCCCTACGTCAACGTCACGGGCTACGTCGATCTGACCTGCCCCGACCGCGACGGCGTCGAGATCGTCAAGGACGCGCTCAAGGCCGCCGAAGGCAACGGCGAAGTGCCCGAAGAGGTCGAACTCGAAGTGACCTACGTCGGCTCACCCGAATACCGGATCAAAGTCCGGGCCCCCGACTACAAGCGCGCCGAGTCGGAACTGGAGGCCAGCGCCGACCGGGCCAGCGCGGTCGTCACGGAACACGGTGGCACTGCCGACTTCCACCGCGAGCGCAACGAAGACGAGGAGTAGCCCGATGCGGGCCGACCTCCACGTCTGTTCGGCGTGGGAGTCGGAACACGACCGGCCCGTCTACACGCTTTCTGAGAGCTGCCCCGACTGCGGAGCCGACGCCGTCAACAGCGCCCCCGCACCGTTCAACCCCGAGGACCCTCACGGCGAGTATCGACGCGCACTTAAGCGCCGCAGTCGGGAGTAGGTCCATGGACGAGTTCGAATTCGAGCGCGTCGCAGACGTCGAGTTGACCGAGCCGGTGCTGATCGAGGGGTTGCCAGGCGTCGGCCACGTCGGCAAGCTCGCAGCCGAGCACCTGCTCGAAGAACTCGACAGCGAACTGGTCGGGCGGGTCTACTCACAGCACTTCCCGCCACAGGTGACCGTCGAGGACGGCGTCACACAGCTGGCGTCGGCGGAGTTTCACGCCGTTACAGTCGAGGACGGACAGGACCTGCTCGTCCTCTCGGGCGACCATCAGGCACAGGACAATCAGGGCCACTACGGCCTCACGGATACGTTCCTCGACGTGGCCGAGGAGTTCGGTGTCGAATCGGTGTACGCGCTGGGTGGCGTCCCGACCGGCGAACTCATCGAGGAGTACGACGTGCTGGGTGCCTCGACCACCGAGGGACTGGCCGACGACCTCGAAGACGCGGGCGTGGAGTTCCGCGAGAACGAGCCCGCCGGCGGTATCGTCGGCGTCTCGGGCCTGCTGCTGGGTCTGAGTGGCCGCCGCGACCTCGACGCCGCCTGTCTGATGGGCGAGACCTCGGGCTACCTCGTCGATCCCAAGAGCGCGCAGGCAGTCCTCGAAATCCTGCAGGAGCTACTGGGCTTCGCTGTGGACTACGAGGCACTGGAAGACCGCGCCGACGAGATGGAGGAGGTCGTCCGCAAGATTCAGGAGATGGAACAGGGATCGCAGGCCCCCTCCGACGAGGACCTCCGGTATATCGGCTGATCGAGCGGTCCGCCGCGATCGTCCGGTGGCGAACGATTCTTAATCGCCGACCCCTAATACAGCGGTGTGTTCCCGCAGTTGGGTGCGCTGCCGGAGTGGCTCGTCCTCGGCCTCGGCGTCGGCGCAGTCGGAAGCCTCGCAGTGGCTGGGCTGTTCGTCGTAGCCGCGCGTTTCTTCCCGCCGCCGGCCGCCAATCGATCGGGACAGACCAGCGAGAACCGTCGGCGCGAGGAGCTTCGCTCGTACCTGCACGCCATCGATGAGCCCTTCGCCGAGGAGCATTTCGTCGAGGGCCAGCACGTCGCCTTCTACCTCCCGAAACGGGACGTGGCGATTACGTTCGACGCGCGAGCCTTCTACCGGATCGAGCGATCCCAGACGATTCCAGTGCTGGTCGAACACGAGATGCCGGGCTGGCAACTGGGCGCTCGGCTCCCCTTCGAGACGCCCGACGTGGGGTACGGGACCGAACAGGCCGACGCCGGCAGCGACACCCGTGACGGGCCCGACCGACAGCGACAGTACGATCCGACGATCGCAGCCTTCCGCGAACTCGGCCTTTCGACCTCGGCGACACTCTCGGAAGTGAAGGGAGCCTACCGAAACAGGGTCAAGGAGGTCCACCCCGACCACGGTGGCGATGAAGACGAGTTCAAGCGCGTTCGCGAAGCCTACACGCGTGCGAAACAGCACGCGGCGGACTGATCTCTCGGACAGTCCCGCAGTCCCAGCGTGTTAGATGCCCTGACTCATCAGGTGACTTCGCAGCAGGTCGTCCTCTTTCGAGCCAGCGACGGGGTTGACCAGCGCGACGGTCGCGTCCGCGTCGAACGTCTCGGCGAGTTCGCGCGCGCCCGCGAGCGCGACGCCACCGGTCCCGCTGAGTTCGAGGCCCGCCACGTTGGCGGCGTCGACGGCCGCCTGCAGTGCATCCGAATCCTCGACCGCGACGCCGCGTCCGCCGGTCTCGTCGACGGCGGCGACGGCGTGTTCCCCGAGTGCCGGCTCGGGCACTTCCAGTGGGCCGACGATGGTGTCTGGCTGTTCCTCTGGAACCACGTCGTCGGCCGTCCCACAGGCGTCGACGATGGGCGCACAGCCCTCGGGCTGAGCGGCGTAGAGCGTCGGCGTCCCGTCGAGGGCACCCGCCGCCGCCAGTTCCTCGACGGCGGTGTGGATCGCCGCGAGGACGATCCCGTGGCCGGCGGGGACGACGACAGCGTCGGGGACCGTCTCGTCGTCGGTGAGGAGTTCGTACCCCAGCGCCTTCACGCCCTCGCGGCGGTACGGCGACACGGGGCCGGCCGGGAACCACGCGTCGTCGTGATCGTCGTCGTAGACTTCCAGCGCGTCGGGATAGCGCCCTTCGACCACGTTCATGTCGCCACCGTGGACGTTGATCATCGCCTTGTTGACGAACGGACAGCGCGAGGGGACGTAGCTGTTCGAATCGAGGCCCGCCCGGCCGGCGTAGGCGGCCGCGGACTGGCCGCCGTTGCCGGTCGTCGGCAGGGCCACGTCGGTCGCGCCGGACTGCATCGCTGCGGTGACCGCCACCGCGAGGCCCCGGTCGGTCACCGCGCCGGTCGGGTTGCGCCCTTCGTCTTTGACCAGCAGTCGATCGACGCCGAGTTCGTCGGCCAGTGCCGGACAGTCGGTGGCCGGCGTCGCTCCCTCGTCGATCGTCACCGCACTGTCGTCGGTGAACGGCAGCGGTGGCTCCGCTGGGTCCTCGCGAGCATCGTGGTCGTACTGGGCGACGAGCACGCCCGTACACGACGGGCACCGTTCCTCGATGTCGTCGGGGTCGAACGATTCGCCGCAGTCCGCACAGGCGAAGTGGCGAAAGACCGGAGTCGTCTCCATACCGGCACTGCGGACTGCGCTCCCTTGTGCTGTGCGGTCCACTGATACGGTGCTGTCCAGATAAGCAAGATCGTTCACTGAATTGCAGACACCGAAAGCCCTCGGCACGCTAGCCGGATCTGTGACGGATATTCTCCCTGCGGTCGAATAGTGCCGCCGCAGATCCGGCTACCGGGAGGTCGGTTACACCGACCTCCTCAGTCGTTGCGGCGCAGCCGCAACGCGCGCCTCGCCCTTTCATCCGCCAGGAGTCGACCGTTCGTCCGTCTGAACCCTGGCGGATGAAAGGGCGAGTGCAGTTGCGAGAACCCCGACGACGCAAGCACGCGCAGCGCGCGCAGCGAGTCGCGGGACCGCAACTGCGCGAGGGCTTTCGGTGTCTACAACTCCGGGATCCGGGTTGCGTAGTTGAACACCACGGCCGATACAGCCCGAGGCGTTTTTGTGGGCGCGGTCGAACGGACCGATATGGATGTCGTCGTCGCTGGCGGGGGGCTCGCGGGACTGGTCGCGGCCCGCCACCTCGCCGAGTCCGGGGCCGACGTGACGCTGTTCGAACGACGGAACGAGATCGGCGGGCGGGTCCGCTCGCGCGAGGTCGACGGGTACACGCTTGATCGGGGCTTTCAGGTGCTCTTTACCGCCTACCCGGCAGCACGGCGCGAACTCGACTTCGACGCGCTCGATCTGGGTCGGTTTACCCCGGGCGCGACGATCGCTCGCGACGGCGAGCGGTCGGTGCTTTCGGACCCCCTCAGAGACCCTGGTTCGGCACTGGAGACGCTGGTCAACGACGAAGTAACGCTCCGTGACAAGATTCGTCTGTTCCGCCTCCAGCGAGAGCTTCGCGACCGGCCGGTCGAGGAGATCATGCGCCGGGGTGGCTCCTCGATCGAGGCCTACCTCGCCGATCGGGGCTTCTCGGATGGCTTCGTCGATGCCTTCGCCGCGCCGTTTTACGGTGGGATCACGCTCGATCGGTCGCTGTCGACCGACAGTGCCGTCTTCGAGTACACCTTCAAGATGCTGACAGAGGGCGCGACCGCGGTGCCGGCCGACGGGATGGGCGCGATAACGGCCCAGCTAGCCGAGCGGGCCCGTGACGCCGGGGCGACCATCGAGACCGGAACGGCGGTCGAGTCGCTGACGCCCGCCGGCGACCCGCAGGCGACCGTCGACATCGCAGTCGGGGGTGAGTCGGTGACCGCCGACGCCGCGGTCGTCGCCACCGATCCGAAAGCGGCCAGTGAACTGACTGGGATCGAGTCGATCACGACCGAGGCCCGCAGTTGTGTCACTGTCCACGTCGCGCTCCCGTCGGGCAATCGCCCGCCGATGGGCAAGCGGATCGTGCTCAACGCCGACGACGAGCGCCCGAACTCGGTCGCACCGATGTCCGGCGTCGTCCCCGACTACGCGCCCGACGGCCGGACGCTGTACAGCGCCACGTTCCTCGGCCAGCACGAGGAGAGCGACGACGAACTGTTCGAGAAAGTCCGCGATGCACTGGCGTCGTGGTATCCTGGGGCCCACTTCGACGAACTCGAACCCATCGGTGTCGACCGGATCGACTTCGCACAGTTCGCCCAGCCGCCGGGGTTCCGTGCGGGACTGCCGGCGGTCGATGCCCCCGACGGCGCGGTCGCGCTCGCCGGCGACCACACCCGCTGGTCGTCGATTCAGGGCGCGCTCGAAAGCGGTCGCGTCGCCGCCGAGACGGTCACTGATTACTGAGCCCGAAAAACAGTCGTCGAAGCGTTCGGCCTAAGCGGGGCGACCGCCGGCCGAGTGCTCATTTCCCTCGTGATCGTGCTCCTCGCCGTGATCGTTACCCGGTAGCATCTTCGGCACGTAGTAGATCGTCGCCAGCGTCAGCAGCACCAGAACGACGATCGTCGTGGCGATGAGCGCCAGTGCGGCGTTGGTCGCAACCATATTCGGTCGTCCATCGGGGTCGCTCAAATATCTGCCGTTCCCGATCGCTACAACATGCGTCGGAACTCCCCCAGCGGTGGGAAGTCGACCACGTCACGCTGCCCGTCGTCCCAGACCAGCGGTCGAAACTGGTCGACGTTCCTGACCAGCGGGCACATGAACTCCGTCGCCCGCATCTCGTTGACCCGGACGCCGGCTAGCAGGCGGTTAAAGGCTGGCAGCATCACCACGTCGGCACCGTCGTGGGCAGCCTCGCCGACGAGATAGCACGGTCGGCGCTGGCCCTCGATCTCGATGGTCGGGTGGTCGTGGCCGACGACGTAGCGCTCGGCGTCGGTTTCCGGGGGCTCGTGGCCGTGCAAGATCACCGTGTCGCCGGCCTCGTACTCTCTCGTCGTCGCCCCGTCCCACACGGAATCGAGCATCGCATCGTGGTTGCCCGGCGTGACGACCGGGGGTGCGCCGTGGTCACGACAGCGCTTACGGAGCCCCTCGAGCGTGTCTTCGACGGTATGTGGGACCGTCGAAAAGGAGTGTAACAGATCACCGGCCACGACGACCGTCTCGGGGTCGTGACGCGAGAGCAACCCCGAGAGGCGGTCGAGCACGTCGGTGCTGTCCCCGACCGGGAGTTCGAGGTTCGACGACCCTTTGCCGACGTGCAGGTCAGCGAGGACGAGCGTGTCGCCGAAGACGACGGCCCGGTCGTCGAAAGTCAGTGCCATCGCCTCACCGTCGGTGGCGGGCGCGCAAATGTCTGGCGGGTCCGCTCGAAACCACAGCCTTTCCGGTGGTCGGCGGCGAACTGCAGGTATGACCGACCTCGAAGACGCAGTCGAGACGTTCCTCTCGGAAGCCGACGCCTGTTACGCCGACTACGACCGCGGGTACGACGACGCCGACGCCGCCCTACGGCGACTCGAAACCCACATCGACGAACTGCGCGAGGCGACGGAGTAGTCCCCGGGCCGCCAGCCCGCCGGCCACGCCGCTGGCGACGGACCGATACTGGAGTCTTACCCACAGCGTTTCCTATGGGGACGTTGTCATCGTCAACGGCACCTTCTTCCGAGGAAGGCGGGACAAGGCACTTACCACAGTTTTGCGAAGCCGCGTTCATGGACCGCGCAACGGTGGTCGGCGTCGTCCTGGTCCTCGCTGGCGTCGCACTCGTCCTCGGTGCGCCACCCGACCCCCAGTACTCGGTGAGTGTCTACGGTCCCACGGAGGCCCCGGACGACGAACCCGTCGTCGCCTTCGAGACCCTCTCCGAAGACGAGCAGCGACTGTTCCGCCAGGCGCTGTCCGACGGCTACCGCTCTCCCGAACCGCCCGACATCGAGGCGGAATACGTCGAGTACGAGGAGGAAGTCTACGAAGTGTTCACATCGGTCCACGAGGGGTCCGTGTTCAGTCTGCTCGTGCCGCCGCTGGGCGGTGCCATCGCGCTGGTGGGAGTCCTCGTCGTGGCGTACAGTCGGCTGTACCGTTCTCGATAGTGTCACTCGTCGCCGACCGGACAGTTCTCGCCGAGCATCATCAAGAGTTATCGGCCCCCGAACCCCTCCAAGCAGTATGACGAACTTCTCCAGTCGAGTCGAGCAGGTGTCGATCTCAGGGATTCGCGAGGTCTTCGAAGCCGCGGGTGAGGACGCGATCAACCTCGGCCTCGGCCAGCCGGATTTCCCGACACCGGATCACGCCCGGCAGGCGGCCGTCGACGCGATCCAGGCCGGTGAGGTCGACGCCTACACGTCCAACAAAGGGACCCGAGAGCTCCGGGAGGCAATCGCCAACAAGCACGCCCGCGACAACGACATGGACGTGGACCCGGAGAACGTCATCGCCACCTCCGGCGGCAGCGAAGCCCTCCACATCGCGCTGGAGGCCCACGTCGATGCGGGTCAGGAAGTGATCTTCCCCGATCCGGGCTTCGTCTCCTACGACGCGCTGACCCACCTCGCGGGCGGCACCCCGAAGCCCGTGGGGCTACGCGACGACCTCACGATGGATCCCGCGACGGTCGAGGACGCGATCACCGACGACACGGCGGCCTTTGTCATCAACAGCCCCGCCAATCCCACGGGCGCGGTCCAGTCGCCCGACGACATGCGCGAATTCGCACGGATCGCCAACGAGCACGACGTGCTCTGTCTCAGCGACGAGGTGTACGAGCACATCGTCTTCGAGGGCCAACACCGGTCGCCCGCCGAGTTCGACGACAGCGGCAACGTCGTCGTCGTCAACGCCTGCTCGAAGTCCTACTCGATGACGGGCTGGCGACTCGGGTGGGTCACCGGGAGCAACGAACGCATCGAGCGGATGCTCCGGGTCCACCAGTACGCGCAGGCCTGTGCCAGCGCGCCGGCTCAGTTCGCCGCCGAGGCAGCCCTCTCGGGGCCACAGGACGTGGTCGAGGAGATGCGGGCGTCGTTCGAGGAGCGCCGGAACGTGCTGCTGGACGGCCTCGAAGATATCGGGCTGGAGTGTCCCACGCCGGAAGGTGCCTTCTACGCGATGCCGAAGGTGCCCGAGGGGTTCGTCGACGAGTGCATCGAACGCGGCGTCGTCGTCGTCCCCGGCGAGGCCTTCGGCGAGCACGGGACGGGCTACGCGCGCATCTCCTACCCCGTCAGCGTCGAGACGCTGAAAGAGGCGCTGGGGATCATGGACGACGCGCTGGTGGCCGTGGAGTGAGCGGCACAGAGCGCTCCCAGTCGTCCGTTCTAGATTCGTCGCTGTCTCGCAAGCTATAGTAAGCTTCGTGTGGGTCTTCTGTACGATGTCCCCTGAAGCGTCCCCCTCCCAGACATCGCCAGAAGAGACTCATCAACGGATTCGAGAGACCTTCATCGAACCGTTCAAGCGACAGGTCGCCGATCCGCTCGGCAACGCGCTGCTGGGTCAGCGGCTGTCGGTCTCGCTGTTGATCCTGTTACTGGCCCCGGTCTTCGCACTCGCCACGGCGTGGTGGGTCGGCTCGACCGTCGAGTACGCGACGGTCGAACAGATGGTCCGTGGCACCTGGTACGGCACCGATCCGTCGCGAGCCGTCCTCCTGGCCGTCGGTGGCCTGCTCGCGCTGGGCACGATCAGCGCCGCTATCAACTCCGGGCTCGTCCCGACGACACTACTGGTCGCCGCGCCTGTCTTCGGCGCAGCAGTGACCCGGTACGGCTCCGAAGTCACCTACAACTGGGGAACGACGGTCGTCTCGCTGCCCAACGCCGTCGGCGTCGCCGCCGTGTTCGCGCTGGCGTTCGGCCTTCCGATCGCTATCTGTAGCTTCCTGCTGGGCGCTTCCCTGCGTCGCATCACCGCGATTCTGGTCGGTCGGTCCGGCCCCGCTTCCCGTCCCGAGAACGTCTGACGGCAGTGTCTCTTGGGGCGTCGTCAGTTCCTCCCCATCGCGGTACCGAGCAGCGCCTCACCGAAGTAGTGTCAACGAACGCGGCAACAATCACATCACCGTTGGACCCCAAATACTGCGTGTATGGATCATCTGGCACCGTCGAACGTGCCGGTCTACGGGACCCGAGACGAACAGCGTGCGATCTGGGAGCGCTGCCGGGATCGCGGCCAGCCAGTGCTCGCGGTACGGGACGCCGAGCGAGGGTACATCGTCAGGTACGACCTCCAGCACCTCGACACGCGTCTCACCAGCGACGCCGTCCAGTCGCTGCGTGACCGGGTCCGGTCGCGCCGGTCGTATCCGACCGGGACCGATCCCATCTCGGAGTCGGAGGGCGTCGGCGGCGAGGCCGGCCAGGTCTCGGGCGAACTGCACGCCCACACCGAACGAGGCGCTCGACAGCTAGCCTCCCACGTCTCCGGGTTCGTCCTCGACCGCGGCAACTGGCGATAAGGGGTACGTTTCGCAGTCGCCACCGTGTCACTGACTGCTCGACCTGCTGACCGAGCACAGCGAGGAACTCCCGATCGAATGGCCCTGATCCGAGTCGTTGTCGCCGCCTGAATCGGAGTCCTGTCGACCGCGATTTTTTGTCACTTCGGTACGACTTCCCGAATATGCCAATCGCCACCGATGGACGTGGGCCGGGTCACGCCTTCCGGGGACTGGCCTCACAGATCCATCCCGTCTTCATGCTCCCGCCGGTCGCCGCGTCGCTCTTTGGCGGGCTGTTCGGCACGCGATTCTCGCCGGGATTGGCGGCGCTCCACGCCATCGCTGTGTTCTGTGGGCTGTACACCGCCCACGTCAAGGACGGCTACGTCGACTTCTACGGCCGCGGTGAGGACGACAGCCACCCGCTGACCGAACGAGGCTGCAAGATCGCGCTCGCGCTATCGAGTACCGGCTTCTTCGCCGCGACGCTGGCCATCGGTCTCCTCGTCGATCCGATCGCGGCGGCGCTGACGCTCCCGGGCTGGCTGATCGGCTACCACCACGCGCCACAGCTCGACATGCACCCGGTCACGGCGACTGCGGGCTATCCGATGGGGATCGCCATAGCGCTGCTCGGGGGCTACTACGTCCAGTCGCAGGCTCTCGGAGCGACGATCCTCGCGCTCGCCGGTGTCTTCCTGCTCGTCCTCTCTGGGATCAAGGTGATCGACGACGCGACCGACTACGACTACGACCGGTCGATCCAGAAACGGACCGTCGCCGTCGTGCTCGGCCCCGCTCGTGCGCGCAGCGTCGCCTACGGGCTGATGACTGCGGGGATGGCCGTCGTCGTCGTCGCCGCGGGCATCCTTCCGAGGGTGCCACCCAGCGGCGCGCTGGCCGCGCTCGCGTTCGGGGCTGTCGCGCTGGTCGCACGCGACGCCGACCCCGAACTCGCGACGAAACTGTTGATCCGTGGCTCCTACGTCTTCCTCGCGGTGCTCGTCGCAGCGGTGTGGCTCCGCCCGTTCGCCTAGTTCGAGCTGACGATCTTGATCACGTCGCCCTCGCCGAGTTCGTGGTCGTCGCTGATCCGGCGCTGCTCCCGGGCGTCGACCGCGTGGATGTACCCCTCACCGATGTCCGAGTGGACGGCGTAGGCCAGATCCTTCGGCGTCGATCCGGTCGGCAGGAGAAAGGCGTCGGGCAGAACGTTGCCCTGCGCGTCGGTCCACTTGGTGTCGTTCTGGACGGGGTAGGCTGTCAGCATGTCGAGCAGGTCGTAGACGGCGCGGTCCAGCGCTTGCTGGACGCCGGTGCCCTCGCCTTCCTGCATGACTTCGCGGATCTGTTCGAGGCCCTCACGCTGCTGGTCGCTCACGTCGCCGACGATGTCGAAGTCCGGGTCGCCGGGATCGTACTCGATCACGCCGGCGTCGGCCGCGCGTCGCAGACCGAGTTCGCCGTCGGCGGTGGCCGGCACCACGAGGTCGGCTGCCTCGCGGAGCCGTTCGAGGTTCTCCGGCGGCGCGATATCGGCCTTGTTCGCGACGACGACGATAGGCTTGGTGCGCCGGCGGATCTCCCGAGCCAGCGTCTCGCGGTGGTCGTCGGTCCAGGCGATGGGGTCCTCGGGGTAGTCCATGGCCCGCAACACGGTCGCCACGTCCTTCGGCGTCGCACCGACACCGGTCAGCATGTCGGTCAGTTCCTCGTCGAGGTCGAAGTCGGGCGAGCGGGAGGCCCGTTCGACGGACTCCCAGTTGCGGTCGACGATGCTCGCGAGCCACAGGTCCAGTTCCGTCTCGACGAAGTCCACGTCCTCGACGGGGTCGTGGCTACCGACCTCGACGGGTTCGCCCTCCTCGTTGGTGCCGCCGGAGGCGTCGACGACGTTTAAGATCACGTCGGCGGTGGTGAGTTCGTCGAGGAACTGGTTGCCGAGGCCACGGCCCTCGTGGGCACCGGGGACGAGGCCGGCCACGTCGAGCAACTCGACCGGGACGTAGCGTTTGCCGTCGCGGCAGTGCTCGTCGCCACAGCGCTGCTCGCGGTCGAGACACGGACACTCCGTCCGAGCGTAGCTGACGCCGCGGTTGGGGTCGATGGTCGTGAAGGGGTAGTTGCCCACGTCGACCTCGGACTCGGTCGCGGCCTTGTAGAACGTAGACTTGCCGGCGTTGGGTTTGCCCGCCAGCGCCACAGAGAGCATGCTACCTGCTACCGCGGTCTCGGAAAAGGGGGTTTCGGTTCGATCACCCCTCGATATGGACGGCTGTGGGCGGTCGTGTTTAGTAAGTGGAACTCTATACTGCGTTCGTGAGCTACCCGATCCACGTCCTCTCGGTCGGCGATCCAGCCGATTGTGAGGGTGCCGTCGAGAGGGTACTCGAACGGGACGTGGATCGATTCGACGTGACCAGCGTCACGACGGAGGTCGCGGCCCGCGAGTCCCTCTCGGGGAGTCGACCCGTCGACTGCCTCGTCGTCGACGACCTGCCGGACACTGACGGGCCGGCGCTACTCGACAGGCTGATCGGCGACTGGCCGGAGCTGCCGGTCGTCTCGGTCGTCCGTGACGATAGCCCGGAGGCCGTCACGGTCGCCCTCGACGCGGGCGCGAACGAATACCTCCAGTGGTCGCCCGCCGTCGACCAGACCGAGATACTCGCCCGCCGGATCGAGAGCGTGGTCGACGAGTCCCGGTCGCCCTCGGCGCGGCCGACGGCCGAGATTCGGCTCGATGCGCTGTTCGAGCAGTCGCCGGACATGATCAACGTCCACGACGAGACGGGTCGGATCGTCGCGTGTAACCCACGCCTGCGCGAGCAAACCGGGTACGACGAGGCCGAACTGACCGACATGCGCGTCTGGGACATCGACCGGACGGCCGAGCGCGAGCGCGCCCGGGACCTCTGGGCGAATATGGCCCCCGGCGACCAGCGGCGTATGGAGGGAGTCTTCGAGCGCGCCGACGGTTCGACGTTCCCCGTCGAGGTCCACATCCGCTGTATCGAGGTCGGAGAGGCCCGCCAGTTCGTGGCGATCAGCCGGGACATCTCCGAACTGCGAGAGCGAGAAGCCGAACTCGAACGAAAGAACGACCTGTTCGAGCGAGCACAGGAGATCGGCAACGTCGGGACCTGGGAGTACGACGTCTCCGACGAGTCCTGGTGGTGGAGCGACGAAGTGTACGAGATCTGTGGGCTCGATCACTCCATCACGCCGACCGTCGACCTCGTCGTCGGACTCGTCCACCCGGACGACCGCGATGCGGCATTCGACACTGCCGAACGGTCCATACGCACCGGTGAACGCTTTACCACGACGTTCCGCCTGGAAGTCGACGACGGCGTCCGCTGGGCGCGGGTCCAGGGAGAGCCCCAGACCGTCGACGGCTGGACCGTGGGCGTCCGCGGGACGGTCCAGGACATCACGGACCGCGTCAACCGCGAGCAGGAACTCAGAGAGAAAAACGAGCGCCTGGACGAGTTCGCGTCGATCATCACCCACGACCTCCGCAATCCGTTGCAGGTCCTGCGGGGGTCACTCGACGGTGCCGAGTCGACCGGCGAGGCGATCCACTTCGAGCGCGGACGGCGTGCGATCGACCGGATGGAGTCGATGATCAGCGACGTGCTCGCACTGGCCCGACAGGGCGAACGCGTCGACGAACTCGACACCGTCGGACTCGACGAAGTCGTCCCAGCGTGCTGGGAGAGCGTGCTAGCAGAGGAGGCGACACTCGAAGTCGACACCGAGCAGAGGATCCGTGCCAGCGAGACGCGGCTCAAGCAACTGGTCGAGAACCTGCTTCGCAACGCGGTCGAACACGGACCGGCCGACGGCACCGTCCGGGTCGGCCCGCTCCCGGACGGCTTTTACGTCGCCGACGACGGGCCCGGTATCCCGCCAGCCGAACGGGAGCAGGTCTTCGAGAGCGGGTATTCGACCGCTATGGACGGCACCGGGTTCGGGCTGGCGATCGTCGAGGCGGTCGCGGACGCACACGGTTGGTCGGTCGCGATCACGGAGAGCGACACCGGCGGCGCGCGCTTCGAGTTCACCGGCGTCGCGGTCGTTTGACTGCCGCCAGTCAGTACGGCGGGTCGGTGAAGGGAGCCACAGTCGATTGCTTGCCGTCCCCAGCGGCATCGTCGGGTGTGTCCGGCCCGCTGTCATCGCCGTCGTTCGTTTCCGGGCTGGCCCGCGACGAGTCGCCCGCTGCCAGCGCTGTTAGGAACCCGTACAGCGCGATCAGAGCGGGGACGACGAGCGCGATCCACGGACCGGTGAGATAGCCGGCGGTAAGCGATTCGGCCAGCGCGACCGCACAGATCACGACGGCCAGAAAGAGGCCGAACAACTCGTAGACGATCGCTTTCTGGAGGGCGCGGGACATAGTCGCGCTTCGAAGGCTTCGACTAAGAGTGTCCGGGGTTCAGTCGCTGGCTTCGACGGTGTCGTCCGTATCGGTCGTTGCCGCCTCGTCGTCCGCGTCGGTCTCACCGTCGGCTCCGTCGCTCGTCTCGATCGCACCGTCGGCATCCTCGTCCGCCTCGTCGCAATCCGGTTCTTCGCCGGCGGCAGTGCCATCGTCGCCGTCGTCTTCCAGTTCTTCGGCTGCGGCGGCCATCGCTTCGGCGGTCTCGTCGGGCCGGTCGATCACCTCGTCGGTGTGCATCTGCATCTCGCCGGTGGCTCGGATCGTCCCGTCGACGGTGGCGTTCTCGTGCAGTGCCACGTCGTTCGCGACGACATCGCCCCACACCTTGACGCCGGGGCCGATCTCGACGCTCCCCGACCGGGTGGTCACGTCGCCCTTGATTTCGGTGCCCCGGCCGACCGTGATGTCTTCGCGGGCCCGGAGGCTCCCGAAGACGACGTTGTTCCGGCCCACTTCCAGCGACTGGGCGCGGATGTTGCCGTGCAGGCGGCAGTCGTCGCCGACGGTCGCCGGCGTCGAGACCTGCCAGCGGTCGTCGCTGACGCTCGCACCGCGAGGGATCACCAGCGGGTCGTGGTCCGGCCCGTCGTCCTCGGTCAGCGAGGTCAGCACGTCTTCGGCGGCCTCCTCCTCGCCGATTCTGAGCAGTTGCGAGAGATAGACGAAGAGGAAGACGATCGTCGGCATCGGGTTGCGGATCACGATCCAGCCGTTGGCCTCGAAGCCGTCCTCGATGTCCACGTCGTCGCCGATGTCGAGGTCGCCAGCGACCTTCAGTTCGCCGTCGATCTGGACGCGCTCGCCCAGATAGGCGTTCTCGCCGACGAGCACGTTGTCGCTCACGGTACACCACATATCGAGGCGGCAGTCGCCCTCGGCCTCGATGTGGCCGCCGAAACTGACGCGTTCGCCCGCCATCACCGAGTGGCCCCTGATCCCGAAATCGACCGTGCTCTGGCCGCCGACGATCACGTTGCCGTCGGTGACCAGATCGTGCTCCTCGACGGTCGTGCCGTCGGGAATGGTCATCCGGTCGAGCGGGTCGGAGCCGAGTCGCACAGCAACAGTACGGTTTTCCGGCGTCTTAAACCCTCATGCTGGGGATGACGGGCGTCAGACGGGCGTCAGACGCGAGCGGCCCGACGTGATGTTCCCGACCGTTGAAGCCATCGCAGTCCCAACCCCCGGTCGATGACGGCAGACCAGCCGCGGCCGGATCGACGGCTCGTCCGTGATCGGGTCCGTCGCCTCGACAGCGGGGCATTCGCCGACTTCGTCGCGGCCGTCCAGTCGGCGCGCGGTTGGACCGTCGAGCGCGAGGACGGCCTCGTGGTCGCGCGCGACGGCGACCGGACCAGACGCCTCTTGCCCGTCACCGTCGACCGACTCGGTCGCCCCGTTTCCGCCTCGGACCGTCGTACAGGGATCGACGAACTGGTGTTCGCCGGCGACGACGGCCGCCTCGACTGGGGTTCGCTCCGCGAGGAGATTGGCGGCGATCCGTCGGTCGTCGACGGGACGGAACTCGTCGACACGTACCTATACGGCATCGACTCGACGGCGCGTGAGCGGATCGCTCGCGCCCACTTCGGGGGACCGTTACGGTCGATCCGGCCCTCGCTGTGGTGGCGAGCAGTCCACCGGATCGCTGGAGTACGGGTCCCGCGTCGCGCCGGCCTCGCAGTGGTCGTCGCGGTCCTCGCGCTCGTCGGCGTCTTCGCCGTGCAGGCCACACTCGCCGGGGTCGGTCTCGACGGCGGCACGCCAACGGAGTCGGTCCCGACGACGGCGGCACCGAACGACTCCGTGACGCCGGTCGCGCTGACGGGGACGCCGCCGGGGTCGGGTGTGCCACCGGGAAGTGACGGCGTACCGGGCGTCGGGCCGAACGGGACCGTCACGATCGACCGGTTGCTCGAAGCCCACAGCCAGCGGTTGACCGGCCGATCCTATCGGATCACGCGCTCGTATCGCGGTCCGCCAGCGGACGGTTCGACCAACCAGACCTACCTCCGCAGTCGCAGGCTCGCGACGACGCCGCTCCGGTCACTCATCGAGGTGCGATCGACGTGGGAAAACGGGAGCCAGCGGGGGACCGAGGACCTCTACTTCGACGGCCGAGACTGGTATCGGGCGAGCTATCAGTCGGGGTCGTTCAACTACGGGAACGCCTCGGGCGCGCCCGAACTGCTGGTGGTGAACACCGACGGGACAGCAACACTCGAACGGTATCTCCGCACGAGTGGCAGTCTCGCCGTGACGGATCGGCGAACGGTCAACGGGAGCGTCCGTTATCGGATCGTCGGTGAAGGTGCGCCGAGGGCCACCCCGTTCGCGGGCGCGACCAACTACACCGTCAGGGCGACGGTCGGGCCCGACGGCCTCGTCTACCGACTTCGTGCGACGTACCGCCTCGCCGTCGACGGGGACCGCGTGCCGGTGTCTGTCGACTGGCGACTCGAACCTGACGAGGAACTGGTGATCGACCCACCGCTGTGGTACCAAGAGGAGTTCGGGACGCCCTCCCCCGACAAGTGAGCGGCGGATATCGGTCGAGGAGCTACACGCTTTTATTCGTCCTCGGTCTAGAGTTGGTATGACCGTTCTTTCGTTCGACGAGCAGGGTGTCGACGTGGTGTACGACGGAACCGAGTTCAGACTGGAGAAGGCGCTGATCGAGGACGCGATCGGAAAGTCCTACCCCGACGTGACCGACCACGAGGTCCTCCAGATCGTCGAGCCCGAACCGAACCTTTCGGGCGAGCCTCGACAGGTCGCCGAGATCGTCGAGTGATCTCGGCCGGTCACACCAGTCGTTCCTGACTGACATATCGTTCCCGCTCAGTGGGGCGGGGACAGGTCCCCACATGGATTCTCACGTAGGCATTAAATTACCACGTAGGTATTTTTACGAAAATCGTCATCTGGGCCGCTATGTACCGATTACTGCCGGTACAGATCGTGGCAAGATCTCACACAGTCGGCAGGCATTTAAGTACCGAGACCGACCGTTTCCGTAATGACCGATCCACGCGTTGCCGGGGCCGGCGTGACCCAGTTCGGGAGTTACCCCGAACGGACGGGTCGCGACCTGTTCGCCGAGGCCGGACTGGAGGCGTTAGACCAGTCGGGCGTCCCGGCGGCCGATGTCGAGGCACTGTACTACGGGAACTTCATGGGCGAACTCGCCGAACACCAGGGGCATCAGGGGCCGCTGATGGCCGAGATGGTCGGTGTCGATGCGCCTGCGACGCGCTACGAGGCCGCCTGTGCCTCCGCCGGCGCGGCGATCCGCGAAGCAGTGCGGGCGATCCGCTCGGGCGAGGCGGACGTGATCATGGTCGGCGGTGCCGAGCGCATGACCAACATCGGCACTGCCGGTGCGACCGACGCGCTCTCGATCGCCGCCGACGACCTCTACGAGATCCGCGCCGGGATGACCTTCCCCGGAGCCTACGCGCTGATGGCCCGAGCCTACTTCGAGGAGTACGGCGGCACTCGCGAAGACCTAGCGAACATCGCCGTCAAGAACCACGAGCACGCGTTGGTCAACGACCACGCACAGCTACAGAAGGAGATCAGCGTCGAGGACGCGCTTGACGCGCCGATGGTCGCCGATCCGCTGGGGCTGTACGACGCCTGCCCGATCACCGACGGTGCGGCCGCCGCCGTCCTCACCAGCGAGGCCTACGCCGAGGATCACGACCTCGACGCGCCCGTCCGGGTCTCAGGGACGGGACAGGGCGGGGACAACCTCGCGCTGCAGGACCGCGCCCACTACACCCAGACCCCCGCCGCCGACAAGGCCGCCGAGGAGGCCTACGACGACGCCGGCGTCGAGGCGACGGACGTGGACTTCGCGGAGGTCCACGACTGCTTTACCATCGCCGAAGTGCTCGCGCTGGAATCGCTCTCGCTGTTCGAGCGCGGCGAGGCGATCACTGCGGCCACCGACGGCACGACCACCCGCCACGGCGACCTCCCGGTGAACCTCTCTGGCGGGCTGAAAGCCAAGGGTCACCCCGTCGGCGCGACCGGGGTCGCACAGCTGGCGACGCTCACGTGGGTGCTTGACGGCACGCACCCAAGAGCTGACGCCGCCCCCGACGCGACGGTCGGCGTGGCCCACAACGCCGGTGGGACCGTTGCGAGTACCACCGTTCACGTCTTGGAGGTGGGCGAATGAGCGAACGACGTGACGTGAAGTCGCCCGCCTCGGGAGAGCTCCGCTCTCCCGGTGGTCCCGCGAGCGAACGGAGTGAACGAGCGGGCAACCGACAGACCGACGGTCTGGAGGTGAGCGAATGACTGACCGCGCACGCGACGGCGAGTTCGACGACTGGCTCGACGCCGTCGCCGAGGACGAACCGTACTACCTCGAATGCGCTGAGGGCCACGGCTGGCTCCCGCCCCGACGGGTCTGTCCCGACTGTGGCTCGCGAGAGCTCTCGCGGGAACCGCTGCCCGACGCCGGAGAGGTCGCGACCCACACCACCGTGCAGGTCGCGACGCCCCAGTTCGAGGACGACGCGCCCTACGTCACCGCCATCGCCGACTTCGGGCCGGTCTCGGTGACGGGGCTGGTCCGGGGTGTCGACCCCGACGAAGTCGAAGTCGGCACTGTCGTCGGCATCGAGATCGGAGAACGGACGACGACCGGCGAGCGAGCGGTCGTGTTCCGGCCGCGCTGACGCTCGTTTTTCCGGCAAAAATCAGGCCACTGCCTGCTCGTACTCGCCCCGGACCACGTCGATAAACTGCTCGGGGTGTTCGACGTGGGGCAAGAGGAGCGCGTCGTCGAAGACGACGAGGCGAGCATCGGCTTCGTCGGCCAGTTCCCGGCCCGCCGAGAGGGGTGTGATGTCGGCGTCACGGCCCCAGACGAGCGTGACCGGCACGTCCAGTTCGGCGAGTTTCTCCCCCAGATCAACGTCCACGTCGAGGAAACCGCTGACGAACGACGCCGGCGCGAACCGGGCACCTGGCTGGTGGCCGCTCGTCCACTCGTAGTCGACGACTTCGTCGGTCAGTTTGTCCATGTCGTAGTAGCCGTGGTCGTCGTGGAAGTGTCGGAGCGACGGCTTGCTGACGATCAGGTTGTAGATGCCCTGTCCAAGCAGCGGCGAGCGAAGGAGCGAGCGCAGCCACGTCCGCCCGCCGCCCATCGACGTGGCGGTCGGGCTGATCAGGACCAGCGAGTCGATCTCCGTTTCGCTCGCTGCGAGCGTCGCGTACGCGCCGGTCAGCGACGACGCGACGACGGTGGCGTCCTCGCTCTCGTCGGTCAGGAAGTCCGTGACGAACGTCGTCAGTAGCGACGACGAGTACAGCAGGGGCGGACGATCGGAATGGCCGAATCCCGGCAGGTCGGGCGCGAGGACGTGGTACTCCTCGGCGAGCGCGTCGATCACGGTGTGGAACTCGTGGCTCGACGCCGCGGCGTTGATCCCGTGCAAGAGGACGAGGTCGGGGTCGTCGGGATCGCCGGCCTCAGTGTAGGCCACGTCGAAGCCACGCCAGCGATAGGTCCGATGGGCCCCGTCCAGGAACGGTTCGAAATCGCCCGCCCGCGCCGTCAGTAACCGATTGGCGACGGCAGTCAGTCCGGCAGTCCCAGCGGCGACTCCCAGGAGGTTCCGGAGTTTCATACGTCTACTCAGGTGCCTGATGGATAAATAATCACTGCACGAGGGCCCGATTCGCGGTGGGTCACTGCTGGCGCTGAGCGGCCAGACACTCCCGGAGCGGTTCGAGTATCTCCTCGGTGACCGTGTACGGATCGGACTCGCGCGTGAGCACGTCGTCGACGTACCCGTCGATCCCGCCGGTCGCTGCCAGTTCCTCGGCCAGCAAGGCATTGGCGTCCTCGCGCAACAGCGTCCTGATCTCGGCGGCGTAGCGCGACCGCTGCTTCGCCTGCCGCTGGCCCGACTCATCGAGATACGCGAGGTGGTCGTCGACGGCGGTGACGAACGCGTCGACGCCCTCGCCGCCGTTGGCCACGGTCTCGATCACCGGCGGTTCCCAGCCGTCGGTGCCGTCGCTCTCGCCGTCCCCGTCCCCCATCGCCCGTCCGTGCCGGTCCCCGTAGTGGAGCATCTCGGTCAGTTGCTGGACGGTCCGGTCGGCCCCGTCGAGGTCGGCCTTGTTGACGGCGAACACGTCCGCGATTTCGAGGATGCCGGCCTTGAGCATCTGCACGTCGTCGCCGCTGTCGGGCGGGACCAGCACCGCGACGGTGTCGGCGGTCCGAACGATGTCGATCTCGTTTTGCCCGGCACCGACGGTCTCGATGATCACCTTGTCCTTGCCGAAGGCGTCCAGCGCGGTGACGGCGTCGGTCGTCGCCGTCGAGAGCCCACCCAGCGAGCCACGGGCCGACATCGACCGGAAGAACACGTCCATGTCGCCCGCGTTCGAGGCCATCCGGATGCGGTCGCCCAGCACGGCGCCGCCGGTAAAGGGCGAGGACGGGTCGATTGCGATGACGCCGACGGTCTCGCCCCGATCGCGATACGTCGCCGCCACCTTGTCGACCAGTGTCGACTTGCCTGCGCCCGGCGAGCCAGTAACGCCGATCACGTCCGCGTCGCCAGTGTGGCGGTGGAGTTCGGAGACGATCTCGCGGTAGCCCGGCGACCGGTCCTCGATCTTGGAGATGACTCTCGCCAGCGCTCTGTGCTTGCCCGCGAGCAGTTCTTCGACGAGGTCGCTCATCGGTCCCGGTCTGGTGCGTGCTCGCGAACGTAGTCGATCATCTCCTGCATCGACGCGCCCGGACCGAATATCTCGGCGACCCCGAGTTCGCGCAGTTCCGCCTTGTCGTCGTCGGGGACGATCCCACCGACGAGCACGAGCGTGTCGTCGAAGGCATCGTACTCCTTGAGCCCGTCGAGGATCTGCGGCACCAGCGTCTTGTGGGCCCCCGAGAGGATCGAGATGCCGAGCACGTCCACGTCCTCCTGGACGGCGGCCTGGACGACCTCCTCGGGAGCGCGGTGGAGCCCCGAGTAGATGACCTCGAAGCCGGCGTCACGAAACGCACGCGAGATAACGTGTGCGCCCCGGTCGTGGCCGTCCAGCCCGACCTTGGCGACGAGACAGCGAATACTGGCCTCCGTCTGCTGGTCCGCACTCATGCCAGCATGTACCACGCGGGCGGGTTTGACTCTGACGGTGGTCGACCGAAAGCACAAACACCGTCCGCGCCCGAGAGTCGACAATGGCTGTCGCAGACACACTCCAGACTCGGGCCCGAGAGTCGCCGCGATCGGTTACGGCTGTCCTGTCGGTGATCGGTTACGTGCTGGTCGTTGGTGCCTTCGCCGACCTACTCCCGTTCCCCGAAATCTCGCGTGAACTGGTGATCCTGCTGGGCGACGCCATCGCCGTCGTGAACTTCTTCGCGCTGACGGCGATCCTCGCCGGCGTCTACTTCATCAGGAACGACAGGGTCCGGGAGCACCGGGCCGCGATGCTGACTGCGTTCGGGCTCATCATGCTCTTTCTCGTGCTGTACCTGACGAAGGTCGGCGGCGGTTTCGAGAAAGAGATCCTGGCGGAGGGGGTCGTCTGGGGTGCCTACATCGCCATGCTGGCGGTCCACATCCTCCTGTCTGCGATCTCGGTTCCGGTCGTCCTCCACGCGGTCGTGCTGGGACTCACCCACACGCCCGCGGAACTGCGTGAGACGGCCCACGCGAAGGTCGGCCGCATCGCCGCGGCCGCGTGGTCGCTGAGCCTCTTTCTGGGCCTCGTGACCTACGTGATGTTGAATCACATCTACATGTGGACGCCGCGGTGAGAGCGCGGGACGGCACTCCCGGCTGGACGGGGTCGGTCGCTCGCAAGTCGGCCGTTGATGGGTCTACGCACTCACAAAGAGGTATCCCGACCGGGCGTCTTGGAGACGTATGGAAACGGGTCCGCGAACCGCTGCCGGTCGTCTCTTCGCGTTCGTCGCTGTCACCGAGCGCCGGCGACGAGTCGTCACCGTCGCGATTCCGGCGCTGTTCGTACTGGTGCTCGATGTCGTCGCCAATTTCGGAGTGATGATACTCCTCCTGGGAGCAGCTCTCGCCGTCTTCCTCTACACGCGGCCAACGGTGCAGGAGACGGTCGCAGCCAGTGCGTACGGCGTCGGTGGGCTGCTGGTTGGCCTCTTTGCCCTCGTCCTGTACTGGAACGGGGCTCAGGGGAGCACAGAACCGCTGCTCGATGCAGCGGCGAGAGTCGGCTGGTGGGCAGCGGTCGGCACCGCGCTGATCGGACTCGGTCTCTGGCTCCGCTCGCTCGACGTTTGAGACAGCCACTGCCGGGCGACGATCTAGTCGGTCCGCGGGAGCGCCATCGCTCCGGCGAAAAAGAAGGCGACGCCGACGACGGCGAGTACGGCGAGGTTCTCGACGGCGAGGGCCGTGGACCCGCCCGTCGCGACGGCCCGGACACCGCGCGAGAAGTAGGTCAGGGGCGACAGACCGGTCGGGAGCCACCCCGGCAACATCGTCGTCGGGACGAACGTCTCCGAGAGGAAGAGCAGGGGGAGCGCGATCCCGTTCGACGCGGCGATGACGCCGTCCTGAGAGCTTGCGAAACTCCCGAGTAGCGCGCCGACGCCACAGAACAGCGCGACGCCGACGGCGACGAACAGCACCAGCAGCGCCACCGAGGTCGGTGTCAGGACGATCGTTGCCCCCGTCAACAGCGCCATCAGCGCCAGAACGAGCAGACCGGCGAGACCGATGACGGCGACGTTGACGAGAGTCTGGCCGACGAGCCACTCCGGGCGGGTCAGCGGCGTCGTCGCAAGCTTCTCGAAGCGGTTGCCGTCCCGGTGACGGGCGACCTCGCTGCCGACGCGGGACAGCGGCGTAAAGAGGACCACGACGGCGAGATAGCCCGGGACGTAGAAGGCGGGTGGCTCGGTGAAGAGCCCGCCACCGCCGGCCTGCGTCTGGACCAGCGCGCCGAAGATGACGACGATCAGCAGCGGGAAGAAGAAGGTGAAAAAGACCGCGGTCCGGCGGCGTAGGAACGCCTTGCTGGCCGCCGTCACCTCCGACCCGATCCGGCCGAACCGACTCATCGAGTCTCACCACCTGTCGACGCATCGATACCGTCGACCGTCCCGCCGGTCGCCGGGGCCACCGACTCGCCGGTGAGTTCGAGATACGCGTCTTCGAGATTCGGCTCGCTCCAGGTCAGGCCGTCGTAGCTGCCGCCGGCCCGTTCCAGCGTCGCGATCACCTCGCCGATCTCGGTCGGTGCCACGTCGAAGACGGTCAGCGTCCCCGAACCGAGTTCGGCCGGGCGGTCCAGTTCGCTCGTGATCGTGGGCTCGAACGACCCCGTGATGGAGAGTCTACTCGCCCCGCCGTGTTCGACGACAAGCGCGTCCGGGCTGTCGACGGCGGCGAGTCGACCGTCCGCGAGCAGGCCGACCCGATCGGCGAGTCGGTGGGCTTCCTCCATGTAGTGAGTCGTCACGAGGATGGTCACGCCCTCGTCGGCGAGCCCGGAGAGAAGCTGCCACAGCGAACGCCGACCGGCGGGGTCGATCCCGGTCGTCGGTTCGTCCAGGATGAGCAGGTCTGGGTCGTTGATCAGCGCCGTCGCGACGCACGCCCGCCGTCGCTGCCCGCCCGAGAGGTTCTCGTACCACGTCGCCGCGTCGTCGGCCAACCCCACGTCCGCCAGCACCGCCTCGACCGGACGCGCGTCGTCGTAGAGCCCGGCGTAGTACTCCAGTAGTTCCGTCGCAGTTAGGCGTTCGTGCGGCGTGAAATCCTGGGGCAGCAAGCCGATCCGCGAGCGTTCGACGGCCGTCGGCGGGCGACCGAACAGTTCGACGGTGCCCGTCGCGTCGGTCGTCCCGGTCAGCGCGCGCACGAGCGTTGTCTTGCCCGCGCCGTTGGGCCCGACCAGTGCGAACACCTCGCCCTCGGCCAGCGACAGCGACACGCCGTCGACGGCGACCGTGTCGCCGTACTCACGACGCACGTCCTCGGCGACCAGTACCTCGTTCATACGAGTGGTTCAGAGGGGGTCGCCGAAAGCCGCTTCGACTCGCCGCCCGTTCATCTCGGGCGAGGTCCGCGCTCTCAGAGCGCTGCCCGGACCATCCGAACGACCTCGTCCACGTCGGCGTCGTCCTCGTCCTTGTCGTAGACTACTTCCTCATTCACGTGGACGCGAAAGACGCCGTGGTCGCCCATCACGAGGGATAGCTCGTCGATCTCTCGCTCACAGGCGTTGAGGATCGCCCGTGTAAGGTCCATCGCTCGCTCTCGAAAGCCACAGGGGACGCAGTATTCGATTTCGACAGTGCTCATGCTAGCCCTGTGAGACCGACGTGCAAAAGCGTAGTTTTTTAGATTACACTGTTGATAGATCCAGCTATGAGTCTCCGGTCCCACTCCCTCCAAGACCGCTCGTTACCGTCGCCGCCGGTCGTCGGTGTCCTCACCCGCGCACAGACGTACAAGAACCTCCTCTATCTCGCGCTGACCTTTCCGCTTGGGCTGTTCTACTTCGTGTTGCTCGTCACCGGTGTGCCGCTCGGCGTCGGTCTGCTCTCGATCGTCGTCGGCCTCCCGGTGCTGATCGGCGTGCTCGTCGTCTCGGATCGACTGCTCGTCTTCGAGCGGTGGCTGGCCAGCACGCTCGTGGGCACGTCGGTCCCGCTGGACCGCCAGCGCGACACGGACGACTGGCGTGACTACGTCAGACAGCCAGTGACCGACCTCGGGACGTGGATCGGCGTCTGCTATCTCGCGGCGAAGTTCGTCGTCGGCCTCGCGACGTTCGTCTTCCTGACGGTGCTCTTTTCGGTCGTCGCCAGCCTGATCCTCGCGCCGCTGTACTACGAGACGGCCGCGATCGGACTCCACCTGTCCGGGCCGGTCGAGTTCTCGCTGTCCTACGTCGCCCAGTTCTGGGGCGGTGCCGCCGTGATCTCGCTCCCGCTGACGATCACCTCCTGGCAGGTGACGACGCTGTGGGAGGCGCTTGCGGTCTCAGTCGGTGGCGTCCTGCTGGGCATCGTCTCGCTGCACCTCTGTAACCTGCTGGCCACCGTTCAGGGGTGGCTCACGGCGAAGGCGATCGCTCCCCGACCCATCGACTTCGACCTGGCAACGCTGACCCGCTGAGTTGGCACGCGCTCCGTGGCTACCGCCAGCTCGGCCGGTAGTACAGGAGCCCGATCGTGGCCACGAAGATGACCGTCGAGATGCTGTAGGAGTTCTGGAGGACGACACCGACCAGTGCCGTCGACCCGCCGAAGACGGTCGTGATGAGCAACGCGAACAACTGCGCGTTGCACGAAACACACGAGAACAGGCCGAGCACGCCAGCGACGGCACTCCCGGCGGTTTCGAGGATCGAGGCGTAGATCAGGTAGCCAAGCGCCAGATACCCCACGAACTGATAGAAGATGAGATCCATCTGGAACAGCGCCGTGTCGGCGTGGACGATGGGCGTCCAGCCCGGTGACGGGGAGGTCAGACTGACCGCGAACCGCCAGCCAAAGGGCGACGGGCCGACCTGCCAGAGCCCACCGAAGTAACTCAACAGTCCGAAGTACACCGTCGCCACCGCGATTCCGGCGACGCGCGTCCGGTAGGGTACGCTCGGCAGGTCGGTCCTGACAACGGCCCACAGCGCGAGGTTGATCCAGACGAAGGGGATGATCGCCGAGGAGTACTGGGAGATGACGTTGTTCGAGAGCAACTGATACCCCAGCAACAGCAGGAGCTCCGTGTTGAGCAACAGAACGCCCCACAGGACGGTATCTTTGCGGATTTCGAACCGATCGAACTGGTACGTGGTGGTACTCATAGCACGAGTGCGTCGACGACGATGGCGACCAGCACCGCACCCAGGTAGGCGTTCGAGGCGTGGAACGCCCGGAACGCGGCCTGCTCGGTCTGTTCACGGTGGAGGCGAACGACTGCCCAGAGGAACACCGTTCCGAGCAATGCCGTCGTGACGGCGTACAGCGGCCCGAGCGGCGTGATCGCGACCATCGCCCCGGCGGCGATCAGCGTCGCACCGAGGTAGTAGACGATGTGTTTCCGGGTCTCGGTCTCGCCCCGGACGACGGGCATCATCGGGAAGCCACCCTTCGCGTAGTCTTCCTTGTACGCCAGCGCGAGGTTGTAGAAGTGCGCGGGCGTCCACAGGAAGATGACGCCGGCCAGCGCCAGCCCCGGCAGGTCGAAGCTCCCGGTGACGGCGACCCAGCCGATCAGCGCTGGCAGCGATCCGGCGAAGCCACCGATCACCGTGTTCTGGACGGTGTTGGGCTTGAGGACGAGCGTGTAGACGACGCTGTAGAACAGGATCGCCGCCAGCCCGAGCGCGGCGGCCAGCACGTTGACCTGCCAGAACAGCGCGAGCGACGCGAACGCGAGGAAGATACCGAACGCGAGTGCGTTGCGAACCGGAAGCTGGTGGGTCGCGATCGGTCGATCCGACGTTCGGTCCATCCGCTTGTCGATGTCCCGTTCGAGCACGTGGTTGAACGTCCCCGACGCACCGATCGAGAGCACGCCACCGCCAAGCGTGAGCACGATCGTCCGCGTCGACAGCTCCTGACCGGCCGCCAGCGCCATGCCAGCAGCGGCGACGAGACAGAGCAGCCACATCAGTCGGGGCTTCATCAGTCGGAAGTAGGCGTACGCAGTCGCGGTCAGCCGCTCCCGTGTCGAGAGCGCAGCGACCGGTGGCGCTTCGTCCCCTTCCTCGTCGACCTCGGGGACCTCGACCGTCTCGCTTACCGGCGTCTCGTCGTCGCTCCCGGTCTCGGCTTCGAGTTGCCAGGCCAGTGCGCCGATCAGTGCGGCAAAAATAGCCATCCCCGCGGCGAGGTGTGCGCCGGGCAGTCCCATCTCGGCCCCGCTGGTCGCGACGAACGCGCCCAGTGCGATCTGGACCGGATAGAGGACGAGCGCGACGGCCAGCGTCGCGAGGACGCCGCGGTCCGCGCCCCGCTGGACGCCGACGACGGCGGTCGCGAGGATCACGACCCCGACCGCCGCTGCCAGCAGTCGGTGTGTCCAGGCGACGAGCAGGCCGATATCACCGAGCACGGCTCCCTGACAGGTCGGCCAGGTCGAACAGGAGTGGACCACGTCGGCGATAGACGAAGTCGCACCGGCGACGACCAGCAGGTAGACGCCAATCGCGCTGGCGGCGAGCAACGTCGTGAACTGTGGGCGACCGGCTTTCATCGAACGAATACCTCTTGTCTAGGTTTTTGCCCCGCTGCACTTAGACCCCGCGTTTTCCCGCCTCCCGTGACCGTGCTCCGATCCCGGTTGTCCCGCTATACTGCGGTGGATGTCGATCGTCGCACCGTTCACGACGGCCCTGCTGGGGCGAAGACAGCAGCTATTTACATCCGAAATTCTAAGGCGCGAATACGCATGAAGAGACACCGAGTCGGGCTCGTCGCGCTGTTCGGTGCAGTGGTGCTCGCTGCGCTCGCTCAGCCCGCTGCGGCCCAGACGTCTGCCTCACGGACGTCGGAACTCATCTGGGGGCTCAATATGAACCTCCTGTACGTCGCCATCCCGATCACGGTGCTCGTCGAGGGCATCCTGATCTACACCGTCTGGCGATTCAGCAAGAACGACGATCCGCTGCCGACGATGGAGAACCGCCGCCTCGAAATCACGTGGACGATCGCGACGGCGATCATCCTCTTGTTCGTCGGCGTCGCCTCCTATCAGGTGCTGGCCGAACCGATGGTCACGGCCCAGTCCACCCAGCAGATCGAGGACACACAGGAACCGGTGACCGTCGAAGTCGTCGCCCAGAAGTACTTCTGGACGTTCAACTACAACGGCACCGTCGCGAACACGTCGCTCGACCGCGGTCCCGACAACCGCATCAGTACGACCGGCGAGATGGTGATACCGGCCAACAGGACAGTCAGGCTATCGGTCACGTCCACCGACTGGCTCCACGCCGTCCACGTCCCCTCGCTGGGACTGAAACAGGACGCCATGCCCGGCCAGCACAACGTGATCAAGACGACCGTCGACGAGAAGGGCACCTATCAGCTCTACTGCGCGGAGTACTGTGGCTCGGGCCACTCGGGTATGCTCGGAACGGTCCGTGTCGTCTCGCAGGACGACTACCAGAACTGGCTCTCCAACCAGCAGACGAGCGCGCCCACCGGCCAGAACAACTCGACTGACGCTTAGGCGGCCTTTTTCTTTCTCGCCGTCGTCGCTCTCGTATGGACTACTTCGAGGATCTCGAGGTCGGACAGTCGCTGTCGTTCGGCGAGTACGAAGTGACCGACGAGGAGATCGTGTCTTTCGCCCAGCAGTACGATCCCCAGCCGTTTCACACCGATCCCGAGGCCGCGACCGAATCCATGTTCGGCGGCCTGGTCGCCAGCGGCTGGCACACGGCCGCGATGACGATGCGACTGCTCGTGGACAACTACATCAGCGAATCGCGGGCGCTGGGTGCGGCCGGTGTCGACGAACTCCGGTGGCGCGAGCCCGTAGCCCCCGGGGACGTGCTGTCCGTCGAGACGGAAATCGTCGACAAAGACGTGTGGGACGAAGGTCGTGGGCTCGTCCACGTCGCGGTCACGACGCTGGACGACGACGATCAGGCAGTCCTGACGATGACTGCACTGGTGCTCTGGGAGCGGGACAATACCTGAGTGCGGCCACCGGCTATTCGATTGCCAGCCGTTCGCGTGTCGATCCCGGATCGCGGGCGACGAGTTGTTCGCCCCGTGCGGTCAGTCGATACAGTGGCTCCTCCGAGACGCGTTCGAGCACGTCGTTGTCTGTCAGGCGTTCACAGTACCCCTCGAACACGTCGTTGTCCATGTCTAGCTGGTACGCGATCACTGGCCCGTACTCCGGCCCCGTCCGTGAGAGCGTCGCCAGGATATCGCCATCGTTGGGTTTCATCCAGTCGACGACAGTGTCAGTCATACTCCGTTACCGCCTGTCCATGTGTGTCGGTAACACATAACATTGTCGGTGGGACAGATGCACCGCTACCGTGGTGGCCGGGACGCAGAAAGGCAGGGAGAAATCGGCGACTGAGTTACGAGCAGATCGCGGCGGCGGCGTACACCTCTCCGTCGTCGGCCAACGTGACGCCGACGGCGATCAGGTCAGTCTCCTCGGTGACGAGTGGGCGCTGGTAGGTCGACGACGCGAACCAGTCGTCGACGATGGCCTGTGCGACCGCCGACTCGTTCGCGTTGAACCGTGTCTGACCGTCGTCGTCGTACTCCTGGCCAGCGTAGACCCCCCCGCTGACAGCCTGGAACTCGTTGGTCGGCTTGACGATGAACCCGCCTTCGGCATCCTGGTACTTACAGCGGTCGTACAGGTTCGCGCCCTTGTAGCGTTCCGCGACGTTCGCGTAATCGTTGATCGCGAACGACGCGCGCTGCTCGGCCGCCATCGCGTCGCTGTGTGTCCGGACCATCTGTCGAAGCTGACTGTACGTGGTTCCGTCCGCGTTGTACCGGTCCAGCCCGCGGGCGCTCCGTCCATCGTTGATGTCCTCGATCATCTCGGCCTCGATCTGACTCGTGCTGAAGTTGTCCGGCGGAATCGTCGTGGCCGTCGGTGTCGGGGTCGCCGTTCGGGTTGGGGTCGCCGTCCGAGTCGGCGTCGCCGTCCGGGTTGGGGTCGCCGTCCGGGTCGGCGTCGGTGCCTGCGTCGTCACCGTGGTCGGCGTCGCCGTGGCCGTCCCGTTCGTGGCGGTGCCGTTGGTCGCAGTCCCGTTCGTCGTGTTCGTGGTCGTCGCAGTCGCGTCACCGCTACTTCCGTCCGTGGAGCTACCGTCGCCGCCGTCGCTGTCGTCGACCGGAGCCCCGCCGCCGCCCCCGATCTGTGTCCCGATCAAGATACCGACACCGAGGGAGGTGAGTACGATGAGTACGAGAATACCCACGATCGCTTTGTTGACCATGTTACCGCGACCCTTGCAGGTCGTCCTTTGTAAGTCTATATCCCTCGACGGCTGACGTGTCTGGTGGATTTCGTGGCCGCCGCGGCGACGGCGCTCTCGATTTCGTCGAGCGATGACTGCCCCGTGTGCGCGACGAGTTGGTCGTACCGACGGGCGTTTCGCTCGTCACCGTGGTTGCGCTCCGAGAGGGGGCGCTGCTCGACGACGACCAGTCGCGGCGCTGCCGAGGCGAGTTCTAGCTGGACCGCCGACGGCCCGAGCGTCAGGTCCGCGAGCACCGTCACCTCCGCAGCCGCGATCCGTTCGCGCGTGGTCGAGAGCGCGCCCCCGTCCGGTGTCGAGAACGGATGCGCGGTCTCCGCAGGCACGTCGAGCTGTTCGGCGACACTCAAGGCTGTGTCACCGTCGGCCAGTGGCCCAGCGGTGACCTCGTGGCCGGCCGCGTGCAGTCGAGCGATGATCTGCGCGCCGACCGAGCCGCCACCGAGGACGTGGACCTGTCGGGTCGTCCCGTCGGACGCCGACACCGGCGTCACCGCCGGCGTCCCGGTGACCGGGTTGGCGGTGACGACGCTCTGAACGTCGAAGGTCGTGGCGAGCGCGTCTGCTGTGAGTACGTCCTCGGGCGATCCCGATGCGACGATCTCCCCACCCGAGAGCATCACCAGTCGATCACAGAAGCGTCCGGCGGCTTCGAGGTCGTGGATCGCACCCAGCACCGCCCGGTCCTCGTCGACCAGATCGCGGACCAGCGCGAGCGTCTCGGTCGCGTGGTTGATGTCGAGGCTGGCGGTCGGTTCGTCGAGGACGAGCGCCGGGGCGTCTTGTGCGAGCGCGCGGGCGACGAACACCCGTTGGCGTTCGCCGCCGCTGAGCGTGCTGATCCGCCGGTCGCGAAGCGACGCCGTCTCGGTCCGTTCGAGCGCGCGGTCGACGTGGCTCCCGGCCGCGTCGTCCCCGCCGAATCGATCCCTATGGGGCGTCCGGCCCATCGCGACCACGTCCTCGACGCTGAACGCGAACCTGACGCTCGTGTCCTGTGGCACCGTCGCGACCCGGCGGCTCCCGGCCCGCGAGGAGAGGTCGTCCATCCGGTCGTCGTCGACCCGAACACAGCCGCTATCGGGGGAAAGCGCGCCGTTGATCGTCCGCAGCAGCGTCGTCTTGCCCGCCCCGTTGGGACCGACGAGGCCGACGAACTCGCCGGTGTCGACGCTGAGCGACACGTCGCCGAGAATCTCCACATCGCCCAGGGAGACGCTGACGCCGTCGACCTCGATCATACGGTGTGGACCTCCCGCGACCGGAGCAAGTAGAGGAAGAACGGCGCGCCCACGGCGGCGGTGACGATGCCGACGGGAATTTCGGCGGCCCCGCTTCGCGCGAGGGTGTCGGCCGCGACGAGGAAACTCGCCCCCGCGAGCGCGCTCGTGGGCAACAGGATGCGGTGGTCCGGCCCGACCAGCAGGCGCATCACGTGTGGGACGATCAGCCCGACGAAGCCGATGACGCCGGCCACCGCGACGGCGGCCGCAGTGACGACACTGGAGAGCGCGAGCAGGAGTCGCTTGGTGCGTTCGACCTCGATCCCGAGTGCGTGGGCGTCGGCCTCGCCCATGAGCAGGACGTTGAGGTCGTGGGCGTAGGCATAGAGGACGCCGACCGCGAGCAGCGCCAGCGGGAGCGTCACCTCGACCTCGGCCCACGTGCTGTTGTGGAGGTGCCCCATCAGCCAGAGGACCGCCTCGCGGAGACTTTCCCCCGACTGGACGAGCAGGAAGGAGATGACCGCGCCGAGGAACGTCTGGATGGCGACGCCGGCCAGCAGCAGCGTCGCCACCGGGGTCTCGCCGTTCTGCGTGGCGATGGCGTAGACGGCGAAGGCCGCCAGCAACGCGCCGACGAAGGCCATCAGCGGGAGCGGGAGCGCGATGGAGAACACGATGGCCGCGACCGCTCCGACGGCCGCGCCGGAGGAGACACCGATGATCGATGGGTCCGCGAGGGGGTTCCTGAAAAAGCCCTGCATGACGGTGCCGGCGGCGGCGAGCGCGAAGCCGACGGTAGCACCGAGGACGATCCGCGGGAGCCTGATCTTCCGAACGATCGTCTCGCTGGTGTCGGCGACGGCGAAGTCGAACGGGTAGTGGTAGCTGAGCGACGGCGTCGGCATCGGGACGCCGACTCCCAGTACGGTCCCGGTCTCGACGGCGACGGAGAGGCCGACCGGGACGCCGACGGCGTTGATCGTCGCCTTCGCGACCGTCGGCAGGTCGATCGATACCGGACCGATCGTCGCACTCGTCAGTGCAGTGGCGACGAGCGCGACGAGTAATCCGGCGAGGATCACGGGCGAACGGCTGTTCGACACGGTATCAAACGCATTTTCATTAGCCAAGTATTTATTGCACACGGTCCGAGCGGCCACACGATGAGATTTCGGACACTCGCGCTCGTCGCACTGTTACTCGTGACGGCCGCCGCCGGACCTGGGACGGCCGCTGCGAACACCACCGGGCAGTCGGACTGTGGCTTTCCGTACACCGCAACCGACGCCACCGGCACGGAAGTGACCGTCGACGAAGCGCCCGAGACCGTCGTCGCGCTCCAGCCAAGCGACGCCCAGACGATGTGGGAGATCGGTGCCCGCGACCAGGTCGTCGCGATGCCCCAGAACCAGTACACCAGCTATCTCAACGACACCGACGGCCGGACGAACGTCGCCAACGCCGACGGCTCGACGAACACCGAAGCCGTCGTCGGTGCGGACCCGGATGTCGTGCTCGCGGCCAACGTCACCCGTTCGGGCACGATCCAGCAACTCCGTGATTCGGGCCTGACGGTGTATCACTTCCCGCTGGTCGACAGCATCGAAGGGATCTACGAGCAGACCGAGACCATCGGCCGCCTCACCGGCAACTGCGCCGGTGCCAGCGAGTCCGTTTCGGCGATGCAGGAACGCGTCCAGCGCGTCGAAGACGCGGTCGCTGATCGCGAGTCGCCCCGAGTCCTCTACTACTCCTACGGCTTCACCACCGGGTCCGGGAGCCACATCCACGACATGATCCAGACCGCCGGCGGGACGAACGTCGCGGCCCAAGCTAACCTCACCGGCTACGCCGAGATCAACACCGAACTGGTCGTCCAGCAGGACCCGCAGTGGTTCCTCCTCGCGAGCGGCGCACCGGCACCCAGCGGAGCACCCTACAACGAGACGACCGCGGTGCAGGAAAACCAGACGCTCCGGGTCAACGCCGACTATCTCAGTCAGGCCGCGCCCCGCTTCGTGATCGCGCTGGAAGCGATGACCGAAGCGTTCCACCCCGGCGCACTCGCCGAGCAGACCCAGACGACGACCACCGCGAACGAGACGACTGCCGGGAGCGAAACCACGACCGCGGGCGAGACGACAGTCGCCAACGAGACGACCGCTACCGAGACCACGACCACGTCGGGGAGCGGTCCCGGCTTCGGCCTCACGGCGGCCGTGCTCGCACTCGTCGGGACGCTGCTCGTCACCGCTCGTCGGAAAGGCAAATAAGGCCCGCCCTGCCACTTCAGGTATGGTCGAGAACGTCATCTGGCCGGCCGCGCTCGACGCGGACCTGACGCGCAAGCAGGGGCGTCGCGTCCCGACGGGGCAGGCCGTCCCCGAGCCGACGGTCGACGAGATCGCGAAAGCCGTCCAACAGGTCGGCTACGACGCCGTCATCGAACGCGACAAGACGTACCCCCGCGAGTACGAGGCTCGCGGGCGCGTCCTCGTGAAAGACGCCGACGACGCGGGCAAGAGCGACCTGCTCGGTGCCGTCGCGGCGTACATGCAGGCGCTCCGGGCGTGATCCGATGAAGCGCGTCGGCGAAGTCGTTCGGATCGCACAGGGGCTGGCCGTCGTCCGCTGCCCCGACGAGGAGTATCCCGGCGTCGGCTCCGAAGTCGTCACCGACGACCTGGCAACCGCGGGCTCCGTGGTCGACGTGTTCGGCCCGGTCGACCGGCCCTACGTGGCCGTCACGCCGGCCGACGACGTTCGACTGCCGACACTGGTCGGCCAGCGACTGTACGCCCGATAGCGATCGGTCCCACCGCCGGAACGCCGCCTTCCGAAATCCTGATACGCCCGGCGACGGAGTCCCGAGCATGAAGCAGCGACAGCGCGCCGCGCTGGGGGTCGGGATCGTCGCCGCCATCTTCCTGTTCGTCCAGTTGGCCGCGCTCGCACTCGTCGAACCGTTCGATCAGGCCTACCAGCCCGTCGAGGACCCACAGGACCCGACCAACAGCATCTACTACGTCGCCGCGATCCTCGTCGCGACCGGCGTGATGCTCGCGGCGTTCAAACTCGGCGTCGACGAACTGATCCGCCTGCTCGTCGTGGGATCGGGTGCGTGGCTCTCGCTGTACGTCTTCAGCGTCCTCGTGCCGCCCGCGCCGCCGATTCTCGGTGTCAACGCCATCGCGCTGGCCGGGGCGGTCGTCATCGGCGTCGCGCTGTACGCCTACCCCGAGTGGTACGTCATCGACACCGCCGGGGCGCTGATGGGCGCTGCCGGGGCCGGGATGTTCGGAATCAGCTTCGGGGTTCTCCCGGCGCTGATCCTGCTGACCGTCCTCGCGGTGTACGACGCCATCAGCGTCTACGGCACCGAGCACATGCTCACACTCGCGAGCGGCGTCATGGATCTCAAGGTGCCGGTCGTGCTCGTGATCCCGCTGTCGCTGTCGTACTCCTTCCTCGACGCCGACATGCCCGATCCGACGGCGGACGACGAGGGCGAGGAGGCGATCGGCGACGGGGCCGCTGCGGACGGCCCGGACGGCCAGCCAGTCGCGGACGGTGAAGGTGCGACTGACGACGGGAGCGACGCCGCGAACACAGCCGACGGGAGTGACGACGAGGCGGTCCCCGAACAGGACCCGCTAGACCGCGACGCACTGTTCATCGGCCTCGGTGACGTAGTCATCCCGACGGTGCTGGTCGCGAGCGCGGCCCACTTCGCACCCGATGGGATTCGGACGGTCCTCTCGATCCCGCTACCCGCGCTGGGCGCGATGATCGGCTCGTTCGTCGGCCTCGCGCTCCTCATGCGGATGGTCCTGAAAGGCAGCGCCCACGCCGGCCTGCCGCTGCTCAACGGCGGCACCATCGCCGGCTACCTGCTCGGCGCGCTCGCCAGCGGCATCACGCTGATCGACGCGCTGGGGCTCGGCCCGTACTTCTGATAGAACGCTATTTTCCGGTCAACGCCTCGCTTGCGGGCGCGAACTCGATCTCCTGACCGAGATCCTGCTCGATGGCGCGGTCGTACAGCATCTTGGCTGCCGCGACCGTCTCGATGGCCGTGCCGCCGCTGTCGAACAGCGTGATCTCGTCGGCACTGGTCCGGCCGCTTGCCTTGCCGGCGACGACCTCGCCCAGTTCCGCGTGGATATGGTCGGTCGTGACGACGCCCTCGTCGACCGCGCGGATGAACGACCCCGCGTCGTTCATCACCCGGTCGCGCAGGTCCGGGATGTAGGTGGCTCGCTCGATGGTCTCGGCGTCGACCTCCCGCTTCTCGGGGTGGTACTGGCCCATGGTCGTCACGTGGGTTCCGGGGTCGAGCATCGACCCGTCGAACACCGGTTCGCTCGCGTTCGTCGCCGTGACGACGATGTCGGCACCCTCGACGGCCGCCGAGGGCGATGCCACGGCGGCGACGGTTGCGTCCAGTCGCTCGTTCATCTCCGCCGCGAAGCTCATTCGGTGTTCTGCCGTCGGGGAGTACACTTCCACCCGTTCGAGTTCCCGGACTGCGGCGGCGGCTTTCAGCTGTGCGCGCGCCTGTGGCCCGCTGCCGAACAGCGCCAGGTCGTCCGCCCGCGCGGGTGCCAGTTCGTCGATGGCGACGCCGCCGGTCGCACCGGTCTTGAACGGGTTCAGCGACGCGCCGTCGAAGACAGCGAGGGGCTCACCGCTGTCGGCGTCGAACAGCGGGAGGACGAAGTGGGCGTCCGCACCGCCAAAGCCCGCGGCGTAGGTGTACCCGCCCATCGCACCCACCTCGGGGAGGATCGCCGTGTAGCCGGTGAGCATTCCCGCCGGGGCGTCCGCGAACAGCGTCGTCCGCGGCCGGGCCGGTGCGCCGTGGCCCCGGTCGCGATAGCCGCCGCGGACGGCCTCGACGTACTCTGTCATCGTCGCCAGCCCCGAAACCTCGTCACTCGTCAGAAAGCGCGTCGTCCGTTCGGTGTCTGCCATACGTGCCCGTTCGTGGGGGCGGATTAAGAAACGTCGTGACGGGAGTCGTTGAGACAGTCGTCTCGAACGGCTACAATAATTCGTATCAGTCGGCGGCCTGGAGCGGTTCGGACGTGTTCCCCGTGGCCGGCTGGTCGACGGGTGCGCGCACGAACATCGCGTGACCGATCAGGCCGACGGCGACGATCGAAGCCAGCGGGATCGCAGTCGTCAGTTCGAGGCTGGCGACACCGGTGAGAACGGCGGTGATACCTGCCAGTGCGAGCGGAATGAGACCGAGTACAAGATCGTAGTATCCCGTCATGAATGTATTACTCAGTAGGTCGAATACTCACATAAGTGTTTCCCATAATTCTCTGATAAGGTTCTATGTAGGCACTCCATACTCCCTCTGTTGCTAATAGAAATAGTAGCTATAAGTTATGAGTGGCTATATATCCCAGAACTGCCGTGCGCGCGGCCTTGAGGGCCGATTTAGTCGCACGGGCCGCCATCGAGCCACCCAGCACGTTTGGATCGGTTCGTCTGGGGTGACACTGTTCGATCGGCCACCGACTTCGTCGGCGGATTCTTCTTCTAACAGAAAAATTCTTACCTGATAACGGTAGTAGCACCTGTTTAGCGTATCCAGACAGTGTATTATTTGACTTGATAACTGGAGGGTCGTGTTTAAGGTGTATCACGACCTACCGATATTTGGAGGGACAGAGGCATACCCTACTGCTCCCCCTGGATACCTATGAGCACGAATGCCACGGATGATGTGACGGACGCCACGACCGACGATCAGACTCGGCGATACGCCGAGCTTACCATCGGTGACGACGAGTTCGTGATCTATGACCGGGAGAACCACCAGGCATGGATCCAGTCGACAGTGGCACTCGACGTAGGCAATCTTCAGTAGTTCCAGCGAGTGGCAGTCCCTCCGGGACACTCTCCAATTGGGCATGGCAACGCTGTGCCGGTCGTCCTCTGGAAGCGGCGAAATCGGTCTCCCCCGGCCGTTTCAGGGCGCTTCGCACGGGACGAGCGGTTCCTCGGTCCTTTATTCCAGTGCGGATGTCGAGACGATTAGAGAACGACTGCGGCGACCGCTCGCCAGGCCAGCAGCAACAATCCACCGACGGCCATCGAGACGATAGCGAACGTGACGGCCGCGTTCCCCGGAAAGAAGGCAGTCGCCCGAAGCACCTGCGCGATCAGCACCGCACCGATCCACGCGGGGACGACCAGTGAGACGGCACGCTTGGGACTCCTGATCGCGTCGCGCGTGTAGAGTCCACCCAGCAGCGCGACGGCGGCGAACCCGATCAGGAACGGCGTCAGCGTTCCGAGCACCCGCCCGAACTGTGCGACCGGATCGATGTTGTGCGTGATCTCGCCGACGACCACGAACACCAGCACCGCGAGCAGGTCACCGAGAGCCAGGACGGCCATCGAGGGTTCAGGATCGACGCGCCAGCGATGGGACGACGCGGCTGACATAGTAGCACTTTGGGCCCGCGATGCCTTTGTTCTCACGTTTTTCGCTCCGCGGGACAGACGCCCGCGACGACGTAGCCGAACCCCTCACGCACGACCGTTGCCGAGAGTCCCGCGTCGGTCATCCGTTCGCGGAGTCGCGACGGTGTGTCGAATCGAGAGTCGAAGCCGACGAGGTGTTCGGCCAGTACCAGCCCACGCCCTCTGATCGTCGACGGGTCGAAATCCGCCACCACGAGCACGCCGCCCGGAGCGAGCGCACGCGCCGCCGCAGTGATCGCCCCGTCGCGGTCGGGTAAGTGATGCAAGGCGTCGACGATTATCACGGCGTCGGCGCGGCCGTCACTGATCTGGAGCGTCGCTGCGTCGCCCTGGACGACGCTGAGGCCGTGCCTGCGAGCCTGTTCCAACATCCCGCGGGCCGCGTCGACGACGACTCGCTCCGAACCTTCGATGGCACGGCTCGCCCGCCCGCTGCCCCCACCCACGTCCACGATGAGGTCGACCGATCGCTCGGCTTCCGCGAGGCCCGCTGCCAGCGCGTCGGCGTCGGCCGACGGCATCACGCGGTCGTAGGCCCAGGCGAACCTGTCGAACACCGCGGCATCCCCGTGCATACCCCCAACGTAATCGGCGACGGTACTTAGTGATCCGTCTGCCGTCGAAACTGGTCGTTTGTCAACCGCAGCCACACCACCCAATATTGAGTGTATAATGAATTTTAGGCCACGATCAATACGCTTCGGGCGAGAATACTGTAATATGCGCCCAAGTTCGATAGAGGCCGACAGTGAAGTGTACGAATGTTTCGAGTGTGGTAGCCGTGTCGAGTCACCCACCGGCCGAGTGTGTGACTCCTGTGGCGGCACGCTGCGCAACATCGCACGGTCACGGGATCTGTAGACCAGCGGCTACTTGCCGGCGTGGCGGCAACGACCGGTATGGAGTTCGCCCTGCTCGGATGGCCGCCGGACGGGCCGACCCTCGAACTCGACTACCGGACCTTTAGCTACGCCGGGAAGTTCGTCATGTCCTCGACCGGCAAGGCCGTCGCGCGCGAGGACGACACGGTGGTCGCCGCGGTGGCGTTCAACGAGGACCGAACCGATAGCTCGACCCTGTGGCTCCGCTACGTCACCGTCCGCGAGGACCACCGGGGCGAAGGGATCGGGCCGCGACTGCTCGCGTTCGCTCGTGAGCAAGCGGCCTCGCGGGGCTACGACCGTGTCAAGATCGCCGTCAACAATCCTTTCGCCTACGAGGCCGGCTATCGCGCCGGGCTTGCCTTCACCGGCGAGACGACCGGCATCGCGGAACTCGTGCTGGCCTGGCCCGCCGAACAGTCAGTCGACACCTACCAGTCGGGACTGGACCGGTACCGTGAGCGAGACCTCTCGGAAGCGGAAACGAGGTTTCTCACCCGAAAGCAGCACAGCGACCCGCCAGCGGTCGTCGACGCACCACCCGCTTCAGGCGACGGCGTCTGACTCGAACAGGCGCGTCTCGCAGGCCTCACACGAGACGGCCGCCACTTCCCGGGTGGTACAGCACGACTCGACGGTGTCGGTGCCAAAGGCGAGGTCGCCCCCGCAGTCTGGACAGGTAACAAGGAAGAGTCGAAGTCCGTTGAGCAACTGGCCGCGGTGTGCGACCGGCATCTCGTCCCAGTCGTCGAGCCACTCGCCCAGCACGTCCGCGGCCCCGATGTCGGCGACGAAGGCTGCCCGCGACTCCCACGTCCCGACGTACTGGCCGTCGACGCGGGCGCGGAACGCCTCGCCGTGGTCCTCGACGGTCACGTCGGCGGCGTCGATATCGAGGATCGCGGGGAGTCGCTCGCGGCCCACGTCGCTGTCGCTGACCGCGTCCATCTGCTCGTGCCACGCCTCGCGGAACGCGTCGGTGAGACAGAGGTCGGCCCCGCCCTGGCACGGTTCGAGCGCGCCAGCGCCGACGAGTACTTCCTCGAGATCGATCTCCTCGGGCGGTTCCTCGGTCGCACTCGGATTACCACGCTCGGTGACTGAGGTGTTTGCGCCCGCTTCGGGTGCCTTGCCGAACGCGTCGAGCAGCCACGCCGGGAAGTACCGCTTGGTCAGCGTCGGCGTCCCGGGGACGAGATACCCCCTGAAGTAGATGCTGGCCGCCGAGACCAGCAGGACGACTCCGGTACCGACGGCCGCGACGGTCGCCGTCGCCCACACGATCCCTGCGCCACCCACTGCGCCCGCGAGCGCCACGGCGATGACGCTGTTGACGATGGTACAGGGGAGACACCGGTTCGCACCGGTGTACTCCGGGTCCTGCCACCGTCGAAGTGTGCCCGTTGCCATACGATTCGATAGCGACAGCGACGATAATAAAGGCCGCGCCGGTCACGCTACCGCCGTTTCCTGTGGGTGGACTCCATCGTCACTGGACGCCCCGCCCGTCGGTGAGCGTTCTGTCTCGACCCGCTCGAACGAACGGTGAGCCGGTACGCACATCCTGTCGACTGTCCCTCTGTGAACGATTTCGCCACCCCGGGGTGGCGAATATCGTCACGAAGTTACAGCCAACAGTATCAAACCGGACTCGTCCTTACGTCGGGGCAATGGGAAACGCTGATCTGCGATCGCTGGCCGTGATCGACGATATCGCCTTCGAGGATCTGGGCGGGAGCGTCGTCGCCGTCGACGCCCATAACTGGCTCTACCGGTATCTGACGACGACGGTCCGCTTCACGAGCGACGGGAAGTACACGACCGCCGACGGCGAGGAGGTCGCCAACCTCATCGGCGTCGTGCAGGGGCTGCCGAAGTTCTTCGAACACGACCTGACGCCGGTGTTCGTCTTCGACGGCAGCGTCGCCGATCTCAAGGAAGACGAAGTCCAGCAGCGCCGCGAGGAACGCGAGGCCCGCGAGGAGAAACTCGAAGCCGCCCGCGACCGGGGAGACTCCGAGGCAGTCGCACGGCTCGACTCCCAGACCCAGCGCCTGACCGACACGATCCTGACGACGACGCGGACGGTCCTCGACCACCTCGACGTGCCGATCATCGACGCCCCCGCGGAAGGTGAGGCACAGGCCGCCCACATGGCCCGGCAGGGCACCGTCGACTACGTCGGCACCGAGGACTACGACGCGCTCTTGCTCGGTGCGCCGCTCACCCTCCGCCAGCTAACGAGCAGCGGCGACCCCGAGCTGATGGACTTCGAAGCGACGCTGGACCACCACGGGATCACGTGGGAACAGCTCGTCGACGCAGCGATCCTCATGGGAACGGACTTCAACCCCGGCATCGACGGCGTCGGTCCGAAAACGGCGATCAAACTGGTCAAAGAACACGGCGACCTCTGGGGCGCACTGGAAGCCAGAGACGAACATATCGACCACGCAGACCGCATCCGCGCGATGTTCCTCGAACCCACCGTCACCGACGACTACGACCTCGATCTGGACGTGAATCCCGACCTCGACGCTGCCCGGGCCTACGTCACCGAGGAGTGGGAGGTCGACGCCGGGGAAGTGAACCGTGGTTTCGAGCGCATCGAGGAGAGCGTCGTCCAGACCGGGCTGGACGAGTGGGCGTAGGGAGCACTGTCGTTCGGCCACTGTCCGAAAGTTCGACGCTCGCTCACGTGTACGGGCTGTCGCCGCCGGTGTGTCCGATCCCATCGCCGGCGGGGAGTTCGGCCGGACACTCTTTCTCGGGATCGCCGTTCGTGGAACCCTCGATATCGTTGCCACAGACGTGTCGCTGGGCGTCGATCGTGTCCTCGTCGAAAGCGATCGCTTCCCCGCCGAAGCCGGAGATTTCGTTGCCGTAGATCTCGTTGTCCGTCGCGATCCGGTCGACGACCGCCTGATCGAAACCGAATTCCGGATACACCTCGTCCGAACCCGGTTTGTACACCTCGATCCCGTTGCCCTCGCCGTCGGCCAGCCGATTCCAGCGGAAGGTACAGTCGTGGCCGCGGACGTGGATCGACTGTGCGCTGAACGGTTCGTTGTTCTGCGAGCCACCCGCGTCCGTGCAGTACTCGATGGTGATGTTGCGAGTCCCGTCCTTGCAGTCGACCATCTCGGCGTGATGATACCCCTCGCTGTTGTCGATGTGGTGGATGCGGATGTTCCGAGTCTGCTCGTAGGTGTCCCAGAAGTACCCGTCGGCCCCGTCCGCGTACACCTGCAGGGGCTGGCCGATGTAGATGATCTCGCCGATGTGGGACACGGGGTCGTCGTAGAGGTACTGCACGCCGGCCGGACCGATCACCTTGAACGGACCGAACTCGCTGTCTTTGACCCGGACGACACTGATCATCGCCCGCTGTGTATGTCCGATCCCGTGGGGAGCGATCACCACGTCCTCGACGTACGCCGACGACTCCGGGCGTGCCGAGACCTGCAGGAGCCGTGTGGTGTACGAGTCGACCTGTTCGGGCGCACTGGGGTCCATCAGTCCGGTGATCGTCACGCCGGTGAGTCGGTAGTGAGAGTGCTGGATCTTGATCGGGTAGTAGTACTGCTCGTCGGTCTCTCTGGAGGGCCTGATAACCGCGTCTTCGGAGCCAGTGATCGTGATCGGACTGTCCGGTTCACCGGGACGGATCGTGACGACACGACCCCTGTACTCCCCGGGCTGCAGGTACACCGTCTGGCCGGGTTCCACCGCATCGAGCGCCGAGAGGATCGTCTCCATCGGCTCCGCTTCAGTCCCGGGATTGTCGTCGTCACCGCCCGGCGACACGTAGATCGTGTCTGAAACCTGTGCTTCCGTGGTCTCTGTCTCGGTGTCCTCGGCCTCCGTGGGAGTGGCTTCGGTCTCCTCGCGGGCAGTGGCAGTCTCGGTGCTGGGTCGGTCGGTCGTTCTCGCGGTGGCTTCCGTTTGCACAGTGTCTTCGGACGGGACGGTCGTGCTTTCAGTGGCTGCCGTGGCGTCTTCAGATCCGTCACTAGAGAAGTCTGTACAGCCAGCGAGCGCACCAGTACCTCCAATGAGAGCGAGCAGTCGACGACGAGAGAGATGCTGACGTGACATTACCAGCTTCTAGAGCTATGAGCACATCATAGTTGTCCAGAAGACAGGTCAGGTGTCCGAGTGAGAACCGGTCGCTCTCCATTACTGGGAGAGTGTCTTCCCGGACCCCATCGAGATCCGATCGAGACGCGGCGATATCGTCGTCGCAGGAGCCACTCACCATACAGTCCACACGTTCCCGCAGTCCTGACACACGGACATTGGATCACCAGCAACCAGTTCTGCCCGAACGTCGTCACTGCCACAGTCCGGGCACTCTACGGTCGACTCGTGCCCGCACTCGGGACAGACGAGACGCGGTCCCGCGTCCTCAACCCGTGGTTCCGTTCGGTCGTGTCCACAAGACGAACACCCAATTGGGACTCGAATCGCGGTACCGTCTCGCGGCACACCGATCGCCAGCACGCTCGCTATCGTGTCCGCGTCGTTCTTGCCGGACTGGAACTCGCCAGGACCGAACCGCACGATTTCGCCAGCTCCGACGGTGTATTCGCCGTCGAGCGTCTCGAAGGTCATCGTGCCGTCCAGGCAGACGAAGACCTCTTCCTGATCGTCGTGTGCGTGAAGACCGGCCAGTCGCTCGCCCGGCGGGACCTGATAGTGGTTGATCGCAGTATCCGACGCACCGAGTTCGTCCGTGAGTCGGTCCCGGACCAGCGTCTGAGGCGTGGAATCTGATCCGCTGGCCTCGAACGTGACGTGCTCCATCAGCTCGGTCTCTCAGGGCGAGAGCTTCGACTGCATCTCGGTCACCCGCTCCTGTAACTCCTCCAGTTGCTGAGCGAAGTCACCCTCCGCTCCCGCCTGTAGCTCCTCGATCTGCTCCTGTGTCTCCGCGAGGAACTCCTCGGACTGTTCTTCGAGATCCTCGTGGGCCGACAGCAGCACGTCGAGTTGCTGGTCGACGGAGTCGACGTAAGACTCCGAGAGTTCCTCTGCACTCTCCATACCTGCTTCGGTCGCTTCAAGTGCCTCGTCGCCGGCCTCCTCGATGGCGTCGAACTGCTGGTCGATCGCATCGCGGACCTGTTCGATGCCTTCGGCCGATCCCGGCACCGACTCCTCGATCGTGTCGAGCGAGTCGTGCAGCGCCTCGCGGGTGGCCTCGGCCCCGCGCTGGTTCAGTTCGGCCTGGCTCTCCAGGCCCGACAGCAGCGACTCGTTGACCTGCTGCTGGAACTCCATGCTGCGAGTGAGCGCTTCGTGACTCTGTTCGACGGCCTTGCGCTGTAGTTCGAACGCCATCGACAGCGGGTTGTCTCGTGCCATACCGGGAGCGTCGGCGGCCTGCCTCATCAATCCCGGCGACTGAGGGCATCTCGCCACTGGCACACAGCCGAAAGCGGTGGGTTTTACGAGACGGCGAGCCACGATTCAGGTGTCATGACCGACGAGTTCAGGACCGAACACGACAGTCTCGGAGAGATGCAGGTGCCGGCCGACGCGTACTGGGGCGCACAGACCCAGCGCGCCGTCGAGAACTTCCCGATCTCGAACGAAACCTTCGGCCGACGCTTCGTCCGTGCGCTGGGCGTCGTCAAGAAGGCCGCCGCGCAGGCCAACGAGGATCTGGGCAAACTCGACAGCGAGACGGCCGGCTACATCGTCGAGGCCGCCGACGAAGTGATCGCCGGCGAGCACGACGACCAGTTCCCGGTCGACGTGTTCCAGACCGGGTCGGGCACGTCCTCGAACATGAACGCCAACGAGGTCATCGCCAACCGCGCGACCGAACTCTCGGGCGGCGAGATCGGGACCCGCGCCATCCACCCCAACGACCACGTCAACTACGGCCAGTCCAGCAACGACGTGATCCCGACGGCGATGCACGTCGCCGCGCTGGAGGCCGTCGAGAAGGACGTGCTGCCCGCGCTGGGGACGCTGCAGGACGCCCTCGCCGAGAAGGAAGACGCCTTCGACGACGTGGTCAAGACCGGCCGCACCCACCTCCAGGACGCGACGCCGATCACACTCGGTCAGGAGTTCTCGGGCTACCGCGCCCAGATCGAGAAGGGGATCACCCGCGTCCAGAACACTCGTGACCACCTCTCGGAACTGGCGCTGGGCGGGACCGCCGTCGGAACCGGGCTAAACACCGATCCCGAGTTCCCAGCGAAGGCCGCCGAGTACATCAGCGAGGAGACCGGCGTCGACTTCCGCGAGGCCGACAACCACTTCGAGGCACAGGCCGCCCACGACGCGATGAGCGAGGCCCACGGCGCGCTTCGGACGGTCGCCGGCAGCCTCAACAAGATCGCAAACGACCTGCGCCTGCTCGCCTCGGGCCCGCGAAACGGTCTCGGCGAGGTCGACCAGCCAGAGAATCAGCCCGGGTCGTCGATCATGCCCGGCAAGATCAACCCCGTCGTCGCCGAGGCGGTCAATCAGGTCCACAAGCAGGTCGTCGGCAACGACGCCGCCGTTTCGGCCGGGGCAGCGGAGGGACAGATCGACCTGAACCTCTACAAGCCGATCCTCGCGAACAACTTCCTCCAGTCGGCGCGCCTGATCGCCAACGGCAGCGAGGTGTTCGCCGAGAAGTTCGTCGCCAAACTCGAAGCCGACCGCGAACACTGCAAGGAACGCGTCGAGCAGTCGATGGCACTGGCCACGGCGCTCAACCCCGCCATCGGCTACGACAAGGCCAGCAAGGTCGCGAAGCAGGCGCTGGCCGAGGACAAGACGGTCAAGCAGGTCGTCGTCGAGGAGGGCTATCTCACCGAGGCGGAAGCCGAGGAAGTCCTCGATCCGAAGAAGATGACCGAGCGGGTGGTGCTTGGCGAAGAGTAGTCTGCGAGGCGTTTCATCGCCGTAGTCGGCGCGTACCGGTACATCGCTACAGTAAACACTGCGAGCGACGCCGTCGGCCTCACTCTGTTTCGGTCTCGTTCGCGCTCTCGTTGCCGACGAACAGCCTGACCTCCCCGCCGCCGATCCAGTTGTCGTCGACCCAGGCCGGTTTCTCGACGGTCGCGTCACCGATCTGCGAGTACTCGAACGTGTAGGTGATCTGCTCGCGCTCGCCGTCCTGGGTCTGGTTGTAGTCGACCGACAGCGACCGAACGAACCCGTCGGGCGAGACGACCGCCCGGGCAGTGTAGTTTCGGATGTCGTAGCCGTTACGGAAGGCGTAGTCGGTGCCGACGATCTCGTAGTAGCGCTGGCCGTCGACACGCGTCTCCCCGACGGTCACGTTCTCGGTCTGGAGGTACTCGGTGATGGCCGATCCCGCGTGTCGGCCGACCTGTTCGCGCGCCGGTCCCAGCGGTAGCCGTTCGTACTCGAACTCGCCGCCCTGTTTCAATCTGGTGTATCGGCCGCTCTCGTCGGCGTAGAGCTCGTACTCCCCGAGATAGCTGAACTGCGATTCCCGCGGGGCTTCCTTGCGGTTGGTCCAGTACGCGTAGTGGCTCTGGTTCTCGACCGTCGCTTCCTTGCGCACGTCCCCGACGAACGTCCTGTCGTCGAAAAAGCGGACACGCGTGTAATTGCTCTCCCAGGTGTAGGACGTGCCACTGGCCGCCTCCATATGGGCCAGTGCCAGCCTGTCGAGGTCGACGATTTCGGCACCGGTGACGCCCGGCGGGAGCGGACTCGCCGGCGTCGCCGTCGCCGCCGCGTCCGGTACCGGGGCCGGCGTCACCGTCGTCGCCTGCTCTCCGGTCGGGCCCAGCGTCGAACAGCCGGCCAGAAGCGCCAGCACGACGACGAGGACGAGGCGGGAGTTCACGAGGGGTACACAGGACTGAACGGGTAAAAATCAGGGGGATGTCGGCGGGAATCGAAGGCCGAGAGACGGCACAGACGGTCAGTCGCTCGCCGAGACGGTCCCGTTCTCTCCGTCCCAGTGCCCGCTGACCCACGCCGGCCGCTCGACCGTCGTCGTTCCGACGGCGGTGTAAGTAAAGCCGTACGATACGCTCCGGGACCGGTCGCGAGCGGCGACGCGATAGCTGACGTTCAGTGACCGGACGAACCCGTCCGCCCTGATCTGTGCCCGGACGGTGTAGTTCGCGACGCCGCCCGGCGCGACGGGGGTGTCGATCCCGCGACCACGGAGTTCGTAGTACCGCCGACCGTCGATCCGCGTGGCGGCGACCGTCGCGCTCCGCGCCGGGAGGTACCGCTCGATGGCCGTAACGGCGATCCCGCCCACGCGGACGCGTGCCGGTGCGGGCCCGGTCCGGCTGAACTGCGTGTTGTTCTCGGTGTCCGTGTAGTAGGCGTACCGGAGCGATTCGGTGGCGAACTCCGAGTAGTTGCCCAGGTAGCGGGGCCGACCGCTGCGCCAGACGATCCGGTGGTTCGTGAAGTAGCGGTACGTCGACTCGTTCGCGACGCGGGCGACGTACCTGACGTTCGTCCCCGTCGGGTTGCCACGCCGACCGGTCGTGCGTTCGCGGGCCTCCCACGTGTATGACTGACCGGTGATCGCGACCTGATGAGCGTCGACGAGCCTGTCGATATCGACGACTCCGTTGCCGGTGACGCCCGGCGGGAGGGGACTTGCCTCGGGTGTCGGCGTCGTCGCCGTCTGGACCGGGGCGGGCGTCAGCGTCTCGGTCCCGCCGCTGGGGCCGGTGACGCCGCTACAGCCGGCCAGCACGAGGAGGACGAGGAGCGCGACTGCCGGTCGCATAGCCGCCCTTGGGTGGCCAGCCCTAAAAATGGCTCTCGAACCCCGGCCGCGACGACCGGGGGACCGGGCGACAACGGTGCGTTTTTTGCGGGTGGGACTCCGAGCGCTCACTAATGACCGACTACGACTACGAGGAACTGGGGCTGGTGGCCGGCCTGGAGATCCACCAGCAACTCGACACGGCGACGAAGCTGTTCTGTCACTGTCCGACGGCGATCCGCGAACCCGAGGAGTCGACCCGCTCGCTGACCCGGTATCTCCACCCGACCAAGAGCGAACTCGGCGAGATCGACGACGCCGCACTGGAGGAGAGTATGGTCGACCGCGAGTTCGAGTATCTCGCCTACGACACGACCTGTCTCGTCGAGGAGGACGACGAGCCACCACACCGCGTCGACCGGGAGGCGATGGACGTGGCCCTGGAGATCGCACAGCTACTGGACATGAACGTGGCCGATCAGGTCCACGTGATGCGGAAAATCGTCATCGACGGCTCGAACACCTCCGGGTTCCAGCGGTCGATGCTGGTCGCCAACGACGGTGAGATATCGACGAGCGAGGGCGCGGTCGGCATTGAAGACATGCTGCTCGAGGAGGAGTCGGCCCAGCGCGTCGAGGAGACCGACGACGGCGTCCGCTTCTCGCTGGACCGACTCGGCATCCCGCTGGTCGAGATCGGGACCAAGCCGGACATCCGCTCGCCAGAGCAGGCCCGCGAGGCGGCCCAGCGCATCGGTATGTTACTGCGCTCGACGGGCCACGTCAAGCGCGGCCTCGGTACCATCCGGCAGGACGTGAACGTCTCGATCGCCGACGGCGCACGGATCGAACTGAAGGGCGTCCAGAGCCTCGACGACATCGACGACCTCGTCCGCAACGAGGTCCGCCGGCAGGTCGAACTGCTGGAGATCAAGGACGAACTGCACGACCGTGACGCCAGCGTGGGCGACCCACAGGACGTGACCAGCGTGTTCGAGGACACGGAGTCGGGTGTCATCCGCGGCGCGCTCGATTCGGGCGGCGTCGTGGAGGCCGTCCGACTCGCTGGCTTCGACGGCCTCGTCGGCCGCGAGATCCAGCCGGATCGACGCCTCGGCACCGAACTCTCCGATCACGCCAAGCGCCACGGCGCGGGCGGGATCTTCCACACGGACGAACTGCCGGCCTACGGCGTCACCGACGAGGAGGTCGCTGCGCTGCGCGACGCCGTCGATGCCGGTCCCGAGGATGCCGTGGCCATCGTCGCGGACGATCCCGAGACCGCCGAACTGGCCATCGAGGCCGCCGCCGAGCGCGCCGAGACAGCGATGGAGGGCGTGCCCGAGGAGACCCGCGACGCCAACGACGACGCCACGTCGCGGTACCTCCGGCCGCTGCCCGGCGCGGCCCGGATGTACCCCGAGACGGACGTGCCGCCGGTTACCCCCAACCCCAGTGAGGTCGAGACGCCGGAACTGCTCACCGAGAAGGTCGACCGCTACCAGTCCGAGTTTGGGCTGGACGCCGGCCTCGCCGAACAGGTCGCCTACGGCCAGCGCTGGCGACTGTTCGAGGACGCTGTCGCCCGCGGCGTCGACGCGACGCTGGCGGCCCAGACGCTCGAATCGACGGTCACGGAACTCCGCCGCGACGACGTGGCGGTCGAGCACCTGACGAACGACCACTTCAGCGAGACGCTGGATCTGGTGGCCGAGGGCGAACTCGCCAAGGAGGGTGTCCCGGAACTGCTGGCCGCGCTGGCCGAGGAGCCCCGACTCGACGCCGCCGAGGCAGCCGAGGAGGCTGGCCTCGGCAGTGCCGCCGAGGACGAGGTGCGCGAGGCCGTCGTCACGGTCGTCGAGCGCCACGCCGACCAGGTCGCCGAGGAGGGCATGGGCGCGTTCTCGGCGCTGATGGGCGAGTGCATGGGCGAACTGCGCGGCAAGGCCGACGGCGACGTGGTCAGCGACGTGCTCCGCGAGGAGATCCAGCAGCGAGCGTAATGTCGGCGAACCACGACGAATTTTCGCGGTGAACGTCGAAACGGTTGTTTTGACCGTGGGTTTTGTATACGCGGCGGGTCATAGGTATGTCCATGCTAAACACCGGGGACCGCCTGCCACTCGATTCAGTCCCCGAGGGGACGACGCTGCTGTGCGTCGGCCCGCCGATGGCGGGCAAGCGACGACTCGCATTGCGACTGCTCGCCGACGGTGCGACCGACGACGACACGACTGCCCTCGTCTCGACTGACAGCAGTACGGCGGCGCTCCGCGCCGAGTACGAGAGCGCGCTCGAGGGCGTCTCGCCGGCGGTCGGAATCGTCGACTGTGCCGGCGACGCCTACGGAGATCCGAAAGACAACGAGTGGACGCGCCACGTCTCGATGCCGGCCGACCTCGGCAGCGTCGGCGCGGCGGTGACCGATCTCTACGACTCGCTTGCCAGCGGTCGCGCGGGGGCCGTCGACCGCCTCGGCGTCCTCTCGCTGACCACGCTCGCACTCAACGCCGACCTCGACCGGACGATACGCTTCGTTCACTCGCTGACGCGACTGGTCGAGGACCGGGACGGACTCGCGGTCCTGACCGCCCACCAGGAGTCGTTCGACAAGACCGATCTCGGACAGGTGCAGTCGTTCGTCGACGGCATCGTCCACGTCAGGGACGGCACCGACGGCCTCGAAGCCCGCATCGAGGGGCTTGGCGCGGACGACGGCTGGCACAGCGTCCCCGTCTCGACGGCTCCCCGGCACGAACTGGGCGTCCCACAGCCTGCGACGCCGGCCCCGGGAACGTCCGAGCCGGCGGCCACGTCGAACGATCTCGCCTTCGACTCGCTCGCCGAACTGATCGAGCAGGTCGACAGCGACCGGCCGACGCTGACGGTGTGTAACCGGGAGAGCCCGGACGAACGACTCGAACACGTCCGCGACTTTTTCGAGGACCTGAACATCGAGGTCCGGGAGACGACGCTGGCCACGGAGAACCCCCGCGACGTGGCGCTGCTCCACCGGGGTCCAGTCCAGATGGCCTCCTCGCCGCTCTCGCAACTGGCAAGCGGCGTCGAGACGGCCAACGCCGAGAACGATCCCTTCGCCACCCGCCGCGGGCCGGACGTACTCGAAGCGCTGCACGAGCGCATCTTCGGCGCACGCGGCGTCGAAAAGCAGTTCCTCATCGACGCCAGCACGGCCATCGAGATGACCGCGTGGCAGACCGGCGGCGGCCGACTCCTCGCGGGGTTCCAGCAGCTCTCCCGGTACTGGGAGAGCCCGCGCTCGCGGCGCGTCATGCACCGGATCGCGGACGCCGGCGTCGACGTGCACATCTACGGCGTCCCGGACGTGGTGCCCAGTCCCGAGCGTGCGAACGTGACGATCCACCCCGACAGTTGCCAGGAGATCGAGGAGTCGTGGTTCGTCACTTTCGACGGCGACGGTCGGACCGACCGCACGGGGACACTGGTCGTCCGCGAGACCGACCCCGAGGTGTACGAGGGATTCTGGACCTACGAGCCGTCGATCTCGCAGGACGTGTTCCGGTACCTGCGGGACACCTACGGCGTCGTCGAGGAGAGCGGTCAGCAGGCGACCTCCTGACGCTGCTTACTCTTCGTCGCGGTCGTCCAGTCGCTGCGTGGCCTGTCTGAGCAGCCCCCGCAGCGTCGTCGTCTCGCGGCCGGTCGGGTGTGCGCGCCCCAGTAGCCGGCGGAACAGCCGCCGGGTCTTGTCGCGTTTCTCCTCGGGGTGGCCGACCGCGTCGAGGAAGTCGGCGAACTGCCCGTGGAGGCCCTCGATCTCGGGCTGGTCGGCCCGGTCGTGGGTCGGATCGGGCAACTGAGTCTCCTCGACCGTCAGCGACCGGAGTTCGTACAGGACGATCGTCGCGGCCTGGCCGAGGTTGAGGACGGGGTACTCCTCGCTGGCCGGGATCGAGCACACCTGATCGAGTCGCGATATCTCCTCGTTGGTGAGGCCGACCCGCTCGCGCCCGAAGACGATGGCCGTGTCCGCCTCGATCTCGGCGAGGTCGTCGGCCAGTTCCCTCGGCGTCACGAACGGGTAGCGGACGTGCTTACGACCGTCCTCGTTGGTGATCGCCGTGCAGCCGACGGTGTGGTACTCGTCGGCGAGTTCGTCGAAGCTGATCTCGCGGGCGTTCGGCAGGATGTCCTCGCGGGCCTGGCCGGCGTAACCGTAGGCCTCGCTCTCGCGAGGGAGGTCGGGCGGGTCGACCAGCAGGAGTTCGTCCAGCCCGAAGTTCTTCATCGAGCGAGCGATCGTCCCGACGTTACCCGGTGTCTCGGCGTCGACGATAGCGACGGCGACCTCACTCATCGTGGCACCCGATCATAGGTCCAGATCGTCGAGGTCGACGTTCAGCGCGTCGAGTTCCTCGTCGTCGACGCGTTCGAGTTCCTCCTCGAGCCCCGGTAGCTCCTCGGTGGGATCGGGAGCCTCGGGGATGCCCTCGGGATCGCTATCGACGTGTTCGACGCCGGCGTACCCCTCGGGGGCGCGGCCGCCGTCGAAGAACCACTCGTGGAAGGCGTCCTGTACCTGGACGGTGCCGATTACGCCCTCGTCGGCGACTTCGCGGAACCAGTAGACGAAGTCGGTCTCGTGGTCGCGACAGAGGATCACCTCACCGCGTGGCTCGCCGTAGATCACTTCGGCCGGCTCACACTCCTCGATCCTGTCGTCGCCGTAAGCGAGCCAGCAGGCGTCACAGGGATCGGTCAGTCGCTCGGTGAGTCGCAGTACCCGCGCTCGGGTGTCCTCGTCCATCGTTCCCAGCGGTCTGATCCGTCCCTCGTCGTCGAAGACCTCGTCCTCGTCGAACCGCCACCCCCGGAGTCCGATGTTGACCTTGGCCATGCCCGCTCTTTGCCGGGGATCGACAAAAGCCACGCGATGCAGGCTCTCGTTGGCAGAGCGCTTATTTCCTGTGGTACCGTACCAAATCACATGGTCGCGATCTGGCTCACAATAGGGGCGACCGTGCTGGTGGCGTTCCTGGTGTGGCATCATCGCCGCACGGAACGGGAACCGCGGGAGCGCCCGGTGTTGCCGGCCCACTATTCGAGTCTGCTCCACTTCGACCGCTCGCGCTATCCGGGGCTCTGTGCGGCCTGTGGCACGGAGAACACGCCGGGGTACAACGTCTGCAAGGAGTGTGGCGAGCGACTCCCCGGCGGGACGGACACGCGCACCGACATGGACGTGTCCCAGATATTCGGGGAGTGAGGGGATCGGTCGCCGACGGGGAGCGGACCGCTTTTGAGTGGGGAATCCTCAGTGGGGCTATGCAGAACGTCGACGCCGCCGGACTGGGCATCGGTGACGACTACCCCACCCGGATCATGGGTGTACTCAACATCAGCGAGGAGTCGCCGTACGATCCGAGCGTGTTCAACGATCACGCCGACGCCGCCGCCTACGTCGACGAGCAACTGATCGGCGAGGGGGCCGACATCGTCGACGTGGGGCTGGAGTCGGCCAACAAGCGCTTCGACGTGCTCTCGGCTCAGCAGGAACTCGACCGACTGGAGACCGCCATCGAGACCATCGAGTCGGTCGACGGCGACGCCGTCTTCTCTATCGAGACGCGTTACCACGAGGTCGCAGAGGCCGCCATCGAAGCGGGCTTCGACATGGTCAACGACATCGCCGGGTTCGCCGACCCGGAGATGCCCGCAGTCTGTCGCGAGTACGACGTGGCCGTCGGGAAGATGGCGAGTCCACCCGACGTAGAGCGGCCCGGTGCGGTCGAGGAGACCGACTGGGCCGCCCGCAAGTCTGCGTCGTGGGCCGAACAGGCCGACTACGTCGATCAGGTGTACGAGGCGCTGAAACAGCACGGGCTGACCGACAAGACCATCGTCGACCCGGCTTTCGGTGGCTGGTCGGAGGCAAAGACACTCGAAAACGACCGGGCGACGTTCCGCCGCCTCCGGGAGTTCCGAGCGCTGGACCGGCCGATCCTCGTATCGATCAACCGCAAGAACTTCCTGCGGTCGCTCGCGGACCGCTCGACCGACGAGGCGCTCCCGGTGTCGCTGGCCGCGACCTCGATGGCCATCGACAGGGGCGCACACGTCGTCCGCACCCACGACGTGGCCGAGACGCTCGACGCCGCCAAGATCGGTGACGCATTCAGCGATAGCCCGCGGCGGTCCGACGCGCTGGGCGTCGAGGAACTCGACGTGACCGGCGGGCTGGAAGTCGCCCGCTACGTCGACGCGACCGGGGCCGACTTCGACCCCGAGGACGGGGTCACGCGTGCCTTCCGACTCACCGGCCTCGACGCGGCCGAGCGGGCCGCGTTGCGGGGCGCGAGCGCCGAGACGGGCGTCCGCTATGTCGACCAGTCGCCGCCGCTACTGGTCGGTACGCCCGCGGCACTGGACCGTCTCGCCGGCGCTGTCGAGGGTTCGGAGCACCTTGCGGAAGTGACCAGATGGATAGCAAACGAGGTATAGTAAGAGAAAACTTATACCCAATGCCCCAGAAAGGACGGATGAAGGCCGAAAGGGCACCCGGGTAGGGGTACACGGTTCGTGCCATTTCGGCTCAAAACTCGGTTTATCTCGGCACTAATCACCCAGCGATAGCTATGGAATACTCCGACTGGCACCCCGTCTACGAGGCGATACTGTCCGATTTCGGCTATCCACGTGACGGCGACGAGGCCGCACGTGACCGACTCGGTGAACTCGTGGCGGATCGAACGACGTTCGACCCCGAAACGCTCGGTATCGACGGCCAGCACGTCGCTATCGCCGGTGGCGCGCCCTCGCTAGCCGACGAGATCGAACTCGCGGCGGGGGCCGATCTGGTCGTCGCCGCGTCGACGGCCGCCGAGCGCTTGCTGGATGCTGGTGTGGCCGTGGATCTCGTGGTCACCGATCTGGACAAACACGCCGAGCGGGTCGTTGAGTACACGCAAGACGGCATTCCGGTCGCCGTCCACGCCCACGGCGACAACGTCGCGCTGGTCGAGTCAACAGTTCCCGAGTGTGACCCGTCGTTCGTGCTCCCGACCACGCAGGCAGCGCCGGCAGGGCCCGTCAGAAACTTCGGGGGGTTCACCGACGGCGACCGAGCGGCCTTCCTCGCAGATCACTTCGGCGCGGCGGACCTCGTCTTTCCGGGGTGGGACTTCGACGACCCGGACGTGTCGCCCTCGAAGGCACGAAAGCTCGACTGGGCCGAGCGACTGCTTTACTGGCTCGAACAGCGACGCGGCGAGCGCTTCTCGGTGCTGGACGGCCGTCGCGAGGAGATCGACACCGAGGCGCTCCCGGTCTCGTAGGATCAGTCGGGGGCCAGTGCAGAGAGGGTCGCGTCGATCTGGTCGGGGTCGGCCGCTCGCGGGAACGACACCGAGACGGCGTCGACGCCGTCGACTTCGGCGAACGCGTCGAAGCGCTCGCGGCACTGCTCGGGCGTACCGGCCGCGCCCAGCGCGTCCAGCAGGTCGTCGTCGATGGCCGCCATCGCCGCCTCGTGGTCGCCGCTGGCCCACTGCTGGGCGATTTCGTGAGCAGTGTCCTCGTACCCCTGTCGGGCCAGCGCGTCCCGGTAGAAGGTGCCCATCCCGCCGACGTAGAAGGCGATGTGCTGGCGCGTTAGCTCGCGGGCCTCCGCGCCGTCGTCGAGCGCACAGCAGGGCAGCGACAGCGTGACCCGCTGGTCGCTCCGGTCGCGGTCGCCCAGTTCGCCGCCTCGTTCGAAGTCTTCGAGTCGGTCCTGCAGGCCGTCGCGAGTCGTCATCAGCGCGTGCCAGCCGTCGCCGAAGCGCCCGGCGAGTTCGACCGACTTCGGCCCCAGACCGCCGGCGTCGATGCCCGGCACCGGCTCCGGCGGGTCACAGCGAAGCCGAAAGCCCGATAGCTGGAAGATGTCACCGTCGTAGTCGACGGTCTCGCCCGACAGCACCGCCTTGACGATGTCGATGGTCTCTCTGGTGTAGCGAAGCGGGCGCTCGAAGTCGACGCCGTGCCAGCCCTCGATGACGATGGGGCCCGACGGCCCGAGGCCGATCCGCAGGCGGCCGTCCGAGACCTCCTGTAACGTCGCCGCGGTCTGGCCGATCAGCGCTGGCGTCCGCGAATAGACGTTCATGATCGAGGTGCCGACGCCGATCTCGTCGGTGTGCTCGGCGATACTCGTCAGCGTCGTCACGGCGTCCCGGCCCCACGTCTCCGGGAGCCACACCCGATCGTATCCGAGGGCTTCGGCGCGCTGGCTCATTTCGACCAGCGTGTCGACGCTGGGCTGTGCTGCGACTGGCAGGAACACGTCTCTGTCGGGGGTTTCGCTCATAGTTCTGGAGTCTCCTCGATGTCGGGAATCCCACGGGGGGTGATCGTCTCGCCGGTCAGAAAGCTCGCGGCCTCGCTGGTCAGGAACTGGATCACGTCGGCGATCTCGTGACTGGTGCCGACGTTGCGGTCCGGGTCCGCCCGCTCGACCTGCTCGGCTTCGATGCCCATCTGGCTGGACAGGCCCGGCGTGGCGACGTAGCCCGGCGCGACACAGTTGACCCGGACGCCCTCACTGGCCCACTCGTAGCCCAGCGTCTTCGTGAGGTTGATGATCCCAGCCTTGGCCGCCGCGTAGTGGCTCATGTAGGGCGCGCCGTGGTGGCCGGCGACGCTGGCGACGTTGACGACGCTGCCCCCGCCGTCGGCCAGATCGTCGGCCGCCGCGTGCGTGCAATTGTACGTTCCGGTGAGGTTCACGTCGACGACGGACTCCCACCCGTTGGGCGAGATGTCCGAGAAGCCAGCCATGAACGAGGCCCCGGCGTTGTTGACGAGTACGTCAAGCCCACCCAAGTCGTCGCGGGCGGCGTCGACGACTGCCTCGACGGCCTCGCGCTCGCGCACGTCACACTCGACGCCGACGGCGTCGCCGGCGTACTCGTCGGTGATCGCCTCGGCCGCCGTTTCGATCTCTTCTCTGTCACGCGAACAGATCGCCACGTCGACGCCGTCGGCGGCGAAGGCCTCGGCGGTCGCCCGCCCGATCCCCCGCGACGCCCCCGTCACGAGGGCCACGTCGCCGTCGACGCTGAACTGATCGGTCATACCGACAGGTCGGGCGGTGTCGTGTTAAATCCCCACACAGTCCACGGTCGACAACGGAGGCCGCGTGGTTCGGCGGGCTCGCATCAGCCGGAGCGGACTAGTAGTAGCCCGCGATGAGTTCCTCGACGGTCTGCTCGATGTCGCGCTCGGCGATAAAGGTCGAGAAGGCGAGCCGTTGTTCGATCCCCGTATCCGGTAGCACCATCGACTTCTGGCCGCCGGTGTGATTACGCACGCGGTTGAAGTCCCGGTACTGGTGCTGGAGGAAGGTCGGGAAATCGTCCAGCGAGATGTCCCCACGGGGCGGGATCGACCCTTTGATGCCGTTGATCGTCTTCAGCGCCTCTTTCGAGGCGACGTAGTCGAGGAAGGTCTTCGAGGTCTCGGGGTCCTCCGCGGCGGCGGGCGCGACGATGGAGTCCATCCCCATGACGTAGGTGTCCTCGGTGCCCGGGAACGGGACGTGGTCCCACTCCGATTGGTAGTCGAAGCCTTCGACTTCGGCGTAGGCACCGGCGACCCAGTCGCCCTGATGGAAGAAGACGGCCTCGCCGTCGATGAACGCGTCGTTGGCCCCGACCATCCCCTGGAAGTTGGTGTTCTCGTGGCCGAAGGCGGCGTAATCGTCGAGGAGCTGGATCGACTCCCGGATCTCGCGCTCGTACTCGCGTGCGTTGCCCGCCGCGATGTCGTCGTAGGCGTCCGCTCCGGCCTCGCCGATGAGGATCTGTGACCACAGTTGCAGTACCGTCCAGGGGTTCTTCATGGGCTGGGCCATCCCGACGACGCCGTCGCCGTGGGCCTGTGCGAGCACCTCGCGGAACTCCGTGGGATCACTGATCGACTCGGGGTCGATACCCCGCTCCTCGGCGAGTTCGACGTTGTAAAAGAGGTTGTTCTTCCGGTGGATCGTGATCGGGACGCCGTACTGTCGCCCCTCGAAACTGACGAGCTCTCTGGCCCCCTCGTTGAATCCGCGGTGGAGTCCGCTCTCCTCCCACAGGTCCGAGATGTCCATCACCACGTCGGCGTCGATGTACGGTTTGAGGTTGTTCCCCGGCCACTCGACGAAGATATCGGGCGGGTTCTCCAGCAGAATCCGACACTTGATCTCCAGATCGTGAGCGGTGTTACTGTACGACTGATCTTGCACCGTGACGTCGGGATGCTGCGACGTGAAGCCGTCGAGCAGCGCTTCGAGCATCGTCTGGCCGTCTCCTTCCCCGAAGAAGTGGCCGATCTCGATCTCGCGCTGATCGGCTCGCGTTCGTGCCCCGGTTGATCCACTCATTGGGGACTGGTACCGTCCACTACAAAATAAGCTGCGCGGCCGATTATCATCTCTTGAAGCCACACTGCTGACGGATCGAACGACTCTCACCCCTGTCCGTGCTGGGAGCCGACCCGCACCGTTCGCCCGTCGGACCGCACGGAATTAAGTACCGTCCCGCGCACCGTCTCTGGTATGGAAGACGTACGCGTCACGAGTCAAGCTTACGCCGGACAGGACGACTGTCTCCACCTCACGAACGGCGTCGTCGAACTCGTCGCGACGACGCAGGTCGGCCCGCGGATCGTCTCGTTCTCGCTTGCCGACGGTGACAACGTCCTTTTCGCCGACGAGGGGACGCTCGCCGACTACGACCCGGACGAGTGGAACGTCTTCGGGGGCCATCGGCTCTGGCACGCGCCCGAGGACCACGAACGAACCTACGTGCCCGACAACGACCCCGTCGAGTACGAGGAGACCGGGGCCGGTGTCCACCTCGTCCAGCCACTCGAGGACGAGACCGGCATCCGCAAGGAGATCAGCATCGAGCTGGCGGCCGACGAACCCGAGGCCATCGTGACTCACTCGCTGACCAACGAGGGGACCTGGCCGGTCACGCTGTCGCCGTGGGGCGTGACCGTGCTGGCTGGTGGCGGCCGCTGTGTCGTCCCCTTCGAATTCGGCCCCGACGCGCCCGAACCGAACCGCTCGATCGCCCTGTGGCCAGACGCCAGCCTGGCCGACGACCGCCTCACCTTCCTCGACGAGTACGTCCTGATGGAGCAGGACGCCAACGGCGACCCGACGAAGTTCGGCGTCTCCGCGACCGACGGCTGGGCCGCCTACGTCCTCGATGGGACGGCCTTCTGCAAGTCCTTCGAGCTACGCGACCACGCGGCGTATCCCGACCGGGGCAACCCCGTCGAACTGTACACGGACGACACTATTTTCGAACTGGAATCGCTGGCTCCGCTGACGGAACTGGCCCCCGGCGAGACGGCGACCTACACGGAGACGTGGCGGCTGTTCGACGGCGTCGACGCACCCGAGACGGCCGCGGATATCGAGGACGCGCCGTACGGCGACGCGTGAGACCGCCCCGCTGCGTGGCATTCGTCCGCTCGGCAGTTCACACCTGATACACGATCGCCTTCTCGTCCTGATAGGTCTCGGGCAGGTCTCCGACGCCCCACCCCTCGCCTGTCGTCTCGATGTAGTAGTACTGTCGCCCGTCTTTCTCCCAGTAGCTCCCCGGCAGGTCCTTGCCGTAGATGCCGGCCGCCATGTGTCCCGGCGGTCGGATCAACACCATGTCGTAGCCGAAGGGTTCGGCCTGCAGGACGGCCGCCAGCAGGATCGCGGTGTCCTCGCAGTCGCCCTCCACGTCGACGGCGGTCTCGGCCGGGAGCTTCGGGTAGTCGTCGTAACCCGTCGCCACGTCGTCGGAGACGTAGGGGAAACTCTGGACCCAGTCGATGACGAACTCCGCTTTCGCTCGCTTCTCGGTGAAGTCGTTCTCGTCGGCGGCGTCGAACAGGATTTCGGCCATCGATGTCGCGTTGCCGTTGGACTGTGACACCGCGACGTACTCGTCGTAGCCGCGGCCGCGTGGCTCCGTGGTGGCCTCGCTGTAGGCCGACTTCCAGATGAAGAAGGTCAGGCTCCACGACTGCCCGTCGGTCTGTCCGGTGAAAGCGAGGTGATAGGCACCCTCGACCGGCGTTCGCTCGAAGCTGTCCGTGCTGGTCTGGCCCTTCGCGTGGTCGGGCGAGTCTCTGCCGATCCGGTTCGTCTCGCCGTCGACACTGAAGGGGTCGCTCTCGCCCAGATACGTCAGTTCCTCCGTCTCGACGTCCTCGACGGAGCGCTCGGCCGGCATCGCGAACAGCATGTGATGCAGGCGAGTGTCTCGCGGGACCTCGCCCGTCGTCGTCGAGATCGAGACCCGTGTCGTCTCCCCACTACTGGGGGCCTCGAACCCCTCGCTCGTCCCGTACGCCATCCCCTCGCCCCGTGGATAGCCGTAGGTGAACCCGAGTATCTTCACCCGGTCCTGTTCGATCACCGGATACGGGTAGACCGTCAGCGATAGCTCGGTCGCGGAGTACGACCGCAGGTGCGTCTGGTCGTTCAGGTGCTCCTCGACGGAGAGCGCATTCATCGAGTCCGTGGGTCCCGGCGTCGGTGTCGCTGTTGCCGTCGCTGTCGGTGTTTCCGTGGGCGTGGGCGTCGGCGTTTCCGTTGGTGTGGGCGTCGGTGTCGGTGTCGGCGTCGGCGTTGGCGTCGCCGTCTCGGTGGCCGTCGGCGTGGATGTCGCTGTCCGCGTCGTCTCGGTTCCGCCGGATTCCGCTGTCACCGTCTCCTCGGACGCCGTGGCCGTCACACCGTCCGCGGCATCCGTTCCCTGTGACTGAACGTCCGCCTTCTCCTGTACGTCGGGGTCCTTGGGAGCGTAATCCTCGCTGTCGATCACGCCGTCGCCGTCGCTGTCCTGAATCGTGCTCTCGTCGTCCTCACCGCTGGTGAGTGACTGGCACCCCGCCAGCAGCGACGCCGAGGAGAGTGTGGCGAGAAACCCGCGACGGTCCAGTGGTAGTTGCATACAGAGAAATCCATCAGCTGATTGTATCAATATTGGGGTCAATCACGAATCAGTTGGTGACACTCGCTGTCAGGGACCGTCCGAGCGGTCCACCGATGGCTGTCGTCCGGGTCCCGTTTGCCGAACAGCCCGCGACCGGTCGGTCTCGCTCCGACGACCGAACAGTCACTTCGGTGGCACCTTTATACCGCCTGACACTGTAGGTGTGTGCATGGTTGGCATAACCTACGAAGACTTCCTGGACCTCTCCTACGAGCCCACCGACAGCGACCTCGTCTGTGCGTTCTACGTCGAGCCAGCGGCCGATCAGGACGCCGAATCGGCGGCCAGTCGGGTCGCCAGCGAGTCCTCGAACGGGACGTGGGCGGAGCTACAGGTCGAGGGGAGCGTGACGGACCTCTCGGCGACGGCCTGTGGCATCGAGGCCGCGACGGCGGGCGACCGAGAGGGGTACCGGGTGGCGGTGGCGTACCCCGACGCGCTCTTCGAAGGCGGAAATATGCCACAGGTGCTGTCCTGCATCGCCGGCAACATCCTCGGGATGAAGGCCGTCGACCGGATTCGACTGCTCGACTGTGAGTGGCCCGAACCGCTGGCGACCTCGTTCCCGGGCCCGCAGTTCGGCACCGGCGTCCGCACCGAGATCTTCGACGCCGGTGACCGACCGATCACCGCGACGGTCCCAAAACCCAAGGTCGGGCTCTCGACCGACCAGCACGCACAGATCGGGTACGAGGCCTGGACGGGCGGGCTAGACCTGCTCAAGGACGACGAGAATCTCACCGATCAGGCGTTCAACCCCTTCGAGGACCGCCTAACCGAGAGCCTCGCCCAGCGCGACCGGGCCGCCGAGGAGACGGGCGAGACGAAAAGCTACCTCCTGAACGTCACCGCCGGCGGCACCGAGATGCTCGAACGGGTCGATCTGGCCGCCGAACACGGCTGTGAGTACGTCATGGTCGATGTCGTCACCTGTGGCTGGGCGGCCGTCCAGCAGGTCCGCGAGCGCTGCGACGAACTGGGGCTGGCGATCCACGCCCACCGCGCGATGCACGCCGGCTTCGACCGCCTGCCCTCCCACGGGGTGTCGATGCGTGTCATCGCCCAGATCGCCCGACTCTGTGGCGTCGACCAGATTCACACCGGCACCGCCGACCTGGGGAAACTCGCCAACGAGGACACCGTCGGCATCAACGAGTGGCTCTCCTCGGAGCTGTACGGGCTGAACGACGTCTTGCCCATGGCTTCGGGCGGCCTCCATCCCGGCCTCGTCCCGGAACTGGTCGCCCGGTGTGGCACCGACATCGGGATTCAGGCCGGCGGTGGCGTTCACGGCCATCCCGACGGCACCCACGAAGGTGCGAAAGCGCTGCGAGCGGCCGTCGACGCAGCGGCTAGGGGGCAGTCCATCGAGGACGCAGCGGCCGACGAACCGGCGCTGGCGACGGCCATCGAGAAGTGGGGGACCGAGACACCGCGGTAGGGTCTCGACCGTCGATCACGTCACCCATCGAGTCGATACTGCCGAAACTAACAGGTTTTTGCCTACCCCCGTCCTATCGGTCGCCGTGTCGACCCCCGTCACCGATATCGAAGCCGTCCTGGAGGAGTCTGGGCCGGACTACACCGACTTCTCGTTCGAGATTCCGGGCGGCGGCCACCAGAGCGACGTGTTCATGGTGACGCTGGAACACGCCGGCCAGGACTACGAGGTCGTCGTGAAGTTCGAACCGGACGACATGGAGTCCTTTGCCGTCGAACCGAAGCTTCACGACTACGTCGCCCAGCGGACCGACATTCCGGTCCCCGACATTCTCGTATTCAAAGACGAACCCGAGGTGGACGTGGGCCCGTACTTCGTGACGGCACGCCTCGAAGGCGACAACCTCGCCGAGCAGTACGCCGGGCTCTCGGCGGCGGATCGGGAACGCGTCGTCCGGCAGGCCGGTCGGATTCTCGGCGACCTCCACTCCGGTATCGCGTTCGAGGCATTCGGCTGGCTCGACCTCTGGGAGGACCGCATCATCGTCCGCGACCTGACCGGCAGCTGGCGCGAGTACTTCCGACAGCTGACCCAGAGCCACCTCGACGGGCTGGCCGGGACGCCCTTTTCTGATCTCCGCGACCGGGCCGAGGAGCAACTCGAACCGGCGCTGACCCTCGTTCCCGAGGAGGGGGTCCCGCGGCTGGTCCACGACGACTTCCGACCGGCGAACCTCCTCGTCGACCTCGAACGCGAGGAACCGATCACTGCCGTGCTGGACTGGCAGGACGTGCTCGCTGCCCTCCCGGAGTACCACCTCGCCCAGACGGAGTTCCTCTTTATCGACTCCTCGTTTCAGGACCCCGAGGTACGTGATCGGCTCAGAGACGCGCTGTACGAGGGGTACCGCGAGGAGCGGGCCTTCGCCTTCGACGAGGAGTACACGCAGCGTCGGCCGATCTATCAGCTTTCGACGCTGCTGTGGCGGATGAACGGCTTCGAGGGGGTCTTCGCCGACGAATCCGGGCTGGCACAGGCCCGTGCCGAGGCCCAGTACCGACAGGAGTGCGAGCGACTGCTCTCCGAGCTACCACGGCCCTGATACGGCGACACGAATCCGTCTGCATCACTCGCTCGCGCCGATATCGAGCAGCGCCTCCACGTCGCGCCACCCGGCATCGAGTCGCGCGCCCGTCGTCCGGGCCGCAAGCGCGCCACAGGCGTTGCCGACCGCCAGTGCCGTTCGCTCGTCGTCCGCTGCCTGGCTCACCGCGATGTAGCCCGCCGCGAACGCGTCACCGGCCCCGGTCGTGTCGACGGGATCGACCGCGAACCCGGCGTGGTGTGTCACTCCGTCGGCCGTTCGGACCTCCGCGCCGCCGGCACCGTGCTTGACGACGACGCGGTCGATCCCGTCGAGCAGACCCGCGTCGGCCGCCAGGTCGGCCTCCCGATCGTTGACGAACAGGCAGTCGACGTGGTCGAGGACGGGATCGTACGCTCGCTGGTCCAGCCGTCGCCCGGGGTCGAAACTCACCAGACAGTCCGCCGACTGTGCCTGCCGGGCCAGCGTCGCCGCGGTGGCCGGGCGCTGGCTCGTCAGATGGACCTGCTCGGTCGCGTCGAGCGCCCCGTCGTCGAGGTCGCTCACGGTGAAGGACTCGTTCGCGCCGTCGTTTCCCAGCACCATCACCTCGCCGTCCGCGTCGACGACGAGGTACTTCACCGCGGTCGCGCCCTCGGCTTCGACCAGGACGGTCTCGACGCCCACGTCGTCGAGTTCGCGACTCGCGAGCCAGCCGTGTTCGTCCGCGCCGACGCTCCCCAGCAGCGCCGTCTCGATATCGAGGCCGGCCAGCAGGACGGCGACGTTGGACGCGCTGCCGCCGCCGGACTGGCACTGGTCGACGATCCGGGCCTCGCCGTCGTGGTCCGGCAACCGATCGACCTGCAGGGTCACGTCCCAGTTGACGTGCCCGGCACACAGCACTCGCGACATTACGCTCCCTTCGATGGGCCGCGAGTAAATACTTCCCGGGCCACGGTCGATTAGCCTCCCGTCTCTGGATCGGATCGGCGGCCAGCCTCCCCGTCCTCGGCCCACGGCTCTCGGGTCCCTTCACCGAACAGTTCCCGCATCAGCGTGACGATGCTCTCGGGTGGGAACTGGCCGCGTTCGGTGACGATGGCGTCGACGTACCGGGGCGGCGTCACGTCGAAGGCGGGGTTCTCGACGGTGATCTCGCCGATTTCCTCGCGCTCCTCGGTCCCGATCACCTCCGACTCGCCTCGCATCTCGATGTCGACGGTGTGGCCGGTCATCGTGCCGGGATGAAGCTTGATCGTCTGAGCGGCGACCACGATCGGCGTCCCCCGTTCGCGGGCGTTGACTGCGAGGCCGGAGGTCCCGACCTTGTTGACAACGCTGCCGTCGGCGGCGATGGCGTCGGCCCCGACGAGCACGTGGTCCACGTCGTCGAGATAGCGACGGGCGGCGCTGTCGACGATCAGCGTCACCGGGACGCCCAGATCACGGAGTTCCCTGGCAGTGATATGACCTTGCTTGCGCGGTCTCGTCTCTTTGACCACCGCCGTCAGATCCTTGCCCTGTTTGACGGCCGCTTCGATGCAGGCGACGGCGTCCGTCGAGTGACAGTGGGTCATCACGCGGTCGCCGTCTCGCAGTCGATTCGCGCCGATCCGGCCCAGATCGGCCTGTGCGCGGTCGAGTTGCTCACAGAAGGCCGTCGCGCCGGCCTCGACCGACCGACGCAACGCCGGGACGCTGTCGCCCTCCATCCGCCGCATGACGTACCGGAGCGCGTTGGGCAGGCTCACCGCGGTCGGACGGGTGTCGAGCAGGTGCCGCGCAGCGCCGCGCATCTCCGCGCGAAAGTCCGCCGACGTCTCGGCCCCGCTCTCGCGGGCCTGCGTCCGCAACGCCGACGCCGCCGCGTCCGCGATCGTCGCCGCCCCCCGGGTCTCCATGGCCTCGATGTCGGTGGCGACAGTCGCGACTGTCGGATGCAACACGTCGTCGTCCATACAGTGGCTTGTGACTCGTCACCAATAAACACGCAGGCTGAGTTCAGCCGGTCGATCCTGCTGATAGTGTCTATTGTAGCAGTGGACTGGGACGTACCGACCCAGAACAGATCGACAGGAATCCGTCTCAAACCGTCAGTCCTGGTTCGAGCAGCGGTTCGGTCCGGTCGACGGTCACCGCGTCGAACTGTGCGAGCCAGTCGGCGTCCCCGCGCTCGATGGCGTCGAGACAGTCCTGTGCGCGGTAGTTGCGCTCCTCGTCCGAACAGGGGAACACGGCCTGTAGCTCTTCGCCCTCGTAGATGGCCAGCGACACCATCGGGAACACGACTACGTCGTCGACGCGGTTCAGCCCGACGTACGAACGCGTGCGCTGTTCGAACGCTGGTTCGAGCGAGTAGCCGTTGTGCCGGGCCCACTCCGCGAACTCGCGGTACGTGGTGAGCGCGCCGTCCCGACGGTCCTCATTCATCGTTCGGATCCGCTGCCACTCGTCGGCCACCGTCGACGCCGCGATCACGTCGTCGGCCTCCAGCCGACCCACGCGTCCCAACACGTCCTGCTGGGCGTCGTAGGTCCCGTACGTGTCTCCCCGAAGGTACAGCTCTGCCCGACGCTGCTGGTCGCTCTCGAGTACAGTCATTCGATTTGACACTCTCGCCGGGGGCTCAAAACTCTTTCCCGGGGTGGGGCTTCGTGTTCGGGGGACCGACGAAAAGCCGTTGTCGGCCGGAGAGTACGGTAGGCGAGCCAGTGTCCGAGTTCTCGCTGCCGAACGCGGCCACGGGTCCCGGTCCGTTCTCTCTGTCAGCGCTCGCGGACGAAATCGAAGTCGTCCAGTTCCCGCAATGGGGCGTTGTAGTCGCGCCGACGCGGCGACAGCGTCGACCGCGGAATCAGTCGTCGCCGTGGTCGTCGACGACGACGACTTCGCCGTCGACAACGTCGACGTTGATGAGCGTCTTGGCGTGATAGCCGTCGTCGGCGAGTTTGTTCTCGCCGCCTTCCTTCTTGATGACGCAGACGATATCGCAGATGTCGGCACCGATCTCTTCGAGCGCGCCGGTCAGCGCGGCCAGCGTGCCGCCGGTCGAGAGCACGTCGTCCAGCACGAGCACGCGATCGCCCTCGTACACGTCGTTGACGTACATCTCGTTCTCGGAGTAGCCGGTGACCTGCGAGAGCGAGACCTCGCCGTCGAGGCCGTACTGACGCTTGCGGACGACCACGAGCGGGATATCGGTCATCAGCGAGACGGCAGTCGAGATGTGGATGCCCATCGCTGCCGGGGTGACGATCTTGTCGACGTCTTCGAGTTCGGCCTTGCGGATGATCTTGATGACGATCTCGCGCAGCAGCTCCGGTCGCAGCATCGGCACGCCGTCACTGATCGGGTGGACGAAGTAGTGGTACCCCTCTTTTTCGATGATCGGGGCGTCGAGCAGCGACTGCTTGAGCTGATCCATGTCGGCGGTACTTCGAGCCAGCACAAAAACCCGTCGTCATCGGGGGAGCCGTGACCGGGACCCGGGCGAACACGTGCGATCGGCCACGAACCGACGGACCGCGTGCGATCACTGGATCGGGAGCACGTCGGCGATGAGGCGGACCATCGGCAGGGCATGAGTCTGACCGAGGCCGAAGTACTCGACTGCAGCGAAACAGACGAAGATTGTGGCGACCGCCGTCGCCGCCCCCAGCAGCGCCGCGCCGGCGCGGTCGAATCGGTCGGTCACCGATCCGACGAGACACCAGACCGCGAGTAGCGTGGCGACCGCGAGTCCGAGCAGCGCGTGAAACTGGAACGCCTCGCCGCGGGCGACATCGAGCGAGAGGAGCGCGACGAGGACGAACTGACTCCCGATCAGCACGCCGGCCAGCCCAGTCCAGAGCATCGTTTCGAGGTGTGCGTCGAGTGCCCGACGGATCGGCGGTAACCGAACGGCGAGACAGGCGACCGCGGGCGTGACCGGAAAGAGGTAGCGAACGGTGACCTGCGCGTGCAGCGGGAGCGTTCCGATGTAGACGAGCGAGAGAGTGACGGCGAACAGAACGAGGAACGCGTCGGCCGACGTGCAGCCGTCGGGAAGCGACCGTTCGTCGACACACTCGTAGGTCGTCCGCAGTCCGGCAGGGACGACGGCGACCACGGCGGCGAGTAGCGGGGCCGATTCGAGCAGTGAGAGGTTCGCCGCCGCCGTGTCCTGGGCTCGCTGCGAGAGACGGCTGACGTACCCGCTCCGCACGAGTGTACGGTACGCGTCGTTCGGGTCGGTGATGAGCGTCGTGAATCCCCTCTCGACGAGCGAGAGGAGTTTCGTCAGTGGTTCGAGCGCCGACTGGAGGAGGGCGACGGCGACGAGCAGGAACGTCGGCAACACGATCCCGTCGGAGCTACTGCCGCCTCCGCCACCGCCGCTCGACGAGGCGCTGCCGGTGAGCGAGATGTCGGCGTTAGAACTCACACTGCGGAGCATCCGCGGCACGGTGAGCGGATCACCGGAGATGAGCGTGTTCGTCACGAACAGCGGCACGAGAGCGAGCAGGAAGACGCCGGCCAACAGCCCGACCGTCCTGGGGCTGTTACTCGGGGCCGTCGGAACGTCCACGACGAGAAACGCGACGAAGAGGACGAGGGCCTCCGGTGCGTGGATCCACGCCAGCAGCGCGATCAGGACGTAACAGAGCGCGCGGGCCTCGAGGGACCACTCGTGTTCGCCGTCGCGACTGTACAGTAACGCGACCGCGACGGCGAGTGCGACGGTGGCGGTGATGACGTGGCGCTTGGGAACCGACGCCCAGAACGCCAGCGGTGTGGCACCGACGACGACCGTCGCCGCGGCGATCCCGAGTCGCCGGCCGTCCGTCGCCGTGAGGAGTCGGTAGGCCAGCGTGCCCGCGAACGCCGCCACAGTCATATGAAACAGTTGTAGCGCGAGCAGGTGGTACGGAATTGACTCGAGTGGCTGTGCCAGCGCCACGTTCACGACGAACAGGATCGTGACGAGTCCGCCACCGACGACCGTACACAGTCGACGAGCGTCGATTTCGCGGCCGAGCAGTACGATCGTCGCGAACACCAGCAGCGACCAGCAGGCGACGATGACGATCCGGGGATCGGCCACGGCCGAGAGCGCTCGAATCCCGTACAGGAACGGGAGCGAGAGGACGATGGCACCGTAGTTTCGCGAGAACCGATCGCCGTCGTAGAAATTCGTGCCGGGCGACCGCAACGACCCGTACTCTGCCGTCGTCATCGCGATATCGCCGTGGGCCACCGCGTACAGTCCGTTGGCGATCGTATACGAGTCGTTGATCAGGAACGCCGTCCGCCACAGCCCCACAAACAGACACAGGCTGGCGAGGAAGACGAGACAGCCGACGCGGTCGCCGAACAGGAAGCGGACGGCCAGATCGCGGACGCGCCGTACCCGGTGACGGCGACTCATTCGATCACCTCGACGGGTATCGCTCGGTCCGCGACGACGCGGCTGCTGTCGTTCGCACGAACCACTATTTCCAGTCGGCCCTCGTACGACTCGTTCTGGACCGTCGACGGGACGAAGGTGTCCGCCGCGAGTGAGAGTGAGTACGCGCCGGTGTTGCGGTCCGAGAGGAAATGCGTCGTCGACCGGGTGTACCCCCGTTCGGGGATCGACAGTCTGTAGACCAGGATCGGCCGTCCCTCGACGGCGGTGATCTGCACCGTCGCGTCGGGGACTTCGAGCGTGTATTCGTCCGCACCGAACCGACCGGCGGTCAGCGTCGCCCGGTCGGGCAGTGACACCGAGTCGACGGTCACCGAGCCACTCCCGAGCGCCGGCCGGTCGGGCTCGGTCGTCAAGTCGACGGCACCGACGAGCGGGCCGGAAACGAGCGTCGTCACGACGACGAGACCGACGACGCTCCAGATCGTGGCCCGTTCGACATCCATCGTTTCACGGCAGTGTGAGACGGGAGATAAATCTGTCGCGCTCGCTGGGAGTGGCGGAACAGCGCCGCCGCTGGTAAGCTGAAAAAACGGAGAAGGCGAAGGCTCGATTATGCGTTCGGACCGGAGTCGGAGTCCATGATCGTCGACTGGTCGCTGCCGGGTTCCTGGTAGACGAGGTCGATGTCGTAGTCATCACCAACGCTGTTCAAGGTGACTGAATCACCGGCAGTCACTTCAGTTCCTCCAAGATCTGCCCACGTATCACCCGATGCACCAGTTCCAGTGAACTTGAGCGCATCTCCGTCAATCGTCGCCCCGCTCTCATGACTGACTGTGAGATCGGTACCGTCATACTCCCAACTGAAACTCGCTTGCGGTGCGTTCTGCTGTGCCTGGTCGCCGAGTCCGAGAACGAACGAAGCGATGACGGCTGCCAGGATCACCGTGATGGCGACCATCAGGATGACGCCGATGACAGGCGACACCGCGTCGTCGTCGTTGAATAGTGCTTTGAGGTCCATAGTTGATCACATACACCCGTCCACAGCGAGAGAGGACTGTCGTCCCCTGCCCCCCGCTCGCGGTGGGTGCTACTACCATCCACTTTGGCGGGTCCACTTATACCCCACCTACGTTTTACCCGTTCAACCCTGGCCTGAGTGGCTTCAAGAACAGCTATAACCGGCAATCAAGGATGACATGGCCGATGGTGTTCGGAAGGTGTTCGAAACGGCCGTCGAATGGTCGTGACTGCTCGACGAACGGCACCACTCAAAAAACGAGCGTGAGATTGAAGATTTATGCGGCCGGGCCGGTGTCGGAGTCGAGCGTGGTCGACTGTTCTTTGGCTGGCTCTTGGTAGACCAGCGTGATGTCGTAGCTGTTGCTCACACCGATGGTGATCGAATCACCGGAGGTGATCTTCGATCCGGAGCCACCGACAGCATTTGTCCAGCGTTGGTCTGCTGATTGAATATCCGGCCCAGGACTACCGAACGATGCGAAGCTGCTACTGTCTCCTTTGAACACCAGATTACCGGCCTCGATCGAGCTACCACTCTGGTGTGTGACTGTCAGAGTCCCCTGGCTCCCCCCGCCGGTGCTATCGTCGTACTCCCAGCCGAAACTGGCCTGCGGAGCGCTGTTCTGTGCCGGGTCGAAACCGAGGACGAACGAGGCGATGACGGCCGCCAGAATCACCGTGATGGCGACCATCAGGATGACGCCGATGACAGGCGACACCGCGTCGTCGTCGTTGAATAGTGCTTTCAGATCCATGGTTATGGCGCACACCCGTCCCACAGCGAGAAGGAATCCCGTTTCCCTGCCCCCCGCTCGCGGTGGTGTGCTACTACCTGTACTCCGATGTACCCACTTATACCCCAATTACCATTCAGGCGTTCAACGGCAGCCTGAGCGGCTTCAAGACGTGGCTGTGTGGATGATGGCGACGGCCACGACGGGCCGCGGATTCGCGTTCGGGACCGCCGATGAAAGGTCGTCACTCGTCGTCGGCGGCGTCGCTCGGTGGCTCCTCGTACTCCGACAGCGTCATCTCGCGGGCCGAGTAGGTGTGGTAGCCCGCCGCGAGCGTGAGGATGGCAGCGAACAGCGTCGCCCAGACCAGCGGCGACACCAATGTGAACGGGTACACCTCGGCCCACAGCGTCGTGACGACGGCCAGACTCACGGCACCAAAGGAGAGGTAGAACTCTCGCCAGGGGAACTCACTGCCGGGGACGATTTCGAGGTACACCGTCAGATCGTCAGTCTGGGGTGTGGTCTCGATCACACCGTCGTCGGCGTCGTACGCGACGATCCCCGTGCGATCTAACTTCGGCAAGTGGGTCTGCTGGAGTGTCGTGTACACCCGCTTGCGCTGGGCCTTCGAGATATCGTCGCGCGGGCATTCGTACTCCCACGACGCGACGTAGGTCGCGAGTTCGCCGAGTTCGACGGGGCCGCCGTGGCGACGCAGATACTGGATGACGAACCGCCGGCGCTTGTTCTGGAGGACTTCGAATATCTCTCCCTTGGAAAGCCTCTCGCGCGTGCCCGACACCTGGGTCGCATCCGCGTTACTCATCGCCGATCGACCCCGGCGTTCGAGAATCCGTCGCGACCATCCTTCGTACGTCCCGGCATGAGTTGGCTTCCTATATAATCGCAGCGGTGCGTCTATTGTCTGACACTGCGTCAAAAGAAGAAAACGAACTGCGGGTTTGTCGTTTAGGCGTCTGGGCCGGTCCACTTGCCCAGCGTCGCGGAGTCGCCGCCGCCCGAGGGCTCGTAAGTGATGCGGACCGTGTCGCCGCTGTCGACGCCGACAGTGACGCTATCGCCGGCGTTGATGTCGGAAGTCGGTGCGTAGGTTGAACTAGAAACCGACGACGACGACCACGAGCCGGATGCTCCAGTTGCACCCCGGACGAACAGTTCACCGGCTTCGATAGTGGCACCGCCGTTGTGGGTCACGGTAAGGTCACCGGATCCCGGTGAGGCGCCCTGCTCGTACTCGAAACTGAAACTCGCCTGTGGCGCGGTGCTGCTGATCTGGTCCCCGAGTCCGAGGACGAACGTTGCGATCACGGCTGCGAGGATCACGGTGATAGCGACCATCAGGATGACGCCGATCACCGGGCTCACTGCCTCGTCGTCGTTGAGAAGTTCTCTCACGTGCATGCGTTGTCTCCTATCGTCGCGTGCCGACCACGTCCGGAAGCCTGCCGTCGGTGCGGACACCTGCCGGGGATAGCTCCGTGTTCGGTCACGCGCTTGCCAGAGAGTTTCCCAGACAGGTAGATAAAGGCTCCTACGCGAGTATCAAAGGATAAAATTAGGCCGGGCTTGAGCGTCGCATTTAAATCACAACGAGCGATTGATCGGCGGATTCAGTACTGATTCTGGAAGTCGCCGACCGCTCCTGTCTGGCGATTACGGCGAATCGGACGGACAGGTGGCCGACAGCCGACCGTCGTATCAGCTGAACGTCAATCGTTCGAGCAGTCGTCGCCGGAGCGACGGTCGTCGCGAGTCCCGAGGCCAGACCGTGACGGTGGTACACCCGGGACTGGGGAACGCCGGCCGGTCGTCGAACAGGGCGTTTCGAAGTCGGTGATCGGCACCGCGTCGAATCAGGAGATCCGGCCGGGAGAGCGTCTCCTCGCCCTGGACGGCGTGGGTCTGGATCGGGACGGACAGCATCTCTGACAGTTCGGACTGGTACTCGTCCATGGTCAGGCGTTGCTGTTCGGTGTCCTCGTCGCGGGCGAGCGACCAGAGCGACAGCGTGCCCCGGTTCTCTGCAGTGATCGATTCGGCGAGCTGGACCGCCGTCGGCGGATACGGACCCTTCTCCCCGGTGACGACGATCTGCTTCGGGTCGTCGTAACCGAGATTGTCGACGAGGAGCACGTCACACGGCGCGTGTCGAGCGACCCAGTCGATCGGATCCCCGAGGAGCCGCGACCGGAGTCGGAGCGGCTCGTGTTCGGTCACGATCGAGTCGACGCCGCGGTTGCTGGCGAAGTTGACCAGCGCGTGTTTCGTGTCGTGGCTGACGATCTCGTCGGCCTCGATGTCGATATCGAACTCCTCGGAGAGGTTCTCGATCCGTCGCTCGAAGGAGCGGTCCGACGACGATTGCTCGATCGTGTCCGACAGCAACGGCGCTTGATCGGGAATTTCCTCGAACCGGACGGCGACGACGCGACCGTCGTCGGGACGGACCAGGTCGGCGGCGAGTTTGATCAGGGAGCGCTCTCGGTCCTCGTCGAGGTACTTCGTGAACGCCACGAGCACCTCGTTTCTGTCCTCGTCTCGCACAGTCTCCACGTCGTTCAGCACGTCCTTGCTGACCTGTCGCCGGATCGCGTCCGTCGCGGCCCCTTCCCTGTCCACCCGGGGCCGGACGTACAGGAAGTACCAGAGGACGCTCCCGACCGTGATGACCGCCGCGCCGGCGAGTGCGATAAAGCCCATCTGGGTGAGCAACAGCACGCCGGTGACCGCGCCGAAGATCTGCAACCAGGGGTACAGCGGCGAGGTGAACTCGGGATCGTACGCCGCGTTCCCCTCTCGGAAGGCGACGACGGCCAGATTGATGAGCGCGAACACCATGATCTGGAAGGCGCTCGCGAGCTTCGCGATGTCGAGGATCGGCACGAACGCGATCAGCACCAGCAACACCGCCCCGGTGAGCGTGATCGAGTTGAGCGGCGTGCCGAACCGGTCGCTGACTGCCGACAGCGACGGGGGTGCCAGCTTGTCGCGGCTCATCGCGAAGGGGTAGCGCGACGAGGAGAGGATGCCGGCGTTCGCGGTCGAGACCAGCGCGAGCATGGCCGCGAGGATCACGGCGATCCAGCCGGCGTACCCAAGCGTCGCCTGCGCGGCTTCGGCCATCGGCGTCTCCGATCCGGCGACGGTGCCGGGATCGGTGACACCGACGAGGACGGCGACGATAGCGACGTACAGCACCGTCGTGAACACGAGCGAGCCGAGGATTCCCAGCGGGATGTTCCGGCCGGGGTCCTCAATCTCCTCGGCGACGCTCGCGACCTTCGTGACACCGGCGTAGGAGACGAACACGAGCCCAGTCGCGGCGAACAGGCCGCCGAGTCCCGCATCGAAGAAGTCGACGTAGTTGGCCGTCTGGACGGCGGGAGCACTGCCGGCGGTGAACCAGCCAAGCGCCGCGAGCATCACGACGACGATCCCGACCTGGAGCCGTCCGGTCTGTTTCGCGCCGACGACGTTGACGAGGATCAGGACCGCCGCGAGCCCCAGCGCCACGGGTTCCTTCGGGAGGTCGAACAGCAAGAGCAGGTACGGGACGCCGCCGACGAGCGCGAGCGCGCCCTTGAACGACAGCGAGAACCACGTGCCGACGCCGGCGATCGTCCCGAGCAGCGGCCCCATCCCACGCTCGATGTAGATGTAAGTCCCGCCGGCCTCGGGCATCGCGGTCGCCATCTCGGACTTCGAGAGGGCGGCCGGGACGACGAGCAGGCCCGCGAGCGCGTACGCGAAGATGACTGCCGGGCCGGCGATTTCCAGGGCGAGCGCGGGCAGGATGAAGATACCACTACCGATCATCGCGCCGATGCTGATCGCGAGGACGGACGGCAGACCGAGGTCTCGTTCGAGTTCCTTCATGAGACGAAAGGTTCGTCGACCCGCATCGTCACCGGCACGCCACCGTCGCCAGACACCGCAGACGAGTCGCTGCTGGCCGCGCTGTCGCGGTCGCCGGCCGTCGGTGGTGCAGCGGTCATAGTTAGCTGTCGATGCCGACCGTTCGTGTTCGAGACAGTCGACGGCATTCATCCGCCCATTGGTGACGGAACGTCATAAGCTAGCGGTTTCAATGACGATACGAGAATTAAAGGCGATTATTATTGCAGTGTCGTCAATAGAGAGAGTGTCCCGTTCGAACCGCTCGGAGCAGAGACTGAACAAGACATTTAGTGGGGCGATTGCAATGTCTCGGTAGATGAAGAACGGCGAACTGGATTCGATCGACAAACACATCCTCTACTACCTCCAGCAGGACGCTCGCAACACGTCGTCCGGGGAGATCGCCGAGAAACTCGATCTGTCCGCGAGCACGATTCGGACCCGTCTGAAGAAGCTCGAAACGAGCGGGATCGTCCGGGGCTACCACATCGACATCGACTACGACCTCGCGGGCTATCCGTTGTACACGAAGATCATCTGTACCGCACCGGTGCCGGAACGCGGGACGATCGCCAACGAAGCCCGCAAGATACACGGCGTCACGGCAGTGCGGGAAGTGATGACCGGCGAGCGAAACGTCTACGTGAACGCGATCGGTCGGGACCACGACGACCTCAACCGGATCAGCGAGGACCTCGACGAGCTAGGGCTCAAGATCGCCGACGAACAGCTCATCAGGAACGAGTACGTCTGTCCGTACCACGGCTTTCTCCGGGACGACCACGAACTCCAGTCAGCGGACGAGCAGACAGACGAGTGATTTCGCCGGCGAAACCTCGAGTGCTTCGATTACGTACTACGCACTGTCGGAAACGGCTGTGACCGGGAGAGAAAGAAATCCTTTAGACAGTTTGGTGTAAGCTTCGAGTGAAGCATTGATGCCCTCGACTCTCTTTCGGACGGTACACCGCATTCTGGAGGGGTGTCATTGACCGGGTCGCGAATACTGGTCCCGGTTTCTGATTCGGTGACGCTCCGCCAGACGGTCGCCCACGTCGTTCGGGACGCGCTCGAACGGGCCGACGAAGACGGACCGGTCTCGCTCCACTTCGTCTACCCGCTCTCCGAACGCCGCACGTTCGATTCACAGACGACCGAAGGGGAGGCCGCCGAGACGCTCCTCGACCGGGTGCGCGTCTGGGTCGACGAGGACCGCGACGCCGACAGCGACGCGGTCACAGTCGAGACCGCGGTGATCGGGACGCGCGAGTACCTGTTCAGTCCGAGCGACTACGCGGACGTACTCGTCAGGTACGCGCGTGACAACGACATCGAGCGAGCGATCTTCGATCCCGGTTTCAATCCGCTGGGAACGACGCCGCTGCTCCCGCCACTCGAAGCGGAAGTACAGCGGGCCGGCCTCGACGTAGAGGAGGCACAGGTGCAACGAGAACGCCAGAGCCCGTTGCTGGTCCAGCGCGGGACGATCGCGCAGTTCCTCGCCCTGTTCGGCGTCTCCTTCCTGTTCTATCTGCTCTTGGCCGGCTCGCTGGCCACGTTCGAACTGGCGACGGGCGCGATCAGCGCCGGGATCGTCGCCGTCGCGCTGTGGGGGGTCTCGCTGACCTCACCGATCGACCCCCTCATCGCCGTGAAGCGACTCGCTCGGTTCGCCCTCTACGTCCCGTACCTGCTGTGGGAGATCGTGAAGGCAAACTTCTCGGTCGCATACGTCGTCCTCCACCCGGACCTGCCGATCGACCCGAAGATGGTGGAGTTCGACGCCGCGGTGTGGTCGTCGCTCCCGGTGACGACGCTGGCCAACAGCATCACGCTCACCCCAGGGACGCTGACCGTCGACGTGTCGCGCCGCCACTTCACCGTCCACACGCTCACAGCTAGCTCTCGCGACGACCTGTTCGAGGGCTCGCTCGAACGTGCGGTCCGGTTCGTCTTCTACGGCCTCGGAGCCGCGCGGATTCCGAGTCCGCTACAGCGCCGTATCGACGAGGAGGACGATTCGGAATGACGCTGACCGACACCGTGTTGCTGGCGGCCGCGACGGGGTTCGTCCTCACGGCCTTCGTCGGCATCTACCGGGTCATCAAGGGGCCGACGATGCCCGATCGGGTCATCGCGGTCAACGTCGTCGGGAGCAACGTCGTCATCGTCATCGCGGTGCTTGCGGCGGCGATCGGCGAGCCCGGTGCCCTCGACATCGCGCTCGTGTACGCGCTGTTGAACTTCCTGCTGAGCATCGCCATCTCGAAGTTCTCCGTCGAGCGCGGGGGGGTGCTCTGATGACGCCCCGCGAAATCGCGATCCTGGTCCTGGCAGCCGGTGGCGTGTTCTTCGCGATCGTCGCCGCTGTCGGCCTCGTTCGCCTCCCGGACCTGTACACGCGCGCCCACAGCACCTCGAAGAGCGAGACGCTCGGTGCCGTGCTGGTGCTGGGCGCGGTGGCGCTGTCCTTCGACTCCGGGCTGTTGATACTCAAGACCGTCCTCCTGCTCGTGTTCATGTTCCTCACGAACCCGACGGCTGCACACGCGATCACCAGAGCGGCCAGAGAACAGGGGATCGAACCGTGGACGACCGACGAGGAGGAACCATGACCGCCGCGGTCGAAGTGACGCTGCTCGCGTTCGTCGTCGCCTGTGCGTTCGCGACGGCGATGCTTCGCGACGTGCTCGGGTCGATCATCGCGTTCGGAGCCTACAGCCTCGGCATCGCGATCATCTGGGTGTTCCTCCGAGCGCCCGACGTTGGCCTCACCGAGGCCGCCGTCGGTGCCGGGATCATGACGATCCTGTTTCTGCTGACCATCGCCAAGACCGTCCGGCCGATGAACGAGCGAACCTTCGAGTCGGTCGATCCCGTGGCGCTGATCATCGCCGTGGGGCTGGTCGCGGTGCTGTCGACGACCGTGTTCGCGCTCCCCGCGGTCGGCAGTGCCGATTCGCCGGTCGCGACCGACAACGTGACGAACTACTATCTCGACAATGCATACGAAGAAACAGAGGTGCAAAACGCCGTGACAGCCGTCCTCGCAGCGTATCGTGGCTTCGACACGCTCGGTGAGGCCGTCGTCGTCTACTCGGCCGGCGTCGGGCTCTTGCTCGTCCTGCGACGGGAGGTGTTCGGATGAGCGAGTCAGCCGACGAGACCGAGGAGTTCTCCAACGGTGCGAGAGGACCCTACGTCGAGAGTCCGATCATCATGACGACGGTGCGGGTCATCACGCCGTTCGTGTTCACCTTCGGCCTGTTCGTGATGTTCCACGGCGCGGACTCCTCCGGTGGTGGGTTCCAGGGTGGCGTCATCGTCGGGACCGTCATCATCATGCTGGGTATCGCTTTCGGCATCGAGACGACGCGAAACTGGGTCGGGCCGGAACTGCTGGTCGGGTTCGCCGGACTCGGTGTCCTCGCGTTCCTGCTGACTGGCATCGGCTCGGTGTTGCTCGGTGGTGGCTTCCTCGAGTACAGCGTCTATCCGATCTATCACGCCTCGAAGTACGGTATCGAGTTCGTCGAGCTAGCGATCGGGCTGATCGTCGCCAGCGTCGTCACCGGCCTCTTTTTCGTCATCGCGGCCGGCCCGCGGATCGGTGGGGGTGAGTCCGCATGATGGAAGTGATCGCCACGCGTGGCTACTATCTGGTCGCGTTCCTGCTGCTCGGCGTGGGGACGTACATGATGATCGGGAACGAGAACCTCGTCAAGAAGGTCATCGGGATGAACATCTTCCAGACGGGGATCTTCCTGTTTTTCGTCGTCGCCGCGTTCGTCGAGGGCGCGAGCCCACCCCTCCTGAGCGCGCCGGCACCCTACGTCAGTCCGTTGCCCCACGTGTTGATCCTGACCGCCATCGTCGTCGGGGTGAGCCTCACGGCCGTCGCGCTCGGACTGATCGTCCGCATCTACGGCGAGTACGGCTCGCTGGACGAGGACGGGATCCAGAAGGTGATCGCCGATGAATGAGCTGCCGGCCCTGCTCGTGACGATCCCGATCTTCGGGTCGCTCGCGGCGCTGTTGCTGGGCCTCGTCAGAGAGCGGACCGGCTGGCCGGTCACCGTCCTCGCGTCGCTGATCCACGTCGGCGCGGCGGTCACGCTCGCGATTCAGGTCTTCGACGACGGACCGATCAGCTACGTCGTCGGCGGCTTTACCGCCCCGTTCGGGATCGAACTGTTCGTCGACGGCATCTCGGCGACGATGGCGGTCCTCGTGGCCGTCGTCGCCCTGGGCGTCCTCGGCTACGCCCGGCGTGCCGGCCCGCGATCGAACAGCTTCTACGCCACGTACCTCCTGCTCGTCGCTGGTCTCACGGGAATGAGCATCACCGGCGACGTGTTCAACATGTACGTCTTCCTCGAGATCACGGGGCTGACAGCCTACGCGCTGGTCGCCAGCGGGGAGGGCGGCCGCTCGGCGCTGGCCGCGCTGAAGTACCTGCTCGTCGGGACGGTCGGGGCGTCGCTGTTCCTGCTCGGGATCGGCTACGCCTTCATCGCGACCGGGACGCTCAACATGGCCGACCTCTCGGCGCAACTGGCGGCAGTGGGCTACGACTCGCGGCTCGTCCAGGCCTCCTTCGGCCTGCTCGTCGTCGGGCTGTTCGTCAAGACCGCGGTCTTCCCGCTGCACACGTGGCAACCGTCAGCGTACGCGGGCGCGCCAGACTCGGTGAGTGCGCTCATCTCCGCGCTCGTCTCGACGGTCGCGGCCTACGCGCTGTTGCGGATCGTCTTCTCGGTCTTCACCGTCGATTTCCTCGTAGCGAACCCCTTCACTCGGACCGTGCTGATCGCCGGCGCGATCGTGAGTATCGTCCTCGGGAGTGTACTGGCGGTCTCACAGGACGAGATCAAGCGCATGCTCGCGTACTCCTCGGTGTCGCAGTTCGGGCTGGTCGTCGGGGCCATCGCAATCGCCAACGGCACCGCACTGACCGGCGCGGTGATCCATCTGGTCGGCCACGCCATCATGAAGGGCGGCCTGTTCCTGACCAGCGGGCTGATCGCGGACGCGACCGGTGCCCGCACGGTCGACGAGTACGAGGGGCTGGCCGAGCGCCTGCCGGTCGGTGCGCGGGCCTACGGCGTCCTCGCGCTGGCGATGGTCGGCGTCCCGCCGGCCGTGGGCTTCGTCGGCAAGTGGTACGTCGCGCTGGGGGCAGTCGAGGCCGAGTCGTGGCCCCTCGCGGTGGTGATCCTCGCGAGCACGCTCCTGACGCTCGCCTACTTCGCGCGGGTGATCGAGCGGATGTACTTCCGTGAACCGGCCGACGACGCCGCGGCCGTCGAGACGACCGAGGCGGCGACCGCCGCCGGGGTCGCGGCCGACGGGAACGGCGTCGCGTCGGTCTCGCTGGGGATGCGCGCGACCGTCGTCGCCGCGGCGGCCGTCGCGGTACTGCTCGGCGTCGGTGCCTTCGAGTACGGACAGCTTCTGGAACCAACGATCGAACGTCTCCTCGCATGACCGAAATCACCTCTCTCAGACCGATCGCAGCGGTCCTCGTATCGGCGGCCGTTATCGTCCCGATCCTCGCCTCTCGGGGGCGTCCGAACCTCCGAGAGGGCTTTACCGTCCTCGCGGCGGTGACCAAGCTGGGCATCGTCGCCAGCATGGTGCCGGGCGTACTGGACGGGGACGTGTACGTGACCGACATCGGGACGTTCGTCCCCGGCGTCGAGTTCGCGCTCAGGGCCGATCCGCTGGGCATCCTCTTTGGGCTGCTGGCGAGCCTGCTGTGGCTGGTCACCAGCTTCTACAGCATCGGCTACATGCGCGGGCTGAGCGAACACGCCCAGACCCGGTACTTCGCGGCCTTCGCCGGCAGCCTCGCGTCGGTGATGGGCGTCGCCTTCGCATCGAACCTGCTCGTGCTGTTCGTCTTCTACGAGCTACTGACGGTGGCGACGTACCCCCTCGTGACCCACGACGAGACCGACGAGGCCCGCGCCGCCGGCCGGAAGTACCTCGCGTACACCTTCGGTGGCGGCGTCGCGGTACTCGCCGGGACGGTCCTCGTGTTCTGGCTGACGGGGATGGGGACGACGGCGTTCACGCCGGGCGGGATCGCTGCCCTGGCGACCGCGGAGCCGGTTCTGGCCCGTGCCGCGTTCGCCCTGCTGATCGCCGGCTTCGGCGTGAAAGCCGCGCTCATGCCGGCCCACTCGTGGCTCCCGGACGCGATGGTCGCGCCGACGCCCGTCTCCGGGCTGCTCCACGCCGTGGCGGTCGTCAAGTCCGGCGTCTTCGGGATCGCGCGGGTCGTCCTCGACGTGTACGGGCCCGGCCTGCTCACGGAGCTGGGCGTCGGGGTCGTGCTCGCGGCAGTCGCGGCGTTCACGCTCGTGGCCGCGAGTATCATCGCGCTCAGGCAGGACAACCTCAAGCGCCGCCTCGCCTTCTCGACGGTGAGTCAGCTCTCCTACATCGTCCTCGGGCTGGCAGTCCTGCATCCGATGTCGCTCGTGGGCGGCCTGTTGCACATCCCCGCGCACGCGTTCATGAAGCTCACACTCTTCTTCTGTGCCGGCGCGATCCACGTCGAGACCCACACCGACGACATCTCCAACATGGCCGGGATCGGCAAGCGGATGCCCCTGACGATGACCGCCTTCGGGGTCGCCGCGCTGGGGATGGCGGGGATCCCGCTGATCGCCGGGTTCGTCAGCAAGTACTTCCTGCTCATCGGGACGGTCACGACCGAGAATCTCGTGTTCACGGGCGCATTGCTCGTCTCGGGCGTACTCAACGTCGCGTACTTCTGGCCGATCGTCTACACCGCCTTCTTCGAGTCGCCGGGCGAGGACGACCCCAAGCCCCTCGTCGAGCACGCGCTGGGCGGTCGAGACAGCGGCGGCGAGACGCTCACCGACGGCGGGTCACCGCCGGGTGAAGACAGTATCGACGACCACGGCTACGCGGACGACCACGAGGGGCAAGGTGCGATCGACGACATCGAATCGAACACTCAGATCAGCCCCGAACACGGGCCCGACGACGACCTGGCCTGGGAACACCGGGCGTGGAACGGTGCCGAGTCGACGTGGTTCATGCTCGGGCCGATCCTCTTTGCTGCGACCGGTTCGATCGTGCTGGGCATCGTCCCCGACGGGGCCGTCTTCCTGCGGATCGTCCGCATGATCGTCGCCGGCGCGACGGGGGTGACCGTCTGATGGTCGACCCCGTCGTCCCGCCGTTCCTGCCGGTCATCGTCGCAGCGCTCGTTATTCCGTTCGTGAGTCGACGCGTCGGCCACGCACTCGGGGCTCTGGCGACGGCCGCCGTGGTACCCTACGTCTGGTTGACGGCAGAGGGGACCCACCTCGAAGTGATGCTGTTCGGGTTCGAGGCGGTGCTGTACAACGTCGACCCGTTCTCGACGCTGATGGGCCTGATCTTCGGGTTCATCGGGGCCGTCGGGGTGCTCTATTCGTACTACAGCGACGCCTCGTCGCTCCAGACGGCGTTCGCGCTGAGCTACGTCGCCACGAGCCTCGGCGCGGTCTTCGGCGGCGACTGGCTGACGCTGATCTTCTTCTGGGAGCTGATGGCCGTCACCAGCACGCTGCTGGTCTGGCACTACGGTGGCAAGGCAGTCCGCGCGGGCTACCGGTACGCCCTGCTGCACGGCATCGGCGGCACGCTCCTGCTTGGCGCAGTCGTCTGGCACTACGTCGAGGTCGGTTCCTTCCTTTTCAGCGCCGCCGAGGCCGGGATGGCCGGCCCCGTCGCCCCGGTGCTGGCGGCGCTCGGAATCGGCGTCAACGTCGGTTTCGTCGGCCTCCACGCGTGGCTGCCCGACACCTACCCGCGCCCCCACATCGCGGCGAGCGTCTTCCTCTGCGTTTTCACCACCAAGACCGGCGTCTACGGGATGTACCGCGCCTTCCCCGAGGGCAACGTCGCTATCGCCTACATGGGCGGGATCATGGCCGTCTTCGGCGCGACGTACGCGCTGTTCCAGAACGACATGCGCCGGCTACTCTCCTATCACATCCAGTCGCAGGTCGGCTACATGGTCGCCGGCGTCGGCATCGGGACGACGCTGGCCCAGTCGGGCGCGATGGCCCACGTGTTCAACCACATCCTCTACAAGGGGCTGTTGTTCATGACCGCGGGCGTCGTCATCTACCGGACGGACACGGAGAGCCTGAAGAAACTCGGCGGCCTCGCCCGTGAGATGCCGATCACCGCGATCACGTTCACCGTCGCGGCCCTGTCGATCGCCGGCTTCCCGCTGTTCAACGGCTTCGTCAGCAAGGGCATCGTCATCTCGGCGAGCCACTACGACTTCGCGAAGGGGCCCCTGGCCGTCGCCGACTTCACGACGCTGGAACTACTCCTGCTGGTCGGTGGCGTCGGCACCTTCATGTCGTTCATCAAGTTCGGCTACTACGCCTTCTTCCACGGCGAGTACGACGGCAGCGTCGCCGACGCGAACCGCGGCCAGACGGTCGCGATGGTCGCGGTCGCAGCGCTGTGTGTCTTCTACGGCGTCGTCGACTCGGCGCTGTTCTCGCTGCTGCCCTACGACGTGACGACCGAGGCAGTCGTCTCGCACGCCTACACGACCTACACCGTCGACCACGTCGTCGAGGGGGTGGCACTCGCGGTCATCGGCCTCGTCGGGTTCGTCGCCGTCAAGAAGCCCCTGTCCTCGCTGGGTCGGGTCCCGGACATCGACAGCCTGTACAACCCCGGCGCACTGTACGGCACCCGCGCGGTGGTCGTCGGCGTGACGGAACTGTACGCGGCGGCCGACCGGGTCGCTGTTCGGACCGCAGATCTCGCGGGAACCGTCGTGTCCGATCCGCAGACGGCACTCGGGACGGTCACCGACGAGGGCCGCCCCCGACTGCAGGCGGGCATCGGCACGAGCGTCGTGCTGGTGATCGTCGTCCTCGTCGGCGTCCTCGCGTTGCTGGTCCTGTGATACGGTTTATTGTAGATCTGTACCGGATCGACCGCACGCCATCGTGCAGTCGACCGGGAAAACGGCTACAATAATCCGTATGAGCTTAGACGAGTCGGTCGGCTAGCTCGGTCGCGACGCGCCGTCCCAGTCCGTCCTTGTCACCTTCGTAGCTCGTCGCGTCCTCGGCGTCCACCAGCAGCGCACGCGTTCGATCTGCACCCATCACGTCGGCGTCGTTGGCGACGACGAAGGCCATGTCGGCCCGATCACGGATCTCGCGGGCGCGTTCGACCAGTGTCGCGTCGTCGACGCCGGTCTCGGCCTTGAAGCCGACGACGGCGAGGTCCGGGTACGACTCGCGAACGGTGTCGATCAGCTTCGGCGCAGGTGTGAGTTCCAGCGTCAGCGACTCCTGCCCGGACTTGATCTTCTCGTCCCATCGCTCGACCGTGTAGTCAGAGATAGCCGCCGCCGAGATCAGAGCGTCGGCATCCCCACAGGCCGCGACGGCGGCTTCGGTCATCGCCGCCCCGCTCTCGACCGATTCGACGGTCGCGTACGGCACGTCCGCCCCGTCGTGGAGGAGTGTCACGTCCGCGCCGGCGACGTGACAGGCGCGGGCGACCGCTCGCCCGGTGCGTCCCGATGCGCGGTTCGAGAGGGTCCGGATCGGGTCGATCGACTCCGTCGTCGCGCCGCTGGTGACGACCACGTGGCGGCCCGCGAGTGGGTCGTCACTCGCCGCGCGAGCGGCCGCCGTGACGATGGCCTCCTCGCTCGCGATCTTGGCCTTCCCCTCCTCGATGCGCGGGTCGACGAACTCGACGCCCCACGACTCGACGCGCTCGATGGCGTCGAGCACGCCGGGGTGGTCGTACATCGGTTCGTGCATCGCCGGCGCGATCACGACGGGCACGTCGGCACCCAGCGCCGTCGTCGCACACGTCGTTACCGGCGAGTCGTCGATGGCCGCGGCGATCTTGCCGACGGTGTTGGCCGTCGCCGGCGCGATCAGGAACACGTCGGCCCACCCGTCGACGCCACACAGTTCGACGTGCTCGACGGCTCCCGTCAGTTCCGTGACGACGTCGTTCTCCGTCGCGAACTCGACGGCCCACGGGTGGACGATCCCCGTCGCGCTGTCGGTGACGACCGCCCGGACGCTGGCTCCGTGTCGTCGCAGTTCGTGGGCGAGTTCGACCGTCTTGACCGCCGCGATCGAGCCGGTCACGCCCAGCGCGACGTTCACTCCCGAAAGCATTGGCGGCGATTGGACGCGTGGCAGTATATAAACTGGTATTGTCGACCGGGTCCCGGCGGGCCCCTGCCGCGAGGGCCAACCCTTTGGTACCCGACACCCATGTGGGGACGTGGACTCCGTCGACGTCAGCACCGTCGTCTACGTCTCGCCCGAGGAGGTCTTCGAGTTCCTGATGGACTTCCCGGGCTATGCCCGCTACTCGAAGTACTTGAAAGACGTCGAGCAGCGCGGTGACGGCTCGCCGGGGACGAAGTATGCGCTGCGCTTCGCGTGGTGGAAACTGAGCTACGTCGCGAAATCGGAGGTCGTCGCCGTCGACCGACCCCACGAGATCGACTGGAAGATCACGAAGGACCTCCACGCGACCGGCCACTGGCGGATTACGACGCTCCCAGACGAGGTGCCCGAAGGCGAAGACTACGCCTGTGAGGTGCGTCTCACTGTCGAGTTCGATCCCGGCACGGCGTCCTCGGACGCGCTCGACCTCCCGCGACTGGTGTCGATGGACTGGGTGATCGAGAAGGTCAAGCCACTGATTCAGGAGGAAGCCGAGCGCGTCGTCGAACGGATCGTCGCCGACCTCGAAGGCCGACGCCGTGACGTGGAACTGACGATCCACACGAGCCCGGACGCAGTATAAAGAGCCGCCGGGGCGACGAACCGACGCTACTCGGGCGTGTCGTAGTCGCCGCCGTACTTCATGAACACGTACGCCATCCCCAGCGTCGCAGTCATGACGACCGACGCCGCGACGCCCAGGGACTTGACACTCTCGGGCAGGGGCGGCGGACCGCTGCTCCCACCACTGCCGCCACCGCCGCCGCCACCGCCACTGTCTGCCGTGGGGTAATCGGTGCCGACGACGATGGCCCCCTTCATACCGAGGCTCTTGTGGGGGACGCAGTAGTACTTGTAGATGCCGTCCTCCTCGAAGGTGTGCTCGTACTGGACACCTTCGGCGTCGACCGCGGACCCGGAGTCGAGCGGGCCGTCGCCGTCCGAGACGACGTTGTGGGTGCCGCCCTCGCCGGTCCACGCGAACTTGACCGTCGTCCCGTTGTCGACGTGGACCGCTGCCGGGCCGAAGCCGTAGGCCTGGCCACCGTTGTCGACCCCGACCTCGACGGTCACTTCGCTGTTACCTGTCTCGTCGACCGTCTCGTCGAAGTTGCTCACGCCGTTGAACCAACTGCCGTAGTCCGGTGGTCCACCGCCGCCACCCTCACCGCCACTCTCCGTCGATTCCTGTGCGGCAACGGTGCCGGTCGCCGCAGCGGCGGTCGTCGCGCCCGCGGCCGTGCGCATGAACGCACGACGTGAGACGTCGGCTGTGCCGTCTGTCATACGCGGCGCTTGGGTGTCCCCCGTAGTGAATACTTCGATACGGTCGCCCGCGAGCGACCAAACGGAGGTGGCACAACCCATTTTTGTGTGAGACCACTCGCTTGGAGTGATGACTGACGACCACTCGACGACGGGCGGACCGACAGCCGATGGAATGCCGATGCTTGGACTCGGCACGTGGGAAAACACCGAGGGCGATCAGTGCGCGAAAAGCGTCGCGACGGCCCTGGAGATGGGGTATCGTCATATCGACACCGCACAGGCCTACGGCAACGAGGCAGAGGTCGGTGAGGGAATCGCCCGCGCCGACGTGGACCGCGACGACATATTCCTCGCAACCAAGGTGTGGATCAGCCAACTGGGCCACGACGACGTGATCGAGAGCACGGAGCGCAGCCTCGACAAACTCGGTGTCGACTCGGTCGATCTGCTGTACATCCACTGGCCGTCCAGAGCCTACGACCCAGCGGAGACGCTGCCGGCGTTCGCGGAGCTACGGGACCGAGGCCTGATCGACCGGATCGGCGTCTCGAACTTCGAACCGCACCACGTCGACCGTGCGCGCGAGGTACTGGACGACCCGATCTTCGCGAATCAGGTCGAGATGCACCCACTACTCCAGCAGGAGGAACTCAGGGAGTACGCCGCCGACACCGACCTGAACCTCGTGGCGTACTCGCCACTGGCCCGCGGACAGGTGTTCGAGGTGCCGGAGCTAACCGAGATCGCCGACAGTCACGACGCCAGCGAGGCACAGGTCAGCCTCGCGTGGCTGGCCCGGAAGGGTGTCACCGCCATCCCGAAGGCGACCAGCGAGGCCCACATCGCGGACAACTGGGCCAGCCTCGATCTAGAGCTGACAGATGCCGAAATCGAGCGGATCGACGCCATCGACCGGACCGACCGCCGCGTCGACCCGGATTTCGGTCCCGATAGCTGGTAGCCGGTCCGTCCGCACCCGCGCGAACCGGGGGTACAGTGTTGCTTTTCCCACGGCTCGTCGGCCACAAGTGGTTAAATAGGGGCCGGCCAAACGGGCAGGTATGTCAGTCGGGAGCGACCAGGGTATCGCCGGAGGCGTCAGGATCGACCTGAAGCGCCTCCACGAGACGTGGATGGAACTGGTGTATCCGCGCCAGCGCGGCGCGGACAACACGGTGCTTGGCAAGTGGACACCGGAGGGACAACTCGGGAGAGCCCTCTATCGGCTCTGGTCGATCATCGGCGTGCCCGTGATCGCTGTCGTCTATCCGCTGGTCCTGTTCGGTGCCTTCCTCCGGTTCCAGACCCGACGAGTCGACAGCACCGCGACACGGCTGGGCGTCGTCGGCGTCGTCGTGCTGTCGATCCTCGTCTGGGGCGCGCTGATCGCGCTCGCGCGCTTCCAACTCGATCTGGCGACCGGCGGCATCACCGCCGTCGCCGCGGCCAGCGGCGTCGCTACTCTGTCGGCGGCACTGGCGGTGTTCACTCGACGCGTCGACGGACGAGTCGTCACGGTGCTGGTCTCCTACCCCTTCGGCGTGACGGCCATCTTCCTCCCGCCGGTCGTCGCCGCACTCTTCTCGCCGGCTATCGCCGACACGGTCATCCCGCTCAGCGACGAACTCGCCCGCTGGCTCCTGTTCAACGTGATGGACCCAATCGGTGCCGGCGACTACCTGCGACAGAACTTCGAGCGCGAGGGCGCTGCCCACGCGCTCATCTGGCTCGGCATCTCGATCCCGCTTGGCTGGCTGTTCGGCGTGCTCGTCACGCTGGCCGATCTGGTCCGACCCAAACAATAAGCGGCGCGCTCCGGGCGTCTCGAATGCCGTCGGTCGTGTTTCGTCAAGCGTGAACAGTGAGTTCAACGAGCCCAACCCAGATTTCAGAGAGATCGTGCTGGAAATGGGAATGCTGTCGAACGGGTCTTTCGAGAACCGAAACGTCGAACCTCGTCGTCTTCGAGCTCAGTTAGCCACGTCGAACCTGAAACGGTCGAATCATCGCTCCAGGCCCTCGCCTGCCGGCACAATGCTCCACGCGAAGCACGATCGTCAGACGCTTCTTTCAGTCGTCGCTGACGAATCTATCCGCCATACCGCCCGCGAAACTACATCGCCGCGCCGGGCTGGTACTCACCGAACTCGTCGCGCAGAACGTTACAGACCTCGCCGACCGTCGCGTAGGCCTTGACCGCGTCGATCATCGGCGGAAGGAGGTTCGCGTCGCTCGCGGCGGCGTCCCGCAGGGCGTCGAGCCGTTCGGCCACGAGAGCGTCGTCGCGCTCGTCCCGAAGCTCGTCGAGGCGTTCGTGTTGCTGGGCTTCGAGGGTCTCGTCGACTTCTTCGATGTCGACCGGCTCCTCCTCGTCGACGGTGTACTCGTTGACGCCGACGATGATCCGGTCGCCGGCCTCCTGTTCCTGCTGGCGCTCGTAGGCCACGTCCTGGATCTGGCGCTGGACCCACTGGTCTTCGATGGCCTGTGCCATCCCGCCGCGGTCGTCGACGGTGTCGAGAATGTCACGGGCTTCGTCGGCCAGTTCGTCGGTCAGCGACTCCACGTAGTAGCTCCCGCCCAGCGGGTCGATGGTGTCGGCGGCACCCGATTCGTGGGCGAGGATCTGTTGGGTGCGGAGGGCGGTCCGCACCGACTCCTCGGTTGGCAGTCCCACGGCCTCGTCCTTGCCGTTGGTGTGGAGGCTCTGGGTACCGCCCAACACCGCGGCCAGCGCCTGATAGGCGACCCGGACGACGTTATTCTCGACCTGCTGGGCGGTCAGGGTCGAGCCGGCGGTCTGGGTGTGGAACTTCAGTTGCTTGCTCGCCGGGTCGTCGGGGTCGAACCGCTCTGCCATGATCTCGGCCCAGAGTTTCCGGGCGGCCCGGAACTTCGCGACCTCCTCGAAGATGTTGTTGTACGACGCGAAGAAGAAGGACAGTTGCGGCGCGAACTCGTCCACGTCGAGCCCTGCCGCCAGTGCCGCTTCGACGTACTCGATCCCGTCGCCCAGCGTGAACGCGATCTCCTGTGCGGCCGTCGACCCGGCCTCCCGGATGTGATACCCGGAGATGGAGATGGTGTTGAAGTTGGGCACCTCCTCGGCACAGAACTCGAAGATGTCCGTGATGATCCGCATCGAGGGCTCGGGCGGGTAGATGTAGGTGTTGCGGGCGATGTACTCCTTGAGCACGTCGTTCTGGATCGTCCCGCGCAGTTCCTCGCGGGGGACGCCCTGCTGGTCGCCGATGGCGACGTACATCGCCAGCAGGACGCTCGCGGGCGCGTTGATCGTCATGGAGGTGGAGACTTCACCCAGGTCGATCCCGTCGAAGACGACCTCCATGTCCCGCAGCGAATCGATGGCGACGCCCGTTTTCCCGACCTCACCGGCGGCCATCGCGTCGTCGGAGTCGTAGCCCATCTGGGTCGGCAGGTCGAAGGCCATCGAGAGCCCGGTCTGGCCCTGATCGAGCAGGTACTGGAAGCGCTCGTTGGTCTCTCTGGCAGTCCCCATCCCGGCGTACTGGCGCATCGTCCACAGCCGCCCGCGGTACATCGTCGAGTAGACGCCGCGCGTGTAGGGTTCCTCGCCGGGGAATCCGAGGTCGTCGTCGTAGTCCAGATCCGCCACGTCGGCGGGCGTGTAGAGCCGATCGACCGTCTGGCCGCCGGTGTCGGTCGTGAAGGTGTCCTCGCGCTCGCCGAAGCGGTCGAGGGTCGGCTGGACGGTCTCCTCGTGCCACCGTTCCTTGCCGGCACGGATCTCGTCCAGCTCCTCGGGGTCGAACATGACCGAGGGTTCGACCGCCCGTGACTAATCGCTGACGCACGGGGCAGCGCTTCTTCGGATTCATATACGATGCTGCGACCGCTCTCGTTGGCAGCCAAGTTCTCGCGTAGCCCCAGAGACGTTATTGATTGCTCTATCGGATGAGTTCTGGCCGTATTATTTGAACAAAACACTTATCGCTCGAAGATCGACCAAATGTCAATGGAACGTAGGAACGTCATAGCGGCACTCGGAACTGCGTTAACTGGACTAGGAGCAGGGTGTACGTCTAACGGAAGCAACGCAGCTGCTGAGGGAAGCAGTTCAGAGATAACGACCGAGGAGACAGACAGCAATACCACCAATTCGACGAGTGTCGCTACCGAGGAAGGGACTGAGTCATCGACATCAGCCGAATCGGCTGATCCTCCGTTCGAAAAGAGACGTGCGAAAGGAGCAGAGCTGACTGTTCAGGAGGACATCAGTGTACGGGCTCAAGACAGCGTTGTCGGGTACGATCAGGAAGCGGGGACAGTGACGATGAAGTTGGACGAAGAAGGGGACCGGACCCGCACACTCCCTCTCGACGAATACCTTGACAACGTCCTCGGGCACTCGCTGGCAGCTTCACCGGTGTGTGACAGGTACGAATCGGTCGTGAAAGAGTACACTGAGCCGTCCATAGGCCGAACGTGCGGTACGTCGAGCAGAGACGAGCAGAATATCATCGAGGGCAACGTTTACGAAACCGACTCTGAGGCGTTCAAGACCGATGTCCTCACGGCACTACCGGAAACGGTTCGTGTAACGCTATCCATCGAGGAGACCCAGACCGAATACACGTTTGATTATCCCGTTTTCGTGGAGATAACCCCAGAGTGGCAACAGGAGTGAACGGTTGCACATCGAGTTTTGATCTGTATTGAACGGTAGTCGGCAGAAACTCAAACTGTGAATCTCTGCGGTTCTGTTACGCTCGTTCGATAAAGCGAGTGACGGTGTAAGCCGTTCAGCCGTCTTCCTCGATCAGGTACCGGAAGGCTCTGAGGGTGTTCCGGCCGGCATCGGTCAGTTCCACGAGTTTCGACCGGCCCCGCTCGGTGACCGTCACGTAGCCGGTCTCGGCCAGTGGCTTGAGGACGTGGCTGTCGAGCAGGCGGTACTGGCTCTTGCGGTTGGCGGCGTCGTGTTCGGCGAGGAAGGGCAGGTCCTCGTCTTCGCCGAAGTCGATCAGCGAGCGCTTGGTCACGCCGCCCTCGGACGCCAGATACGACATGACCGCGACCTGTTGACGGTCGGGATGCTCCATCGGGTAGGTCGGGAGTTCGGTCACCTCGCGGATGCCCTCGGCCACGTCACCGTCCGTCTCGGCGGCGTAGCGCTCGGCGCGGACGTAGTACGGCGTCGCGCCCGTCGCCATGCAGGCGATCATGCCGCCGATGGCGGTGACCTTGCTGCCGGTCGCGAGGTTGACGTACACGTCGTGGTCGGCGAACTCGGTCGCCAGTTCCGCGATGGTCCCCAGCGACTCGTAGAAGTCGAAGATGTCGCACTGCACGGTCTCGTGGTCGATCCCCGCGTCGTCGAGGCGGGCGCGGATCTCGTCGGCGTAGGAAGGATGAGCCGTCTGATCGTCGTATTCGAGGAGGAGCACGCAGTCGGCGCTGAACCGCTCGGCCGAGAGGACGATCCGGTCGTTCTCGTAGCCGACTGGCATCAGGTGCACGCGCTGGGCAACGTCCATGTTGACGGCGTCGACACCCCCGCACAAAAAGACTGTGTCGACAAGGACGACATGATTATCGGGGCACACGACCGGGCCGTCTGGGGTCGTGTTCGAGAGACCGCCCGCTGCTAAAATATATTTTAGCTAACATATTTTGCATCACCACCCGTATCACGGTTCGATGGTACGACACGACCTCGAACGGAGACAGCACGGACTTGGTGAACTCTCTCCCGCGGAACAATCCGCTGGCCAGATCGACCACGTCCCCGGCCACGAGAGCGCCGCGGAGAACGACGGTGCGATCTACGACACCGGGACGACGATCGTCGCGCTCGAAGCGGGCGAGAGCGTCGTGATGGCAGCCGATCAGCGGATGAGCCTCGGCGGTCGGTTCACGGCCAACAAGGACGTCCAGAAGATCGAACGGGTGCATCCGACGGCGGCGGTGGCGATCTCGGGGTCCGTCGGTCCCGCACAGGCGGCCGTCCGAAGCCTCCGGGCAGAGGCCGACCTCTACGAGTCGCGCCGGGGCGAGCCGATGACCGTGACCGCGCTCGCCCGGACCGCCGGGCGAGTGGTCCGGGGAACGCGCGTCACGCCACTACTGGCCGGTGTCGACGCGTCCGGTCCCCACGTGTTCGAACTCGACGGCGGCGGGAGTGTACTGGCAGACAGCTACGCCGCTGCCGGCAGCGGGATGCAGGTCGCGTACGGCGTCCTCGAACGCCGCTTCGACCCGGAACAGTCCGTCGCGGCCGCCACGGAGACGGCGACCGACGCCGTCCGGGCCGCCAGCGAGCGCGACACGGCCAGCGGCGACGGCGTCACGGTCGCCACGATCACCGACGAAACCGTCGAGATCGAGGAGGCGAGCTGATGCAGTCGAACGACCAGCGGGCGTACGATCGGGGCCACACGATCTTCTCGCCCGACGGCCGGCTCTACCAGGTGGAGTACGCGCGCGAGGCGGTCAAGCGCGGGAGCCCGACCGTCGGGGTTCGAACGGCGGACGCGGTCGTGCTCGCGACGGATCGACGCCGGCGCTCGCGACTGATCGAACCGGACAGCATCGAGAAGCTCCACGACATCGACGGGCGAATCGGAATGGGCACCGCCGGTCACGTCGCCGACGGCCGCCGCCTCGTCGACGCCGGGCGGACCTACGCCCAGCGGGATCGGCTGCGGTACGGGGAACGCCCGGGGGTCGAACCCGTCGCCAAGGCCATCGCGGACCACATCCAGGGATCGACCCAGAGCGGCGGGACGAGACCCTTCGGCGCGTCGTTGCTCGTGGCCGGTGGGGGCGGCGACCGGCCGCGCCTCTTTGAGGTGGAACCGTCGGGGACGCCCTATGAGTGGCGGGCGACGGCGATCGGTGCCGGGAGCGGCGAGATCAGAGAGAGCCTCGAAGAGCGATACGAACGCGGACTGGACACCCAGCGCGGCGTCGATCTGGCGCTCCGGGCGCTGGCAGGCCAGACCGATCCCACCGCGACGACGGTCGACATCGCGATACTCGGGTCGGACGGGTTCGACCAGTTCGACCGCGACCGACGCGAGCGAGCGATCGAATCCGCCGGTGTGGCGGGGTCCTGATACGGTTTCTTGTAGATGCCTACCGGCGATCGTCGCCACGGAGTAGACGACCGCCGGTAAATCGCTACAATAATTCGTATGAGAGGGTCGCGACGGGACGGAACGCCGGAATCAGGCCGTCGCGCCGTCGTCGACCGATCGGTCGCTCTCGGGCGACGCCTCCCCGTCGCGCTCGATCGGTCGACGGCGGTGTTCGGCGATCGTTCCGTCGCGGGCGACGTACAGCGACAGGCGTTCGTCGTCCAGACGGGCGCTGACGGCGAGACACCAGGGAGACTCCGAGAGCAACCGCTCGCTCCACTCGCTACCGACGTTCCACAGCGGCCGGTCCGACAGGTCGACGCAGTGGTCGTGGTAGAACGAGACGACGGCCGGGTGATCGAGCACCGTCAGTGCGACCGGACACCGGAGCGACGCGCCACAGCCCTCGCAGTCGAACGCGGCCTGCACACGGGACGGATCGTCCTCGTCGGTGTCCGTGACGGGTTCGACACTCGCGCCCACTGCCCCGCCGCAGTCGGGACAGACGCCGTCGTCGAACGACGCGATGCGTCGTCGGTGATACGCGTCCAGCGCGTCGGGAAGGGCCTCTGGGTCACGATCCGCGTAGGCGCTGGGCGGCAGCGAGAGTCCGAGGATCGGCGACGAACAACCCTCGCAGGCGACCTCGGTGACGTTGTCGGATACCGTCGCGACGAGCGCGGTCTCGGCACAGAACGGACAGGCCTCGGCCAGTTCGATCGGATCTCGTTCGACGCTGTCGGTGTACGTCCCCGCGCAGACCGTCCGGATCGCGTCACGGCCGGCAGCGGTGAGTTCGTAGCGGTCGTCGTCCCCCTGACGGACGTACAGCCCATCGAGCTGGCGCAGGTGGTACGCGAAGCCGGCGGACGTCTCCACGCCGCTCTCGGCGTGGAGGGCCGAGAAAGAGAGCGGCCCGTCCGCGTCGAGCGCCCGCAGCACAGCCACGCGAACGTCGTCGGCGAGCGCCTGAAAGGCGTCGCTGGGGCTCGTCGACGCTTCGTTCGAGTCCCGGCCCGACCGCTCGCTACTCATGAGTTGTGCGTGTGGGTGGCAGTCACAAAAGGGCTGTCGTCGTGTCAGCTTCTGCAGGAGACGTCTGTACCAGTGGGCTTTTGTGGACGCCTCGCCTCCCCACCGAGTCCATGACTACCCGAGAGATCAACGGCGAGACGGTCGAACGGCGTCGGGAGCGGCTCCGTGACGAGTACGACGACGTGACCGTCAGGGAAGAGACCGAGACCGTCGGCGGCGACCTGTTCGAGGAACTCCGCGCGGAGTCCCGCGACGGATACACCGGCGGCGGGTACGCGTGGGTCGTCCGCGAGCCCGGCGACGCCGCCCCGCTCACCGAGTCGATGCCCGACGAGGTGGGCGACGAGCGATCGGTGCTGATGATCCTCGGACGCGGCGGGACCGAGTGGGGACTGCCGGGTGGCGGCCGGGAGGACGGCGAGACGTACGAGCGGGCCGCAGTCCGGGAGGTCCGCGAGGAGACCGGCGTCGACTGTGAGATCACGGATTGCTTCCTCGTCGTTCACCGCGTGACAGTCTCGGCAGGGTGCCACGAGGACCGCCTCCACACGCTCTGGGTCTTCTTCGACGGTGCGTACTCGGGTGGCTCGATCGCGATTCAGCCCGGCGAACTCAGCGGCGCGGCGTGGTTCGAGCGCCCGCCAGAGTGGATGTATCCGGAAAACGAGTTTCGGGCGGCCGAGTTCTGGCCCGATTACGACCACGGCGGCGACCCGCTCGCCCGACGGCTGTGACGCGCCTGTCGACTGTGTCGACGGTCGCTGTTCTGTTGGGTCTGTCCGCGCTGTCGCGACAGCACTCTTACCAGATCGGGTGCAGCGTTCGACCATGCCGACGGATCTGACCCCAGTCGACGAGCCACTCGCAGACGCACTGTCAGCCGAGCGGTCACGACAGCGCGAGACGCTGACGCTGATCGCCAGCGAGAACCACGCCAGCGACGCCGTGCTACGGGCACAGGGGTCGGTCCTGACGAACAACTACGCCGAGGGCCGGCCCGGCGGCCGCTACTACGCCGGCTGTGCCCACGCCGACGAAGTCGAGCGACTGGCGAAAGAGCGCGCCAAAGAGTTGTTCGACGCCCCTCACGCCAACGTCCAGCCACATTCGGGCACGCAGGCCAACTTCGCGGCCTACGAGGCGCTGCTCGAACCGGGCGACCGCATCCTCTCGCTGGAACTGACCGACGGCGGCCACCTCAGCCACGGCCACGGCGCGACAGCGGTCGCGACCCATTACGAGGTGGACCACTACCACGTCGATCCCGAGACCGGCCGCCTGGACTACGATGCCATCGAGCGCCGCGCCCGCGAGACCGAGCCAGACCTGCTGGTCTCTGGCTACTCTGCCTACCCCCGACGGGTCGACTGGGAACGGATGCAGGCCATCGCCGAGTCGGTCGACGCCGCCCACGTCGCTGACATCGCCCACCTCACCGGCCTCGTCGCCACGGGCGTCCATCCCTCTCCGGTCGGCGTCGCCGACGTGGTGACCTGTTCGACACACAAGACGATCCGCGCCGGTCGGGGCGGTATGGTCATGGCCAGCGAGGAGTACGCGAAAGCGGCCGATCGCGCCGTCTTTCCGGGCTGTCAGGGCGGTCCGCTGCTGCACAACGTCGCCGGCAAGGCGGCGGGCTTCGGCGAAGCACTCGAACCCGAGTTCGACGACTATGCGAACCGGATCGTCGAGAACGCGACGGTGGTGGGCGAGACACTTCGTGAACGAGGTTTCGATCTGGTCTCCAGCGGTACGGACGTCCATTTCGTCCTCGTGGACTTCCAGCAGAGCCATCCCGACCTCACGGGCCAGCGCGCCGAGGAAGTCCTCGAAGCGGTCGGCGTCGTCTGCAACAAGTCGGCCGTTCCCGGCGACCCACGGAAGTCGACTGTTACCAGCGGCGTCCGTCTCGGCACGCCGGCGATCACGACGCGGGGCTTCGACGCCGAGGCGACTCGGCGGCTCGCCGACTGCATCGCAGACGTGCTCGATTCGCCAGACAACGAGGGGGTTCGGGCGGACGCGAGCGGCGTCGTCGCGGACCTCTGTGCGGAGCTCCCGATATACGAGTGAGTACGATGGAGATCAGACGTTTTCAGCCCGGCGACGGCCCCGCGGTCAGAGCGATAGACCGGCGAGCGATGCGGGAGACGCCCGAGTACGTTCCCGATGCGCCGAACGAGGACCTGCACGATGTCCCCGAACACTACTTCGAGGACGGCGACTTTCTGGTCGGGGTCCTCGACGGGAGCGTCGTGGCGACGGCAGCGTACGCTCCCCTCGACGGCTGGAAACGCGAACGGTGCGGGCCGTTCGAGCGCCCGGTTCGGGAGGTGACGCGAGTCCGAGTCCTGCCCGAGTACCAGCAGCGAGGCTTCGGCCGAGAGCTGGTGCGTGAACTCGAACACCGAGCGAGTGCGGCGGATGTCGCGGAATTCGTCCTCGACACCGGAGCGGACAATGCCGCCGCGAGAGCGTTCTACGAGTCGCTCGGATACAGTTGCGACCGCACAGCGACGGTCGACTTCGGCGAGGTCCAGTTGCGACTTGCGGTCTACCGGAAACGGATTGCAGAGTGAGAATCGAGCGCTGCTCACCCACCGACTACGCGAACCGGATCGACTCGCTGGCGGGATCGATCTCGACGCGCCCACCGATCGGGATCGGCGCAGTCGGGTTCGTGTGCCCGAAATCGAGGTCGAAGACGGCCGTCGCATCGGGGTTGTACCGGTCCAGCATCGAGAGGATCTCGCTGCGCTGGTCCGCACGGTACTCCCGTTGCGCCTCGGGACCGGGATCCTCGAACTGCTCGCGCAGTCGCCGGAGTGAGAGCGCCAGGACGTGGCGTGCATTCGCTGCGCCGCCGCTGGACGGCGCGACGACGGCGACGCGATCACCCGGATCTGCTGGCGGCGGTGTGCGAAACGCTTCGGACATAGCCCGGGGTTCTCCACCGGAGGGGGAAAGCGTTCTGGGAGTGTGTTACTTTCCTGCATACTCTGTCAGGAGTTCCAGCGCAGTATCGCACAGCGCCGCCAGATCCGCCGCCGCCGCATCGAACTGCGGCTCCCACTCCGAGAGGCCCAGATAGTCGCTGACGACGAACATCGCCGCCGCGTCGACGCCCCGATAGTCGGCGACGGTGAACACGGTCGCGGCCTCCATCTCTACCGTCAGCACGCCCTCGCTGGCGTAGCGTTCGATCTCCGCTTTCGTCTCCTGGTAGATCGCGTCCGTGGTCCACGAGGGACCGACGTGAAACGGATGGTCGTCCGTTTCGAGTCGCGAACGGATCGCCGTCAGGAAGTCCTCCGACGGCGTCGCGTCCACTCCGGGTTCGACGTAGTGATGCGAGGTCCCGTCGTCCCGGATCGCCCGCTCACAGAGGATGTACTCGCCCATCGCCACGTCCTCGCACAGACAGCCAGCGTACCCGACCGACAGGAACACGTCGACACCGCCGGCGATGAGTTCCTCCATCATCACTGCGGTCGTCGGGCCACCGATCCCGAACCCACCCAGCACGCCGACCGCCCCGTCCGTGTCCTCGATCACGTACAGATCGCCGAGGTATCGGTCGATCATCGTGCCGTTGTAGGTCTCGGTGACGTACTCCATGAGATCCCGACTGTAACAGAGAACGACGCCCGAAAGCGACGACACCGCGTCGCCGGACTCCGCGTACGCCGTCGACTGCTCCGGCCGGATCAGTGGTTCGGCGTCGTACTTGTCGGGATGGTTCGGAAACGACATACTCGGCTGTCTCACGAATCGCCACTGAAAAAAGCCGTTCGGGGCCCTGTGAAATATTCACACGCGGTGACCGTCCGCCGGGAATCCTCCCGAGAGCCGAATCTATCGACCAGTGTCGTACTTGTAGGTCGCCTCCTCCGACACGGACCCGGAGGAGCCGAATCTACTTCCCCGTATCGTACTTGTAGGTCGCCTCCTCCGGGTCGATCCCGAAGTCCTCGGGCCCCTCCTCCGGTTCGGTCCCCTCGGCGTCCTCGGCCGAGGCCTGTTTGAAGGCGTCGCGCAAGTGATCGGACAGTTCGAACTGATCGACGGCCAGTCGCACTGGGACGGCGTCGGGCTGGATGTTCTCTTGCTTGGTCGTCAGTCGGTCTTGGAGTTTCTTCGGAAGCTGTGCGACTTCGATACGCTCGAAGCCGAACTGCTGGAGGTAGTCGGCCTCGTTGGTCAGCGAATACACCACGTCGAACCCCTCGTCGCCGGCGTACTCGACGAGGCGTTCGATGACGTGGGCACCGACGCCCTGCCCGCGCCACTGATCGAGGACGCCGATGCTGGTCAGTTCACAGATCTCCTCGTCGTCGGTCTTGTGGATGCGGATGCGACCAAAGCCCGCTTTGTCGTGGTCGGCTTCGTCGATCGCGATGACGTAGTCGCGGGACCGGAAGGCACTGTCGTCGAGTCCCATCTCCTCGATGTGATCCAGCAACCAGACTTCCTCTCGGTTCTTTGCGTCCCGGACGTACATAGCCGATAGTTGGCTTCCCCCAGTGAAAAGGATACTGTACAAGCTTTCACAAGGATTTGAGCACCGTACAGAGTGGTTGTCGTACTCCGTCGGAACAACAGTAATTAAGCCAACAACGATTAGTACCGTGTCGTGTTCAAACAATCGTCGTCTACAGGAGCAGTCAGCAAGATAGTTCGATTATACCACATTAATTAATATTCTACCTACCCAAATGAACAACTACTTTTATTTTGTTATAATTGAATGATTACTCTCATGCCGAGCGTCAATCGACAGCTGTCCAGCATTCTCGTCACAATAATAATTATATTATCAATTATATCAGTCATACCGACAACTGCGGGATCCGTTCAACAAGCGGGTACGTTCGTGGAAGGAGACATCACAGAGGACACTACTTGGTCACCGTCAGACGGACCATACCGGGTAGTGAGTTCGATCGCGATACAGAAAAACGTCACACTGACAATCGAACCGGGGACGACAGTTGAGTTCATCGACGATACTGGAATTACCCTCGGAGGCGACGTACAGGCGACCGGGAGTGCGGAGAACCCGATCACGATGCGGTCGGTCGAGGACGGTAATTACGGCTTCTACAACGGCGACGAGATCCTCGACGACAACAAATACGCTAATCAACTCAGATTCGAACACGTACAGTTTAGAGACGGGTTTACCGGATTCGATCTCCAGTCGACTCGCGGGAACGTCACGTTCCACAACGTGACGACCAACGCACCGATCAGCTTCGAGAGCGGTGGTCCCACGATTACTGTCACTGACTCGCAGTTCAACGGCACGTCCTTCGGGATTAGGGCTGGACAGGCAACGGACGTAACAATTCAGGGTAACACGTTCCAAGGGGCCTCCCAGACGGCTGTTCTGATAGAGACGTCGAACAAGAACAGTCCGATCCGAAACGTCACTATCGTCGAGAACAGAATCGAGGGAAGCGACGGGAGCGGAATACTGCTGTCTTCGACGACTGACACTGGAGCCGCGAACTTCCAGGCACCGATCGAAAACGTTCAGATCGAAAACAATATTGTCAGACAAAACGCCGAACACGGCATCCGGGTGCGAGCGAAACCCCAGCAGGACCTCGGTGGCGTAAAAGCCTCGATCTCCGAAACAAAGATCGTCGCGAACAACGTCCGAAGCAACGGAGGGACCGGGATTGGCCTTCGAAGTCTCTCGACCGGTAGTCCCGGCAGTACCGTGGCCCGAAATATCGTCCTCGATCACCAGACCGGCCTCGTAGTCGAGAGCGTTCGAACGAACGTGACCAGAAACGCCATCGGGTACAACCAACTCGGTGTCAAGATCGACAATACGAACCAGAATGTCCTCAACGTCACCAGGAACAATATCTATCAGAACGAGGTCGGACTCAGCTCGACGGGCAATGCCAACGCGACGATGAACTACTGGGGCGACGAAACCGGGCCGGGACATGATGCCAATCCCGAGGGAGAAGGTGATACCATCGAAGCCGATGCTGGCCAGACGGACTTCCTTCCGTTTGCAGACACGCAGATTCAGAACGTCCCGCTTCCCGAACCCCAGTCCCAGCAATCAACTGCAACCGAAACTGGAAACGCAAATAATCAAAACGACGACATTTCGGGCAACGACGACGTGGCCGACTTCGAAGACCCCTCACAGATCCCTGGACCGCTCTCGATTGGTCAAATCCTCTGGGGAGTCATGGTGCTCGTTCCGCTACTTGTCGTGGGTCTCCTCATCAAAATCATCAGGTAGGATTGAGACACTGCTTGGCGTGTCTTGGTTCAACGATACGAAATAGTAGCGGTTGCGACTGACAATATTCTTCGAGATCGTCTCAGCGGCTCATCGCTCGTACTGCGAGATATCGGGGTTCGCGAGAGGATAATCGTCAGTGACTTCGCCATCCCCTGGGATGGGCCTTGGCACGTCGATGACACCGCTGTCTTTGGTATCCGACTTGTCCCACGCCGAATAATAATTGCCGACTTCGGCCGAACCGTCGTACATGTTCGTTCCAGATGAACTGATTCTCACGTCGCCACCGTCTCGGAACGAGTTCAGAATCACCGAGTGGACCTGGCCGTCGATGAAGTATGTCTCGCCCTCTGTCGAACTGAAGACGTTTCCGACGACTTCCAGTGATGTCGGTCGTGGGGTGTCGATGACACCGATGACCTCACAGTCGTACAACCCGCCGTCGGGGTATCCCTTCTTTGCACCACCAGCGTCGATCCGCATCGCGACAGCTGTTCCCTCTTCACCGATCGTGCAGTTGTTCAGTTCCGGCACCGAGATGCGGTCTCGGCTGTCGAACGTGTCGGCTGACGGAACGTCGATAGAGACATCCAGATTGGGGCCCGGTGTAATCTTGCAGTCGGTGCAGGTGACCTGACTCTGTCCCTGTCGCTTCGCGACCGTGTTGCCTGTCAGCTGTAGCCCGTGTATTCGGCAGTCCTCGAAGGTGAACGATTCGTCGGTCGAGATTCCGCTTTTGAACGTCGTCTGGGTCGCATTCCCTCTGACACCAGTTCCTTGCGCTCCCGAGATGTGTGGGCCAATCACACAGTTAGCCGCCGTCAACTGCCGTGTGATATTGAGGCTTACACTGTCTGGAACAGAGACCGAATTCATCTCGACGGTCACTGCTGAGATATCTCCTTCGAACGTGGTGGCGATCAGTTCGAGTTCTTCTGTCGAAGTGAGGCTCTCGCGGAAGTCCGTGTATCTCGCGACGATATCTTCTCCAGATACGGGGGTAGTGAACTCGACACCATAGGCGTCGATCCACTGGTTCGAGAGCGTGTCCGTCGAATCGACGACCACGTCATAGAACTCGAGTACCCCACCCGGATTGCCATTCATATCGAGCGTGACTGTAGGCATGGAACGACCTGCACCCACGAATTTGAGGGGCTGCTCGAGTGTCACACTGTACTCGCCCTCACGGAGTTCGATCACATCGTCCTCGTCTGCCACTCGATGGGCGTCCTGGAGGCTTTCGTAATCTCCACTCCCGTCCTTCGCGACGACGAATCGTGCTTCCGGCTTTTCGTATGGAACTGTGGTGAACGTCTGAACCTCTGTCTCGGATCGGAGATCACCCGACTCCGCGACGACTCGATATTCGTACTCCGACCCGAAGGACAGGTCCGAAAGGGTAACCGAGAAGCTCTTTTTTTCTGTTATTTCTCGAGAGGCTGCAGCCTGCCAGTTGTCGCTGCCAGTTTCCCGATACTGGACATATGCTGTCGCTGCATCGACGTTCGTGAGTGTTATCTGGCCGGTCACAGTCGCAGTACTGCCGGTTTCGACTGTGGCCCCGGCGGAATCGGCCGCCACCGAGGGTTCGCTTTCGGTGTCGGGTTGGGGAGTGCTCGTCGACTCGATGAACGAGGCGTCGTCTGTTTTGGTTGCAGTGTTCGTCTCTGTAGAACGCGGTGTGCTGTCCGAACTCTGACTCTCGTTACAGCCAGCGGTCAGCATCGCGACGAGCGAGCCACCTGTAACCAGAAATTGTCGTCGTTTGGTCACGGGTTACTAGTGTGTTGTATCTCAAAAAAACACTCTGGTTTATGTTAGAGAGGTAATATGGCCACGGAATGTGGTTTTCGCCGTCGTCACATGAACTGCCCGAGGCCGGTCTGTTCCTGCCCGGACTTCACTTCGTCCCACGAGATGCCCATTGCTTCGAGGATGCGCGCGATCGGGCCCTTCAGCGTCTTGTCCATCATCTTCTCCCAGTCGACCTCGAACTCCTCTGGAATCTGGTCGGCGAACTCGAAACAGATCACGTCGGGGTCGCGCCGAAACTCGCCGTACAGCGGGTCTTCGGCAGGATCGAGTCCCTCCTCGGCCTCGATCCGCTGGAAGAAGTCGTCGTGAACGCGGTCGAGATACAGGCGCTTTGGCTTCGACCCGCTCGCGAAGTTCGTCCCCAGCAGCATGTTGGCATACTTCGCGCCCCGGACCTGCGCGGTGTCCGTGTCGTAGTTGTCGAGTTTCTTCCCGATGCCGCCCGGGATGCCCACGTCCTCGGGATCGACGTTACCGGCCTGGAAGTCCTCGATCACGTCGTGGACGTAGGTCTTGATCTCCTCGGGGTCCTCGCCGTGGACGATCATGTCGATGACCTGCTTCTGGACGCGCTTGGTGATCGGCGCGATGTCCGAGCGCTGGTACTCGAAGCCCGTGATGTCGATGTCGTCGACGTCTTTGCCCTCCTTCCAGACGATGTGCCCGGCGTAGCGCTTCTTCTTGCCCGCCTGGAAGAACCGTCGGTAGAGCTTCTCGAACTCGATCTGGAAGCGGTGGAACTGCGCGTTCAGTTCTTCGAGCGCGAACTCGTCGTACGCTTCGTTGATCGTCTCCTCCAGCTCGAACCCCTTCTGTATCGTCGCCGCGATGGTCTCCAGTTCCGCCTCGTCCATTTCGGGGTGCTTTGCTCGCATCTCGTCGGTAACCTCGACCGCTCCCTCGACATCGTCCGGGCCGATGTCACCGACCTGTAACATGACGCTGTCAGTATCACCGTAGACGACCTCGTATCCCTCGTTGGCGACGACCTGGTCGGTGTAGTCGATCACCTCGCGACCCGTCGCCGTGACGGCCGCGCCCATCTCCTTGTCGTAGAGACGGAACCGATCCCAACCCAGAACCCCATAGAGCGACTGACCGACGAACTGGAACTTTCCGTTTCGACCGGCCAGCAGCGTGTGGTTGTCTTCGACTGTGACGCAATGGACACCGTTCTCGGCGGTGCTCTGGCCGCCGCTTCGGTGCATCCGAAGCGTGTTCTTGCTGTCCTCGGTGACGTAGATCCGCCACGAACCGCTGTCGCGATTGTAGTTTGCCGTCAGACCGAGGTGGGCACACAAGCGGAGTACGTCGTCGCGGAGTCGTTCGCTGGACGTGGTGTATCGCCACGAGTTCGTCTGGCGGTCGCCGTCGCCTGCGATCAGGGTGTCGAGGAACCGCTCTTTCTGCGCACGACTCGCATCGAAGACGAACTCGGGAATCCGTTTCGCGAAGCTTCCCTCGCCACAGAGTTCGTGGAGCAGATCGCCCAGTAGCTTCGAGGTGAACTGATAGGACTGGTCGTCGACGTAGTAATCGAACTCCATCTGGTCGAGGAGTTCGCCGATCGAGGCGTGGTCGGAGTGGCCACCGTCGGCGACCGCGTCCTGCGCGATCTTGACCGTCGTCGCCGATCCGCGTGTCTTCTCGCCGAACTGCTTTGTCTCGGACGTGTAGACGTTGCCCTCCGTGACGTACCACGCGAGCAGCTCGAGGAAGTCGTCGCCGTCGAACGTCCGCGGGATCCACTTGCGACCCGATTCGGCATGGATGAACGTCGTCTCGGCGATTGCTTCGATGTACTCCCGATTCTCCTCGAACGATTCGGGATCGAAGACATAGCCCTCGACGCCGATGTCGTTCTTGAGCACAGTATCGGGATAGTAACCGATCTCTGCGGCGAAGGTGTGGCCGTGGACCTCCGGGCGGACCCACACCTCGTACTCGTCGACGTACTCGGTCAGGTCGACTTCGTCGAGCCGCTCGCCGACGGGCCCATCCCAGTCGTGAGGGAGTTCGTAGTTCGTCGCTCGATCGAGTTCGCCCGCTTCGACGAAGCTGTATTCGTCTTCGGTGATCCCGTTCGTCTCGTTCTTCCGAACGAGCATCCGGTGATTCGGCGTCACCTGGAAGTCGATCTTGCTCGTCTCGATGTCGACCAGTTCGCCGCGATAGTCGGGGTAGTCGTGGGTCTCGACGACCGGCTTGACCTCCATCCGCATGGTCTCTGGATCGAGCGAGTACACCTCGTCGCCGACTTCCAGATCGGTGATGTCGCGCACACCGTCGGGCGTGACGACCTCTGTATCCGGCGTGAAGCAGTTCATAATAACTTTGACAGCTGCTTGCTGCCGGTCGTAGCGCTCGTACGCCGCGTTTTCGGGATCGTGCTCGTTTCGCAGGGATTTCTTTTCCTCTCGTTCTGACAGGAGTTCGTCGACCATCTCACGGATGACGCCGTCCGGTTCCTTCCGGAAGTGCGTCCCGTTGGGAGCGCGGTAGGTCTCGCCGTCGTACACCTCCGGGTCCACTTTCGTCTCGGGACTCGCGTTGGTCGTCACCATGCACATCGGGTAGAGTGACTTCAGGTCCAGCACCGTCACGTTCTCTTTGACGCCGGTGATCGGGTCGAAGACCGCACCACCTTCGTAGTCCTCGCTCTCCTGTTGCCCTTTCGAGGGAAGTGCGAACTCGCCGTTGAGTTTGTGCAGGACGTACATGTCGACGGCGTCGCCGGGCGTCGTCGCGTCTTCGAGCTTACAGCCGACGAACGTGCGGACCTCGTCCCAGAAGTCGACGATGTTCTGGTCGCGGTCGAGTTCGACACACAGCTCCACGTCCCGGAGGTTGTACTCCAGCAGGCGCTCGGGGTCGTCCTCCCAGAGGTCGCCGATGTCGCCGGGGTAGCGTTCCTTCCCGACGCCCAGTTCCACTTCGCCGACGGCGTCCAGCCGATAGGAGTCGAGTTCGCTGAACTGCGTGCGCTGGTAGGCATACAGCAGGTCGAAGACGACCCGCCCCTTGATGTCCGGGCCGCCCCAGCCCGAGCGCCAGACTTCGCTCACCCGGGAGAGTCGGTCGATGTCGAGGTCGTAGTCGTGGTGGGGGCCCTGCAGTTCTTCCAGCCTGTCGAGGAAGTACGGCGCGTCGAAGTCGTCGAAGTTCCAGCCGCTGAGGATGTCTGGATCGGTCTCCTCGACGTAGGAGACGAACGCGTCGAGCATCGCCTCCTCCTCCTCGAAGCGACGCACGTCCACGTCGAGGACGGCGTCGTTGTCGATCGGTTCGTAGCCGGCCAGTTCGTCGGGGCCGGCGACGCCGTCGGGGGCCTCGTACAGCCAGACGACGTATTCGTCGTGGTAGGAGTCGTGGCTCGTCAGGCAGACGATGGGCTCCTCGCCGTCCTCGGGGAAGCCAGAGCGGTCGTCGACCTCGATGTCGAAGACGTTCACCCGTGGCGTGGCCTGTACGTCCGCCGGCCGGACCTCGGCCTCGTGGACGCGGAGGCTCCCGTCGTCCTCCTCACGCAATGGGACCTCGACGCCGCTGGTGAGGCCCTTGTCGATGAGGAACCGGTTCGGGAACAGGATGTCGGCCTCGTAGTGGTCGAACTCGTCGCGGATCTGGCCCACGTCTCGGGGCGTTCGGCCGAAGATTTTCACCAGCTTTTGCCCGCGGATCGACTCATAGGGCTCGCCGTCCGCGCCAGTTTCCTCCCACCCGGTGATCGAATCGTACTGACGGAGTCGCTCGTCGGTGACGTTCTCGGCGGGCGCGTAGAAGTACGGCTCGAAGTCGTACACTTTCGCGTGGACCGCGTCGTCGTCAGCGGTCCGGCCGAAGACGTGGATCACCGGATACTCGTCGTCGCCACGACCCTCGATGGTGTAGTCGACCTGTGTGACCGCCATCGAGACGGTGTCGTCCACTTCTTCGAAGAGGAGATCGCTCGCGTCGACGACTTCCGCCGTCGACGTGTCTTGTCCGGCCACAGCGGCGGCTTCCTCGGCGGTGTCCCGGTCGCCGTTGCCGTCGGACGGGTCGCCGTCGACGAAGGCATCGAGGCCTTGCTGGCCCTGCTCACTCATGTTGTGCCGTGGTTCGGGATGCCCGATAAAAACAACGACGGTCCGGGGATTGGACGAGTCTCCAGCATAAAGGTGTCGGTGAAATCGCAAGACGAAAGTATGGTCGCAGCCAGAAGGTATATGGTAACTCATAGCATACAGTTTGACGAGTCCCCATGTCGGACCAAGCACGCGCAGACGAGCGGGACAGTGCGGCGGAACTACGCTCCGAACCCGGCCTATCGGCAGCCATCGAGACGACCGAAACCTACGAGACCGAGGAGGGGACAGTATTCTACGACGCCGAGAACCCGCTGGCGTGGCTCCAGACGGATTCGGCGGTGACGCTGACCGAACAGGTGTAGGGCGAACCGTTTTTGAGAAGTGCCGTGTAAGTGCAGCCGTGAGTAGCGACGACCCCGACGAGAGCGGGGCATCTCCCGAGATTCCGGAAGCGCCGTCACACAGCGGCCCCGACCCCGAACAGCTCGGGCCGGAGGTGCCGAGCGCGCCGGGCACCGACAGCGATCCCGAAGACCTCGGGCCGCCGATCCCGGAGGCCCCCGAACTCGACCCGAGCGACGCCGACTCCGAGGTCGTCGGCCTGTTCTGGAAGCTCGTGATCGTGTTCAACGTCGCGCTGCTTGGCATCTCGCTGGGCCCGATGATCGGCTTCTTCCGGGGAAACTGGGACCTCGGGTTGCAGGTCTTCGCGGTCGGTGCGATCGCCTTCGCGTACGGGGTGGTTCGGTACTACCAGTTCGTGAACGGGCGGGACGACGACAGCGACGAGGCAGCCGAGGACGCATAGCGCAACCCCTTACCGACTCGCGGTCGTAGCGAGCGGTGATGCGGACCGTCGAAGACGAGACCGGTAAGCGCTATCTGCTCGTCAAACAGTCCAGCGAGTCCAGTCGCGTTCGTGACCCGGAGACCGGCGAGGAGCGCCACGTCCCCAACGACACCATCGAGACGGTCGAGGGTGCCAGCCCGCTGGCCACAGCCGCCGCGACCGTCGACGAACCGCTCCGACGAGTCCTGACGGCCTGCCACGACGAGCAGGCGCTGGGACTCCTCTTCGAACTCGACGAACGCGGCCCGACGGACGTGCGCGTCCTGCTCGCCCGGTACGACCTCTGTGAGAGCGACCTGCACGGGATCGTCGCGGAGTTTCGCGCCGCCGGTCTCGTCGCCGAGACCACCGTGCCAGGCGGGCGCGGCTACGAGACGACCGACGACGCCAGCGCGGCGCTCGCGACGCTGCGGGGCGAGTAGCGCGTGCGGACGAGGGCGAAAAGCGACGACAGCGATTAGTCTGCTATCTCGGTGACCACACCGGCCTCGACCTGCTCGACCGTCGAACGATTGGTCGTCGAGTTCTTCTCGACCCTGACCAGCGCGTCGGCCGCCCCGACCAGTTCTTCGTCGTGGCTGACGACGACGATCTGTTCGACCCCCACGTCGTCGCGCATGAACTCGATCAGGTCAAGCAGTTGCGAAACGTGGCCAGAGTCGAGGAAGACGGTCGGCTCGTCGAGGATCAGCGGCGGCATCGGGGCCGCACCGTCGATTCCCTCGGCGAGCAGGCGATAGATCGCACAGCGCAGGCTGAGGTTGAACAGCGCTCGCTCACCGCCCGACAACTGTTCGGGGTCGAGCGCTTCGCCGTCCTTCTGGTACACCGTTAGCTGGTACTCGCCGTCGAGTTCGATGTGCGAATAGGAGTCGTTCTGGTAGACCAGATCGAACGTCTCGTTCAGCATTCGTTCGAGCGTCTCGACGTTGCGCTGGCGCAGTTCCGCCCGGACGGTGCCGTACATGGATTCGAGGTCTTCGGCCTCCTCGTACAGCGTCGCGAGTTTCTCGACGGTCTCGGAGAGTTCCTCGCGGCGTTCGCGCAGCGCTTCGAGTTCCTCGATCTCGTTCTCGACGGCCCCGGCGCTGGCCTGCAGGTCGTTGCGCTGCTCGCGCAGGTCGTCGAGCTTGGCGTCGGCCTGCTCGATGTAGTCGCTGGCCCGCTCGCGTTCGCTGCGGGCCTCCTCGACGTTCGCGTCGTCGAACTCGTCTTCCAGTGTCCCTTTGCGCTCGCGCTTGTCGGTTAGTCGCTCTCGACGCTCGTCGTTGATCTCGCCTTTCTGCTGGCGCTGCTCGCGCAGGCGTTCGAGGTCGTCCTCGATCTCGTCGATCACGTCGAGCAGCGACTCGATGCGTTCGACGCGCTCGCGAGCCGTCTTGACCTGCTGGCGCTCCTGATTGCACTCGGCGACGACGCCGCGACACTCCTCGGCCGCGTTCTCGGCCTCGCTGGCGGCCTCGCGCTTTGCCTCGGCGTCGGCTTCGTGGTCGGCAGCCTCCTCGCGTAGCTGTTCGATCCGCGCCTCGTCCTCGTCGAGCCCCGATTCGCGCTCTGCGATCAACTGCTCGACGTTCGCCCGGTTCGTCTCTAGCTGGTCGAGATCGGTCGCCGTCTCGACGAGCGTCGTCGCCCGATCGCGTTTCTCGGTCAGTGCTTCGACGGTCTCGCGGGCGTCGACCAGTTCCGATTCGAGGTCGTCGATCCGCTCGCGCTGGTCGTCGATCCCCTCGACGTGGGGGGACTCCTCGACGTCCTGCCCGCACTCGGGGCACTTGCCTTCCTCGCGGAGCTGTTCGGCCTCGCGCAGGCTCTCGCGTTCGTTCTCGACGGTCGTCTCCAGTTCCGTGACGCGCTGGCGTGCCTCGTCGAGTTCGTCGGTGACGGACTCGCGGTACTCCTCGACGCCGTCGCGGTCGACCGGTGCGCCGTCGAATCGCGCTTCCAGCGTCTCGATCTGCTCGTCGATCTCGTCGAGTTTCTCACGGCGTTGCTCGATGTTCTCGCGCGTGTCGGCCAGTTCCGATTCGAGTTCGTCGGCTTCCTCGCGCTTGGACTCGGCCCGGGATGCGAGGTCCGCGGCGCTCTCGCGGAGCGACTCGGCCTCGCTGGTGTGCTCCGAGGCGGCGATGCGTTGCTCCTCGATCCGGTCTCGGAGTTCCTCGTCGCGGGCGTCGAGTTCCTCGATCCGGTCGGCGACTACCTCGGGATCGGCCGCGTCGAGGTCGCTCTCTCCGAGGGCGTCGTCGAGCGCGTTCTCCCGGTCGCTCAGCGTCTCGCGGCGTTCCCGGATCTGTTCGTCGAGGCGGTCCCGCTCCTGTTCCGTCTGGGCGATCGTCTCGCGCAGGTCTGCGATGTCGGATTCGAGCTCGTCGAGTTCGGCCTGTTTCTCCTCGTACTCGTCGATGATCGACTGAGCGTCGTCGCGGGTTTTGAGGGCGCGCTCGCGCTGTGCTTCGAGGTTCTCGATCTCCGCGCTCGTCTCTTTGATCCGACTCTGGAGTTCGTTGAGCCGGTCGTGGAGGTCTTTGTCCTCCTTGGCGGCGATCTGCTCGTCCAGTTGCCCGAGCGCGCCCTGCTTGTCGTCGCGGACGCGACCGATGCCCACGCGGGCGTCGCTGGCGCGCTCGCGGTAGTCCTCCAGTTTCCCCAGTTGGAGGAGGTCGTCGAGCATGTCCTGTCGCTCGGTCGGCGAGGCGTTGATCAGCTTGTTGACCTCGCCCTGCCGGACGTAGGCACAGTTGACGAACGCGTCGCTGTCCATCCGCAGGAGTTCCGTGACACGCTGGCGCACGTCCCGCGCACCGTCGAAGCTCCCCTCGGGCGTCTCCAGCACGCACTTGGCGGTCGTCGCGCGCTCGCCCGTGTTGCGGACCCGGCGCTCGATGTGGAAGTCGCCGCCACCGTGCGTGAACCACAGTTCGACGGTCGTGTCGTCGGCACCGATCGAGACGATGTCGTCGAGGTTCTCGTCGAGCGCCTTCGTCCCGTAGAGCGCGAAGAAGCAAGCCTCCAGCAGCGAGGACTTGCCGCTGCCGTTGAGCCCGTGGATGACGGTGACGCCCCGGTCGAGACGCAGATCGGCGTCGCCGTAGCACTTGAAGTTCTCCATGCGGACGCGTGCGATCCTCACAGGTACTCCTCCATCGTCGACTGGTCTTCGGGGTCCTCGGATTCTGTCTCGCCGCCGTCGGCTTCGGCAGGCGGTGCGTTGCTGTCGTCGGCGGCGTCGAAGACGGCCAGATCACCGTCCTCGACGAGGTCTGCGACGCGGTCCTCGACGGTGTCGGCGACGTTCGAATCGGGCACTTTCGAGGCGCGGATCGTCTCGTCGATGTCGCGCGCGGCCTCGCTCAGGCCGAGTTCGCGGACGCGTTCCCGAACCGCCTCGTCGGGGTCGGCGAAACTGACCTCGACCTCGCGCTCGTCGGCGAACTCCCGGTGGTCGGTGACCCGAGCGACCAGTGCGCCGCGTTCGAGCGCGTACTCCTCGATGCCGGCCGGCGTGATCGGGTCGCCCTCGCCGTCGACGTGGACGATGACGACCGCGTCGTCGAGGTCGTGTTCGCCGATGCGTTCTGTCACCCTGTCGAGTCCCTCGCCCTCGGTCAGTTCGACCTCGACGAAGACGAAATCGCGAGTATCGAGGCCCCTGCGGGTGATCTGCACGTCGTCGTCGAAGGTGACGATGTTGTATCCGCGATCATCGCGCTCGTCGGCGCTGGCACGCTCGGTCGATCCGCAGTAGGTGAGCCACGTCTCCTCGACCTGCTTCGTCCCGGGTTTGTGCTCGTCGCCCAGCAGGAGGGCGTCGAAGTCGACGGTCGACTCCTCGACGATCCGAGTCGCGTCCCACGTCCCGTAGTCGAAGGGCTGAAACTGGCCGTGACTGACCAGCGCCGCGTGGTCGGCGTCGTGGGGCGCGAACTCGTATTCGAGACCGTCGCGCTGTGATCGGGGTACGAAGTCGAGCCCGTAGAAGGCGGTGTCGCCGATCACGTGGGGTTCGTCGTCGAGACGGATCGCCAACCCAAGGGACTCGTAGAGGTCGAGCCACTGGGCGTCCCGCTTTGCCTCGTGGTTGCCCACGACGGCCAGCAGCGGAATCTCGGCCTCGTCCAGTTGTTCAAGTACAGAAAGGGTGCCGAGCACGTCGGTCAGCGTCGGGCGGCGGTCGTGAAAGAGGTCGCCGGCGTGGACCACGGCGTCGGCGTCCTCCTCGATAGCGTCCGCGACGACCTGTTCGAACGCCGCCAGAAAGTCTTCGCGACGTTGGGGTACGTGGTACTGCTGGTACCCGATGTGCGTGTCCCCGGTGTGTATCACCCGCGTCATCTGGTCCCGGTTTTGTCACCGTCGCCTAAAGAGGTTCCGCGACCGGAGTGAAACTGATCGCCCGACAGCGCGGCCCGGAACCGGCGATACTCCGCCAGCGCCTCCCGGCCACGGGGGGCGCACCCGCTCACCGACTGTTCGGCGGCGTCGACGGCACGTTCGAGAGCCGCGATGCCGTCGTCGTCGAGGAACGCGACGCCTGCGTCGAGGTCGTCGAGCGACGCGGTCGCACGGTCGATGATCTCGCGGTGTTCCGAAGCCAGCGATGGCGAATCGCGGGGTTCGTCGTCCCCATCGTCTTCGTCGGCAGCGGCCAGTCGCCGGAGCTTCGCCTTGACGGTGTCTTCGTCGGTCACGCCACGACGTGGCTCCGTGTTCCCGTAAAAACCTCCGGGGTGGACTACTCGACGGTCAAGGTGTAGATACGTTTCCGTGCGTCGGCAAACGAGAAGCGCGAGGTGACAGCGCCCTCCTCTTCGAGACGGTTGAGCGCGTACCTGACGGTCCGTGCCGGCAGCAGCGTCTCCTCGGAGAGCTGACTCTGGGTCAGCGTCCCGTTGTACTCCAGCACTTTCGCCACGAGCTTGGCGCTGGGCGGCAGCTCCCTGACCGCGTCCCACTCGACCGTGTCCTGGTCCGCTGCTCGATCCCTGCCTGCGACTTCGGAAGTACTCATGTACACCCAGCTTTGCGATACAGTGTGATAATATTTACTATCCAAAAATATTCTCTACAGTAATCTCCCATCCGATCAGGCGCTAGCAGCGATTCGCCAACGAGAGCGTTCGAGCAGGCCGAAATCCCGGTGGAGTCAGGAACTGACCCGACCCGAAGCCTCATAATGGCTGACCCGCTAGCGAGTGGTAATGACCGACACCGTCGACGAGGTCGACCTGCCGTACGACGACGACGCGTCGCAGCAGGAGAAAATCGAGGCGTTACAGGAACGCCTCGAGGTGTTGGAGGACCAAAACGAGGAGATGCGTGACAAGCTCCTCGACGCCAACGCCGAGAACAACAAGTATCAGCAGAAGCTCGAACGGCTGACCCACGAGAACAAGAAACTGAAGCAGTCGCCCCTGTTCGTCGCGACCGTCCAAGAACTGACAGAGGACGGTGTCGTGATCAAACAGCACGGTAACAACCAGGAAGCGCTGACTGAAGTCACCGAGGAGATGCGCGAAGGGCTCGAACCCGACTCCCGTGTCGCGGTCAACAACTCCCTCTCTATCGTCAAGTCCCTCGACGACGAGACAGACGTGCGCGCTCGCGTGATGCAAGTCGACCAGAGCCCGGACGTGACCTACGCCGACATCGGCGGCATCGAAGAGCAGATGGAGGAGGTCCGCGAGACCGTCGAACTCCCGCTGAGATCGCCCGAGATGTTCGAGGACGTGGGGATCGACCCGCCGTCGGGCGTGCTTCTGCACGGCCCGCCGGGCACCGGGAAGACGATGCTGGCCAAAGCGGTCGCAAACGAGACCGACGCCGCCTTCATCAAGATGGCCGGCTCCGAACTCGTCCACAAGTTCATCGGCGAGGGATCGAAACTGGTGCGTGACCTGTTCGAGCTCGCGCGCAACGAGGAACCGGCCGTCGTCTTCATCGACGAGATCGACGCCATCGCCGCGAAGCGAACCGACTCGAAGACCTCCGGCGACGCCGAGGTCCAGCGGACGATGATGCAACTCCTCTCGGAGATGGACGGCTTCGACGAGCGGGGCGAGATCCGCATCATCGCCGCCACGAACCGCTTCGATATGCTCGACCGGGCGATCCTCCGACCGGGCCGCTTCGACCGCCTCATCGAGGTCCCCAAGCCGGACTTCGAGGGGCGCAAGCAGATCTTCCAGATCCACACCCGCAACATGAACATCTCCGACGACGTGGACTTCGAGCGTCTCGCCGGCGACATCGACGAGGCCTCCGGGGCCGACGTGAAGGCGATCTGTACCGAGGCCGGGATGTTCGCTATCCGCGACGACCGCACCGAGGTTCGGATGGAAGACTTCCGCAACGCGTGGGAGAAGATTCAGGCCAACGAGGACGACGACAACGAGGAAGTCTCGCGAACGTTCGCCTGAACCGTTTTCCTGCAGGGGTTTCCTCGCGCCGCGGATGCTCGCCGACTGACCGCAATCGTCCTGCGACATTCGCTCCCGCCAGAAGGTCTTTCCTCGCGCAGTCCTACCCCTCCGATATGCGTGTTCTCGAACGGTTCGACGAACCAGCGTGGATGGCAGCGGCCGCGACCGTGATCAGTTACGGCGTCGTACTGTTCGTACTCTTCTGTTTGCTGTTCGTCGCACCGTATCTCCTGCTGTCCTGAGCTGTCGCCGTCGCTCAGGATGCTTCGGCCTCGTAGGTCACGGTCACCGTCACGTCGACCGAGACGGGGCCGCTCTCGATGGTCGTCCCGGCGCCGCCGTCGGCGGTCTCGAACGCTCTGACGGGGCCGAAGAACGGTTCGCCGGCCGAGATGGACTGCACACCGACGATATCGAGTGATTCACTCCCGGCGAGTGTCTCGGCCTGGGCTCTGGCATGGTCCATGGCGGCTTCGAGGGCGGCCTGCCTGACCTGGCCACGGTTCTCGTCGGACAGTTGGAACTCGACCCCCAGCACCGATGTGGTGCCGTTCTCGACCGCGATATCGACCAGCTCACCGACGCGACTGGTGTTGTTGACGGTGATCTCGAACCCCTGTCGGGCGCGGTACGTCACCGGGCCGTCCGCCGACGGGCCGGGGCGCGGGAGCTCGACGGTCGGCCGGACCTCGTCCACCGAGTAGTAGATGGTCCGAACGTCGTCGGCAGCGAGGCCCGCCTCGGTCAGTGCCGACCTGAGCCGTGACGTGTTGTTCGCCAGTCGCTCGGTGGCCTGCCCGGGCGAGTCGGCCGTCGCCGCCGATTCGAGGCGTAGCACGGCCGTGTTCGGTTCCTCGCTGGCCTGTCCGCTGGCCGAGACGGTAATGGTCGTCTCGTTTGCCGCGGTATCGTTACCGGCCTGCGCTGCCACCGGTGCAGTCGGAACGGCGAGCAGGGCGAAGACTGTGAGTCCTGCGAGAGCGAGGACAGACAGTCGCTGAATCTGGTGCTGCATACAGCGACCGGTCGCGACTGCGTCGTATTGTTATACAGTCCGGGGAATCGGTTCGCTCGCCCTATTCTGGAGCCGAGGCCGGTAACATCGGCTTATCCCGGGTTTCACATCCCCATGTCCGTCGCAGGCTCGGGGACCGGAAGCTCGTGAGGCGAGACACCCAGCAGTTCCCCGACGTGGTCGAGCGCCATGTCGAACCCGTAGTACCGTTCGAGTTCGTCGCCGTCGGCGGTCGGGCGAACCTTCAGCATGGCGTACCCCTCGGTGTTCTGGGCGACCGCGGCAGTGCGTCCCTCCCGGTCGAATTCGAGGACGCGCTCGGTGTCGGTCTCGTAGTACCGTGCGGTCACGTCGTCGGCCGTCGCCGTTGCCACGTCGTCCGTCATTACCGGCCCTAGGGAGTAGGGGTAGTCGAAACTATCGGTCGGCGCCCGATCCAGAAGGCTTGTGTCGCCGACGGCCGTCGGACCGGGCGTGGTTCTCAGCCGTCGGAGCGAACTGCGTGACCGACTCGACCAGTGGGTCGGTCGGCGGGTCGGCATCGACACGCGGGCACTGGCAGCCCTGCGGATCGGCCTCGGGACGCTCCTGCTCGTCGACCTCGTGCTCCGGGCGCGGTCGCTCGGGGCGTTCTACACCGACAGCGGCGTCCTCTCGCGGGCAGTCCTCGAAGCGACTAAGCCGGGGTATCATCTGCTTTCCTTGCATACGCTGTCGGGGGCACTCTGGGCGCAAGCGCTCCTGTTCGTCATCGCTGGCATCGCCGCGCTCGCGCTGCTCGTGGGCTATCGCACGAGGACGGCGACGCTCGTCTCGGTCGTCCTGCTCGTCTCGCTGCACGCACGGAATCCGCTCCTGCTGAACGGCGGCGACACGCTGCTGCGTCGCCTGCTGTTCTGGGCCCTGTTTCTCCCGCTCGGCGAGCGGTTCGCCGTCGACACGATCGGGGAAGACACACCACGAGAGACCGTGAGCGGCCTCGCGACGGCGGGCCTGCTGTGTCAGGTGGTCGCCATCTACGTGGTGAACGCGGTGATCAAACTCCGCTCTGACACGTGGCTGTCGGGGCGGGCGCTCCGCCTCGTCTTCGATCTCGACCAGTTCACCGTCTTCGCCGGCGACCTCGTCGCCGCGGCGGGACCGGTGCTCCCCGTCCTTGGATGGCTCTGGCTCGCGTTGCTGGTGGTGTCACCGCTGCTGATCGGTCTCACGGGACGGGCCCGAGCGGCGCTGGCCGGCTGTTTCGTCGTCGGCCACGCCGGGATGGTAGCGACTATCGGTATCGGCGTCTTCCCGCTCGTCTCTATCGTCGCGCTGCTTCCCTTCCTGTCTGAGTCCGTTTGGCATCGAATCTGGCCGGACGAGCCACGAGCCCTACAGCGACTCTCGGCGGTGCTGCCGACCGGGACCGTTCGGCGACCGGCAGCCCCGGCAGTTGCCCGACTTCGGACGCCGCTGCTCGCACTCGCGCTCGCCGGCCTGCTCGTCTCAAACGCGGCCACCGTCGGCGCGTTGCCCGCTGGGGGGTCCGCGGTGCCGGAGCAGTCGTGGGACATGTTCGCGCCGACGCCGCCCCTGACCGACGGCTGGTTCGTCGCGCCCGGAGCGACGACCGACGGCCGACAGATCGACGCGTTCACTGGGGAATCGCTGCGCTGGGACCGGCCGCCGGACCTCGAAACCGCCTACCCGAGCGCTCGCTGGCGCAAGTACATGATGGGACTCCGAAGCGACGACACCGATCCGTACCGCGAGGGACTGGCACGGCACCTCTGTCAGCGCTGGGATCGGTCCCACGAGAGGGACCTACAACGGGTCGGGATCGTGTTCGTCGCCGAACCGACCCGGGTCGGCGAGCCGGACCCACAGCGACGTGAATCACTCGGACAATATCGGTGTCCGTGATCGGGTCGAAAGGCAACAGTCGAGTGTCGCCGCGTGCTTCGCTCGGGCATGACCAAGTGGCTCCAGAGCGGCCGGCGGCGAGACCTCTGTATCATCCTCGCCGGCGAGGACGGGCTGAACGCCCAGACGCTCAAGACCCGGATCGAACGGCACTACGACGAGCGCATCGACCCCCAGAGTTTCTACGGCGCGCTCGGTGCGATGGTCGACAGTGGCTTCCTCACCAAGGAGACCGAGGGCATCGCGGACGTGTACTCGTTGTCCGATGCCGGCCGGGCACGCCTCGACGAGCACTACGAGTGGATGCACGAGCAACTGGGCGAGAGCGACGATTGAGTCCGGTCCGCTGTGTGCTCCAATCGAGGAGTATGCTTATTTGAACGCTGTCCGAACGCCGGATTATGGCCTCGTCTCGTGCCGCCCTCTACGCAGGTATGGACGCCCTCCCGTTCGCAGCGCTGGCGAGTCTCGCCGTGTTCGTGTTCGGCAGCGCCGGGGGACTGCCGTCCGCAGCCGTCGGCGCGACGGCCGCACTCGTCGGTGCCGCGGTCCTCCTCGGGCTGGGGACGATCAGCGCGAACCGTCATCAGTCGGAAGGAAAACCGTTCTACTTCACGCGGGCCGTCGTCGTCGAAGGGCTGCTCTCTTTTCCCTAGTCGAGCAACTGATCGGCGATGGTGTTCCGGAGGACTTCGCTGGTGCCCTCGTAGATCTCGTTGAGCTTCGCGTCCCGATAGAATCGCTCGACGGGGAAGTCCTTGGTGTAGCCGTAGCCGCCGTGGATCTGGATGCCCTCGTTGGCGACCTCCCGTGACACCTCCGAGGCGTACAGCTTCGCCTGTGCGGCGTCCTTGACGAAGTTCTCGCCGCGGATCTTCTTGTCCGCGGCCTTGTGCATCAGCATGCGGGCTGCTTCGGTCTTGGTGTCCATGTCGGCGAGTTTGTGCTGGATCGCCTGGAAGTCGCCGATGGGCTGGTCGAACTGCTCGCGCTCCTGGGCGTAGTCGAGCGCCTCGTCCAGCGCGGCCTGTGCGATGCCGACGCCGCGGGCGGCGATGGTGATTCGACCGCCGTTGAGCGTCTTGAGCGCGTGGACGAACCCGCGGCCCGCTTCGCCCAGTCGGCGGTCGGCGGGCAGGCGCATGTCCTCGAAGCGCAGTTCGGCTGTGGGGCAACCCTTGTCGCCCAGTTTGTGTTCGGTCCCCTCGACGTGGAACCCCTCGTCCTCCTCGGGCCGAACAATAAAGGAGGAGATACCCTTGTTCCCGGCCTCGGGGTCGGTCTTGGCGAAGAGGACGACCGTGTCGGCGACCGAGCCGTTCGAGATCCAGAGTTTGCCGCCCTTGACGACGTACTCGTCGGGTTCCTCCCCCTCGTGTGGGTCACCACCGACCGGTTCCGCCGTGGTCTCCATCGCCGGCACGTCGCTGCCGGCACCCGCCTCCGAGAGGGCGAAGGCACCGACCTCCTCGCCTTCCGCGAGCGGGACGAGGTACGCCTCTTTCTGTGCCTCGTCGCCGAACTCGTAGACCATGTTGCAGGCCAGCGAGATGTGGGCGGCGACGATCGTTCCCAGCCCGCCGCTGCCACGCGAGATCTCTTCGAGCGCCATGGCGTAGGCGTGGTAGTCAAGTCCCGCGCCGCCGTACTCCTCGGGAATCGGCATCCCCATCAGATCCAGCTTTGCCATCTCGTCGACCAGATCCTGCGGGAACTCGTCGGTCTCGTCGATCTCGGCGGCCCGTGGCACGACCTCCTCGTCGACGAATTCGGCGACCATCTCCTGAATCTGGCGCTGTTCCTGTGTGGGGGCGAAGTCCATGCTCTGTGGTTTCACCTCTCAGGGCTTCAGTGTTCGGCCGCGTCGAGAGGTCGTGTTTAGTTAAGTGAATCTAGTGACTGACAAACCGAAAGCCCTCGTCACGCTCGGCGGCGTCTGTGTCGGATATCCTCGCTCCCGCTCGGATAGGGCCGACGCAGACGCCGCGAGACGTGCCTCGCCCTTTCATCCGCCAGGCTCGTGGATCGTGACACAAGCGATGGCCTGGCGGATGAAAGGGCGAGCGCCGTTCCGGGAACCCGGACCCCGCAAGCACCCACGCCGCGCAGTGGCGGTCCCGGGACTAGAACGGAACGAGGGCTTTCGGTGTATCAACGCTCCAGATCCCGTTAACTAAACACAATCCGTCGAGACAACAGGAGAATCGAATCGGACGCCGCGCGGATCAGCCGCCGCCGGAGGGCGACGGTCCCGTGTCCGTGCTGTCGAAGCGGTTCCCGCTGTCGAGCGGGTCTTCGAGTTCGCCGACCACGACCTCCAGGGCGTCGGTGGCGGTGAGGAGGCCCACGATGTCGCCGTCGGACAGCACCAGCGCGAGTTCCTGGCGCTCGGCCTGGAAACGGTCGATCGCATCGCTGACGGAGGTGTCCGCCGAGATGGTCATGGGCGGTGCCGCGATGTCGGCGAAGGTCACGTCGCCGGCTTCCAGCGCCGCCATCTGGTCGACCACGCTCGGGACGTAGACGACCCCGACGAAGTCCTCCCGGTCCTCGTCGAGGAGTGGATAGCGAGTGTGTGGCGTCTCCGAGACTCGTTGCAGGTTCTCCTCGACCGAGGCGTCCGTCGAGAGGAAGACGGCGTCTGCCTCGTCGACCATCACGTCCCGGACCTCGGTCGTCCCGGCCGCCAGCGCGTTCAGGACCTCCTCGTGGCGCTCGCCGGACAGATCGCCGCGTTCGAGTAGCGAACTCAGTCGGCTGTGTAGCTGAGCGCGGGACTCGATCACGTCCTCCTCGGTTTCGAGCCACGCGCCGCTCATCTCGATCCCGAACAGCTTCAGCGTCATCTTCGCGACCCAGTCGCCCAGCGTGATCAGCGGCGAGATGATGAGGTAGAACCAGTACAGCGGCGCAGCGCCGTACCGACACACGAACCGCGAGCGCTCGACGCCGAGATAGGTCGGCGTCTGCTCGCCGTGGGTCAGGTGGATGAGGTTGATGATCAGGTACGCGATGAAGGCACCGGCCCCGATAGTCGCGAGCCGCGTCCCCTGAAAGATCGGCTCGAACAGCGCCGCCAGCGCCGGTTCGGCGACGATACCGACGGCGATGCTCGACGCCGTGATCCCGACCTGGCAGGTCGTCAGGTACAGTTCGAGGTCCTGTGTCATCTCCCAGGCCCGTTCCAGCCGCGACTCACCGTCGACGAACTCGTCTTCGGTGAACTGCCGGGCTCGCGTCAACGCGAACTCGATCGCGACGAAAAAACCGTTCGCGAGGATGAGCAGCGTGCCAGCGACGAGTCGGAGAACGATCTCTAACGAGTTCATTGCTTGTCGCTTCGGCGGATTCATCCCCCAGGCCTTAGAAACCAGTGGTCGCCACTGGGATCGTTTACTCGTACTCGTAGCACCTCTCGCCAGTCTTCTCGCCGAGATCGCCGACCTCGCTGGCGACGCCCTCGTCGTAAGCCAGGATACTCTCGGTGATCCAGGGGATCAGGACGCGATTGACGACGAAGCCGGGGTTGACTGTTCGGCCCCTGAGTGAGCACGATCACCGTCGCTACCCGATCAGGCGACCTCAACACCGGTGAACTCGATACGGACGCCGCCGTCTGCGCTCTCGACGAGGGAAGTGTCCCAGTCGTGGGCATCAGCGATCCGCTGAACGATGGCCAGCCCGAACCCCGTGCCTGTGACGGTGTCGGAATAACCGCTCTCGAACACCGTCGCCCGGCGCTCGGGCGGGATGCCCCTGCCGTCGTCCGCGACGTAGATGCCGTCGGACAGCCCACCAACAGTGACGGCGACGGCGGAATCGGAGCGGTCCGTGTCGGCGGCGTGTTCGACGGCGTTCCGAAAGAGGTTCTCCAGAAGCCGCTGGATACGGTCACGGTCTGCGTGGAACTCGCAATCGGTCGCGACCGACAGCGTCGCGGTGCCGGTGTCGACCAGATCCCAGGCGTCGCCCGCGACCGCCGACAGAGTCACTTGCTCCGACGCCTGAACGGAGTCGTCTTCCCGCGCCAGCGTCAGGACGTCCTCGACGAGCGCCTCCATCCGGTCGAGAGCCGTCTCGCCGCGGTCGACGTATTCCCCGCCGCCGTCGGCGCTGGCGGCATCGAGCACGCCGCGCAACACCTGTAGCGGGTTGCGCAGGTCGTGGGCGACGACGCTGGCGAACTCGTCGAGTCGGTCGTTCTGGTCGGCCAGTGCCTGCGTCCGCTCCCGGAGAACCGCCTCTCGGCGGACTCGTTCGACGGCGGCGTCCAGTGACGAGGTGAGGATCGCACAGAGGCGACGATCGGTGTCGTCGAAGGCCTTGGGCTCCGTCGCCCCGAACACGAACACGCCGTCACTGATCGGGTAGGCCAGCAGGCACCGGGCAGGGTACTGCTCAGCAAGCCGGGGGTGACCGTCCGTGTCTTCGACCGAAGCCGGTGTCTGTCCGTCGAACACGCCCCACAGGAACGCTGCGAGACCGTCGTCGCCCCGTCTGAAGCCGTCAACGGAGTCGAACGTTCCGTCGATCCGGTCGGTCACGCCCGACGGGGACAGGCGCATCTCGTCGTGGTCCAACTGGAAGCACGCCGAACGGTTCGCACCGATGATCCCTGCCGCCGCTCGGACCGCGATATCGGTCGTCTCCGTCACCGTCGAGGTGTTCATGAGGGCGCTGGTCCGTTGTTGCAGTGCTTCGAGCGCCCGCTCCTGTTCGACGCGGTCGAGCGCACTGGTGGCGTTGGCGGCGAGTACCTTCCCGAGCGAGAGGTCGTGGTCGTCGAAGTCGTCGCTCGTCTTCGAGGAGACCACGAGCACGCCGTGTGCGTCGAGCGGGAAGTAGAGGCCGCTCCGAATGTCGGTTTCGGGGTCGTACACCTCCTCAGCCTCTCGAATGTCTCCGTAGGCCGCGACCTCTCCCGTCTGGTAGGTCTGCCAGGCGATCCCGTGGTCGAAGGTGACGAGTTCGTCCATCGTCTCACGCGTCGTGTCCGAGACGGCCGTCGGTGCTAGCCCACCCGCCGCCTCGTCGTACAGGTGGACACCGTTCAGTTCGAAGTCGAGGATCGAATCGGCCGCATCGCTCGTGATTCGGGCGACCGCCTCGCGCGTTTTGGCCTCGTAGAGGTCCCGCGTTGCCTCGTGGAGCGCCGCCAACCGCTGTGCGCGGCGGTAGCGATCCGTCTCGTCGGTCAGCGAGAAGACGGCCCCCTCGACTTCGCTGTCGGCAGTCAGCGGTGCGCCACTGACCGAGAGCACCCGCTCGGTGCCGTCCGGCCACGTGATCGTGTGGCGAGCGTTCCGTACCGGTGACGCGGTGTCTATGACGCGTCTGAACGGCAGTTCGGCGTCGGGGACCGGGTTCCCGTCGAGGTCCCTGATTTGCCACGCCGGGTCGTCGTAGCTGCGGCCGGCCAGTTCGGAGTCGACGAGCCCCAACACCTCCTTGGCCCGGTCGTTCGCGTAGACGAACTCCCCCTCTCTATTTAATTGGACGACACAGCTGGGCACGCTTCCGAGGACGTCCCGGATGCGCTGGCGCTGTTTCTCTACCGTCCGCTCCTCTCGCCCGGCCCGGACCGCGTTGCGGATCCGGTTTACGACCACGTCATACTCGGACGCAGTCGTCGGCCGACGCACGCAGTCGCTCACGCCGCTGTCGACAGCCGCACTCGCCAGCGAACTGTCGTTCGAATCGTGGACCAGGACGAAGGGGAGTCCCGGACGCTCGGCTTGGAGGCGCTCGAACAGCTCGACTCCATCGGTGTCCGGGAGCTGTGCAGTCGCGACGACACAGTCACAGTCGAAAGTCGACAGGGCAGCGCGGGCGTCGGCGGCAGTCGTGACGACCTCGGGACGGAGCCGTTGGTCGGCCCGCTCGAACGACCGCGCGAGTTCACGAGCGCGGGCGTCGTCACCATCGACGACGAGCACCCGCACTGGAGAGTCCATGCCAACAGTTGGCGACCGCGGTATAACAGTATTATCCCGACGAATGTGGATATCGGCACGTCGCGTGCGGCGTCAGTCGTATTCGTAGAACCCTTTCCCGGTCTTCTTTCCCAGATCACCCGCCTCGACCTTCCGCCGGAGCAGATAGGCCGGCTGGTACCGGTCACCGAGTTGCTCCTGCATGGTCTCGCTGGCGTCAAGCACCACGTCTAGTCCGATGTGGTCGCACAGTTCCAGGGGCCCCATCGGGACGTTCGTGCCCAGTTCCATGCCGCGGTCGATGTCGGCCTTGCTGGCGACGCCCTCGTCGTAGGCCCGAATCCCCTCGTTGAGCCACGGCATGAGGACGCGGTTGACGACGAAGCCGGGCTTGTCGTCGGATTCCCACGTCTCCTTGCCCAGCGCCTCGGCGAAGTCGTGGGCCAGCACGACCGTCGCGTCGGCCGTCTGCTCGCCGACGACGAGTTCGACGCCCTTCATGATCGGGACGGGATTCATGAAGTGGAGGCCGACGACCTGCTCGGGGCGGTCGGTCGCGCTGGCGATGGTCGTGATCGAGATGGTGCTCGTGTTCGTGGCCAGCACCGCGTCCGGCCCGCAGATGTCGTCGAGATCCGAAAAGACCGACTGCTTCACGTCGACGTTCTCGACGACGGCCTCGACCACGAGGTCGGCGTCTGCGAGGTCCGCGAGGTCGGTCGTCCCGGTGATCCGTTCGCGGGCCTGCTGGGCCTCCTCGTCGGTGAGTTTCTCGCCCTCGACCAGGCGCGAGAGGCTGTCGTCGATCCCTTCGAACCCCTTCGTCACGAGCGACTCCTCTACGTCGCGCATCACGACCTCGTAGCCGCTCGTGGCGGCGACCTGCGCGATCCCGCTGCCCATCGTCCCGGCACCGACGACGCCGACACGGTCGATATCTTCGATTTCGGACATACCGTCGGTTTCGACGCCCTCCGGCGTAAGTGTGTTGCCGACTAACACCCGTCACACCACCCGATTTCGAGGGTGATATCGGCGTTCCCGGGCAACTTCTGCCGCCACTGTCGAAGATTGACTCAGATCGTAGTAAATGTCAAGAACAATATATTTATGCCCCGGTCGAGAACGGACAGGTGATGCGTCCCATCGACGCGACTCCGCTCACGCGTGCCGGCAACGTACTAATCTTGGCGTACGATCACGGGCTGGAACACGGCCCGGTCGACTTCGCGGACCGTCCCGAGAGCGCGGACCCCGAATCAGTGTTCCGAACGGCGACACACGACGCCGTCACCGCGCTGGCGGTCCAGAAGGGGGTCGGTGAGGCCTACTACCCCTCCTACGAGGACGACGTGACGCTGCTGGCGAAGCTCAACGGCACGTCGAACATGTGGATGGGCGAACCCGACTCGTCGGTCAACTGCTCGGTCGAGTACGCCGCCACACAGCTAGAGGCGGACGCCGTCGGGTTCACGATCTATCCGGGCTCGAACAACGAAGTCGAGATGGTCGAAGAGTTCCGCGAGGTTCAGGAGGCCGCTCGCGACTACGACATGCCGGTCGTCCTCTGGTCGTACCCCCGCGGGCAGGGGATCAAGAACGACACGAAGGAAGACACCATCGCCTACGCCGCCCGCCTCGGCCTGGAACTGGGCGCGGACGTCACGAAGGTCAAGTACCCCGGCAGCAAGGGGGGGATGGCCCACGCCGTCGAGATGGCCGGGAAGTCCAAGGTCGTGATGAGCGGCGGGTCGAAACGCTCCGACGAGGACTTCCTCAAGAACGTCCGCGCCGTGATGGACGCCGGTGGTGCTGGGCTGGCCGTCGGCCGTAACGTCTGGCAGCGCGAGGAGCCCGAGCACCTCCTCGACGCGCTCGAAAAAGTGATCTACGAGGGCAAATCGGTGGATTCAGCACTCCAATGAGCAAATCGACGGAGTTCACGCCGGGCGCGACCGACACGACGACAGAGGCCGTCGTCGACACCATCGTCGACACGGCGACGGACGTTCGCGCGGCCATCGCGACCGAACGCGAGTTCGCCGATGCGGAGAACCCCAGCGGCGAAAGCCAGCTGGCGGCCGACGTGGAGGCCGACATGCTGTTCGAGGAGCGCCTGCTCGCCATCGACGGCGTCGGCAGTTACGCCAGCGAGGAACGCGAGTCCGTCACCGTCGAGGACGCGGACGCCCACCGCCACGTCGCTATCGATCCGCTCGACGGGTCGTCGAACCTCGAACCCAACAGCGGGATGGGGACCATCTTCGGCGTCTACGACACGAAGCCGCCGACGATCGGTCGGAACCTCGTGACCGCGGGCTTCCTGATCTACGGGCCGACCACCTCGATGGTCGTCGCACAGAACGACCGCGTCCGCGAGTACGTCATCCACGACGGCGAGGCCCGCGTCGTCGACGACGACGTGTCGATCCCGCGGGACCCCACCGTCTACGGCTTCGGCGGCGGCCAGGAGAACTGGCAGGAGCCCTTCGTGGAGTACGCCGCCGAACTCCGGGAGAAGCTCAAACTCCGCTACGGCGGCGCGATGATCGCCGACGTGAGTCAGGTGCTGACCTACGGTGGCATGTTCTCGTATCCCGCCCTCGAATACCGACCGACCGGGAAGCTCCGCCTCCAGTTCGAAGGCCAGCCGATGGGGTACGTCGTCGAGGCAGCGGGTGGCTGTTCCTCCGACGGCACCCAGTCGCTGCTGGACCGCGAACCCGACGACCTGCACGCGCGGACGCCGCTGCACCTCGGGAACCGATCGCTGATCGAACGGCTCGAAGAGCGGTACGAGCGCGCCGAGTAGCGGTTTCGCGCCGGGTCCGAGTTCTACCGATCAGTACCCCAGATAGATCGCCAGCGCCTTCAGGACGCCGTAGGCGACGGCGGCGAGTCCCACGACCGCGCCCAGCACCGTCACGACGAGGCCGCCGGGCAACAGCGAGAGCGGATTCGGCAGGCCGCGGCCACCCTGTTGCGTGGCGTTGGTCGCCGTCTCGGGCGTGGTCTGAGCGGTCTGGGTCGCTGTCGAGGCCACAGTCGCGGACGCCGTGGTCGTGGCTGCCGTGGTCGTCGTGTTCGAGGCGGTCGCGTTCTCCGTGGACGCCGTAGTCGTCGCGTTCGGGGTTGCCGTGGACGCTGTTGGGGTCGCGGTCACGTTGTCCGTCGGCGTCGCTTCGGGCATCGGACCAGCCATCGTCTCGTTGCCGGCGGTCCCGGCTGTCACATCGTCGACAGCGAGTGGCCCACTCTCGTCGGTCCGAGTCGCGAACTGTATCGTCCGGTTCTCGCCCGCCGGCACTGTCACCGGCCGCGTCTCGACGGTGGTATTGTTCACCGTCAGCGTGAGCGTTCGAGAACCAGTCTGCCCGCCGGTGTTCGCGACCGTCGCGGTGACGATGGCGTACCCGCCCGTCGAGGCGGGATCGGCGACGAGTGTCGCGTTCGTGACAACGAGCGACGCGGGGGCCGGTGGCGACGCGTCGGTTCCGTTGTCGTCGTCGGCGACCGTCTCGTTCCCGCCGCTCTCGTCCGTGTCGTTCCGATCACCCACGGTCCCGCCGTCCCCGGTCCCGTTCGTCTCGGTCTCGTTGCCCGACACGTCGGCCTGACCGCTCGCGCCGATGGCGAACGCCGACAGGCCCGGCGAGTCCGCCGTGAAGTGGACGCGGTCGGTCCCGTTGTACCGCACCCGCGTCGGGAGTTCGGTCCAGGTGCCGTTCAGCCGGTACAGCGAGACGCTGTCGTGGTCTATACCGGACGACTGGAGCCGATAGTGGTCGATGGCGAACGAGACTGTGACGTTCGTGGCCGTGTCGCGGACGGGATGGGTGACGCTGAACGACGTGATACTGGGGCGGCCAGTCGCCGTCGTGAACGATCGAGCAGAGCGATTGAGCGCGAGGCTCAATCGCAGTGGTTCGCCGGCCGGCGGCGTCGCCCGCAGAGACTCGATGGTCACGCCGTCGTTCGAGACGAGTTCGCCCCGAGGACCAGCGATCCGAACCCGCTGGGTGTCCCGGTCGCCGAACACGGTCGCGTTCGTCCGGTTCGACGACACCGGGATCACGTCGACGCCGTCGGTGCTGCCGCCGGGGGCGACAGTGACAGTGTGATCGACGGTGACGTTCCGCCCGCGACCGTCGGTCACGGTCGCGGTCAGCGTCGTGTTCCCGGGAGCCGTGAACGCGTGAGTGATCGACTGCCCTGTGAGTGTCGTGTTGTTGCCGATCGACCACCGGACCGACTCGACGCCGACGTTGTCGGTCGCCCCCGAATCGAACGTGTGGTTGTCGCCGGCAGTCACGAACGTGGGGCCGTCGATGTCGGCCGTCGGCGGCGTTCTATCGACGAGGTAGTCCCGGCGGGCGTTGTAGCTGATCGTGTTCCCGGCCTCGTCGGTCAGTTTCATCAAGAGTACCAGCGTCTCGCCCTCGTTGTCGAACTCGTGGACGCGGGTGTATCGGACGTTGCCGTCGTTCTGGCGCGTCTCGGTGAAATTGTCGATGTCGAGGTTGGCCGTGTTGGCGCTCCCGATCGCCAGCGTCAACTGTGAGAGGGGTTCGACGGTTTCGACTCCCAGTCGTGCGTGTGTGCCGTTGAGCCGATCGACGCTGAAATCGAGGAGTCGTGGGTCCACCCCGTCCATCCCCGTCGCCGTCACCTCTCCCGTCGAGACGGTGTTGCCCGTCGCGTCGCTGATCGAGCCATCCAACGAGACGGTGACGTTGTCGGCGTTGACGGGGTCGACGAGCAGGAGGTTCACTGTCGCGTTCGTGCCACTTTCGTTGACCGTCGCGTTGGCCAGCAGGCCGGTACTGATCGAGAAGTCAGAGACCGAGATCGACGACTCCGCGACATCGGTGTCGTCCGCGACCGTCACGACGATGGTCGTCGCGTTACCCCGTTCCGCGCCCGCGAGTGTCGGCGCGCTCGTGTCCGACTCGGACTGTGCGACGGCGGGCGTCGCCGGAACGAGGAGAGCGACTGCACAGGCCAGCGCGACGAGGAGACAGCACAGCCGACGGCGTCGCTGTTCGCGAGCCTGCGAACGCGGAGGCGACGCCGCGGCGGTCATTACTCGGATGGTTCCCGTCCGGGTCGTATCAAGGGCGCGCCTCGATTACAAGCGCTGATAACGTCAGTCGACCGCATCGCCGGCAATCTTGTTACACTCCAGTGAGAGGGGTGTGATATGCAGGTGCGCATCGCTGCCGGTGCGACCCGGGAGGAGGCGTCGGCGGTCGCCGCGGCCATCGCCGAACACGTCGGCGAGGACGTTCGGATCTTCGTCGGCGACGAGGACGACGCCCGCGTGGTCCATCGCGTCGACGACGACTCCGGCGGAGCGGCCGACGAGCAACGAGTACCATCGGACGACGACCTCGGCCCGACCGACCGCGAGCGACGGCTCCGCGAGGAGATCGCCGACATCGAGCAAGGCGGCCCCGAGAAGTACCGCGACCGCCTCGCCGAGCAGGGGAAGCTGTTCGTGCGGGATCGGTTGGACCTCTGGTTCGGCGACCTGACCTTCGAGGACGGGAAGTTCGCCAACTTCGATGGGTGGAACCCTGAGTCTCCCGAGATCGACGAGGCAGACCCGGACCAGCGCCTCCCCGCGGACGGCCTGCTCACCGGCGCGGCCGAGTTCGAGGACCGGTCGGTCCACTTCATGGCTAACGACTTCACCGTCAAGGCGGGGTCGATGGCCGAGAAGGGCGTCGAGAAGTTCCTTCGGATGCAACAGCGCGCGCTGAAAACTGGCAAGCCCGTGCTCTACCTGATGGACTCCTCGGGGGGCCGAATCGACCAGCAGCGGGGCTTTTTCGCCAATCGCGAGGGGATCGGGAAGTACTACTACAACCACTCGATGCTCTCCGGTCGGGTGCCCCAGATCTGCGTACTCTACGGCCCCTGTATCGCCGGCGCGGCCTACACGCCCGTGTTCGCCGATTTCACCGTCATGGTCGAGGGCATGTCCGCCATGGCCATCGCCAGCCCACGGATGGTCGAGATGGTCACCGGCGAGGAGATCGACCTCGACGAACTCGGCGGTCCCGAGGTCCACGCCCGCCACTCGGGCAGCGCCGACCTCGTGGCCGAGGACGAGGAGCACGCTCGCGAGCTGGTGGCGAAACTGATCGGCTACCTGCCCGACAGCGCCGACGACGACCCACCGCAGCGGGAGGGCAAAGCACCGGCGAAGTCGCCCGACGGCATCGACGGCGTGATCCCCGAGGCACCGAACCGCGGGTACGACGTGCGCCGGATCATAGAGCGCGTCGTCGACGCCGACTCGCTGCTGGAGTTGCGGCCGGAGTACGGCAGCGAGATGCTGACCGCCTTCGCCCGGATCGACGGCCGGCCGGTCGGGATCGTCGCCAACGATCCGAGCCAACGGGCCGGTGCGATCTTCCCGGACGCCGCCCGGAAAGCGGCGGAGTTCGTCTGGACCTGCGACGCTTACGACGTGCCGCTCCTCTACCTCTGTGACACGCCGGGGTTCATGGCTGGCTCACAGGTCGAGAAGGAAGGCATCCTCGAAGCGGGCAAGAAACTGATCTACGCCACCTCCTCGGCCACGGTGCCCAAGCAGTGTGTCATCCTCCGCAAGGCCTACGGCGCGGGCATCTACGCCATGTCCGGGCCCGCCTACGACCCCGAGGCGACGCTGGCGCTGCCGTCGGGTGAAATCGCCATCATGGGCCCGGAAGCGGCGATCAACGCCGTCTACGCGAACCGGCTGGACGACATCGAGGACCCGGAGGAACGGGCCGCCCGAGAGGCCGAACTCCGCGAGCAGTTCCGCGAGGACATCGACGTGCATCGGATGGCCAGCGAGGTCGTCATCGACGAGATCGTGCCCCCGAGCGACCTGCGGACGGAACTCGCGGCTCGGTTCGCGTTCTACGAGGACGTCGAGAAAGACCTGCCGAGCAAGAAACACGGCACTGTGCTGTAAACGGCTACTGCCAGCGAGCGCTCACTGGCCGACATTCATGAATCGCTATAGATAGCTTTTTCAACTATTGTGACGGAGGACCGAACACGCCACAGCATCCCTTGGTGGGGGTTCGTCGTCGCTGTGGTACCACACAATGGCGTCTGTAGAGACATCTCCGCACGGCCGCCTCTACGCGGCCGTCACACGGTGGGTTGCAGGCGGTATCGCGCTCGAACGACACCTCTGGTCGATCGTCGTCCTCGCGATGATCGCGGACGTACACACGACGGCAGTCGGCCTCCAGCAGGGCCTCACGGAGGGGAACCCGGCCATGCGCTGGGCCATCGGTACCGGCGGCGTCGCCGCGCTGCTTGCGGCGAAGGCGAGCGTCCTCGCGGTCGGACTGGGTGTCCGACAGCGGTGGCCCCAGCATCGGCTGGCGGTCCCGGCGGGCCTCGCAGTGCCGTGGCTCGCGGTCGTCGCGGTCAACCTCAGCGTGCTGGGCTGACCGCTGCGTCGAGGAACACCTAACTTTTTGAACCAGTAGGGTGACGGTACGGACAGTCGCCACGCGACCCGTGGATAGGCGCGCGGCGGGGTGGATGGATGGACGATCACGATACATACGTCACGCCGCCGGCGCGAGCATGGTTGCAGCGTCGCTACGCGGAACTGGCGAGAGTCGAACTCGAACTGTGGCTGCTCGTCCTCGCAACACTGACACTCGACGTAGTGCTGACCTACATCGGCCTCCGGTCGGGGCTGATGGAGGGGAACCCGATCATGGGCTACGCGTTCGAACACGTCGGCTTCGCCGTGCTGGGGCTGGTGAAAGTCGTCGTTCTCGGCACTGCGGGGCTGGCCCGCGAGTACGCGCCCCGGTACGGGCCAGTCATCCCGCTGGGACTCGCCATCCCGTGGCTGTTCGCGTCGGTCGTCAACTACGTCCTGATCTTCTGATCGGCACAAACGGGGTCACTCGTCGCGCTCATCCGGTCGCTTCTGGGCCAGCACGGTCCGCTCGAACGAGCAGACGAGCGTGTCGTCCTGCTTGAACACCTCGACGGCCATGGTGACGACGCCCCGATCCCCGTCACTGGTCTCGCGCTTGTCGGTGACAGTCGTCTCCGCGCGGATGGTGTCGCCGTGGTACACCGGTGCCGGATGTTCCACATCGTCGTAGCCGAGGTTGGCCACGATGGTGCCGTCGGTCGTCTCTGGAATCGTCAGCCCGACCGCCAGCGAGAGCGTGTAGAGGCCGTTGACGACACGCTCCTCGAACTGCGTCCCGGCCGCGAACTCGGCGTCGAGGTGGAGCGGCTGTTGGTTCATCGTCATGTCACAGAACCGTTGATTGTCGCTCTCCGTGACGGTCCGCCGTCGCGGGTGCTCGATCGTCTCGCCGACGGTGAACTCCTCGTAGTAGTTGCCGGCCATACCTACCGTTTCGACGGCCCTCACAAAGTAGTCGAGGGGAAACCAGTCAGTTAGTCGGCGAACGATTGGGAGGTTGTGATTCTCCGAGGGACAAGTATATAGTGGTTTGCTAACAATTACTGTTCGACAGATGGAGTCACACTCCGGACGTGTGGACCAGTCGACGCTCCGGACGCTCCTGTCCGCAGAGACGGTCGAGACGGTGCTCCGCCGGACGGTCGGGGCGGTGTCGAAGCGGGTCGACCCGGAGCGGGCGGTCCTCGCGTTCGAGACGGCGGGAACGCTGGAGGCAGTCCAGATCGGTGGCGGGTCCGGAGAACGGCCGCGACGCTGGGACGACCCGAACGATCACCGGGTAGTGGCGTTCCGGAGCGGCGAGCCACAACTGATCGAGGACCGATCGGACGGTCGAAGTGCACGGACGAGTGCCGATCCGGCGGCATCGCTCCTGTGTGTCCCCGTCGGCGAGTACGGCGTCCTGTTCGTCGAGGCGACGGACGCGTCGGCGTTCACCGAGGACGACCGGGCGTGGCTCGAAGGGATGGCGACGTACCTGCGGGCCGCGCTGGATCGGTTCGACGCGCCGGTCGCCCGAGTCACGGGGGACGACGAGTCCGGGGCGTCCGGCGATCCGTCGTTCGACCGACTGGACGATCGGATCCCGTTCGTCCTCGACGCGACAGATTCGATCCTCTGGGAACTCGACATCGAGACCGGGGGCGTCACGATGTTCGGGCCGGTCGAACGACTGCTCGGTAACGACGGTCGAACCGAGTACTCGGCGGCGGAATTCCTGGACGCGTTCGTCCACCCCGACGACAGCGACCGACTCTCCGAGCGGCTCCGGGCCGTCGCGCTCGGCGAAGCGGACGGCATCGAGATCCAGTACCGGGTCCGGTCCGAGACCGGCGACGGGGTCCGCTGGCTCCGCACACGGGCAGCCGTCGACGACAGCGGCGGGCGGCGGACACTCGTCGGCCTCTCGACGGACGTGACGGAGCACGTGACGCGGGAGCAGCGGATCAAGCACCTCCAGCAGCGGACGACGCGGCTCATCAGTGTCCAGTCGAAGCGAGACATCACCAACATCGCGGTCAACGCCGCGGGGGAGGCGCTCACTCTCCCGATGAGCGGAATCCATCTGCGAAACGGTGACGCGCTCGAAGCGGTCACAGTCAACGAGCCAGTCTGGGAGGCACTGGAGGAACTGCCGAGCTACCGGGCGGACAGCGACGACCCCGTCGACGCGTTCGTCTGGGACACCTACGAGGACGGGCGACCCGCCATCGTCGAGGACACGGCCGAACGGGAGCAACTCCGCGGGGTAACCGATATCCGGAGTGCACTCGTCTACCCGCTTGACGACTACGGGGTGTTCATCGCGTCGTCCCCGACGCCGCGCGATTTCGACTCGACGGACGTGGCGTTCGGCGAAGTCATCGCGATGTCGGTCGTGGCCGCACTGGACCGCCTTGAACAGGAGCAACGCCTCAAGCGACAGGCCGAGGAACTCGAACACAAGAACGATCGGCTCGAAGAGTTTGCCAGCATCGTCAGCCACGACCTCCGGAACCCGATGAACGTCGCGCTGGGTCGGATCGAGTACGTCAGGAGCGACCTCGACGGCGAGTGCGAACATCTCCGGACCGCCGAGGCCGCACTCGAACGGATGGAGGCGATCATCGACGAGACGCTCGTGCTCGCCCGACAGGGCCACACCGTCGCGTCGACGGAACGGGTCGACATCGAGAAGACGGTCGAACAGTGCTGGGAGAACGTCGCGACCGAGGCGGCCGAACTGGTCGTTGATTTCGAGTCGTCGTCGGCGTCGACGGTCCAGGCAGACAGGGAGCGACTCGCGCACGTCTTCGAGAACCTGTTCCGGAACGCGATCGAGCACAACGACGGGCGAGTCACGGTCCGAGTCGGGCCGCTGGCCGATGGCAGTGGGTTCTACGTCGCGGACGACGGCCGTGGCATCCCGCAGTCGGAGCGGGAAGCGGTGTTCGACGCCGGCTACACGACCGCCGACAGCGGGACCGGGTTCGGGCTCTCGCTGGTCGAAGACATCGTCGAGGCACACGGCTGGGCGGTCACCGTCGTGACGGGAGCCGACGGCGGCGCACGGTTCGAGTTCTCGACGACAGGGTGACAGGGGCGTCGTAAGGGCTTTGATACCGAGTGTGCAAAGGGAAGTCGATGGACGGGCAACGTCGACGAGCGCTCTCCGATTCGTTCCGCCTCGCCACCAACGGCGAGCAGTGGTTACTGCTCGATCTCGTACTGGCCGTGGTCGGCTTCGTCGGCTGGGTCGGGGCGACCGGCGCGCTCGCCGCGCTTGGAGCCGAGGAGGTCGGCGTGTCGCTCGCGATCGAACAGGGATCGAGCCAAACGATGGCGCTCCTGGCCGGCGCGGTGATCGGCTGGATCGTCCTGCCGGCCGTCGCCGGGACGTGGCGACTGCGTGACCGCGTGACCAACGTCTCGAGCAACGTCGAGAGCCACTACCGGTTCGACGAGCCCGCCGCGCTGCTGGCCCCGCCCGCGGCGCTCGTACTGATCGCCGCCGTGGCCACGGTCGCGGCACCGCTGAAGTGGCCCGCGCTCGCAGTCGCGTTCGTCGCCGGCGCGTACCTGCTCGTGCGGACGAGCGCCTACAGCTACCGGGTGTACTCCTTCTCGCACCCGCTGGTCGTTCACCTCGGATCGTTCCTGACCTTCCTCCTGTACGCGACCGCGGGCGTCGTCCAGCTCGGGGCCGTCGTCGACCAGCGCGGGATGGTCGTCGACGCCGCCGATATCCTCGGACTCCCCGTCTCCGTGTACGGGACAGTCAGCGCGGGGCCGATCACGGTACCGACGCTGCTGACGGCCGCGGCGGCCGCACCGGTCGTCGTGAGTCTCGCCTACCTCCTCGTGCAGTCGCTGGTCGCGACCTACGTCGTCCGGGCGGAGCCGACGGTCGACCGTGCCGCCCTGCGCGCGGGCCAGCGCAACCCGTTCCAACCGACCGCCGCCAACGGTGCCGGCGGCCAGATCCGACAGCCCGCTGGTGGGTCCCAGCCAGCCAGCCCGTCGAGCGACGACGACCACAGCGTCCCGTCTCACATCCAGCCCACGCGCGTGTTCGATCCCGACGGCGAGGTCGACAACCCCACCGGGACGGAGACCAGCCACGCCGGTCCCGGGGACGAGCGCTGTCGGACCTGTGGCGTGGCCTTCTCGTCGGGCACCGAGATCAGGTTCTGCCCGAACTGCGGGCAGCGTCTCGACGACGGATAGGCGCGGATCGGCGGAGCCGACACGCGTAGACAGCACGACGACAAGAGGGTCCCTCTTGGGCCACGACCCCTCTTCACGAAAAATAATTTTTGGATATGAAAAGACAGTACAACAGATTGCGAAAGTATTATGAGCGAGACGACCGTGTTTTCGGTTGACCTAAGCATATACTATGGCAGTACTCGAAATCAACAACCTCCACGCGAAAGTGGCGGAAGACGGCGGTGAGCGGATCCTTCAGGGCGTCAACCTCGAAGTCGAGTCGGGCGAGATTCACGCGCTGATGGGACCGAACGGGTCGGGCAAGTCGACGACGGCGAAGATCATCGCCGGTCACCCCGCGTACGAAGTGACAGACGGTGAAGTCCTCATCCACCTCGAAGAAGGTGATTTCGGCGAGGACTTCGAAATCCCCGAAGACAAGCGAACCTGGGACCTGCTGGATCTGGAGCCCAACGAGCGCGCCGCGCTCGGTATCTTCCTGGGCTTCCAGTACCCCGCAGAGATCGAGGGCGTCACGATGGTGAACTTCCTCCGGACGGCGCTCAACGCCAAGCTCGAAGAGCGCGACGAGCTGTTCGAGGACGAGGACGACGAAGAAGCAGCCGAGGGCGGCGACACCAACGAGGACGCCGCGGGCTACGACACCTCCCCGATGGAAGGGAACGTCGACGAGGGCGAGGTCGGCGTCGCCGAGTTCCAGCAGCTCCTCAAAGAGAAGATGGAACAGCTCGACATGGACGAGAAGTTCGCCAACCGGTATCTCAACGCCGGCTTCTCCGGCGGCGAGAAGAAGCAAAACGAGGTCCTCCAGGCCGCGATCCTCGAACCGTCGGTCGCCGTGCTCGACGAGATCGACTCCGGACTGGACATCGACCGCCTGCAGGACGTGTCTGAGGGCATCAACGCGCTGCGCGACGAGCAGGGCACCGGCGTCCTCCAGATCACACACTACCAGCGCATCCTCGACTACGTCGAACCGGATCACGTCCACGTGATGATCGACGGCGAGATCGCCAAATCCGGCGGTGCAGAGCTAGCAGAGGAGCTCGAAGACAAGGGCTACGACTGGGTTCGCGAGGAAGTCTACGAGGCAGCCTGAGACAGAACGTTGTAGTTCCGGATACGGCACAACCCACATAACCAGCAAACCCCAAACGAAAAACATCAAATCATGAGTTCAGATCAAGACCACCTCGAAGAAACCGACACGGAAGCCCGATTCGAGTTCAAGAAGGAGGAGAAGTCCGCCTTCGAGACCGAGAAAGGCCTGACCGAGGAGACAGTCCGTCTCATCTCGGAAGACAAGGACGAGCCCGAGTGGATGCTCGAGCGCCGTCTCCGTGCCCTCGAACAGTTCCAGCAGATGCCGATGCCGACCGACTGGCCCGGTCAGCCCGACCTCTCGGAGGTCGACATCGACGAGATCGTTCCCTACATCCGACCCGACATCGAGACGCGTGGCGGCGCGGAGAACTGGGAGGACCTCCCCGAGGAGATCCAGGACACGTTCGACAAACTGGGCATCCCGGAAGCCGAGAAGAACGCCCTCTCGGGCGTCGGTGCGCAGTACGAGTCCGAGATCGTCTACCAGAACATGCAGGAGCAGTGGGAAGACCAGGGCGTCATCTTCTGTGACATGGACAAGGCCGTCCAAGAACACGAAGAGAAGGTCAGAGATTACTTCATGACCAAAGCCGTGCCGCCGAGCGACAACAAGTTCGCGGCGCTGCACGGCGCGATCTGGTCGGGCGGGTCGTTCGTCTACGTCCCAGAGGATACGAGCGTCGACATGCCCGTGCAGGCGTACTTCCGCATGAACTCGGAAGGGATGGGCCAGTTCGAGCACACGCTCATCATCGCCGAGGACAACGCAGAAGTCCACTACATCGAGGGCTGTTCCGCGCCGAAGTACTCCGCCTTTAACCTCCACAGCGGGGGCGTCGAGGTCTTCGTCGGCGAGAACGCACACGTCCAGTACTCCACGGTCCAGAACTGGTCGAAGAACACCTACAACCTCAACACCAAGCGCGCCATCTGCGAGGCCGACGGCACCATGGAGTGGGTGTCCGGTTCCATGGGGTCGAAGGCGACGATGCTGTACCCCTCGACGGTCCTCAAGGGCCCCGGCGCGACGGACAACCACATCACCATCGCCATGGCTGGCGAAGGACAGAACATCGACACCGGCGCGAAGGTCTACCACAACGCGCCCGACACGAAGTCGACCATCGAGTCCAAATCCATCTCGAAGGACGGCGGCCGCACGAACTACCGCGGCCTCGTCCACATCTCCGACGGTGCCGAGGACTCCTCGACCTCCGTCGAGTGTGACGCGCTGATGTTCGACAACGAGTCGACCTCGGACACGATGCCGTACATGGAGATTCAGGAGAACAAGGTCGACGTGGCCCACGAGGCGACGGTCGGCAAGATCGGCGACGAGGACGTGTTCTACCTCCAGAGCCGCGGGCTGGACGACGACGACGCCAAGCAGATGATCGTCGCCGGCTTCATCGAGCCGCTCACGGAGGAACTGCCCATCGAGTACGCCGTCGAGATGAACCGACTCATCGAACTGGAGATGGAGGGGAGCCTCGGGTAACCCCCGGATCTATCATGAGTACGCAGGTACACGCCAACCTCACAGAGGCACAGGTAACGCAGATATCCGAGGAACTCGGGGAGCCAGAGTGGCTCCTGGAGACCCGTCTCGACGCGCTCGACGCGCTGGGCGACCTCGACATGCCCAAGGTCATCCGGACACCCGGTCGCGACTGGACGAACCTCGACGCGCTCGACTACGAGACGCTGGTCGATCCCCTCGAGTGGGAACAGGAGAAAGACCGCGTCGACGCCGAGGGCGTCGACGTGCTGTCGTGGAGCGACGCGCTCGACGAACACGGCGACCTGATCGAGGACCACTTCGGCTCCGTCGTCGACACGCAGCGTGACTATCTCACCGCGCTGTCGACGGCGCTGTTCTCGGCCGGGACGGTCATCTACGTCCCCGAGGGCGTCGACGCCGAGGACGTGAAGATCCGGACGACGATGAACAGCCGATCGCTGTTCAACTACACGCTCGTCGTCGCCGAGGAGTCGTCGTCCGTGACGATCCTCGAACGCCAGACCACCGGCACGAACGTCGACGGCGAGCAGTACTACTCCGGTGTCGTCGAGGCCGTCGCCGCGGAGAACAGCTTCGTCCAGTACGGGACGCTCCAGAACCTCGCCGAGGACAGCTACAACTTCCAGGTCAAGCGCGGCCACGCCGACACCTACGCCACGCTCGACTGGATCGAGGGCAACATCGGATCGCGCCTGACGAAGACCAACGTCGAGACGCGGCTGCTGGGCGACTCTTCGGAGTCGAAGATCGTCGGTGCGTTCTTCGGCCACGAGGACCAGCACTTCGACATCGCCAGCCGCGTCTGGCACGAGGCCGAGCACACGACCGCGGACCTCGTCACGCGGGGTGTCCTCGACGACGCCGCCCGCTCGGTGTACGAGGGCGTCCAAGACGTTGGTCGTGAGGCGTGGGACACCAGTTCCTACCAGCGCGAGAACACGCTGATGCTCTCGGACGAAAGTGAGGCCGACGCCTCCCCGAAGCTGATCATCAACAACCACGACACCGAAGCGAGTCACTCCGCGACGGTCGGGCAGGTCGACGCCGAAGAGCTGTTCTACATGACCTCCCGCGGTGTCGACCCCGAGAGTGCGGAGAACATGCTCGTCGAGGGCTTCTTCCAGCCGGTCTTCGAGGAGATCGCGGTCGACGAACTCCGCGACGATCTCGACGACCTGATCGTCGAGCGACTGCAGGCGTAGCGACCCCGTTTTCCTTGCGATTTCTTCACACACGGACGGAAGCTTGAGATGTGTCGTCCGTGTCGCCCGCGGTATGACCGACACCGATTGCGTGTTCTGTGCCATCGTCGCCGGGGAGGCGGACGCGCTCGTCGTCGACGAGCGCGACGGCGGGAGTGGGCGACCGGGGACGCTCGCGTTCGCCCCGATGGATCCGGTGGCGCCGGGGCACGTCCTCGTGATCCCGAAGGCCCACCACGAGTCGCTGTTCGACATCACCGACGGCGCGCTCGCGGACGTGATGGCACACGTCCGGTCGCTGGCGCGACAGATGCGTCGCGAGAGCCCCGACGGGCGAGGGTTCGACGGCGTGAACGTCCTGAACGACAGCACCGCCTATCAGTCCGTCCCGCACCTTCACATGCATCTGGTCGGGCGACGTGAGGATGACCCGGACCTGTTACCAGACGCCGACTACGAGCTGTCGAGGCGCGACGCGTACGACGCCGTCTCCGCTGCGCTCGACGACGACCGAGCGCGGGGATGAAAGAGCGCGCGCGAGCAGTACGACACTGAACAGCCGATTTTCGACGGTTTCAGCGCCGGTATTTCTGTCAAAAACACCTCAGTGACAGAACCTGTACCGTGACATAAGTTACCAACCCAACAGTCTTGCCCCTATTACGAAACCGGACTGTTTTCTTTTTCGATGGGTGCGCACATTTCCCAACAGTACATTCCAGTTTTCGTAATTATTTTCCATCCGAAACGAGTGTGCGTGTCTGGCATCACCGATCGGGGGGTTGCCGGGGCAGCGTACTCCCGGCACCACGTTCGGGGGGATGCTAGAGTCACCAATGAGACGACGCAAGATCCTCCAGTCGATGCCCGCTGTCGCGGGACTGGCTGGACTTTCGACTGTCGCATCGGCAGCAGACTGCTCAACGGTTCCCGATTGGGATGGGACGACGCTGTACAGCAGCGGGGACCGTGTCCAACACCCCGACAGCGACGGGGTGGCGACCCTCTGGGAGGCCGCGATCGACTCCCGGAACGCCGAACCGTCACAAGCCAGTGCGTACTGGGACGCCGTCGGCGACTGTGGCGGTGGCGGGAGCACGAACGAAGCACCCACAGCTAGCTTCACGACGGACATGAGCACGCCCGCACCGGGCGACTCGGTCACGTTCGACGCGAGCGGATCGAGCGATGCGGACGGCTCGATCAGCAGCTATAGCTGGGCGTTCGGCGACGGCGCGACCGCCTCGGGCCAGACCGCCAGTCACAGCTATTCCTCGACGGGCGACTACACCGTCACGCTGACTGTCACCGACGACGACGGTGCGACGGGCTCGGCCTCGACGACTGTCTCGGTCTCCAGTGAGAGCGCCAACGCGGCACCGAACGCCTCCTTCACCGTCTCGCCGGCCTCGCCGACGGCCGGGGAGTCGGCGACGTTCGACGCCGCCGATAGCTCGGACTCGGACGGATCGATCAGCGCCTTCTCGTGGGAGTTGGGCGACGGCACGACCACGACGGGCGAGTCGGTCACGCACAGTTACGAGTCGGCCGGCGACTACACGGTCACGCTGACCGTCACCGACGACGACGGCGCGACCGACTCCAACGCCACCACGGTGACCGTCCAGGAGAGCGGGGGCGGCGAAGGGGTCGACTGTTCGGGGATCGCGGCCTACGACCCGTCGGCCACCTACACCGGCGGCGATCAGGTCACCTACGACGGCTCGCTGTGGACCTCCGAGTGGTGGACCAGCGGCACCGCGCCCGCCGAGAGCGAGAACGTCTGGACACTCGACGGCGGCTGTGGCGGGGGCAGCGGCGGCGGTAACGAGGCACCGACCGCCTCCTTCACCGTGAGTCCGGTCGCGCCCGAACCCGGCGAACAGGTGACGTTCGACGCCGGCGGCTCCAGCGACCCGGACGGCGACTCGCTGAGCTACGACTGGCAGTTCGGCGACGGCGCGACCGCCAGCGGCGACACCGCGGGCCACACCTACGACAGCGCGGGCGACTACACGGTCACCCTGACCGTCTCGGACGGCAACGGCAACAGCGCGACGGACACGACGACGCTGTCGGTCGCGACCGACGGCGGCTCGACCGCGAGCAACCGCATCGTCGGCTACTGGATGCAGTGGTCCCAGTACGACCGCGAGTACACGCCCGGTGACATTCCGACGGACAAGGTCACCCACCTGCAGTACGCCTTCATGGCCCCGGAACCAGACGGAACGATCTCGGGACTGGGTGGCACGAGCGCCCAGAAGCACCTGTTCCCCGAGTCCTGGCACGACGACATCACGACGTTCGGCGACATATCCGCGAACACGGACGTGACCTGTCTGATCTCGATCGGTGGCTGGTCGGACTCCGAGAACTTCTCGGACGTGGCGCTCAACGAGTCCAGCCGCCAGAAGTTCGCCGACGAGTGTGTCCGCATCGTTCGCGAGGCCGGCGTCGACGGCGTCGACATCGACTGGGAGTACCCCGGCGGCGGCGGCCACCCGGACAACACCGTCCGCGACGGCGATCAGGAGCGGTTCACCAAGCTCATCCAGGCCTGTCGCGACGCGCTGGACGCGGCCGGTGCCGAGGACGGCGAGGACTACAAGCTGACCGCGGCAATGGTCGCCGGCGGTCCGAAGGCCGAGGGGCTCGACCACGGCACGCTGTCGGACCTGTTCGACTTCGTGTCGATCATGACCTTCGACATGCGCGGTGGCTTCAGCGACTACACCGGCCACGCCTCGCCGCTGTTCCAGAACCCGAACGACCCGTCGAGCAAGGCCGAGACGTTCAACGTCGATCAGGCGATGTCCTGGTACGTCGACAAGGGGTGGGACCCCGAACAGCTCAACATGGCGACGCCGTTCTACGGCCGGAGCTTCGCAGACGTCCAGCCACCGAGCGACGGGCTGGGCAACGGCGTCGACGACGGCCTGTTCCAGAACTTCAGCGGCACCGGCGAGGGGACCTTCCCGCCGGACACCGAGGCCAGTGGCATCTACGACTACTGGGACCTCTCGACGGTCGGCACCGCACGCGCGACCAGTCAGGTCGATCTCTCGTCGTCGAACTGGACGACCAGCTACGACGACACCGCGAAGGCGGCCTGGAGCTACAACCAGTCCGACTCGCTGATGATCAGCCACCCGACGCCCGACTCGGTCCAGACCCGGGCGAGCTGGCTGGCCAACAGCGACTACGGCGGGACGATGATCTGGGCGCTCTCTCACGACACCGTCGAGCACCACCTGCTGAGTGAACTGGCCAACGGCCTACTGTAATCGGGCACGGCGGCGCTGTCCCGCCGTCGACTCCCGTCGAGGCACCGGCGAGAGCACCTGCTACGAACCAAGCGACACTACCCACCATTCATGCACGACTCACGACGCGACTTCCTCCGAAACGCATCGGCATTCTCCGCACTGGCGGTCGGCGCGAGTGCGACAGCAACAGCGGCGGACTGCGGCGGCGTCCCCGACTACGACGCGGCGACGCTGTACGAGTCCGGCGACCGAACGGTCCACGACGGCGTCCTCTGGGAGGCCGTCTACGCGACGCGGGCCAACGCCCCCAGCGAGGGCAACACCTACTGGTCGAAGGTCGGCCCCTGTGACGGCAGCGGCGGGAGCAACGCCGCCCCGACGGCCGCGGTCAGCGCCTCGGTGACGACCGTCACGACCGGCGAGACCGTCGACTTCGACGCCAGCGGGTCGACCGACGCGGACGGTTCCATCGCCGCCTATAGCTGGGACTTCACCGGCGACGGCACCGCGGACGCCAGTGGCCAGACGACGAGTCACAGCTACGCGACGACCGGCGACTATACGGCCGTCCTGACCGTGACCGACGACGACGGCGCGACCGCGACGGACTCGGTGAGGATCACCGTCGAACCGAGCAACGAAGCGCCGACGGCGTCGTTCACGACGGGTATGAGCACGCCCGCGCCGGGCGAGGACGTGACCTTCGACGCGAGTGGCTCCTCGGACCCGGACAGCTCGATCGCATCGTACGCGTGGAACTTCGGCGACGGGGCCACTGCGAACGGGCAGTCGGTCACCCACAGCTACGACTCGGCGGGCGATTACACGGTCACCCTGTCCGTCACCGACGACGACGACGCGTCCGCGACGGCCTCGACGATGGTGTCGGTGTCCAGCGGCAACGCCGTACCGGACGCTTCCTTCACCGTCTCACCGTCGACGCCCGAACCCGGCGAGTCCGCGACGCTGGACGCCGCGGAGAGCGCGGACCCGGACGGCTCGATCACGAGCTACGAGTGGGCGTTTGGCGACGGCACGACCGCGACGGGCGAGTCCGTCACCCACACCTACGAGCAGACGGGCGAGTACACCGTCACGCTGACCGTCACCGACGACGCTGGCGCGACCGACACCAACGAGACCACAGTGTCGGTCCAGACCGCGCCAGAGGGCCCCAGCGACGAGTTCAAAGTCATCGGTTACTACCCCGGCTGGAAGGCGACGCCGGACTACGACTACTACCCCGAGGACGTGCCCTGGGACAAGGTCACGCACGTCCAGTACGCGTTCCTCGGCGTCGACGCCGACAACGCCGTCCCGACGATCATGAGCGACCGTGACCGCCGGAACCTCGAAGCCTTCCGCGACCTCAAAGACGGCGCGGCCTCCGACACCAAGGTCACGCTCTCGATCGGTGGCTGGACGGACTCGACCGGCTTCTCCGAGATCGCGATGAACGAGTCGAGTCGACAGTCCTTCGCCGACCGCTGTGTGGAGATCCTGCGGGAGTACAACCTCGACGGCATCGACATCGACTGGGAACACCCCGGGAGCCAGCAGGGCACGTGTGGCTGCGGGAGCAACGAGGACTACGTCAACCACGTCGATCTGATGCAGACACTGCGTGACACGCTCGACACAGCGGGCGCGGAAGACGGCACGCACTACGAGCTCTCGATCGCGAACGGCGGCTCTGACTGGAACGCCGGCGGCCTGCGACACGGCGATCTCGGTGAGGTCTGTGACTTCGCCTCGATCATGGCCTACGACTTCACCGGCTCCTGGATGTCGGTCGCGGGCCAGAACGCGCCGCTGTACGGCGACGCCCACCCCACCGAGAACACCCAGTACGGCGAGACCTACCACGCCCAGTACTACGTCGAGTACGCCGTCGACAAACTGTACGCCGGTGACCACGGCGAGACGGGCTACTGGCCCGGCCAGTGGGAGTACCCGCCCGCAGAGCCCGCCGACTACAGCGAACTCGTGCTCGGACTGCCGTTCTACGGCCGCGGGTTCAACGGCACCGATCTGTACGGGAGCTACAGCCGCCTCCCGCAGGGCACCTGGCACGACCTGCTCGAAGATGGTGCGGATCCGACGGGAGCGTTCGACTTCGGCGACATCGAGGAGAACATCGAGGGGACCGAAGGCTGGACGAAGTCCCGCCACGACCCCGGCGCGGTCCCCTACATCGTCAACGAGAGCGAGGAGACGATCATCAGCTACGACGACCCCCAGTCCATCGCCGAGAAAGTCGAGTTCGCGAAGGAACGGGGCATGGCCGGCGTGATGTTCTGGGAACTCGCGCAGGACTGGAACGAGACGCTGCTGGACACGGTCAACGAGACCGCATAGCGACGCGACCGACGACCAACAATCATGAAAAAGACACGACGCAGCTTTCTGAAGCAAGCATCGGCACTCTCCGCGCTGGCCGTCGGGGCCAGCGGGGTAGCAACGGCAGCGGACTGTGCGGGCGTCTCGGCGTGGGATTCGAGCGTCGCCTACTCGGGCGGCGATCAGGTCACCTACGACGGCTCACTGTGGACCGCCGAGTGGTGGACACAGAGCACCGAACCCGCCGAGAGCAAATCCGTCTGGACGCTCGAAGGGGCCTGTAGCGGGAGCGGTAGCGGCTCCGACGACGGCGGCAGCGGCGTCGACTGTTCGGGCGTCTCGGCGTACGATTCGAGTACCGCCTACAGCGGCGGCGACCAGGTCACCTACGACGGCTCCTTGTGGACCGCCGAGTGGTGGACCCAGGGCACCGCGCCGGCCCAGAGCGAGAACGTCTGGACCCTCGAAGGGAGCTGTAGCGACGGTGGCGGCGGTGGCGGCAACGAAGCACCGACCGCCTCCTTCACCACGAACGTCACCACGCCCGAACCGGGCGAGTCGGTCACGTTCGACGCCAGCGGTTCCGCCGACTCGGACGGGCCGGTCTCGTCGTACAGCTGGGACTTCGGCGACGGCGCGACCGCCACCGGCGAGACAGTCACACACAGCTACTCCTCGGCGGGCGATTACACCGTCACCCTGACCGTCACCGACGACGCCGGTGGGACGGACTCGGCCTCAACCACGGTGTCGGTCTCGGGCGGCAACGCCGCGCCGGACGCCTCCTTCACCGTCTCACCGAGTTCGCCCTCGCCGGGTTCGTCGGCGACGTTCGACGCCGCCGACTCCTCTGACTCGGACGGTTCGATCACGGGCTACGAGTGGGACTTGGGCGACGGCACGACCGCGACGGGGCAGTCGGTCACCCACACCTACGACGCGGCGGGCGAGTACACGGTCACGCTGACCGTCACCGACGACGCTGGCGCGACCGACTCGAACAGTACGACCGTCACCGTCGGCAACGACTCGGGCGGTGGCGCGACCGGCGACACGGAGTTCGCGCCGTACAACTACGTCTTCACCGACCCGGACACGACGATGGTCGACCACGCCGACCAGGCCGGTAACGAGGCCTTCACCGCGGCCTTTGTCCTCTCGGACGGCAACGGCAACGCGGCGTGGGGCGGCGACCTCGACCAGCTAGTCGGCGAGGCGGGCCTCCAGACCGAGTTCCAGGCCTACCAGGACCAGGGCGGGACGATTATCGTCTCCTTCGGCGGCGCGGTGGGGACGATGATCGCACAGGACACCACCGACATCGAGAAGATCAAGAGCGAGTACCAGTCGGTGATCGACACCTACGGCGTCACGCATCTGGACTTCGACATCGAGTCCGTCGACGAGGCCGCCGTCGACCGGCGCAATCAGGCGCTGGCGGAACTCCAGTCGGAGAACCCCGACCTGAAGGTGTCCTACACGCTGCGCTGTCGGACGACCGGGCTGACCAGCCACGGCACCTACGTCGTCGAGAGCGCCCGCGACAACGGCGTCGACCTGCAGTACGTCAACGTCATGACGATGAACTACGGCTGGGTCCGCCCGAGCGCCAGCACCGTCAAGGACACCGCCAACGGCACCTACGACGACCTCACGTCGATCTTCCCCGATCTCTCCGCGGACGAAGCGTGGAGCATGGTCGGCCTGACGCCGATGCTCGGCGAGAACAACGTCGGCGGCGAACACCGGATCAGCGACGCGGAGGCAGTCGTGAACTTCGTTCAGGACAAGGGCGTCGGCCTCGTCTCGTTCTGGTCGATCGACCGGGACAACGGCGACTGCCCCGACGGCACCGTCTCGGGCAGTTGCAGCGGGATCGCACAGGAGCCCTACGAGTTCTCGAACGTCTACAACGAGGTGCAGTGACGATGCGAGAGACGCGACGCGACTTCCTCGGCACGCTCTCGGCGGCCTCCGCGCTGGCCGTCGGGGCCAGCGGGCTGGCGTCGGCGGCCGACTGCTCGGCAGCGCCGGCGTGGGACGCGACGACGCTGTACAGCAGCGGCGACCGGGTCACCCACCCCGACAGCGACGGGGTGGCAGTCCTCTGGGAGGCCGCACTGGACTCGCGCAACGCCGAACCGTCCCGGTCCGGTGCCTACTGGGACTACGTCGGCGACTGCGGCGGCGGTGGCGGGAACGAAGCCCCGACCGCGTCGTTCACGACGAGCATGAGCACGCCCGCACCGGGCGAAAGCGTCAGTTTCGACGCCAGCGGATCGAGCGACCCCGATGGCACCATCGCGTCGTATAGCTGGGCGTTCGGTGATGGCGCGACCGACTCGGGTCAGACCGCCAGTCACAGCTACGACTCGGCAGGCGATTACACCGTCACCCTGACCGTCACCGACGACGCGGGCGCGACCGGGACGGCTTCGACGACGGTCTCGATCTCCAGCGAGTCCAACGCGGCACCGAACGCCTCCTTCACCGTCTCGCCGTCCGCTCCCACGGTCGGCGAGTCGGTGACCGTCGACGCCGCCGATAGCTCGGACTCCGATGGCTCGATCAGCGGCTATAGCTGGGAGTTCGGCGACGGCGCTTCGGCGAGCGGCCAGACCGCCAGTCACAGCTACGACGCCGCTGGCGAGTACACGATCACGCTGACCGTCACCGACGACGACGGCGCGACCGACTCCAACGCCACGACCGTCACCGTCGAGGAAAGCAGCGACGGCGGCAGCGGCGCTGACTGCGACGGCGTCCCGGTGTACGACCCGTCGGCAACCTACACCGGCGGCGATCAGGTCGTCCACGACGGCTCGCTGTGGACCGCCGAGTGGTGGACCCAGGGCACCGCGCCGGCCCAGAACGAGAACGTCTGGACCCTCGATGGAGCGTGTGGCAACTTCTCGCCCACGGCGTCGGCCTCGGCGTCGCCGTTCTCGCCGGCGGTCGGCGAATCGGTCAGCTTCGACGGCTCCGGGTCGAGCGACGCTGACGGCTCGATCACGAGCTACGAGTGGGCCTTCGGCGACGGCGCGACCGCGACCGGCCAGACCGTCACGCACAGTTACGGTTCGTCTGGCGACTACACCGTCACCCTGACCGTCACCGACGACGCCGGCGCGACCGGCACCGATACCGTCACCGTCTCGGTCGGCGACAGTGGCGGTGGCTCCGCGAAGGAAAACGACATCTTCGCCCCCTATCAGGGGACGTGGGGCAGCCTCGTCGACCGGACGCTCGCGGTCGACACCGACCGGGTCGTCGTCTCCTTCGTCGGGGATGGGACCAGCGGCGACGGCGTCAACCCCGGTTGGCTCACCTCCGGGGGCCAGCGCCCGCTGGGCGACTTCGCCGATGAGATCCAGACTCTGCAGGACAACGGCGTCGAGGTCTGGGTCGCCATCGGCGGCTGGGACGGCCGCACGGTCGCCCGCGACGCGACCGACGCGACCGAACTCAAAGACGCCTACGCCGACATCGTCGACACGCTCGGGGTCACCCACCTCGACATCGACGACGAGAACGCCGACGAGGCGGGTCGTGACGGCAGCGTCTACCAGATCCGCCACGAGGCGCTGGCGATGCTCCAGGACGAACGACCCGAAGTGAAGGTGTCCTACACCGTCCCCGCGGGCCAGAACGGCATCGAGAACCGCAACTACTCGCCCGCCAAAGACATGGTCAGCGACGCCGTCGCGAAGGGCGTCGACCTCTCCTACGTCAACATCATGACGATGAACTTCTCGGGCGACTACACCTCGATCATCCCCTCGGCCGGCCAGGGCACGGTCGACTGGCTGGCGAACGTCTACCCCGACAAGACCGAGCAGGAGCGCTGGGAGATGCTCGGGGTCACACCCAACGTCGGCGAGGACAACTTCACCACCGACGACGCGACCGCTATCGTCGACTGGGCCGAGAACGAGGATCTGGGCATTCTCTCCTTCTGGGCGCTGTACAAGTCCAGCGCACCGGAGCAAGCCGGCGTCTTCTACGGCTTCGAGGACGACGAGGACTGAGGTCCTCACTCGTCCATCTCACTCAGTCACCACGTGCTTTTATTCTCGACACTCCAACCGTGGGTGTGTCCTGGGTCAGCCGCAACCGTCACTGGATCCTCCTCGCGCTCGTCGCAGTCACGACGGTGCTCGCCGTCGGCACCGTGGGCGTCGGCCTGCTCTCCGTCCTCGCCGGACTCGTGGGCGGTGCCGGACTGGGGACGGTACTGGGAAACGCCGCGCTGGTCGTCCTCGTCGCCGCCCTCCTCGTCGCCGCCGATCTGGCCTTCGCCGTCGCCTTCCTCGTCACGGCCGCCCGCCGGGCGTCCCTGCCCGGCCTCCCGTCGGTCGAGAACGAGTGGGCCGCTGAGCGTCTGGAGCGTGCCGAAGCCGTGTTCCCGCCGCTCGCCCGCCTCGGCCTCGCCGATCGATTCGCGGTCTCGAACGAGACCAAACGCGAGCGACTGAAGCGCCGGTACGTCGACGGCGAACTGACCGAACCCGAATACGAGCACCGCCTCCGTGAGCTACTGGACGAGGAAGACGAGCCAGTCGCCGCGGACGTGGACGCGCTCGACGCCGATCTAGCCGGCGGTCGATCTGGCACGGCCGACGACGCCGAGAGCACTGACGATACCAGCGAGCGCGACCGCGAGGCCCAGCGGACGAGGGAACTCGACGCCGAGAGCGAGTAACGCACGCCGACTTTATACTGCGGGCCGCCGTCGGTACGGGTATGACCGACGACATCAGCCTGTTTCGGTTCGACATCGACGCCGAGGCGATACGGGTCTTGCTCGACGCGCTGGGCGTCCCGCCGGCCGCGCTGGACGAACTCGATATCGAGACTGACGAGGACGGCGACACGTCGGCGGTGTCGACGCCCCCATCGGGCGAGCGGACTGGCCCGCGTGTCGGCGAGACGCCGCCGCCCGGCGCGGGCGAGCAGGTCCCACCGAGCGCGGACGACGAGGACGATGGCAGCCCCAAACGGCTATTGTTGCTGGCCGGAGGCGGCGCGGCACTGCTCGCCACGCTTGCCGGGATCGGAGCCGTCCTCTATCGGCGTCGTTCGCCCTCGAGCGACCTGCCGACGCCGGACCTCGATCTGCCGACGCCCGACCTCGACCGAGCGACTGGACTGATCGGCGGTGGGGCGGACGGCGACGGCAGGGCGAACGACGAACCGGAGCGAGCGGTCGCCCGAGAGCGTCCCGAGTCGACGGTCGACACCGCCCCGCTGATCGGGATGGCGGCGCTTGCGGTCGGCGCAGTCGTCCTGCGCACGGTCACGTCGGACGGCGAGTAACTGTGTCGACTGTGACAGTCGGGTAACCGCCAGCCTAAAGCGCGCGCACTTGATTTTGTCTGGCATGGAGTTCCACGAGGCGGCGAACTTCCTCTTCGATCTTCGCCGATTCGCACTGCGACCGGGCACCGACGCCACCCGGTCGCTGCTGGACCACCTCGGCGATCCTCACGACTCACTCGATTGTATCCAGATCGCCGGGTCGAACGGGAAGGGCAGCACCGCACGCATGGTCGAGCGGACGCTTCGGGAAGCAGGGCTGGACGTGGGACTGTACACCTCCCCACACCTCGACGACGTTCGCGAGCGCATCCGCGTCAACGGCCGCAAGATCACCGAGTCGGCCGTCGTCGAGTTCGTCGAATCGGTCGAACCGTACGTCACCGACCGGGCGGCCGACGGCACCTCGCCGACGCTGTTCGAGACGCTGACGGCGCTGGCCTACTGGGAGTTCCAGCGCCAGTCCGTCGACGTGGCCGTCATCGAGGTCGGTATCGGCGGGAAACTCGACGCCACCAGCGTCGTCGACCCCGTCGCCAGCGCGGTGACGACGGTGACGCTCGAACACACCGGCATCCTTGGGGACACCATCGCGGAAATCGCACGCGACAAGGCTCACGTCGCGCCCGCCGACCGGCCGCTCGTCACCGGGACGACCGGCGACGCACTCGACGCCGTCCGCGACGTGGCCGGCGGCGTGGTGACCGTCGGCAGCGCGGACGACACGAGCGAGGACAGCGACCGCGATGTCGAGGTCGAATACCACGGTCGCGACGGACTCGAAGGCGCGGTCTCGCTCGACGGCGACGACTGGGGCGTCGAGACGAACCTCCCGCTGCTCGGTGCCCATCAGGCCCAGAACGCCGGCATCGCCGCGACGCTGTGCCGACAAGTCGCCGACGTAGACGAGGGAACTATCGCGCGCGGCCTGCGTAACGCCCACTGGCCGGGTCGCTTCGAGATCATGGGCGAGTCGCCGCTGGTCGTCCTCGACGGCGCGCACAACCCCGGTGGCATCGCCCGCGTCGCCGAGACCCTCGACGAGTTCGACTACGAGGACCTCCACGTCGTCGCCGGCGCGATGGTCGACAAGGACCTGCGGGCCGTCGCCGCCGAGCTATCGGAGGCCGACCACGTCGTCGCCTGCCAGCCCGACCGGGACCGCGCCGAGGACGAGCAGGTCGTCGCGACGGCCTTCGAAGACGAGACCGACGCAGCGGTCGAGACGAAAAGCGACGTTGCGGGCGCGTTCGATGGAGCCCTCGAAGCGGCCGACGAGGGCGACTGCGTGCTCGTGACGGGGTCGCTCTACGCCGTCGCCGAAGCCCGCCAGCGCTGGATCAGGCCGACGATCCCCAAGCGCGCGGAATCGGTCGACGAAGCCCGCGAGATCATCGAAGCGACCGACGTCACCGACGCCGGCGCGTGGCGGATGCGGGGCAAGGCGGTCCACCGCCTGTGCAAGACCCGCGTCCAGCCCCGACAGGCCCAGTACCTCAAGGAGGAACTGCTCTCCGTGGGCGGGGAGTGTGCTATTTCGGGATTGAACAATCAGGACGAGGAGATGCTGGACGTGCTGCTGATGGGAACGATGGCCCAGTTCAAGCGCCTGACCGACAAACTACAGGGCCAGCCCTACGGACTGGCGTCGCTCTCTGACGAACTCCGGGCTGCGCTGGACATCCAGCAGCCCGATTCCGAGCGAAGCCATCCCTGGGACGACAGCACCGCCGTCATGGGCATCCTCAATATCACGCCCGACTCCTTCCACGACGGCGGGGAGTACAACGCCGTCGACGACGCCGTCGAACGGGCCGAGGCGATGGTCGAGAACGGCGTGGACATCATCGACGTGGGCGGGGAGTCGACCCGCCCTGGCGCGGACGTGATCCCCGCCGAGGAGGAGATCGACCGCGTCGTCCCGGTGATCGAACGTCTCGCCGAACTGGACGCCGCCGTCGCCGTCGACACGCGCAAGGCTCCGGTCGCCCGCGCCGCGCTCGACGCCGGCGCGGACATCCTCAACGACGTGTCGGGCCTCGAAGACCCGGAGATGCGACTGGTCGCCGCCGACTACGACGTGCCCGTCGTCGTGATGCACAGCATCGAGACGCCGGTCGATCCCGACACGGATATCGACTACGACGACGTGGTCGAGGACTGTATCGACCAACTGACCGAGCGGGTCCTGTTGGCCGAGAAGGCCGGTCTCGACCGCGACCAGATCATCGTCGACCCGGGGCTGGGCTTTGGCAAATCTTCGGCCGAGAGCTTCGAACTGCTCGGTCGGATCGAGGAACTCCAGTCGCTGGGTTGTCCGATCCTCGTGGGCCACTCCCACAAGTCGATGTTCGAACTCGTCGGCGGATTGGCCGGCGACTGTCTGGACGCCACCATCGCCGGGACGACACTGGCCGCAGAACGCGGGGCCGACATCGTCCGCGTCCACGACGTGCCCGAAGCCGTCCGCGCGGTCAACGTCGTCGAGGCCGCGGACGATCCCGAGGCGTTTAAAGACTAACTGACAGCCCGGTACAGTGGCGCGCGCTCGCTCGCGCTCCGTCGCGAGCGATCACTGTGCGAGGGATGAGCGACTGAAAGGAGCGAATCGGCTGGGGAGGCGTGTGGCTGCGGTGCCGTCTTGTGCCGCCCTGGTGGACGAACGGGCGAGGCGCACTCGACGGTGCTGCGCGGGCACTATCCGAGCGTAGCGAGGATATCTCGCACAGCACCGTCGAGCGGGGCGAGGGCGTTCAGTTGTCAGTGTTCGCGTCGGGTCGAGAGCGAGTCGAGGGCGTTCAGTTCACGTCACCGTCCAGTTCCGTCTCCACCACGTATCCCCATCGTTCCAGCCCCTCGCGCTCGTAGAAGGCCAGTCCGTCGTCGTTGTCCAGCACGTTCGCGAGCGCGACGTACTCACACCCCTCGCTCTGAGCCCAGTCCTCGATCCAGTCCAGTAGCTCGGCTCCGTGCCCCCGTCCGCGCAACGGTTCGTCTACCACGAGGTCGTGAATCCACGCGTGGCGACGATGGTGGAGCACGCGCTGGATCGAGACGCCCGCGACCGCAACGAGTCGTTCACCCTCGTCCCTGTCGCCGTCACCGCTATCCGAACCGTTCATATCGTCGTACAGTCCGAACGGTCGATAGTCGTCCTCGTCGCGAAACCCGCGGACGAACGCCTCGTCCTCGTGAGACCACAGCTGGTGGAGGATCCGGACGGCGTCGTCCCACTGCTCGTCGGTCGTCAGTTCTGCGACGTGCATGGCCGAGGGGACACGCTGGCACGCCAAGAGTACTGTCCCGACACCGTCGACACACTCTCTCGGGCCCCGTGAATCAGTCACAGACGACCACAAGAGTCATTCCACGCCAGCGAGGGTCGAACGTATGGAGCAGCGCGAGGTCGTCCGCGAGGGGTACGACGAGATCGCGAACGTGTACGACGAAGAACGGAGTGCCGAGGGACCCGAGCGCGACATCGCGGAGGGGTTCGCCGCCGACGTTGCCGAGCGACTCGGCGACGAGCCCGGGCTGGTGCTCGACGCCGGCTGTGGGGCGGGCAGGCCAGTGCTGGAAACCCTCGCCCGCCAGCACGATGTAATTGGACTGGACATCTCGACGGGCCAGCTCGAACACGCGCGCCGTCGAGTCCCGGACGGCGGATTCGTGCAGGGCGATCTGGCCCACCTCCCCTTCGACGACGACAGCGTCGACGCCGTCGCCTCCTACCACGCGATCATCCACGTGCCCAAGGATGAACACGAACGGGTCCTCGCGGAGTTCCACCGCGTGCTCCGCCCCGGCGGCGACGCGCTCGTGGTGATGGGCAGCGATGCGTGGGAGGGCACCAACGACAGCTGGCTCGACACCGACACGGCGATGGCGTGGAGCTTCTTCGGCAGCGAGCGCAATCGTGACATCGTCACCGACGCGGGCTTCGAGATCATCGACGAGTGGGTGTTGGACGACGAACTCGGCGGGACCTTCGCGATTTTCCGGGCGCGGGCCTGACGACGCGAACCCGCGTTCGACCGCTAGGCTGAAGCCCTCCCCGCTCCCCCCAACAGGCATGGAACCGACGGCCGACGAACTCGCCGGCGTGGTCGACGTGTTCGGGGCGCTCACGCGGACGGAACTCCGTGACGCGCTCTCGGAACTGGCCTTCAAACGCGGCGAGGAGATTCCCGACGCCGACGGGCGGATCGACGACGCGGTCGCCTCGTACCACCTCGTCACTGTCGAGCGCGACGGTGAGGAACTGCTCGCGCCCGGTCCAGCCGCGTTTCCCGAACTACCGGAGGGCGCGACCGACCTCCCACACATCATGGACGTACCCGAGCGCTCGATCGACCGCGAGCGACTCGCCGCGGCGGTCGAAGACCGCTTTCGCGAGGAGAGTACCGTCGCGATCCGGTCGGACAACGACGAGTTCGCCCAACGACTTCTCGACGTGAGTTACGACCTCGAAGCCTGGGGGTCGATCGACGTATCAGGGGCGCGTGACCGACTGACCGGGGCAACCGAGGAATGATTCCCTCGTGAGAACCGCGACGCCGCACGAATTAAGAGCGTCCACCTCCGAAGTGGGCGTATGGACTTCGAGCGGGTGGCCAGCCACGACGCGATCGAGGTTACCGGGGAGCGGCGCGAGGCCGCAGTCGTCGTCCCCGTCGTCACCCGTTCCGGCGACGAGACCGACCACCGCGTCCTCTTTACCAAGCGCGCGGATCACCTCTCGGATCACCCGGGCCAGATGAGCTTTCCCGGTGGCGGCCGCGAACCCGAAGACGATTCGCTGCTGCGGACCGCCCTCAGAGAGGCCAACGAGGAGATCGGACTGTACCCCAGCGCCGCCAACGTCGTCGGCCGCCTCGACGACATCCGCACGGTCTCTCGGTACTCCGTGCGGCCGTTCGTTGCCCGTATCCCCGACCGAACCTACCAGCCCTCCGACGAGGAGGTCGCAGAGGTCGTCGTCCTCGCGGTCGACGAACTGACCGACCTGGACAACTACGAGTCCGAGCGCCGGGACCATCCCCACTACGGCGACATCCGCCTGCACTTCTTCTACGTCGACGGCTACACCGTCTGGGGCGCGACCGCGCGGATGTTCGTCCAGTTCCTCGAACTCGCCACTGACTGGGAGATGCCCCCCGAACCCGACCGGGTCGCCGGCCCGGACGACGAACTCCCGCCGAGCGTGCGCGATCAGGTCTAATCCCGACGACACCGACCCCGAAGCGACAACGCTTTGCCACCGGATTCGTTACTGTTGGCCAATCGAACGGGCGAACGCGCCCACGCAACATCATGCTCACAGGTGTCACACTGGCCGACGCAGGGATCGACGCAGCAGCGATAAAGCCCGCGGAGGTCGATGTCACGAGGGCCGCCGACCTCGACGTGGAGACGATCACCGTCGACTACGAGGGCAGCGAGCACCTCCCCGACAGCGAGACGCTGTCGGCACTCGCCAGCGAGAAAACAGTCCGACTCACGACGCCGGTCAGAGCCGACGGCTTCGACCCGCTGGGTGACGACAGCGCGCTCGCCGAACTGCCCGACGGCGTCGGGCGCGTGCTCGTGGCCGGTCACGATGCCTACCTCACGAGCACGGAGGCCGAGCGCGCCGTCGCCCCGCGGCTCAAAGCAGCGGCCGACGGTGCTGCCGACCCGTGGGTCGGCACCGAAGGGATCGAACGGCTGGCGCTGGCCGTCGGCGGCACGCAGTTCGAACTGCTCTCGCGAGGGACGACGCGCTCGCTACGGTCGCTCCGGGCGGCGGGCTTCGACGGTGATATCGCCGTCTACGCGCCGACCGTACTGACCGACGACGAAGACGAGGTCCTCGACGCCGTCGGCGACTACGCTGCCCGACGCGGGCCGGTCCGCTCGGCCTTGCCCGAGGACGCCGCGACCGACGCGACCGCACGGGGCCGCGCCCGGGACGTGCTCACGCAGGCGGTCCGGGACTACGCGCTCGTTGGCGATCCCGAGACCGTCGCAGATCGGGTCGAACAACTGAAAGACGCCGGTGCCGATCGGATCGTCGGCTACCCGGCGCGAGGGATCGAACCGGTGCGATAGATGCGGATCGCCGTCGTCGGTGCCGGTGCCGTCGGCCTGACCGCTGGGGCGACGCTGGCCGACGCCGGGGCCGACGTGGTTCTCTACGACCGCGGTGAGATCGCCAGCGGTTCGACCGCCCGCGCGGCGGGGATCTGCTACGACGCCTTCGCCGAGGATCTAGACGCCGAAATCGCCGCCGAGTCGCTCCGGCGCTTCCGTGAACTGGGCGTGCTCACGGAATGTCCCTACGTCTGGTTCGCCCGGGAGGGCGACGACGCCAACGCGGCGGCCATCGAGGAACAGGTCCCGCGAATGCGCACCCACGGCCGTGACGTGGCACTGGTCGACCCCGACGAACTCGCTGATCGGTACCCACAGCTACGGACCGACGAGATCGGGACGGCGGCCATCGCCCACCGCGCCGGTCACGTCGATCCGACGGCCTACGCGGGCGTCCTGACCGAGCGCGTCCTCGCACAGGGCGTCGGTGTCCGAACCGACACGCCCGTCTCACTGGCCGATCCGACGACGGTCGAGGCACCCGACGAGACGGCCGACTACGACGCCGTGCTCGTCGCGGCGGGGCCGGCGACGCGCGGGATCGTCGCCGACGCTGGCGTCCAGATCCCACTCAAGGCCTACCGGGCGCAGGCGCTCGTCACCGAGTCGCTGCGGGCGACGCTGCCGATGGCCTACGACGCGACCCAGCACGTCTACTGGCGACCCCGAGACGGCGGGCTCCTCGTCGGCGACGGGGTCAGCGAGGTCGACATCGACGACTGGGATCCCGAGGCCGACGCTGCCTTCGAGCAGAGCGCGCTGGAGCGACTCTCGACCGCGACCACCCTCGACGCGACGGTCGACCGGTCGTGGGCCGGCCTCTGTACCGCGACGCCGGACCGGGACCCGCTGCTCGGTGCCGTCGCCGACGGTCTCTACGTCGCCGCCGGCTGGCACGGCCACGGCCTGATGCGCTCGCCAGCGCTCGGCGAACGGATCGGGCAGCAGGTGCTGGGCGGCGAGGGCATCGACGCCTACGATCCGAACCGCTTCGACGGTGACGAGGCGTTCGAGGTGGTCGAGGGGATGACGCTGGACGACGAGTACTGAGCCGTTCGACCAGCAGGCCCGAGAGCGAGTCGGGCGTCGCCGTGTGGAAGGAGTGAGTGTCTACTCGTCGACTTCGTCGCTGTCAACGTCGTCCTCGATATCGACGGCCACGGCGTCTTCCTCCTCCGGGTCGGCCTTGGGGACGTGGACCTGCAGGGTGCCGTTGTCTTTCAGCGTCGCCGTCGCGGCGTCGGCGTCGACGACGGCGTCGGCCGGGAGCGTGACGCTCCCATCGAGCGAGAGGCCGCGGCCGGGATAGCGCATCTCGAACTCGTCGTAGAAATCCCGGAAGCGGTCGACCCGGAGTTCGACGCGGTCGTCGACGTAGCGGACCTGCACGTCGCTGGCGGTGACGCCGGGTGCGTCGAAGACGACGAGGTAGGCGTCGTCGCTTTCGAGCAGGTCAGCCGGCAGCGGCGTCTGTTCCTGGACGCGGCCGGCGGCGCGGCCGATGTTCTCGACGACGGCGTCGCCGAGCGAGCGGGCGAAGTCCAGCATTACAGTTCGACCTCCTCTAGACAGTCCACACCCCCGCAGTAGGGACACTTGAAGTCGGTGACGCCCACCTCGTCGGGCATGTCGTAGGTGTAGTGAAGCTCGAACATATCGAGCGTGCAGTCGTCGTCGGTACAGACGACTTCGAGGGTCGCTGGCATAGGAATTTGTTGGGCCGCGCGGGACAAACCGCTTTCGGACGGGAAAGCGTGGGGCGCGAGTGGTCAGCCCCGGTGAACGCCTGGGACGTATCACGCATCCGCAAGGAGAACTTTCATGTCGAACCGGGGTGTGAGGTGTGTCATGGGTTCGCGTGTCCTCGGCGTCGACTTCAGTGGGGCGAGCGACGCGGGACGATCACTGTGGCTGACGGAGGCGCGCCACACCGACGGCGGACTGGTCCTCGACGACTGCTACCGCGCCGCCGACGAGTGGGGGCCACACCGCGAGGACGCTCACGCCGGCCTGCGCGAGCGACTCACCGCCGGGTTCGACGTCGTCGGTCTCGACTTCCCGTTTAGCCTCCCCCAGGTATTGCTCGACGAACACTGCGACGGCGAGTGGGCCGGCCTGGCCGAGTGGCTCAGCCTCGACGGACCGGACGACCCCGACGCCTTCGCCTCGACGTGTCGCTCGACGGCGCGGGAACACACCGGCGACGGCACCGCCTCGATCCGCCGGGAGACCGACCTCCGGCGGGCCGCGCTGTGCCCCTACGACCGGATGGTCCAGTACCAGACCTACTACGGCGTCTCGAACGTGCTCGCTCCCGTCGCCGACCACCCCGACATCGCCGTCGCACCGATGCAGGACGATCCCGACGCCGCGACAAGCGTGGTCGAAGTGTACCCCGCCGCCACCTTCGGCTGGCTTGGGCTCTATCGCGAGGGGTACAAGGGCGACCGACAGGATCGACGGGCGACCAACGTCGACGGCATCGAGGCCTGCAGCGTCGATCTGGGGGAGTTCCGCTCGGTCTACGAGCAGCACCACGACGCGCTGGACAGCCTCGCCGCCGTGGTCTCGGCGGGCCGGGTGGCCGAGGCGGGCGACGCACCGCTGCACGGTCCCCGCGACGAGGGCCACATCTACGTGTAGTCGAGATCACGGTCTGGAGACGCTCACGATCGAATGAACGGTGCCTCGAAGAGATCAATCTCGTCGGTCGGTCGTTCGCCACTCGCTGTTAGGACACCCTCGGAGAAAGTAATCGAGACATCGTCCGCGATATCGAACGCTCCTCGGATGATTTCTGGATCCTGACTTCGCGTCTCGTCGTCGTACACCCATCGGTCTTTGCACATCGTCGACGACCCGTCGATCCGATAGCCGAATCCGCTGGTCATCGGGGTATCTACCCCGCGAAACGACCGTAGCATCGTCGGTTCCGAAAACAGGTCAAGGATTTCCTGTACACCGGTAACACTCGTGTATCCCTGCTTTTCTTCGGGCACAATATCGAGGTTGGAGCGAACGATGTCCGATCCCCCCGAGAGTACGAGATCGGTCGGAGTGATCGCTATCGTAGCGCGGTACGGTTGATCGATCGGTTGATATAACAGCATTCCATCGATGCTATCGACTTGTTCGAGTTTTGAACCTGCGACTTCGGCGCTCTCGATCGTCGAGATCGTTTCACTCCTGCTCCCACGCGGCTTGAACACAAACGGGCGATAAAACCCGACATCGTCCGGCGGGCTGATCGTCCAGTCAACTGCTGAGAGATCGAATCCGAGCCGTTCAATGGCGTGATCCTCGATCTCGTCTTCCAGCCCTGCAGTGGCCACCTGCCGTGGCGACCAATACCGAACGATATCGTTTTTTGAAATCCCACTTCGTATCGAACCCAATTCGATCTGCTCTTCGAGGCTCCGCGATCCCGAGCGTCCGCCACATCCAGCAACCCCGGTAGCCAGCATGGCAGCGATCGACTTGAGCGCAGTTCGACGAGTGATCTCTGGCATGGGAGCGCTTGCTTCCGTCATCTAACTTAAACGCTCGGCCGCGAAATCGGCTTCAGTATCGGTTGCACGTCCGTGCCGACTCTTTTATCCGCTGGCACCCAACGGGCTGGCAATGACGATTCAGGAGCCGCCCCAGCCCCGCACAGCACAACAGCCGGCGGCAGATTCCCCCTCCGAGGTTGACGATCCAGCCCTCGTCGTCGACGGCCTCGCCAAGCGCTTCGGCAGCGGCGACACCGCCGTCACCGCCGTCGACGACGTGTCCTTCAGTGTCGAACGCGGATCGGTCGTCGGTCTGCTCGGCCCCAACGGCGCGGGCAAGACCACGACGATCAAGTCCGTCCTCGGGATGGTGCTGGCCGACTCGGGTTCAGTCCGAATCGAGGGGATCGACGTGTACGACCAGCCCCGGAAGGCCTACCGCCACGTCGACGCGATGCTCGAAGGCGCACGCAACGACTACTGGCGGCTGACCGTTCGGGAGAACCTCCGCTACTTCGCGACGATTTCGGGTGTCGACCCCGACTCGGTGGCAGGCCGCCACGATCGGCTGCTCGACCAGCTGGATCTGACGGACAAGGCAGACGAGCCGGTCCGCGGCCTCTCGCGAGGGATGAAACAGAAGGTGTCGCTGGCCAGCGTCCTCGCGACCGACGCCAGCGTCGTCTTCCTCGACGAACCGACGCTGGGCCTGGACGTGGAGAGTTCGCTGACGCTCCGGCGGGAACTCCGCCGAATCGTCGAGGAACGGGACCTGACCGTCATTCTGTCCAGTCACGACATGGACGTGATCGAAGACGTGTGCGACCGCGTGATCATCATGAGCGACGGGCGCGTGATCGCCGACGACAGCGTCGAGGAGCTGCTCCGCCAGCCCGAAGCCAGCCGGTTCCGGGTCACCAGCCCGGATATCGGCGAGGGGCTCCGCACCCGGATCGGCGAGCGCTTCGAGGTCGTCGAGAGCACCGTCACCGACGGCTCCACCCGGATGGAGGTCGCCACCGACTCGGACGGATTCTACGACCTCGTGGACCTGCTCCGTGCCGAGGAAGTCACGCTGGAATCGGTGACGACGCCGGACCCGGACCTCGAAGACGTGTTCCTCGGGCTGACCAACGGCACGGCCACGTCGGGCGACGAATCGACGGAGGGCGAGCGATGAGCCACGAGATGATCGACGAACGCCCGCCGGACGACGACCCCCGGCCGGCGACGTACTATCACCTCGCGAAGGCGGTCCTCTACCGCGAGTACCTGATCTTCGTTCGGTACCCGGCCAACGCCATCGGCGGCATCGTCATCTCCCTGTTCTTCTTCGGTCTCCTCTTTTACGGGGGGCAGATGATCGCCGGACAGGCCCTGACCGACTCCATCGAGGGGATCATCGTCGGCTACTTCCTCTGGACGCTCGCCGTGGGCGCGTACTCCTCGATCTCGAACGACATCGGCAGTGAGGTCCAGTGGGGGACGCTGGAACGCCACATCATGACGCCGTTCGGCTTCGCACCGGTGGCGCTCCTGAAGGGGGTCGCGAAGGTCGTCCGCACGTTCCTCACGTCGGCGCTCATCCTCGCTGTGATGCTCGCCATCACCGACACCGCACTGCAGTTGCCCCTCGTGACGATCACCGTCGTCTCGGCGCTGGCGATCTGCTCGGTGCTGGGACTTGGCTTCGCCGCCGGCGGCCTCGCGGTGTTGTACAAGCGGATCAGCAACTGGCTCAACTTCCTCCAGTTCGGCTTCATCCTGCTGATCTCCGCGCCGGCGTTCGACCTGGGCTGGGCGCGCCTGCTCCCGCTGGCGCTGGGGAGTTCGATGCTCCAGCGGGCGATGCGCGCTGGAGTCCGGCTCTGGGAGTTCCCGCTGCTGGATCTGGTCACGCTCGTGGCCGTCGCCGTGGGCTACCTCGTCCTGGGGTACGCCGTCTTCGAGATGGCGACGCGACGAGCGCGACGGCTCGGCGTACTGGGCGACTACTGAGGCGGGCGAACTGACCGTTCGCCGACCCGCAATATTTCCGTCTGCAAGCGTTTCGGACAGTCATGTCCGACGAGCACGGCGGCTTCGAGGGGGTTCGGGACAATCTCGACGGCCACCCCATCGCCCAGTTGATCGGCTACGCGACGCCGTACTGGCCGCGCCTGTCGATCGGGGTGTTCGCCGCCTTCCTGACCCGGTTCGCACGACTCGTCCCACCGATCATCGTCGGCGCGGCCATCGACCGCGTGATCTTTTCCTCGGGCGAGCCCGGGCTGTTGACCGAAGCCGGTATTCTTCCGGGCGGCGCGATCGCAACTGACGCCGCGAAAATCGACTTCCTCCAGCGACTGGTGTTGATCGCCGCGGTCGCCTATCTGGTGCGGTCGGTGACCCGCTTCGTCTCGCGCTACCTCTTGCAGTCGGGCGCACAGAAGATACAGCGGGATCTGCGCAACGACACCTACGACCACCTCCAGCACCTCTCGATGGACTTCTTCGCCGACCACCAGACCGGCGGGATGATGTCGATTCTCAACAGCGACATCAACCGACTGGAGTCGTTCCTCAACACGGAGTTCCGACAGCTGATCCGCGTCGTCGCCACCGTCGGCGGCATCGCGATCATCCTCTGGTGGCACTCGCCGATGCTGGCCCTGATCGCGCTCGCACCGGTTCCGTTGATCGGGCTGGCCAGCGGCCTGTTCCTCACGTGGATCGAACCCCGCTACCGGTCGATCCGCGAGACCGTCTCGCGGCTCAACACGCGCTTGGAGAACAACCTCAGCGGCGCGGCCGTCATCAAGGCGTTCAACCGGTACAGCTTCGAGCGACAGCGTGTCGTCGAGCAGAGCCAGCAGTACCACGACGAGAAGGTCGCGGCGCTCCGGATCAGGCGAGGCTTCTTCGCGGCGCTTCGCCTGCTGACCGGTGTCGTCTTCGTCGCGATCCTCTACGTCGCCGGGATGGACTTCATCACGAGCGCGGAGAGCGAGGCCATGCTGTCGGCCGGGACCTTCGCAGTGTTTTTCCTCTATCTGCGCCGCCTGTACTCGCCGATGCGCCGCGTCGGCAAGTCGGCCAACAAGTATCAGCTCGCCAAATCCAGCGCCGAACGGGTCTTCGGGCTGCTGGGACAGGAACCGACGATCACCGATCCCGAGGAGCCCCACGACCCCGAGAGCATCGACGGTGCCGTCGAGTTCGACGACGTGACCTTCGGGTACGGCGACAACGAGCCCGTGGTTCGGGACGTGTCGCTGGACGTGCCCGCCGGCGGGACGGTCGGGCTGGCCGGTGCGACCGGGGCCGGCAAGTCGACGCTGCTGAAGCTCGTCCCGCGCTTCCACGACGTGAACGAAGGATCGGTCAGCATCGACGGCACCGACGTGCGTGACTACCGACTCCGCCGACTCCGCGAGGAGATAGCCGTCGTCGAACAACAGCCCTACCTGTTCTCGGGCACCGTCGCCGAGAACGTCGCCTACGGCGACCGCGACGTACTGGCTGACGAGCAGGACGGCGACGAGGACGCCAGAGCGCGGATCGAGGACGCCGCCGCGGCCGCGCAGGCCCACGCGTTCGTGGAGGACCTCCCCGACGGCTACGACACCCAGATCGGCGAGCGCGGGATCAAGCTCTCGGGCGGCCAGCGCCAGCGCATCGCCATCGCCCGCGCGCTGCTGAACGACCCCTCGATCATCGTCTTCGACGAGGCCACCAGCGACGTGGACACCGAAACCGAGGAACTCATCCAGGAGAGCCTCGACCGCCTGATCGAGGACCGCACCGCCTTCGTCATCGCCCACCGCCTCTCGACGATCCAGGACGCCGACCGGATCGTCGTGATGGACGACGGTGCGATCGCCGAGCGCGGCACTCACAGCGAACTGCTCGCTGCCGAGGGTGACTACGCCGACCTCTGGCACGGCCAGTCCGAGGAACCGACCGTCGCCGCCGACGACTGAAATATCGGGGCGCGCTCATCTCCCAAGCAAACAGCAGTGGCGCGCGCTGTCGCTCGCGACGGCGAGCGACCACACTGTGCGAGGGATGAGCGAACGAGCGGTAGCGAGTGAGCGAATCGGCTGGGGAGGTGTGTGGTGCAGTGCTGTCTGGTGCGGTCCTGGCGGACGAACGGGCGAGGCGCGCCTCGGCGGTGCTGCGCGGGCACTATTCGAGCATAGCGAGAATATCCTGCACAGCACCGCCGAGCGGGGCGAGGGCGTTCACTCGGTAGTGACTGTAGTCACTGCGGAGCGTGGCGAGGGCGTTCACTCGGTAGTGACTGTAGTCACTGCGGAGCGTGGCGAGGGCGTTCACTCGGTAGTGACTGTAGTCACTGCGGAGCGTGGCGAGGGCGTTCAGTTGGTAGCGACTGCAGCGGCTACGGAACGATCCGAGGGCTTTCGAGACCCTGTCGTTCCGATTCAGACACGGGGTCCTAGCTCTGGCAGATATCGTGGAGGTCGTCCAGCGAGTCGATGTCCCACGTCGGCCAGACGTTGAGTTCCCAGTCCGTACGATGTGGCCGGCGGATGAACGCGGAGTCGATGCCGGCGTTCTCGGCGGCGCGGATGTCCGATTCGTTGTCACCGACGAACAGCGCCGAGTCGGCGTCCAGATCAGCCAGCGCGCGGTCGATGTAGTGGGAGTTGGGCTTGCGCCGGTCGAGGCTCTCGATGGTCGGCTCGCGGCCGTAGGCGGTCCCGAAGTGCTCCCGCACCGAGAAGTGATCGAGCAGGAAATCGACGGTGCCCTGCTGGTTCGAACTGACGATGCCTTTGGCAGCGTCCAGATCCGCCAGCGTCTCGATGTCGTCGTAGGGACGCTTGCGGCCGGCGCGGGCCTCCTCGCTCTGTGCTTCGACCATCTTCTCCTCGCGGGCGCGCCAGAAGCGCTCCCGTGGCAGATCGTACTGGCCGCAGATCGTCGCTACCTGGTGTGGGGTCGCCCCCACGGTCATATTTTCGACATGGTTGGGGTCCGGGTCGGTCACACCGAAGTCCGCGAACGTCTCCTCAGTCGCCTCCTGGAGGACGTCGAACGCGGTGCGGCCGACGAGGACACCGTCGTTGTCGAACACGACGGTATCGTAGGTCATACACCGAATATGTCGGTGGGCCAGATAAGTGTTTCACCGTCGGCCCGACCTCGCGGCGCGAGACCAAATAAACGGAGTTTAAGTCCCGGCCGTCAAACGGTTGTCCATGGACGAGCGAACCTACACCGCAGACGCCGAGCCCGGCGACACGGTCACCGTCGCCGGCTGGGTCCACGAGGTGCGCGACCTCGGTGGCATCGCCTTCCTCATCCTTCGAGATACGTCGGGGAAGATCCAGGTCAAGTTTGAGAAAGACGAGATGGACGAGGACCTCGTCGAGACGGGGCTAAACGTCCACCGCGAATCGGTCATCTCCGTGTCGGGCGACGTGGAGGAGGAGCCACGCGCGCCGACTGGCGTCGAGGTCACGCCCGACTCGCTGGACGTGATCAGCGAGGCCGACCCCGAACTCCCCCTCGACCCCTCCGGGAAAGTCGACGCCGAACTCTCGACGCGACTGGACAACCGCACCCTCGATCTCCGCAAGGACGAGGTCAAGGCCATCTTCGAGATCCGCGCCGAGGTTCTGCGCGCCGTTCGCCAGCAGTTCCGCGAACTCGGTGGCACGGAGATCAACACGCCGAAGATCGTCGCCACGGGTACCGAAGGCGGCACCGAACTGTTCCCGATCACCTACTTCGGCCAGGAAGCGTTCATGAACCAGAGCCCGCAGCTGTTCAAACAGCTGATGGTCGGCTCCGGCCTCGAACGCGTCTTCGAGATCGGCCCGATCTTCCGCGCCGAGGAGCACAACACGCCCCGACACCTCAACGAGGCCACCTCGATCGACTTCGAGTCCGCGTTCTACGATCACACCGAGGCGATGGACGCCTGCGAAGCGGTCGTCAAGGCCGCCTACGAGGCCGTCGAGCAGAACTGTCAGGACGAACTCGAAGCGCTGGATCTGGCCGACGAGTTCGAAGCGCCGACCGGCGAGTTCCCGCGCCTGACCTACGAGGAGGCCATCGAGCGCATCAACGCCACGGGCGAACTCGACGAACCCCTCGTCTGGGGTGACGACCTGCCGACCGAGGGCGAGCACGCGCTCGGCCAGGACGTGGGCGAGCACTACTTCATCACCGACTGGCCCAGCGAGATCAAGCCGTTCTACATCATGGACAAGGACGACGAGGTCTCGACCGGCTTCGACATGATGCACCCCGAGATGGAGCTCGTCTCCGGGGGCGCGCGCGAACACCGCTACGACCACCTCGTCGCCGGCTTCGAACAGCAGGGCCTCGACCCCGAAGCCTTCGAGTACTACACCAAGATGTTCAAGTACGGCATGCCGCCCCACGCTGGCTGGGGCCTGGGCGGCGAACGGCTCATCATGACGATGCTCGGGCTGGGGAACATCCGCGAAGCGGTGTTGTTCCCGCGAGACCGACAGCGCCTGTCTCCCTGAGACGGCGCTGTCCGTCGAGCGGGAGCTTGGAAGTCGCAGCCCGCGCAGCCGAGCACCGTGAGGCGAGCAGGAACGTCTTCAGGCGTTCCCGCGAGATCGTCAGCGCCTGTCGCCGTAGACGGACGTTTCGCTGGTCTGAGACGACCGCACGGGAGACCAGTACGTTTTTATTCGCGACCTGTCAGCAGCCAACTGTGATGCAATTGGTCCCCCTCCAGGCAGAGCTTGGAATACTACTGATATTCCTGCTGTTCTCACTGGCGATGACGGCGCTGTGGATATACGTCGCCTACTGGGTGTACAACGACGCGAACGACCGAGAGATGGACAGTGCGACGCTGTGGGGCGTCATTACGTTCCTTACTGGACTGATCGGACTGGTCATCTACTTCCTGATTCGCGAGGACAAACCGCAGTCGGCTGGCTACTGACGCTCCGCTTCTTCCCGGCCGACCGAGGCGAGCACGTCCTCGGTCGCCCGGATAGTCGCAAACTCACCCGATAGCTGTGCGAGTGCCGTTCGGTGGACGAGGTCGGCGTCGAACGCCTCGCCGTCGAGTTCGCGATCGAACGTCGCCGTCGCGTCGGTGACCACGGTCACGTCGAAGCCGCGGTTCTCGGCCATCCGGGCCGTCGTCGAGACGCAGTGGTCGGTCGTCAGGCCACAGACGACGAGGTGTCCGTGGCCGCGCTCGTCCAGCCACGCTTCGAGGTCGGTGCCGACGAACGCGCCGTTGACGCGCTTTCTGAACTCTGGTTCACTGTCGCGAGGCTCGAAGCCGTCTTTGAATGCGAAACCGGGGCGGTCACCGCGTAGGGGCGATTCGGCTTCCGTCGAGTCGTGGCGGACGTGGACCACGGGCAGATCGGCCGCGCGCCACGCCGCGAGGAGTCGACGGGCGTTGGCCTCCGCGTCGGGGTTGTTCCGGGTCCCCCAGCCGTCTTCGTCGAAGCCTCGCTGGAAGTCGACGAGCAGGAGGACCGGCGCGGTCGGGCGTGCGTCTGTCATCGCTCAGTCGGCTCCCGCCGTCTCGCCGATCCGATAGCTCGACCGGGGGTGCTCGCGCGTGACGTTGATCGGGCACTCGTCGGGCGCTTGCTCCTCGTCCGACGAGAGCATGTACTGGGGCCACTCGCGGTCGCCGTCGACGCCCCAGTCACCCAGATCGGCGTGGGGACAGACGCCGTCGTAGGATTCGAGGCGGTCCTGAATGATCTCGCGGGCCTTCTCTCCCTTGGCGGTGTCAGCGGTCACGTCGAGGTCTTCGAACAGCGCGCGGGGCTGGAAGGTGATCTCCAGTCCGATCGGGCAGTAGCGACTCTGTCGCTCGTCGTAGAAGGGTGCGCGACAGGTCGGAAACATTGGCTCTCCCCCGAAGCAGAACTCCCAGTAGGAATCGTCGGGGTCGGTGGGGATGTCCTCGGGCCACGGTTCCGGGTCGTGGACGTGGAGGACCTGCAGGATGTGCCAGAGGTGTTCGTGGTACCCGGCTTCCGCCAGGGGCTGCTCTGGTGGCTTGAAGAAGACGACCAGCGAGGCCCGTTCGCTGTGGTCCTGATACGATTCGAGATAGTCGAGCAGCGTCTCGCCCAGCGAAAAGAGCGCGTCGCGGTCGGTCATCGACGGGACGGCTGTGTACAGCGGATCGCCGTTCCGGACCGACTCTGCGCCGAAGAAGCAGGGGAACGGCGTCCCGTTCCGTTCACCCGTCAGGCCCGCGCTGAACGTCTCCCAGTGGGCCTGCACCCACCCGGGCGCAGTGCCGGTCTCGACGCTCGACACGAGTGTTTCCTGATCGTGGAGGCTGCCGACGATCGACTCGGACATTGGTCGTAAATTGGTGTCCGAAAACATTTATCCGTCGGTTCCTGCTGCTTCGGCCGGACGAATGAACGACGAAAGGCCTCCCGGGGTCGGTTCAGGACTGTTTTTCCCGCACCTCCGCCTTGACCTCGTCGGCGTAGCTGTCGGCCAGCCGCGTCGGCTCCGGGAGTTTGTAGCCCGCCGCCGTCGCTTCGACGAGGTCCGTGGCGGTGGCGGCGCTCACCCGGTGGCCGGGGCTGACGTACAGTGGATTGACGTACCGGTTCGACGACTCGTACTGGCGGGTCTGGAGGGCGTAGCCGATCAGGGTCCCGGGGGCGACCGTCTCGACGCCCTCTTCGGCCTCGATACCGACGCGGGTCCCGACCGGGAGCTTTCGGTCCAGCGACTCGCGTGGCTCGCCACACAGGAGGCTCTTGGCGACGCCGACCGCGGGCACGTCGAGCATGAGGCCGACGTGGGTCGCCAGGCCGGCCTCGCGGAAGTGGATGCGACCGCTGCCGTCGACGACGAGGAGGTCCGGTTCGCGCTCCAGTTCGGCGAGCGCCGCGAGGATCGCGCCGCCCTCACGGAAGGAGAGCAGGCCGGGAATGTAGGGAATCTCTGTCTCGACGGCGGCGTGGACCCGCTCGACGACCTCGTTGCCGCGGCTGACCACGACCGCCGAGACGGCCACGTCGTCGACGAACGCCTGATCGACGCCGGCGACCAGCGGCGGGTCGGTGGCGAGTCCGTCGCCGCTGTCGAGGGTCTGCTGGTCGGCGTCGTCGATCCCGACAGATCCGGGGTCGAACTCGAAGTCGTCCGCAAACGTCGCGGCCGCGGCGATATCGCGCTGGAGGCGCTCCATCTCCGAGCGGGACAGCGACGGGTCGGGCACAAAGTCGGGGCGGACTGGTTCCATCAGAACCGACCGCGGCCCGGCCCGCCGGGCCCGCGGCCGCCGCCACCGAACTCTAGCTGGTTGGGCATCTGGCGCTGTCCTTTCACCTGGTTCCCGTACCAGAGGCCGATCACGAGACCGACGAGGTGGGCCATGTCGGCGACGTTGCCGCCGGTGAGGGGACCGCCGACACCGAGGATGCCACCGACGCTGACGACCAGATAGAACCCCGTGATGAGCCAGATGGGCACCGGGATCAGGAAGTACAGATAGACTCGGAGGCCGGGGTTCAGGACGGTCAGGACGCCCATGATCGCGAGGCCGGCACCACTGGCCCCGAGAACGCCCGCGCCAAGCACCGCCTGATAGTCGAGCAAGACGAGCAGGTGCGAGAGGCCGATCTGGCCCAGTCCAGCCAGCGCGCCGGAGACGAGAAAGAGGATCGTGAACTTCTTCGATCCGATGTAGTCCTCGACGATCCGGCCGAAGAAGAAGATGATGATACTGTTCAGGGCGATGTGGCCGAACCCGCCGTGGGAGAACACCGACGTGACCCACGTCCAGACGTACTCGGGGTGCTGGGGCTGGAGCGTGAACACGGCGCTCCACACCGTCGGGTTCGGGTTAGCCCGCGAGGGGGATGGGAAGCCCAGCAGGAAGGGAAACACGAAGAACTGGAAGAGGAACGTGACCCACATCAGCCCCAGCATCGTGTAGGTCGCGTTCCCACGGAAGTAGCCAAGGAAGCTCCCCGGGCCGGTGTCGACAGACAGGCGGTCACGCACTCCTCGACCGCCGCCGTCGTCGTCGACGCTGTCGTCGAACCCGCTGTCGAACACGCCGTCCGGGTCACCCCAGTTCTCCAGTCCCGGGCAGTCGTGTGCTTCCGGCAACCGGTGTTCCGAGCAGTAGGTCCCACCGCAGTGGTGACACCGGTACGGCATGTTCTCGGTCTTGCCACACGCGTCGCACTTCGACATTGACGAGTGCTTGGGTTGGCCGGTGCAAAGGGGTTGTGCTTGTGTGAACCGTCGCCGGTCGACCGCTGATAAAGGGGGTTGGCACGTTCGCAGAACCTGCGACTGTGATGAACGCTTATTCCGTCCGGTGGCATACGAACAGATATGCAATCACGCCGCCAACTGCTCGCCGAGGTCGCCGTCGTCGCCGTCACTGCCCTCGTGGGCCTGGCCTTCCTCGATCAGTTGCCCGCCGAGGTCGCCATCCACTTCGGTCCCGGTGGATCGCCCGACGACTACGCGGCGCGGTCGGTCGCGCTCGCCCTGATCCCCGCGCTGCAGGTCGGCATGATCGCCCTGTTCGCCGTCCTGCCTCGCCTCGACCCGCTGGGTGAGAACATCCGACAGTTCGCCCGGGCCTACGACGGCTTCGTCCTCGCGCTGCTCGGGTTCCTGGGGTACGTCCACGCGCTCGTCGTCCTCTGGAACGTCGGCTACGAGTTCCCGATCACGATGGCGCTCGCGCCCGCGATGGCCGTCTTCTACTACGCCATCGGCGCGCTCGTCGAGGAGGCCGAACAGAACTGGTTCGTCGGCTTCCGGACCCCCTGGACCCTCTCGAACGAACAGGTCTGGGCCGACACCCACGCCATCGCGGGCAAGCTGATGCGCGGCGCTGCGGTCCTGACGCTGGGCGCGCTCGCGCTGCCCGAGTATGCGATGGCCTTCCTCGTCGGCCCGGTCGTCGCCGTCGCCGTGTTCGCGACGGTCTACTCCTACTGGGACTACCGACAGGTCGAGAGGAAAATGGCCTGACCGTCCGACGTGACGACGAACGAGGGTCAGTCGACAGCCCGTTTCGATCTCGCCCTTCGACACGGTGGACAGCCGACACGGGCGGGACTGAAAGGGGCGGCCGTCTCGTCGAAGGCGGGCGACGGAAGCACCGCAGGAGCGACGCGCAGCGAGCGACGAGGAGCGCACCGAGCCCCCCGAGTCGAGACGGCCGGGGCTTTCTGGCCGTTAATGACGGTGACCGTAACAGTGCTGACGACAGAACACGACTTTCCTAGCGGGCGAAGCGGGTAAGACCCTCCCGTTCAAAGACGAGGACGTGAAAGACTTCGAGCGCAAGCAGTTGCTCGAACGCATCGGACGCGAGAGCGCGACGCTCGGGGCGGACATCCCCGACGAGATCGAGGTGCAGGGCGAGGCGATCGAACTCCAGTCGTTCGTCTTCGAGATCAAGCGCCGGGACACGGTGCCGCCGGGCGAGAAAGACCGCGTCGAGCAGGCCAAACGGAACCTCCGCAGGGAGCGCATGGACCGCGAGGAGCGCATCGAGGAGGGCGACATCTCCTACGAGGAGGGTGACGAACTGGCGGACTCGATCATCGGCATCGACCGGGCGCTGGAGGCCCTCGAACAACTGGGGTCGGCCAACATCGAACAGGAACAGCAGGTCAAGGAGACCGCCGACAAGAAGCGCTGGATGCAGTTCCTCAAGAAGGCGCTGGGCCACGAGGCGGCCGACTCGGGCACGGGACGGGCGAGCCGAGGCCGATGAGTCGCAACGACGAGATCGCCGGGCAGTTCGAGGCCTTCGCCGACCTGCTGGACGCCAAGGGCGTCGAGTACAAACCCCGCGCCTATCGCCGCGCCGCCGAGAACATCCGGGAGTACACCGGCGACGTGGCCGACCTCGCAGCCGAGGGCGAGGACGCGGTGGGACAGATCGACGGCGTCGGCGACGCCATCGCCAGCAAGATCGTCGAGTACGTCGAGACCGATGCGATCGAGGAACTCGAAGCGCTTCGCGCGGAGTACCCCATCCAGATGGCGGCGATCACCAGCGTCGAGGGCGTCGGGCCCAAGACCGCCGGAAAGCTCTACGAGGAACTGGGTATCGAGACGCTGGACGACCTCGAAGCCGCGGCCGAGGCCGGCGAGATACAGGACGTGAAAGGCTTCGGCGCGAAGACCGAGCAGAACATCCTCGACGGCATCGAGTTCGCCCGCGAGGCCCACGAGCGCCAACTACTGGGCGAGGCCCGCCCCTACGGCGAGCGCGTGGTCGACTATCTCGCGGACGCAGAGGCCGTCGAATCGGTCGAACTCGCGGGCTCGCTCCGGCGCTGGCGCGCCACCATCGGCGACGTGGACGTACTCGTCGGGAGCGACGACGAGTCCACCGTCGTCGAGGCCTTCACCGACTGGGACGACGCAGACAGCGTCATCGAATCGGGCGACACCAAGGCCAGCGTGCGCGCCGACGGCATGCGGATCGACCTGCGCGTGGTCGTCCCCGAGGAGTTCGGCGCGGCGCTGCAGTACTTCACTGGGAGCAAGGACCACAACGTCGCCGTCAGGAACCGGGCCATCGAGCGGGACCTGAAGGTCAACGAGTACGGCATCTTCGACGTGTCCGCGGTCGCGGCCGAAGACGATCACCAGCGGGCGGGCGAGAAGGTCGGCGGCAAGAGTGAGGCATCGATGTACGAACCGCTCGACATGGCGTGGGTCCCCCCGGAGCTACGGGAGAACCGCGGCGAGGTCGCGGCCGCCGTCGAGGACGACCTACCCGACCTCGTGACGACCGACGAGATCCGGGGCGATCTGCACACCCACACCGGCTGGTCGGACGGCAACAACACCATCCCGGAACTGATCGCGGGCGCGGCCGACTTTGGCCACGACTACGTCGCGATCACCGACCACGCCACCGGGCCGGGGATGGTCGGCGGCGTCGGCGTCGAAGACGCGGACCTCCGCGAGCAACTCGGCGAGATCAGGGACGCCGCTGCGGACGCCGACATCGCGGTGTTCGCCGGTGTCGAGGCCAACGTCGCTGCGGACGGTTCGATCTCCGTCGCCGACGACCTGCTGGCCGATCTGGATCTCGTCGTGGCGTCGCCGCACTCCGCGCTCGACGGCGACGGCACCGACCGACTCGTGACGGCCGCCGAACACCCGGCGGTCGACATCGTCGGCCACCCGACGGGGCGGTACCTCAACCGCCGGCCCGGCCTCGACGTGGACGTGGAACGCCTCGCGACGGCCGCCGCCGAGCACGGGACGGCACTGGAGATCAACGCCAATCCCGCGCGGCTGGACCTCTCGGGCAGCGCCGTCCAGACGGCTATCGAGGCGGGCGCGACCATCACCGTGAACACGGACGCCCACTCGCCGGCGGACTTCGAGTATCTGCGCTACGGCGTCCACACCGGTCGCCGGGGCTGGGCCGAAGCCGCCGACGTGCTGAACACGCGCGACGCCGACGGCGTCCGCGAGTTCCTCCACTGAACGCACGATCATGGATCGCCTGCTCGTCGACGTGATGTGTGGGAAACTGGCGACCTACCTCCGGATGTGTGGCTACGACGCCGCCTACGCGCTGGATCTGGAGGTGGCGACCGACGAGGACGTGCCCGACGACGCGCTGCTCGGGATCGCACACGAGCGAGAGCGGCGGATCGTCACCCGGGACCGCGAACTGGCCGACCGGAGTGCCGACGCCGTCCTGCTCTCCAGTCGCGATATCGAAGACCAACTCGGAGAACTGGCAGCGGCCGGGTTCAACCTCTCGCTCGACGACGAGCCGACGTACTGCGGAGCCTGTAACGGCCGGCTGACGGCTGTCCCGTCCGACGATCCCACGCCCGACTACACGCCCGACCCCGTCCAGACGGACGTGTGGCGCTGTGAGAACTGCGGCCAGCACTTCTGGCAGGGGAGCCACTGGGAGGACGTGGCCGAGACACTCGCCGGCATCGACTAGCCGTTCCCGGAAACCGTCCGGGTCGCCGTGGCCTCGTTGCCCGCCGCGTCGATCACCGTGACGACGATCCGGTACTCGGCGCGCCGATTGGCCCCGTTCGCAGACAGCCGTTCGGTTGCCGACCCGCTCGCGCCGCCGACCGACGCCGTCGCCGAGTCGACGACCTCGCCCGTGGCGCTGTCCTGAAGTTCGTACTCGACCGTGGCGAGGTCACCGTTCGGATCGCTCGCCGAGACGGTCACGTCGAATCGGTCCTGGTTCCCCTGGTCGCGCACCTCGACGTTCGTGATCGTCGCCGACGGTGCCGGCGTGGCTGTCGGGGTCGCGGTGGGCGTCGGGGGTGGCGTCACGGTCGGCGTTTCAGTTCCTCCACCATCGGTCGGCGTATCGGTCTGGCCGCCGTCCGTCGGCGTCGCGGTACCCGTCGTGCCGCCGTCGGTCGGGGTGCCCGTCCCGTCGGACTGGCCAGCCAGATCGACCACCCGAACGTCGAAGGTGACGTTTCGCTGCGCGCTGGCGTCGCCGAAGAAGAGCGTCGCGGTCACGTCGGTCGTGGCGCTAACCTCGGTGGGTGCCTCGTAGAGGAACACCGCGCGCCCGTCCTCGTCGGTGGTGGGCTCGACCGGCGTCAGCGTCCCCACGTCGCCGGTCGAGTCGCTGTCGAGCGAGTAGTCGATCGTCTCGCCACTGACGGGGTTGTCGAGGCCGTCGCGGGCCTCGACGACGAGTCGCTGTCGCCCGCCCTCTGGGACGCTGGACAGGTCGCCCTCGACATCGGTGAGATACGCCGGCGCGGGATCGGTGGCGTTCGAACCGACCGCGACGGCACCGGCCTGGAGTTCGTAGGCCGTGTCGTTCTCCAGCGTGAGCGTCAGTTCTCCGCAGGGCGATGGGGGCGACTCCCGGCAGGAGATGTCGGTCACGTACCGGTCGTTTGTCGGATCGCGACCGGGGTCGTACTCGTCGGCCAGCAGGTCCCGCCACTCGTCTTCGGTGAGTCGGGTCGGGACCGTGAGCGTGATCGAGTCGTCGGTGGGTTCCAGCGTCACGGTTCGGGTCGGCGCGCTCGTCGGCCTCAGTTCGAGCGGGACGCCATCGGCCGACGCCGTCGATCGCTCGCCGCTGAGCGCGACCACGGAGAGCCGTCGCTCGTCGACGAGGTCGGTCCCAGTGAGCGCCACCGTCGTGTTCCCGAAGCGGTTGTAGACGGCCCACGGTTCGAGGACGGTCGCCGTCGGAGCGCCGTCGTACTCGTTGTAGTCGGGGCGGTACACCAGCGATCGGGTCTCGACGGTGCGGTTCACGTCCCCGGTCCAGTAGTGACCCGTCTCGCCGCTGGCTCGGGCGTTCCGTATCGTCACGGTCGCCGGATCGGTCGTCTCCAGCGTCCCAGAGACGGGACCAGGGTTGACGAAGAACAGCCGCGGCGGGTAGCGCAGTCCGGTGTCGACAGTGACGGTCTCGCCGATGCCGCTGGCGGCGACCCGGCCGACCGACTCCTCGGCGACGATCATGTCGGTCTGGACGCCCTCGCTGTGCTGGAACTCCAGTTGGGAGTTCAGCGCCGGGATCGCCGTCGCCTGCAGGATCGAGAGGAGCGCGATGACGATGGCGAACACGAGCAGCGCACCGATGACCGGCGAGACGGCGCGATCGTCCGAAGTCGGGTCGGTTCGGCCGCTGGACGGTGGGCGATCGGTCCGGTCGGAGAGCGGTGATCCAGACATGGTTAAACGAACAGCGCAAAGGCGACGATGGTGACGATCACGAGCGGGAGGCTGTACTTCAGGCCGCTGACGGCGTCGTTCTCGGCCAGCTTGCCGGCGATCAGGCCGCTACCGAACCCCTGGACGAGCGCCGAGTGGAGAAACAGCGTCCGGTAGGTGTCGACGGGGATCGACGCCAGACTGACCGGGCCCTCGATCTCGGCTCCGTCGGTGGCGGCCGCCTGCTCGGCGATCGGGCCGAAGAAACTCGACGCGATCATGACGATGACGAACAGGTAGACGAGGAAGCCGAGCACGACGATAGCGACGTAGGAACTGACCTCCTGCTTGCGTTCGCGCGTCAGCTTCGCTCTGGCCCGGGTGTCGTTGGCGGCGATCTCGAGCAGGTCGTGGAGGTCCCCCGTCGACCGACTCCCCTCGGCGACCAGCACCATCGTCCGGGTGAGCTGTGGCACGTCGAGACGGTCGGCCAGTGAGAGGAGCGCACCGGTCACGTCGTGGTTCCACGCGATGTCGTTGCGCACTTTCGCCAGTTCGTCGGCCAGCGTGCCGGTGGCCCACCGCGTCACGAGGTCGAAAGCGTCGACGAGGTCGACCCCCATCTGGTTCGCGCTCGCGAGGATGCCCAGCACGTCCGGGAACCGCTCTGCGATCTCCTGGGTCCGCCGGCGCTCCCGTTCGTGCAGAACGGCCAACGGGCCGGTCGCCACCAGCAGCGGGGCGACCGCGAGCCCGACCGTCGCTTCGAGTGGCTGGGCCAGCACGCCCGCGACCGAGGGGGTGGCAATCCCGAACCCGACCACGGCGGCCGCGACCAGCAGGGCCGCGGGGACGGTGACCGCCAGCGACAGGACCGGTTCGTGTCGCACGGCCCGGAACGGATCGTCGAGGAGCGATCCGAGGGCGGTCGACCGCCTCGACCCCTGATACGCTTCGAAACGGGGGTCGTCGGTGACGGCCTCGCTCGGTTCGGGGCGGTCGGGCTCCCGGCTGAGGCGAACAGCCGGCTCGTCGAACGGCTGCGAGAGCAGATCGATCAACAGTACGAACCCGACCATCGAGAGCGGGAACACGACGTACACCAGCACGGCGATAGTGCCGACGGTCTGAGAGCCGACGAACCCGACGACCATCAACACGACGATGACGAACAGCGGCGCGGCGACGAACCCCGCGACGAACACCTCGCTCAGGAGGCCGAGCGTCTCGACGAACCCGGTCTGTTCTTCGAGCGCGTCGTCGAGTCGCGCCTCGGCCTCGCCTTCGAGGAACGCTTCGAGGTCGCCACCGGATTCGAGGACGCCCAGTAGGTCGTCGAGGAACCGCTGGAGCCCGTCGCTGGGCGTCAGCGTCCGGACGTTGCTCAGCGCGCCGCGAATGTCGTTGCCAAAGAGGTCGACCTCGCGAACGATCGCGTCGAACTCGTGTGCGACTTCGCCGTAGGCCCCTTCGGCGTCGGCCAGCCGCCGACACACCTCGACGAAGTTCATCCCGCCACTGGACAGCGCGTACATGAACGCGACGGCGTAGGGCATCGTCAGCGCGATCCGCCGTCGTCGCGCGGCGACGACAGAGCGGGGGTAGTAGTAGTTACGAACGATCCAGACCGTTCCTCCGACTGCCACGGGGCCGATGACCGTTCCCGTGATGGTCAGCACCACCAGCGGGTGTGCGAGCAGGAACGCACCCGTCGCCCCGGAGAACAGCGTCGTCGCTTCGAGCGCCGCGCCAGCGCCGCTGGTCACCGCTAGTCCCACCGTGAGACCGAGGCCGGCCAGCGCGGTCGCGGCCGCCGAAAGCAGCGCGAGCCACGCGCTCCGGGTCAGGTACTCGTCGTAGGTGTCGGTGATCCGGGCCTGCTTGAGTCTGCGCTGGAGGCCCCGGTAGCGCTCGGGGTTGGCCTTGAACAGGGCCCGGAGTCGGCCGTACCCCTCGCGCAGTGCCGCCCGGTCGACGCGCCGGGGAGCGGTCTCGTCGACGAGTGGCTGGCTCATCGCGACCTCCGGTTCCGGTTCGTCGTCCGGGGGCGCGTGATCCCCGAACGGATCGTCCTCGTCGTCGACAGCCGCGTCGTCGACGATCCGTTCGGCCGTCGCCGCGTCGACCGCCCCACCGCGGAAGGGCGCGCTCTCGGCGCTGGGTTCGGACTCGTGCAACGGGCCGGTGTCGGCGCGCTCGTCGGGGTCGTCGTCGGTCACGGCTCAGTCGTCGCCCTCCGCGAGCGCGATGTCGTCGGGTTCGAGGTCGCCCTCGGCCACGGATTCGAGCACGTAGTCGGGGTCCCGGATGAATCCCTGGATCACCCGGGCGACCGCCTCGTAGCCCGTGATCCCCTCGTCGACGAGGTATCGGAGCACCGACTCGCGCCGATCGATTTCCCGCTCGATGCGACCGGGCGACCAGCCGTGTTCGTCGGCAATATCGGCCAGTACACCCGAACTGGCGACCTGCTCGAAGTCGTCGGAACGGGGATCGCGGACGAACACCTCGCGGGTGTCGACCTCGTCGGGTTCGTCTTCGGCGTGGTCGATCTCGACGAGGCCACGATTGCGGCGGACACGCTTGCCGTCCAGCTGAACCTGCTGCTGGAGCGAGACGATGTCGAGGTTGCTGATCATCTGTGCCGGGACGTTCAACGGTTCGTGTTCGAGTCGACTGAGCAGGCCCCGCACCGAATTCGCGTGGAACGTCGTGTAGGCGGTGTGGCCCGTCGCGATCGACTGGAAGAAGGTCAGCGCCACCTGACTCTCGGTCCTGATCTCGCCGACGACGAGGTACTCCGGGCGCTGGCGCAGCGCCGCCTGCAACAGGTCGAACATCCCGACCGCACCGCTGCCCCCGGCCGTGACGGCCTCGCGGGTCACGCTCTGGATCCAGTTGTCGTGGGGGAGCGTGATCTCGGGGGTGTCCTCGATGGAGACGACCTTGCTCTCGGGCGGGACGAACATCGAGACGGCGTTGAGCGTCGTCGTCTTCCCCGACCCGGTCCCGCCGGCAAACAGCACCGACGCGTTGTTCTCGACGGCCAGCCAGAGGTAGGCCATCTGTTCGAGCGAGAACGTTCCCCAGTTGATCAGATCGACCGGCGTGAACGGCACTTCGGCGAACTTGCGGACGGTGAAGTTCGACCCCTTCGTCGTCACCTCGCCGCCCAGCGTCAACTGGACGCGCGAACCGTCGGGCAGGGCAGCGTCGACCAGCGGATCGGCCACCGAGAGGTGCTTGCCGGCCCGCTGGGCCAGTCGCACGACGTAGGCGTTGAGTCGTTCCTCGCCGAAGCTGAGGTTGGTCCGCAGATCCCGGTAGTCGTGGTGATAGACGAACAGCGGCGTGTTCGCGCCGTCACACGACACGTCTTCGACGTGGCGGTCGCGCATGATCGGGTCGATCTTGCCGTGGCCGACGAAGTCCCGGCGCAGGTAGTACAGCAACTGCTGGAGCGTGCCGTCGTCGACGGTCGCAGCGTGTTCCCGCATCACGCGTGGGACCTCCGACTCGAAGACGGCCGCCCGGTCGCGCTCGGTCTCGAACTCCCGGTACATCAGGTCGCTGCGCAGCGCCCGGATGATGTCCTCGCGGACGTACTCCTCGAACTCGTCCAGTTCCGGTTCGACGACGTGGTAGCGGTTGGTGTTGGTCGACTCGTCGTACAGCACCGTAACGTAGGCGAAGGGACGGTTCACCCAGTAGCGCTCGACCTCCTCGTACCGGTCGAGATAGCTGAAATCGAAGAACCCCGTCTCGACGAACCCCGGTTCCGGCGGGCCGGGGTAGTCGAGGTCGGCGTTCGCGAAGTACTCCCGGACCGACGACAGTACCGACTCCCGGACCGACTCCCGGTCGGGCGTTGCCGTCGGCTCGATCGGTTCGGTCGACGAAGACCCCTCCGCGTCCACCGCCAGCACCCCGTCGTTGGCCGATTCGTCGCTCCCTGGCATCAATTGCCCTGCAGTTACGTCGGGACTACCTAAACAGTAGGGGTCGGGTACACGGGTGGTGTTCAGATAAGCAACTGTCTCTGCAGAGTTGCAAACACCGAAAGCCCTCGCGGCGCTCGACCACTCCGGGGCTCGCTGCGCGCCGTGGGTGCTTGCGTCGCCCGGGAGGGTTCGAGCGACGCTCGCCCTTTCATCCGCCAGGAGTCGGCTGTGTGACCATCTGAACCCTGGGGGATGAAAGGGCGAGGCGCGGTCGGGCGGTCTGCGTGGGCACTATCCGACCACCGGGAGGATATCCCGCACAGACCGCCCGACCGTGCCGAGGGCTTTCGGTGTCTCGACTCCTGGTAACGATCCCGCTTATCTGAACACTGCCGGTACACGAAGCCGACGGGGTTACAGTTGGTCGGCAATCTCGACCGCTCGGTCGGTCGAGCCCTCGACGACGACCGCGGTCGTCAGGCCGTCGTCGGTCCAGACCGCGACGGCGCGGTCCTCGGCGCTGGTCACGGAGACGGTCCGCCCGTCGACTTCGGTCTCGGTGGCGTTTTCGAGCATGCCGTCGAAGCGCTCGCTGGCGGTCGTCGAGACGACCGTAACGTTCTGGCCGTCGTCGACGTAGCGCTGGCCGACGACCGTCTCGCCGCCCCGGACGGTGACGGTCGCACCCTCGAACGTCGCGTCGAGGCTGGGCAGCGTGATGTCAGTATTGGACTGGGCGGCCCCGAAGTCCTCGTAGCTGTCAGCGCCAGCCAGCGAGACGCGGTCGGCCGGCGGGTCGAAAGTACTCTCGTGGATCGACACGTCGAAGCTGGTCGACTGCACGTCGACGACAGTGCGGTTCGTGCCGTCGGTCGCCACCGCACGAACCACGCGGTAGTCGTCCTGTGCGACCCACAGCGTCGCCGTTCCGTTGGCCTCGGTGTGGGTCAGTTCGACCTCGTACGTGCTGGTGCCGTCGACCGTCGGCGTCCCGACGAGCGTCGCCGAGACGTTCGAGCCGTTCATCGTCGGCCTCCCCTGCGGGGAGAGTCGCGCGTCGTCGCCGGTGACGGCCGAGCGCGGGCCGTCGGCGTCACCCATCGCGGCTTCGTCCGGCAGTGCCGTCCCGTCCCGGATCGCGTCGACGGGCCACGCCGCCGCCCGGTCCGGCCCGGCCACCCACGCGACGGAGCCGTTCGTGCCGGCCCGATAGGTCGTCCCGTCGCGGGTCACGACCAGCCGAGACTTGTTGCCCGGCGCGACGGCCATCTCGACCGTCACCGAGACGGAGTCGGTGTCGTTCTCGACGGTCACCACCGCCGTGCTCGAAAGCGTCTCCGCGCTCTCGTAGCGGTCACCCGTCCGCTCCAGCACTTCCTCGCCCGAGGGCTGATCGGCCGAGAACGCGCCCGTAACGACCGCCGACCCCGCGAGGACGACGGCGACCGCTACCACCAGAACGAGGCCGCGCCGTCCGCCGAATCCAGATCTCATCGGTTCGGCTAGGGACTGCACCGTCAAATGCGTTCCTCCTATCCGAACGACGACAGGTCCGGGCAACGCTGATACGCGCGCCGGCCCTAGGACGGGCGAATGGCACAGACGCAGTCGAAGTCGGTGGTCGACCTCGTGGACGTGCGCAAGACCTACCAGATGGGCGGCGTCGTCGAGGCGCTGGCGGGGGTGTCGCTATCGCTCGCTGACGGCTCGTACACGGCCGTGATGGGGCCCAGCGGCTCGGGCAAGAGCACGCTTCTGAATCTGATCGGCGGGCTGGACACGCCGACGGAGGGCACTGTCACTGTCGGCGGGCGCGACCTCTCGACGGCGACCGAGAACGAACTGGCCGCGGTGCGGGGCAGCGAAGTCGGGTTCGTCTTCCAGACGTTCAATCTGATGCCCAGACTGACCGCGGTCGAGAACGTCGCCATGCCGCTCGTGTTCGACGGTTGGGACCGCGGGGAGCGGCGCGAACGTGCCCGCGGACTCCTCGACGACGTGGGGCTGGGCGAGCGACTGGACCACCGCCCCGCGGAACTCAGCGGCGGCCAGCGCCAGCGCGTCGCCATCGCCCGCGCACTCGCCCCGAACCCCCAGATCATCCTCGCCGACGAGCCGACGGGCAACGTCGACACGGAGACCGGCGAGCGGATCATGGGCCTGCTGGCAGACCTCCACGACGCGGGCAACACGATCATGCTCGTCACGCACGAGCGCCGCATCGCCGAGCACGCCGAGCGCATCGTCCACGTCCGCGACGGCGTGCTCGAACGTATCGAGGAGGTCGAAGGCTGATGGACCCGCGCGAGTCCGTCACTATCGCGGCCCGGTCGATCCGATCCCACAAGCTCCGGTCGACGCTGACCGTGATCGGCGTCGTCATCGGCATCGCCTCGGTCGTCACCTTCGCGACCTTCGGAGCCAGTGTCGAGGCCGAGGTCGTCGGCAGCATCGGCGAGTCGGGCGCGAACAACGTGTACGTGCTGGGCCAGCCCTCGGACGAGGACGGCTTCGGACAGGCGGTCCAGCCGGTCTTCACCGAGTCCGACGTATCGAATATCGGCGAGATCGACGGCGTCGAGGCGGTGATCCCACGGGGGACCGTGCAGGCCAACTCGGTCACCTACGGGAACGACACGGTGGCGGTCCAACAACTCACGGCGACCGTCCCAGCGGCGGTGACAAGCGACGTGCTCGTCGAGGGCCGGAGCTTCGCGGTCGGCGCGAACGAGACGGTCCTGAATCAGGCCGCGGCACGGACAACCTTCGAGGAGAACGTCACCGTCGGCGATCAGGTCACCGTCGACCGCAGCGACGAGACGTGGAACCTCACGGTCGTTGGCATCGTCAACGGCACCGCCGGCGAACTCCCGGTCGGCGGCTTCGGCCCCCAGCCGAGTTTCTACGTCCCGGCCGATCCCTTCTACGACACGGTCGTCGAGAGTCCCAGCGCCAACGCCCGCCAGCGTGCCTACCCACAGCTGACCGTCGTCGCCGAGCCCGCCGAGACGCTGGCGGTGACCGACGCCGTCGAGTCGTACCTCCAGACGGAGTCAGACGCCCGACAGCTCGCACCCTCGGGTGTCGAACTGGTCGCACGGACCAGCGGTGACTTCGCCGAGCAGATCAGCGACGTGATCAGTCAGATCACTCGCTTCGTCACCGGTATCGCCGTCATAGCGCTCGTCGTCGGCGCTATCGGCATCGCAAACATCATGCTGGTCAGCGTCACCGAGCGGACCCGCGAGATCGGGATCATGAAGGCCGTCGGCGCGCGCAATCGCGACGTGATGGAGCTATTCTTGCTCGAAGCGACGCTGCTGGGTGCCGGCGGCGCGCTGCTTGGCCTGCCGCTCGGACTGGCTGCTAGCTGGGCCGGCGCGCAGTACGCCGATGTCGGCTTCGCGCTGGCCCCGTTCTGGTCGGCGCTGGCGGTGCTGGTCGGGGTACTGGTCGGCGTCGTCGCCGGCCTCTATCCCGCCTGGCGAGCCGCGCGTATCGACCCGATCGAGGCGCTTCGGTACGAGTGATCTCGAAGCTCTGCAGCCTCGATGGAGCGAGCAAGCGACAGCGCGCTCGATCCAGAGATAGCTTCAAAGCAGTGTGCAAATATGAGACGAGGACTAGCGTCGTTCTGGCACCGAAAGCCCTCGCGCAGTGGCGGTCCCACGGCTCGCTTCACGCGCTCGCTGTGCTCGCGTGCTAGCGTCGCCGGGGTTCCCGCAACTGCGCTCGCCCTTTCATCCGCCAGGGTTTAGACCGTGACACAGCCGAATCCTGGTGGATGAAAGGGCGAGGCGCGGTCCGGGATTCTGCGACGGCACTATCCGAACGAAGTGAGGATATCCGTCACAGAATCCCGGAGCGTGCCGAGGGCTTTCGGTGGGTCAGGCTCCCGATTCGTTTAATTAAACACGACCAGTTACGGAGCGTCGCGATGTGAATGTGGTGGGTGGCCGCGCCGAACTCGCCTGAGTCCAGAACGGCCAAGTAACCCCCTCGCCGTATGGAGTACCGATGGCACTCTCCGACGAGGCTCGCGAGCGACTCGCCGACATCGTCGAACTCCAGCCGACGAAGAACGCGGAACTGCAGGACCGGTGGGGGATCGAGGGTGGGAGCGAGGTCCACCAGTACCTCGAAAACGAACTCAAGGAGTTCTACTACCGCAACGAGGACAGCCTCATCTGTGCGACGCCGGAGGCCGTCGAGGTCGTCGGCGGCGACCCGGAGGACGGCCAGCGCGTCACTGTCACCGAGTTACAGCACGCCATCGTCGAGGTGCTCGCCGGGCCCCACGAGGAGAGTCAGAGCGTCGTCTCGGTGCTGCACGACCTGCGCGACGCGGGCCGGGACCCCTTCGTCGACGATGTGCGCTCGGCGCTGCGCTCGCTGGCCGACAAGGGGATCGTCGAGGTCGTCCAGAAGACCGTCCCGACGTTTCGACTGGCCGTCGAGCGCGACCTGATCGACGTAGACGTACTCGAGGAGTAGATACGTCCGCGACCTAGATTCGGCGAGTACCGGTCGGGACGATCACGTCACTCGTCCAGTCCCGGCCGATGTCGTCGTCGCTGTCGGGACAGTAACCGCTTGCTCCCCGCGCCCGGCCCGCCGTCGATGGGCCATCCCTTCGTTCGCCAAACCGGCGGTTCGGGCTCGAAGTCGTTGCAGGCGTGACGGCACAGCGACGGGGTCGGGACCCGCTCTTTCGCCCCACAGTACGGCACGATGTCGTCGCCCACGGTCCGTAGCTCGAAGTGCCGACAGTCGGGACGCATCGTGTCGACGTAGGCCCGCCAGCCCCGTTCGTAGGCACGTTCGGCGATGAGGCGGCGCTTCTGGGCTTTCCACGAGGGATCGACGTACTCGAACCGCGCGGCGCTCAGGTCGTCGTCCGGTCGGTCGAGGATACGCGTCCCGGACTCCCCGACGGCCAGCGATGTGGGGTACCAGGCCACGTCGGCCTCGCTCGTCGCCGAGTCGACCGTCAGCACGCCGGCCGCCGACGGCAGGTCCTCGAGCAGGATCGGTTCGACGCGTTCGCCCGTTCGCTCGGTCGCGACCCACACCTCGTCGGCCAGCCCCAGCGCCACGTCCCGCTCGATCTGTGGGGCCAGCGAGCGGGCCGCGCTGGCGTCCAGATCCGGCTTGTTCTCGATGGCGACGATCCGCTCGATCCATTCCGGGTAGGCGTGGCGCTCGCGAATCTCGATGCGATTCCCTCGCTTGCGGCTGTCGAGGATACCCCTGTCGGCGGCGGTGTGGATCGCCTCCCGGACGTATCGCCAGGAGTATCCCGGATCGGGGAGGGCGTCGCGGTAGTACGTCCACTCCGGGGGCGCGTGCCGGAGAACGTGCAGCAGGTCCGAGTCCAGACGCTCGCGGCCGAAGTTTGCTCGCTGGGCGAGCCCCTCGGGGTCGCACTCGACGACGATGGTGTCCCACCGTCGTCGCTTGACACCGAGCTGTCGGGCGACGATGAGCGGGCGCTCGCGGTCGCCGTCGGGCGGCCACGCGCGCTCTGCCCACCGACACACCCGCAGTTCGAAGGCGAACTCGGAGTCGATCACACACTCTCTCACACGCTCACCGCCATGAAACTCTCGGCTCCGCCGGCCGCGGTCGGCTGTGGAGATGGTCGAACCCTTCTTATCATATAGATTTATGTAGGATCAAAATACATCCAAGTTTGTATGAATACAGCAACTGTCGGACGCGTATCGAGCGACGGAGCGATTGCACTGCTACAGAGCGACGGTGGCGGTGGCGGCGCACTCCTCGGTGGAATCGTCGGCCTGTTCATGCTGCTGATCTTCGCCGTCCTGCTGCTGGTGCCCATCGCCGGTATGTGGAAGGCGTTCGAGAAGGCCGGCCAGCCCGGCTGGGGTGCGATCGTCCCGATCCTCAACGTCTTCTACCTGCTGGAGATCGCCGACAAGGAGACGTGGTGGCTGATCCTGTTCCTGATCCCAGTCGTCAACCTCCTGATCTCGGCAGTCGTGATGATCGACGTGGCGAAGAACTTCGGCAAGGGCCCCGGGTACGGGCTGGGGCTGTTCTTCCTCAGCTTCATCTTCTGGCCGCTGCTGGGCTTCGGTGACGCGCAGTACGTGGGCGATACGAGCACCGGCGTCTAAGCGTCATCGGCGGCGCTAACAGGTTCGGGCGATTCGCCACCCCGCGGTGGCGGCGCTCGTCACAGCATGGCAGCCGACCGCTTCACTCCTCGAGTTCCTCGTCGAGGAACTCGTGAGCCTCTTCGAGGATCTCTCGGGGACCGTCCTGTGTGACGGTGTTGATCGCCTGCTCGTAGTCGCGCCACTGCAGGTCGCGGTGTTCGTTGGACAGTTCAGCCGACGCTTCGTAGGACTTGGCGATGAACAGGTGCACCGTCTTGTGGATGGTGTTCCCGTTCGCCTCGAAGACGTAGTCGTAGTCTTCGCGAAAGCCATCTAACAGCCGGAAATCACCGATTCCGGCTTCCTCTTTCACTTCGCGGATGGCGGTCTGTTGTAGCTCCTCCTCGCCTTCGACCCCGCCCTTGGGAAATTCCCAGTCGCCGGGTCTGCTCTTGAGCAGCAGGTACTCCCGCCGGCCACGCGTATCGCGAAAGAGGATGGCTCCCGCGCTCGTGGCCTCGATCATTACTGAATCATACACGACCACTACTTAAGAGGATATCGGAGCGACCGCGTCAATATCGGGCCCCTGGGAGGGATTGTCGTTGGTGTCTGTCAGTGATCGCCGACCCGTTTCGGTGACCGCCGGAACAGTAAGTATAATATAACTGACTATTTATCCAGGTGCGATCGACGGCCAACCGACCGTCGCTGCATCCAATCCCCGTAGTGAACGAGTCCGGTCGAGGGGTATGCTGGCAGGATCCAGTAACGTTTTGACGATCCCAACGTAGGGAGAGATATGCCGTACATGTCGGCCGACGACTTCTCAGTCCACGACGACGACTGCGAGAAGCAGGAAGGCGACTGGATGCCGCTGTCGGACCTCCCGGACGAGGTCACATCGCTCGACGACCTGGACTGTGAGTGCTGGGCGGAGTACGACGCGCTGTCGGAAATCTGACCGCGCCGGTGACGTCTCTCGTGGACGAAAGCGAGCGCTTTTGAAGGACCCTGACCGACACCACTGTCAGGGATGCCCTTCGTCACGAAACTCACACTGGAAAGCGGTGATCGGCGACGCCTCGACAGCATCGTCGACGAGATCAAGGAAAAAGCAGAGCGGAAAGGCGCGGAACTGAAAGGGCCACACCCACAGCCACCGGATCACGTTCGCGTGCCACAGTCGAAGACGCTGGGGCCCCACGGTGGGCGCTTCGAGTCGTGGGAGTACACCGTCTACACGCGCACCATCGAGATAATCGGCTACGAAGACTTCGCTCGCTCGGTCGCTGGCAGGGACTTCGACGAGGGGATTCACGTCGAGGCCGAGGTCGAACAGCGTCGTCACCTCGGTTCGTGAACGCACGGGAGAGAGCCCAACAGTGGCTGTAGTCCGATGGGTGACGCCTTCACCACCGAAATATAAGATATTGTATATTTCTGACGTTCGACACAACCGTCTTTTTCGGGGTTCTCGGCCCAGATAACGCCATGCTATTAACTAACACGTAACGTCCCAGATACCACGTTTTATGTGGGTAGAAAATCGTGTACAACACATGGAGTACACAAGACTCGGTTCGACCGGGCTGCAGGTCTCACCGATCTGTCTGGGTACCTGGCGCTTCGGCATGGAACACGAAGACAGCGGCGTGATGGAGACCTCTCGCGAGGAGGCCCACGAACTGCTCGACGCGTTCGCCGAACGCGGCGGGAACTTCATCGACACCGCCAACGGCTACGGACAGGGCCGTTCGGAGACGTGGATCGGCGAGTGGCTCGACGACCGGGACCGCGAGGACTTCGTCATCGCCTCGAAGTGCTACTGGTCGCAGGTCTCGCGGTTTCAGGAGAACCTCTCGAAGAAGAACGTCAAGGCAGAGGTCGAGGGGTCGCTCGACCGCCTCGACACGGACTACCTCGACATCCTCTACTGTCACCGCTTCGACGACGAGACCCCGCCCGAGCACACGCTGCGCGCGCTCGACGACCTCGTCAGTCAGGGGAAGGTCCACTACGTCGGCATCTCGACGTGTGACGCCTGGAAGCTCACGAAGGCCCTGTGGGAGGCCGACGTGAACAACTACGAGGCGTTCACCGTCACCCAGCCCCAGTACTCGGCGACCTACCGCGAACCCGTGGCGGAGTATCTGGACGTGTGTGCCGATCAGGACCTCGCGGTCTGTCCGTACTCGCCGCTCCACGGCGGCTTCCTGACGGGCAAGTACGAGCGCGTCGGCGACGGGGAAGTCGAGTCCCCCGACGGCTCCCGTGGCGACATCGACGACCACTTCGAGGACTGGTATCTCACAGAGCAGGCCTGGGACGTGCTCGACGAGGTCCGGGCCGTGGCCGACGAGGCCGACGCCACCCCCGCGCAGGTGTCGCTGCGCTGGCTGATGGACCACGAACGGTTCACCTGCGTCCCGATTATCGGCGCACGCACCGTCGACCAGCTAGACGAGAACCTCGATGCGATCGACGTCGAACTCTCCGACGACCAGTTCGAGCGCATCGACGGCGCTATCGACACCTGAGCGGCCCATTCGGTTCGTCACTCGCTCTCGACTGCTTCTTTCGGATCGACGACCTCACCAGTCACCGGCTCGACGCCGACCTGTTCGCACTGATCGGCGAGTGGACAGGCCTCGGGGTCGTCCAGACACGCCGGCTTGCGTGCCGAGCAGTACTCCCGGCCGAACTGGATCATCGCCGTGTGGCCGAAGCCACATTTCTCGGCCGGGATTGCGTCCTCCAGGACCGCCCGCACGCCCTCGTGGTCGGCATCGGCGGGAGCGAGTCCCATCCGGCGGGCGATGCGGTGGACGTGCGTGTCGACGGGAAAGACGCCGCCGCGACCGCCGGCAAAGAGGAGGACGCAGTCGGCGGTCTTCGGGCCGACACCCTTCATCTCCAGCAGCGCGTCGCGCACCGCGTCGGGATCGCCGTCCTTGACGAACTCGTCGAAGCCCGCCGCGGAGCCGTACTCCTCGCGGACCCGCCCCGCGATCCGAACGATCGTCTCCGATTTCTGGTTGTACAGGCCGGCCGAGGAGATGGTCTCGGCGAGGCGCTGCTGGTCTGCGTCGGCGAGGGCCGCGACCAGATCGGCACCCGTCTCGCCTGCACCGCTGGGAGCGTCGTCCGTCTCGCCGTACCGCTCCATCAGCGAGTCGTGTGCGGGCTGGCTGGCCTTGTCGGAGGTGTTCTGCGAGAGGATCGTCCGTACGAGGCACTCGAAGGCGTCGCGGCCGCCGTAGGTCTTGGTCCAGTACAGTTCGCCGAGGCGGTCGATCACGGCTTCGGCCCGCGTCGCCGCCGTCGATGGATCGAACGCCGCTGGCGCACCCCCACCGCTCGTCCCACCGCTGATGTTCTCGGGTGGCTCCGGGTCGTCGCTCATAGCCACCGCTTGGACAGGGATCGACAAAAGCGCCCGCCGTCACTTGTTAGGCGTCGACACTGAACGTGACCGTCGCCTCGGCACCGTCGGCCAGTGCCGCCACGAGGTCGCGGTCCAGATCGGCCGCCGCGCCGTCGGCCTCGACCAGCACGGTCCGCTCGTCGACGTAGTCGCTGGTCCGACAGACGAAACTGCGGTCGCTCTCGAAGGTCAGGTCCGGGTGGCCGCTCCCGGTGACGGTATCGGCGTAGCTGCCGGCTTCGATAGTCACCGTGATCGTCGCGTCGGCGTCCCGACAGGCGTCGACGAACTCGGGGTCGAAGTCCGCCGGGACGCGGTCGGCCTCGATGGCGAGGATACAGTCGCCCGCGGGCGTGAGGAAATCGTCGCTGGTCACTTCGAGCGTGCTCGCGTGCTCGGCGCTGACGTTCTCGTGCCCGTGTGCGCGTACGACTTCGTCCATACGACCGGGTTCCCGCCGGGCCACTTTAGCCAGTCGACTCGGGCCGGGACACGGTCACCGTCACCGCACCACAGGCACACTCGTAGGCGGACTGGCGACCCGCAGCGGTCTCAAAGACGATGGCTGGCTCGGCGGGCAGCGACCGGTCGCAGTGCTCGGCCTCGCAGGTCCGGGCGTCGGTTGTGAGTTCTTCGATCATACGTACGTTGTCGACCGCCACCCATGTCAAGGCCCGTAAACCGCGCAGTGAAAGTGAAAGTGATCCGCCGACGAGGGTAAAGGATATGCCGACGGGGAACGCCCGATGAAGCATGTCGCTGGAGTGGCGCGCTGGGGCGGTCGAACCTGGGGACGAACCGCCGACAGCAGAGACGTGGGAGCCGACCGACGTGCCGGGCCGACCGTCAGCGTTGGCCGGCAGCGACGCCGTCGCCTACCGGACAACGTTCGACGACCCGCGGGACGGTGACGACCAACACGCGGTCCTCGTCCTCGACGGCGTGTACGCCCGGGCGCACGTCTGGCTGAACGGCGAGCGGATTGCCGACCACAGCGCGTACTTCGAACCGCTCCGGGTGCCCCTGTCAGTCGAGGCCGAGAACGAACTCGTCGTCGAGTGCCGACGGCCCGCCGACCGGTTCGGCGGTATCCACGACACCGACCGAGTGCCCGACGAGGCGGCCGTCCCGGGCATCTGGTGGGACGCGCGCCTCGAAACCTATCCCGACCCCTACGTCGCGGAACTGAACGTCGCGCCCCGTGTCGAGGGCGAGTCGGCGGCAGTCGAGGTCGCGGCGACCGTCGTCACCGACGAGCCCCTCGACGACCGTCTCACGCTGTCCTTGCGACCGACCGGCGACGTTCGCGGCGGCGGGATGATGAATCGGGCACGCGTCGACACCGATCCGGGCGAGACGACGATCACCCACGAAATCGACGTACGCGACCCGTCGCTGTGGTGGCCCCACGACGTGGGCGGGCAGCCCCGGTACGCGGTCCGGGCGAAACTCGACGGCGCGGAACGGACGACCGTGACCGGCCTCCGGTCGGTCGAGTACGGCGAGGACGGTCTGCTGGTCAACGGCCAGCGGGTCCCGGCACGGGGGGTGAACCTGCTCGACGGCTCGGTCGAGGACGTACAGCGAGCCATCGACGCAAATGCGAACCTCGTCCGGGCACACGCACACGTGCTTTCGCCGGCGGTGTACGAGGCCTGTGACGAACACGGTCTGCTCGTCTGGCAGGACCTCCCGCTGACCGGGCCGGGCGAGTTCGACGCCGACCGTGGTCGTGACCTCGCCGAACGGCTGGTCCGGTCGCGGCGTCGGCATCCGAGTCTGGCGGCAGTCGGCGTCCACGACGAGCCGATCCCGGACTACGCCGACGGACTGGGATCGGGCGTCCTCGACAAACTCCGCTTTCGCTGGCGTGCCTGGCGTGCCAGCTACGACCACGAGCCGGCCGATCGGGTCGCCGAGGCGGTCACCGAAGTGCCGACGTTCCCCGTCGTCGGCCCGGCCGGGATCGACCCCGACGCGGCGACGCTGTATCCGGGCTGGCGCTTCGGGCAGGCGACGGACGCCGACTGGGTCTGTGACCGCTACGGGCTGGGCGACGTGGTCGCCGAGTTCGGTGCCGGAGCGCTGGCGGATGACTCGCCGACGGGGCTGTCGGACTTCGAGCAGGAGCGCCACGCCGCCCTCGTCGACGGCGGTGTCGAGGAGTCACAGGCCACGCAGGCCGCCGTCGTCGGAACGGTCGCCGAAACGCTGCGCCGGCGTGGACCTGACGTGCTCGCACTGTACGCGCTACGTGACGTTGGCGACGCCGGTATGGGCGTGCTGGCCGCCGACGGGACGCCCAAAGCCGCCTTCGACCGGCTGTCGGGCGCGTTCGAACCGACGCAGGTCCTGCTGACCGATCCGACACCCGGGGACAGCGAGATCGTCCTGATCCACGACCGTCCGACGGCCGGGACCGCGACCGTCGAGTGGGACGTGGGCGGCGACCGCGAACAGACCCAGATCGAGGTCGATCCGTTCGACCGTCGAACCGTCTCGGCGGTCTCCCTGACCGGCGGTGCCGACGTGACGCTAGCCGTCGCTATCGACGACACCGTGGCACAGAACCACTACTCTGTTTAAGTTACTACGGAACCGTGTTAATACCTCCCAATCGGGTTGTTGGGGCTTGTGAGTGGGAAGCACGGTACTCGTTCCATCGCAATATTTAAACCATATCCCCCCAAATGTGTAGCTACCAGAACGTCTCTGACGTTCAGGCAGTATCGCACTACGCCCAGCATGACAGGGAACCCTTGTTACTGGCGGCAGCCCATCATCGTTAGGCGCACGACTGCCCGGCGTCGTGGCGGACATGGCATCGAGGACTAACAACAATGGTAGATTCTATCGAACAATCCAAAAACGTAGAAGTCACAGACGACGATCTCGAAAATAAGTCCAAGGGCGAGCTCATCAAGCTTGCCGGACAGCTTCGTGATCGGCGGAACGAACTGAACCAGATGGCCTCCGAGCGGGCCTCCGACCGAGACGACCTCAACGCGAAGACGCGCGAGAAGGTCGACGAGGCCCAGGAGCACCGCGAGAAGCGCGACGAGCTCAACGAGCAGGTTCAAGAGCACAAAGAGAAGCGAAACGAGCTCAACGCCGAGGCAAACGAGCTGTTCGACAAGGTCGACAACCTCAAAAACGAGATGGAGCTCGACGAGGGCAAGTCCATCGACGAGCTCGAATCCGAGATCGAAGACCTCGAGTTCAAACAGCAGACCGAGGTCCTCTCCAGCGAGGACGAGCGCGAACTCATCGAGAAGATCGAGGAGAAACGCGACAAGCTCTCCAGCAAAAAAGAGAAGCTCGACCAGACGGAGGACCTCGACGGCCTCAAAGAGGAAGCCGAGGAAGTCCGCTCCGAGGCCAGCCAGCACCACCAGAAGGTGACCGAGCTCGCCGACGAGGCCCAGAAGCACCACAACGAGATGATCGAGGCCTACCGCGAGGCCGACGACATCCGTGACGAGGCCGACGAGATGCACGAGAAGTTCGTGGAGGCCCAGGAGGCCGCCGACCAGCACCACGAAGACTTCGTGCGCGTCCAGAAGCGCCTGCGCGAACTGGACAAGAAAGAGGAGGCCCAGGAGCGGTCCAAGCGCGAGCAAAAGCAGGAAGCCGCCAAGGAAGAAGCCGAGGAGATCTACCAGAAGTTCAAGGAAGGCGAGACCCTCGACACCGAGGACCTGATGAAGCTGCAGAAGGCCGGCAAGCTGTAATTCGGCCCATCTCTTCTCCGTTTTTCTCGACCACCGGAGCGGCCGCGCTGTCGGTCCAACAGCGTTAGGCCGGTCCGGGAACAGCGTCGACTATGGGAGTCACAGCGACACTGCTGGGTGGTGTCCTGTTCGGCCTCGCGCTGGCGGCACCGCCGGGGCCGATGAACGCCGTCATCGCCGAGGAGAGCGTTCTCCGTGGCTGGTCGGCGGGCGTCCGGGCCGGTCTGGGGGCGATGATCGCCGACGCCTGCTTTTTCGTCCTCGCGCTGGTCGGCCTCGTCGCCGTGGTCCAGCGACGGCCGGCCGTCCAGACGGCACTGCTCGCCGTCGGCGGGCTATTGATGCTGTACTTCGCGGTCGGTGCAGTCCGAGGTGCACGGTCGTTCGTTCCGGGAGACGCCGCGAGAGACGAGGGGAAGGGCTTTCGGAAGGCGTTCGTACTGGCGTTGACCAACCCCTACCAGATCGTCTTCTGGCTGACCGTCGGTGTCGGCCTGCTCGAACCCGGACGGCTCGACGTGTTGGCACCGCTCCCGCTCGTCGGGGGGCGACTCGCAGGCGCGTTCGTCGTCAGGACGGGCGATCCACTGTTGCTTGCGGGTCTGTTCGGTGGAATCGCGCTCTGGATCACCGGCTTTCCAGCGACGCTGGTCAGGGCGCGCCGACGGACCGACGCGCTCGCACCGGTCGTGGCGTGGCTCTCCGCGCTTGTCCTCGGCGGGTTCGGCGTACTCTTCCTGATCGATGCGATCGGCCGGCTCTAGTCGTCGCCGCCGACGCCGGTCGCCACGTCACCGATCTCGGTCTCGCCGTTCATCTCGGCGACCTCCATCTCAAGCCACTCCTGGAACCAGCGCACGCGCTTGAGCCGGCGGTGGATGAGCGCCTCGGCGGTCTCGCTCTCGATGCGTTCGCGGGCGTCCTCGCCGCGCTCGATGACGCGCCCGACCATCTCGGCGGCGTCCATGTGTGATCGTGACTCGTAGCCCATGCGCAACAGCATCAGCGCGGTCCCGTTGGCACCGACCTTGTCGAGTACGTCAGCTTCGATCAGACACTGAGTCTCCAGCGGGAGATCCGTCAGGTCGTCCTGATACGAGTGGTCTCGGACCGCGCCACACACCTGTTCGACGAACGACTCGGGGTAGTCGCCGTGGCTCAGGAGGTACTCGCGAGCGATCTGTGCGCCGACCTCGGCGTGCACGTCCTGTTCGGCCTCAAGTTTCGCGATGTCGTGAAACAGCGCTGCCACGCGGGTGACATCGACGTTCGCGCCCTCCTGTCGCGCGATCTCGGCGGACAGATCGACGACGTTGAGGATGTGGTTGAAGCGGTACTCGGCGGAGTGCCAGGGGTACCAGCGCATCCGGCCCCCCTCTTCCTCGTTCTCGACGCTCGCCGCGAGGTAATCGTGGACGAACTCCCGCATCGCCTCGAACTCCGCGTCGGAAACTGGCGACTCACGGATTTCGACGCCCACAGAAGCACCTCCATCGTCGCGATTCGTTGTTCATCTTACGTACAAAAAGGTCCGTTCGACTCTTTAGCGTTACGACACCCTCAACGATTTCACGACCGATCCGTACTCGTCGAGCATCGCACGCGACTGCGCTTGCAACACTGGATAGCTCCGGGCTGTAGAGCGATAACTGCCGAGGGCCTCTCGTGGCCGTCACGTGATCGGTCGGCAAAACAGACAGTGGACGGTGGCGTCGACCGCGGTCATGGTTGAGCAGTGTGTGGGGATGCGGTCGGGCGCACCGTCGTGTGAGAAGGGACAACGACAGCGTCGATGGTATGTCAGAACCGCGAACTCCCAACGTGGGGCAGCGCCAACTGGATTGGTCGGACGTGTTCTGATATCGGTCTAATATGGCGTAATCCACACCTCCTACGCATATCTCTGAATGTACGGCCACTAATAAGCGTTACTACAAAACAATAGGGTTTCCTGGGTTGAGATTGTGGTGTTATAGGGAAATTAAGGTCGGCCGTGGACGAACGCGGAAATCGGATCGGAATTCGAACGGGCATTTATGGCAGACGGGCTTGAACTAGACGCTATGGAAATTCGACGCGCCAGACCCGCCGACAAGCCCGCCATCCGTGACGTCGCGCGACGGTCCCTGCAGGCGTCGTACTCGCTCGGCCCGCAGGCGATCACGAGCGCGATCGAGGAGTGGTACGGCGAGGGGCGACTCGACGACACGCTCGGCGACGACGAACACGTCCTGCTCGTCGCCGACGAGGACGGGCAGGTCGTCGGCTTCTCGGAGAGTACCCTCGCCGGCGAGGGGATCGGGACGCTCCTGTGGCTACACGTCGATCCGGCCTACCGCGGGCGAGAGATCGGTGCGGGGTTGTTGGGCGAGACGCGAGACTCGCTCCGGGGACTCGGTGCGGACCGGGTCCACGGTCGCGTCCTCGCCGACAACGCCGACGGCAACGCCTTCTACCGGGCACAGGGATTCCAGAAAGCCGGCGAGGAGTCCGTCGAGATCGCCGGCCGGAACTACGTCGAAAACCGATACGTCGAGGCCCATCCCAGCGGTCGCGAACCGATCGAGGCCGACGGCAGCACTGCCTTCATCGACCACGACGCCACCGAACGCGGCTCGGTCGACGCGTTCCACCTCGTGTACACCGACGAGGACGGAGACGACCTCTACGGCTACTACTGTGCCAACTGCGGGACGCTCGCTAACGCGATGGACGCGATGGGGCGCATCGAGTGTGACCACTGCGGGAACGCGCGGAAACCGACCCGCTGGGACAGCGCCTACCTCTGATAGTGTTTATTGTAGATTATTTCCGGATCGCGCCGACCCCAGGGTCGGCGCGTACCGGTAAATCGCTGCAATAATCACTATGAGACGGAGTGGTGGAGATCGATCCCGATCGCGTGCTACGGATTCCGTCCGTGGCCACCGCCCGCCCTGCGTAGCACCAGCGCGTAGTAGAGGACGAACACCGCGACCGCGATGACTACCCCGACGATCGTATCGGTCACGATCGTCTCGATCGACGAGTGGAGGACGACGACGGACGTGGCAATGCCACCGAAGAGGAGGGGTCGCGTGATCATAGTAGCCGATTCGAACTGTCATTATAAAAACCGAGTCACCCGTTTTCAGTTGCTGGGAGACGGTCACCGAGGAACCACGACTTGTGTGAGATGGCGGGCTGTGACGGTTCGACGCCGTGCTGCTTTGAATCTATCCAAGAGTCTGCGCGGAATGGGCCTCGTACCAGGAGCAGTCCCGAGCGAACCCTGACGCGACTGGGCTGAAGGATGATGATAGGCGGAAGCCGTTGGCTCGGTCGGCGACACACATCGAGAGCTATCTGTCCGCGGAGTGTTCGCGGGCGGACGATGACGAGGCTTCCCTGTTCCACAAAAGCGAGAGACAGACTGGAGAGGTCGATGATGACAGTATGACAGCAGCTCTCGTCCGCCAGCGATCGGAGCGATTCGTTGCGGTCACCAGTACCAACTCGTAGTTGCGTTGGCCACGACAGACGGGTAGAACTGTCTGTCAGATCACCCGTTGAGGACGTACTCTTCGATGAACCGTGCCGAATATCGGGCCTTCGACGAAGAGTCATGGTTCGTCTCCAAGTAAACCCCGTTCCCGACCTCACGGGGCCGAATCATGTCGCGATCCTCGTGGGACGGCTGAGAGTTGATGAGATACCGCGTCTGGGCCCGCACCGCCGAGATCGGCAGGTCGTCTTCCGTGAGATACCCGTTCTCTGCCAAGTACTCCACCAGCGAGACGTACTGTTCCGTATCGGTTGGAACCGCAGTAAACGCAACAGAGTCCGTTTCAGGATCGTACGAAACTCCGGTCTGTTCCTCGATTTCCGTGAGTACTTCCTCATCGGACTTGGATACGCTACTCATTGTGACGCCTTTCGAAGGGCTTCGAATTCGAGGAGCATAAACGCTGGCAACAATTTCACGAGTAGTTGACAACGCTTTCGCCGGTTGAATTCGTATTCGGGGTATGGCTGACGAATCGGACGAGCTCGACCTCCGAAACTATCTCGACTCGGTCGAGGAGTTCTGTGCCGACATGGAATCACGCACTGTCCCCGAAAACAAGAGCGGCACCTCGAAAGAGATCGGAACCTACTTCGAGAAAGAACTGCGCGACTGGTTCGAGGAGAAACACGGTCTCGTCTCCGAAGGGTCGGTCGCTGAGGACATCGACCTGCCCGCGTTCAACCTCGACGTGAAGACGACATCGAGCCGCAAACCACAGTCGTCCAGCACCTTCGACGACCCGGGTGAACGAATCGTCGGAGTCGACTACAACATCCTCTTGTTCGTCTACGACAAGCAGTCCGTGAGCGGCGGGAACGAATTCGAGATCAAGACCTGTGCCTACATCCCGAAGGAGCGCGCCAGTGACTACCGCAAATCCGAGGATGCCGTCAAGCTGGTCGCAGACTACAGGGACGGCAAACTGTCCGAGTCCGAACTCCGCGAACAGTTGGAGGAGTTGACGGGCGTCGGTGCAATCAGTGACGAGAAATTCGAGGAGATCAAAGCGGATCCGCCGGAGAAAGGAGCAATCACCATCACGCCCGCCCTGCAATGGCGGTTCAACTACAACAAGATGGTTAAGAACGAAGTCCCCGAGGGAACCGAGCGGATCTACGGCCAGTAGGAAGCTGACACCCTCTATTTGATGATTTTCCGAAACGACTATCTCTTTTAATAGGAAGTCAGAGTGCTCTGTCCGAAGTCGGGGAATAGGGACCCCTCGGAGAGCATCTCCTCGACGAGTTCATCGATCCGTGCCTGAACGACCTCCAGTTCCTCGATGCTCGTCTTGTTGTACTTTCGCTTGCTCACGTCCGTGTGTTCTGGGACGATTTCGTGGGCCTCCATCGAGAGTTCAGCGAGCCGTTCGCTGTCTTCGGTCTCCTCGTACTCTGGCAGTTCCAGTTTGGAGATGACGGTCTTCGAGAGGCTGGACTTGCCCTCTGAGGCGATACCCTTGATCGACTTCTGGTAGATGGACGAGTTGAGCAGCGCACAGAGGAAGTGGGCCTCGTGCTTGTCGTCGGTCGAGATGAACATGAAGTGGTCGCCGGGAACCACCAGCTTCTCGCCTAAGTCCTCGTCGTCAACAGTGCTGACGACCGCGAAATGTGGCTTGAAGCCGAGTCGGCACCAGACGACCTTGTAGTCAGACCACGTGTACTCGCCGAGGCCGAACACGTTGTAGAACGTCCCCTTGTCCAGCCACGACGACGACCGATCTTCGAGCGCCTGCCTGTTCGATTCGAGGTACTCGTAGGTGTTGGGACAGTTGTTCTGCAACTCGGTCTCGTTGTCCTCGTTGGCCTTCTTGATGGGGACGAGGTGGAGGGCGTGACCGAACAGACCGTACTTCACCACGTGCTTGGACTTGATGTACGGGTAGATGTGGTCGTGTTCCAGGTCGTCCAACTGTTCCCGGTCGATGCTGTACACGTCCGTCGCGTCGTCTTTCACTCCGTGACGGATGCCGTGCTCGCACTCGCCGAGCGCTCGGTTCTCGGCGTCTTCTCTGACCCACGACGAGGACGTGTCGTCTTCCTCGACCGGAACCATCCCGGTTTCCTCGTGTTCCAACGTCTCACGCATTTCCCCGGCGCTGGAGAATGACGGCTCGTCGCGCCCCTTCTGCCACGAGTCGACCGCGATAGGGAACTCCGCCGCGCAGTCAGCGCCCAGCGTGTAGATGGCCGAATGCACGCCCACGTCGTCACCGAACGGCCGCAGTCTGTTGAAGTCGTGAATGTGCTGCACCGCGACCGGTCGCGAGTTCACCCGCTGCGTGCGGAGCAGACGGCCGGCAGGCCCCTTCATGATGTCGCGCTTCAGGACGAAGCTGGCGTCACCGTCCTCGCTGAGGTAGTGGTGGATACAAACCCAGATGAACGGCACCGAGATGTCGTCGTTGACGTGGCCCAGCCGGGTCTCAACGCCGTGATGGGGCAGCAAGTCCAGGTGCTTCACGTACTTTGCCCGCCACGCGTCCCGCACCTGCTCGGAGAGGTTCCCCCACGTGATCCACGGTGGATTGCCGACCAGATGGTCGACGGCCAAGTCGAGGTCCTCGCCCGCGAACCGGATGTCGTCCTCCCTCGTCAGCCTGAGTGAGTCGGTCAGGAACACGGGCAGCTCCAGCCGGTCGACGCCTGCCTCCTCGAGGACGGGGAGAAGCGAGAGGAGGTAGCTGAGCTTCGCGCTCTTGACCGCAACGGGATTCAGGTCGATGCCGTACACCGTGTCCGTGATGACGTCCACGAGTGTGTCGGGGGCAAGGTCGTCCGCCAGTGCCGCCCGCTTCGCGTCGATGCACGTGGCGAGGAAAACGCCCGAACCACACCCCGGGTCGAGGAACGTATCCGACTCGAAATCATCGACATCAACGTCACCCACCGCCAGTTCCGACACGCCCTTCGGTGTGTAGTACTCGCCGAGTTGAAGGCGCATCTCGTGGGAGATGATGCTCTCGTAGAGTCCCCGGAGGAAGTCCGAGTCCGAGTTCACCAGATCGACCGTTTCGAGGAACTCGTCTACGTCCCGCTCGATAGAGTCCGTGTCGATGATCGATTCGTGCAGAGACTGGAAGTCGAACGAGAGAGCGTCGGTGTTGTAGTTCGCCTCCTGATTGACGACGCAGAAGTCGAACTGCCGTTCCGTGAACTCGATAATCTGGTCAACGATAAAATCGTAGTACAGCGTGTCGATGAACAGACTCTCTCGAGGGTTCTCGATGTCAATCCCGTGGAAGATGTCGCCGTGGCTGTTGATGAAGAACTGCTCCCATTCGGCCTGGGCACTCTGAAGTACCTCGTTAGATGAAAGCTCGGCAGCTGCGTTCGACGTATAACGGTCATACAGGCGACTGTTCCTGCCCCAAGTACTGAAAACAGATGTTTGACCTCCCATTTTGAGAACCTCGTGATGCGTTGTACCTCCCTACCTCGTCACGGGTTATAAACATTCGAGGAGCCCCCGTGCCATGGCACAGAATAGATATTCGTCTGACTGTTCTGCGTGGATGCGAGACGAACTTTCGATAGTCCTGGGCGGATTCGAACCGCGTTCGTTCCGCGTCGCTCCACTCTCTGCTTCGAATCCGTGGGGATACCTGCTGCTCACGTGTTTGTTCGCAGCAGAAGTAGTCCCGGGCGGATTCGAACCGCCGTCAAGGGCTGTCTTCGCGAGGAACGCCGTTCTGGGAACGAGCGTCCGTCGCTCCAAAGGCCCTTATGATTGGCCACTACACCACGGGACTGCGCAGGTAGTGGTTGAACGTAGCCCGCTTTATGGCTTGCGAGATTCGACGCACTCGCTCCGGTCGAGATGCCGTATTCGATCGACTTAGTCAGAGGCTTCGGCTTCGAGTTCGATCAGGCCACACACGTCGTTTTCGGCGTCGAAGCAGTCCGGGCACTGGGGTTCACGGTCGATGATGGTGTCGAGGCGTTCGGCGACGGTTTCGTCGATGACGCCCTCCAGTTGCTTGGCCTCGGCGCGAAACTCCTCGACTTCTAGCACTTCCAGCAGGAACCGTTCGATGATGCAGTAGTTCTGGAGTGCCTCGCGGGCGCGGTGGATGCCTTCGTCGGTGAGGTCGACGCCCTTGTACTTCTCGTGGTCCAGCAACTCCTGCTCGTCGAGTTTGCCGATCATCTCGTTGGCGCTCGCGGGACTGACTTCGAGCATGTCAGCCACGTCGCCGGTGGATGCGGGGCCGTCCTCCTGCTGTTGGATCAGGTAGATCGCTTTCAGATACTGGTTGGCGGTGTTCATTCGAGGAACCTCCTGATGTCGAGCACGCGCTCGTCGCTCGCGGTTTGTGCAACGGTGTTCGGGCGAACCGTCGGTCGGGCGGTCGTCATTCTCGGTCCTCCATCAGCGCGGTCACTTCCTCGGCACCCTCGGCTTCCTCGGCGCGGATGCGCTCCAGCGTCGTGACCAGTTGCTCGCGGTCGATGCCGAAGTCGGTGTCGGAGGCCTCGATGGCACCGAGGAGGTCGTCGTAGAACTTGTACGCCGTCTCCTCGTTGCACAGTTGGTCGTAGAGGACGCCGTCGAACTCCTCGTCGGCCTCGTACTGGGCCTCGACGAGTCGCTTGATCTCGTCGAACGGGACGGTCTCGGCGTCGAGTTCGGCGATCAGCGCTTCGAGTTCTGTCCGGTGGCGCGCGGACTCGGTAGCGGCGTCTTCGAGCAGGTCGACGATAGCCGGGTCGAGGTCCTCGGACAGGTTCGCGTGTTTCTCGGCACGCGCCTCGACGACTTCTTCGAGGACGACACCGATCTGGAGGAGGCGCGCGAGCTGGTGGTCCGATCCCACCGGGCGCTGGAGGCTCACGGCCACCACCTCTGTCGGTCACGCGTCGGTGCAGTCATGTCCGTTTCTCGGGGAGGTGGCGACTTAAGCGGTTCCCTCGCGAGGCGGAAGAAATTCCGGCGTGCAGAGGGCAAGCGGGATGTGGCTGCACTGTCGTGCCGGCCGGTCACTCGGGCCCGGTGTCGCGGTCGAACAGCTGTTGCATGATCTGTTGCTGTGCCAGCCGGAGGTGGCGATTGACCGTCGGCTGTGACACGTCGAGCATCTCGGCCAGTTCCGAGCCGCTGGTGTCGCGCGGCCAGTTGAAAAAGCCCGCGAGGTAGGCCGTTCGGATGACCTCGCGCTGGCGGTCGGTCAGCTCCGAGAGGATCGTCTCGACGAGGTCCCGACTGGCCTGGAGCGAGCGGGTCCGCTCCCGTCGGCTGACGAGTTCTGCCGTCCCGCTGGGGGCCAGCGTCTCGACGAAGGATCGAACGTCCGTCGAGACCGGCACGTCGACTTCGACCGTGATGCCTGATTCGTCAGCCGTGATCGCGCGCGGGCGACCACCGTGCTGGACCAGTCGAGCGACGAGCGTCTCGGCCCGGACCGAGAGTTCGAGGAGTGCGCCACTGCCGTCCTCGCCCTCGGTGACGACCTGATAGTCGTCGATCGTATGGCGTCGGTCGAGGAGCGAGCACACCGTCGCGAGATCACAGCCGCTCGTGCGAACGAACAGCCGGTCCTGCTCCGACGAGACCGTGGAAAACCCCTCGTACTCGATGGTACATCCGGTCTCGGACGCGATCTCGGCCAGCAGATCGGTCGAGTCGGGAAGCCGGAGTTCCAGTGCGGTCACGGTGTCCGCGTGGAGTGCCCGTCTGGTCGAGATACTCGTCGCCGCGTTGGCGATGCTCTCACCCAGTTCGGTGAAGACGGTGAGTTCGAGGTCGCCGAAGGCCTCCGGCGCGCCGGCGTAGACGGCCAGCACGCCGTAGCTGTACCCGTCGAACTCGATCGGGACGGCGAGCATCGACTGGAACTCCGCTGCGAGGGCGGCCTGCCGCCAGTCCTCGCGCTGGACGTTCCGCGCGATGTTCGAGACGACGTGGGCTTCGCCCGTGGCCGCCACCTCCGCGGCCGGTTCGCTGGCGGCGGCCCCCTCGAACGACACCGTGTCGAGATAGGACTCGCCGGTGCCGGCCCAGGCGCGCGGTTGAACCGACTCGCCGTCGGCTTCGAAGCCACCGATCCACGCGAAGGCGATGTCCGATCCCTCGACGAGGCGGTCACAGACCTCGGCTTCGAGCGCGGATCGACTCGTCGCGCCGATGAGCGACCGGTCGACGGAGCGGATCGTCTCGTTGATGCGGACCTGTCGCTTCAGCCGCTCGTTCTGGGACTCGATCTCGGCCTCGCGTTCGCGAACTTCACGTTCGCTTTCGAGGCGGTCGAGCGCGGCCTCTGTCGTCGCGACGAGCGTCTCGGCGAGCGACCGGGCCGAATCGGACACCGACCCCTCGTCGATGGCGACGAAGACGCCGTGACCGCCGATCGGGACGGCGATCCGCGTCGTGATCTCGCTGGTGAATATATCGCCGCCCTCGGGCACGTCCGGCCCGTCGACGACGTTGAGTGTGCCGGTGACGTAGGCGTGCCAGAGGAACGAGTCACTGCTGGGCCCGAGGCTGTCGTCGGCGGTCCGGTACGCCTCGAACCCGTCAGACAGCGCCGACGGTTCGAGCGCGTTGGCCGCCTCGTCATAGCGATAGATGCCGACCGCGGAGACGTCGAGGACCGACGCTGCGGTGTCGACGACGAGACCGGTCGCCGCGTCGGTCGACTCGACCGTGAGCAGTTCACGGGTGGCGTCCTGCAGGGCTTCGAGCGCCAACTCCCGTTCTTTCTGGCCGGTGATGTCCTGCATCGCTCCTCGAATCTCGACGACCTCCCCGTCCTCGAGGACCGGCTCGCCGATGTTGTGGACCCACCGTTGGGTACCGTCCTCGGTGCGGATGCGAAGCTCTTGGTCCCAGCCGACGCCGAGGTCGATGGCCCGATCGATCGCCTCTCGGTGTCGGTCCCGGTCGTCGGGGTGGAGGAGTTCGAGGACGGCCGTAGTCAGTGATTCTTCGTCCGGCGAGCGGCCGAACAGCTCGTATTGTTTGTCCGTCCACTCGGCGGAAGCCAGTTCGCCGTCGACGACCGTCGTCGCCCAGCCGCCGATGTCGGCCATCTCCTCGGCGCGGCCCAGCAGGTCGGTCGTCCGTTCGAGCTCGCGCTCGCGTCGCTTGCGCTCCGAGATGTCGCGGCCGATGCCGGCGATGACGCGGTCGCCCTCGGGGTTCTCGATCGCGACGGCGCTGAACTCGTGGGGGATCTGCTCGCCCTGCTTGGTCAGGTACGGCGCTTCGGTGACCGCTTCGCCCGTCTCGCGAACCGTCTCCATGGCGTCGGCGATGCGATCGCGATCCTCGGGCGCGAAGAAGTCGGTCGCGTGCGTCGACGCGACTTCCGTGTCCGAGTAGCCCGTCACGTCCAGCAGCGCGCTGTTCCAGCGCTCCATGTGTCCGGTCTCGTCGAGGACGTAGAACACGTCGTCGATAGCTTCGAGGATGTCCTCGGTGAACTCGCGATAGCGTGCGAGTTCGCGCTCGCGCTCGCGGAGTTGACGCTCCTGGCGTTTGCGGTCGCTGATGTCTTCGATCACCGCCATGATACCGGTCACCGTCCCGTCGGCGTCACGGAGCGGTGCCGCCGAGAGGCTCACGTCGAGTCGCTCGCCGTCCGCAGTCAGTCGCTTCGTCTCGAATCCCGAAACCGGGTCGCCGGAGAGCAACTGCTCGTTCAGTGCCTCGAACTCCTCGCGCCTGTCCTCGGGGACGAACGGGAGCCGCTCGCCCATCACGTCCTCGGCGGCCCAGCCGAAGATCTGTGCTGCCGCCCGGTTCCACAGTTCGACGGCCCCGTCGGTGTCGATCGCGACGATGGCGTTGGGCGCGGCCTCGATGACGGCGTTGAGTCGTTCGTTGGTGTCACGAAGCGCCTGTTCGGTCCGTTTGCGCTCCGTGATGTCCAGAATCACGCCTTCGAGCCCGTCGACCGTGCCGTCCTCGTCGTAGACGCCGGTCCCCTGTTCCCAGAGCCACCGCTGTTCCCCGGCGGCAGTCTCGGCCCGGTAGGTGACCTGGAACCGCTCGCGGTCGTCGATGGCCTGCTGGACGTGTGCCCACAGCGCATCGTTGTCCTCGAGGAGGACGTCCGACGCCCAGGTCACCTCCCCGTCGACGAGTTCGCTGGGTTCGTACCCCAGCAACGACCGTGCGCCCTCACTGACGAAGTCGAAGGGCCAGTCGGGTTCGTTCCGGCAGCGATAGACGATCCCCGGGATGTTGGCGATCAGCGTCGACAGCTCGCGTTCGCGCTCTCGGAGCTCGCGCTCTCGTTCCTTGCGCTCGGTGATGTCCCGGCTAATGCCCATGATACCGACGATCTCGCCGTTCTGGTTCCGATAGGGGTACTTGTCGTTGATGTACACTCGCCCCTCGCCGTCGACGGTCAGTGTCGTCTCTGAACGCACGCTCTCACCGGTCTCGACGACCTGCTGGTCGTCGGCCAGCGCGCCGGCAATCGTGTCGGGGTCGAACAGTTCGTGGTCGCGCTTGCCGACGACCTCCCCCGGTTCGAGGCCGAACACGTCCGCCGTGGCTTCGTTGGCGAACTGGTAGACCCCGTCGAGATCCTTGATGTAGATGGGCGTGTCGGTGTTCTCGACGATCGCTTCGAGCGTCTGCTCTCGTTCCTTGCGTTCGGTGATGTACTGCGAGATGCCGATGAGTCCGCGGACCTCGCCGTCGTCGCCGCGCCACGGGACCTTGGAGGTGACCAGCCACTCGCCGGCCCGCGTGTCGTGTTCGACCTTCCCGAGGATCGGTTCCCCGGACTCGATCACCGACATGTCGTCCTCGTAGGTCTCGCGGGCGTACTCCTCCGGGTAGAGCTCCAGATCGGTCTTGCCGACGTACCACTCGTCGTCGTCCGGACGGGGGCCACCGCGGTCGGGCGTCGACTTGCGGAGGTGTCTGGCCTCCTCGTCTTTGACGTAGATCGATACCGGGAGCTGTTCGAACAGCGAATCGAGCAACGACGAGTCCCGTTCCAGTTCGGAGAGGTACTGGCGGCGTTCGAGTAGCTGGCTGACCCAGCGGCCCAGCAGGTCGACGAAGGACTTCTCGGCGTGGGTAAAGGGTCGCTCACGGGGCGACTGGTCGACAAAGCAGAGCGTCCCGTACAGGTCGTCGTCGACGACGAGCTTCGAACCGAGATAGCAGTGAATGTCCCACTCGGTCGCAGCCGGGTCGTCCTCGTATCCGTCGGCCGACGCGTCGTAGATCCCCAGCGCTTCGTCGGACGTGATCGTCCGCTCGCAGAACGTTTCCGAGAGGTCGGTGACGGTCCCTTCGGTCACGAACCCGCTGTCGGTCGCCCGTTCGATCTCGTAGCGCCCGCTGTCCTCGTCGATGCGCGTGAGACAGCCGACGCTCACGTCGAGGCGCTCACGACCCAGCGCTAGCAGGCGGTCGATCGTCTCCTCGCGGTCCAGATCGGGGTCGGCAGCGACTTCGTAGATCCGCTGGCGGTACTGCTCGTCACGCGGAGAAGCGTCCGCATCCGCCGCGACCAGATCGTCGACGGCCTCGTACAGGTCGCCGATCGTGTCGTCGCGGTCGGTCGAGAAGTCGACCGAGTCGTCCCCGTCGATCACGGTCCGTATCTTCCCGATCAGTCCCTCGATCGCGTCGTCGTCGCCCGCGACGGCCATCCCTGCGACCGGGAGCAGCGACAGCACCAGGCCGACGGCACCGAACCCGAAAGCGGGACCGAACAGCGCCGGTGGCCCCGCCACACTCCCAGCGACCAGAGAGAGCGAAGGAAATGTTGCCATACATGAACTTATGTGCGATAGGTAATGACTTACGTGGTTCGGCGTCGAGGATCGCTCGACACGGTCGCCGAAATCGCGAGGCGTGGTAGCGGTACCCAGAGACCGGACGACGAGGACCGACTCGACGAGAGACACTATATCTATAGCCTGTAGCACGCCGGCTGGTGAACACAGTTAGCGAGTAGAGCGAAGCGGGAACGGGCCATCAACCGATACATCATGACGATGCGAACTGCCGACCAGACGCCGACTCCGTCCAGCCGTGTCATCGACGCGGTGGCGGCCGAACGGGATGTCGACCCGACAGCACTCACCCCGCCGCTGGGGACCGTTATCGACCCAGAAGCGCTGAACCGCCTCGTCGAGCACGGCGAGCGCGGTGGGGCGGTCGTGAGCTTCGAGTACGCGGGGTATCTGGTCACCGTTCGTAGCGGCGACCTCTCGCTCGAACCCCTCTCGGAGGCGTGACAGTGGCGGCGAACGAACCGACGGTCCAGCGTACAGTGGAGATCCGTGAGACCTACGAGGAGTACGTCGTCCGCGGCGAGCGTGTCGGGATGATCGCCGACCCCGAACGGACCCACGCGTGGATCCAGTCCGACCACACCGTCGACATCGAACCGTGAGTGCCCCTGCCCGAACACCGCGCCCGACCGGACCGTGACCAGCCACAGACCGAGGATGCACACGACAGAGCCCGATCCGATCCAACGCCAGAGTCCCGAGCCAGCGACAGTGCTCTGTGTCGACGACGACAGCGAGTATCTGGCACTGATCAAGACCGCGTTCGACGAGCGTGCCGATCTGTTCGTGTTGACGGAGACAGATTCCGACGCGGCCCTGGACCGACTCGACGGTGTCGACTGCCTCGTCAGTGCCGACCACGACATCCTCGACGCCGTCCGGGCCCGGGTACCCGACCTACCGTTCGTGCTGCACACGTCGTCGGCGGTCGAGACGTTCGGCGACACGCTGCTGGGGACCGAACGCGCGGACTACCTCGAAAAGGGATGGAGCGAGTCCCACATGACACTGCTCGCGCGACGGGTCCGAAGCCTCGTCGCCCAGCAACGCCTGGCGACGACCGCCCGGCGATACGGCGCGGCACTGGAGACGAGCCGCGAAGCGACTCTCATCGTCGACGCGGACGGGACAGTCGCGTTCGCCAACGAGCGCCTCGCATCCGTCTTCGCGGACGACCACGAGGCGCTGACGGGGCGTGCGTGGGACGCCCTCTTTACCGACGAGTCGGTCGTTCACCTCCGACAGGAAGCACTCCCCGTCGCCGCCGACGGCTGGTCCTGGACCGGATCGACGACACTGTTGACGTGGGCCGGCGAGACCGACTGCCCGCGAACGACCCTCTCGCGCCTCGACGACGGGAGTCTGATCTTCACCTTCCACGAACTGGAGCACACCGGCGAGGCAGAGTAAATCGTCGGCTCAGTCGTGTCTAAAGGACCGCTGGCCGGTCATGACCATCGCGATGTCGTGCTCGTTGGCGGCCTCGATGACCATGTCGTCGTTCTTCGAGCCGCCGGGCTGGATGACGGCCTCGATGCCGGCCTCGGCGGCCTCCTCGACGCCGTCCGGGAACGGGAAGAAGGCGTCCGAGGCCATGACTCCGCCCTCGGCGTCCTTGCCCTCGGCGTGCTCGTCGGCCTTCATCGCGGCCAGTCGGACCGCGTCGACGCGGGAGACCTGTCCCATCCCGATGCCGACCGTCTCGGTCCCCTTCGCGAAGAGGATACCGTTCGATTTGACGTGCTTGAGCGTGTGCCACGCAAAGAGCATCGACTCGATCTGTTCGTCGGTCGGTTCGCGCTCGGTGACGACTTCGAGGTCGTCGGCGGTGAGGTGCTGCTGGTCGCGCTCCTGGACGAGACGGCCGCCGACGAGGGGCTTCTCGGTGAGTTCCTCCGTGATCTCGAAGTTGTCATTGACCGAGAGGACACGCAGATTTTCCTTCTCGAAGAGCACGTCGAGCGCGTCGTCGGTGTAGCCCGGCGCGACGACGACTTCCTTGAACGAGTCGATGATCTGCTCGGCGGTGGCGGCGTCGCACTCCCGGTTCAGGGCGACGATGCCGCCGAAGGCGCTCATCGGGTCCGTCGAGAGGGCCTTCTCGTAGGCCTCGGCGACGGAGTCGGCCGTGGCACAGCCCGCGGGGTTGGTGTGCTTGATGACCGCGGCGGCGGGTTCCTCGAACTCCTTGATGAGGTTCAAGGCCCCGTCGGCGTCGTTGTAGTTGTTGTAGGACAGGGCCTTCGCGCCCTCGTTTAGCTGGTCGGCGTGGACGACGCTGGCTTCCTCGGTCGTCCGGTCGGCGTAGACCGCGGCGTCCTGATGGGGGTTCTCCCCGTAGCGCAGGTCCGCGGCGCGGTCGTTCGAGACGAGGCGGCGGGCGGGGAACGAGCCGCCGGTGTCGCCCTCGACGTCGACGGTGTGGGCGTCCCAGTCGACGGTGACGCGGTCCTCCGCGAACCACTCGACGGCGCGCGGGTAGGCCGTAAATTCGCCCTCGTAGAGGACGCGCTCTTTCAGGTCGTCGACGTCGTCACCGTCGTAGACGGGAATCGGCTCCTGCGTGACGATGGGGCCGTTGTCGACCTCCTCGTCGACCACGTGGACGGTGCACCCGGTGGTCTTGACGCCGGCGTCGAGCACCTGCTCGTGAGCGTCCATGCCGGGGAAAGCGGGCAGCAGCGACGGGTGGACGTTCAGCGTCGTCGGCACCTCGTCGAGGAACGTCTCGGTGAGGATGCGCATGTAGCCGTCGAGACACACCAGATCGAAGTCGTAGTCCTCGATGGCGTCGAGCACGCGAAGCTCGTGGGCTTCGCGTTCCTCGTCGTCGTCGCGCTCGACGACTTCCGTCGGAATGCCACGCTCCTCAGCGGCGTCGAGGACGGGCGCGTCGGCGTCGTTCGTCAGCACGACCGCGAGCTCGGCCCCACCGGGCGCGCGGTCTGCGATGTTCATGAGGTTCCGGCCGCGGTTGCTGGCCAGTCCTGCGAGTTTCATGTCCGAGAGGGGGCGGCCGGCGCGCAAAGTAATTGCGATGTTGGGTCGACACAATCGACACCGAGCGTGCGGCCAGTATCCTGTCTGGGCGCACGCTCGGAGCGGTCCACGGATACGGGCGACAGTAACGTTTTCACGGCGGGGGTCCAGCGACGTGATATGACCGACGACGAACGGCCGTGGGCACAGGCAGCCCTCGCGCTGGGTGGGCTTTGCTGGATCGGCTGGAGTGTGATGATGGTCGCCAGCGGACAGACCGACGGCCTCGTCCGCGCCCTCGTCGGCGGGTCGGGATTCGCCCTCGCGGTCGGCCTGCTGGGCGTCGTCCTTCGGCTTCCGTGGATCTACCGGTTCCCCGGCGGTGAAGGTAGCGGTGTCGCGATGCTCGGCGCGCTCGTCTTCGCCGTCGGGCAGTGGCTGACACTCCCCCTCGAACCCGGCAGCACCGTCGCCGAGGGGATCATCGCTATCGGCGTGCTCGGCCTCGTCGCCGGAACGAGCCTACTCGCCGTCGGGATGGTTCGCGCACGCCGAACCCCGCCGTGGCTGGGCGTCGCGCTCGTGCTCGGCGTCGTCCTGTTTCTCGGCTTCGGCGACGGCGGTGGCGTCCAGACGCTGCTTTCGCTCCCACTGGGGCTGGCGTGGCTCGCCGTCGGCGGCTACCTCCTCCGATTTCCCGAGCAGCCGTCTGGCCACCTCGAACCGAGCGCAATCAGTCGATGAGGTGACAAAAAACACTCCACGGAGGGGGGCGTTGGCGGAGGTATGTCGGATCGAGACCCCGTCCAACAGGGGCTAAGTGACGAGGATCTGTACGACGTGGCGGAGTGGGACGCGAAGTCGGGGCTGGATCGGTTCTCCGTCTCACTGCACGGCTTCCTCCGTGCCAGTCGCAAGTGGGTGCTGATCCTGATCGCCCTGTTCCTGTTCGTCGTCCAGTTGGGTTTCGCCGGCCTCCTGCTCGTCGACCGGCCGGAGTTGGGCGTCCTCGCGGCACTCTCCGCCGTGCCGGCGGTCGCGCTGGTCGCCTACGTCTGGTACGGCGACCCGACGCACCGGGAACCGGTCGAGTCACTTGCGATCACGTTCGTCCTCTCGGTGATCTTCGCCGCCATCGCCGCGCTCGTCAACACCCTGCTGGGCGGACTGTTCGATCTGATCCCCATCGTCGGCACCATCCTCTTTTTCTTCGTCGTCGTGGGCCCGATCGAGGAAACCGTCAAGTGGCTCTCGATCCGCGTCTACGCCTACGAGACCTCGGAGTTCGACGCCGTGGTCGACGGTGCGGTGTACGGTGCCGTGGCCGGACTGGGCTTCGCCACGATCGAGAACACCCTCTACATCGCACAGGGGTACATGCAGGCGGCGACGATGGGCGACATGGCACAGATTCAGCGGGCCGTCGGCACCTCACTGAGTCGGGCGCTGGTCGGCCCCGGTCACGTGCTGTACTCGGCCTTCGCGGGCTACTACCTCGGTCTGGCGAAGTTCAACCCCGACAACAGGGGGCCGATCGTCGTCAAGGGGCTCCTCATTGCGACCCTGATCCACGCCACCTACAACACGCTGGTCTCGACCCTTCCCAGCGTCGTCCCGGGCTGGAACGTCCTGTCGCTGCTTGGCTTCGTCGTCATCTTCGACGGCGTCGTCGGGTACGTGCTGTACCGGAAGCTCTCCCGGTACCGGTCCTACTACGAACGCGCGACCGAGGGTGCTGAAGACGGAGCCGACGAGGCAGATGACGAAATGGCCGGAGCCGAAGCCGACGACGAAATCACCGACGAACCGACCGATGCCGCGGACGCCGCCGACGAATCGGCCGCAAACGCCGAACGGACCGACGACGACGCCGAGAACTGATCGACACGCTTTAGCGCGGGCCTCGCACATCCTCCCACATGACTGACCGGGGCCCACTCGACGCCGTCTCGCCGCTCGACGGCCGCTACGCACGGTACACAGAACCGCTCGTTCCGTACGCCAGCGAGCGTGCGCTCATGCGCGCTCGCGTCGAGGTCGAGGTGGAGTATCTGATCGCGCTGGCCGACCTCGACGAGACGCCCTTCGAGATCGGATCGGCCCAGCGCGAGGAGCTCCGGGCGCTCTACGAATCGTTCGACGAGGAGGACGCAAGCGTCGTCAAACAACTCGAAACCGAGGGGTACGGCGAGTACAGCGCGACCAACCACGACGTGAAGGCCATCGAGTACTTCATCCGCCTGCACCTGCCCGAGGACCTCGACGCGGCCAACTGGATCCACTTCGGGCTGACGAGCGAGGACGTGAACAACCTCGCCCATCGCCTGCTGGTCAAGCCCGCCGTCGAGGACGTGCTCGTGCCGGAACTGCGCGCGGTGCGGGACCGCCTCGTCGACTTCGCCCACGAGTACGGCGACCTGCCGATGCTGGCTCGCACCCACGGCCAGCCCGCGACCCCGACGACCTTCGGCAAAGAGATGGCCGTCTACGCATCCCGGCTAGGCAAGGCCATCGCCCGCGTCGAAGCGGCCGCCGAGGATCTCTCGGGCAAACTCGCCGGCGCGTCGGGCACCTATGCCGCCCACCACGCCGCGTACCCGGAGGTGAGCTGGCAGTCGTTCTCGCGGCTGTTCGTCCGCGACCTCGGGCTCGAACACGAGCCGCTGACGACGCAGGTCAACCCCTGTGACGACCTCGAAACGGTGTTCGATGCGCTCCGAGGAGCCAACAACGTCATGCGGGATCTCGATCTGGACATCTGGCTCTACGTCTCCGATCGCTACCTCGGCCAGCAGACCGTCGAGGGCGAGACGGGGTCCTCGACGATGCCCCACAAGGTCAATCCGATCGACTTCGAGAACAGCGAGGGCAACCTCACGAAGGCAAACTCCGACCTGGTCTTTCTCGGTGACTACGTCACCACCTCGCGTCTCCAGCGCGACCTCTCGGACTCGACAGTCAAGCGCAACATCGGGTCGGCCTTCGCCTACTGTCTGATCGCCTACGGGAAGTGCCAGAACGGCCTCGACAAGGTCGTCCCCAACGAGCAGGTCATGCGCGACGACCTCGAATCGACCCCCGAGGTCATCGGAGAAGCGGTCCAGACCATCCTGCGTCGCGAGGGCCACGACGACGCCTACGAACAGGTCAAGAAGGCCACGCGGGGCAAGTCCGTCACCATCGAGGACTTCCACGCGATGATCGAGGGACTCGACGTGAGCGAACCGGTTCGGAACGAACTGCTCGCGCTGACGCCCGCGGGCTACACCGGGATCGCCGACGAACTGGCCGACGAGGTCTGATCGACAACAGTGCGACGGTCGGGGCGTGGCCCCACGAGTCTCGTCGTCGATCGTCGGTGGTGCGCTGCGGTCGTCAGCGACCGTTGCGACGGGCGAGCAGCGCCCCACCGGCCAGCGCGGCGATCGCCCCGAGGACGCCGAAGCCGGGGCCGTCGCCGGTCGTCGTCGTGTCGTTCGCTCCGCTCGTGGTCGTCGTGCCGTTCGCTCCGCTCGTGGTCGTCGTGTCGCTCGTCCCGGTGGCAGTAGCCGTGTCGGTCGAGGACTCGGTGTCGTCCGAGCCACTCGTGGTCGTCGCGGTATCCGTCGATCCGGGCGTGCTCGTCGACTGTGGCGTACTCGTCGCTTCGGGCGTGACGGTGTGGCTCTCGCCGTCGTCGGTCGCGTACGCGCCGATCACCGAGTAGCTGGTGAGGTTGGCACCGACGGTCCGGTCGCGGGGGTTCACGCGCGAGCGGTCGACCTCGCTCCACGCGCCGTCGTGTGTCCAGAGTGCGAGTTGCCCTTCGTCGACACTCGACACGTCGCGCTGGCTGTAGTGGACGCGCACGTCGAGATGCGAGGGCGGACCGAAGCTATCGGCCGCGAACACGTGGCCGATCCCCGTCGCGTTCGGGTTGGCCGGGGCGCTCCCGTTGGGCGTGATCGAGACGTTCCGCGCGGTAAAGGAGAGCGTCGTGTTGGGCGCGGTCGGGCTAGTCACGCCGAGGCGCTCGACGGTCGTGTCGTTCGAGTTCGCAGTGAAGAACGCCCACGTCGAGCCGTTGGCGTTGTAGATCGAGTTGTCGACCAGCGTGTTGTCGTTCGCGGAGTTGTTGATCTCGATGCCGCGGTAGCCGCTCTCGATGTCGTTCCCGGCGAAGGTGTTGTTGTCGGCGGTCCGCAGGCGCACGGCCGTCGGGAACGTGAGTTCGGTCCCCCACGTGTAGCTCCGCACGGTGTTGTCCGTGACGGTGTTGTTCGACGATCCGCTGATCATCCTGATCCCACCACCTCTGGCGCCGTTGATCCGGTTGTCGGCCGCGACGGTGTCGTGAGCGTCGTTGAAGTTGATGCCGAACCGACCGACGTTCGTGATGGTGTTGTTCCGAACGCCGTCGGCGGGTCTGTACTTGAGGTTGATTCCGTGCCCCTCGGGGTAGCGGATCGTGTTGTTCTCGATCGTCACGTTCGAGGTGTAGCTGACGACGATGCCGTTGCCCCCCGACCCGTTGATCGTGTTGTCAGTGATCGTCTGGTTCTCACCGGCCTGTGACAGCGAGAGGGCGGCACCGGCACAGCCTTCGACCGTGTTGTTGTGGACAGTGAGGTGCGAGCCGCTCTGGCCGATGCTCACGCAGGGAGAGCCCCAGCTGGTCGAGTGGATGTGGTTGTCGGTGAACGTGTTCCAGCTCGCGCTCCAGGCCAGCCGGACGTTCGCGTCGCCGAAGCCGGCGATCTCGTTGTCGTGGAAGGTGTTGTTGCGGGAGTTGTGGATCATGAGGCCCCGCTTGTTGCCCTGAGTGAACTGGTTGTCCGCGAACCGGTTCTGGTTCGCGCCGGAATTGAGGTAGAGCGCCGGATCGTCCGTCCCGTCGATGTCGACGTTCTCGACCGTCGCGTTCGTGGCGTTGATCAGGCGGAGGCCGTAGTCGCCGCCGTTGATGTCCACGTCGCTGATATGGGCGTCGTCGACCTGTTCGAGCTGGACGTTGCGCCCGTGCTTGCCGAAGCTGTTCCAGTGCCACCCCTCGACGACCACGTCGGTGATCGTGACGTTCGAGAGCCGGTCGGTGCCGTTGACCGCGATCCCGACGCCCTCGTAGTTCGGGGCGTCGTCGCTGACGGCGTGGCCCTGCCCGTCGAGAGTCACGTCGCTCGCGGTGATCGAGAGACAGGTACCGTTGCCCGAGACGTTACTCGCGAGGTGGTACTGTCCGGGCTGGTCGATGACCGTACACTCGGTGATCGGTGTGCTGGCCTGCGCCAGTGCCGGCTGTTCGTCGTCGATTCGGTCGGCCGTCTGGTCGGGCGCGACACCGGTCTCCGCTCCCGTCGGGACTGCCACGGCGAGCGCTGAGAGAACGACGACCACCGAGAACAGCACGCTGGCAGTGCGATTCCGAGCAGTCATCGGTGGCGCTCCCGCTGGCCGATCGAGTCGTGAGACGATACCACTAACGGACCGTGTATCCGCCAGTTCGATCCAGGTAAGCGTTGCATACTATTACTTCAGCCACACCCGACAACCAAAAAAGGGGACACTAGACATTTAGTGGCGGCCCGGACCGGCGACGAAAACAGTCGTCTCAGCCGTGGTAACGCCGAACGACCGATACGGTTTATTATAGAGCTTTACCGGATCGACCGCACAATGACGTGCGGTCGACCGGGAAAATGGCTACAATAATCCGTATGAGATGGCGAGTCGTGAGTGACGCCGAGCGGGAACGCAACCCTCAGGACGCTGGGGGCCGACCGAGCGGTAGATGGCTCTGGACACCGATCGGCGCGTCCTGACGCTCGCGTTCGCGCGCATGGCCGACGCGCTGGGCAACTCCTTCCTGATCATCGTCCTGCCGCTGTACATCGCCAGCGGCCAGATCTCGCTGTCGGGGATCGCCGGCACCGAACTGCTGGGCTTCGTCCTGCGCGAGGAGACCCTGATCGGCCTCGTCCTCTCGCTCTTTGGCCTGCTCAACAGCTTCGGCCAGCCCTTCACCGGACGGGTCTCCGACCGGACCGGGCGGCGGCGCGTGTTCGTCCTGATCGGACTGGGCATCTTCGCGGTCGGGAGCGCGACCTACCCCTTCGTGACGAGCTACTGGGCCGTCCTCGGTGCTCGGGCGCTCCAGGGGATCGGTGCGGCCTTCACGATCCCGGCGACGGTCGCGCTGGTCAACGACTACGCCGCCAGCGACCGCGAGCGCGGGGGTAACTTCGGCGTGTTCAACACCTTCCGACTGATCGGCTTCGGCTTCGGTCCGATCGTCGCCGGTGTCGTCATCACCGGCGGGCTGAGCGGCGACACGGCGGTCAACTACACGCTCCCGGCGTTGTTCGGACCGCTCGCCGGCGCGACCTTCTCCGGGTTCAACGCGGCCTTCGCCGTCGCCGTGCTGGGCGCGCTCGTCAGTTTCGCGCTCGTCGCCGTCCTGATCGAGGACCCGCCGAAGGTGGCCGACGCCGCGAGCAAGGACCTCTCGGTCGCCGTCCTCGACCGCGACGGGAACGGTCTCGACCCGGTGTTCGTGCTCGGCGTCGGCACCTTCTTCATGGCGACGACCATCGCGCTGTTCGCCACGCTGGAGGGGCCGATCCGCGGGAAACTCGACGAGGGAACCTTCCTCTTCTCGGTACAGTTCGCCGCCGTCGTCATCGCCAACGTCGTCTTCCAGGTGCCGATCGGGCGGGCCTGCGACAGGTACGGCCGCCGCCCGTTCATCCTCGCCGGCTTCGTCGTCCTGATCCCGTCGGTGTTCGCCCAGGGGCTCGTCACCAGTCCGTGGACGATGCTGGGCGCGCGCTTCGTGCAGGGCATCGCCGTCGCGCTCGTGTTCGCGCCGGCACTCGCGCTCGCCGGCGACCTCGCGGGTGATCGCGGGTCGGGCACGACCCTGTCGGTGCTGACGATGGCCTTTGGCCTCGGCGTCGCGCTCGGGCCGCTGGCTTCCGGGGTGCTGTACAACCTCGGTGGCCTCGCGGCACCGTTCACGTTCGGCGCGGCACTTGCGGTACTGGCGCTCGTCCTGACCTACGCCGAGGTCGAAGACACGCTCGATACCGGGCCGACGAGCGGCCCCGCGCCGCAGGATTGAAACGTGGGCAGAACGTAGAGATTATAGCGTTTTCAGCCCCCTGAGACGACGAATTACGGCAAAGGTTCAAACCGCTACGGCCCCTACTTTGCAGTACGAAATGACCGACCAAACAGCCACCGCCACGTCGACAGAGCCGGGACACGCCGACGAGGTCGTCGAGCTATCGACCCTGATCGTCGGGGCCGGTGCCGCCGGGGCACGAGCGGGTATCGAACTGGCACAGCGGGGCGTCGACACCGACGAGGTTCTCGTCGTCGGCAAGCGCGATCACGGCGACGCGCACACGACGTGGGCACGCGGTGGGATCAACGGCGCACTCGGAACTCACGATCCCGAGGACGACTGGACGATCCACGCCGCCGACACGATCGACGAGGGCCACTTCCTCAACGACCCGGCGAAAGTCGAGACCGTCACCCGGGAGATGCCCGACCGGCTCCGGGAACTCGACGAGTGGGGGATGGCGTTCTCGCGGACGCCCGACGGCGAGATCGACCAGCGCTACTTCGGCGCGCAGTCGTTCCGCCGGACGGCCTTCGCGGGCGACCACACCGGCGAGTCGATGATGGAGACGCTCGTCGACCGCGCACAGGAGCTGAACGTCCCCTATCGCGAGAACGTGATGGTGACCCAGCTACTCGTCGACGACGGGCGGGTCCTCGGGGCCGCCGCCTACGATATGGACGACGGTCACCTGATCCTGTTCGAGGCGGACACCGTCGTCCTCGCTGCCGGGGGCTACACGAGCGTCTTCAGCCGCCACTCCTCGCGTGACGACGAGAACACCGGCGACGGGCCGGCCCTGGCCTACGAGGCCGGAGCGCGGCTGATGGACATGGAATTCGTCCAGTTCCATCCGACCGGGATGGCGGTCGACGAGACCGACCCCGAGTGGGCACCGTGGGCAGGTCGCCTCGTCACCGAGGCGGTCCGTGGCGAGGGCGGACGACTCTACAACGCCGAGGGCGAGCGGTTCATGGAGCGGTACTCACCGGACCAGATGGAACTGGACGCCCGCGACGTGGTCGCTCGCGCCATCGCGAAGGAAGTCGAGCAGGGGCGTGGCACCGACAACGGCGGCGTCTACCTCGATCTCAGCCACAAGGATCGGGCGTTCATCAAGGAGCGCTTGCCGCGGATGTACGAACGGTACGCGGATCTGGGCGTCGACCTCGCGACCGAGCGGATCGAGGTCGCACCGACGGCCCACTACGGGATGGGCGGGGTACTGGTCGACGACACCGGCGAGACAGACATCGACGGCCTCTACGCCATCGGCGAGACGATGGCTGGGGTCCACGGCGCGAACCGGCTGGGCGGGAACTCACTGGCCGAAACCGTCGCCTACGGCCGCGTTGCGGGCGCGGCGATCGCCGACCGGATCGAGCGGGGTGCGGTCCCCGAGCGCGACCGCGAGACGCTCCTCGAGCAGGCCGAAACGCAGTTCGCCGACCTCGTGGCGCTGACCGATCGGGCGGGCGACCACGAGCCCAAGGCACTCCTCGACGACCTGCGTGACTGCCTCGAAGACAGCGCCGGGATCATCCGGGACGAAGACGGGCTCCGGGCCGGTCTCGACAGGCTCGCGACGCTCCGCCGACGGGCCAGCGAGATGGCCGTCGGCGACCGGACGAGTCGCGCGTTCGAATACGCGCTCGACGTGGGCTTCGCGCTCACGGTCGCCGAGGCGGTCCTCCGGGGCGCGCTGGAACGTACGGAGTCACGCGGTGCGCACTACCGCCGTGACTACCCCGAGACCGACGAGACGTGGCGGCGCAACGTCGTCTTCGAGCGCGACGGCGTCGGAACGATGCGCCTCGACCACCGCGCTGTCGACCCGCCCAGCGAGCGGGTCCAGCGAGCCCTCGACGCGGGCTACGAACTGGAGTACCACCAGCTAGAGTGAGGACGAACGGGGGTGTGATCGGCAGCCCACTCCGTCGGCCGAGAGCGACGGTTTCCGTCCGAGCGGGCTTTGGCCCCGGCCCAATCGGCCGAGTGGGTCGCCCCTGGTCGGCAATTATTTATAAACTGCCGGATGGATACGGCAAAACCCCCACTCGGGCGGACGGTCGACACTCTAGTAATGGCGATGCACGCGGCGAGCACGGGACGACAGTGCGAGGACGACGGCGATCGAACGACGACCATCGCGCTGGACGGCCGTCGACGGCTCAGATACGCGGAGTACGGACACCCCGACGGGACACCGGTTCTGTTCCTCCACGGGACACCGGGATCGCACAGGCTCGGCGCGCTGTTCGACGAGGCCGCGCGAGAGCGGAATATCCGGCTCCTCGCGCCTGATCGGCCCGGCTACGGCCTCTCGACGCCCTGGTCCGAACGGTCGATCCGCGACGCCGATCGGTACGTCCGCGCAGTGCTGGACGACGCGAACGTCCAGCGGTCCGGGCTCGTCGCGTTCTCGGGCGGCGCGCCACACGCACTGGCGACGGCTGCGCGGTGTCCCGATATCGTCACTCGTATCGACGTGGTTGCCGGAGCGACACCGCCCGACGCGACCGACGAGATGCCGGCGATGCAACGACTGCTCACCGGTCTGGCGACGAGAACGCCGACGCTGCTTGCCGGGCTCTTCCGTGGGCAGGCCTGGCTCGCGAAACGCCTCGATCCGTCGTTCGTGAGCGCACAGTACACCGCCGGCGACGCGGACGAACCGCTCCCGGACGAGGTGGCTGCGACCGTCAAGGCCGACTTCCTCGAAGCGTTCGCCGGGGACGGGACCGGTGCCGTCGCGGAACTCCGTGCCACCGCGACCGACTGGGGGATCGACTACGACTCGATCCGTGCCGACGTGTGCTTCCGGCACGGGACGAACGATACGAACGTGCCGATCGAGGGTGTGCGAGCGTTCGCGGACCGACTCCCGAGCGCGCGACTCGAGACACTCGACGGTGCCGACCACCTGCGAACGCTGTTTGGGAGCGTCCCGGCCGTCCTCGACGCACAGCGATGAGGCGAACGCTCGAATCCGGCATCGTCGTCGACCGGCCGTCCCCCGAGCGAACACACTGATATGTGGGACGGTTCAACGGCGTCCAACGGCGGCATGAAACGGATCCAGTGCTCGGTCACGTACCCAGACGGGCTCAGACATCCGCTCCACAGCCATCTGACCGGCGACGGAGCGCTCACGCGTGCGGAACTGCTGATGTGGAGTCCCACGGCAGACGCCACGACACTGTTCTGGTTCGACGGCGACCCGGCGGCCACAGCGCGTGCGGTCTCGGCGATCGACTCGCTCCAAACGACCAGTCGCGTCCGAGACGGCGACGGGACCTACGTGTTTATCCAGCAGACTGCCTTCGAGTTCTCGGAGCGGTTGCTAGAGTTGATCGCCGACGCCTCGGTCATCTTCCTCCCGCCGGTGGTGTTCCGCGAGAACGGGACAGTCACGTTCGAGGCCGTCGGCGAGACGAGCGCACTCAGCGCGTTCCACGACGCGCTCGCGGAGATCGGCGACCTCGCAATCGAGCGAGTGCAGACGTTCGAGCGGTCCAGTGCCCCGTCGCGGCTCACGGATCGGCAACGGGCGGCGATCGAAGCGGCGGTCGAGGTGGGCTACTACGAAGTGCCACGCGAGGGAACGATCAAAGACACCGCCCAGGAACTGGACTGTTCGACGAGCACGGCGGGCGAACTCGTTCGCAAGGCCGAGGCCGTGGTCGTCGAGGCATTCGTCGGCCACCAGTAGCTGTCAGCACCACAACCTGATAGGAGCGGGCCCCGTAGCGCGACGTATGTTCCGGGACCGTACTGACGCCGGCCAGCAGTTGGCAGAGACGATGGCCGGTCGCGGTATCGACCCGACCATCGTGCTGGCGATCCCGCGCGGTGGCCTCCCGCTGGGCAGGGCCGTCGCCGACCGGTTCAACGTGCCACTGGACGTGGTCGTCGCCAAGAAGATCGGTGCGCCGAACAACCCCGAACTGGCGCTGGCCGCCGTCGCCGAGGACGGCAGCCTCTGGCGCAACGACGACGTGATCGCACAGCTAGACGTTGACGATGACTACCTCGAATCCGAACGTCTGCGCGTCCGCGATGGGGCCAGCCAGAAGGCCGAGCGGTACCGAGACGCACCGCTGCCGTCACTCCGTGGCGAGCGCGTGGCCGTCGTCGACGACGGGATCGCGACGGGTGCGACGATGCGGGCGTGTCTCGCGCGGGTCCGCGCCGAAGACCCCGAACAGGTGGTCGTCGCCGTCCCGGTCGGGCCACGGGACACGATCGACGACCTCGCTGCCAGCGCCGACACCGTCGTCTGCGTCGAGACACCGGCCGTCTTTCGCGCCGTCGGGGCGTACTACCGTGACTTCGCACAGGTCAGCGACGAGGAAGCGATGGCGTACTTGCGGTGACGGACACCCACACAAGACACTTACCGGCCCCCTCCGCCGTTTTCGGTGCAATGGTCCACTGCTCAGAGTGCGAAAGCGAGATCACCGAGATCGAGGACGTGGAGTTTCTCGACCTCGACGCGAAGATGACCGGCCTGTTCAGATCCTCCAAGCGGTTCTACGTCGTCGCGTGTGACGCCTGCGGCGCGACGATCGGGAGCGGCGTCGCCGGCGGAAGCGGATAGCCGGCGGCGTCGCCACTCCGAGCGGACTCACTCGTCGAGAAGTCGCTCGATCGTCGCTTCGACGGCCTCGGCAGCGGCGTGGATCTGCGAGCGGTGGACGTACTCCCGTTCGCTGTGGGCGACCGCACCCTCCTCGTCGGCAAGTACGCCGGGCCCGAAGACGACTGTCGGCGCGTCGGGCGCGAAGTGGGCGGCCTCCGTCGCCGCGCCGAACGGGCGCACCTCACCGCCGCTCTCGGCCGCGAGCGTCTGCACCAGCGGCGCGTCTTCGTCCGTTTCGAACGCCTCGGGAAACGGCGTGTCCGGGCGGACGAGCGACACCTCGACGCTCATGCCGTCGGGGAGCCACTGCTGCAGGTGCGCCTCCAACTGGGGCGCGAACTCCGAACTCCGCTCGGGCGGGACGCTGCGCCGGTCGAAGGTGATCGTACACTCGCCGGGAATCTGGTTGGGGGCTTCGCCGCCCTCGATCATCGAGGGCGTGAGCGTCGGGAAGCCGAGCGTCTCGTGTTCGTCGGGACCGTGTTGATCACTATAGCTCTCCATGGCCTGCATGATCGGCGCGGCCGCTCGGATGGCGTTCAGTCCGTCCGACGGGTCGGAGGCGTGGGCGCTCTCGCCGCGGATCGTCACGGTCCCCTCGAACTGCCCGCGAGCGGCCGTACACACGTCCAGTTCGGTCGGCTCGCCGACGACGTAGCCGTCCGCTGTCAGTGTCTCTTTTACGTGGCCCGCGCCGGTTTGCAGTGTCTCCTCGTCGGGCGTGATCGCCAGCGTCAGTGTCCCGTTGCCCACCTCGGCCCGGAGGAAGGCCGCGAGCAGTGCAGCCAGCGGTGCCTTCGCGTCGCAGGCCCCGCGACCCCACACAACGTCGGCGTCGGGGTCGCTCTTGTAGGGCACGTGGGGCGGCACGGTGTCGATGTGGGTATTCAGGACGAGGTGCGTGGCGTTGCTGTCATCGCCAGCGCCACTGGCCGCGCCGGCCCCGCGACTCGCCAGCACGTTCCCAGCCTCGTCGACGGTCGCCTCGTGACCGGCGTCGGCGAGCGTTTCGACGAGGTATTTGCGCATCTCCTCGATGCCGTCGTGGGACGGGGTCTGGATCGCTTCGCGGTGGAAGGTGTCGATGTCGAAGCCGTCGGTGTCAGACTCGCTCACGCCACTCACTCCTCGGCTTCGTCCTCGACGCGGACCACGTCGGCCATGGTCTCACGGCGGCGGACCACGCGCTCCGCACCGTCTTCGATGGCGACCTCGGCGGGCCGGGGCTGAGAGTGAAACTGATTGGCGAGTTCGTAGCCGTACGCGCCGGCGTTGCCGATCGCCAGCAGGTCCGTCCGCTCGGGCCGAGCGATCGGTCGATCCGTGGTGAACACGTCCGCGCTCGTACAGCACGGGCCGCCGATGGAGACCGGATGGTCGTCGCGGTCGGGCGCGGTGACGTTGCGGATCGGGTGGTACGAATCGAACATCGCCGGGCGGATCAGCGTCGCCAGCGAGGCGTCGACGCCGACGACGGTCGTCGCGGGCGTCTCCTTGATGGTATTGACCTCGGTGAGGATCACCTCGGCGTCGGCGACGACGTACCGACCGGGTTCGAGTTTGATCTGGGCCGAGAGGTCGCCGACGGCGTCGCGGACTTTCTCGCCGACAGCCTCCATATCGAGCGGTTCGGTCTCCTCGCGGTAGGGGACGCCGAACCCACCGCCGAAGTCGATGAACTCCAGTCGGTCGTCGCCCACGTCGCGGGCCAGATCGGCGACCTTCGCGATGGCGCGGCAGTGGTCGTCCAGATCGTCCCGGAGGACGCCGCTGCCCATGTGGGCGTGGAGGCCGACGAGGTCGAAGCGCTCGCGCAGGTCCTCGGCGAGTGCTGGCACGTCGCCGTAGGGGATGCCGAACTTCGCGTCCTTGCCCGTCGCGACCTTCTCGTGGTGGCCCGTCCCGATCCCGGGGTTGATGCGGATGCAGACCCGGCCGTCGTAGCCCCGATCTTCGAGGCGGTCGAAGGTGTCCTCGGCCCCGCCGGTGATCGTCAGCCCCGGATGCTCGCTCGCGAGTTCGACAGCGTAGTCCAGATCGGCGTCCGGCGGATTGACCGCGGTGTACTGCAGCGTGTCCGGGTCCGCGCCGGCGTCGATGGCGCGCTTGAGTTCCCCCGCTGCGGCGCACTCGATGTCCGCGCCGGCATCGAGCAGGCCCGAGAGGACCGCACGGCCGGTGTGGGCCTTCGCGGCGTACATGACGTGGGCGTCGGGGAACGCCGACGCGAAGCGTCGATAGTTCTCCTGGACGCGGTCCACGTCGAGGACGTACAGCGGCGTGCCGTGCTCTCCAGCAAGCCGTTCGAGACGGTCGTGGTCCCAGTCCGCGAGGCGGCGGACCGGCGGTGAGTCGTGGCTCATTGACTCCAACACAGCGACGGGCGGTAACAAGGGTTTCCGTTTCCGCCCTTTTCCAACAGGAGGTGCGAACGACCCGCCTCGAAAAAACGGGCTTCCACTGCGTTCGGCCCCGCGAACCGACGGCATCGCCGTCAGGTACTCCCGCTCGCCGTTCCGAGACCCCCTCGCTTCGCTCGCGCTCTCGCTACTCACGCATCGCTTCGCTCCGCGTTCGCAACAACGAGGGCCGCCTGCGGCGCGCCTCGCTTATTCTCGCAGTGCGTCCTCTCGCTCGGTCGCTTCCAGTGTCTCGCACCCACCTTTTTTCGCTTCGGGTCGCAGCGGCGACCACTCGCGCAAAAACGTGGGCGAAAAAACGGGACCTCACTGCGTTCGGTCCCGCGAACCGACGGCGTCGCCGTCGGACACTGGTCCCTTATTCTCGCAGTGCGTCCTCTCGCTCGGTCGCTTCCAGTGTCTCCTCTTCCACGTCGGTCGCGACGACGGCGGGCTTGTACGCGCCGCCGTCGAACAGGTCGTGATCGCTCACGCTGGACTCGACGAAGCGAGTGAAAGCCCGTCGCTCGGGCGGCAGTTCGCCGTAGATCACTTCGTCTTCGACGAGGTCGTAGATCGGAATGCGCGGCGTGAGGAGGGTGTTCTCGCCGACGATGGAGTTCTCGCCGACGACGAAGCCGCTGGTCACGCGACAGCCAGCGCCCAGTGAGACGCCGTCCTCGACGATGACGGGCGTGCTCTCGACGGGTTCGAGGACGCCGCCGATCAGCGTGTTCGCGCCGAGTTTGACGTTGTCGCCGATCTGCGCCGCGGAGCCGACGGTGTCACAGGAGTCGACGAGCGTGCCGTCGCCGACGTGCGCGCCGATGTTGACGAACGCCGGGGACATCAGGATGGCGTCGGAGCCGACGTAGGCCCCACGACGGATAACGGTCCCGTCGGGCGTGTTTCGGGTGCCCCGGTCGTTCAGGTCCGCGGTCTCGCGCAGCGGGAGAACGTCGTGGTAGGTGACGCCGCCGTACTCGCGGGCCTCGGTCTCGCGCAGGCCGAAGTTCAGGAGGATGCCCTGCTTGACCCACGCGTTGGCCTCCCACTCGCCGCCCGATTTCTCGGCGGCGCGGATCTCGCCGGCTTCCAGCGCCGCGAGGAATTCGGCCAGCGTCTCGAGGTGGTCGTCGGTGGCATCCGCCGCTGTCAGTCCGTCCTGCTTGCGCTCCCAGAGGTCCTGCACGTCGGATTGGAGACTCATTACGTCGGGGTTGCGCCTCCTGGGATTTATCCCCGTGGATTTCCGTGCGGAACGTGACGGGAGAGGTGCCTTTTTTATCGGCCAGGCAGATGTCGAAGTATGTCGGCCGTCGTCGACCGCTGGCGAGCCCTCGACGAGGGAGAACAGCAAGCCGTACAGACGTTCGCCAACGCGCTCTTTCTGACGCCCGTTTTCGTCCTGCTGCTGCTCAGCTGGTCTACTCCCCTCACTCTTCGGACGGTCCTCGTCGCGGCCACGGTAGGCGCTCTCGCCGGCCTCGCGTGGTTCCTGTGGAGTGACGGGCGGGACTTCAGCCACATCAGCACTGGGCAGTCGGTCCTCCTCGCTGGCGCGTTCGTGGTGCTCTCGGTCGTGTTCGTGATGCTCGTGCTCCCAGACGGCTCGACGCCGGCGTTGATCGTCGGCGTGCTCGGGTTCAACTGGACGATGGCGCTCGCCGGTCTAGCTCGGCACGTTCTGTGAACGCGATCAGCCGCAGAAAGGCAGTGCAGTCCGTCAGGCGTCCTCGATCACTTCGCCGAAGTCGTACCACCCGGCGTCACGACCGACCAACCAGTCGGCGGCGTCGAGCGCACCGGCAGCGAAGACGCCGCGGTCCTCGGCGCGATGGGACAGCGACAGCACCTCGTCGTTGCCCGCGAGGAGCAGTTCGTGTTCGCCGCGGATGTCGCCGGCACGGCGGGCGAACACGCCGATCTCGTCGTCCTCGCGGGGCGCGTGGCCTTCACGACCGTACACCGGTTCGACGTCGCGTTGCTCCTGAACGGTTTCGAGGATAGTCGTCGCCGTCCCGGAAGGGGCGTCGACCTTCCCGTTGTGGTGGCTCTCCATCAGTTCCAGATCGTAGCCCGGCAGCGCGCCGACGGCTTCCTCGACCGTTCGCAGGAGGACCTGAATGCCCCGGGAGAAGTTGGTGGCCTTCAGAATCGGGACCTGTTCGCTAGCGTCGCGCAGGCGAGCGAGTTCGTCCTCGTCGAAACCAGTCGTCGCGACGACGTGGGGGACGCCCGCTTCGACACAGGCGTCGAGGACGGCCATCGTCGCCGCTGGCGTCGAGAAGTCGACGACCGCCTCTACGTCGAACTCGTCGAGGGTCGCGCCGGCCTCGCTGGCTGGGCGAAGGGGGACGCCGTTGATCTCGCCGCGCTCGCTGGCGAACCCGACGACGACATCGATATCGTCGCGGTCCTGTCCCGCCTCCACGACAGCGCTGCCGGTGCGGCCGGTCGCGCCTGCGACGGCGACCCGTGTCATCGCTCGATCTCCTCGTACTCGGCTTCGAGGTCCTCGTCCGCGAGGTCGTCGAGGACGGCTTCGAGGCGGTCGAGGTGCTCCTCCGAGAGTCGCGTCAGGGGCTGGCGCATGTGTGCCGGGCCGTAGCCCCGAATCCGCATGGCCTCCTTGACCGGGATCGGGTTGGTCTCGACGAACAGGGCCCGAAAGAGTGGGCCGAGTTCGTGATGCAGGGCGCGAGCGCGCTCGTAGTCGCCGGCGACCGCCGCGCCGACCATCGCACAGGTCCGTTCCGGTTCGATGTTGGCGGTGACGCTGATACAGCCATGCGCTCCGATCGAGAGCATCGGCAGGGTCATGCCGTCGTCGCCCGAGAGCACCGAGAAGTCCTCGTCGCGGGTGCGTTCGACGATCTCGGAGATCTGGTTCATGTCGCCGCTGGCGGCCTTGAACCCTGCGACGTTCTCGTGGCTGGCGAGTTCGACGGCGGTGTCGGGTTCGATGTTCTGGCCCGTCCGTGAGGGGACGTTGTAGACGATCTGCGGGCAGTCGACGGCATCCGCGATGGTCTCGTAGTGGTCGACGAGGCCGCGCTGTTCGGGCTTGTTGTAGTACGGCGAGATCAGGAGCAGTGCGTCCGCGCCAGCGTCGGCGGCCCGCTGGGACAGCGACAGGGCTTCGCGGGTGTTGTTGCTGCCGGTGCCGGCGATGACGGGCACGTCGTCGACGGCGTCGATGACGGCCTCGACGACCTCGATGTGTTCGTCGTGGGTCATCGTCGCCGACTCGCCGGTCGATCCGGCTGGGACGAGGCCGTCGACGCCGGCGGTTTCGAGGCGCTGGGCGTCGCGGCGAAGTGTCTCGAAGTCGATGCTGCGTTCGTCGTCGTCGTGAAACGGCGTGGGAATCGCGGGGAACACGCCGGTGAGGTCGATCCGTGTCATGTGTGCTGTGAGTCGCTGGGAGTTCGGTTGGTCGAACGGTCGGTGCCCGGCAGGAAAAAGAGTCCGACCCGAGACGGGCGCGCCAGACCCGCCGCGAGTCGCTAGAACGGGCGCTTGGGCTTTTTCGACCGCGTGGACGCTAGCCTGGTCGAGACGGCGACACCAGTCGAGGCGTCCGATCGCATGGTGGACACCGGTCGGTCGACGGACTTATGCGTTGTGTTTGGGTTCGTCGATCCGATTCGAGCGGCGAGACCGCACGACGGAGCGGTGGTGGAGGGATCGTAACCAGTCCATAACAATGCCGTCGTCGGCACTCCTTGTGAGTGCAACACAGATGGTAGCGACTCAATCAACGGGAGTCCGTCGGACACTGACGGCGGGGCCGGGACCGTTCACCAACTGGGGAATCGACGGCGTCTGGGAGGGGACCGATGGGTGAGTGGGTGCCCGACGACGCCAGTTTCGCGCTCTGTCTCACCCACGACGTGGATCGGCCGTACAAGACCTACCAGTCGCTCTACTACGCGATTGCGGAGCGGGATCCGTCGCACCTGCTGGACCTGCTGCCGTGGCGAAATCCGTACTGGACCTTCGAGGACATCGTCTCGCTCGAAGGATCACTCGGCGTGACGTCGGCGTTTTACTTCCTCTCGGAGCAGTCGCTCTTTCGCGACCGCTCGATCAGAGAGTGGACCGATCTCGAAAGCTGGCGGCTGTACGCCGGCCGCTACAATCTGGGTGACCCCGATATCCAGGCCCTCGTGAGTCACCTCGACGAGCGAGGCTGGGAAGTCGGCCTGCACGGCTCCTACGAGTCCTACCGCGAGCCGGCGATGCTCAAACAGGAGAAGCGCTGGCTCGAAGAGACGCTCGGACAGGACGTCACCGGCGGTCGCCAGCACTACCTCAACCTCGACCGGCCAACCACCTGGCGCTACCAGCGCTCGACCGGCCTCCAGTACGACGCCTCGCCCGGATCGTCGGCGGAGTTCGGGTTTCAGGACGGCTACGAGCCATTCCGGCCGTTCGACGACCACTTCGCCGTCTTCCCGACGACCCTGATGGAGTGTGCGCTGCCGGATCCCGGCGAGGAGTACGACCTCGCCTGGGAAGCGTGCCGACAGCTTCTCGACGAGGCGGACGATCACGACGGCGTGATGACCGCGCTGTGGCATCCGCGCTACTTCAGCGACGACTACGAGGGGTACACCGAACTCTACGAGGAGTTGATCGAGTGTGCGCTGGACGTGGGTGCCTGGGTGGGGTCACCGGGCGAACTGTACGAGCAGTGGGCGGCGAACAACACGGAGCGAACGATACCGGCCACGGATCGGGCGACACAGTGACGCCGTCGGGCCGTAGGGAGAGGATAACTAAGCCCGAACCGGCGGGCAATCCGGTGAGTGATGCAGATCGAACGACTCGATATCGACGAGTGGGGGACGGCGCTACCGGATTCGGGGATCGAACTGTTCCACCAACCGGAAGCGCTCGCTGTCCTCGACGAACACGTCGACGGCGACCTCGAACTGTACGGTGGCTTCAAGGGCCAGCAGCCGATCGGTCTCCTGCCGGTCGTCACGCGCGATCGGTTCGTCGGGGGGACCGTTACCTCGCCGCCGCCGTCGATGAACGTCCCGCGACTGGGCCCCGTCGTGATGCCGACCAGCCCGAAACAACGCAAGCGCGAATCGGTCAATCAACAGTTCACCGAGGCGGCCCTCGACGAGATCGATGTGGGCGGGTCGCTGTCGCTGTTTCGGATGATCTGTAACAGCCAGTATCTCGATCCCCGACCCTACGTCTGGGCCGAGTACGACCTGACGACGCAGTTCACCTATCTGCTGGACCTCTCGGAGACGACGACCGACGAGGCGATGGCCGCCTTCTCCAGTGGCCTGCGCCGCGAGATTCGGTCGGCACGGGATCTGGACGTGACCGTCAGTGTCGAAGGGCTGGAAGGGGCCCGCGAGATCTACGACGCCACGCGACAGCGCTACGAGGATCAGGACCGATCGTTCCCGGTCGAGTGGGACTACGTGCGCGACCTCGTGACCGCGCTGGGTGACCGCGCACGACCGTACGTCGCCCGCGGCCCCGACGGCGACTTTCTCGGCGGGATCACCGCGCTGTACTCGCCCGACGCCGCCTACTTCTGGCAGGGCGGGACCAGAAGCGAGTACGACGGTGTCAGCCTCAACGGTCTCGTCCACTGGCGGATCATCGAGGATGTCATCGCGGACGAGGCACTGGACTCGGTGACGGGGTACGACCTGATGGGTGCCAACACCGAGCGCCTCTGTCGCTACAAGTCCAAGTTCGGGGCCGAACTGGTGCCCTACTACGTCGTCGAGTCCGACAGCATCGGGATGGACGTGGCCAAGGCGACCTACAGCACGCTGAAACGCTAACGCACGACGTGCGGAGTCGCATAGCGAAACGAACGAAAATTCGCCGCCTCGACCACTCAGACGTTCGCTAACGCGAAAATCGGTGTCCTGGTGCGACAGAACTACAGGGGTGGCCACGAGAACGAGTGAGCATGTCGCTCCCAGACGTGACCGAACTCGACCTCGCGACGAAGGTCGGCCAACTGTTCGTCGTCGGCTTCGACGGCGACGAACCGACCGACGACCTCCGGGAACTCATCACCGACTACCACTGTGGCAACGTCATCTACTTCAGCCGGAACATCGACACGCCCGCACAGGTCGCGACCCTGAGCGCGGAACTCCAGTCACTCGCCGCCGAGGACGGGCCGGGCATCCCGCTGTTCGTCACGGGCGATCAGGAGGGCGGCGTCGTCTCGCGACTCGACTGGGGAACGGAACTGCCCGCCCAGATGAGCATGGGCGCGAGCGGCGACGCCGACCTCGCTCGGCGGGCCGGTGGGGCCGTCGGCGCGGAACTGCGCTCGATCGGCGTCAACTTCGATCTGACGCCGGTGCTGGACGTGAACAACAACCCCGACAACCCCGTGATCGGCGTCCGCTCGTTCGGCGAGGAGCCCGATCTGGTGGGCGAGCTGGGCTCGGCCATGGCCGAGGGAATGCAAGAGGAGGACGTGCTGGCCTGCGGGAAGCACTTCCCCGGCCACGGCGACACGAGCGCCGACTCCCACCACGAACTCCCCGTCGTCGACCACGACCGCGAGCGCCTCGACGCCATCGAACTCGCGCCCTTCCAGCGCGCCGTCGACGCGGGCATCGACTCGATCATGACCACGCACGTCTCGTTCCCGACGATCACCGGCGACGACGAGACTCCGGCCACGGTGTCGAAAGCAGTGCAGACTGACCTGCTACGCGAGGAACTGGGCTTCGACGGCCTCGTCGTGACCGACGGCATGGAGATGGACGCCATCGCCGACGCGATGGGGACGCCCGAAGGGTGTGTGCAGGCCATCGAGGCCGGCTGTGACCTGCTGCTGGTCTGTCACACGCCCGAGATCCAGAAGGCCTCGGTCGAGGCAGTCATCGACGCCGTCGACTCGGGCCGGATCGACGAGGCCCGCATCGACGACGCCGTCGAGCGAATCCTCGCGTACAAAGAGCGACGCGCCGTCGGATCGGAGACGCCGTCGGCCGAGCGCTGGGAGGCGACGGCCGACCGCTCACGCGAGACCGGGCGCGCGGTCGCGGCGGCGGGGATCACGCTCGCCCGCGACCGCGACGACACCGTTCCCTTCGACACCGACCGACCGCTCCACCTCGTCGGCTTCCCTGGCGGGCGCGCGTCGTTCGCCGAGGACGACCGCTACGAACCGACCCTTGTCGCCGACGCGCTAGCCGATGCCGGCTTCGACGTGACGCTACACACCGTCGAGACCGCCGCCGACGTGCCGGCCTTCGAGGGCGACGAACAGGTCGCGCTGGCCGCGTACAACGCCGTCAACGACGACGAGCAGGTCCGAGCGGTCGAGCAACTGGACGAGACGGTCGACGACTTCATCGCCATCGTCCTGCGCAACCCCTACGATCTGGGTGCGTTCCCGGACGTGTCGACGGCGCTGTCGACGTACGACTACACGCCCGCGACGCTGTCGGTGACGGGCGAGATTCTGGCGGGGAAGAAGGCCGCGAGCGGACGGCTACCGGTGACGGTGCCGGACTTTGGTGAATAGGAGCGGTCGCGGCAGGACTCGTTACTCGACGCTGGCGATCGCTTCGATCTCGACTTTGATGTCGACGGGCAGTTTCACGACCTCGACGGCGCTGCGGGCGGGGTAGGGTTCGGACATGTACTCGCCGTAGACCTCGTTGACTTCGTCGTAGTAGCGCATATCGGAGACGAAGACGGTCGTCTTGACCACATCGTCCAGCGACAGGTCCGCCGCGGAAAGCACCGCGTCGATGTTCTCCAGCGTGCGCTCGGTCTGTTCCTGTACGTCCTCGCTGACCACGTCGCCGCTGTCGGGGTCGATCGGTCCCTGCCCGGAGACGTAGACGGTGTCGCCGTCGCGGATACCCTGTGAGAACGGGCCGATACTCGCCGGTGCGTCGTCGGTGGAGAGTTCGTCCATACGGACTCGGGTTCTCGGAAGACTGGGATAAAGATTGTCGAACGGATCGGCGGAACAGCGGCCGTATAACAGCTAGTATACATAATGAACAACTGAAATTCTATCGTCGTTTCACGTTAATAAACGCTCGGAGACATGGATTAGGGGGTGCAAGTTATGTACCTCGAAGACAATTATATTTAGATAGAGATGGACCAGACATCAGATACTGACGACGACTCCGAACTCGCGGACCGCCAGAACGTGACTGCTCGGACAATCAACCGACGTGACATTCTCCGCTCGGGAGCAGCCGTCGCCCTCGCCGGCGGCGTCGCTGGCTGTCTCACCGACGGTGGTGACGGTGATGGCGGCGACGGCGGTAGCGACGGCGGCGACGGTGGCAGCGACGGCGGAGACGGCGGTAGCGACGGTGGCAGTGACGGCGACAGCGACGGCGGCGACGGTGGCAGTGACGGCGGCGACGGCGGCAGCGGCGAGACGACCAACGTCGCTATCGTCTCCAGTTCGGCCGGGTTCGGCGACCGGGCGTTCAACGACCTCGCTTGGGAGGGCCTGCAGAACGCCGCCGACGAGTACGACATCGAACTCCAGCAGGTCGAGGAGACCAACCAGTCGAACTTCGGGACCGTCCAGTCACGGCTCGCCGAGAGTTCCAACCCCGACTACGACCTGATCGTACTGGTGGGCTACCAGCACACGCAGGCGCTGACGACCAACGCCGAGGAGTACTCCGACCAGCGCTGGATGCTCATCAACGACCACGTCGACCAGCCAAACGTCGGTGGCTACATCTGGGCCAACCACGAGATGTCGTATCAGGCCGGCGTGCTCGCCGGGACGATGACGACCCGCGAACTCACTCACGAGGGCAACTCCAACGACCCAGACGGGACGACTGTCGGGTTCGTCGGCGGTGTCGACGGTGCGCTCATCAACGCGTTCCAGCGCGCCTACGAGGCCGGCGTCGCGTGGGTCAACGAGGACGTCGACGTTCGCGTCGGCTACATCGGCAACTACACCGACACCCAGACCGCGGCCAACATCGCGTCCTCGCAGTACGACGCCGGGGCCGACATCGTCTACCACGCCGCTGCGGCGGCCGGACAGGGCGTGTTCCAGGCCGCACAGGAGGCCAACCGCTTCGCCATCGGCGTCGACGCCGACCAGTCCGTGACGCTGCCCGACTACCAGGACGTGATCATGGGATCGGCGATCAAACGGATCAACGAGGGGACCTACCGGGTCGCCGAGGGTATCGTCAACGACAACTGGGACGAAGTCAGCGGTCGAAACGTCCTCGGCCTCGAACAGGACGCCGTCGCGGTCGTGCTGGGCCAGGCCATCGGCGACAAACTGCCCGACGTTGTGAACCAGAACCTCGAAGAATCGAAGCAGGCCATCATCAACGGCGACATCACGGTGCCCTGTACGGCCTCTGGCTGCCAAAACTAACCTCGCGGTCCCCGAACCATATTTGATGACATACGACAACACGAGACAACCATGAGCGACACAACGGCACCCGCCGTCGACCTCGACGGGATCACCAAACGGTTCGGCGATGTCGTCGCAAACGACGGCGTGGATCTGCGCGTCGAGCCAGGATCCGTCCACGCGCTCGTCGGTGAGAACGGCGCGGGCAAGACGACGCTGATGAGCGTCCTCTACGGGCTGTACGACCCCGACGGCGGTACGATCCGCATCGACGGCGAGGAACGGACCTTCGACTCACCGCGGGACGCCATCGACGCGGGCATCGGGATGGTCCACCAGCACTTCGAACTCGTGGACCCGATGACCGTGATCCAGAACATCATCCTCGGACAGGAACCGACCCAGAACGGACTGGTCGACGAGGACAGCGCCCGCTCGACCATCGAGGAAGTCTGTGACCGGTACGGCTTCGACGTGGACCAGCACCTCGACACCAGAGTCGAGGACCTCGGCGTGGGCGTCCAGCAACGCGTCGAGATCGTCAAGAGCCTCTACCGGGGGGCCGATACGCTCATCCTCGACGAACCGACGGCCGTGCTCACCCCACAGGAGGTCGATGAGCTGTTCGAAGTGATGGAAGAACTCACCGCCAGCGGTCGCTCGCTGATCTTCATCACGCACAAACTGGAGGAGGCGATGGCCGTCGCCGACGAGATCACCGTTCTCCGGGACGGCAAGTCGGTCGGCACCGTCGCCGGTGACGGGACCAGCGAACAGGAACTGGCCCGGATGATGGTCGGGCGCGACGTGCTGTTCGAGGGGCAGGAACGAACCACCGAGCCCGGTGACGTGATCCTCGACGTGGCGAATCTCCACGTCCGCGACGACCGCGACCTCTTTCAGGTCGAGGGGGTCGATCTCACGGTGCGCTCGGGCGAAGTGCTCGGCATCGCCGGTGTCGACGGCAACGGTCAGTCCGAACTGGTCGAGGCGATCACGGGTCTGCGCTCGGTCGAGTCCGGGACCGTCACCTTCGAGGACGAGGAAATCAGCCGGATGAGCCGCCGGAAGCGCATCGAGTCCGGCATCGCCTACATCCCCGAAGACCGACAGGAGGAGGGACTCGTCCAGGATTACGACCTCGTGCGCAACGCCTTGCTCGGGAACCAGACCATCGAGCCGTTCGTCGACGGGCAGTTTGTCGACTGGGGCGCGGTACGAGAGCACGCCGCCGACATCGTCACCGAGTACGACGTGCAACCGCCACACGTCGAGGCCGAAGGCGGGTCCCTGTCGGGTGGGAACCAGCAGAAGTTCGTCGTCGGCCGGGAACTCAAACACGACCCGGATCTCGTGGTCGCGGCCCACCCGACCCGCGGGGTCGACATCGGCTCGATCGAGTTCATCCACACCCGTCTCCACGAGATGCGCGACGAGGGCCTGGCGATTCTCCTCGTATCGTCGAAACTCGACGAGGTCCAGAAGCTCTCGGACCGCCTCGCGGTGATGTCCGACGGCGAGTTCGTCGACGTGGTCGACCCGGACGACGTGACCGAGGAGGAACTGGGTCTGCTGATGGCCGGTCGCGGCGGCGACCGTGCTGACCCGGATGAGACCACGAACGTCGAGAGTGCCGAGACCGACGGAGGTGCGCAGTCGTGAGCGCGGCCACGGAGCGCGCCCGCGCCGTCGTCGACCGCATGGCCGACCGAATGTTGCAGGCCAGCGTCCTCGAACGGTTCGCACTCGCCATCGCGTCGACGGCGTTGGCGCTGTTGATCGGGTCGGTGATCGTCTGGGCGACGGGGTACGACGCCGTCGAGTTCGTCTCCTCGCTCGTCTACGGCGCGGTCGGGAACCTCTCGAACATCGCCTTCACGTTGCGTCAGTCGACGATGCTGATCCTCACGGGCGTCGCCGTCGCCATCGCCTTCCGGGCGGGCGTGTTCAACATCGGCGTCCAGGGCCAGTTCGTCGTCGGCGGCTTCGCGACGGCGCTGACGATCCTCTTTCTCGCGCCGATGCTCCCCGCGGGCGTCGTCGCCGGCGTCGTCCTGATGATACTGGGGACGATCGCGGCGATCCTCGCGGGCGGGGCCTACGCGGCGCTGCCCGGCCTGATGAAAGCGTACGCCGACGCCAACGAAGTGATCACGACGATCATGCTGAACTTCATCGCCTCGGGCGTCGTCTACTTCTTCATCGACGCCTCGCTTCGACCGGCCGGCACCTCCGCGCCCAACACCGAGTCGTTCCCGGACTACGTCGACCTCCCGGGGTTTGCCTTCGGCAGTAGCTCCTTTTCGGTGATCGGACTCGCCGTCGCACTGCTGACGGCGCTGGGCGTGTTCGTCGTCATGTCCCGGACTCGCTTCGGCTACGACCTCGTGACCAGCGGCTACCAGGAGTCCGCAGCAGCGTATTCGGGCGTCGATCCCAAGCGGACCGTCGTCACGACGATGACGTTCTCGGGGATGGTCGCCGGCGTCGCCGGTGCCATCTTCGCCATCATGATCCTGGGGTACTACAGCGACCCGAGCACGTTCCCGACCTTCGGCTTCGACGCCATCGCAGTGAGCCTGCTGGCCGCGAACAACCCACTGGGCGTGATCCCCGCGGGCCTGCTGTTCGGAGGGCTCGACGCCGGCGGCCAGTACATCGGGTTCACGCTGGACGTGCCCGCAGAACTGGTCGACGGCGTCGTCGGCCTGATCGTCCTGTTCGTCGCCGCCCCGGAGCTGTTTCGGATGAGCGCGCGTCGGTTCGGGCTGGGGGGTGAGGACCGATGAGCGTCGCCGACTACGCGGTCGAGAACCGCGTCACGGTCGGTGGCGGGGTCGCCGTCCTCGTCGCGGTCGCAGGAGCGATCACGCTGCTGGACCTACCCGGCGCGGAACTGCTGACCGTCGGTGCCGTCCAGCGGTCGCTACAGGCGGCCACACCTATCGCGCTGGCCGCGATCGGGGGCCTCTACGCCGAGAAAAGCGGCGTGTTCAACATCGGACTGGAGGGGTTCATGATCTTCGGCGCGCTGACCGCGGCAGCGGCGGCGTGGCTCATCTCGGGCAGCGGATCGGTCTCGCAGGGCGACCTCTGGCTGGGCATCCTCGTCGCGATGCTCGTCTGTTCGCTCCTGACGGTCGCCTTCGCCGTCCTGACGATCCGATACAAGGCCGATCAGATCGTCACCGGCCTCGCCGTGTGGTTCATCGGGCTGGGTTTCGGGCCGTTCACCGCGACGGTGATCTGGGGCGGCGTCTCCAGCCCGACGCTACCCAACGTGAACAACCTCGTCATCCCGGTGCTCGCGGACGTGCCGGTCGTGGGCCGCCTCCTCTTCGACGCCTCGCCGCTGGTCCTGCTGACTATCGTGATCACCGTCCTCGCGTGGGTCGTCCTCTACCGGACCCGCTACGGCTACTGGATCCAGGCCGCCGGCGAGAACCCCGAGGCGCTCGACACTGCCGGCGTCAGCGTGAACCGCGTGCGCTACGCCACCGTGATCTTCTCGGGGGCGATGTCGGGACTGGCCGGCGCGGCGCTGTCGGTCGGCATCGGCAGCGGCTTCACCGGCACCGGCGTCACGATGGTCGACGGCCGGGGCTGGATCGCCATCGTCGCCTACCTCTTTGGCAACTACAACCCCATCGGGGCCTTCCTCGCGTCGCTGCTCTTTGGCGCGATGGACATGCTCCAGATCCAGTTCCAGACCGTCGGGATCGACGTTCCGGGATCGCTCACCGGCCTGTTCCCCTACGTCGCCGTCCTCGTCGTCCTGACCCTCGTCGGGTACACGCGCGTGCCAGCGGCCGTCGGCGAAGCCTACGAGACCGAGTCCGAGTAGGACCGCGCGCGTTTCGGACTGGGGGACCCCAAAAGCCTATTCAGGCCGCTGGTCCACAGGGGAGTATGGTCGTTTCACATCCCGGGCAGCGCGTCGGCGTCCTCGCCGACGCCCAGAACCTCTATCACACCGCCCGGAGTCTCCACTCGCGCAACATCGACTACGACTCGCTGCTGAACGAGGCCGTCCAGGGCCGGGACCTCACGCGAGCCATCGCCTACGTCATCCGGGCGAACTCGCCCGACGAGGAGACCTTCTTCGAGGCGCTGGAAGACATTGGCTTCGAGACTCGCATCAAGGACATCAAGACCTTCGGCGACGGATCGAAAAAGGCCGACTGGGACGTGGGCATGAGCTTAGACGCCGTCTCGCTGGCTCCCCACGTCGACACCGTCGTGCTGTGTACCGGCGACGGCGACTTCGCTCGGCTCTGTCGGTATCTCCGTCACGAAGGCGTCAAAGTCGAAGCGATGGGCTTCGAGGAGTCGACCGCCGAGGAACTCGTCGAGGCAGCCGACCACTTCCGCAATCTCAGCGACAACTCCGAGCAGTATCTGTTGTAGTCCGAAAGCCGCGAAAAAGCGGTCTTACACCGGGCGGGCGTCTTCGGAGGTGCCGACGAACAGCGCGCCAGCGGCCATTCCCAGCGCGGCGAGGGAGGCTGCCCACGCCGGCACGCCGCTACCGAGCTGTCCGGTCCCGAGGATGATCGCGCTGCTCGCGACGAGCAGCAGCGTGCCCAGTACCACCTTTCGTGTATCCGTTGCCATGCTATCAGCTTGGCATTCATCCGGTATAAATTTCCCCAAAATCGACGGACGGTGGTACGATAAATCATGACATACTCAGTAGTAGGGCAGACGTAGCAGACCGCGAGGGTCGGCCACGACAGGCACCCGTGACGCTGACAGCGAGAACAGTCGACTTTTACTCGGGCGTCGCCACAATCGGGCAATGACTGACAGAACTGCGACCCTGCTCACGCGGGTCGCGACCTACCAGTTCGGCCCCGGGGCCGACGCGGCGCTGTTTCCCGAGGTGGAGGCACTCGACGTGGAGACGACGAGTTCCGGGCGGCCGCGACAGGTGTACGACGGCGGCGAGCGACTGCTCGAATACGGCAGCGACGGGCGCTTCACCCTGGGAATCGCCGGTGGACAGCGCCTCCAGTCGGGCCTCGACGCACCGCGCCACCGCGTCGTCGTCGGCGACGACAGCGAGCCGTTCGTCCGCGAGGGGCGCAACGCCTTCGCGAAGTTCGTCCAGTCCGCCGACGAGGGGATTCGACCGGGCGACGAGGTGCTCGTCGTCCACCACGACGGCGACCTGCTCGCGGTCGGCCGGGCCGAACTCCCCGGCGCGGCGATGCTGGACTTCGAGACCGGGATGGCCGTGAAAGTGCGCCACGGGGCCGGGCCGGCCGACGAGGCCGGTGAGGCCGGCGAAGCAGCCGACTGACCAGTGGGGGCGGCACACGACCCAGTCCGGTGTCCTTTTGACTGGGGCCCACGCACTGGCGGGTATGTTCGGAGGAGGCGGCGGCGGACTCAACCCCCGCAAGATGAAGCAGATGATGGAACAGATGGGCATCGACATGGAGGACATCGATGCCGAAGAAGTGATCATTCGGACTCCCGACAAGGAGCTGTACTTCACCGACGCCGAGGTCCAGCTGATGGAAGCCCAGGGCCAGTCGACCTATCAGGTCGTCGGCGAACCCGAGGAGCGCGCGCTGGACGCCGGCGACGTTAGCGACGACGCGGAGGCCGACACGTCGGCGGACGACACCACCGGTGGCGGCGGTATCCCCGAAGACGACGTGGAACTGGTCGCGATGCGGGCCGGTGTCGACGAGGCGACCGCACGCGACGCGCTGGAGGAAACCGACGGCGACCTCGCGGCGGCAGTCGAGCGCCTCGAATAGTGGGCTCCGAATGAGTTTTCTGTTCGTCCACGAGGCCGAGGACCGCGAGTACCTGTTAGCGCCCGATGAGACACTGGAGACCGACCTCGGAATTCTGGAGGTACCCGAGGACCCCACGCCGGGCGAGGTCGTCGAGACGCATCTCGGCGAGCCCTTCACCGTCCGAGCGCTGCGCGGCCCGGACCTGTTCAACCACCTCGAACGCACCGGCGCGCCGATGATGCCCCGCGACATCGGCATCGTCGTCGGCAAGACCGGCGTTCAGAACGGGGATCGCGTCCTCGATGCCGGCACCGGGACGGGCGTACTCTCCGCGTATCTCGCTCGGATGGGCGCGACCGTGACCACCTACGAACGGGACGCCGACTTTGCCGACGTGGCCCGCGAGAACATGGCGATGGCCGGCGTCGCAGATAGCGTCGACGTTCGGTCAGGCGACGTGACCGACGACCTCGATACACTCGTCGAGGCCGACTTCGACGTGCTCACGCTGGACACCGGCGACGCGGCGACGGTCGTCGAGCGCGCCCCCGACCTGCTCGTCGACGGCGGCTTCCTCGCCGTCTACTCGCCGTTCGTCGAGCAGGCCCGCGAAGCCATCCAGACAGCGAGGGAGGTCGGACTACAAGATGCCGAGACGCTGGAGACGATTCAGCGATCGCTCGACGTGAGCGAGCGCGGGACGAGACCGTCGACTCGCGGCGTCGGACACACGGGCTACTTGACGTTCGCTCGCAACCCCTGAGATCCTCGATTCAGGCGACCGCACGGATCAAATCGAGGAGTTCGTCCCGATACTCCCGGCTCGTCGTCGCGAGCAGTACCGGCGGGTCGTCGATGTCGAGAATCTCGGCGATCGGTGCCTCGGGGTAGGCACCGGCACCGATCCGGAAGCCGTCGCCATGCCAGACACCGACCCAGCCAGAGACCGGGAGCGACGTGTCGTGTTCGGGCAGCGGGAGTTCGGCGCGGAACTGCGTCAGTTTCGTCCGGTCGCCCGAATCGACCCGGATCCGTTCGCTCCGACCGCGACTGATCGACTCGAACCCGCGGTCACGGAGCTCAGACTTGAACGTTCGATTTGCCTCCGAGCGGACGCTGGGCAGGATCATCGCGGGGCCGATGCCGGGCGAGAGCGGTGGCGAAAACGTCAACTTTGTCGCGAAGAAGAAGCGCCAGCGCTGGTCGAGGCCACCGTACTCCTCGGCCGCCTGTCGCGTCCGTTCGTCCCCGTACACGACGGTCGCGCCCTCGACTTTCGTGCCGGGCAACTGGAACACCGTTTCGACGGTCTCGTCGGTGCGAGTCCAGCCCCCCTCGTCGAGCGCCTGGTCGGGGACCGACGGAAACCGCTCGTCGGAAGATGACACACCTCATAGTGACGGCCCGACGCACCTAACAGTTCCGTCGGGGTGGCCGGACGCGACGGACAGTCCCGGAGCCAGCTATCAGTGGTCGTCCTCGCGCCACTTGTGCTCGCACTCGGTACAGGTGAAGAAACGGGTCTCGGACTCGTCTGCGGCCCGGATCTGCTTCATCTCCCAGAAGGCCCGGTCGTTGCCACACTCGGGACAGTGGGCGTCGGTCGTCGGACCCATGTCCTCGGCGTCGACCTCGGAGGTGTCGACGATCTCGCTTTCCTCCTGGCCTTGCGTGGTCACCATCGACTGCTCGGCCTCTGTGTCGCGTGCTTTCTCGGCACCGCAACTGCCACAGACCCAGACGCCGTCCTCAGCTTTCATCATCGAACCGCAGTCGTCGCAAAACTCCATTGTTGCTTGGCGTTGCCGTCGAAGTGGTTTAAATTCGCGGGTTCTCGATCATACGGAGGGTTGTAGGCGTGTCCCCAGTCGATCGCACGCAGTCGTGCGGTCGATCTGGTACAGACCTACAACCCTCCGTATCACCGTTCGAGCCAGTTCGAGCAGGGGTCCATATCGTCGAGCGTTCGGTCGTGGAAGCCACAGTACGGCGTCGCCTCGTCGTCCTCCATGACGTACTCGAAGTGCCGGCAGTTCCCGCAGTACTCGTCGAGGTCGTCGTCGGCCTGGGCCGACCGAAGGAAGTCGTTGCTGAACGCCGCGCGACCGTCTTCGGGACCCGTACTCGTGCCGTCGAGGACGGCACCGCCGTCGGCGCTTGGCTGCGTCTGGCTGACAGTGGTCTGGCGCTCTGGCGTGTCGTTCGAAACTGGTTGCTGGGACGACTTGGACTGGCCGGCCGGCTGGCTCGACAGCGTGGCTTCGCGGTCACGACCCGCCAGCCCGTCGATCCCACTCGTCTCGGTCGCGCCGCCGTCGCCGACCGGTGCCGTCGTCGATTCGACACTCGCACCGTCGTGGTCGGTCGTCGTGGTGTCACGGTTGGTCTGGGTCTCGACCTCGCCGTCGAGGTCGGTCCCGAACATCCCGATGCCGCCGAACCGGCCGAGCGACCGCGCTTCCTCGACGAGGCGGATGGTCCCTTCGCGGGTGATCTCCATGCGCGCGGTGCCGCCGGGGTCGTTGCGGGTCTTGAACGTCGCCAGCGCGACGAACAGCGACCAGAACACGGTGAGGACGCCGAAGAAGTACACCGCTGTCGTCGCCAGCGCCAGCAGCGGCGCGGCGACGATCCACTCGTAGGGGTAGGCGTACTGGAACAGCACGACGCCGACAGCGGCGATGCTGGTGCCGATCAGCGCCGCCGCCCGCACCGCTCGCGAGGCGGGTAGGACGGCGAACACGCCCAGCAGGACGGCCGGCAACCCGAACCCGGCGAGCACGCCCGCCAGTTCTCGCGCCGGATAGCGACCCAGCGACTGGACACCCACGTTGGTCGTCGCCAGCCCGATGGCACCCACGACCATCGTCATACCGGCGAGAAAGAGCCCGGTCCCGAGGAGCTGCTGACGCCGGCTCGCGACCCGACCGACGTTGCCCTCGTAGACATCTGTGAGACTCGTCATAGCGCGTACTAGCGGGGCTGTCCTCAAAACTATACGTCAGACGGGTGGCATACAGGAGACGGTCGCCGACCAACGGGAGGTGACCGTCTCCGAACGAGCGAACGCGGAGCGAAGCGATGCGTGAGCAGCGAGGGGCGTCATGAGCGCAGCGAACGACGGCCCTCGAAAATAGCGAACGGCGAAGCCGTGAGCCGCGGGGCTGTGCCGACCAGCGGGAGGCGACCGGCTCCGAACGAGCGACCGCCCGCGTTCCGAAAACCCTAATCACGGGCACTCGGAAGTGTGGCGTATGAGCGACGACGAGAGCGAGGACGAGCCAGCAGTCGAACTCGGCGAGGGCGAGGCGGTCGCCGGCGCACCGCTGGCCCGCGTCGGCTCCCGACTCACCTGGGGGATCGAGCACAGCACCATCGTCGACCGCGAGGGCGACACCGAGATTCGGACGCCCGACGGGCCGAAGGAACTGGCGACAGTGATGGACGAGGTCGACGTGCCGTACTTCGAGCACCGCCGCGAGTTCGAGTCGGCGGTCCGCGAGGTCATCGGCGACGGCCCGATTCCGACCGAGTAGCGCCATACGTTTTTGTTCCGGCCAGTCGTCTAGTCGGGTATGACGCTCCCGATCGACCCGACGGCGCTGGCGAGTGGCGATATCGGTGAAGAACGAGCGACGCTGGAGATGGACCACGAGGAGGCCATCGAGCACGTGCGTGAGGCCTTCACGGACGCGGGCTTCGGGATCGCGACGGAGTTCTCGCCCTCGGAGATGCTGAACGAGAAAGTGGACGCGGATCGCGACCCCTACCACGTGCTGGGAGCGTGCAATCCCAACATGGCCGACCGGGCACTCGACGCGAGTGACAACCGGATCGGCGGCCTGTTCCCCTGTAACGTCGTCGTCTGGCAGGAAGAGCCCGGCATCCAGATGGTGTATCACGTCAGCATCATGCGGATCGCCCGGTTGGCCGGGATGGGTCCGAACGACGAGACGATGGCCGACATCATCGCCGACACGGGCGAACTGGTCGACGAGGCGTTCGCGAACCTCTAGTCCTCGGTCGTAGCCCCGCCGGAGCCGCCCGCTTCGTCGTCCGCTTCCGGCGACGCCTCGCCCTGTCGGTCACGGAGTTCTGCGACCTCTCGTTCCAGTTCCTCGATCCGTTCGTCTGCAGCGCTACCGCTCGACCGTCGGTAAAGGACCAAGAGGGCGACGACGGCCGCGAACGGCACGGCGAGTAACAGGAAGATCAACAGGATAATGAACAGTTCCTGAACGCCGGGGAGACCGATCTGGAGGGCGGTAACCATACCGCTCGATACATCGCGTGCTGACAAGAAGCTACTCCTCGTTCAGTTCGTCTTCTAGCTCCGCGACCTGGTGTTCTAGGAGCGCGACGCGGTCTCTGAGCTCGTCGACGTTCTCGGTGTTCCCAAACAGGCGGTTGTACACCTTCACTGCGAGGACTGCGAGACCCCCGTAGAAGGCGATCACGAAGAGCAACACGAACATCTCCTGCGTACCGGGCATCCCGATCTGGAGGGGGAGCATCACGTCCTTCGTTCCATAGCTGATTCTGAAAAACCTACTCCTCCAGCCGGTCGACCCGCCGCTGGAGTTGCTCCATCTGGTCTTCGAGGCGGTCGAGGCGTTGCTTGTCGGGCGAGCGATCCCGGCGGACGAGGATGACGCCGCCGATGACCGCGAACGTGACCACGAGAAAGAGCAGCAGGAGCGCGCCGATGAAGAGCAGTTCGACACTGACGGAAAACTGAAAGAGTGTCATATCGGCGTCTCGACGGCGAGGGCCCTAATAGTTCTGTCAGCAGCGACCGATCAAAAGTCCGCCAGCGTCGACTGGAGGCCGGCGACCATGTCGGACTTGCGCCGCAGCGCGCCAAGCGAGATCGGTAGTTGTTCGGTGACGGCGGTGACGGCGTCGCGGAAGCTCTCGGCGACGGCTGGCTGATCGTTGTACTGGAGGTCGGCGTCGCCAGCGCCCTTCTCGAAGGCGTTGCGCACGCCCTCGCGGACCTGCCAGACGCCGACGGGGGCCCAGTAGTCGTCCGTGACTTCCCGGAGGACGAGACACTTGGCCTGTCGGTCCCGCTCTTGCAGGTGTTCGAGCACGCCGAGTCGGGAAGCGTAGTACGCGCCGGCGGTCTCCTCGACGTAGCCGGTCCGGCCCTCGTAGCCCTCGTTGGCGCTGGCCAGATAGTGGGTCTCGCCGGTGGGGTTCCAGACGCTCTCGGGGGCTTTCATCTCGACGAGTTCGAACTCCCACTGGCCCGGCGAGAGCAGGACCCAGTAGCGGTTGCCCATGTACTCGTTGTACCACACCTCGGTCTGGTCGATGGTGTCGCGGTTCAGCAGTGTCCCCCGCAGATACTGGCCGACGGTGTCGTCGACGGCGGTGATCGACCACCGCGTCGGGACGAGTTTGCGCTGGCGGTTCTGTCCCAGCGCGCCGGCCGAGAGGATGGTGTTGACCTCGTACACGTCGAACCCGCGATTGTAGAGGTAGTTCATCGCGCCCTCGGCCTGCCAGTCGTCGTCCTCCAGAGTCTTCTCGACGGCGCGGGGGACGTGGGGGTTCTCCGCGAGGTCGGCGTTGGTGGCGCGAGCGCGGGGCCCCGTGGGCGTCCCGATGTCGTCGAAACTCACGTCCAGATCGGGCGTGCCGTCGAGGCCGACCTCCACGTCGACCGGGTGGTCCGCGATGGCGACCTCACGCTGGGTGCCGACGAACCCGTCCCACACGTCGTTCACGTCGACCTTCGCCGAGCGCGTGGAGTTGAGCATCCCGGTGCGGCGCTGGAGCACGTCGTCGATGCCCAGGCCGTTCTGGTACCACTGGCCGCTCGTGGCGAAGGTCGCGGCGTCGGCGTCGGTCGCCATCGGGGAGAGCACGCCCGTCGAGATATTGGGGTAGCCCGACCGGCCGACGAAGATTTCGGGCGCGGTCGAGCCAAAGAGGGCGTCGCCCTGCACGGTCTCCTCGAACTGCCGTTCGACGTCTTCGAGGTGGTTCGTGATCTCGTAGGACTTCTCTTCGGCGAGTCGCCGTCGCTCGGCGGCCTCGTCGCGCTCGAACCCCTCGATGAACTCGTCGAGACGCATCTACCCGTCGTTGGTGGGTCGGGGGTATAACAGTGACTCCCGCGGCCAGGAGGAACTATTACATACGATGAGTTAGTAACTACGGCTGTAATACCTATGTCGCGCATCATAAAGACGGCCGCCGTTATCGGGGCCATCGCCAGTCTGGTGATGGTGTTCACGCCGGCGTTCTTCGATGTCAGTCACACGCAGGCGCTGGCGAGCGTCCTGTTCGGGCAGTTCGCAACGATGGCGATCGGTCACACTGCCTACCGTGTCACGTCAGGCAAGCGCCCCGACATGCGTGCAGCGATCGCAGGCGTCATCTGTGGGGCTGGTCTCGCAGTGTCGCCGATCCTCCTCGGTCTCGTGTCCGGGTTCACGACGCTGACGATGGTCGGTGGGGGCATCATCGCGGCCGTCGGTCTCTACGGCATCGTCGCGAACCTCACGGGCGAAGACGAGCAGCGCATCCCGGATATTCGAACGGAGCAGTCTCCCGAGGACAGCGCGAAGACCGCCTAAATCGGCACCACAACGGAGTCATTCGACGAATTCTTCGGCAGAATACCCGTAGCGGGCCAGCCGTCGGTCGAGTCGTGGATGGGTCGCGGTCGCGCGTTCGAGGAGTCCACGCCGGTCGCCGGCGTGGCCGAGAAATCCATCGTGGACGCGCGCTTGTTCCCGTGCGGTGGCGACGGTGACAAGCCCACGACAGAACGACCGCGCGTCGGTCAGCGCGACCGCCCGGTCGTCGGCCTGATGTTCCTGCAATCGGTGGGCCAGCGCAACCAGGCCGAGGGGGACCAGGACCACACCGAGGCTGGCACAGAGGTAGTACAACTGCGGGAGCGGCGACGCTCTGAACACGCCGGCGACGACGTACGTCGCCAGCCCAGTGAGCCCGAGGACCGGGTCGAGAGACTGGCCGACGGCAAGCCAGAAGACCACCGCACCGACGACGTGTGCGACCGGCTCGCGGCTGTCGAACCGGTCGATGTGGCCCCGGTCGAGATGGGCGAGTTCGTGCGCGATCACGGCGAGCAGCGCCCGCTCGTCGAGATCGTCACGGAGCGAGCGCGACAGCAGCAACACCGGCCCGCGCGACCCTTCGAGGACGGTCACACCGGTGTCGAGCGACGCCTCGACGACGATCCGAGGCGCGGCCAGTCCCATCCGGTCGGCGAGTTCGGTCACGCGGTCGCGAAGTGAGCGGTCGGGTGGTGTTCCGGTAGTCGCGACGGTTTCGAGCAGCTGTCGGCGCGTCACCCACCCAACGGCCAGTTCGAGGCCGAAGCTCGCGGCGACGAGCAGGACCAGCGCGACCGTCGACAGTCCGGTGAGCCACCCCACGGTGACCGCGACGGCGAGACAGCCGACGAGCACCGCGTCGACGGCGCTGCTCGCCGTGTCCAGCCCCATCGAGTCCACCAGCCAGTCGGTCGCGACCATCGCCAGTAGTGTGGGTATAGGCCGGGACTGCAAAAGGTCGTGGGGGTCGCGCGCATCGGAGCAGAACCGTTATGCGAGTCGGTCGGTGACCAACGAACGATGCCGACGATCGAGTGTGACGAAGCGACGGCACGCGAGCGCCTCGAAGCGGCGGGTGTCGCGATCGAGGCGGGCAACACCGACCACGAGCGGTGGCGAGCGAGCGCCGGCGGCGCGACCGCCGTCGCCTACGACGGGAAAGTCGTCGTCCAGGGCGGCGACACCGCGCGCATGGAGGGGCTCCTCCGGGACAGCGGCGGGCGCGTCCACGCCTACTTCGACGGCGCGTCGCGTGGCAACCCCGGGCCGGCCTCGGTCGGCTGGGTACTGGTGACCGACGACGGAATCGTCGCCGACGGCGGCGAGCGCATCGGCACCGCGACGAACAATCAGGCCGAGTACCAAGCGCTCCTGCGGGTGCTGGAGGTCGCCCAGGACTACGGCTTCGACGAGATTCGCCTGCGAGGGGACTCGGAGCTGATCGTCAAGCAGGTCCGGGGCGAGTGGGACACGAACGATCCCGACCTCCGGGAACACCGGATCGACGCCCGCGAGCTACTGATGGGGTTCGACGAGTGGTCGATCGAACACGTCCCGCGAGAGATCAACGCCCGCGCCGACGAACTGGCAAACGAGGCACTCGACGATGACTGAACACGACGACCCCGGGAACGACGACGGAGACGAATCGGCAGACGACCCGTCCGGCCCCCTGCCAGAGCGGGTCGTCGACGAGGCCGAACGGCTGACCAAACTGGCCCACAACGCCGTCGACGACGCGGAGGCACGCGCCTATCGCGACGACCGCGACGAACGGCTGGCCGAGCACGACTACACGGCGCGGGTCCGCGAGGACGACACCCGGGACGTGCTCGTCTGTCACCCGGTCGAGTGGATCGAGGACGCCCAGATCCGACCGGAACGGATCGAGGACCTCGACCGAGGGATCGAGCGACCCCTGTCCGGGCCCGGCGAGGGAGCCGACTGGGACACCGTCGCCGAGCACAACGACGACCTCGTGGCGGCGGTCGCCGAGTCCGCTAGCGAGGTCCACGAGCGCAACGCTCGGGCGCTGGCCGACTTCGCGGGCAACCACTACGCCAAACCGGTCGACGAACTGACCCGCGCGGAACTGATCGAGTTCCGCGACGACTACTTCGAGCGCAACGTCTGGCCCGACGACGAACAGCGGGCGCTGCTGGAGGAGTCACTTCGGGTCGTCTTCGAAAAAACGGACGTGCCGTTCCCACTCGGCGGCAGCGATCAGTCCGACTGAGTCGGACCGACGACGTTTCTTACTCGTGCTGCTGGACGAGGTCCCGGAGTTCTTCGGCGCGCGATTCCTCGGTGACGAACTTCCCGAAGACCCACGAAAGCTGGTCGAGGACCGCTTCCTTCCCTTCTTCGGTCAGTCCGTACTGGTTGGTTCGCTTGTCGAGTTCACTCTTCTCGACGAGGTCCAGCTCGACGAGGTCGTCGAGGTTCGGGTACAGTCGCCCGTGGTTGACCTCGTCGTCGTAGTAGGTTTCGAGTTCTCGCTTGATAGCCAGTCCGTATCGTGGCTCTTCGGCGAGGATCACGAGGATGTTCTGCTGGAACGCCGTCAGTTCGCTTGCAATGCCTGGTGTGTCAGTTTTCGTTTGTGCCTCTGACATGGTTAGCTGAATGTCATCAAGCTATTTAACACTTGTTAACTCGCACTCAGGTTCGCGAATTTCCGAGAGACAGCGGTGTTATGCCGTCTTCTTTGGCATATCGGAAAATTTCCAAACAACAGCTGTTGTTATGACGCGGTTGTACCACAGATGGTGTTAGTTAGCGGTGCGATATACTCGCTTGCTGCACAGTCGTAGTTGATTACGAAAGTACTTTTTGGACGCCCATCGGAGTCGACGGTGATGACGAACCTCTGGGAAGACCTAGAAACCGGCCCGAACGCGCCCGAAGAGATCTACGCCGTCGTCGAGTGCCTGAAAGGCGAGCGTAACAAGTACGAGTACGACAAGGACATCCCCGGCGTGGTGCTGGACCGTGTGCTGCACAGCAACGTCCACTACCCCTCGGACTACGGCTTCATCCCGCAGTCGTACTACGACGACGAGGACCCCTTCGACGTGCTCGTCCTCGTCGAGGATCAGACGTTCCCCGGCTGTGTCATCGAGGCCCGCCCGGTCGCGCTGATGAAGATGGACGACGACGGCGAGCAGGACGACAAGGTCATCGCCGTCCCGAGCGAGGACCCCCGCTACGATCACATTCAGGACTTAGAGGACATCCCCCAGCAGGAACTCGACGAGATCGACGAGTTCTTCCAGACCTACAAGAACCTCGAAGAAGGCAAGCAAGTCGAGACGCTGGGCTGGGAGGACAAGCAGGCCGCCCACGACGCCATCGAACACGCACAGGATCTCTACGACGAGCACTTCGAGTAACGACCGCAACGCAGTCAGACGCGGGCCACGGACGGTCCGGCGGGTACGTCGCCCTTACTCGTTCGACACCGGCGTCGACTCCGCCCGAGAGCAGGTGTCGATACCGAAGACGTAGTTCGCCAGACAGCGCTGGCTCGCGCCGTTGAACAGCAACGTCACACCGCCCGCGAGCGCCATCGCCGCCAGCGTCAGCCCGACGGTCGGTTCGACGAACAGGGCGAACAGGCCCGTGCTCGCGAGTTTGCCGCCGACGAACAGCCGAACCGTCCGGTCGAGTCCGCCCACGTTTTTCGGTACCATGGCACACCCGTCACGGCCGGAGCCACTTCATACGGAATATCGTAGCGTTTTACTGACGATCGTCTACCCGGTGGCGACGTTCGCCGGTAAGCAACTACAATAGTCCGTATCACTCGGTCCATTCCCCGGAGTAATAACGGCCGATGTTGCCGATTAATTATGAGCATGAGTAATTACTTGAGTGGGGAGGCCGAACATCAGCGTGTGATGGCGACCAAACAACCCACCGGTATGGACCATCTGACGGTCGTTCCGACGAACTTCGAACCCGACATCGACGACTCTGCTGAGGAAGGCGGGACAGCGTCCAAGCAGTGATTGCCGCTTTCGGTGACGAACAGGGGTCGCGACCGCGAAAAGAAGCTTCTTGTCCCCGAACGATGAATGCCCCCTATGGGCCTGTTCGACCGTATTCGCGGCGACGACGGACCCCGGGTCGCCTTCTTCGGCATCGACGGGGTGCCGTACAGTCTGATCTCCGAACACTTCGACGAGTTCGAGAACCTCGCAGCGATCGCCGAGGAAGGTAGTTCCGGACCGATCGACAGCATCGTGCCACCGGAGTCCAGCGCCTGTTGGCCGGCGTTGACGACCGGCGTCAACCCCGGCGAGACGGGCGTCTACGGCTTCCAGGATCGCGAAATCGGCTCCTACGACACCTACGTTCCGATGGGACGTGACGTGCAGGCGACGCGTCTCTGGGACCGGGTCGCCAACGACGGCCGCGACGCGACGGTGCTGAACGTCCCGGTCACCTTCCCGCCCCAGCGCAACGTCCAGCGCATGGTGTCTGGCTTCCTCTCGCCCGGCGTCGACGACGCCGCCTACCCCGACGAACTCGGCGACTACCTCGAAGACAACGACTACCGGATCGACGTCAACGCCAAACTCGGCCACAGCGAGGACAAAGAGGAGTTCATCGAGGACGCCCACCGCACGCTGGACAAGCGCTTCGAGGCGTTCAAACACTACATCGAGGAGGACGACTGGGACCTCTTCTTCGGTGTGTTCATGACCACCGACCGAGTGAACCACTTCCTCTTCAAGCACTACGAGGAGGACGGCGAGTACAAGGAGGAGTTTATCGACTTTTACCGGAAGGTCGACGACTACCTCGGACAGCTACGGGACCTGCTCGCGGACAACGTGACCACGGTCATCGCCTCCGACCACGGCTTCACGAGCCTCGACTACGAGGTCCACTTCAACGAGTGGCTCCAGCAGGAGGGGTGGCTCTCCTACGAGGACGACGACCACGAGACGCTGGGTGACATCGACGAGTCGACGCGGGCGTACTCGCTGATCCCCGGGCGCTTCTACATCAACCTCGAAGACCGCGAGCCTCGCGGATCGGTCCCCCAAGAGGAGTACGAAACCGTCCGCAGCGAACTCAAGGCCGAACTCGAAGCCCTCGAAGGGCCGAACGGGAACAAGGTCGCCGACCGCGTCGTCACGAAAGAACAGGCGTTCCGCGGCGACCACGCCGATATCGCGCCGGACCTCGTCGTGATCCCCAACCACGGCTTCGACCTGAAGGCCGGCTTCAAGGGCTCTGACGACGTGTTCGGCGTCGGCCCGCGCAACGGGATGCACAGCTTCGACAACGCGACGCTCTTTGTCGACGACGACGACGCCCGCATCACGGACGCCGACCTGTTCGACATCGCACCCACCATCCTCGACCTGATGGACGTTGACTTCGACCGGACGGAGTTCGACGGCTCCAGCCTGGTCTGAGAACCGCCGGCACGATTTTTCCGCTCCGTCGTCCGCGACGCGCGATCAGTCGTCGGACGGTGCCTGTCCCGCTCCTGACCGCGCAGCGATGGCCTTCCACTTGCCGGTCCGAAAGCGGGCCACGTTGACGCCGGCCTGAATGTAGAAGTCGACGAGGATGGCGGCGTAGACGGCCGTGATCCCCAGTCCCAGGCCCGGAGCGACCGAGAGGCCGACGAGCGTGAACGTCGTCCCGACGGGCAGTGCGAGCGCGACGATTCCGAGGCGAGCGGCCAGTCCGGCGACTTTCCCGTACAGCGGCCACGTAGTGTCACCTGCACCCCTGAGAGCCCCTCGCATGCTCCGCGCGACGCTGAACGCGGCGACGGTCAACGCGAACACGCGGATGAATCCGGTCGTGAGTGCGACTGTGTCGGCAGTAAAGACCACCGCTATCTGGCGAGCGAAGGCGGCCATCACGGCCGCGATCAACAGCTGCGTGACGAGCGCGATAGTCGTCGTGTCCCAGCCGTAGCGAGCCGCCGCTTGCTCGTCGCCGGCCCCGAGGGCCTGCCCGACGAGCGTGCTCGACGCCGTCGAGTACCCCCACGCGGGCATCATCGCCAGCATGATGACGCGGCGGCCGATGGCGAAGGCGGCGACGACGGGCGTCCCCAGCGTCGCGAGGACGAACAGGAACGGGAACCGGCCGAACGTGCCGACGAGACGGCTGCCCGCCAGCGGGGCCGCCACCCGGACGAGTTCGCTGGCGAGGCCGGTGTCCCACTGTTTCCCGCCGAGTCGCAGGCGCACGCCGTGGCCGTCGGCCAGCAGCAGATACAGGAAGATGAGCCCCGAGAGCGTCTCCGAGATGGCCGTCCCCCAGGCCGCCCCGGCGATCCCCAGTTCCGGGAACGGGCCAAGTCCGAAGATCAGCACGGCGTTGAGCGCGATGTTCGTCGGGACGGTGAGGAGGTTGACGTACATCGGCGTCCGGGTGTCGCCGCTGCCCTGTAGCGCGCGAGCGGCGATCATCGACAGGAACCGAAAGAGCAGGGCGTAGGTGACGATCCGCAGGTAGATCGCCCCCTGCTCGATCGCAGCGGGGTCGTTCGTCAGCAGGTCGATCAGCGGGGCCGCGTACACCTGCGCGACGGCGATCAGCGGGACCGAGATAAGCACGGAGAGCCACACCGACTGCTTGATCGCGAAGTTCGCGCGGTCGTGGTCGCCGGCCCCTTTCAGCCGAGAGACGACGCTGATCGTCCCGCTGGACAGCGCCAGCGCCAGTCCGAATCCGACGAAGAAGTACTGAAATGCAAACTCAAGGCCCGCCACCGCTGCCGCAGGCAGGGCCAGACTCACCATGAAGAAGTCCGCGGTTCGCAGGATCGTCCGAACGGTGCCGGTCACCATCACCGGCAACGCGAGGTCGAACGCCTCCTCGCCACGGTCGCGGTCGAGAAGCCCGAGCCGACCGAGCGCGGCCGGGAACAGAAAGAGGATACTGTAGACGCGATCGCGGACTCGCTCGAAGTGTGATCGGTCGATCATGTGTGGGGTTGTAGTGTTGCGGGCTGACTGACTATACAGTCAGTACACGTTCGTAATAATTGTTTTCCTCGCTGTGAACAGACGACAGACCGGCCATCACGTCTCGACTGGGTTCGGATCGACTGGTGTCGATCCGACTCCGATGCTCGGTATGTGTGCGTATTTAACGAAAAGAGACATCCCTCCGTTGATGATAATCAAGCGTATGGATACTCTACGACATCTGTACCGTAGACTGGATACCCGAGTACGGGAGCTTTCCCGTGTGTCGTACGCTCTTCTTATCGGTCTCGTCGCCGCTGTGGGGGTCTTTGCTGTTAGAAGCCTGTTACCGGGCGATGGAAGTTTCGGACCAATTGCAATGGGAATCTCAATGACTGTCGTCTACTACGCGCTCAACCCAAATAACAAGAACTGACGCGAACTACCTACACTATACTGACCGACGAACATTCACACGAACGAGCGGTCCGAAGGACCCGTCAGGTCGTCCGGTTCACTGAACCGAGCGTAGCGAGGTCAACCTTTTCACCCATGTTCGCAAGAGCAGCGCTCTTGCGAGCCCATCAGAGATCGAAGATCTCTGAGGATGTTTTTCCCGCTCGGGTTCGCGCTCCGCGCGAACCCGAGCGGGAAAAAGATGGTTTCACATCAAGTCGTCGAGACCCTCATTTTCGAGGCCTTCCATCGGGTCGATCTCCTTGTTTTTCTCCTCCTCGGCCTCCCGTGCGCGATCCATGAACTGCTGGACGCGCTCGGAGCGTTCGACGCCGCCGAGCACGACGAGCGCGGCGAGTTTGTCGCTGCCGATCGGGAAATCGCCGCCGCGGACTTCGAGGCTCCCAGTCTCCTCTTCCATCCACTTGCGGGCGCGTTCGACACCTTTGCGCGAGATCCGTTCGGGGTGGCCGGCGATGACGAGCAGGCCGCGTTCGGCCTCGACCGCGCTGGGGAGACTCATGCTCGTCAGCAGGGCGTTGCGGGCGATGCTGGTGATCGTGTTGATGTTCTCTTCTGCGTCCTCGCTGGACTCGGCGGCGGCGTAGCCCACGGAGGCGATGCCGCCGCCCTTGAGCGTGTTGATTATCTCAGAGGAGTCGACGACGCTCTCACCGACGCCTTCGACGGCTTCGCCAGAGGCAAAGAGCAGGCCGATCCGCTGGGCGATGGCGTCGTTGATGCGCTCGAAGCCGTCTTCGAGGCTGTCACCGGAGGCCTTCCAGCCGTCGTTGTCGATGAGGATGACCGAGTCGGCTTCGCGGGCGCAGGTCTTGACCGAGCGGCCGGCGTTGGCCTGGTAGAGGCCGCCCTCGTCCTCGCCGGGGAGCACACCGAGGACGTAGACGGGGATGTCGTAGATCCGCTTGAGTTCGCGGGTGAGCATCGGCGCACCGCCCGAACCGGTGCCGCCGCCGAGGCCGGCGACGACGACGATACCCTCCGCTTCGGTGGTGAGTTTGCCGTCGAGGCTGTCCATCACCTCCGTGGCGTTCTCCTGCATGATCTCGGCGCCGAGTTCGTTGTCGCCCCCGACGCCGTGGCCTTTGACCCTGTCCTGCCCGATGAGCTGTGTGTCGATATTGAGTTCACGGAGGTCTGCTTGCGCCGAATTGACGGCGATAGCACCCTGAACCGCGTCGAACCCCATATCGTAGTCGAACTCGGCGAGGGCCTGCGTGATCTTCCCCCCGGCTTGACCGACACCAATCAGGACGACTTTCATACTACAGGCGTGGACAGGGCGACTAATCAACGTTACCCCGCTCCGAGGGTTCAAGTGCGATGACAGGACCACCGCCGGCCATGCCAGCACAGGAGCGACTGGAGCGACGACTGCGCGCCGTCGAGCGCGCGCTGACCGGTGACGATCACGACCTCGATGCGCTCGCCCGGAGCGGCGACTTCGCCCGGCGTCTCGACGAGGTCGAGGACCGCCTGGACGATATGGAGGAACAAATCGACGAACTCGACGCGGCGACGCAGGCGGTCCGTGGCTACGTCGGCAACGTCCGGTCGGTCAACGAGGACGTGGCCCAGCGGGCCGACGCCGCCCTCGCTGCCGTCGACCGACTCGAAGATCGGCTCGACGCGGACGAGTCTTCACGCCGGCGAGTGCCCGATTCGGCAGACAGAGCCCAGCGAGCATCCGGTCGAGCCCAACAGCCCTCGCCGACGGGCAACGAGCGTGTCACGGGCGAGTCGGACCGCCGACAGCACGACCTCGGGCAGGCGGCGACAGAGGAGCGGCCGGTAGACGGACGAACTGGCGACGGGCAAGCGGACGACGCGCGAGCGCGGAAGACGGTACCCGAGGGCGATCACGACACCGACCGGAGCGATGCCGACGGTGAGAGCGTGCTCGGCCGGATTCGAGCCCGACTGTGATCCGTGCGGTACTGGCCGTGCTGCTGGCCAGCGCGCTCCTCGGCGCGACGCTGCCGGCGCTCGACGACGCCCGCCGGGAACGAGCGTCGGTGACCGTGGCGGAACAGACCCAGACGATCGAACGGACGGCGAGACGGCTGGCACGAACGGACGATCCGACCGGAGATGCCGGGGCCCGTCGGGTCGTGACGCTGTCCCTGCCCGCGAGTGACTGGACGACGGCGGCCGTCGAGACCCTCAGTATCGGGCCGGCCAGCGGCGACGCAGGCGGGCGCATCCGCTGGCACGTTCGTGGTGGCTCGACCCACGAGGCGATGCTGTCTGTCCCCCAGTTCCGAACCGACGACGGGGGACCGCTGGTCCTCAACGGGACCGGACACCATCGGCTCGTGCTCGCGCTCGACGGTCGCCCCGGTGATCCGGTCGTCACGATCCGACGGTTGAAGTGAGAGGACGGGGCCACTGGGGCGCATGCGAGGCTGGTTCGACCGTGACAGTGCGACTTCAGACTGTGCGTGTAGCGCGCGACGCGAGGAGGAACGGCTGGTGGTCGACGCGACCGACTGTCCGGGCGACGGACGGCTCGCAGCGGCGACAGCGTGTCGGCGAACGGTCGTCGAGGCGCTCTGCGAGTACGACGCCGATTCCGTGGTGACCCGGACGGCGGGGCGGGAGCGCGCGTATCTGGACGAGAACGCGGCGCTGCTCTGTGCCGCCGGCCGATTCGCCGACAGGGTCGTCGTCCACGACGAACGGCTCGCCGAACGGGCCCACGCCGATCCTGTCGCCGCGGCCACCGAGGCGACCGGGCGGGCCGGACCGGTGGCCAGGATCGCAGCGGAGACCGGGCTGGCGCTGTGTGCCGAGCGGATCGGCGACATCGACACCCTCTCGCCCCACGTCGGGACGGTAATCGGCCACGTTCGGGTCGCTCCCGATCCGCCAGCCGAGAGTCGGCTGCTCGACAGCCGAGAGCTCTCGACCGGTGCCACCGTCAGGCGGTACGACCGCGGCGACTCACTGCCGGTGTACCACCTCGAACCGCCGTCGGCAGCGCTCGACGACGACGCCATGGCGACGCTCCGGGACGCGAGCGAACTGATCGCCGACGGGACGGCGACCGGCGAGCGCGCCGCCTGGCGAGCGGTCGAAGCGGTCGCCGGCGAGGACGACCCGGTCGAACGACTGGGGCGAGTCCTCGACCGCCACACTGCGGGCTATGGACTGCTGGTCGACCTGTTCGACGACCCGCGGATCGGGGACGTGTTCGCGACGGCCCCGGTCCACGAGACGCCGCTGCGAGTCACGGTCGACGGCGAACTGGCCGAGACGAACTTACGGATCGGCCGGCGTGGGGTCGCGGCGCTGGCCTCGCAGTTCCGCCGCGAGAGCGGGCGTGCCTTCTCGCGAGCGAATCCGACGCTGGACGCGACGACGACTATCGGCGACCGACGGGTGCGAGTCGCCGGGACGACCGACCCGGTCAGCGACGGCCCGGCGTTCGCGCTGCGAGCCCACGACCGGTCGATCTGGACGCTGCCAAAGCTCGTTGACAACGGGACCATGCCCGCCGACGCCGCCGCGCTCCTGTCGCTCGCAGTCGACCGGGCTGCCGCTACGCTCGTCGCCGGCCCGCGCGGGGCCGGGAAGACGACGCTGTTGGGTGCGCTGCTCTGGGAGTTCGACCCCGGTGTCCGAACGCTCGTCATCGAGGACACGCCCGAGCTACCGGTCACACAGCTACAGGCCGACAGGCGCGACGTGCAGTCGCTCGTCACCTCGCAGGGCGACGGCCCGGGACTGCCCGCCGACGAGACGCTACGGACGGCACTGCGCCTCGGAGAGAGCGCGCTCGTCGTCGGTGAAGTCAGGGGCGAGGAGGCCGCGGTGCTGTACGAGGCGATGCGGGTCGGTGCCGGCGGGAGTGCGGTGCTTGGAACGATCCACGGAGACGGCGGTGAAGACGTGCGCGAACGCGTCGTGTCGGATCTGGACGTGCCGGCGTCGTCCTTTGCGACGACCGACCTCGTGGTGACGATGGGGACGTTCGACGACGACGGCGAGCGTGGCCGGCGCGTCGCGGCCATCGAGGAGGTCGTCGACCACGGCGGAGAGCCGGGATTCGAGGCGCTCTACCGACTCGACGAGGGTCGTCTCCAGTCGACCGATCGACTCGAACGGGGCAACAGCGAACTGCTCGCCGCCCTCACCGACAGCGACGAGTCCTACGCGGACGTTCGCGAGCGGCTGTCGACCAGAGCGACGGCCATCCGCGAGCGTGACCGACAGCCGACCCGGCAGGCACGGGGTGTATGAAGCGACACCTTTTGCGGGCGCTCGCGCGCTGCTGGCCCGCCGAGGTGGAAGACCGCCCGACGCTCCGGCGAGCGCTGGCGTTTCTGGACTGGCCGGTCGAACCGGACGAACTGCTCGCCGGGAGCTATGCGGGCGCACTCTGGCTCGCTGTAATCGGAATGCTGGGGGCCGCTGTCGTCGGTGGCACCGTCGGTCTCGCGGTGGCCGTCGGTAGTCTGGTCCTCGGTGGGCTGGCGCTGGGTGCTGCCCGCGCCGTGGAACTCCTCGCACGAGCGCGCCGGGCGAGCGCGCTCGGGACCGCACCGGCGCTGCTCACACGCACGACGCTACGGATGCAGTTGACGCCGGCACCGGAGGCCGCTGCTCGCTTCGGGGCCGACGCGACGCCGGGCGCGCTCGCGGAGAGTCTCGACGGGCACGTCCGCCGGACCGCGAACGGGCCCGAGAGCGCCCTCGCGTCGTTCGCCCGGGAGTGGCGCGAGTGGGCCCCCGAACTCGAACGGGCCTGCTCGCTCGTCGAGACCGCGGGACAGGAGCCGCCTGCGGATCGCCAGCAGACACTACAGCGAGCCCGACAGGTCGTCATCGACGGCGTCCACGACCGGACGGCCGCGTTCGCCGCGTCGATCAAGGGGCCCGCCACGGCGCTGTACGCCTTCGGCGTGCTGTTGCCGCTGTCGCTGGTCGCGCTCCTGCCAGCGCTGTCGGCCGCCGGCGTCCCGGTCTCGCTCCCGGTGCTCGTCGCCGTCTACGACATCGCGCTGCCGGGTGTGGTCGTCGCCGCCAGCGGATGGCTCCTCGCGAAGCGACCGGTCGCATTCCGGTCGACCCCGATCCCGAGATCCCATCCCGACGTGACGACCGAGCGATGGCACGCCGCCGTCGCGGGTCTCGCCGTGGGCGGACTCGTCTGGACGGGCGCACAGCTCATTCTACCCAGATGGCTCGCGGCGGTGGCCGCCGCCGGTGGGTCGATCGGGACAGCGCTGGTCGTCGCGTTCCGGCCGATGCAGTCGGTCCGCGAGCGCGTCGAGGCAGTCGAGAAGGGGCTGGCCGACGGACTGGCGCTGGTCGGCCGGCGGGTAAAGCGGGGCGCGGCGACGGAGCACGCGCTCGACGCCGTGGCCAGCGAGTTGCCGGGGGCGACCGGCGACGTGTTCGCGACTGCGGCACGGCGACAGCGCCGCCTCGGACTGACGATCGAAGCCGCGTTCACCGACGAACACGGCGCGCTCGCGACGATCCCGAGCGACCGCGCGGCCAGCGGGGCCGCGTTACTGGCGCTGTCGGCCCGCGAGGGACGCCCCGCGGGCGAGGCACTCGTCACGATGAGCGACCACGTCGAGACGCTCGACGAGGTCCAACAGGAGAGTCGCCGTGCAGTCGGGCAGGTGACGAGCACGCTCTCGAATACGGCGGCGATCTTCGGCCCACTCGTCGGCGGTGCGACCGTCGCACTGACCGACGTGATGGGGACGGGTGGCCGACTGGGCGGCAGCGTCGCCGTCGACGCGCTCGGTCTCGCCGTCGGCTGGTACGTCCTCTTCCTCGCGGTCGTGCTGACGACGCTGGCGACCGGACTGACCCACGGCTTCGACCGGTCGCTCGTGGGTTATCGCGTCGGGCTCGCGGTACTCGCCGCGACGGCAACCTACATCACGGCCGTTGTCGGAACGGGACTGGTGGTGTAGCGCGGTCGCACCGAGGTTTAAGAGCGATGACCGAAGCAAGCGCGGCCATGTTCGACGTACCAGTCGATGCGATCTACGTCTGGCTGGGGGTTGCGGCGGTGAGTGTCGTCACGCTCGGTGTCGTCGTTGCGTTCCCGACGACCGCCCCACCGCAGCCCACGACCGTCGCGGACGCCGTCGACCGTATCGCGGTCGAGCCAGCCGGCGCACACACGACCGTTCGGATCGAGGCGACCGAGATGCGACTCGGATCTCAACGGATCGCCCTCCGAAACGACGGCGGATCGGCCAGCGCGGCGTTTGCCTACGGACCGGTGACGCCGGCGGTCGACGACGACCGCCTCGAACTCCTCCTGTACGGCCATCCGCCGGCCGGGGCGTTCGAATCGGTGGCGGCGTTCCGTGACGCGGTCGAGGACGCACGGACGACCAGCGAGTGGCGACCGGCACCCGAGACGATCGAGGTTCGACGAATACACTGGGAGGGAACGGATGTCACACTCGTCGGATAGGGGCCAGACCGAGCCACTGGCCGCGCTCGTGGCCGTCGCCGTGATGGCGCTCGCGCTGGGTCTGTACGCCGGAGTCCTCGATGCGGAACTGCCGGGCCAGCAAGAGCGCCAGGTCGCCGAGACGGCCCTGTCGGCCGTCGAAGACCACGTCGCCACCGCCGGTGTCGTTCGGCCCGGCCGAACCGCCGACAGCCCGGCAGCCGGTCCGACGGGCTACGAGACCCGCGTCGTCCTCACGACCGACGACGACCGCTGGACCGGGGGACCGTCACCGCCGGACGGCGCGAGGCGCGCGAGCGAACGGGTGTCGGTCCACGTCGGCCCGTCCCGCGTCGTCCCGGGTCGGCTCACGGTGGTGGTCTGGCGATGAGAGCCATCAGCACCGTCGTCGACACGACCGTCTTCCTCCTCCTGCTGGGCGGTGCTGTCGCGACGCTCGTCGTCGGGACCGGCAGTATCGCGTCGCCGCCGGCAGCGACCGATCCGGCCGACGAGACGGCCGAGTTGCTCACGACGACGACCCACGCCGTCGAGTACGACCTCCGTCCGACGGCCAACGACAGCGACGGCGTCTCGTACAGCCACACGAACGGTCAGTTCGGCCGGTCGGCACACGGGACGACCGCGGGACTGCTCGCGGCGGCCACGCGATCGACTGCCACACTGCGGGGCGAGCGACTCACGCCCGCCAGCGGCGGCTTCGAGCGCGCGGTGCGAGCGGAGACTCGCGCGGTGATCCAGCGCCGCGGGACCGCGGTCGCAGTCACCGCACACTGGACACCGTACGACGGCGCACCCATCGAGGGGCGACTCCACGTCGGGCCGGAACCGCCGGCGCGGGCCGACGTTCGCGCTGCACGCGTGACCGTCGACAGCGGCTTCGAGCCAGTCCGAGAGCGCGCGCTGGACGCCGCCCGTGCGAACGGGACCGACGGCGTCGCGCGGGTTGCCGCGCGGTCCGTCGTCGAGGGGTTCTTCCCGCCCGAGGAGACGCGCGTGGCGCTCCGCGGTGACACGCCGGTCGACACGCTGACCGCACACCGCTACCGACGGGTCGCACGGCTCTCTCACGCGAACCTGCTCGATCTGGAAAACGCCTCCGCCGAGTCGATGAACGAGGAACTCACCGACGCGGTGGCGACCCGACTGCACCGCGACATGCAATATCAGTTCTCCTCGCCCGAAACGGCCGCCCGGGCGTTGCGGACCGGTGAGACGCGGATCGTCGTCAGGACGTGGTCGCCGTGATGGACGACCGCGCCCGCGTGCCCTTCGCGCTGCTCGGCGTCCTCCTGCTGGTCAGTAGCGCCACGCTGACGGCGACGATCGACCCAGCCCGGCCGCCGACCGACAGCGAGACGGAGGTCGTCGTCGAGCGGGCGACGGCGACGACCCAGACGGCGCTCCGAGAGGCGGTCTCGACGGCGAGTCGGGCGGCCGCTGCAAATCCGGTGATCGAACCGGCAAACACGACCGTCGGGCGCGTCCTCAACGACTCGTCGGCGTTTCGCGACGCGCTCCGACTGCGGATCTACGTGGCCGCACGCGAGCGACTCGCGGACGTGACTGTCCGGCAGGACGACATCACGGGGACCGTCTCGCTGCCGGCAACCGACACCGAGGCACAGCTTCGAGCCGCCAAGCGCCGCGTCGTGATCGAACGCGCCGACGGCAACGGAACTGCGATCCGGGCCACCATCGAGAACGTGACCGTCAGGAGCCGGGTCGACGGCCAGGTCCGATCAGAGACGACGATCTCGCCGACCGTCGTCGTCGCGACACCGGTGCTGGCGGCCCACGAGCGCGTGCAGGCCTACCAGCAGCGACTCGACGCGGGGATCACGAAACCGGGCCTCAGCCAGCGGCTAACGGCGCAGTTGTACGCGCTGGCCTGGACCCGCGGCTACTCACAGTACGGGGGCGCGCCCATCGACAACGTGGTCTCGAACCAGCACGTCGGCGTCGCCACGAACGCGGCGCTGTTACAGATTCAGCGAGCGACCATCGGGCACAGCGATCCCCGCGGTCGCCGGACGCTCTCCGTCGCCACGTTGCGAACGGTGGCGAACGACGCGACGGCCGCGACCGGCCAGCACAGACCGATCTTGCAGGAACTGCTCGGCAAGAAGACGGGTCCGACCGACAGCGAGATTCAGGGAATCGAGCCACCCGAACGGGAGGGGCCGGGCGAGACACGCCGGATCGGGGTCAACGACACCGCCGACGCGGCCTTCCTCGGGATGCTCGACAACGACAGCATCGCGACGGCGGTCGAGTCGGCCTACAGCATCGAGCTACAGGTCCGCAGCAACGTCGAGGGCGACCGCCGCATCGACCCGACGCCGCCGGCCAGTCCGGGCGAGAACTGGACCAAAGTCGGTCAGCGACGCAACGTCACCGAGTGGTCTCGCGACGTGATCCACTCGCCGCCGACGGTCCCCGAGGGCTGGCACGCGTTCGAGACAGATGGCCGGCAGTACGTCCAGCAGGTGACGATCCATCGAACGTGGGAGCGACAGGTCGCGGGTCCGAACGGAACGACTGAAACGGTCCGGCGGACGACGAGCGCCACGACCACGACTCGCGAGAACGTCAGCGTCGTGGTCGTCGGCCGCCACGACCGCACCTCACCCGCGCCCAACCGGTCGGTCAGAACCGCCCACGAGCGCGGGGCGGGCCCGCTCGACGGCCCGAACCTCGCCGGCGCGCGCGACGCGGCGATCGATCAGTTGATGGGCGTTCACGACCAGCGGTCGAAAGTCCTCAAACAGGCCGCACGACGTGAAATCGACGACACGGTCCAGACCGTCGCGCTCGACCGGCCGTCGAACGTTTCCGAGTGGATCTATCGGGACCTGATGACGCTGCGCGAGCGGGTCCGTGACGTACATATCACCGTCGAACAGGGCGGACTCGGGTCGTTCCGCGTCAATCCGCCGGCAGTGCTGGCCGACCGACTCCAGCAGCGCCGGGCCGAACTGCTCGACGCCCCACGGAGCTACGACAGCGCAGCGACGAAAGCCCGGATCGCCGCCCGCGCGATCTACCTGAATCGCGTCGAGCGACGCCTGCGGACCCTCGCCGAGCAGCGCCGCGACCAGAGCGGCGCGTTCGAGGAGTCCATCGAGAACTCGAAGGCGTCGATGACCAACCTCACCGAGGGGCTCGAAGCGCGCGAACGGCCGACGCCCGACCGACAGCCACGGATCAGCGGGGTCGGCGGTGAGCTACGCCTGACCGCCGACGCCGCGCCGGCGTACCTGACGCAGGCCCAACTGACCCACGACCAGATCCCCGCTATCGACGGCCGCTCGTACCCGCTCGCGGCCCGCAACACCAACGTCTTCTCGGTGCCCTACCAGACCGCCGCCGACACCGTCGTCGACGGACTGTTCGGCACGAACGGCGACGTGTCGCTGCAGGCCGCCGCCAACGAACTGAACGCCACGAACAGAACGCTGTCGGGGATCAACGACTCGGTAGTCTTCCGGGACACGTCACAGATGAACGTGAGCACCGAAGAAGCGAGGGCGCTGGAGAAGCGGGCCAGCAAGGTGGGCGAACTTCAGGGGCGACGCCGCGCTCTCAAAGAAGGGGTGGTGGAGTCGACCAATCACCTCATAGAGGGACAGCAGAACGTCCTCGAAGCCCGAGGGATCGGCAGCGACGACGCCCGCTCGTCGATGCTCGTGGACGCGTTCGCCCCGTGGACGACCATCCACAGCCAGGCGCTGGCACTCGTCAACGGCACCGTCACGCGTCGGCTGACGGCCATCGCTGCCCGACGGGCGAACCTCTCGGTGGTCGAACGGGATCGGCTGGCGATCCGGCTGAACGAAACGCTCGAACGGAACATGACCGAGGGACCGGCGCGACCGTCCCTCGATACCGTCAACAAGTCGCGCTCGGCGACGCACAAGGTCGCCCGCCAACTCGCTCGCGACGCGGCTGGGAAGATCGCAGAGCGTGGGACGAAACGGCTGTATCGGGACGCCATGGAACGCTCCTTCAGCGCGATGCCGGCGGGGGTCCCGCTGGCACCGGTGCCCGGCTACTGGTACGCCACGATGAACGTCTGGCACGTCGAGGTCCGCGGGCAGTACGCCCGCTTCGGCGTCCGGGCCTCACAGGGCCGACCGACGACACCCGGCGGCGAGTTCGTCTACGCCCGAGACGGGGATCGGGTCACGCTCGATGTCGACGGCGACGGCACGGGAGAGCGACTGGGTCGGTCGACGAAGGTCGATTTCTACGCCTCCTCGACCATCATGGTCGTCGTCCCGCCGGGCAAGACCGGCGTCGGCGACACGAACGGTGTCATGATCGAGCAGTCGAAGGGGTGGACACGGACCGACGGGGAGTGATACTGACTTGTACGACGACCCAGTAGGACGGGTATGCTCAGAGGCGAGTTCGCGGACGCGGGAGCGCGCACGCCGGAGTCGTTGCAACAGGCCTACGAGACGACATTGATCGAGACAGTCGAAACGGTCGGCGTCGGGACGGTCGTCGACGAGACTGAACTGGATCGGGCGACCGTCGAGGCGCTCGTGGCTGGCGAGTCGCCGACGCTGGAACTCACCGACGCGGCGGCGATCCTCGCACTCGACGAAGACCGCCCGTCGGCCGACGCCATCGCGGCCGAGGCACGCGACATCCTCCTGATGGGGATGACGACCGCCGTACTCGACGTGGAGACGCTGGCTGCCGGGGTCGAGGGCGAACTGGAGCCAAAGGAGATCCAGCAGAAGATCGAAGGCCGATTTCCCATGACTGTCGCCGAGTTCGCGCTGCTCCACCAGTTCATCGAGCAGCGCAAGGGCGACTGATGGAGGTCGCCATCCTCGGGTGTGGCTACGTCGGCCTCGAACTGTGTCGACAGTTGACCGACGCGGGCCACGACGTGGTCGGCGTTCGGCGCTCCGATGACGGTGTAGCCGCCGTCGAAGCCACCGGAGCAAGCGCCGTGCAGGCCGACGTGACCGAGGCCGACTCGCTGGCCGCCGTGCCGGACGCCGACGCGCTCGTGTTCGCCGCGAGTTCCGGCGGGCGCGGGGCCGAGGCCGCTCGACGCGTCTACGTCGATGGGCTCGAAACCGTGATCGAGCAGTTCGGCGGGCGCGACGATGTGCCCGATCGACTGGTCTACACGTCGAGTACGGGCGTCTACGGCGACCACGACGGAGACTGGGTCGACGAGTCGACGCCGCTCGATCCACAGACCGAGAAGACGCGCGTCCTCGCCGAAGCCGAGCGCGTCGCCCTCGAAACGGCCGCCGAACACGGCATCGACGGCACCGTCGCGCGCTACGCCGGGCTGTACGGCCCGGATCGGTACCGTCTGGAGCGGTATCTGGAGGGGCCGGTCACCGAGGGATACCTGAACATGGTCCATCGCGACGACGCCGCCGGTGCAGTGGCGTTCCTGCTGACCGAGGACCTGGCCCGCGACGAGGCCGTTCTCGTCGTCGACGACGAACCGGTCGAGAAGTGGGCCTTCGCCGACTGGCTGGCCGACGAGTGTGGCGTCGCCCAGCCACCCAAACAGACGAAAGCCGAGCGACTCGCCGACGAAGGGCTGTCGGAGACGGCTCGTCGCCGAATTCAGACGAGCAAGCGCTGTTCGAACGACCGACTGCGGGCGCTTGGCTACGAGTTCGTCCATCCGACGTATCGCTCCGGCTATCGAGCGGCCGTCGAAGCGTATCGGGCTGCACACTGACACGATCGGTTGTCCGTGACGGATGTCACCATCTCGGCGTGGCGAATGTCGTGAAAAACAGCCTGGGGAGTAACCGATAGCTCGTCGGGGGGAACCTTCTTATCCAGTGGCAGTGAAAACTGACTTCGTATGCCGCTCTGGCAAGTGGGTGGTCTCCAGCGTGTGGTCGACGCCGTCTCGACGTTCGCGCGCGAATCACCGCTGCTGGCCGCGCTGGTCGTCGTCGGATTGCTGGTCTTCCTCGTCGGTGTTCGGATGGCGATCGGTCGAGTCCGCCGGTTGCCGGGCGAACGCCTGCAGCGGCTGCTGGGTTCGACCGACGAACTGGCGGTGTTGATGCACCCGAACCCGGACCCGGACGCGATGTCGTGTGCGCTCGCGACTGGCAAACTGGCCACGCGGGCCGGCACGGACCCGACACTGTACTATCCCGGACAGATCCGACACCAGGAGAACCGCGCGTTTCAGACCGTTCTCGACCTCGATTTCAACCGTATCGAAACGGCGAGTCAGATCGAAGAAGACGAGGTCGTACTGGTCGATCACAACGAGGCTCGTGGGTTTCCGGGGGCGGAAGGGATCGACCCGCTGGCCGTGATCGACCACCATCCCGGCGGTGGAGAAGGCGGCGATTTCACCGACGTTCGGACCGACTACGGCGCGTGTGCCACCATCTTCGCGGAGTACTTCGAGTCGCTGGACTGGGACCTGATCGACCCCGACGAGGAGGCGACCGTCGACCCCGAGGGCGACTACATCGACCCGGAGATCGCGACGGGGTTACTCTACGGCATCCAGTCCGACACGAAACAGCTCACGAAGGGCTGTTGCTCGGCTGAGTTCGACGCCGCAGAGTACCTCTATGAAGGGATCGACGAGGACATGCTCGACCGGATCGCCAACCCCCAGGTCGACGCCGAAGTGCTGGACGTGAAGGCCCGCGCGATCACGGATCGGGAGATCCGCAACGCCTTCGCCGTCAGTGACGTGGGCGAGATCTCGAACGTCGACGCGATTCCCCAGGCCGCCGACGAACTGCTCCGACTGGAGGGCGTGACCGCGGTCGTCGTGATGGGACGGAAAGGCGACACCCTGCACCTCTCCGGGCGCTCGCGTGACGACCGCGTCCACATGGGCAAAGTGCTCGAAACCGTCGTCGCGGACATCCCGATGGGGTCGGCCGGCGGCCACGCCCGGATGGGCGGCGGACAGCTCTCGATCGACCACATGAACGGGATCGGACCGGGCAGCGGCGTGGCGATGCCCGATTTCAAGGGCCACCTGTTCGACGCGATGGCCGGCGATATCTGACAGCTTTTCCCTGCGGGCGTCCAATCGGGCCTATGGCAACGCAGTCGGCGACGTGGGCCTACCGTGACGACCATGAGGACTTCGCCAGGACCTACTTTCGACGGTTCGGTGACGCCGTCGTCTCCAGCATCGGTATCGGGACCTACCTCGGAGACGCGACCGACGAACAGGACGACCGCTATCGGGAGGCCATCGACGACGCGCTCCGATCGGGGGTCAACGTGATCGACACGGCGATCAACTACCGCCACCAGCGCTCCGAGCGGGTCGTCGGCGACGCCGTCCGCGAGAGCCCCGTCGACCGCGAGGCGGTCCTCGTCGCGACGAAGGGCGGCTTCCTCCCGTTCGACGGCGAGCGGCCCGACGATCCGGCCGCGTGGATCCACTCGGAGTACATCGACACGGGCATCGTCGACCGCAGCGACCTCGTTCGCGGGCAACACTGCATCGCGCCGGCGTTCATCGACGACCAGCTAGATCGGTCGCTCGACAATCTCGGACTCGACACGATCGACCTCTACTACGTCCACAACCCCGAGACACAGCTCGAATCGAACTCGCGGAGCAAGGTGTACGATCAGCTCGAAGCCACGTTCGAGCGCCTGGAGGGGCGGCGCTCTGACGGCGACCTCCGCCACTACGGCGTCGCGACGTGGGAGGCGCTGCGGGTCCCCGAGAGCCACGACAGCTACCTCTCGCTGCCCGAGATCGTCCGGCGAGCGCGGGCGGCGGCCGACGCGGCCGGTAACGACACGACCGGCTTCCGCGGGATCCAGTTGCCCTTCAACGTCTCGATGGCCGACGCGTTCACCGTCGCGGCCCACGAGGGAGCCGACGGCGTCCAGTCGGCGCTGTGGTTCGCCCACGAGGCCGAACTGTCAGTGTTCACGAGTGCGTCGCTCATGCAGGGCCAGCTAACCGCGGGGCTGCCCGACGAGGTCGCGGCGAAACTCGACGGCGAGACCAGCGCCCAGCGAGCGATCAACTTCGCCCGGTCCGCGCCGGGAGTTACCTCGTCGCTGGTCGGGATGGGATCACCGGAACACGTCGTCGAGAACGTCGCCGCCGGCCGTTACGAGCCACTGGGTGCGTCGGCGTTCGACGCCGTCTTCGAATAGCAGTCGAGTGGACTGCCAGCCTACATCTCCTGCCACTCGGTCTCGCAGTCGGGACAGACCCGGACCTTACCGATCTCGTCGGGGTCGTTGCGCGTCGCGAGTTCGGTGTCGCAGTTCGTACAGGCGAGCCGTCCGTAGTTGTCCTTCTCCAGGTCCCCCGAACGCAGTCCCGTCCGTACTGAGTCCATGGAACGTCCTGCAACCGCCGCAGGTAAAAAGGCTCGCGCCGGATCGGAAGGTTTTGATACGTTGACTGACCAATCAGTTAGTGTGTCTCGGCGAACGGTCTTCGGATCGCTGCTCGGACTGGTCTTCCTCATCAATCTCGCCAGAGTCGTCTTCGCACCGCTGTTAGAGCCCCTCGGGGGCGCGCTCGGGGCCAACGACGCGGCGCTTGGCACCATCGCGACGCTGGCGTGGCTCGGGAGCGCCGTCCCGCGGATCCCGACGGGCTATCTGCTGACGCGGATCTCGCGGGCGAAAGTCATCCTCGGCTCGGCCGGTGTGCTGGCGACGGCGGCCGTCGCCACCTCCCTCGCGAACAGCGTTCCAGCGGTGATGGTCGGCGCGTTCCTGATGGGGCTGGCGAGTGGCGCGTACTACATCGCCGCCAATCCACTGGCCAGCGAACTGTTCCCGGACCGGGTCGGGACCGCGATGGGCGTCCACGGCACCGCGGCCCAGTTCGCGGCCGTCGGCGCGCCGACGATCGTCGTCGTCGCGATCGGAATCGGCGACTGGCGGACCGTGTTCCGCGCGATGGCGGTCGCAGCGGTCGTCGCCGGTGTCGGCTTCGCACTCACCGCCCGCCGAACCGAGATGCCCGACGCCGGCAACGAGGACACCGCCTTCCTCGCCGCGGCCCGTCACCAGTGGAAGATCATCGCTGCCGGCGTCGCCATCATCGGCGTCACGGGGCTGGTCTGGCAGGGCGTGTTCAACTTCTACGTGAAGTACGCGCTCGCGAAGGGGCTGACCGAAGCGCAGGGCAACCAGTTGCTGACCGTCGCCTTCGGCGCGGGCGTCCCGGCTTTCTTCGTCTCCGGGCGACTCGCCGACCGGCTCCCCGTGCTCCCGTACCTCCTGTCGATCATAGGCGGGTTCACGCTCTGTGTGTTCGCGACGACGATGCTCCAGGGCTTTCTGGCGCTGGCCGCCCTCACCGCGGTGATGGGCTACGTCATCCACAGCCTCTTTCCGGCCGTCGACACCTACCTGCTGGGCTCGCTGCCCGACCACCACCGCGGGAGCGCCTACGCGGTCTACAGCGGCACGATGATGATTATCCAGGCCTCGGGCAGCACCATCGTCGGCACGCTCTCCTCGGCGGGCTACGGCTTCGAGGCCATCTTCGGCGGGCTGGCGACCGTGCTCGCCGTCGTCCTCGTCGGGCTGGCTGGCCTGTACGTCGACGGTCACTTCCCGACCGGCGCGCGTGCCTAGTCGTTCGTGTTTGCGTTGTCGATGGTTGCGTCGCTTGGCGTATCGACACCTTCAGCGATGACAGTCAGAAGGGGCACTGAAAGCCCTCGGCACGCTCGCTAGCAATTGCGACTGATATCGTGAACAGCCACTGAAAGCCCTCGGCACGCTCGCTAGCAATTGCGACTGATATCGTGAACAGCCACTGAAAGCCCTCGGCACGCTCCGGCGTCCTGAATCGGATATCCTCCCTACGGTCGGATAGAGCCGATGCACGACGCCGGAGCGCACCTCGCCCTTTCGTCCGCCAGGAGAGGTTGCGCTCCCGAGCCATCGCTCACCCTGCTCACGATGACGCCAAGAGGTAGCTGGCCGAACAATCTATGACCTGGTGGATGAAAGGGCGAGGATCGGTCGTGGAATCTGCGCCGGCACTATCCGAGTGTAACGAGGATATCCGGCACAGATTCCACGAGCGGGCCGAGGGCTTTCGCTGCTCGTTCACGGTGGTCGCCACGACCATTGCCGGCAAGCGGGGCGGGGGCTTTCAGGCCGACACGATCACGACGAGCGAGTAACTCACGAGAGCACTGCAAGACGACACGGGAAACACAGCACGACAGTCGGCGCGCCGTAGGCACGCCCCTTTTGCGTTCGGAGCCGAAGGAGTCGGTAATGGAGTACGTGCAGGAGCGGATCGCGACGCTTCACGACTACGGTGGTGCGGCCCCGGACGCGCCGACCGACCGGGCGGCGGTGGTCGTCCCGATGACCGAGCGCGACCACGCCAGTCTCGCGGCCGAGCGCGTCTTCGATCAGCTCGCGGATGTCGACGCCGAGCGCGTGTACGTCGCGTTGCGGGCCAGCGAGGCGCAGGTGGGCGACGTGACGGCGTGGGTCGACGAGTTCGACCTCGACGCCGAGGTGCTGTGGTGTAACGCGCCCCGAATCGACGAGCGATTGCGCGAGCGAGCCCTCCCTGCCGACGCCGGGAAGGGCCGGGACGTGTGGCTCGCACTGGGCGTCGCCGCCCGCCACGACTACGTCGCCGTCCACGACGCCGACGCGACGAACTACACGGCCACCCACGTCCAGAAACTGCTCGCACCGCTGGTAGCGGGCTCCGACTTCGTCAAGGGGTACTACGCCCGCGTCGAGGACGGGCGCCTCTACGGGCGACTCTTTCGGCTGTTCGTCCGACCACTCTTGCGCGCGCTCGACGAGACGACCAACCACGAGGTCGTCGACTACCTGCTCGCCTTCCGCTACGCGCTGGCCGGCGAGTTCGCCGCGACCGGCGACGTGATCCGGTCGCTGCGCGCCCAGCCGGGGTGGGGCCTCGAAATCGGGACGCTCGGTGACGCCTACGACGCCGCCGGGTTCGCCGGCAGCGCACAGGTCGATCTGGGCACCCACGAGCACGACCACCGATCCGTCGGCGGCCCATCGGGGCTTGGCGACATGTGCGAAGAAGTGGGCCAGGCCCTGTTCCGGGTCCTCGCGGATCAGGGCGTGAGGCTGGACTACGACCGACTCCGGGAGCGGTACCGCGAGGCCGCGGACGACCTCGTCGTCCAGTACGCCGCCGACGCCCGCTTCAACGGGCTGGAGTACGACTCGGAGAGCGAACGCCAGCAGGTCACGGAGTACGTCCGCGGCGTGGCCGAACCGGGCGAAGACCGGCGGTTGCCGCCCTGGCGCGACTGCGATCTGGCACCCGAGACGGTGCTGTCGCTCTCGCGGGACGCCATCGACGCCGCGAACGAGTGACGGCACCCGGCTATCGCTCGTCTTCTTCGCTGTCGTCCTCGTCGGGCGCGCCTTCGGTACCCCTGTCGTCCACCACTGGCTCGGCCACGGCCTCGGCGTCCTCCTCGACGACCTTGACCCCCTTCGATGCGAGGTGGCGCATCTGCTGGCGGACGAAGTCCTCCTCCTCGGTGCCACGCGTGGCGAGCAGATACAGCATCGCGTCGCCGACCGGCCGCATCGTCCGCCCGGCCCGCTGTGCGCCCTGTCGTCGCGAACCGCCTAGTCCCGAGGCGACGATGGCGAGTTCGGCGTCGGGGAGGTCGATCCCCTCGTCGCCGACCCGGGAGACGACGAGCGTGTCCCGCTCGTTCCGGCGGAACTCGTCGAACAGCGTCTCGCGGCGGGCGTGGCGCGTCTCGCCGCTGATGAAGGGGGCGTCCAGTTCCGCGGCGATGGCCTCGCCCTGATCGAGATACTCGACGAACACCAGCGCTTTCGCGTGGGGGTGTTCGGTCAGCAGGTGTCGGATCTCGTCGATCTTCGCCGGGTTCGTCGCGGCGGTCTGGCGGCGACCGTGGCCCACGGCCGAGACGTACTCGTTCGCGATGTCGTCGTCGCTCCACGGGACCTGTCGGATCCGGACCTCCGGCTCCTGGACGTAGCCGGCGTCGAACAGTGCCGACCAGTCCGTGCCGATCGGCGGGCCGACGAGCGTGAAGATCTCCTCTTCCTTGTCGTCCTCGCGGACCGGCGTGGCGGTCAGTCCCAGGCGGTGTTTGCTCTGGAGACGAGTCGAGCGTCGGGCCACGTCGGCGGGGATGTGCTGGACCTCGTCGTAGACGATCAGTCCCCAGCGCCGCTCGTCGAACAGCTTCCGGTGACGATCCATCCCCGCCGTTCGATAGGTGGCGATGGTGACCGGGCGGATCGCCTTCTCACCGCCGTGGTACTCCCCGATCTGGGACTCGTCGAGGTCCGTGTGCAAGAGGAGTTCCTCGCGCCACTGGCTCGCGAGCTCTCGGGAGGGGACGAGGATCAGCGTCTCGCCGCCGATGGCGTCGAGGACACCCATCGTTGCGACGGTCTTGCCCGACCCGGGCGGGCCGACGAACACGCCCGACCCCTGCTCCTGAAACCGCTGGACCCAGTCGGCCTGATACTCCCGGAGTGGTAGTTGCAGTTCGACGGAGAGGGCGTCGCCGGTGTCGAGGTCGCGGTCGTCCCGGACCGGGTAGCCCGCCTCGTACAGCGTCCGCTTGAGCTGTGCCGTTTTATCGGCATTGACCCATGACTCCGAATCCGAGATCGGTGCCCGGAGCACGTCGTCGTCGAGTTTCTGGCGGGCGACGTTGCCCATGAGATCGTCGCTCTCAGCGTCGAGGACGGTGTAGCCGTCCTCGTGGGTGACGAGACGGAACTTCCGGGCCCGTTCCCACTGGCTCTGAACCCACTCCTCGAGGTCCGGCGAGCGCTCGCCGAACACCTCCCGCATCGTCGCGAGCAGGTCGTCGAGGGTCTCGTATGGGGCCTGCCACACGTCCTCCTCGCGGATCTCGTAGATCGCGCCGCCCGCACGATTGGTGTCGACGAGGTGGGCGAACTGCGAGAGCTGTGCGCGGGTGAACTGCTCGGCGTGCTCGACGACCACCTCGTGGCGGTCGGGGAAGACGATCACTCGCTCGCGGTCCGTGACAGCGTCGAGATCTGGCGGGTAGTAGACGGCCTCGGCGTCGGTGACGCGCTGGCGTTCGAGTTCCGAGTCGTCGGCCAGTCGCTCCAGCGCCTCGCGGGCGGCGTCGGCTTCGAGTCCGGTCTTGCTGGCCAGTTCCGCCGGCACGAGGTGTGGCTTGCCGACGGCGTCGATGGCGTCGTACACGTCGCCGACGGTGAGGGAATCGTCGTCCGTGGCCTGCTCGGCGTCGTCCCCGGCCGACTCCGCGTCCGTCTCGGCCGGCGGCTCGTCCTCTGTAGTCACTGCCAGTCCGTATCGGCCCGACGAGTAAACGCCTTGCGTCACTCGGCAGTCGTTCAAAACAGCCGCCGGACCGATCCGGGTGAGAGCGACGACCAGCGGAGTTCGAGCAGGAACCACGCCGGGACGGCGAGCGCGAACACCGCGACGGCGGGCAGGTCGTGAACGGTCACCCACCCGGGTGCGACGTAGAGGACGCCGTTGACGACCGGACCGGTGACGAAGGCCACGACCCAGTCGATGCCGGTGGTTCGACCGGACCGATCGGCCGCTGTGTCGGCCAGCGAGCCGTTCCCCAGGGAGGCTTTGCTCCGCCCGGTCGCGCTCTCGTCGCCGGTGCCGAGCCGCTCGGCCTCGTAGGGCGTCTCGACGGCGATCTCCCAGACGATCCGGTCGTGCTCGTCGAGTTCGAGGAGCCTGTCGCCCTGCGAGTCCGTCACGAGCGTGTGGCCGCCGGGGAGCCGGTCGGCGTCGCGGGGCCACCGGAGGTCGTCGTCCTGCCAGCTCCAGCTCCGTCGCCACTCCCCATCCACGCGCTGGTACTCGACGGCGCGGTTGTTCTCGGAGTCGCCGACGACGATCGCGGGACCGCCCCGGTCGGCCGGGATGTAGTCGGGGTTGTGCTGCTCGTAGAGGATGTCGTAGTTGTCCTCGGACCCCAGCGTCCAGTCACGCTGGAGCTCGCCGTCGGGGCTCAGGAACACCACGCGGTCCATGTTCCGGAGGCTCACCATCACGCGGCCGTCGTGGAGCTGCTCCACGTCGTTGACGTGGGTCCAGTCGCCGGGCTGGCCGCCGCTGCCCGAGAAGAGATCCTCCTCGGCGCGCCACTCCCACTCGACCGCGTCCGTGGTCGTGTTCAGTACGAACACGCGGTCCTCGGCGATGTCCGCGACGAGGAGGCGATCCTCGCCCACGCGGTCCACGTCGTGCCAGATGTCCCAGCCCGTCACGGCCGTGTGGACTCGCTCGGTCTCGCCGGTCGTCAGGTTGGTGCGCTCGACGGCGATCTCGGCACAGCCTCCCTCGAAGTCGTCGTCGGTTTGTGCCTGAAGCCGGTCGGGACAGTCCTCGTACCGGCTCCCGGCGACGTACAGCACCGTCCGCGAGCCCGGCGGGTCGGGGTCCACGTCGAAGTAGTTCCCGTACGTGTTGTTGTGATAGAGCACGCGGCCGTCCGGGGCGAACGCGGCGATCGCCGCCCGACCGTCGTTCCCGCCCGGCGGGTCGGTCGTCACGACGGTTACGTTGTCGCGGGTCGGGACGACCTGCTCGCGCTCCGAGAGGGAGGCGTCGCTCTGATTCGCGGCCTCTGCGATGGCGTTCGACGGAGCGTGCGCCCAACTGGACAGGAGCGCTCCGGTGGCGGCCAGCACGGTGACCAGCAGGACCGCACGGAGGGCAGTCCGGCGACTCACACTGCGCATACGTCGGCAAACGAGAACTGATCAAAAGAGGCGTCGATATATCGTCGTGACGTGATCGCTGGGGGGAATCCGCCCGTACCGTCGGCGAGACGGGAACTCTATTAGATAACAGACATGAACCGGGATCACAGCACGCCGTGGGCCTCGATCAGGTCCTCGTAGCAGTCCCGATACTGCTGGCGGACGGCGTCGTGGTCGAAGTCGGCGAGCGAGTCGTCGATGGTCTCGTGGTCGAACGAGCCCGCTTCGACGATGGCGTCGGCCATCTGCTGGGTGCTCGTCACCCGGAAACTTCGCTCGCGGTGTTCGATCAGTTCGTGGGCACTGGAGTGGGCCTGATACTCCACGATGCCGATACAGCCACAGGCCAGCGCCCACAGCAGTTCCGTCGCGAAGTACTCCCGGTAGGCCGTCTGGACGAACACGTGGGCCCCGCGATAGATGCTGATCCGTTCCGCGCGGTCACACGCTCCGACGAACTCAACGCGGTCGTCGATCCGCAGGTCGCTTGCCTGTCGCTCGTAGTCCTCGCGGACGGGCCCGTCGCCGACGATCTTGGCCGACCAGTCCTTCTCGCGCAGTTCGGCCAGCCCCAGCAGGAGGCTCTCGACGTTGGCGCTTTCATCCAGCGGGTGGGCGAAGGCCACGTCGACGGTGTCGGCCGGGTCGGTCTCGCGGATCTGATCCACGTCGATGCTCTCGGGGACGATCCGCGTCCGATCGCTGCTGGCTCCACGTTCCCGGACGGACGTGCGCACCAGTTCCGAGGGCGTGACCACGCAGTCGGGGCTCCGGGCGGCCCGGTCGGCCAGTCGCGCGCCGTCGATGCCCTCGTCGCCGTACCAGTCGACGACGACGGGCGCACGGGTGACGGTCCCGCCGACGCCGGCACCGACGACGCCACAGGGCGGGCGCGGACTGGCGTGGATCACGTCCGGCGGCCGCCGGGCGAGGCGGACGGGGAGGCGGGCGGCGAAGGCGACGGGGTTGGGACTGGCCGTGACGGCGCGGTAGGTGACGCTCTCGGGTTCGAAGGTGCGCTGGTCGCTGTCCCACCAGCGCGCACAGTAGACGGACACGTCGTGGCCCGCGTCGGCGAACTGCTCGGCCACCCGTTCCAGTCGACGGGCCCCCTCCGTGTCTCTGTGTTGTGTCGTCTCCATCGACACGAACGCCACGCGCATACGAGTGGGTCGACGTGCCTCGTGAAAAATCCACGCGTTACGGGGTTGGCCCGACTCGACGCGGGCTCACTCTCGCGTGGCATGGTAACCGATGCCGTTATTATCGAAAAATCGCTAGGTGTTCTCACAATGGATGGCCAGATCGACGACGTGGTCGTCGTTGGGGGCGGCGACATCGGGCTCCTTTCGGCGCTCTCGATCGAGAAGCTGAATCCGGGGATCGACGTGACGGTCGTGGACAACTTCCAGGAGGAAGCCCCACAGGTGGGCAAGAGCACGTTCAAGAAGATCCAGAACATCCTCCACGGGACCCTGGAGATCGACGAGAACCGCTTCATCGGCGAGGTCCGACCGGTGTGGAAGGGGGCTCTGCACTTCCGGGACTGGTGTGACTGCCACGAGTTCCACTATCCCTTCGACCCCGAAGACAAGTACCCCGACTCGGAGACGCCCAACGCCTTAGAACACTACTACTACCACTACGACGAACTGTACGACAGCCCCGACCACCGGACGAAGGGCGAAGCCATCGTCGACAAGGGGAAATCACCGTGGTACTTCGACGAGAACGGCGACCTCGACCGCTACGAGAAGGTCGCCTACCACCTCAACACCCAGCGCTTCGCCGAGTTCCTCCAGACGGTGTGTCAGGAACGGGGCATCGCGCTGATCGACGACGAGATCACGGACGTGGAGACGACCGACAACCACATCGACCGCGTCCACGGCGTCAACGGCAGCTACGAGAGCGACCTGTTCGTCGACGCCACCGGCTTCACCCGCGTGCTGCGGGGGGCACAGGACGCCGAGTTTCGCGACTACGACTTCCCGCTGGACTCGGCGTTCAACGTCCGGATCGAGCGCGACTTGGACGAGATCGAGCCGGCGACGGTCGTCGAGACGGGTGATCACGGCTGGTTCTGGCAGATCGACACCTACGACAACCGCGATCTGGGCTACGTGTTCAGTTCCGGCCACGTCGACGACGAGGCCGCCTTCGAGGAGTTCCGCGAGTACGTCGCCCGGGTCGCGCCCGAGTCGGCCGGCGAGGTCGACATCCAGCGCGAGGACGCGGCCAAGTACGAGTACAGTTCGGGCTACTACGACGAGGCCTGGATCGAGAACTGCGTCGCCATCGGCAACTCACAGGGCTTCGTCGAACCGCTCCAGTCGACCGGGCTGACCGGCAACGCCACCGCCGCGGTCCAGCTGGCGAAGATGCTGTCGATCCACGGCGGGATCGCCGACGAGACGCTCCGAACCGAGTACAACACGTGGGTCCGGCGAGTCTGGGAGTCGATCTACGACTTCATCGCGATCCACTACCGCTACGCGACCGGCGACACCCAGTTCTGGCACGACATCTCGACCAAGGAGTTCAGCCCCCGCGTCGACGAGATCGTCGAGCAGTTCGACCGCGACGGTTTCAGCCGCGAGGTCGTCCCGCTGTCCGAGGAAACAGACCTGATGGAGCTGTCGATCTTCTTCCTGCCCGATTTCTACACGATGATGCGCAACCTCGGGGCCGACTCCGTCTTCTACGAGATGAACGACTTCGAGGTGGGCGACGAGGTCGTGCGCGAACGCGATCGGTTCTACCGCCAGATCGACGCCCAGGTCGAGGAGCATCTGACGACCAAGGAACTGTATCAGGGCGTCCTGCAGTTCTGATCGGCCACCTTCCCGTCGGTCACAAGACATTTACTCCTCCTCCGGGGCCACTCCCGTATGGCCCCCCGCACGCCCCTCCTCCGCCCGGACCGGTACTTCGCGCAGCGCGACCCGAACCTGGCTCGCGGCCTCGCCGTTGCCGGGCTCGTGACGGTGGCCGCCCTCGCCCTCGTCGCCGCGCTGGGCGCGGTGTTCACCGGAAAGATCGACGGCACCGTCATGGTCGACAACCCGAACCGGCCGCCCGAGGCGTTCTGCGAGAACGGGATGAACGACACCTTCTCCGAGATGAACACCTCCTTCGACTGTAGCGGTCCCGCCGAGATCGAGCGGGACATCGACCCGATCATCAACGAGGCGCTCGGACAGTTCTACGGCATCATGGCCATCGGGATGCCCGTCGTCCTGCTCGTCGGGGCCGTCCTGCTCCACGTCGGCACCGCGCTGGCCGACGCCGACGGGTCGTTCGGCGAGACGCTCACCGTGACCGCCTGGGGGCTTGCCCCGTCGCTGGTGACGATACCGCTGGGCGTGGCGGCGCTGTGGTTCCTGATGGACCCGGTGACGGTGACGTCCGGCACCGACCCCGCCGCCCTCCAGTCGACGATCCTGAACAGCATCGACCCGTGGATCCCCGCCGCGCTGGCGCTCAATCTGGCCACCTCGATATGGGGCGTCGCCATCTGGACGTTCGGCCTGGAACGAGGCCGATCTGTCTCACGGAGTGCGGCCGCCACCGTGGCCATCGCCGTGATGGGGCTGTTCGTCCTGATCGGACTGGCCTGACGCCGACGACGCTTTCGAGGACTGTCCCACTTCGTTCGAGGGAGTCCGACAGCCCACCGCTCGCGATTCCGTCCGGTCGACACAGCTCAGACCGTGAGACAGCCGATACCTGGTGGATGAAAGGGCGAGGTCCGGTGGCGGGATCTGCGGCGGCCCTATCCGAGTGAAACGAGGATATCCGGCACAGATCCCGCGAGCGGGCCGAGGGCTTTCATACGGACAGTTGTAGTTCTTTACCGGATCGACCGCATGCAGTCGTGCGGTCGACCGGGAAAAACGTCTACAACTGTCCGTATCAGTGCTGGATCGACTCGCCGCTGTCTCACAGGAAACACCACGCTCTATCGTTACCTAGCGCCAAACCGTTATACTCGCCGGCGGCTTCCCTCCCCACGTGTACGACCTCGAACGGTATCTCAACGTCAGAACGGCGACCGGGGCGACGCTGGGTCCCGACGGGCAGGTCGCGTTTCGGATGAACACGACCGGCACCTTCCAGGTGTGGACCGTCGACGAGCCCGGCGGCTGGCCAGAGCAGCGCACCTTTTACGAGGACTCTGTCTCCTTTGCCTCCTACTCGCCGGCACGCTCCGAGCTGATCTTCGGCAAGGACGAGGGCGGCGACGAGCGGATGCAACTGTTCAGGCTCGACGAGGACGGCCACGTCGTCGCCCTGACTGACCAGCCCGACGCCAAGCACAGGTGGGGCGGCTGGAGTCACGACGGCGAGCGCTTCGCCTTCGCGTCGAACCGCCGAGACGAGGAAGTCTTCGACATCTACGTGCAGGGCCGGGACGACGACGAGGCCGAACTGCTCTACGAGGGCGACGGCTGGCTCTCGGTGGGCGGGTGGTCGCCCGACGACGAGCGCCTGCTGGTCAGCGAGGCCCACTCGAACGTCGATCAGGACCTCTACGTGCTGGACATCGAGTCGGGCGAACTCGACCACCTCACGCCCCACGACGGCGACGTGCGCTACAGCAGCGCCCAGTGGGCACCCGACGGCGAAGGGCTGTATCTCGTCACCGACGACGGCGCGGACCTGCTGTGGCTCGCCCGCCTCGACCTCGACGGGACGATGCACGAGGTCGTGGCCGACGACGAGTGGAACGTCGACGGTGTGTCGGTGAGTCACGCGACCGTCGGGACCGACGACAGCGGCACCGACGACGGTGGCCCACCACGACTGGCCTACTCCCGGAACGTCGACGGCTACACCGAACTGACCGTCGGCGAGTTGACCGACGAGACCACCGTCGAGGCGTTCCCGACGCCGGACCTGCCCGGCGGCCTCGCCGGTGGCGTCTCGTGGGGCCCCAAAGCCGAGGCGTTCGCGGTGACGGTGACCGGCCGGACGGTGAACACGAACGTCTACCTCGTCGAGACCGAGACCGGCGATGCCACGCGGTGGACCCACGCTGCCACCGCCGGTATCCCCGAGTCGACCTTCGTCGCGCCCGACCTCGTCCACGTCGAGAGCTTCGACGGTCGCGAGATTCCGGGCTTCTTCTCGCTGCCGCCCGAGAGCGCGCGCGACGAGGAGGGCGTGCCGGTCATCGTCGACATCCACGGTGGTCCCGAGAGCCAGCGCCGCCCCTCCTTCTCGGGACTCACACAGTACTTCCTCTCGCGTGGCTACGCCGTCTTCGAGCCCAACGTCCGCGGATCGACGGGCTACGGGACCGAGTACATGGAACTGGACAACGTCGAAAAGCGGATGGACAGCGTCCGCGACCTGCGGGCCGGCGTCGACTGGCTGCAGTCTCATCCCGCGGTCGACCCGGACCGACTCGTGGCGATGGGCGGCTCTTACGGCGGATTCATGGTGCTCGCGGCGCTGACGGAGTACCCCGACCTGTGGGCCGCGGGCGTCGACGTGGTCGGTATCGCCAACTTCGTCACGTTCCTCGAAAACACCGGCTCGTGGCGGCGCGCGCTGCGGGAAGCCGAGTACGGGTCGCTCGACGAGGACCGCGAGTTCCTCGAATCGGTCTCGCCGATCAACAGGGCCGACCGGATCGACGCGCCACTGTTCGTCCTCCACGGCGAGAACGACCCGCGTGTCCCGGTCGGCGAGGCCGAACAGATCGCCGCCGAGGTCGAACGACAGGGGCTGCCGGTCGAACTGCTGACCTTCGACGACGAGGGCCACGGCATCAGCAAGCGCGAGAACCGCATCGAGGCCTACACGCGCGTCGTCGACTTCCTCGACGAGCACGTCTGAGACGGACGGTTGTCGTTGCGTACCGGTGAGCGTCTACCCTATGGCGACGCTCACGGGTAAAACGCTACAACCGTCCGTATGACCGGCCGCCGATCGGACCTGCCACACCTTTCTCGAAACGTGAAACGACTGGCTGCTTTTATTGGGCCGGCCCACAAGGACCTGGTATGGACACGGTCGGTGGGTCTCGGGAGGTGATCGGTGACGGGATCGAACTGCTACAGGAGCACCACGGCCCGTTCCCGGTCAACCAGACGACGCTCAGTCTCTCGCCGGAGGCGTACCACGACGCGGTCAAGCGCGCGACGGACGGCGTCGCCGACGTGTACATTCGCGTCCACAACGACGACGGCGAGGTGCTCCACGTCGAGACGGACGGACGGCGACGCGTTCCGCGATGTGTCGGCGAGAGCGCGAAGCCGCTGGCCGACCGCGCCTGCCGTGCCGTCCAAGAGGCGACGGGGATCGACTGCGTGATCGACGAGATCGTTCGGGTGACGATCGCGGGCGTCAGGAACGCCGAGGACCCGGAGGCCGAGACGGTGTATCGATTGCTCGTGCTCTTCGACGCCGCACACGACAGCGGCCAGACACAGAACGGCGTCTGGCAGACCGACTCCGAGATTCCCGAGTTCGTCTAGGGGCGGTCAGGGCTGGATTTTCGACTTTGGGCTCCTCTACAGCATCGCACTTGGTTACTGTTACGTCGGTCTGCTAGTTGCTCAGGTGTTTTGGGCTCTTTTGGGCTGGAATAAAGCCGTTTGTGTGACTGTGAGAGTGACTGACAACTGAACACCCTCGGCCCGCTCGACGGTGTCTGTGACGGATATTCTCCCTTCCGGTCGAATAGAGCCGACACAGACACCGCGAGACGCACCTCGCCCGTTCATTCCACCAGGACAGCACGGCACCGCAGCCACACGCCTCCCCAACCGATTCGCTCACTCGCTGTCGCTCGTTCACTCATCCCTCGCACAGTTTCGTCGCGGCACGGAGGCCGCGACAGCGCGCGCCACCGCTATTTGGTCAGTGTTTCAGTTGTACTGACCACTCTGATGCATCCGGGCGACCGAGCGGTCCGAAGGACCCGGCAGGTCGCCCGGTTCACTCGACCGAGTGTAGCGAGGTCGACCCTTTTTCGCCCACGTTTTTCGACAAGTAGTGCGGGACCGGAGGTCCCGCATACCATGCGAACGGGCGCAAAGCGCCCGTGAGCAGACGGTGAGCGCTACGCGCTCACCCGCAGTCGAAAAAGGTGGTTCTATATCACACCAGTCACCGTCGCCGCTTCGCGGGCGGCCGGTTCACTCATGCCGTCGCCCAGGATCGTGTAGCGGTCACGGATCTCGTGGGCGGTCGTCAGCGCCTCCAGCACGGTGTCGTCGTCGATCCCGAGTTCGTCGGCAGTCGTGGGCGCGCCGATGGAGGCGAGCGCGTCGCGCACGTCGATCCACTGGCCTTTCGCGCCGCTGTGGAGGTACTCCGTCATGATCGAGCCGACGCCGACCTGGTGGCCGTGCAGGGCCGCGTCGGGGGCGATGCGGTCGAGCTGATGAGAGAAGAGGTGTTCTGCGCCCGACGCGGGCCGCGAGGAGTCCGCGATGGACATGGCGACGCCCGAGGAGACCAGCGCCTTGACCACGATCCAGGCCGATTCTTCCAGTCCCTGCTTGATAGACCCGGCGTTCTCGACGAGCATCTCGGCGGTCATCCGGGCGAGTTCGCCGGCGTACTCCGAGTACTCGACGTTTTTCAGTCGGTGGGCCAGTTGCCAGTCGCGGACGGCGGTGTAGTTCGAGATGATGTCCGCACAGCCCGCGGTGGTCAGTCGCCACGGGGCTTCGGCGAGGATCTCCGTGTCGGCGACGACCGCCAGCGGCGGTTCGGAGGCGACGCTGTGGCGGGTGTCGCCCTCGGGGACCGAGCCCCGACCGGAGACGATGCCGTCGTGGCTCGCGGCGGTCGGAACCGAGACGAAGCCAAGGCCGAGGTCGTCGGCGGCCATCTTCGCGATGTCGATGGCCTTGCCGCCGCCGACGCCGAGCAGGAAGCCGGCGTCGACTTCCTCGGCGGTCTCGATCACCGACTCGACCGCGCCGAAGCTTGCCTCCTCGACGATCACTTCGGCCGGATCGGCACCCGCCTCCTCGAACTGCGCGACGACGCGCTCGCCGGCCACCGAGTATGGTGTCGGGCTGGCGACGATCAGGGGCCGCCCCGAGAGGTGGATGTCCTCGACCGCCGCGACAGTCTGGTCGAGGACGCCGTGGCCCACCACCACGTTGTGCGGGAGCCTGATCCAGCTCGTTTTGTCGAACATGCTCGTGGGTGGTCGGGCAGGGGGGAAAACACTTGCCGTGGTCGACGCCGGTGTCGGGAGTGCGTGCCCGCCGGTAGCCAGCCGGTTCCAAACTGGTAAGCAGTTCATAACAAACGGGTAGCGTGTGGAGAGTCAGGACGCAATGTCCTGTGTTAACTGCGACACCGAGGATCGGGCGTACACGCTCAGGGCTCACGTGGTCGACTCAGAATCGGACGTGGACCTGGCGTTCTGCTCGACGGACTGTCTCGAACAGTGGGTGTGAACGTGATCTCAACACTGTCGCGTCGCCCATCGGCCCAACGCCGGTGGCTCCCCAGCGTGTGAACAGCTGCCCGTGACCACAGAGAACCGCGCTGTCATTGTTCCCGGACATACATCCGTTACAAATAATTATTAATCACACCCTCGTCCGTGTGATTTGATGGCAGATAATTCAGACGATGAATCGGTGGGGGCGAGCCCGAACACGTCGCGACGCACGTTCCTGAAAGCGACCGGCGCGGCGACGGGCGCAGCGGCGGTGGGCAGTGGGGCCAACAGCGCCGTGGCACAGTCCAACGGCGTCGACATCAAGGGGCTGATCGCTGACATGACGCTCGAACAGAAGGTGGGGCAGATGACGAAGGTGGCGCTGGGGACGTTTGATCCGTCGGCGAGCACGCCCGAGTCGGCTCCCAGCGTCGCCACCATCGGCGAGTACTTTTCCGACCTGGAGGTCGGTGCCGTCCTGACCGGCGGCGCGAGTCCACCGTCGTTCGATCCGGAGACGGTCGCCGACGGCATCGAGACGATTCAGGAGTACGCAGTCGAGAACAGCAGCCACGGCGTCCCGTTGCTGTGGGGTGCCGACGCGGTCCACGGCAACGACCTCGTCGCCGGGGCGACGGTGCTGCCCCAGCGGATCAACATGGGTGCGACCCGCGATATCGAACTGATCGAGACGGCGGAGCGACACACCGGCCAATCGGTGGCGGGAGTCGGCTGGAACTGGAACTACGCCCCGACGACGGACCTCCAGCGAGACCCACGTTGGAGTCGGTTTTACGAGGGCGTCAGCGAGTCACCGAAGTTGCTCGGCGAGGTGTCGAAAGCGCGCATCCGTGGCTTCCAGTCACAAGACGGCTGTTGCTCGTGTCTGAAACACTTCGGCGCGTACTCGGTTCCCGACACGGGGAACGACCGCGGGGCCGCCACCACGTCGCTGCGGGACCTCCGCCAGCAACTGCTCCCGCCCTACCGGATGGCGCTGGACGAAGAGCCGGCGACAGTCATGCTCAACAGCGGATCGGTCAACGGCGTCCCGGCCCACGCATCCGACTGGCTCGTCGGCCGAATGCTGCGGGATCGCTACGGCTTCGACGGCGTCGTCACGACCGACTACAACGACTTCCGGCGTGTCGCCTCGAACAACGGGCTCGTGCCCGAGACGGAGGCCGGCTACCGACGGGCGATCGAACTCGGGATCAACGCCGGTATCGACATGTACATGATCGGGAACGGCTCGACCCCGCTGGGTCCCGGGCTGTTTATCGACCTGCTCGTCGGCCTCGTCGAGGACGGCGAAGTGCCGGAATCGCGCATCGACGAGTCGGTAGGGCGCATCCTCGAACTGAAGGTCGATCTGGGTCTGTTCGAGGACCCGATGCCCGCGCGGGACACGAGCCACGTCGGCGGCGGGCAGGACGCCTCGAAGGAGTTGGCCCGCGAGTCGATGGTCCTGCTGAAAAACGACGCGCCGAGCGGGGGCAGTGAGCCGGCACTGCCGCTGTCGGGCGACGAATCGGTGCTGCTGGCCGGGCCGGGGACCGACACCTACTCCGGGGCCGACAGCCGGTTCCTGCTGCAACACGGGGGCTGGACGCTGGGATGGCAGGGCGTCCAGGATGGATACCCCTCGCCCGACGGTCCGCGCCCGCGCCAGACCACGATCAGCGAGGCGCTGTCGAACAGGTTTGGGGCGAGCAACGTCACGGACGTGCGCACGGACTTTACGGCCGACCCGTACAACCCCGACACTTCCGATCCGAACGGTAGCTTCGAGATGACCGACGCACAGGAGTCGACGATCAGAAGCGAGGCCGCCAGCGCGGACGCGGTCGTGGTGGTCCTCGGCGAGGGCCCCCACAACGAAGGGTTCGGTGACCGTGACTACCTCCACCTCGACCCGGCCCAGCAGGCGATGGTCACGGCGGTCCGTGAGGCAGTCAGCGCCGGGACGCCCGTCGTCGGCGTCGTCCTCGCGGGGAGTCCGCGAGGTACCGCCGAGACGTTCGACCGGCTCGACGCCGTCGTCTTCGCCGGCCAGCCCGGCTCCGACGCCGGGACCGCCGTCGCCGAGACGCTCGTCGGCGACTATTCGCCTTCCGGGCGGCTCGCTTTCCAGTGGCCCCAGTCGGTCGGCAGGGTCCCCAACCATCATAACGCAAAGGAACCGCTGGATCAACACGAGCCGCTGTATTCGATCGGGCACGGGCTGTCCTACACCGACTTCGAGTACAGCGACGTCTCGCTGTCGTCGGCCAGCGTCGCCGATCCGGCAGCCACGGAGACGGTCACGCTCAGTGTGGACGTGACCAACACCGGCGACGTGGCCGGCGACCACGTCCTCGACGTGTTCAACACCGAAGCCTTCGGCGAGGTGATGCACCCGGCACAGCGCCTCGTCGGGTTCACGCGGCTGGACGACATGAGCGCGGGCGAGACTCGGACCGCCGAAATCGAGATCGATCTCGCGGCGCTGGAAGTCGTCCCCGGCGATATTCTGGGCGTCCAGCCCAAGGTCGTCGAGGGGATCGACTACGAACTGACCGTCGGGCCGAGCGGACCGTCGACGACGCTGACCGTCGAGGAGACGGCGAGTGTCACCGACCCGGACCCGGTGCCGGGACAGTCAGGCACCAGCCCCGATGGTGACGTGTCCGGGCGCTCACCGACCGACAGTGACGGGCCCCGGCGTTCGTCACGTGGCACACCGACCAGCGAGTCTGGACCGGGCTTTACCGCCACTGGAACCGCCATCGCGGGGCTCCTCGGGATCGAGTTCGGCCGCCGACGGTCGTCGGGGAGCGACGACACCGGCCCCGGCCAGGACGACAGTACTCGGCAAGCACCCGACGATTCGAGTTAGCTCGTCAGCGACTCGATGAGTTCGCTTTCTCGCTCCCGGTCGGGGCCTTCGGTCCGACCGGTGCGATCGCTCTCCCGGTGTTCGGCGACGGTCCGGGCCAGTGCTTCCTCGTGTGGCGTCGACGACCAACCAAGCGAGCGGAGTTTCGCCGTACTCAGCAGGTGGGGCGAATCGCGGTAGATCGGGAACTCGTCGGCCGTCAGTCCGCCACGGCGCAGTTCGCGCTCGCTGGCTCCGACCCGTCGAACCTCGGTGTCGCAGGCGTCGGCGAGCAACTCGATCCACTGTCCCAGCGTCGGCGCGTCCTCGTCGCCGACGTTGTAGGCCTCCCCGGCGTCGCCGGACTCGGCGACGATCCGCAGGGCACTGGCCACGTCCTCGACGTAGACCATCTGCCAGAGCGAGAGCCCGTCACTGGGGACGACGACGGAGTCGTGGTTGTCGACACGGTCGATCCAGTAATCGAAGCGCTCGGTGTAGTCGTGGGGACCGTAGACGACGGTCGGCCGGACGCTCATCGCGCGCACGCCACGGTCGGCCGCAGCGAACACCGCGCGGTCGCCCTCGGCCTTGCGCGCGCCGTAGGTCGCCGCGCTGTCGGTCGTCGCCTGCTCGGGCGTGCAGTCACAGAGCGGCGTGTCGCCCTCGCGCTTTGGGACCTGTTCGACGCCGTAGGATGCCCCACTGGAGACGTAGACGTAGGCCTCGGTGTCGGCGAACACCTCGGTGGCCACGCGCACGTCCTCCGGGAAGTACGCCACGCAGTCGATCACGGCGTCGGGGTCGACGTGATCCCGGACCGCTTCGAGGTCGCCCCGGTCGCGTCGGTCTGCTTCGACGTGTGTCACTGCCGGGTCGTCGGCGAAGGGGTTCGCGTGGTTCCCACGATTACAGATCGTCACATCGTAGCCGTGCTCGCGGAACTCCTCGACGACCGCCCGGCCGATGAAACGTGTCCCGCCGATAACGAGGACTGTGTTCATACCGGTGGTGTCGAGTGGCGACGGGAAAACGATTGGTCCTACAGGTACTGCCGGAGGAGTTCGCCGTCGTGGAGCGCTTCGGGCGGTGTCTCGAACCATCGTGCGGCACGGATCTCACTCGGTGTCTCGCCGAGGTCGTCGGCATCGAGTATCTCGCCGTCAGCACGCGCGTCGTAGACGACGTACTCGGCGGTGAAGGCCTCGGTGCCGTCATTCTCGTCGACGTAGGACTGCTCGAAGACGACGAGTGGCGCAACGATCTCGACGTCGAGCGCCGTCTCCTCGCGGACCTCTCGCCGTGTCGTGTTGGCCAGAGACTCGTCTCGCTCGACGGCACCGCCCGGAAGGACCCACCCGTCCGACCACTCGTTCTTGACGAACGCGATCCGGCCATCTCGATCGCGAACGCGTGCCGCTGCTGTCTGGCCAGTGCCGTCGATGGCCCACTCACGCATCGACGACAGTGTCGGGGCCGGGAGCCGGATCGTCTGGGACTCGCGTGGTGCGTCGGGCGTGGTTCGGTCGAGTGTCATCCGTCAGTGAGCGACAGTACCTCGAGTTCGTCCTCGGGAATCGGATTCGTGTATTCGACTGCTTCGTCCGCACACAGGTCCTCGAAGTCGGTATCGGTCGTCACGAGATAATCGGCACCGTGTTCCCGTGCCAGCGCCACGATGAACGAATCGTACACGTCGTGGTTCCGTGCTGCGCTGATCTCGTAGGCGTCGAGTATCGCCCCGTCGCTGGCCCCGACGAGTCGGGCCGGGCTCTGGACGAGGGATTGCACGGCGTTGCGGGCGTCGGTCTCACTGACGCCGAACTGGGATGTCATGATGTACTGAGCGCGAAACGGGTAGTAGTCGAAGACCAGCAACACGTTTGGCCCGTCGAGCGCGTCACGGAGCCACGGCCAGACGTACTCGTGGGCAGGGTGGTCCTCCGTCAGTCCGATCGCCAGCACGTTCACGTCGGTGAGAATCTTGACGCCGCGCGGGATCGTCTCGCCCATCGGTCAGGAGTCGTCCTCGTCTCTCGGACCGAACAGTGACGAACCCGCGTCGGTCGGTGTCGACGCTTCCCACTGTTCCCGGCCCGTACTCGCGGTCTCGATCCGCGAACTCGGCGCGGGATCGACCGTCAGCACCGATCCCGAGAGCCACGCGGGAACGTCCGATCCGGGTTCGATTCCCAGCCGATCGCGAACGCTTTTCGGAATCGTGACGCGGCCCCGGTCGTCGACGTGCAGTGAAACTCGTTCTCCCCGCGAGTCGTGCTCGTCGTCGGATGCAGCCTCTCCCATTCTGATATCTCTATTACCCACTTGTCGGCACGAGCGAATAAGTGTTGCGCGAGACTACCGAGCTTCGAGAAACGAACCGCGGCGATCGGTGTCTCATACGGACGGTTGTCGGCGTTTACCCAGTCAACCGCACGCAGTCGTGCGGTCGATCTGGTAAAGACAGACAACGTTCCGTATCAGTCGTCGCTCGTCGCGATGCCGCCCTCGGCCGCGCCGGCGTCGGGCGTGGCGGAGGCGGGCGGTTCGTTGCGCACGTCGTCGCGCTCGCGCTCGTCGATGACCTCGGCGTAGGCGTCGGGCATGATCTTCACGAAGTCCTCCAGGGCCGCGTCCCACGAGTCGAGCAGTTCGGCCGCGCGCGCCGAGTCCGTGTAGGCTGCGTGGTTCTCGACCAGTCGGGTGATCATCTGCTCGTCCTTACCCTCCAGAGAGCGGGACACCGAGACCATCTCGGTGTTGACCTTGCTCTCGAAGTCGCCGTCCGGGTCGTAGACGTAGGCGACGCCGCCGGACATCCCGGCCGCGAAGTTCTTCCCCGTGTCGCCCAGGACGACGATCGAACCGCCGGTCATGTACTCACAGCCGTGGTCGCCGACGCCCTCGACGACGCCCTTGACCCCGGAGTTGCGGACGGCGAAGCGCTCGCCGGCCATCCCGTTGATGTACACCTCGCCCTGGGTCGCGCCGTACAGCGCGACGTTGCCGACGACGATGTTCTCGCGGGGATCGAAGGTCGCTGTCTCGGGTGTCGTGACGATCAGTTTCCCGCCGGAGAGGCCCTTGCCGACGTAGTCGTTGGCGGTGCCGTCCAGTTCCATGGTGACGCCCTGCTGGAGGAAGGCACCGAACGACTGGCCGGCGGTGCCGTCGAGGTCGACGCGGATTGTGTCGTCGGCCAGCCCGGCCTTGCCGTACTGCTGGCTGATCCGGTTCGACAGCGTCGCACCGACCGCGCGGTGGAGGTTGTCGACGTCCGTCTCGATAGCGACCGGCTCCTTGTTTTCGAGGGCCGGCTCGGCGGCCTCGATGAGGTCCCAGTCCAGCGCCTCGTCGATGTCGTGGTCCTGCTCGCGGGTCTTGATGCGCTGGTCGCCCGCGGGCTCGGCGATGACGCCCGAGAGGTCGAGTTTCTTGGCCTTCTCGTTCTCGATGTCGTCGCGCTGCTGGAGCACTTCGGCACGCCCGACCATCTCGTCGACCGTCTCGAAGCCCAGTTCGGCCATGATCTCGCGCAGTTCCTGCGCGATGAAGGTCATGTAGTTGACGACGTGCTGGGGCTCGCCGGGGAACCGTTCGCGCAGTTTCTCGTTCTGCGTGGCGATGCCGACCGGACAGGTGTTCTCGTGGCACTGTCGGGCCATCACACAGCCCGAAGTGACCATCGAGGCGGTCCCGAAGATGTAGCCCTCGGAGCCCAGCAGAGCGGCGACGGCCACGTCGCGACCGGTCTTCATGCCGCCGTCGGAGGTCACCTTGATCCGGTCGCGCAGGCCCGTCGCGGCGAGCATCTGGTTGGCCTCGGCCAGGCCGAGTTCCCACGGGAGGCCGGCGTTCTTGATCGACGTTTTCGGCGATGCACCGGTGCCCCCGGAGTGACCCGAGATGTGGACCGTGTCGGCGTTTGCCTTCGCGACGCCGGCGGCGATGGTGCCGATGCCGTCCTCGGCGACCAGTTTGACGTTGATGTCGGCACTGGGGTTACTCGCTTTGAGGTCGTGGATCAGCTGTTTGAGGTCCTCGATGGAGTAGATGTCGTGCAGCGGCGGCGGCGAGATGAGGCCGACGCCCGGCGTCGCGTAGCGGACGTGGGCGATCATCTCGTTGACCTTCTTGCCGGGCAGGTGGCCACCTTCGCCGGGCTTGGAGCCCTGTGCCATCTTGATCTGGAGTTCGTCGGCGGCCGCGAGGTAGTCGCTCGTGACGCCGAAGCGACCGGAGGCGACCTGCTTGGTCGTACACTCTTTCTCCGTACCGAATCGTTCGGGTGGTTCGCCGCCCTCGCCGGTGTTGGCGTTGGCACCGATGCGGTTCATCGCGATGGCGTTGTTCTCGTGCATCTCGGGGGCGAGGCTGCCGAGACTCATCGCGGCCGTCTCGAAGCGCTGGACGATCTCAGAGACCGGTTCCACGTCCTCGATCGGAATCGACTCGCGGGCCTCCTCGTCGAATTCGAGCAGTCCGCGCAGCGTCTGGAGGTTCTGCTGCTGGTCGTTGATCTCCTGAGCGAACTCCTGATAGGTCTCGTAGTCGCCCATGCGGACCGCCTGCTGGAGCTTGCCGACCGTGCTGGGGTTCCACTGGTGGTGGATGCCGTTCGAGCGGAACTCGTACTCGCCCTGGCGGGGCATCTCCGGGTCCTCCTCGCTCCAGGCCACGTCGTGGCGCTTGGTGAGGTCGTCCTCGATCTCGTCGATGCCGATCCCCTCCGTGCGGCAGGTCGTCCCCTCGAAGTACTCGGCGATGAAATCAGAGGCGAGGCCGACGGCCTCGAAGATCTGGGCACCCTGATAGGACTCGACGGTGGAGATACCCATCTTGGCCATCGTCTTCAGCAGGCCGTCCTCGACGGCCGTGATGTAGGCACCGATGGCTGCTTCGAGGTCCGCGCCGTCCGGCCCGGCCACGAGGTCGTCGATGGTCTGGTAGGCCAGGTAGGGGTTGACAGCGCCGGCACCGTAGCCGATCAGCGTCGCGAAGTGATGGACCGCACGCGGGTCGCCCGATTCGAGGACGAGTCCGACGTGGTTGCGCAGGCCGTTGCGCACGAGGTGGTGGTGGATACCACCGACGGCGAGCAGGCTCGGGATCGGCACTCGATCCTCGCCGGCCGCCCGGTCGGAGAGGACGATGATGTCCGTCTCCTCTGCGATATCGGTCGCCTCGGCGCGCACCTCCTCGATGGCCTCGCGGAGGTCGTCGCCCTTCTCGTAGGTGATGTCGAGGACGGCGGACTCCATGCCGTTCTCGTCCAGATCCTTGATCGCCGTCGTCTCCTCGTCGGTGAGGATCGGCGAGTCCAGCACGAGCTGGCGGGCGTGGTCCTGGGTCTCGCTGAGGAGATTGCGCTGGTAGCCCAGTCGCGACTCCAAGGACGTGACCAGTTCCTCGCGGATGTAGTCCAGCGGCGGGTTCGTCACCTGCGCGAACAGCTGTTTGAAGTAGGTAAAGAGTGGGCGGTTGAACTGCGAGAGCACCGACAGCGGCGTGTCGTCACCCATCGAGCCGACGGGGTCCTTGCCCTTCTCGGCCATGGGCTGGAGCAGGTGGTCGACCTCGTCGTAGGTGTAGCCGTACATCGCCTGCTGGCTGCGCAGCGCCTCGATATCGCCCATCGGGGCGTCTGATTCACGGGGTGCGATGTCCGCGAGATCGACCTGTTCTTGGGCGACCCACTCGCCGTACTTGTCGTCACTGATCGACTCGAAGACCTCGGCGTCGGGGATGACGCGGCCTTCCTCGGGGTCGGCGAGGAAACACTGGCCGGGCTGGAGGCGACCGCGCTCCGCGATCTCGTCGGCGGTGTGGTCCAGCGCACCGACCTCCGAGGACATCACGAGCGTGTTGTCCTTCAGCACGTCGTAACGACACGGACGGAGGCCGTTCCGGTCCAGGACCGCGCCGACACGGTCGCCGTCGGTCGCGGCGACGAGCGCGGGCCCGTCCCACGGTTCGACCAGCGAGGCGTGGTAGTCGTAGAAGTCACGGCGGTCGCCGGACACGTCGTTCATCTCGCCGCGCCACGCCTCGGGAATGAGCATCCGAAGTGCGTGCGGGAGATCGCGGCCGTCCTGCAGGAGGAGTTCGAGCGCGTTGTCGACGCTCGCGGTGTCTGACTGCTCGGGGTCGTCGATGATCGGCTTGACTTTCTCGATATCGTCGCCGAAGACATCGCTCTGGATGTCCGTCTCGCGGGCACGCATCCAGTTGATGTTGCCCTGAATGGTGTTGAACTCGCCGTTGTGGATGATGTTCCGGTAGGGATGGGCGAGGTGCCACGCGCCCAGCGTGTTCGTCGAGAAGCGTGCATGGACGAGCGCGAACGTTGAGTGCAGGCGCTCGTCGGTGAGTTCCGGGAAGTATCCGGGAAGTTGCTCGGCCTTCAGCAGGCCCTTGTAGACGATCGTCTCGCGGTCCAGCGAGCAGACGTAGAAGCGCTCGTGGCCCTCGGGTTCGGCCTCCTCGATGTGGTTTTCGAGGACGCGCCGGCCGACGTAGAGCTGTCGGTCGAAGTCGTCGCCGGTCTCGTCGGACGTGACGACGACCTGCACGATTTCGGGCTCGGATTCTACTGCGGTCGCGCCCAGATCCTCGTTGTCCGTCGGCACCGAGCGCCACGCCAGCACGTCGAGTCCCTCCTCGGCCAGCGTCGTCTCGACGAGGTCTTTCAGACCGGCGGCCGCGTCCTCGTCCTGTGGGAGAAAGAGCGTCCCGACGGCGTACTTGCCGGGGGCAGGGAGATCGACATCGAGTTCGTCGGCGAAAAACTCGTGGGGGATCTGCAACATGATACCGGCCCCGTCGCCGGTGTTCTTCTCTGCGCCAGTCGTCCCGCGGTGTTCGAGGTTCTCCAGTAGTTCGATACCGTCCTGTACAACCCAGTTGTGTGACCCACCGTCGAGGTCCATGACAACCCCGACACCGCAGTTCGACCGCGCATCGGTCGGGTCCACGAGCCCTGCGTCGCTCGCGGACTGGCCACTCTGCTGTCGCTCAACCATGTGTACCACGGCAGTTGTGAGTACCCCCACAAGAGGCTGACCCTGATAGAATGGGTTCGACCTGATAGAATAAGGGGTCATCAAACACAAGCCCATGTGTATTATTCTCATATAAGGGTCCTTGACTGTTTATCGTGAGGGTCGCGACTATCACCTCGGAACAGCAAGTCTCGAAAAGAGCAGCGTGTGCCCACAGTCAGACGGATCGTTGCAGCGATTTCCGGGGTCGTCTGTCTCGCAGCGACGACCATCGGAACGCAACGACAACGCTCCGTAATCGACTCGAGCCGTTCGAATCAGTTCAGGCCGGCGGTACCGGACTGCTCAGCGGCGGTCTGGACCCGCTCGATGGCGACGACGTAGGCCGCGACGCGCATGCTCGGAAGGTCGTGTTCCTCGTAGGCATCGACGAGCGTGTCGAACTGCTCGACGATGATGTCTTCGAGGCGCTCGTTGACGGTTTCCTCGTCCCAGTAGAACCGCTGGCGGTTCTGGACCCACTCGAAGTACGACACCGTGACGCCGCCGGCGTTGGCGAGGATGTCGGGGACGACGAGCACGTCCTTGTCTTCGAGCACGTCGTCGCCGTCGGGCGTGATCGGGCCGTTGGCAGCCTCGGAGATCACGTCAGCCTCGACGTTCTCCGCGATCTCGGCGTCGATGGCGTTTTCGAGTGCGGCCGGGACCAGCAGGTCCACGTCGAGCTGGAGGAGTTCGTCGTTGGTGATCTCCTCGTCAGCGCCGTGGAAGCCGACGACGCTGCCGGTCTCGCGCTTGTGATCCTTGGCGGCGACGGCGTCGAAACCGTCCTCGCTGTAGATGCCACCGCTGGAGTCAGACACGGCGACGACCGTCGCGCCCAGCTCCTCGACGAGCTTCGCGGTGATCCAGCCGGCGTTGCCGTACCCCTGGATGGCGACGGTCGCGTCCGAAATGTCCTCGCCGAGGTAGTCGAAGGCCTCGCGGGCGGCGATGACCGTCGAGCGACCCGTCGCCTCGACGCGACCTTCGCTCCCGCCGCTGGCGAGGTCCTTCCCCGTGATGACGCCGGGTTCGGTCGTGTCTTCGAGGGTCTCGTAGGTGTCCTTGATCCAGTTCATCTCGCGCTGGCCGGTGTTGACGTCCGGCGCGGGTACGTCCTTGTCCTCGCCGATCAGCGGCGTGAGTTCTTTGGCGAACGCGCGCGTGATCCGTTCGAGCTCGCTCTCGGAGTACTCGCTGGGGTCGATGATGATACCGCCCTTGCCCCCGCCCAGCGGGATGTCGACCGTCGCCGTCTTGTATGCCATCCACCCAGAGAGGGCTTTGACCTCCTCCCGAGAGACGTTCGGGTGGTAGCGGATGCCGCCCTTGTACGGCCCGCGGTCGCCGTTGAACTGCGACCGGTACGCACGGAACACCTCGATCGAGCCGTCGTCCATCTCGACGGCGAGGTTCGTCTCCAGAATTCGCTCTGGGTTCTTCAGCCGGTCCAGCATCCCCTCGTCGACATCGAGGTACGTTGCGGCGTCGTCCACCTGTTCTTGGAAGCTCTCGAATGGGTTGACTTCTGCCATAATTGGTTGTCTGTCCATCTACCTTATAAATCAGACGGAATATCCCAACAGCAATTTGTGAGAGTATAAAAAATACTGGTAATACTGTTTTATTAGTTAATTTGGTACCGGTGCCGTATACTTACCTTATATGTGGCCATACACCATGGTTCGGCCCGGCGACGGGACAGAAGTGACAATTATTGCCACAATATGGGTGCAGTCTGTCGTTCGTCACACGATAGTCTGACGGCCATTTATACGGGATCATCTACCAGTCCCTCACGGGGGCACCGGAGAATGTCACACGCTCCCTCAACCCCATCCTCGTTTCGTACACGAAACCAGTTGTCGACACTCACTAGTCACAGACAATAGATGTGTGTTCGATAGTCGGCGCTTCCAGGGTCACGCGAAGACTGGTCGTAGAATCGACTGAGAATCGTTTAGTAGCTCTTCGCGAAGTAGGCGGTCTCCTCGGCGTCCTCGCCGCAGATGGCACAGTCGTCGTGGATCGGCTCCTCGTCCCGATCGAGGGGGACCATCACGATCTCGGCGGCGATGGCCTCCTTGATCGGCTCCTCGCAGTCCTCGTCGCCACACCAGCCACATTTGACGTAGCCGCCGTGCTGGCCGATGGTGCCCAGAATCTCCTCGCGCGAGTCGGCCTCGCGAATCTCCCCTTCCAGCGTCTCCTCGGCGTCGGCGTACAGTTTCGCGAAGACCTCGTCGAGGTGGTCGCGCACCGTCGTTTCGAGGTCGTCCCGGGTCTCGGTGACCGACTCGCCGTCGGGACGATGCGACAGCGTGATCTCCTCGTCCTCGACCTCGTTGGGACCGATCTCGATGCGCAGCGGGACGCCCTTGAGCTCCCAGTCGTTGTACTTGAACCCGGGGTTGCGGTGGTCGCGGTCGTCGAGGTGGACGCGAACACCCGCCTCGTCGAGTTCGGCGGCCACGTCGGCGGCGTACTCCTGGACTTCGTCGACGTTGTCCTCCTGCCAGATGGGGACGACGACGACCTGCTTGGGTGCCAGCGTCGGCGGCAGGACCAGCCCCTGATCGTCCGAGTGGGTCATGATCAGCGCGCCCATCGCGCGCCACGAGAGCCCCCACGAGGTAGTGTGGGCCGTTTCCTCGTCCTCGTCCTCGTCGACGTAGGTGATGTCGAACGCCTCGGCGAAGGAGGTCCCGAGGTAGTGAGAGGTCGCGGCCTGCACGGTCTTGCCGTCGGGCATCAGCGTCTCGACGCAGGTCGTCGTGTGCGCGCCGGGGAACTTGTCGTGCTCGGGCTTGCGGCCCTTCAGCGGCGGCATCGCGAGCACGTCCTCGTACAGCTTCTCGTACTGTTCGAGGCGGGTCATCGTCTCCTCCCACGCGTCGTCCTCGTCGTGGTGGGCGGTGTGGCCCTCCTGCCAGAGGAACTCCTTCGTGCGGAAGAACGGCTTCGTCTCCGTCGCTTCCCACCGGACGACCGAACACCACTGATTGATCCGCAGCGGGAGGTCCCGGTGCGAGCGGGTCCACTGCGCGAGGAACGGCGCGATGATCGACTCGCTGGTCGGGCGCACGGCGAGTCGCTCCTCCAGTTCCTCGTTGCCGCCGTGGGTCACCCACGCGACCTCGGGGTCGAACCCTTCCACGATGTCTTTCTCCCGTTCGAGGTAGCTCTCGGGGATGAACATCGGGAAGTAGGCGTTGTCGACGCCGGTGTCCTTGAACCAGCCGTCGAGGTGCTCCTGGATCTGCTCCCAGATCGCGTACCCTCGCGGGCGCGTGACGATGAATCCACCCATCGGCGCGTAGTCGGCCAGACCGGCCTTCTGGACGACCTCGGCGTACCACTCGCCGGGGCTGTGTTCCTTGCTCTCCGTGATCCCGAGTTCCTGCTGCTCGCTCATACGAACACTCTGTCACGGGGGGTACAAACGCGCTGTGTTTCGGCGGTCGATAGCCAGCAGCAGGACCGTCGCGCCACCGATCACGGTGCCGGCCACGAGTGAGATGCGCCCATGAGTTGAACAGCGTATTTAAACAGGCTTTTGAGATAGCATCGGACTGAAGGAACTGACCGGTCTCTGTGAGAGATGAACCATGGACGTTACCAGTCTTCCGTCCGCCGACAGCGAAGAAACAGACCACCCGGTGCAGGTCGGGACGCCGCTGCTCTCAGACGGGGTCGAGAGCGCCTTCGACGGTGTCGGAGCCAGCGCCGCAGAAGTCACGTTCCGTCCGGGCGAGCGAACGAAGTTCCACGCCCACGCCGGGGTACAGATCCTCTACGTCACCGACGGGGTCGGGATGATCGGCAACCGCGAAGCGGAGCGCGAGGTCAGCGAGGGCGACCTCGTCGTGTTCGAACCCGGCGAGGAGCACTGGCACGGGACGAGCGAGGACGCCGACGAGCCGTTCAGCCACGTCTACTTCCTGGCTGAACCTGACGACGGCGAACTGGCGATTCAGGAAGCGCCATAGATGGAGTACACGACACTGGGCGCGACCGGAATGGAGGTCAGCGAAATCTGTATCGGCTGTCTGAACTTTGGGTCGGGCCTGCGAGACGACTGGGACAGTACCGTCGGCGAGGACGAGAGCATCGAGATCATCGAACGCGCCATCGACCTCGGGATCAACTACTTCGACACCGCCAACAAGTACTCCGAGGGCGAGAGCGAGGCGATCCTCGGCAAAGCTCTCGACGGCTACGATCGCGACGAACTCGTCGTGGCGACGAAGGTGTTCGGAGAGATGGACGAAGGGCCGAACCGCGGCGGCCTTTCGCGAAAGGCCATCGAGCAGGAACTCGAACACTCGCTGGATCGGCTCGGGATGGACACCGTCGACCTCTACCAGATCCACCGCTGGGATCCCGACACGCCCATCGAGACAACGCTTCGGACGCTGGACGATCTGGTCCGTCAGGGCACGGTCCGATACATCGGGGCCTCCTCGATGTGGACCCATCAGTTCCAGGAAGCGCTCCACGCCAGCGACCGGCTCGGTCTGGAGCGCTTCGCGACGATGCAGAACCACTACAATCTCGTCTATCGCGAGGAGGAACGCGAGATGCTCCCCCTCTGCGAGAACGAGGACATCGGGGTCGTTCCGTGGAGCCCACTCGCTCGCGGCTTCCTCGCGTATCCACACGACGACGCCGACCTGGCCCGCGACGACGAGGCGGTCAGTTGGCGGCCCTACCGGGAGACCGAGGGCAACATCGAGATCAACGAGCGCGTCGCGGAACTGGCCGACGAGAAGGGCGTCTCGATGGCCCAGATCGCCGTCGCGTGGCACTGCCACAACGAGTGGGTCGACGCCCCCATCGTCGGCGTCGAGTCGGTCGAACACGTTGAGTCAGCTGTCGAGGCCACGGAGATCGACCTCTCCGACTCGGACATCGAGTATCTTGAAGCACCGTACGAACCGACGCCGATCTCGGGGCACGAGTAACGATGACGATCACTACCGACATCGTCCTTCGATCGTCGAAACTGCCCCTGATCAGTATTCCCGCGGCGCTCCCGACCGAGGAGATCGAGTACGTGTACCGCCGCCGATTCGACTCCGGTCGACAGCTCTACATCGTCCAGTTCGACGCCGACGACGATATCGACGAAGACGCCCTCGTCAGCCTCGACGAGGTCGAGGGCGTGACCGGTATCGGGCGCGCGAGCGGGAAAGATATCTATCGAATCGTCGTCGATCTCGACGATAACATCAGGCAGATGTTCGACGCCCACATCGACGGCGCACCGCTCGAAAACCCCGTCATCAAGGCGGATGGGTGGTACGAGACCAAGGTGTTCAAGAGCTACGCGACGATGAGCAAGTTCCAGGAAAATTGCGAGGAACACGGGGTATCGATGGAGGTCGTCGCCATCGGATCGGCGGCGACGGCGTCGGATAACGGGGAGGCGTACGGACTGACAGACCGCCAGCACGAAGCACTGACGCTCGCGTTCTCCCGAGGGTACTACGAGAGTCCTCGACAGGTGTCGGCCGAGGCACTGGCGGACGAACTGGGGATCTCACAGCCCTCGATGTCGGACCTCCTCCAGCGGGCCGAACGGCAACTTCTCGCCTCGACGCTCGGTCCCCAGCGGCTGGCGAACGCGCCGACTGGCTCGACGCAGTGAGTGTCAGCTCCCGATCACTGATAAACAGGCTTTCAGAATGGCACCGGGCTCATGTGGTGTGGGGCCATTGGCAAAAGCAGACACAACTCATGAAGGCAGCAGTCTACCGAGGGCCGGGCGACATTCGGATCGAGGATCGGGGCGATCCACAGATTACGGATCCGACCGACGCGGTCATCCGCGTGACTCACACGGCAGTCTGTGGATCGGACTTGTGGTTCTACCGCGGACAGGAGGATCGGGAGGAGGGAACGGCTGTCGGGCACGAACCGATGGGGATCGTCGAGGAAGTGGGCGACGGGGTCAATCACGTCCGGCCGGGTGACCGCGTGTTCGCGCCTACGCCGACGAACTCATGTCCGACGTGTTGCAGGGCACCCTCGACCCGTCGCCGATCTTCACGAAGACGGTCGATCTCGACGGCGTCCCGGCGGGCTACGAGGCGATGGACGAGCGAGCGGCGGTCAAGGTCATGGTACATCTCGACAACTAACGTGACATATCCCTGCCAACTCGCAGAGTACGTCCAGCAGGAGCGAGATAGCTGATTCAATGCCACGACAACCGAGACCGAATCCGGGTACGCTGCGACCAATTTCGAGGAGAGATCACCAATGAAACTCTGGCCAGAAGACGAACTGAACGAAATCGTCGAGTCCGACGACCTGCACATTGCACCGTTCCGCGCGGACGGCGAAACGTACGGTACACCAACGCGGATCTGGTGCGTCGCTGTAGAGAGCGAACTCTACGTACGCGCCTACAACGGTCGGGATTCGAGTTGGTACCAGGCTGCCGTTCGGGAAAACGCTGGACAGATCGAAGCGGCCGGGATGACAAAAGAAGTCTCGTTCGAGTCGGTCGCGGGCGAGGCACTGAACGACCGCGTTGACGAAGCCTACCGCGCGAAGTACGAAGACAGCCCGCACCGCGACTCGATGCTCAGTGAGCGTGCCCGGTCCGCGACGGTCCGGGTCCTCCCGAGGGATATCTTCGATCGGCTGAAAGCCGGTGAGCCGGTCCCACTGGACGACCCGGAGTATTCGAAGGTCTCCGAGGCGGTCGATAGAACGCTGGGCGTGACGAGGAAGCTGAATGCAGCGACAGATGTCGACGAGATACGGCACTACGTCGGGGAGATAATTGGCGAAGAGGTCGACGAGAGCACGACGATCTTTCCACCGTTTCACATCAACGTTGGAAAGCATACCAGCATCGGGCGCAACGTCTTCATCAATCACGCGTGCTCGTTTCTGGACCTCGGAGGGATCACCATCGAAGACGATGTCATGATTAGCGCGAGGGTGAACATTTCCTCCGAAGGTCACCCGGTCGAACCGGCTCGTCGAAAGACGCTGGTGCCAGGGGAGGTCGTTGTCGAACGCAATGCGTGGATCGGTGCCGGTGCGACGATATTGCCCGGCGTCACGATCGGTGAAAATTCGGTCGTCGCCGCCGGTGCCGTCGTAACGAACGACGTACCTCCCAACACCGTCGTCGCGGGAGTGCCGGCAGACGTCGTTCGGAAACTGTAACGGACATTCCGAGACTCACTACGCGGGGTTGGTCCCCGACTGCCGCGTATCTGCGTCGCTGAACTAACAGCAAGAGAGGAATCCCACGACTGGACTGGCCCTCGTCGCTGTCGGGTTCGCCTTTCGTGTGGCCGCGCCGAAATCGAGGTCCGACAGGGTGGATCGCGCTCCACTCAGTCTCGACGCCAGCCCTACGCACCGATTGTGGTCAGTGACGCCAGCGAGTCGGCGAGATGGCGGTCCATGCCGGCACCGTCGAAGGTCGGTACTGGCGTCGTATCGACGGCGTAGAACGCCTCACGCTCGTCGGCGACGAAGTCGACGGCGATAGCTCGGGCGTCGAAGCGATCCAGCAGTTCCCGGATTCGAGTGGCGAGTTCGACCCGCACGTCGGTCTCTTGGAGGACGGGCTGCTGCTCGGTGAGTGCCGTCCGAACCGTCAGCGCCTGCAGATGTGTCTCGACCCCGTCGTCGAGGGCGTAGTAACGGTACAGCACCGGCTCGGCGCTGACCTGTCGCTGATAGAAGTCGACGGTACCACCGATGGCCGGCGGCCCGTCCCAGTGGTAGCGAGTCTTGCCGACGTATCCCTCACCGGGATCCTCGAAACGGATCTCTGGGACCAGACAGCCGAGCCGTTCGAGCGCGTTGAGCGCGACGAGGCGGCAGGACAGGGTCGTCGTCGGGACGAAGCCGTTCCAGGTCTCGACCCCGTTCCGGTCGGCATACGACAGCGCAGCGAACGACTGGCGGCGAGCGACCCGGTTGGCGAGCGCGTCGAGTGCGTCGATATCGGCGGTGTTGATCGGTTCCCCGGGTGGCAGAAACTCCACTTCGAACCCTCGTGCAGCGAGGCGCTCGGCCGCCCGCCCGAAGACGATGTCGTCCGACGGGCAGATAACCCCGATCGTATCCATAAACGCCACCACGAAGCCGGGTTTCAAAAGAGTATGGTCGGCTGTCAGAAGCCACCTGACGGCGGTCCTTCGTCCGGGTCGACGGCGAACGGACTGGGCGACTCACGCCACGGCCAGCCCGGAAGCCGCGTCTGAAACCCGGCGGCCAGTGCCGCGTCGAGGTCGTCCAGCCCTGCCGAATCGTCCGGATCGCCGTGGGTCGTCACGTCGGCGTAGTGGAACGTGGTCTCCGCGAGCAGTCTGAGCGGCTGGTCGCCGGCGATTGTCGCCGCTAGCTCTCGGCCCAGCAGTTCGTCGACGACGAATCCAGGGTAGTCCCCCTCGACGTCGAGGTCGCGCAGCAGACCAATCAGCGCAGCGGCGTTGACCGCCCGGTCGCCGTCGGCAAAGACCGCGTCGACCTCGTTGCGATAGGCGGTTTCGTCGACTGAGTCGACCGTCACGCCGAACTCCTTGCTCAGTCGGTCCCGCGTCTCGTTGAGCAGCGGGACGATCACGTCGGCGCGCTCGCGGACCCAGTCGCGCTCCGCTCGGACTGTGTCAGGTGTCATGTGCATACGTCGCCGTTGGGGTGCCGATGCCAATGCTCTACCGGCGACAGCGGCCAGAGGGTGGGCCGTTCCGGGCCAGTTTTTGCGAAGGCTTTTATTACCTGAGCGGAATACGCTCATCTAGAGCCGGTTTTCCGGGCGTCGTGTGCAGCCTGGAGCGTTACGAGGTAGCCGACTACGTGAACTATGTTACTACACAGCGTTCGTCCCGCCGGTCGTCGGCCACGACAGGGACGCCACTCTTCTGAGCTATGAGTACGGTAGACAAGCAACTCGAGACGGTGCGAGAAACGATCGACGAGGAAGTACCCCGCGACATCACCATCTCCGACGTGACCTACGAGGGCCCGGAACTGGTCATCTACACGCGCAACCCCAAGAAGTTCGCCCGCGACGGTGACCTGGTGCGCCGGCTGGCCAGCAAGCTCCGCAAGCGGATCACCGTCCGGCCGGACCCGGACGTGCTGACCCGCCCCTCGCAGGCCGAGGAGGAGATCATGTCCGTGGTCCCCGAGGAAGCCGGCGTGACGGATCTGGACTTCCACGCCGACACGGGCGAGGTCGTGATCAAGGCCGCCAAGCCCGGCGTCGTCATCGGGCGCAACGGCGAGACGCTGCGGGAGATCACCCAACGCGTCGGCTGGACGGCCGACGTGGTCCGAACGCCGCCGATCGAGTCCGCCACGGTCGACAACGTCCGAAACTTCCTCGAACAGGAACGCGAGGACCGCCGAGACGTACTCGAACGCGTCGGCCGCCAGATCCACCGCGAGCCGATGTCCGACGACGAGTACGTCCGGATCACGTCGCTGGGCGGCTGCCGAGAGGTCGGGCGCAACGCTTTCATCCTTTCGACGCCGGACACGCGCATTCTGGTCGACTGCGGCGACAAGCCCGGGGCCGACGACGAGATGCCGTACCTCGAAGTCCCCGAGGCGTTCGGGGCCGGCGCGAACGCCATCGACGCCGTCGTGCTGACCCACGCCCACCTCGATCACGCCGCGCTCGTCCCGCTGCTGTTCGAGTACGGCTACGACGGCCCGATCTACTGTACGGAACCGACGCGAGACTTGTTCGGTCTGCTGACGCTCGACGCGCTCGACACGGCTGCCACGGACGGCCGGAGTCCGCCGTACGACTCGGAGATGGTCCGCGAGGCGCTCAAACACACCATCACGCTCGAATACGGCGACGTGACCGACATCGCACCGGACGTGAAGCTGACGCTGCACAGCGCCGGCCACGTGCTGGGCTCGGCGGTCACGCACTTCCACATCGGCGACGGCCTCTACAACGTCGCCTTCTCGGGTGACATCCACTACGACGACACGCGCCTGTTCGACGGCGCGACCAACGAGTTCCCCCGCGTCGAGACGCTCGTCCTCGAATCGACCTACGGCGGGCGCAACGACTACCAGACCGACCAGGGCGACTCCGAGCGAAAGCTCAAACAGATCGTCCAGAACGCCCACGACCGCGACGGGAAAGTCCTGATCCCGACCGCCGCCGTCGGCCGCGCACAGGAGCTCATGCTCGTCCTCGAAGAAGCGATGGACCAGGGCGAGATCCCGACGATGCCGGTCCACCTCGACGGGATGATCTGGGAAGCGACGGCGATCCACACCACCTACCCCGAATACCTTCGGAACGACCTTCGCGACCGGATCTTCGACGACGACGCGAACCCCTTCCTCGCCGACCAGTTCAACCAGATCGAGGGCGACGAGGAACGCCAGGACATCGCGGACGGCGACTCCTGTATCGTCCTCTCGCCCGATGGCATGGTCGCCGGCGGGCCGATCACGTCCTGGCTGGAACACCTCGGTGCCGACGCCGACTCGACGATGGCCTTCGTCGACTACCAGGCACAGGGCACACTCGGCCGGCGCATCCAGAACGGCTGGGACGAGATTCCCGTCGGCGGTGACGGCGGGCGCTCCAGCACCATCGAACTGAACATGACCGTCGAGACTATCGACGGCTTCTCGGGCCACTCCGACCGCCAGGGCCTCGAAAACTTCGTGCGCACGATGAACCCACGCCCGGAGAAGGTGCTGTGTGTCCACGGCGACGAATCCTCGACACAGGACCTCTCCTCCGCCCTGTACCACGACTACAACCTCCGCACCTTCGCCCCGAAGAACCTCGAAACGTTCCGGTTCATCTGAGACCACTTTTTTCCGTCGTTCGAGAGAGCTTTAGTGACCGTCAAAAATTTTGAATATTTAGGAAGCGATCGATCCACGATTCGGCGAAGCTACGCTGATCGGCGTAGTTGTGAAAAATTTCCACGATCAGTGACCGATACGAGTCTAAATCAGCAGCATCACGCGGTGAGAGATCACGTTTCACGCACCGCCAGATCTGTTCGATCGGGTTCAGATCTGGGGAGTATCGTGGCAACGCAA